>Ga0308170_10000007_pt1 | contig 727102 bp, 944 predicted proteins | sample PhyBR2_2_FD_202136 | JGI IMG/M metagenome (GOLD analysis project Ga0308170, IMG submission 202136) | Phyllosphere microbial communities from UC Gill Tract Community Farm, Albany, California, United States - DLSLSB.R2 | ecosystem: Host-associated > Plants > Phyllosphere > Unclassified | place... | reverse complement strand
ATTAACTCCGCAGCCGCGCCGGCGCTCCAATCTCAAGTTCTTAGTTCTACGAGGATTTAATGGCACGCCGAAGCTCACCACGAATGCTTCCCCGCGCAGCGGTAGTATCCAAGTTGGCATTTTACGCTGCGTTACCGGTGGCTATGATTTTGGCTTCTACGCTTGTGGGCACATCTTCTTACTCCGGTTTTGTAGACACTACAACCAATAGCAGTACTTGGTCTACATCTAGTGTAAGTCTTACAGACGATGCGGCCGGTGCTGCAATCTTGAACGATTCTAATATTCAGCCCGGAGTTACAAAGACAAGCTGTATCACTGTTACTAACAATAGCAGTGCGGCTGCTCCTGTTAAGATCTATGCTAAGAACACCGGCACCGACGCTACTTTAAACTCAGCGATTAACATCAGCATTGATGAGGGCACCGGCGGTAACTTTTCTAGCTGTTCGGGGTTCGTTAAACAGGCCACTGTAATGGCTAATCAAACTTTGTTTGCTATGGAGAACGCTAACACTAGCTATTCAACAGGACTTGCAACAGGACTCACTAACCCGGGTACTACAAAGACTTACCAGTTTAGCTATTTCGTTCCAGCTTCAGCGGCTAATAAGTGGCAGGGACTTACATCCACTAATAGCTTCTTCTGGGAAGCCCAGAACTAACTCGACGAGGATAACAATGAGTATCGCAAAACACCTCGCTGAAACAAAGTTAAGCGCTAGAGTTTTCAAGAACGATTGGCTTAATCTTACTGTTGCCGGCGCAGCTCGAGTGATCCTGCTCGCAGCAGCATCACTCTTGCTTTGGGCTCTAATCCCCGGAGCTCTCGGTTGGCATGTAACTACTACCATGTCCGGCTCCATGGAGCCTAAGGTGATGACCGGTGACGTTGTGGTAAGCATGCCTTACGACGGTGACAAGGTGATGACCGGTCAGGTTATTCTAGCGCCAGATCCTGCTAAACCTGATCACCTACGCTTCCACCGAGTGCTTAAGCCAGGTCCTAACGGAACAGTCATCACCAAGGGTGACAACAATGCTCAGGCTGACTCTGATCCGATAAAGCGTTCTGCTATTGTTGGAGTAGGTGTTATTCGTATCCCAGGACTAGGCCTTCCCGCTCTTTGGATGCAGCAGCACCAGTGGATGCCCCTCGGGGCCGCACTCCTAGGGCTTCCGTTGCTTTTCCTTCTCTCTGGCCGTGATCGTTATCTTCGGCAGCAGCTAGAAGCTGCTCGTCGTGAAGAGGCTGTTTCGCTCGGCAAGAATCCGGATCCGCTCTATGTTCGTGCTCTTAAGCGCTTTACTCCAGAACGCTTCCACAATAGCGGACCGCAGCTTAAGGCCGTCACCGCTATTACCTTAGTAGTTGTACTGGTCGGTGGTGCTATAACTCTACGTGGTTCAGAATCTGGCTTCTCCAGCATCGATGAGAACCCGAATAATGTGACCACTACTCCTACCGAGTGGAGCTGCTGGAAGCCTGCAAACAACAATACCGGTATTTACTACACCTTCAACGACAATAAGGCAGATGTAGCTACTGTTACCAATAGTATTAATCCCGGCAGTAACGATGGAATAATTACCGGTGCAGCTAATACTAAGGCAGGAAGCAACTGCACTAGTACTAGCGCCGGCACAGGCTCTCCATATTTAAACCTTGATGGTTCGACTTCGTCACGCATTTACTCCGACGCTTCTTATACTACTAGAAACCAAGGTTTATCTGTTGCTATTAAGACCACGACTAAGCGCGCGACGATGCTTGTTGGCCTTACCGATACTCGAGGTAACAACGCAGCTACCAACACTTGGGCAGCCATTTATCTTGAAACTGACGGAACTGTTACCTTTGCCATCTCCGCTGACAACACTAGCGGTGCCAAAAGTTGTTACAAGTTCCCTGACACTACTGTAGTAACCGATGGTAAATGGCATTACTTAAGCGTAAGTCATAGCGCTAGTGCTACATCACAAAAGGTAACAACGTGGGTTGACGGTGCACTTGCCAGTACACAAAATTCCGGCGTTGGCTTCTCAACACTAAAAGCTGGCTCTACCACAACTTACCCGGGATACTTACGCGCCGGTTTCTCTCAGGCTAACACCGGTGTATGTTCAGACTCTACTCACACGGCTCGTTATCTTGGTGCTATTGATGAAATCGCTACCTCTGATTACGATCTTCAGGAACCCGGACTACACTAAGCTCTAGCGCTGGGAGCCAGTCTTCAAGCTCACAAGCTATACATCGTTACGATTAAGCGATGAGCTTCTGTGAGACTGACAGCTACAGCTTCTCTTACTAACACTACTCCCTAGGCCAAAGACATAGGCCTAGGGAGTAGTTTGCTTAGAGCTTAAATGAACAAACTTGGATTCATAAGCAAATTTAGCCCCTGAACTGCTAGTAGAACAAAGCCGAATCCCGCCGAGACTGCCACCAGAATCTTTCGCGTTTGTTTGTTTGCTTCCATCGGCTTAAGAGTTGCCGAGTAGATAGCGATACCGAGGCCGAGTATGCTGAGAGACACAAGCGCAATAAGAGTCGGGTTATCAGAATCACCCGATAAGCCGATTACCCCAAAAGCTACAGCGAGGACGTTAAGTACAAACCCGAAGAAATAGAACGCTGGAGTCGGGAACCGAGCTTTATGAGAACGTTGACTAGCTTTATTTGCTTCTCTTTCTCTCACCACTGCGAGTACCTTTCCTACAAAGTAAATGTCCTCTATCCATATCACAAACAAATAGTAAACTGCAGACTAGCCTCGAACAGGTGTGATATAGCAATTGATACCAGAAGGGTCCCGCGCGAAAGAGACAGTTATGGATTTTAAGAAACTTACCGTTGAGGAAGTGGCTAACAAGCGTTTTACCTCAGTTCGAATGCGAGAAGGTTACTCCATCGATGAGGTGGATAAGTTTCTAGAAAAGATGGAAGAGACCATCGAGACTTATGATGGTGAGGTCTTTGATCTTCAAAAGCAAGTCTCTAGTCTCGAGCAACTCCCTGAACTAGACAACAGTTCATCAGAATTAGAAGAGCTTAAGCGTGCTCATGCTGCAAAGCTTCGTGAACTTGAAGAAGCTGTACAGAACAACACACGCCTTCAGAACACCATCGAAGGGCTCGGCCTTGAGCTCGTAAAGGTCAATGCTGACCTTGTCGCTGCCCGACAGGGACGTGCGGCGGCAGAAACTCTTGCAACAGCTGCAAACGATTCTCTTAATCGAGTTCAGGCAGCAGCCGCTAAACCTATGGACGCGGCTTCAGCCTCCGGTGCAGCTGCGCGAATCCTTGAGAACGCAGCTAAGAACTACGATGAACTTCTTGCACAGGGTGAAGCAGAAGCGAAAGCGGTCATCGAAAAGGCAGAGGTTGAAGCTACAGATCTGCGAAGCTCTGCAGAGCGCCAAGCTGCTGAAATCATCGCTGAAGTAAACTCCGCTAAAGAAGAGGCTTTCGGAGACATTGAATCGCAGAAACGTCAGCTCGAAGAGTCAGTAGCTCATCTTGCTAGTGTTGAAACACGGGCAAGAGATGAGCTTGTGCGAGTTTACAGCTCTAGTCTTGAAGAGCTTCAAAAGAGCAAACCGGCGGTAAACGTTGGAGAAGCTATTGAGCCACGCACCGGTCCACAGCGTGTCGCTAATCCCCTTTTTGGAGACGTACCGGCGTTTATTCAGTAACTAGCTTGTGGTCGCCTTTTACATAAGCTCTTCAGCACGATATTCATTGCTTGGACATTCTGTTACCCCTGCAGATATTCACTGAGGACGTCAAGCACATGAGGAAACTTCACACCGTGCTCAAGAGATTAAGCTATACTAAGGCCGACAAGGGCTTTACGCTTATCGAGCTAGTCATTGTTGTGGTTGTTGTAGGTATCTTAACAGCAATAGCTTTTCCTACCTACGGCGCGATTCAACACACAGCTCGGCAGAACACTGCACAGAGCGCCGCTGATCAGCGCTACAAGGAGATTAGGAGTAAGCTGGTTAACGGCGGTTCGGAGCCAACTGGTTCTTACACTGATTACGACAACCCGCTTCAGTTCATCGTAACTGTTAAGAATGGAACCACTCCTCCGATCACTGAAGACAATCTTACTGTGATTGCTTTCTGGACCGGTGATGCTAGCGTTCGCGCTGTTCGTTAACCAACGTTTTACTCTCAAGCCGGCACGCTTTCTTCGAAAATTGATAGACTGACTCTTATCTAAGAATGTGTCACACATTCGTAGCACCTTCGTTTGCAAAGCTTAAACCGTAAGACTTTTTATCAAAGATCGCAGTAGCTTCAGGAGCGCTAACAAAGAAAACCGTGGTTAAACCTAAGTTTAAGATGCCTCTCTTGCTTACCCTTTCTCAACCTTAAAATAAGTTGATATAGAAACGGCACAAACTTTTAGTCTGGATGGGTTAACGCCTTCAGACCGTGTCTAAACATAAGCTCTTGTACGCCCCCTTATCCCAACTGAGGAACACATCATATGAACAAGCTACACACTGCTCTTAACCGCCTTCAGAATGGCCGTAAGAAGGAAGAGGGCTTCACCCTTATTGAGCTCGTTATCGTGGTCGTGATTATCGGTATTCTTACCGCTATTGCGATCCCGACCTACGGTGCCATTCAGGGCACGGCTCGTACCAACACAGTGAAGGCTGCTGCAGCTGACACCTACACCGCAGCTCTTGCTGCTCAGGCTAACGGTACCTTCAACGCTACTGCGCTCGGAACCTCTGCTTCTAGCTCCGACATCACTGTGACCGTTGTTGGTAACGCCACCGACGAAACCAGCATCGGTGTTAAGGCTGTTTGGAAGACTGACGCTAGCATCACTGCTAACCGTGGTAAGGTTGTAACCCCGTAAGCTATAACTAACAGCTAACGGCTTAACAGCTAAATAAGCTAAGAGGGCTGATATCGAAAGGTATCAGCCCTCTTAGCATAGGGCCGATCAATAGCTTTAAGAAGACTACCGATATAACCTGTATGTGCAACAATTTGTCTACGGAGTAAGCTAAAATGCGACTTTTCTTTAAAAAGCTTCGAGCTCGGAAACGCCAAGATTCAGATCGCGGATTCACCATTATTGAGCTTGTTGCGGTAATCGCCTTCTTAGGAGTCCTTACAGCTTTAGCAATACCATCTTACAGCGCCGTGGTGGGGCACGCTAGATTTAAATCAATTGTTAGCAACATGAACACTACAGTACAGTACGTGGAGCTCTACAAAGCGAAGAACGGTTACTACCCAAAGCTTGATGGCTGGAGCTTCCAGGGTAACTCACCTACTGCGGCTCAAAGAAACGCATACATCCCAGGATTAGTTCCCACTATAACAACAGAGCTTCCGATGACTGATGACAAAAACGGATCGTTCCTCTACGCTTCAAACGGCACTGATTACAAGATTATTCGGTACGCTGCAAACGGTATCAAACCTGCAGAATGGAGTCAGGTTCCCGATTCTATGAAGGACTACTTCGGCAAAGCTAATCTCGATCGCTACGGTTACTGGTCTCCTGGAGGCGCCGGCTTCTAAGCTCAGGCGTACTTACGATATTGGTTCGTATGCGCTCGATTAGTTTTCATCCCAAGCTCCGCAGGCTTCAAGAGCGAGAGGATGGCTTTAGCCTCGTCGAGATGGTGATTGCTATGGCTCTCATCGGGCTTATTACAGTTATTGCAATTCCGGTGCTTCAGCGCGGTACATCCACTGCTACAGATGTACGAGTTCAGGCTTCTGCAGGTCTTAGGATCCAGAAAGATGTTGAATACCTAAGGGCAAACCCATCCTGCTCTTCAATCAACGCCATGATCTCTAATCCAGTAGCATCCACCGTAACAATACCGGTTGGTAGCAACAGAGCTTATCTCTATAACATAGCTACAAGTAACGGGGTTACCACGACTCCTATAAAGTGTGTTCCCGGTCGCTTGATTACAGTAACGTTCACGGCAACTACACCAGCTACAGGTAGCCCCGTAGCTGATCGAAGCGTTCAGCTATTTACGACGACTGAGGTCGGTGCTAACAGTGTTCTACCGTGAAATCATGAGCTCCTTCCTAAAAGAGCTTGAAAAACGCAAGAAAGACTCAAGCGGTTTCACGCTTGTAGAACTTGTCGTTTCTGTTGTAGTGCTCGGTATACTCTCAATCATTACTTTCACGGTATTTCAAACCTTTAACACGGTGGGCACGACTGACCAGGCTGCCTTTACCTCAGTAAGCCAAGCTCAGATTTTCCAGCGGAATTTCAACCGTGATGTTCGTGAAGCGCGTGAGATTCGTGTCACTGGAAGCGCCCTTATCCCAGGCGGCAGTGATGATACTTCAACCTACGGTTCCAGAGTTGACATGGAGTTCAAAGACGGCCGTACAAACGTGTGTACAGCTTATTACGTCAACGGCGATGACGGTACTCTTTACACGACGAACTCAACAGCTTTTATCGCGTTCTCTAGCGCAACAGCCGGTAGCTGGTTACCTGTCTCAAAGGTAGCTACTGTTAACGGTGACTCCGGAAACCCTCTACCGTACTTTTCGCTCTCAGGCACTAATCTGCAGTATAACTTCACTACTCGAGTGGAGAACATCAGAGCTAACTCAACCGAAACCATCGGCACTGACATTAGCAGTGGAGCCACTCAAAACTTTGTCAGTCCCAATCCAAGCAGCACGTGCTTCGGCACTCAGTAGGCAGGTAACTTACTATGACTAACTTACTGGAACGACTCCGTCGAGCTAAAGATGACGAGTCCGGCGCCGCACTAATCTCAACCGTCGGTCTAATGATGTTCACCTTCATGGTGGTCATTGCCCTTATGTATTCGAGCGTAGTCGCTGTACAGATTGACTCCGGAGTGCGCTCCGGCGAAAAGAGTGATTCGTCCATTGACTCAGCTACAAGTCAGGCTTTAGCTTCAGCCACCATCAGTAAGCCCAGCTCTACCACTGCAGGAAATCAGTGTGTACCAAGTGTAAGTTCGACTGCACAGGGCGCTTCTTATCAGATGTATCGAACTGCTAACGCGGCACAGCCGGCATCAGTAACCACCACTGGAGTAACACCAGGATGCCCAGCCAACGGTGACACGTACGTGATGATCGCCACCACTGCCCCGAACGCTACCAAAAATGCTGATGGGACGTTCCAGAAGACAACCGTCACCTCTACGTACAAGTGGACAAACCCACAGAACGGCTTTGATGGAGTGGTGAGCGGTTCTACCACTACCTCAGCTGAACTGGCAAAAATTGCGTACAGCACCGGTGACATTACGGTGACAAAGGGCAACTACACTTGCGGCGGGAACACTGAAATTGGTGGGGATGTTTATGTCCCTAACGGTACCTTAACCTTAACCGGTAGTTGTCACATTACTGGGGATGTTTACGCTGACAACCTTATAGTAAATAGTAGCGATGTAAGCGTAGGGGTAAACTACGGCAGCGGGATACAACCTGCGGGCAACGTTTACTTGACCGGTTCTGTAACTATTCCGGCGGGGATCAAGTTTGATCTAGGTACCACAGGGAAACTCTATTCTAGCGGCACTGATGCTTTTACGGCTACAAAACCGCCAACCGGTGGCCCGAGCTTCCGCGGCTTAGTGTTCTCGATCAAGGGTAACCTCACGCTTCCTGCTGGAAGTCGTATAGATGCACAAGTACAGGCTGGCAACGTACTTGCCACCGGTGCGGCTACCATTAATGGAGGTTTAGAAGCGTTCGGCAAAATCAATGATGCGGCGACTTCTCCAACTCCAGGGCGACTTACCGTTACCGGCAGTTATCTAGCTGCGAGCATAACCAGCGTAGCTTACACTATGACTAACGTCGAATCAAGCAACGGCCTCGAAATCGGCACAAACGCAACAACTGCAGCCCAGGGAATTACTAACAGCAAAGCTAGATTTATCAACTCTTACGGTAAAGGCGCGAACACCTTCACCGGTATCACATCCGGAGGCGTTTCTGCTAACGGATACTTCAAAAAGCTTGACGGTACTTTTACCGGGTTCATTCAGTCTAGCAAGAACTCAACCGGCGGTGCAGCTGATAATCTGTTATCGACGGTTAAAACGACCGGCGGAATCGGACTTAATGGTTCTCTTAGCAGTGCATCGATCATTACCCAAACTTACGACGGCTCGGGTCCGCGTCCGGTTAAGTTCGTTGGGCAGAAAGATCTTTACGATGACCAGATTCAGGATATTGTTCGTGACACTTGGACAGTCCCCACAATGCAGACTTGGAAGGACTATAGCTTTACCCCCTCCGATTGGACAGGCTACCGTATTATCACTCCGGCGAACTGTGACTACACATCACAAGCTGGAATTGATCAGCTCAACGCGCTAAGCACTCCTACCATTTTGGATCTTCGAAACTGCACCACCATTAACTTTACTCAGGCCAACCTAAACCTCAAAACCAGTTTGGCTATTGTAAGCAACAGCTTCTCAACCTCAGCAAGTAGCTTTGTTTCGGCTTTTAAAGGCATGAATGTAAGAGCTTCAGACGCCACAAAGCATGCGTTCTACATCATTAACCCAGACAACACTAAGGATGGACTCCCCACCTGTAGTAACGCAACAACTGGTCAGCTAGGTCTAATCGACACTGAGTTTTCCGCTGATTTCAGAACAGTCACATATACTCCTTGCGCTACTACAGTAGACTACGCCTCGAATGATACCTGGTATGGGCAGATTTACTCCGGAAGCCTTGTCTACAACAACCTAAACATAAACTACAACCGAGTCTATATCCCCGGATTCCCTTCGACCACAAGCGCTGCTACTACTTTCAACGCAAGTGCGACAACCAGAGCTACTCCTGATCTCGTAAATCGAGTAGCCACGAAGCCGGCGAACGCTCAGTAACCTCTAGCTTGGAGGGCTAGTGATATTGAACATAGTTCTCCAAGCTTAGGTCAAGAGGTATTATGAGCGACTCGTCAGGGTTACCGCTAGTAAGTTCGCAAGAAAGAGGGTTTAGTCCCCTTACTCCTTCGCATCGGGAGACAGACAGTGCTGCTGCTCAAGCCGTTAGACGAGCTCCTGAAGAACTTCCTTCTTTTGAAGAGCTTCCCTCTTTCGAAACCTTAAGCTCTAGCTCAGCATCACCAAGTGCTACTAGCGCAGCACCGTCGTTCGCTTCAGCTATAAATCCACTACTCGAAGAGCTCAATAGAACGCTCACAGCTGCAGTTCAACGAGGCGCTTCTGACATCCACTTCTCATCAGACGATGCTGTTCGTACTCGTGTTGACGGCGATCTTGTCCCAGTTGTCGGTTTAAGAGCAACATCTAATGCTTGGTTGAAAGAAGTACTTCAGCAGGTGCTATCTCAAACTCTTTGGGGCCGTTATCTTACAGATCACGAAGCTGACACTTCATATGCGATCGAAGGCGTAGCGCGCTTCCGAGTAAACGTATTCCAGCAAAGAGGTATGCCAGGCGCTGTATTCCGTGTTATTCCGACGGTGATCAAGACTATTAAAGAGCTTGGCGTACCGGAGCAGCTTAAGACAATTGCGCTTAGGCCGAAAGGGCTAATTCTAGTCACCGGCCCCACCGGTTCTGGTAAATCCACAACGCTAACGGCCATGCTCGACGAGATCAACGAAACTCGATCGGATCACATTATGACGATTGAGGATCCGATCGAGTTTGTCCACGAGAGCAAGAAATCTCTCGTAAACCAGCGAGAGGTTGGAGAAGACACTAACAGCTTTGCCGAAGCTCTTAAGCGTGTGCTTCGTCAGGATCCTGACGTGATTCTAGTGGGAGAGCTTCGTGATCCTGAGACAATTGCAACGGCTTTAACAGCTGCTGAAACAGGCCACCTGGTTTTCGGAACTCTCCACACTCAGTCAGCTGCTAAGACCATTGACCGCATAGTGGATTCTTTTGACTCAACACAGCAAGGTCAGATTAAAGCTCAGCTAGCGGATACGCTTCAGGCTGTTGTTGCTCAGGTGCTCATGAAGAAGGTCGGCGGCGGCCGTATCCCAGCAACAGAGATCCTCGTCCGAACTTCGGCCATTGCAAGCAACATCCGTGAGGGTAATATCTCACAGATTTACTCGGCTATTCAGACCGGTAGAGAGTATGGGATGCACACCCTCGATCAAGACCTAGTACGTCTAACTCAAGAGTCGCTGATTAACCGCGAAGACGCTCGAAGATTGATGATTGATCCTAAGGCTCTAGACGATCTACCGATAGAGAATACACAAGCTGAATCATACTGGGAGAACTGATGGCGGAGAAAAACAAGTACGCCTATGTAGCGTTGGACTCTAAAGGTAAGCGCCGGAAAGGTTCTATTGAGGCGGAGACAGAGACCAAAGCTTACGGCGCGCTTAAGTCTCAAGGGCTAGAGCCAGATTCGCTTAAGATCCAAAACGGCACTGGTCTCCAGATGGAGATCAAGATTCCCGGATTTGAGAAGCGAGTAAAGCTTGAGTCGTTAGCAGTCTTCTCCTCCCAGCTTGCAACTCTTATCGAGGCTGGCATGCCTCTTATTCGAGCTTTGCAGACTACCATGTCACAGACTGAAGATAAGAAGCTTCGCGAAACTCTTGCCTTAGTACTCACTGACATTGAGCGAGGCGCTAGCTTCTCATCCGCTCTCAAGAAACAGAACAAAGTGTTCCCTCCACTCATGACGAGTCTTGTGACCGTCGGTGAAGCTGGTGGTTTCATCGATCGTTCCATGGCGTCCATTGCAAAGACTTATGAGTCAGAGATCGAACTTCGCTCTCGAATCAAGTCAGCGATGACGTACCCGGTTATCGTGACGATCGTAGCTGTTCTTGCTCTTATTGCTATGCTAGTCTTCGTTGTTCCGGTCTTCGAGAAAATGTTCGCTAGCCTCAATTCAAAGCTTCCAGCACCCACTCAGGTTCTTGTAACCTTGAGTCATAACATGATCTGGATTGTGCCCGTTTTCTTCATAATGGTCGGCGGCGTGTTCTTCTGGTATCGGTCAAATAAGGATAAGCCTGAGATTCGCCAGAAAGTCGACTCAATCAAGCTTAAGATCCCAGTTTTCGGTAACCTCAACAAAAAAGTCGCAATCACTCGATTCTCTCGAAATCTGGCTATGATGCTTGAAGCCGGAGTGCCGCTCATGTCGGCTCTTGAACTGGTAGGAAGCTCAGCAAACAACTGGGTCCTTGAAGAGGCTTTAAGTACTACTCGTTACGCCATGTCAACCGGTCGCCCCTTCGGTGCTACGCTTTCACAGCATGACATTTTCCCTCCGATGGTCTCTCAGATGATTCTTGTTGGTGAGGAATCAGGATCTCTCCCGAAGATGCTCAACTCGGTTGCTGTGTTCTACGAAACTGAGGTTAAAAAGATCACCGATTCACTCGCATCGGCCATTGAGCCTATTATGATTGTAGGTGTGGGAGGCCTCATCGGTGGTATGATTGTAGCTCTTTACATGCCGATGTTCTCAGTGATCGGAGCTCTCTCCAAATCATGACAGCTTATCTTATTACTGTCTCTGCTATTTTTGGTCTTTTACTCGGTTCGTTCCTTAACGCTTTAGCTTACCGGCTTCCACGTAAGGAAAGCCTTATGACGCGGTCGCACTGTACACAGTGCTTTAAACAGATAAGAGCCTGGGAGAACATCCCGGTGCTCTCCTGGCTGGCTCTTCGAGGTAAGTGCTCTCAGTGTAAAAAGCCCATATCCATACAGTATCCACTAATCGAGCTTTTTGTTAGCGCCACGTTTGCTGGGCTTATGTGGCAGGCCACGCGCATTGCACCGCCACTAGACTCAATTGCTGCTACGCTTATCGTAGCTCTTCTCTTCTTTAGCTTTGCCTTCGTAGGGGTGCTTATAGCGCTCATCGACCTCAAGACGATGACCATTCCGACTAAAGCAGTTTGGATCGGTTTAGCTGTTGCTCTTGTGGCCTTACTCGGGTACCTTCTCATCACCGGTGATTGGCAAAGAGTTGTTCAAGCTCTTATAGCTTCTGTTGTCGTAAGCGCGGTTTACTTTACTATCTGGTTCTTTAAGAGCAGTGCGTTGGGTTACGGTGACGTAAGACTTTCAGTCTTCATCGGCCTCGTGCTAGGGTTCGTTTCACCCGGTGTTGTAGTCTTAGGATTCTTCTTACCTTGGGTCCTGGCCATGATTTGGCTTTTCCCTTCGCTCGTCAAGAGAAAGCTTAGCCGTAAGGACAAGGTTCCGCTTGGGCCCTGGCTTGTACTGGGGACTTTGATAGCTATCGTATTCGGCGATATTGTTGTTAAGCTTTACTTACAGTTAGGGAGTTACTCGTGAAACGGATTGTAGCCATCGAGATTACTCCTGATTTTGTTCGAGGAGTTGAGGTGCAGAATCCTCTCACCGCAACGCCGAAGATTGTCGGCTTTGGTGAGGTTCCGCTTGCAGCCGGCGTCGCCGGTGACTCGGAAGTGTTCGATGAGAGCCTGCTTAAGGCAGCTCTTAGCAAGCTTTGGATCGATCAAAACTTCACTACCCGTAAAGTTATCCTCGGTATAGGTGGAAGAAAAATACTCAATCGTGAGTTCGAGACGCCGGTGGCTGACATCGCACGTATTCGTTCTAAGCTGAAGTTCGAGACAGCTAACATTCTCCCACCGCAGATGACCGATGCTCTGTTAGATTTCTACCCTACAGAGATCAAGCCTTCTGAGAGCGGGTTAGACCTCGTACACGGGCTTCTTATTGCGGCGCCGCAGCAGGTAGTAGAACAGCTTGTGAAAGTTGCTAAAGACGCTGGGCTATCAGTCGAAGGTGTTGATTACTTACCGTTTGGCTTAGCTAGAACAGCTCGTAAGGCCTTCGGCGCTACCGGTGAGTACTTGCTAGTAAACATTCGGCCGATGGCGACGGACATCATTGCGCTTAAGCTTGGAGTACCACAGCTTATTCGAGTTATTCCAAACGGGGTGAGCGTCCGTCCGCGCGAGGTGGGCAAACACGTGGATACTGATGACCGCACATCGTTCAATACTGAACAGAGCAGCTCTAGTGATCCGATTACTTCACTGGCTTCAGGTGTCCGAAGCACCATAAACTTCTACAGCAATAAGGGTGGCGCTCCAACTGCACTGTTGCTAGCCGGTGAAGGTTCACTATCTCCGGAAGTACAGGAACGACTTCCACAAGAGGTTGAGCTTGGTGCTGGTCTTTTGTCCATGGCTGACGTGTTCCCAGGCGGTACAGAGAACTTGTCACAAGATCCTATTCAAAACGCGGCTGCACTAGGTCTACTAGGCGTTGCTCTACGGGGGCTCAAAGACTAATGGCGGAGCGCAGAACTTTGAACAAACGAGCAGTAAGTCTTGACGTAGGCGGATTCCCGGTAGCTGATCTTACGCCGCCTAACCGTAAGCGAGAGATTCAGAACTCTGAGGCTAAGAGCAAGCTCATTAAGCTTGTGGGCGGGGTTGCGGTTTTCACTCTTCTAGCTAGCGGCGCAGCGTTTGGATTCAAACTCTACAACTACTCGGCTTACAACTCTGCTCGGGAAATTAGCGCCTCTGTTGACAAACAGATTGAAGAGCAGTCAGTAATCGACAATATGGTGACTGTTTACGACTCCCGAAAAGGCGCTGTAGCTCTGGCTTCAGCTGCTAATCTGAAATGGGAAGACACGTACGACAGAATCCAAAAGGCCACTAACGATGTCCCTGGATCGAGCATCACCTCCATTCAGATCGAGACCGGTGGTACTGCTGAGGATGCTGCTTCTTCAGCAGTGCTAGTTAACATTAATTCTACTGCGCCGATCAATTATGACACTGTGTATAAGGCTTACGGCAAGATTAAAGGCACTGTCCCTGGTCAGATTGCGGTGAGCAGCTTGGGCTCTAAACAGGAGAAGGGGAGTGATACAAAGGTGTTTACTTATAGCGTAGCGATGCTTTTGGACTCATCATTCCTAGTTAATTCTTCTGTACAGGATGGAACAACGACTCAGTCTGAGCCCAACTCTAGTTCGGAAAACACCGATAACTCGTTTGCTGAGCTTAATGATGGTGAAGTTTCAATAAAGGATCTTCAAAAGCTACGTCAGGACGTAGCAGATGAGAACAGCAAAACGACAGGAGTAAACTGATGGACATCTCTAAGAGCACCATGCAAGGTATCGCAGCTCTTGTCGCCCTTGGTGTACTCTCAGCCGGCGGTTTCCTCATAGTAAAACCACAGATTGTTGAGGGGTTGGATATTCAGACAAAGATCACAACTACTCAGCAGGCCGGCGAGGTTCGCCAGCTTCGGCTTGATGAGATCGAAAAGACCGCTAAGAATGGTGATAAAGTTCTCCAGGAAACCTTAGCTTCGCTTAAGTCTATTCCTCAGCGTCGTGACGCAACCGACATCGAGCGTTCAGTTATCAGTGCTATGGGGGACCAGGCCAACAACCTCGTTTCATTCCAGTACGGAACTATGGATCCAACTCAGCCGGCTTACAAAGCGCCGAAGCTTACGCTAAAGCCAGCAGAAGGCTCGTTCGCCATAGGAGACCCCGGTGACGAACTTTCCGGTGACGCCGCTGCTCCAGGAGTTGCTGCTTCAACACCGTCAGAGGCATCAGCACCCAGCTCCGCAGCGTCCGCTGCCCCGGCGCCTACTGAAGGAGCCGATCCAGCAGCAGGATCTACATCTACAAACGGCTCCGCTGGTTCTCCAAACGATGCTGTTGAGAACAACGGTAAGAGCGAGCCGACCATGATCGATCCGAATCCACTCGCCGCTGATTTAGAAGCTGTACCGTTTATCCTTAAAGTTGACATGCCCGCTAGTGACACTTTTGCTTTCCTCGATAGACTTCAGAAGCAGTCTCGCCTTATTCATGTAGTCTCTACTACCACTACCTCATCCTCTAGTGAGTCAAGTGAAGAAGAAGACACAGGTGGATCAACACCGACGCTAACGATATACGCTTACGCTTTCGCAGGAAGCGATGCGAACGTGGTAAAGTTTACTAAGAACGTGACCCAGGCTGCCGGAGCCAACGAGTAAAAGCTGAAAGGTCCTTATGAGAGAAGTTGCTTCTGTCCTTCGTTTGTCGGGCATCGCTCCGATGGAAGACATCGACGCTGCTCTCGATCTTTTTGGAGACACTGACGATGCTTGGCGTTCACTCGTAAGCAACGGAGTGATTACTGAAGAGGACTTCTTTAGAGCGTTAGCTGAATTCTCGGGGTTAGAGTACGTTGAGCTTTCCGGGTTGAGCATTAACGCTGATGTAATTGCTATCCTCCCAGGTGCCTTTTGTCGGCAGGCGAACGTACTGCCACTCGGAGTTCGAAGCGACAATCTATTTTTAGCTGTAAGCGATCCGAGTAATATCCAGGCCATCGATGATGTGAGCTCGATAACCTCGTATCTTGTGGCTCCGAAGATAGTTACTGAGTCTGCGCTTAACGCTGCTCTTGATCGCTTTATCCGAGTTGACGAGGAGCTTGGAAAGCTATCAGAAGTCATCGAAGAAGAAGCAGCTGACTTACAGAACTCTGAAAGCATTGAAGTTGAAGACAACGACGCTCCTATCGTTCGTTTCGTGAACCTTCTCATTGCTCAGGCGGTGAGAGATAGAGCATCTGACATCCACGTGGAGCCTCGATCTAAGGATTTCCGCGTTCGGTTCCGCATTGACGGTGTGCTTCACGAGATGCAGAAGGCAGATAAGACTATCCAAGCTGGCGTGCTCTCGCGACTCAAGATTATGGCCGACATGGACATTGGTGAGAAACGTAAGCCTCAAGACGGTCGTATGTCGATCACGCATAACAACAAGAAGATCGACATTCGTGTAGCTTCACTCCCTACGGTTTGGGGTGAAAAGATCATTATGCGTATTCTTGATCACTCCACAGATAAGCGAGCTTTAGACGCTATGGGAATGGCGGATCGAGATCTAAGTCTTCTAAGAGCTTCTCTCACTCAGTCTCACGGCATGATTCTAGTGACCGGACCTACCGGTTCAGGTAAATCGACTACTCTTTACACCGGAATCGATGAGATTGCGAACGACGAGGTAAACGTCATCACGGTTGAGGACCCGGTTGAGAAGCGAATCGACGGAGTCAATCAGGTCCAGATTAACAACAAAGCTGGGATGTCTTTCCCGGTGGCTCTTCGCTCGATTCTTCGATCTGACCCGGACATCGTAATGATCGGTGAGATTCGAGACCAAGAGACAGCCACAATCGCTGTTGAGGCTTCTCTGACAGGGCACCTTGTGCTTTCAACTCTCCACACTAACGGCGCCCCTGAATCTCTTACTCGTTTAGTAGAGATGGGAATTGAGCCATACCTTACCGGCACCTCGGTGTCCCTTATCGTTGCTCAGCGTCTTGCTCGAAAGCTTTGCGAAAACTGTAAAGCACCGATGCAGCCTGAAGAGGCCTTGCTAGCAAAGGTTGGCTTCCCAACTCTTGATAAGGATTCCCCACTAATTTACGGCCCTGTCGGTTGTACCGAATGCTCATCCACTGGGTATCGCGGCCGTGTTGCTATCATTGAAATCATGGAAGTGACGGAAGCCATCGAGCTTATGGTGGTAGCAGGACAGTCTGCATCTGAGATCCGTGAGGCAGCTAAGGCGGATGGGTTCAAATCGCTACGCGAAGACGGTTTTAGAAGAGTGCTTCTAGGGCAGACCACCATCGATGAAGTTATGCGTGTGTCATCCTGAGTGCTGTTCTAAGACTCTAGGAGCTCGCACCGCATGATGACATCAAACAACGATCAATCCTGCTTAGACTGACAGCTACGCGTGCTTAGACCTTAACCCTGTTTGCGTTGCAAGGCAGTTGTTTGGTAGTATAGGTTAGCTGTAAGTAACAAGCTTAAACTGAGGGAGACTGCCCATGACTACTATTCTCGTAACCGGTGACACCGGTTTCGTAGGTCAGGCGCTTGTCCGTGAACTTCTTTCCGAAGACAACCGAGTCATCGGTGTGAGTCGATCAACAGATGTTGACGAGGCGCTTTCTTTTTCACCGCGATACCGGCACATCGTCTCACCCACCGCGGAGCTCACCGCTGAGCTTGTCGGAGAACCTGTAAACGTTGTGGTGGATCTGGCGTGGGCTGGTTCGATGGGCGCTGATCGTGGAAACAAGCATATCCAGGCGTTGAACGTAGAATCTGCGGTTCACACTACTGATCTTGCTGCGGCGTTGGAAGCAAAGCTCTACATCGGTGTCGGCACCATCACCGAGCTTACCGCTCTTGCGCCGGATGCTCCTGAAGGGCCGGCAACCGTTTACGGTTTGGCTAAGCATCTTGCTCATCAGGAGACCAAGAAGCATGCTGTAGATCACGAGATCGATCATATCTGGATCCGCCTCGGGAACACCTACTCCGAGAACGATACATCTGGTCGCTTCCTCAACTCTACCCTCGGCAAGCTCATGAAGAACGAGCCTGTGACTCTACTTACTGGGAACCAGCCGTTCGACTTCATTCATCTTTCGGATGCTGTCCGAGCTATCCACCGTGTAATCGTCTCAGGTCGCTCGAACGAGGTTTACTACGTCGGGAACGGTGATGTAGCGACTATCGAGGACTTCGTCTCTGTAGCGATCAACACTCTCGGGTCTACCTCCGAGGTCGACTCGCACCATGTTGAGAAGATCGGCCTGACGCCGGTTGACCTTGACAATACACCGCTTCAGTCCATCGGCTACACACAGGCTGTCTCATTCATCGATGGAGTTCAGCGCTGGAAGCGCGCAAACAGCTAAAGGTGTATCGTGGCCACACGGCTTGAAATTGCTCGTGCAAGAGCTCAGGTTGCTCTAGCAGAGTCTAGCGGGGATATCTTGCCCGACAGAATTTACGATCTCGCAAAACTGGATCTCAGCGACGCTGAAAGAAATGAGAAAGACTGATGGAAAAGATCGATGTCAAGGGTCTCCGCGAACTTCGTTACGCCGTTGTAAACGGACAGGATTACGCAGTGTCACTTCACCAGCATCCCGATGCTGCTGAACGTCTACGAACCACCTCGCCGATTGCCGATGATCTTCGAGTGGTTGAGCTTAAAAGCTCTATTAGCTACGTTCAGCGGTAAGTTTACTTGAGTAACACACCGTGCTTGACGCTCTCTAGTTCTACAAAGGAGTAAGCAGTGGACTGGTGGATTATCTTCCCTACAGTACTCGTAATCGTTGTAGGTCTGTTTACTCTATTGCAGTTTACTACCTATCTTGTAGAGACTTTGGGAGTTTACTGGCGTGGCGTAAGCACTGGAGAAGTCGAAAATCGAGACAAGAACGGTTTCGTCAAGAAATCTCGATCAGCGGTTACGTTCGACAATCCTTATACGGGATTAAAAGCCGTCGCGTTTCGTAACGGCTATCTCTCAATGTACAGAAAGGGAAGGCCATGACACAAGCTATTCGAGGCTTCTTCGGAGAGTATCGCTTCCTATCCAACTTCACCGTTAGTGAAGTGGAGTTTGATGGAGTTCGTTACTCAACCGTGGAGCATGCCTTCCAGGCTGCCAAGTTTGATGATGTAACTTACCGCGAGACGATCCGCAATGCTCCTACCCCAGGTAAGGCGAAACGCCTTGGAGCTACACGTGACTACCCGTTGCGAGCAGGCTGGTCTGACGGTTTAGCTATGGCTGTAATGTCTGAGCTCGTAGCAAAGAAGTTCGCCGGTAGTGAGCGTCTCAAGAAGCAGCTGCTGGCTACGGGTGACGCCCCTCTTGTGGAAACCAACGACTGGGGAGATGACACTTGGGGTGACTCAACCACTACTGAGACCCCTGGTCGTAATCAGCTTGGGATCATTCTTACGGCCGTACGTGAAACTATTCGAACCTTGGAAGAGTAAGCCTTTAAGCCTCTTCCGGGAAGAAAAAGAGAGCACACCATTGTAGGTGTGCTCTCTTTTTCGTTAGCGATATTTGATTTGCTAGGTCCCCTTATTCTAGCGTTTAGCCTTATACACTTATGAAGCCCGCTAGATTGAGCTTCGTTAACAGCAGGATACTCATGCTCTCTAAGCTTCGATCTCGGCTTGCCTCTCGAAATGAGGCTGGCTTTACTCTCATTGAGCTTGTAATCACGGTTGTGATTATCGGGATTCTTACAGCGGTCGCTATACCCGCCTACGGCAACATGCAAGAAAAAGCTCGGTTCGTTACTACTCAATCTCAGTTGAAGTCTGTAGTTAAAATGGTCGAAGTTTATAAGGCTAAGTACGGAGAGTATCCCAAGACTGAACTCTGGTCTTACCAGGGAAACGACCCTAACGGATCTAATCGTAATTCATACATTCCTGGCTTAGTGCCGGAGTTCATTAAAGAACTTCCGATTGCGCCAAACAACGATGGGCAGTTTGTCTATAACTCTGATGGGCAAAACTACAAGATCATTCGCTACAACGGCGAAGGCTTTAGTGATTCTGAATGGGCGCAGGTGCCTCAGTCTATGAAAGATAACTGGGGTGTCGCTAATAAAGATAGATACGGTTATTGGACCCCCGGGTTTGCCGGAGTTTAAAGTTTTTTTGTTCTACAATCAGTAAGGAAAGCTATGTTTAAACTGCTTGAAAGACTACAAGGCCGCGAGAAAGAGCGAGGATTCACTCTCATTGAGCTTGTAATCGTTGTCGTGGTTATTGGAATTCTTACGGCTATAGCGATCCCTACCTACGGTGCTATTCAGCATACTGCTCGCCAGAATACGGTAAACACTGTAGCTAATCAAGTCTATAAAGCAGTTATCACCGAAGCGACCCAGAAAGGCTCATTTAGCCCTGAGAACGTAGACCGCTATAGAAGTGAAAACGTTGATGTAGCGGTATCGCTTAGTGGTACTGACCAGAAGCCGACGTATCAGATCTACGCTTACTGGACTTCTGACATCTCAATACGAAAGATCATAACAACCACTTAAGAGACATTCCTACCTAGGTAGCTTCTCTTCCTGTTCTATAGCTGAGGCTGGGAATATAGCCGGCCTGTCAGTGTTCTACTATTTGTATTCAAACGCATACAAATTAGGGTAGGACTATGACGACCACATCGGAAACACCAGCAGTTCAGTTCGGAGTGCTAAGCGTAAGCGACATTACGCAAGATCCGACAACTGGCTATACGCCAAGTGAAGCTGAGAAGATCAAGGCTTCACTCATCATCGCAAAGCACGTGGAAGATGCGGGGCTCGATGTCTACGCTCTCGGCGAACATCACAACCCGCCGTTCTGGTCTTCTTCGCCTACCACAACTCTAGCAGCTATCGCAGCTCAAACCGAACGACTTATTGTCTCTACCGGCACAACACTCATTACTACCAACGATCCGGTGAAGATCGCTGAAGACTTTAGTATGCTTCAGCACATCGCTGATGGCCGTGCTGATCTCATGCTTGGCCGTGGAAACACAGGCCCAGTTTATCCCTGGTTCGGGAAGGATATCCGTCAGGGGCTTCAGCTCACTCTTGAGAATTACGCGCTTCTTCGAAAGCTTTGGGATGAAGACGTGGTGGACTGGGAAGGCAACTTCCGTACCCCGCTCCACGGTTTTACTGCTACACCTCGGCCACTCGACGGCGTAGCGCCGTTCGTCTGGCACGGCTCAATTCGAACCCCTGAGATTGCCGAACAGGCAGCCTACTACGGTGACGGATTCTTTGCTAACAACATCTTCTGGCCCTCATCTCACTTCGAGCGTCTCATTCGTCTTTACCGTAACCGTTTTGCTCACTACGGGCACGGTACTCCCGAAGAAGCCGTAGTCGGCATCGGCGGTCAGGCGTTCATCGCCAAGAATTCTCAGGATGCTGTAAAGCAATTCCGACCGTACTTCGACAACGCGCCGGTTTACGGTCACGGCCCCTCTATGGAGGATTTCGCTGAGCAGACTCCGCTTACTGTTGGCTCACCTCAGCAGGTGATTGACCGCTATCTCGGAATGCGTAAGCCGTTCGGTGATTTCCAGCGCCTTCTATTCCTCGTTGACCACGCCGGACTTCCTCTCAAGACTGTTCTCGAACAGATTGACTTTCTTGGAGAGGATGTAGTACCGGTGATGCGTAAGGAGCTTGCCGTGAACCGTCCTGCCAACGTTCCGAACGGACCGACTCACATCGCTCGAGTCAAAGCTATCTACGGCGACGCGGAACCACGCCAGGCTCGTCCGGTGGCAAATCGCGGTGACAATCTAACCGACGGTAGCCCCTACCAGACTGAACCAGCTTTTGGCCTAGAAGGAGCCACACGATGACCGACCGTAAGCTAGTAGTGATTTCAGCAGGACTATCGAGCCCATCTTCCACTCGTATGCTAGCCGATCGACTTACAGCAGCCTCGCTTAGCGAGCTTAGTAGCCTCGGCGAAAAAGCTGCAGCTTCTACAGTTGAACTTCGAGATCACGCTCATGCTGTTACGAACAATCTGCTCACCGGCTTTGCTGAAAAAGAACTTGAAGCAGTTCTTGAACAGGTCTACGACGCGGACGCCCTCATTGTAGTGACGCCGATCTTCTCAACAAGCTACTCAGGACTCTTTAAGTCCTTTGTGGATATTCTAGATCGGGACGCACTTCGAGGAAAGCCGGTTATTCTTGCAGCTAACGCCGGTACGGCGCGTCATTCTCTTGCCATTGACTACGCTCTTCGCCCTCTGTTTGCTTACCTGCACACTGAGCCGGTCTCAACCGGTGTCTTTGCCGCCTCAAGCGACTGGGGTGACCAGGCTGACAAGGTAGCACCTCTTCAGAAGCGTATTGCAGCCGCCGCTGCGGAGCTGGCTTTAGCAATAGCACGTAAGCCTAAGGCCGAACGAGTTGACCCTTTCGACCCAGAAAGCTATCTCGACGGAGGCTCATTCGGCGAGCTCTTACAGGGTCTCGGTCATTAGTCAGTTGACACGTAAAGTAGAGCCTGTTAGCATCGCCTCATTATGAAGTTCTTCACTAGCGATACGCACATCTCTCACGTCCGAATCCTCGAGCTTGGTAACGGTCGCCCGTTCACCGACCTCGCTCACATGCACTCTGTTCTGCTCAAGAACGCATGGGATGTCGTGGGCCCCGAGGATGAGCTCTACCACCTCGGTGACGCTGCGCTCGGCAACTTCGATGAGAGCGTGAAGATTCTTGCGGCTTTTCCCGGTAAGAAGTACCTTGTCCCGGGTAACCACGACAAGATCTTCCCGAAGCTGAACACTGAAGCTCGAATCGCTCGATTCAAGCCGATGTACGAGGATGCCGGCTACGAGGTGCTCGACCTCCACCACCTCCTGAAGCTCGATCTGGACGGTGAGGAGATCGAGGTTCGCCTTTCGCACGTGCCGTATTCGCCGGAGCGTTACTCAGGTCGCAGTGACAAGCTCGCTTTCGCTCGACCGGAGGACGACGGTAAGTGGCTGATCCATGGGCACACGCACAGCTCTGAGAAGCTTTCGGAGCACCCGCGTGAGATCCACGTCGGAGTTGACGCGAACAACTGGACTCCGGTGAGCGAGGTCGAGATTCTCAACCGAATCCGAGCAGCTCGTGCATGAATCTCGAGTAGTTAAGCACGATGTGTACGAGCTTCCTCTCGTACCGGAAGCCGATACCGTGGATGATGCTCTCTACATCTTTGAACGCCCGATCGAAACTGTAGTCCGTCGGCTGAAAGAGCTCCAGCTTTCGACGGAGGATTTCGCTCGGGTGCTCAATGAGAGCGCTGAAGACATTGAGGATATGCTCGATGAGGAGATTCGAGTTCCTGAGAATCTCCTCTACACCATGTTCGATGTGGTAGGAGTAGAGCTCGTAGCTATTCGCAGAGCACCGCATCCTCATAAGGATGACCAAGGCGGCCACTGGTGCCACGGTGAGCGATGCGTCTACTGTGGAGTGAATTACTACGATGCTGATCTTGACCCGAACTACCCGCTTTGCCCGAACTCACCGTTCAATACAACCGAAGACCGGTAACTATCATGTGGATTGTCCTCGTTGGAGATATGGACATCGACTACGCAAGCGCCTACGGACCGTTCGATACCGTTGGAGAAGCCAACGCGGTGGCTAATCTCTACCCGGACGACGATTCAGGCGAGAACAACGTTCGAGTTGTGGCCCTCGGCAGTGTAGACAACCTGCGCAAGCGTATGGAGTCTATGGGGCGAGGATGACACTCCCCCGCCGCTAGACTCCCCATTCTACATAGGCTTAGACCGTCATAGACAGCCGGAGCAACCGAAAACGTATTCGCCCACAGTCAACCGCTTAAGAAGGCTACACTGCAACTAAGCCTACGCATCTTCGGTAAAGATTTCACTCTTATTTCGATTAGCCCTGATGGTAGGCGAGATAGAGGAAGAGTGGACTAGTATTCCGTTTAGAAAGACTCTCGACTTGGGAGGGTCTATGAAATTCCACATTAACTCTAACGGCGAGGCTGGCCGTTGCAAGGCTGAGAAAGGCGGCTGCCCGTTCGGTGGGGAGTCTGAGCACTTCACCTCTGCTGAAGCAGCCCGCGAGCACTACGAAGAGCAGATGAACACACCAGCTCCGACTATTTCAAAGTCAAAGAAAGCTGTTCCTTCGCTTCCGGTTAACCAGACTTTTGAAGAGCCCGAGTACTTCGACTTCAAAAAGGAAGAAGATCGAATCCTCGAAGGCCAGAAAGGTTCGTCTCCGAACTCTGATAAGACTGAGTTTAGAAAGGCTTGGGACGCGCTCCACGATTCACGATACAAGGCTAAGGATCTTACTGAGAAGCGTGTTGCTAGCGCACTGAACGCTGGTTACGCCGGTCCCCTTAAGGACGCAATTTCCTCCGGCGTAATCAAATCTGGTAGCGAACAGAAGCGACTAACTGACAACGAACAGTATGCTGTGCGCTCTATCTCGGATCTTCCTGTTAAGCATCAAGAGAAGTTCTATGCGCTTCCGGTCAGATACCTAACGACGCTTACGAGTGGTAAGCCCGACTCTGTGATCGCGCCGGCGAATATGAAGAAGCTGCTCGATATTGCAACATCTGTTCACGCGAAGAATCCTGAGTTTGAGCCGGAGCGTACGCACGTTACTCCTCGAGCTCAGCGTTCTGAGTATAACAAAGCAGGAACATTCCCGATTCCTCAGATGCAGAACACCGCACCGGAGACATACTCACTACTTAATGAGTACGCTACTCAGAAGTACGGTAACCGAAAGGATGAATTCTGGCTTACTGTGAAGAGTGAAACCGTGAATCACCCGAAGATCTCGGACTTCGCTCGTGCAGAGAAAGAGTTCGATAAGAAGCTAGCTTCGTAAGGATCAACTAACTACTGTAAGACAAACTGGCCTCCTCGACGTGCCTATTTAGATAGATATAGGAGCGAGGAGGCCAGTTTGTCGTTTCACATCAATCCAAGCACCGGCGATGTCGGAGTTTGTAGAGCCAAGAAGTCATGTCCTTTCGGTGATCTAGAGTCAGATCATTACTCGAGCCGAAAAGAAGCTGTTGAAGCCTTTGAGCTTAGTCAGTTAACTTTTTCTTTACCGGTGAAGGAGCTGTCCGGGAGTGAATATGACTATCTCTTTCCTACTATGACAGCGAGGGTTGGTAAAGAGCCCACTCTTAAAGCTGAGCTAGAGAGCAATCCTAACCGTGCGGTACACTGTCTTAAGTGTGGCGAACGTATCGGTAATGCAGCAGTGGCTCTCTATCTTCAAGAGCCAGGAACTTTTGTAAAGTGTCAGAGCTGTTCAACAGTGGTAGCAGCAGCTTCAGTAGCTTCTCAGGTTGGCATTGCTGTAGCGCCTAATCCTGATTCACAGACTTTTTCAGCTGTGGACAAGGCTAACGTCTCAAAGATACTCTGGTATCACACGAGCAGTGTCGCTAATTGGGATAAAGCCATACAGTCATCAGACGGCCCCGACCGTGTGCATCTGGGAAGCGAACGTGCAGCAGCCGATAGAGCTGCACAGCTTTTAGATCGCCCTTACCTCTACGTGCTCGAAGTGAGTTCAGAAAGCTCTATTGACGATGAGCTTCACCAAGAATCCGAGAACGACTTTCAGGTCGAAGCAGGGAAGGCAGACGATGTCGTACGCTATCTAAATATGTATGAAGACTCTGGCTCTGTTTCGTTAGCAGTAAAGCCAAAGGCTATAAAAGTGCTTGGCTATCGAAAGCTTACAGCTCGAGAAATAGAACCTATGGGTACATACTCACTCGACGAAGATCCAGAAGACTGGCTTCAGGAGCACTCACCAGAATATCTGAATTACTGATTACAGAGCTTGCTCGAACTAAAAAGAGTTCGACATGAAGCTAGTTCTCTAGCCTACTACTTCTGATCTCCCGCGATCGTAACAGGCCAAAGATACGGTAGGTCACCGTTTAACCCATCCCACTGCTTACCGTAGTGTGCCTCATCCTTGCGGATTAGATTGCTCTTGTGACTTGTGTGGAAATCATTGTCTCCCACAAAACTCGGTACACCCTCTTTAAGCTCATCAAGATAGGGTGCTACCAGATAATGAGTCTTCTCTAAGCAAGAATCATTAAACCCTCGACTAGTCCACTCGTTGCAGATAGCTTCTTGATACTTGAGAAGCTCAAGCTCGTGTCCACGCCACATCATAACAGCTGGATGATGACCCCAACCCTTAGATTTAACCGGTTCGCGATCCCACTCATCCTTCGGTCGGGGGACTTTTCGAGTTCGCTCAACAAGCGCAGGATCGCCGTTTTCGTCCTTACTTTTGACCAGTACTGTGGTCTTGTCTGATGTGACGAGTCTCTCACCGAGGAGCACCTGAAGCACCTGAAGTGTTTCTACACGCTGCTTCCCGAGACGCTTATTGTCGAGAGCTTTCGCGCTCTTAGTGTAAGATGCGTAAGGCAAGAACGTCTGCATAGCTTCCTCCAGCCGATTGTTTACTACAGTTATTATGCCGAGATCCATGGATAGGTTCGAAGCTAAGCCTGCGAGTTCAGTGTGCAAATCAGCTTGAGCTCTCAATGAAAGCGTTATTGCGGAGAGCGTACTCCGATGGTATCGTTGACCTCAACACTCTGAGGAGATTCCATGAACATCAAGAAGCTTTCCATCGCTCTTGTGGCCGCCGGCGCCGTAACACTTGTGCTCGCCGGATGCACGCCCACTGCAAACCAGGATCGGACTGTCGGAGGTGGTAAGCTTCCTGACTCTCTCTACGACACGCAGCTCGTAGAGCTCTACCGGAATGCTGACAACATCCCCAACGTTGCGTACTTCTGTGCTGGTAAGTTTGGTTGGGCAGCAACACTCTCGAACGATAGTACTTCTGCTCCTACGCTGATTCGATTCCCCGACTACGACAAGCGGTGCGCGGACCTTCCGGATCAGAAGAAGATCCCGATGACAGAGCTGAAGAAGGAGGACTCAGATGGTGAGTAGGCTTAAGACGCACAAGGACGTGCTTAGAAATCGCGGTGTTCGTGAGTACCTTATGCGGGTGCGAGAGATGTGGACCTATCGTGTCCTCTTTCTCATCAACGGAGGTAAGGCAAAGGACTACGCTCACAAGGCTCGAAAGCGTCGTTCGTAAAAGCTCCTGAGTTAGAGAGACATGTATACTCTCAAGCTCAGGAGCTATCATGAAGTCACACATCGGCCCGAACGGCCCTGGTCGCTGCACCGCCTCAGTACAGTCCTGCCCTTTTGGTGGCGAGGACAATCACTTCTCGACCATTGCTCAGGCTCGTGAAGAATACGAGACTCGTCTCAAGAACGCCTACGAAGAGCAGACAGCTTCTACTTCGAAGAAGATACGCCTCACGGCTAAAGAGCAAGAACTTCGCGCTAAGAACGCTGACATGGCTCAGGAGCTTGTGAAGCTTCGTGCTCAGGTCACCGGCATCACCTACGATGACGCAAACCCAGAGCGAGCTCAGCGTCGACTAAAGGAGTCAATTGCCTACGCTGAGAGCCGGGGTAATGAGTGGCTTGTTCAGAAGCTTTCGCACGCGAACGTTCTGCCTTCCGGAGCTTTCCGACTCGAAGACAACTCACGCGCAAACGTTGATCAGCAGCTTAAGGCAAAGCAAGAAGTCAAGGCTGTAGAAGCAGGGCGTGAGAAGATCGTCGGGGCCATTAACGAGCTTCTTAAGCACGAGACGGCTAGTAAAGATAAGTTCTCGCTCAAGACTGAAGCTGGCTCGTTCTCTATGACTCTTAAGCCGGCTTTCTCACAGGATGAGTTCGACAAGCTTCCGGCTGGTCTTCAGGAGAAACTTAAGAGCGATAAAACAAGCTATTCTATCGACGCAGCTCGAGAGAAGCTCTCGTCGGAACGCCTTGCAGAAATTACCACTGAGTCACAGGTTGTGGATTTTGTCATCGGAAAAGAGATCAAGCCTGAAGTTCTAAGCATTCAGCCACGTACCACTTTCAACGGCGACACCACAGACGCAAAGCTTGAAGATAGCCTTAAGAGTGTGGCCGAGTTCTACGGTGGCGTTCGAAAGAATGTTGGCACTGTTAGTGCTCTTAAAAAGAGCGTGGATGAGAGTAACGGAGCTGTAAAGAAGGCCGTCGCTAACACCAGTGGCCCGGTCTTTGTGCCGGCGCGTTCTCAGAGCAACGGACTACTCGTAACCCGTCGCCAGAACATCGCTGGGACACTTGCAGTAGAAAAGCTTACGCTCGAAGAGCTCAAAAGCATTACGGTAACTAAGCGCGAGATTGACCCACAGCTCGCCCAGACCATTCTCCCGGCTGAAACCTTCGGTAAGATCTTCCAAGGTGTGACTGCTTCTTTGCGGGTCACGGAAGCTAAGTAAGAGGAGCAGCTATGAGTGATCTAGGAAAGGTCTTCGTAAAGGATTACGTTGAGCTCGGACTAGCTGAGGGCGTTTCGGACACTGTACTTCGTTCGTTGGATGGGGAGAACGAAGTCGAGTTTGTTACTGAGGGGGACGAAACACTCCAGCTATTTGTCAACGGGGACCACGTCGAGACAATTGACTACGCAGACCCTGACTTCAACACGAAGCTTGTTGCTAGGATTTCTTCTCCGCTTAACTTCTGAAGCACCTCAAAGACTCACCACAGGCGTAAGCTAGCCTGTGGTGAGTCTTGCGTAAGAGATGGCGATAGTTCTTTCATGCCTACTGTAGTCGATCTTACAGAGCCGCTGGCTCTTCCTCGCCGTGTCGCGCTTGTCGCACACGATGGGAAGAAAAGCGAGCTTATCGACTGGGCTCGCTACAACGCTAGAGTTTTAGTAAACACGCAGCTTTACGCAACCGGTACCACCGGAAAGATGCTCGAAGAGGCTCTTGATGTGCCGGTTCATAAGCTACTCTCTGGTCCGCTTGGAGGCGATCAACAGATCGGTAGCCTCATCGCGGAGGAGAAGATTGACTTCCTCGTCTTCTTCTGGGATCCGATGGAACCGCAGCCGCACGACCCTGATGTAAAGGCGCTTCTTCGCTTAGCGCAGGTTTGGAACATCCCGGTCGCGTCTAATCGTGCTACCGCTGACTATCTCATTAGCTCTCCGCTATTTCGTAACACCTATACGCGAACCAAGCCGGATTACAGCGAGCACAACTCGCGCTCTTCGCGCTAGCTGTCATTCTAAGCAGCTTCTATCGTTCTTCGCACATGAACGCAACAGAAGCCTAATAATCGCTCTAACTGACAGCTACAGCCTTTAGATACCGTATAAGCACGGCTCTCGAAGGCTAGAATTAAGATAGGACTCCTCATGCTCGAGGCAACCTACGTCGGCGTCGCCGGCGACTGGCACGGAAACACCGCACACGCTCTCAAAACACTTGAACTATTTTCGAAGAACCAGGTACGCTACATCTTTCAGCTTGGAGACTTCGGAGTCTTTGGCTCGCTGTTAGAATACTCAGCAGACAAGTTCCGTACTCGAATAGCACGCAGCCTCGAAGCTAAAGATCAATGGTTGTTTGTAACTCTCGGCAATCACGAGAACTACGATCTGGTAGAACGCTTCTCTACTGTTGAGGAAGGCGATTTTGCTGGATTCAACTACGAGCCGAAAGCACCACGCATTCTTTACTTCAAGAGAGGTCAGAGTCTTACGATCTCGGGAAGAACCTTCTTAAGCATTGGAGGCGCCGCTTCTATTGACTACCGTTGGCGCCAGGAATGGAATAACTCTCCCAAGGCCCGTGCAAAGGTTTGGTGGCCTCAAGAGCGAATTTCCGTACTCGACGTAGAAAATACGATAGCCGAGGCTCGTCGTCTCGGGTCTGTAGACGTACTCCTAGCTCACGATGTATTTGCGGAAGCTCCGATCTGCAACAGTCATCGAGCGGATCACTCTAGATGGAACGCTGATGACTTTGCTTTTGCGCAGTCTTCTCGAGAGTCTCTTCAAAAAGTTGCCGAGGGTGTACTACCAAAGCTTTGGCTTCATGGTCACTACCATGTGCCACTTGACTCGACGGTATCGCTTCAAAGCGGTATCGGAAAGCATCGTAAAGGTGGAGAGGTTCACGCCGTATGCTTCGGAAAGGATGAAGCTAAGAACTCATCCGGAGTACTGTGGCTAGAGGAGCTAGAGACCGAGTACTTGAACTGATATGCTCTTAGTAACCCATCTTTAGGAGAACACATGTTCCATGCTACAGTTGACTTCGGCGAAAACGAGAATCTCGAAGAGCAGGAGGCGATTCAGCGTCAGATCAAGCTTGAAGAGCAGAAGCTAAATCTTGCTCTTACGAGAGAACTTGAAGAAAATCCTGACGACGATGCCCGAGCCATCGCTGAAAGAGTTGTAGAACAGCTTAAAGACGGCCCTCTTGAGTGGGACGTTGCTGATTTAGCTCGAGCAGTTGAAAGTAAAAGAGCACAGCGTTGATCGACTTCCAAAACGGCTCGATCCTCAAACTGTCTCAAATTGATGTGACTGAGGTCGACTCTCGGATCTATAGCTTCATTGGAAGTAGCAGTAAGGTTCTTTTTGCTGCGAAAGGTGTAAGAGATAGTGTGGTCTTTACTGACCGGCACATTATCTCACTGAACGTTCAAGGAGTCACGGGCAAGAAGGCAGACTGCACATTCCTACCGTACTCAAAGATCGCAGCTTTCTCTGTTGAAACAGCAGGTACATTTGACATTGATGCCGAGGTAGAACTCTTCATCTCAGGCGTCGGTAACGTTCGATTCGAGTTTACTAGAGGTACAAACACAGTAGCTCTTGGAAATATCCTCTCACACTACATCTGAACTTACACTAGCTCCCTACTGACTTACACTGTCAGTAGGGAGCTAGCTTTGAGAGCTCTAGATAAGCTCTTCGAGCACCTTCGTATCATGGCCGTATCGCGCCTTTACAGCATCGAGCCAGGCCTCGCTTTTAAGCTTGAACATGGTAGGGCGTCTACGACTATCGAGAGTTCCTTTACAGACAACACCTTCAAAAGTCATGCCGTCGAGCTTTGAACTCCGCACAGTCTCAATAAATGGAGCGTTAGCAACTCCTTCGTAGAGAATCTTTGGAGTACGAAGTTCGCCGAATAGCTTCAAGAACTCCTTCGGCGGAAGCAGCCCTTTCTTATAAACTTGGACATCGAAGAGTACAAGTTCGTGCTCTTCGTCCTCATGTTGCCCTGCAAAAGAATTCTCACCGCCGAACTCAAGAAACGCGGTGGCTTTCTCGAATCGCTGCTTGCGAAAAATACGCTCAAGCTCATCCGCGTAGCTTTCGTGGAAGAGCTCAACAGCTTCGCCAAGTATAGCTTCGTTGGGATCGAGTAGTCGTTTGCGAGTTCCGAACTTTGTGAATCCAGTCTTACGGCTCCACTCTGTTCGGATGTTACTACCATCGAGCTTATCGAAAGCGATGATCGGTGTCTTACTCACTGTAGTTGCGATGGAGGGATAGATTTCCAAAACTGTCCTATGATTGAGGTCTTACAGGCGAGCCGCGCTCAAGCCTGTTCTTGGCTTAGCTCAAAAGAGCTTCTTGGACACCGAGCGGTGTACGATTAGCGCAAGACCTTCATAGTGATCAGTTCTCCTTATGTGATAGTCAAATCATATCACACTGCGGCGGGGGCGTGCAACTTTAGAAACGCCGACGGAGGCGCCATGAACAGGTTCCATATTAACCCAAAAAGCGGTGACGCCGGACGCTGTAAAGCTGAGAACGGCAACTGCCCATTCGGAGGCGAAACCGAACACCATCCTACGGCAGAAGCCGCACGTGCTGCTTATGAACGCGAGGCGTTGTCACCAGAAGAATCGGGCTTGATCTGGCCTCCGGTCGGGCTTCCAAAGAAGCTTCACAAAGCGGCTAATTTCGCTGATGTGGCTCGTCACTATAACGACGATTACTACGACGGCGGGGCGGGTGTTTGCCTTGGCGTATCTGCTTTCCTCTCTCGAAAACTCGTCGAGGCTGGTATCCCGCACAAGCTTATTCGCGGTGAGTATACTGACACTACCGGTGAAGCTAAGGCGCACTGGTGGATCGAGGCTAACAATTGGATCATCGATGCCTCTCGAGGCCAGTTCGAAGAGAAGACGTACCGTAGTGGGGTTCTGCGCTCCGGACACCCAAGCTATCGTGCAATCGAAGCTTTTGAGCCGGGGCACACGTCACAGGAGCTTGTAGTTGCTGAACTCAAAAGGTGCTTTAGCGAACCGGCGGAAGCTGAGGCTTATCACGATGTGCTTCTAAGTCTTGAAGAGGAGGCTGACGCGCTCTAAGCAGGCGTTTCGATATTGACCACGCCTCACTAATCTCTTTGAGAAAGGCTCCATATGAAGATCACTGCATCCGTAGTAAAAGCTCTGGCTAAGGCGGTCAGAGCACAAGGCGTCGTCAACGAATCAGAAACTGCTGAAGGTAAGAAGCTTCAAGCATACTATCTCGAGGACATGACTCTTAGCTTCATCATCGGCGATGATGGACGCCAATCGCTCTACGGATTGAGCTTCGAAGCTATCGGTAAAGAGTTCTCAATCATCTCGTCGCTTGATCTGCTCGTCTCTCTTCCCTCTGAAGAAGATGATGAAGAGAGTGTCTATGACATCAACGACTCAGACTTCCTAGCACACATCGAAGAGTACTTGCGCTGGCGCACGGTTATGTTAGAGAAGTTTGATAGCTAAACACTCACAAAGGAGCCTGAGGTATGGCTTACCACGTATCACCCAACGGACCTAGCCTCTGCAAGGCTAAACATGGTCGATGCCCTTACGGTGCCGATGGCGAGAATCACTTTGCTACTGTTACTCAGGCCTCTGCTTTTTATGAAGAGCGTATGGCCCAGGCCTTCGGCGGCTTTGAGACAGTAAAGCGAAACTCTGCTCAGGTCCGCAAAGAGAAGTACTACACTAAGCGGGACAAGATTGCAAGCTTCGGTCGAAAGCTGCAGCGTTCAGCTCCAGCTGTCAAGGCCGTAGAGGCACTCAAGAGTCTTCGATCTGCTCCAGCTGACGTGAAGCTTAAGCTCAAAAAAGCTAAGCGTGATGCGATTAAAACCTATGCAGTGGCCTCAGCCCTTAGTCGTCAGGCTTCGGTAGAGTTGCAGGCTCGAAGCCAGGTCGCTAAGACTGAGGCTAAGGTTGCTTTCACTAAAGCTAGTGATGAGACTAAGGCGCGCTTTAACGAGTACAAAAGAACAGCTCTTGAGGCTAACACTCGCCGTGTAGAGGCTCGCGAAGTAGAGAAGAACCTCGGCGGAAAGCTTCGCCCTCAGACGCTTGATCAGCTACAGATTGGGGATCGTCTTGAGAACGGAAACGTCATTGCTAAGTTCAAGACGGTGAACGGAGTCACCACGGTAACTACTCGAAACACCGCCACCGGTCGCTTCGGTAAGTCTGAGGTGCTTCAGGCGGGCGCTGCTCTCTCAGTAATTCGCCCGCGCCGTAATCTGCTCCGTCAGGCCGGCAAGGCTTACAGCTCCTCTCGAACAGCAGCTGTAGAGCGCACTCGCGCAACCATGAATAACGTCTCGTTCCGTACTCGCGGAGTACTTGACACTACTCGTAGCCGAGTAACTCATGCGTCTAGTCTACAGCGTGAAGCTTTCCGTGCTCTCATCGGTGTTGACCGCGAGGGCATTGCAAAACGGGATGAGTACCGTAAGGCTGCTTAAGTAGTACAACTCGTTTAGTAATCCGCTGTGATGGTGTATAGTTACCGTCATGGCGGATTACTTTGTAGAGTTGAGTCAGCTAGGCAGAACCGGTAAGGTTTATTATGAGACCAACTTTGGTTTCGCGTTCAGTACTGAGCTCATTGAGATCAGTAAGCAGCAGAACCTTTCGATTTCCCGCGCACGAACCCGTAAGCGAGTCATCACGCTTCACTCGCCGTGTCATCAGGCAGCCTACGACATGAAGCTTGTCCCTCTTAAGCTTATTAAGGGTGAGACGCTTCTTCAGAAGAGACTTCGTGAGACCGAATCCGCAGGGTACTTTTGCCACGTCTGTGGCGCTGAAAGCGTCTTTCCCAAGGAGCTAATCTCTCGCGAGTATCCGGAGTTCGACATCGAAGCCGTGAGACTTCTGCAGAACTGCACACAGCTCGCGGGGCTTGACACGCTCGATTCCATCTTCGTAGTGGATCGCCTTGTGGAGATCGTTGAGGGAGTCTGGGCCGATGTGGCTTCGGGTGCGCGAGTGAGCGAAGTGTTGCCTCGGTACAGTGGAAAGCTCGAGGTTTAGCTCTAAGACTTCTAGCCCCACTCGTAAGAGAGCAGAGCTAGAAAGAGGCGACGCTAGGATTAGTACTTACGCCGAACAAGCCCAGTAAAGAACGCACGAACAGCAGCCTGTCGCTTATGCTTCTTCGCCCATAGCTCGTCTTGAATAGCGCGTAGCCCGATAGCTACTGTAGAGTCAGGCCTCTGTCGTGCCTGCTCTTCGAGAAAATCCATTCTGCTTGACATTGTGTGCCGTCTCCTGTAAGTTATTCTGCGGCAGCGTTGTCGTGTAACACTCCCGTAACATACACTATCAAAACCTAGCGTTTAGGCTAACGGAGCGACCTTCTCCATGAAGCACTTCGGGCAAATTGACTCGTAGGTGACGCCTTCGCCGTCGATGGCTACCTGATCACCGTTGCTAATGAAGTTACCGTTCTTGTCCTTGCGAGCGTTGAACAGTGCCTTACGGCCGTCGTGCGGGCACACCGTCTTAACCTCTTCGATGCTGTGAGCAACGGTGAGAAGTCGAGCGGACCCGGGGAAAGCTTGAGTAAGGAAGTCTGAACGAAGACCGTAGGCTAAAACTGGAAGATCTTCGAACACTGTGAGCCAGAGTAGCTGATCTACTTGCTTAGGGCTTAGGAACTGTGCTTCGTCAATGAGGAGACACGCCAACGGTGTACCGGCTTCGCGATTCTCCTCAATGAGCTTCTGCATGACCTCCTTCACGTTCATCTCAGCATCGATGAGCAATGCAGCATCTTTAGAGAGACCGATGCGCGAGACGATGGCTGGACCACCTTTAGAGTCCACCGCCGGCTTTGCAAGGATTGTCTTCATTCCTGCCTGGCTGTAGGTGAACTCTACTTGCAGTAGATTCGAGGTCTTGGCAGCAGCCATCACTCCGTGACGGAAATACAGTTTAGCCATCCCAGGCCCTTTCAGAAGTTACGGTCGCTTTTCGACCTGCTCTATGGTATCAACTCCAAAAAGTCGGTAGAACAGGCTAGGATGAAAGAGGGCCCATGAGCGCAAAAGCAAACAAGCCCGGCTTCGCGGTGCTTGACTTCGAAACCGGCGGTCTTGGAGACTGGGAAGATATCCTCGAAATCGGCGTAGTGCTGCTTGATTCTAACTACGTAATCGAGAGTGAGTTCACCACATTAGCTACAAGTCATCGACGTATCCGTAACCCGTGGGCTCACGGGATTGATGAGCCGCAGCTTGAAGGTTCTCCGGACGCTGACATAGCTTTTGCTGAACTTATGAGTATCCTCGCCGGTCGCTATGTTGTTGCACACAATGCGAGTTTTGAGAAGCGCTCGATTATCTACCATGCTGAACAGTACGGTTCCATCGGCAAAGATATGGAGCAGGCGGTGTTCATCGACACCATGCCGATTGCACAAGAGCTTACTGGTAAACGTAAGCTTACAATGGTCACCGACGCTCTTAACATTCCACATCTTCAGGCACACGCAGCGCTTAGCGACGCTGCAGCCACGGCGATGCTGCTACAGATCGCTGCAGAACGCAAAAGCGAGAAGCTTGAGCTCGCGCTTGCAAAGGCCACGCCGTGGCCGATGCGATTCCAGAGAGCACGGCGCTTGCCGAGCATCTACCGACTGTCCGTCGAAGATCTGTTCAAACTACGCTCTGCCTGGCTTAAAGACGTAAGCTACGGTGACGTTGAGCGAGAATCTTTTGCCTACAGCGAGCTTGTTGCTCGCTATTCGCTGAACTTCCGTCTTTCGGCTGAAGAAAAAGCTGTTCTCTCTGAGGTGATTGCTAGCGAGAGTCTTTCAGCTGCTGCAGTACGGCGAACTCATGAAGCTGTTTACGCTACAATGGAAACAGTGGCTTTCCCATCAAAGCATCTTGGGAAGCGTAAGTATCTGCTCTCACGTCTAGCCAATGACCTCGGATTCCCAAAGACTGAGGATGAGGTAGTCGGAAACGGTGACGGCGTAGAGCTACTTCCAGCTAACGCGACTCTCATGCTCTCCGGTGCGCTATCATCGAATCAGACTGAACTGCAGAAATTCTACGCGCGTAAGGGTCACACAATCACGAAGAAGCTTCAAGAGGCTTCTATCATTGTGGTGGGACATCACGACACAACTAATAAGCAGGTGATCGAAGCTCGAAAACTTGGGCTACCGGTGATCTCAGAGATCTCACTTGCGATCCACCTACAGTACTGGCTCTAAATCAGGCTGCAAGCTCTGCTTTAAGCAAAATCGGTAAGTGATCCGAAAGCCCCTGCTTTAGCGTGTGAAGCCACTCAAAGCTAAAGTTCTTACCCGCAGCAAAATCAAAGTAGCCGGTTGTGAGCTGGCTTCGGTAGGTCTCTTTATCAGGAGTGAAGAGATCAAAGCCGGAGGTGTTAAGTTCCTGAGCTAGTCGGCGCCGGAACATTGGGTAGTTGAAGTCTCCGAGCATCATGAGCGGGGCACCGTTGCCGAGCATCTTCAGGTTGTCGAGACCGGCGTGGATCTGATCACGACGAATCGCGTTGAGCGCTGTAAGCGGTGATGCATGGAATGAGCCAACGGTGAATCGCTCGCCTGTTTCACGAGCTGATACGGTGACTCCTAGCAATCTTTCGTGAGCTGGAGTAGCCAGTCGGTCGTAGTGAGAGCTTCGCAAAGCAAATGAGCCGGTACGTTCTGCTTCGTAACGCTCTTCATCGAGGTAGATCGCGAGTCCAAGTCGATTACGCTCAGTTCCGATCATGAGCTTCATGCCTTCGAGCTCATTCGGCAGTAGATGCACATCTACTTCTTGAAGGCAGAGTACGTCCGGTCGATGTTTTCTGATCAGACCTGGGAGTTCGCCGACGGCCTTGTTCTTCAATAAGTTGTAGCTGAGTAGATGCAACGATTGCTCCTCAATAAGTTTACGCGGGAACTATCAGTTCTCGTAAGGGTCGAGCGACGACACCAGCGAAGCTAAGACAACTTTACCACGAAGATGGGTTCGTGTATGTAAGCGCAGCATCAGTGCTTAGTTACAGCGCTACAGTAGAGAGACTGCTGGCCCTGCAGCAATATTCGCTACAGGGCCAGCCGCCTTACTTCATAAGCGATACGGCTTCATCGAAGCTGATACGTTTGAGCTTACTGCTACTCTCTTCCCATCGAATACTCGTCGGAACGACTCCATCGTGGAAGTCCCAGCGATTCCAGCCGTTACTGTCAAGCTGGAGCACAGTATTTCCGCCGAGAATCTGGAAGTACTTTGTTTCCGTGGCTGTCATGGTCATCTTGAGGCCCCTTTCAGAGGTGTAACCGATCAAGTCCCTGCAAATATCACCTTCTTACTCGTTAGAGAACGATAGGCTATAACGCACAACACACGACGACGCCGTAAAACAACGTCGCCTTAGAAGAGGTTTACTTCATGGCTACAGCTCGCTACCACCTCACCGATGATGGCCCCAAGCTCTGCCGTGCTTCGGTTCGCGCTTGCCCGCTCGGCGGAGAGCACTTCGACACGAAGAAAGACGCTGAGACAGCTTACGAAACTTCGATGAGCGAATCTGCTTTCGTAGTAAAGAAGCGAGGCGAGCCGACAGTAAACCCAAAGAACGGCTTCGCTGCTGATGTGTTCTACGGTGATCTACCACCGCGCACTATTCAGCTTGACGCTCTTAACGGCGTCGCTGATGCTCTTGAGGAAGACGGCGTAACGCAGCTTGTGGCTGCCTGTGGAACCGGTAAGTCGTACATGGGTCGACAGCTCATGCGGCGCATGATGGAGAACGAGGACGCCAACGGCGTTGCCGTAGTACTTACATCTAGCATCAAGCTAGCTCAAGACACCTCGGCTGATCTTCGCCCGAACGCGGACGGCTGGTACGATCATACTCTCGGTGAGTATGGAGAAGACTACCGCGTAATCGAAGTGCACTCGGCTTCGAAAGAGTTCCTCAAGAACGGCGTCGTCTCCATTGAGAAAATAGCCGAAGCTTGGAAGCAAGCTCAGGAGGAAGGGAAGAAAGTTATAGTGGTATCCACTTACGAATCTTCCAGCAAAGTTCAGGAGGTTCAGCAGGCGCTCATCGACGCCGGAGTAACGGCTGAAGCAGATCTTCTTATGAACGATGAAGCTCACAACGTACTAGGTCAGCAGCGCTCTGCTAGTGCCAAGACAGAAGGCCTTAACTCCGGCTATCGCAGCTTCCACAACGACATCCCAGGAGCTATTCAGTCTACTCGTAGACTCTACGCCACCGCTACACCGGTGCTTCAAGAGATGGTGAGCGATGACGCTCCTACTGCCTTCGGCGACGACGGCGAAGCGCCCGAGCTTTCTCAGCAGATCGAACACATGAAGTACCGTGCAGAGAAAATGGATAGCGATCCCAAGGCTCGCATCACTGTCTACTCTGACAATTCAGCAATCGTCGGAAAGGTCGGCGGCTACATCTCACAGCAGACAGCCATCGATGACAAGGCTCTTGCACAGCCGGATTACCAGCTTCGACCAGCTGTTATCCGTGGAAACGTGACACAGGCTAAGGATGGATACGTAGACGCATCTGGAGCCATCGTGAATGAACTACGCCCTGGCCAGCCGCCTCTCAACGTGCAGACCTACGCTGCGGTGAGCTCAACTCTTAACGCCATGGTAGCCGACGGCGACCCTTCGATTAATCCGGTTCATAACGCACTAGCCTACTGTGGCACTATTGAACAGGCTAAGGCTTTCCGGGATAGCTTTAAAGCCGTAGCTCTTGAGCAAAGTGGCGACATGAGTCTCGGAGAGGCAGCGAAGCTCAAAGACTCGAACGATCCGGAGCTTCGACGCCAGGCACGTATGCGCTTGCTAGCTGAGCACGCTGATGCTCGAGCAGCCTACTCCGGCGAAGAATCAGAGGTCAAAAAAGCTCGCGCAGAAGCTTTCACCATGTTCAACGGAAAGAGCGTCACGAAAGAGGACGTAGCAGCTGGCTGGTCTCCGAACAAGCGAGTACTGGCGAATGTTGACATCTTCTCCGAAGGAGTATCGATCAACGAGATCGACACTGTAGTGATCTCGGACGATGAGAAAACTTCTGAACGAGCTATGACTCAAGCCATTGGCCGTGCTATTCGTCGCGTCTCAACAAACGAGTTCAAGTCCACCGGTCACGTCATCATCCCCCAAGCCGTAAGCGAAAACGGTGTAGAGCTTAACGGGGGTAACGTCGCCTTAGCCGCTTACGGCGCCACGCGAGTCCAGCGTGGTGTCGCAATTAGTAAGCTCTCCGGTGGAGTCGCTATCCCGGATACAGTCACCAGTGTAGCCAAGTACTCGCCGGCTGGAGAGCTCGTAGGTAATGAGCTAGCCGCAGACATCGCAAAGCGCCACATCACATCGAAGGCAGACGTACTAGCAGCTCACACACTGGATAAAGCACACAAGGAGCTTCTCAAGCTAGATCCGAAGTATAAGGAGCGCTCCGCTTCCGAGCAGTACGCTATGATGACCTCGCACATCGAAAGCAAAGCGAAGTCGAACACCACTCGTGATGCTTACTGGGCTGCTGCATCCGGTCACATCGCCGGTAAGAGTGTGAACGAGCTCAACGCTATCCGTCAGAGTAATCGAGTTCTTGTCTCCGCGCTTGGCGCTAACGACATCGGCTCATTGTCACCGGAGCTTACACGAACCCTCATCGACAGTCGCATCATCACTAACGCTGCTGGCACAGCTACTGCTGAGGCTACTCGCGAGGAAAAGCGACGAGTACTCGAGAATAACAGTGCTCTCGTGGCCACAGCCCTTGCGAGCGTTAACACGAAAGACACTCACGAAGAACTTCACTCGCTCGTCACCGCTAACGTACGCCCGATTGACGTTATGAAGGCGTCTAACGGTAAAGGCGATCGTACAGCTCTCGAAACCGCACAGCGTGAACTGGAAACTCTTCTCAACGACGACAAGCGAGTGGACGAACTCTTTAGCTTTGTGAGTCGCAAGCCGGAAAAGGGAGACAAGTACTCAGTAATTGCTGACGCTACAAAAGCTTCGAAGCTTCACGAAGAGCTATCCTCCGTGGACAACATTGTCCGTGACCGCGCAGCGAAGAGTGCTGTTGGTGGCGACAGTAGGTACGAGCTCAACCGTGACATGGTGCGTCGTATCGGGGATCTAAAGACCTCCGCGCTTGTAGCGATGGTTTAATCAGCGCTAATCGGCACGCCCGCCACGTCGACTAGGCCGTAAACCTTCTTCACAAAGTCGTTCTCAGTCTTCAACTCTTTACGGCCTTTAGAGTCGAGATAGTAATCTCCAGCTGTACCAATTTCTCCTGCTCGTACTCGAGCTGATCCTTCGCAGGCACGCTTGTCAGCCTCAGTGTTGAGCGGGAATTCGTTGTTCTTAAGGTGACCTTTTACCCACATGAACTCCACCTCGCCCTTATGACGCTTCAGTAGTTCATAGGCCGGTCGAATTAGATCTAGGTTGAGAACAGGCTCACCATCGGCTTTCCGCCAGCCACGCGATTCCCAGCCTCTAGCCCACTTCGATACGCAGTTGAGTGCGTACATGGAATCGATCTGTATCTTGATGTCACCGGTAGGATGGAATTTGAGAGCACTCCAGAGAGCATGAAGCTCGGCACGCTGATTAGTGCCTTCTTTCCAGCCGTTGCTCAGCCAAGCACCGTCGGCGTCTGCCCAAGCCCAGCCGATCATCTTGGTTTCGTCTTTACGGCCGATGCAGGAGCCGTCACATGCGATTAGTAGAGAACTCATAGCTTGATTCTACCGAAGCCTGCCGTGTTTGAGTTTAGTGTTGCACACTGCAGTTTGACCTGTTACAGTAAGCTACGCCTTAGGAGTGAGGCTGGTGGCTCTAAATGTTCTTTTCACTCCAAGAAAGGACTTACGATCGTGACTGAACTTCGTAAGCTCGTACAGATCAAGACCATCGACCGTATCGACGAGAACCCGAACGCTGACTCGCTGGAGACCGCTGTCATCGGTGGATGGAAGGTTGTCATCCGCAAGGACGAGTTCGCCGTCGGTGACAAGGTCATCTACTTCGAAATCGACTCGGCTCTTCCGACCTCGGTCCCGGAGTTCGCTTTCCTGGCTTCGCGTTCGGAGAAGTCGGTGCTCAACAAGAACGAGTACGTCAACGTCCACATCCTGCGCACCGCAAAGCTTCGTGGCCAGGTTTCGCAGGGTCTTATCCTGCCGCTGGGCTTCGGCCTGACGGAGGATTCGACTCCTGAAGAGGTTTCGGAGACCTTCGAGAACCTCGGCGTGTTCAAGTACGAGCCGCCGCTGCCTGGTGGCTCGACTCAGGTTGGCTCGTTCCCGACGAAGGTCGCTCGTAAGACCGACTCGGAGCGTGTGCAGAACCTGACGGATGAGTTCCTTCAGTCGCTCGACCCGACCGAGTGGGTTGCTACCGAGAAGATCGACGGCACCTCGGCTACCTTCTGGAAGCTGGACGGTGAGCTTCACGCTGCTGGCCGTAACTGGGAGCTCTCGCTCGAAGGTGGTCACTCGCACGCTTTGATCGCTCGTCAGTACAACCTGGCTGAGTTGATCCCGGAAGGTGGTGTGATCCAGGGTGAGATCTTCGGTGAAGGTATTCAGGGTAACCCTCTGAAGATCAACGGCATCCGCCTGCTCGTGTTCTCGCACGGCTTCGCAGTGCCGACTGACCACTCGGAAGAGGTTGACCGTTTCGAGAACTGGGTTCGAGAGAACCAGGCTCCTCGTGTCCCGTTCAACTTCCCGAAGACGGTTGAAGAGGCTGTTGAGCAGGTTGACGGTCTCAAGTCGCTCGTGAACCCGCAGGTGCTCACCGAGGGTGTTGTCTGGTGGAACATCAACGGAAAGACCTACGAGGAGCTCGGTGACCGGCCGAACTTTAAGGAAATCTCAGGACGTTTTTTGCTCAAGCATGGGGGATGATCGATAGTAAGACATGTAGAGGCCGATGAGGCGCTCCTTGCTTGCAGGCTTGGAAGCTCATCGGCCTCTACGTATGAGAGCATGATATTCATAGCGCCTGCAAGCAAGTAGTATTAAGGAGCGCGCTATGGAGCCGTTAGACATTCTCGATCCACCGGTCTTTCTCTATGTGAAGACTCACAACGTTACCGGTCTCAAATACTTTGGACGTACGATCAAAGATCCGTTCAAATACAAAGGTTCCGGGCTGTACTGGCTCAGACATCTCAAAGCACACGGGAATGACGTAGCTACAGAGATAGTCGGCTGCTATACAGATCTAAACGAGCTGAAAGAGACTGCAACTAAGTTTACTAAAGAAAATGACATAGTGGCTTCTTCTAAATGGGCGAATCTAATAGCTGAGTCAGGTTTAGCTGGTGTTGACGGATGGACACCTAGTGAATACCAGCGCGATGTGATTGGTGAGTATTCGCGCTCGCGATGGCAAGACCCAAAGTATAAAGCTAGACTATCCGAAGTTCAATCACAGGTTTGGACAGATGTTCGTAAAGAAGCCCACTCAAAAGCAATTAAGGAGCTATGGGCTAATCCAGAATACCGGGCCCAAGCTATAGCGAATAAACCAGAAGTCTCTGATGAAACTCGTGCAAAGAGATCTAAAGCGCTAAAAGGCAAACCGAAGAGTGAAGAGACTAAGCAGCGGATGTCACTCGCGTGGAAGGGTGTACCGAAGAGCGAAGCGTACCGTGAAGCTCAGAGTAAAGCTCGAACAGACGTTCACCCGCCAATTAATGGAGCTGTATATGATTACGAGCTCGAATGCTACGTTCTTCCAAGTGGGGCAAAGGTTCAAAAAGACTCTACTAAGCACAACTCGTGGATCTGTCTAGAAAACGGCAAGCGTTTCTATAGTCTACGAGCTGCTATTACTGAACTACGGCCTGACGATATCTAAGTCAAGCCTAACAGGGAGACAATGCATGTCTGATTCGCCGTTCGTACAGCAGCAGAACGCTGCACCAACGCAGGACCCGGGAAAGACTATGGGAATACTGTCTGTCATCTTTTCAGGAGCTAATTTCCTAGGCTTTCCAACAGCAATCGTAGGTCTTATCCTCGGGTATGTCGCTAGAAATCAGTCGAGGAAAGCTGGTGTCTTCGACAACACTCTCGCTAAGGTTGGAATCATCCTCGGCTGGATTGCGGTCGCTCTTACCGTGGTCGGTGTAGCTGGTATCATGATTGTCACCTTTGCAGGTAATGCCGTGGCTGATAAAGCAGCTGATACAGCAAACTGTATTTCAGGCTCAAATTCTTACTCAAATAGCGCCGGAGCTGCAGATTGCTCGCGATCTACTCCGTGGCAAGACGGCCAAACTTTAGTACCGAATATTAGCCCAGATGGCAAAAGCAGCGACTCGCCTTTGGATCGTTTCAACTAATTTGGATAAACACTGATTGCAGGGATTGCTTTTGCTAATCCCTGCAATCAGTGTAAGAGCTAAAGTCCACCCGCGTTATGCGGCCTATAGCCGGTTTTGCTTCCCCTCGCTTTGTTCTTTTGCATGATATCTTTACTATGAGAATCTTGAAATGGGTCATCGGGCTTATGCTCCTTGGCGCCATATTTTCGTTGCACTGGTTCGGCTTAGTAGTCGGGTTAGTAGCCGTGGCGATCGGAATTTTTGCTTTAGTGAAGCATCAAGAACCGATCGTCGGTACACATCGAGCGGAAACGCCTTCGAGTACACTACCCTTCCTACGTCGGGGTCAAACAGAAGAAACTGCCACCTATCCCACAGCTAACGAACCGACGAACAATGAATCAAAGCTTAAGAGTTCTCTTGCGAACAGGAACGTATCAATCATTCTTGTGGTCATAGGCGCTTTACTTTCAGTGTTCAGTTTTGTTGGAGTAGCAAACACATCTACTCCAACTACGAACACGGCTTCACAACCGGCGTCGGTTTCGCAGAGTTCTGGTAAGAGCGAAGCTCAGCGCAAAGCAGAGGATTCTGCTAAGCAAGCTCAAGCTGAAACAGAGGCTGCTGCTCAGAAAGCTCAACAGGTTGAAGCCCAGCGGGTGGCCGATGAGCAGACTCGTAAGCAAGCCGAAGCCGATGAAGCCGCTAAGCAAGCTGAAGCACAACGCATCGCTAATGAGCAAGCTGCTGCTCAGAAAGCAGAAGAACAGCGCCAGGCAGAAGCCGCTGCGGCTGCTGAAGCTCAGCGTGCTGCTGAAGTCGCTAGAGCACAAGAGGCCAGAAACGCTGCTGCTCAGAACGCTCCTGCAGCTGAGGATCCAAGTTTACCGCTTAAGGCCATATGTGGTGACAATACAACTTCGTATCAAGACAACGCATCACTTCCGAACTACAGAGGGATGTGCTCGGGCCACGGAGGTATAGGCCAAAAGCTAGGGCGTGTAGGTTAAGAACTTTTGCTTGTGGCAGTGACCAGTATCAATCGGTCACTGCCACAAGTATAAGAGCTTGAACCTGGCGCGGACCCTGATATCTAGCTTGAGCGAAGGAGATCGCAATGGACCAGCAACCATACCAGCCTCAGTACGGCAACACACCATCTCAGTACAGCAATACTCCCGAGAACTTCCCTGGCAAGACCATGGGTCTCGTGGCTATGATCCTAAGTTTAGCCAGTATCATCGGCTTCCCTACAGCCATCGTCGGCCTTATTCTTGGCTACGTAGCTCGAAAGCAGTCGCGGGAGGCCGGCGTGAGTGAGAACACCTTTGCTAAGGTGGCCATCATCGCTGGATGGATTCTTACTATCCTCAGCATTGTCGCTTTCATCGGTTTCTTCGCTATCTTTGCGGCAGCCGGCGCAAGCCACGAAGATCTACTTGTGGGAACCGCTGAAAAAGCTGCCGGACAGATTAACTAACACGTACAACAGTTGACGAGAGGGTGACACCGTGAAGAACTGGTCAAAAGGATTCCAAGCAGCTGCCATCATCGGCGCTGTGCTGGCTTTTGTACTTGGAGGAGTCATTGGGCTTCTCGGAGCAGCATTGGTCATTTACGGTGTCACCTTGCTCCCAAAGAATGTTGAGCCTAGTGTAACTGTAGCACCGGCGCCTGGAAGCGCTGTAAGAGCCTACACTGTGATCGGTGTTGGCTCCGCTATCTTACTCGTTGGTATCTTTGGGAAGTTCCTCTTCTAGGAGTTACTCGAGGTTTACCTGAACTGAGGTTGACAAGACGAGATCACCCGTTAAGATAGGTGTTGTACCCTTACTTGGAGGAACAACACCATGAATGAGATCCGCATCCCCCGCGGCGACGAGCTCTCGCCGGAGCTTATCGAACAGCTCAAGGACGATCTCGCGAATCATCCGCAGCGTAAGCTGACGAGTACTGAGCGTGACATCTATGCTCGCGCAATCATCAAGGCTGTGTCGATGGTGGGCGCTTTCCGTGACGCTCTGGCGCTTCTGCGCCCGTTCATGGACGCCACCGCATCCACGGCGTACACCGACCCTTACGCTCGTGTCGGCCTCGGTTACTGGTTCTTCCACCTGCTCAACAAGGATCAGCAGGCGACGGTGCTGCTTCACGAATGTATGCACGTTCTGAACAACCACTTCGTGCGCAGCGCTGATCTCGCCTCCATGAAGAATCAGCAGCTGTTCAACATGGCCGGCGACTTCGAGATCAACACGGTCCTCTCCACCGTCGTCTTTGTGGACCTCTCCGAAGGCATCCTTCCGGATCGCAAGCCGTACAACTACCCTCCGTTCAAGACCATGGAGCAGTACGCCGAGCTTCTCCAGAAGGACCAGGAGGATCGTGAGGACAATTGCCAGGCTTGCAAGGACGAGGAGGCTGGCAAGAAGCCCAACAGCAAGCAGGACCAGAGCTCGAAGAAGGACGGCCAGGACAAGAAGGCCGATGACCAGGAGCAGAGCGACGGTCAGGCTGAGGAGGCCGGCGGTAACGACGGTAGCCACGACGAGGGCGACACTGAAGACGCTGATGGTGGCGAGGGCGACGGTGGTGACACCGGCTCTGGAGCCGACAAGCCTGGTGGCTCGCAGCCCGGCGGCACTCAGCCCGGCAACGCACCCGGCCAGGGCCACACCTGCGGTAAGGGTGACGGCGACGGCGAAGGTGAAGGAGAGGGCTCCGGTAACGGCCAGGGCCAGGGTTCCGGTCAGGCCTCCGGTTCAGGCCAGGGTGGTTCTGCCGAAGGCAACCCGGTTAAGGGTACCGACGGTGGCTGGGGCTGCGAAGCTTCCACCGAGGACAAGGAAGCAGCTGCAGACGCTGCCGGCATTCAGCGTGCATCGGATGTTGAGCAGACGCTTGCCAAGCAGAACACCGCTGCTCGCATCGTTGAGGAGAAGAACCAGGCAGGACGTAGCGCTAGCGGCGCCGGTGACCAGTTCTGGGATTCGCTTCTTCGTCACCTGACCCCGCCGAAGGTTGATTGGCGCAAGGTGTTCCGCCGGATCGTCGCATCGAGTGTTGACGCCATCGTGCGTGGCCGCTCGGACTACACTTTCCGTCGTGTGAGCCGTCGACTCCAGAGCAAGGACTTCGTGTTCCCCGGTATGGTGAACTACCAGCCGAAGATCATGCTCGGTATGGACACCTCCGGCTCCATGGGTAACGAGGATTACCAGAAGGCGCTTACTGAGATCGAGGGTATCCTCAAGGAGGTCGCTCGCGGTAAGGGAGCGGTGAGCATGTTCTCGGTTGACACTCAGGTCGGCAACATCTCTCCGGTTACCAGCGTCAAGAAGGTTCGCTTCACCGGCGGCGGCGGTACCGTGATGGCCGTTGCTTGGCAGTACGTGAACTCGCTCCCGAAGGCCCAGAAGCCGGACATCTTCGTCCTCTCCACCGACGGTTACATCGACTGGGATGACGTGGAGACCGAGATTCGTGCAGCTCCTTACAAGTCCGTGATCTGCGTGACCCAGAAGGGTGGCTTCCAGTCAGCTCCGGACTCGCTCAAGCGGATCGCTCCGGTGCTGGACATCTCGAGCGACTCGTAAGGTCTACCGCTTAAGTAGTGCGTCTCTCCGTTTCGGCGGTTGAGGCGCACTACTAGTAAGAGCTGCCTGTAGAGTATCGTCACCAAGCTCGATACCATAGGCTGGTACCCGTTTCGATCTTAGGAGTCGTTCATGCACTCAAGTTTTAGTCATCTTGATACGGCTCGTAGCAAGCTTATCTACAAAACGAAGCTAACTAAGGCTAAGATTGTCAATCGACCGAATCGCTATGTAGCGATCATCGAGCTTGAAGATGGAAGTATTGTGCGCGGCCACACCCCGGTCGGTGGACGAATCGGAGGGCTTACACTAGACGGCCTTCCATGCCTGATCTCCGGGCCTTACACCGGTCGATCGACGGATTACACAGTAGAGGCTATCGGACTGGGAGAGACAGACTCACCGTCTTTCCAGTGGGTTGGAATTAACCAAGGAGCGGTAAACGCTTACGTAAAAGAGTTCCTCCTTGCTGGTGATCTACCTGACCTTGCTCCTGGGATCACAACTGCTAACTCGGCTGATCTTGTAAAGCCGGAGAAGAAGCTTGGAAGCTCACGCATCGACTTCAACATCGGATCCCCTGCTCCGACGGAGAAAGAGCTTTGGATCGAGGTTAAGACTCCTCTAATCAAGCTTCACACAGTAATTCCGGAAGGTATTCCGGTGAAGACTGACTATTCCTCGGATGCGGTCGGAGCTCGAATGCCAAAGCAGCTTAATGATCTCTTCTCTGAGCTTCAGCTGGGCAAACGTGTTGCTCTCTTGGCTGCTTTTGTCTACGAGAACACTCTGAAAACAAGCAATGAGCTTAAGCTTCGCGACAACCTGGACCTTGACGGACTCATCGATCAGATTCGGCGCCAGGGTATGGAATCGTGGCAGATTACGTTCGCCATCGACGCTGAAGGAGTTCAGCTTCGTTCTTACGAACTCTTGAGCTGACGAAAGCTGATAGTCAACACGTCCGAACCACACTAGCTAGGTGATCCACAGTGAACGAAGAGCTCTACGCTTTTATCGAGAACGCAATCGAGAAGCAGAATCAACCGTATGTGCTTTCAAGCACTGAGAACGGGCTAGTGCTTGAGCTTGCACCTGACAAACTCGTCGATGAGGTTATTCCGGAGAAATTCAAACTGACGGTGACTCTTGACGAGAAAAACGGTAAGCCGGTGTTCTATTTGAAGGAGCAGGTATTCAAGCTTCTTCACAGTTCAGAGAACGGATATACAGTCGGCGATGAGTTTGAGCTCGACAGAGCTGTTGGAAGCGAAGAGGTCGAAGACAAGCTCGTCGAAGAGAACTGGAAGCTTTTCGTGGCTCGGCGCTGGCTCGTAAGTTTGATCGAGTTTAAGGGCTACAAGCTCCGGCAGCCTGCTAAAACTCGTTCACGAGCAGCTGTGATTACACTCGCCGCGATAACAGCTTTCGTCGTCTTAGCCGCTCTTTTCGGTGGCATCGCTCAGAGCATGGGTGGTGGCATCTTCCAATCAAAGCAAGACGTAAAGGTGAAGACCGAGAAGGGCGAGAGTGACAAGATTCTCGGCGACTTCTATAAGTGATCGGCTAGCTTAAAACAGCGCTATGCTTACCCCTCTTAACTCCCTTGCTAATCCGGGGGAGTAGAGGGGTTCTTAGCACAGCTAAACAGGCTCTTGCAGCGCAAACCTCAGTTCTGTTGAGTCGTTCGTCTACAGCATAAGACAGGCTTAGACAGCTGTTACTGAACTACCGACGAAACAGCGTCTTGGTACAATACTTCGACGTAAATCGATCGGAGTTCTGCATGTCATTGAAGCTGCTTAAGGTAGAGCTGTTCAACATTCGCTCTCACGAGCACCTTATCTTTGAACCTGCTTCGGTCGGTATCACAGCTATCCAGGGAGCCAACGGAACTGGGAAATCCTCCATCGTTGACTCAATCGCATGGGCTCTCTTCGGTACCAAGCCTGACGGCGTCTCGAAGAGTGTAGAGATATTCCGCAACGGTCTCGGCGAGAAGGATAAAGCCCTTGCTCGTGTTGATCTACTCATCGACGGAGTTCAGTACCGCATTGAGCGTCGGCGAGTAAACAAGCACGGCACGCTTGAGTGTGAGATTTGGTCTATCACCGACAAAGACGGTGAGGAAGAATCTGAGCAGCTTGCCGGGCCTGCTATCTCTCACGCTGAACCGTATATCCGCAAGCTTCTCCGCATGGACGAGAAAGGCTTCCTCTCCTCGATTCTGGTTCAACAGAAGCAGGTTGACCATCTAATCTCTTCGGGCCCACGAGAGCGTGGAGAGGTGATCGAGAAGCTCACCGGTATCGCTAGCCTCACCGAAGCTCTTAAGCAGTCTAGAGCTGAACACAAGCTTCTAAAGAAAGCCACTGAAAGCTCTGCCATCGATGAAGCTGGCCTCGCTAAGGTGCGTAAAGAAGAGCAGTCTACGGTTGACGCAATCTCTACGCTCGCGGAGCTCACCGCTTCTCTCAAGGTTCAGGCTAAGGAACTCAAAACCGAAGGCGTCGAGCTTAAGGGAAAGCTTGAAGAGGCTACTGAGAAGTTCGAGCACAAGGCCGATGTAGAGCGTCGAATCGCCGAGCTTAAAACGCGCGTTGCTGTAAAGCAGGAGGCTCTTGAAGAGACCCTCCAGGCTAAGGATCAGGAGCGTAGAGCTTTATCTGACTCCACCGCCGGCTCATATGATGAGCTCGCTCAGCAGGCGGCCGATCTGGACAAGCGCCGTGACAGGCTACGCATCAGCCGTTCAAGAGCTGATGATTCCGTAAAACAGCTTAAGCGTGAGGTCGAGGATCTTCAAGCCGAAAATGAAGCGGCGGGAGAAGCTCCCGAGGAGTCGTTTGAGACGCTCACCGAGACTACGGCAAAGCTCGTAGAGCGGCAGGAAGCTTTATCTTCAGAAGGCCGTGAAGCAAAAGCTCAGCAGGCATCAGTGCTCAACGCTATCAAGGTGATCGAGCACGGAGAGAGCTGCCCGACTTGCCTTCAGAAAGTCGCTGATTCATCGGTTGCTGTAAAAGCGCTTGAAGTCACCAGCGCCGCACTGCAGAATACTCAGGACACCAACAGAAAGTTACTCGAGGAAGGCCGAGCAGAGCTCGCCGAACTGCAGCGTAAGCTTGCTGTTCTAGAGACGCATGAGCGTGTTACCGTACGTCTTGCTGAAATCGAAGGTGAACTTGCTCAGAAAAAGAAGGAGCTGGACAACGTCTCTAGCGAACTTCTTGTGCTCGAAAAAGAGCTTAAGGGTGTCAACAAGCTATTCGATGAGGCAAAACAGAACAAAGAACGTCAGCGCTCCTACAAGCGTCTTCTAGAGAAAGCTCAAGGGCTTACGGAAGAGATTGAGAACTTCGAGTTTGAACTTCAGAAGCTCGAGAAGGAAGACGCGGGTCTCGAGTCTGCATCGCAGCGCTCGCTTAACGCTCTACAGAAGAAACTAGACGCTATCCGTTCGAAGCACTCTTCAGCATCTATTGAGTATGCTCAGGCAACCGGTGATCTTAATCTAAACCATGAACGGCTTGCGCATCTTCGCCAGGACATCCAGCGCCATGAGGAAGAGATTAGCCGGCACAAGGAGCTCTTGCAGTCTGTTGCTGTAGCTGCTCACTCTGTCGAGATCGTGGCTGAGTTCCGTGAAGAGCGTATCCGTAACAGTATCCCAACTATCGAAGTTTACGCATCTGATCTTTTGTCACGCTTTACAGACGGGATGTTCACTCGACTAACCCTTGATCAGAAGTTCAACGCAACCGTCTATCTTGCTGACGGAACGCGCCGTTCGGTTGGCTTGCTCTCCGGTGGAGAGCTTTCGGCGGCGGCCATCTCTCTTCGATTGGCCATCGCTATGCTTCTGAACTCTGGCTCTGAACAGAACACGGTAATCCTGGACGAAGTGTTGGTCTCACAGGATGGGCTACGAGCTGAGCTTATCCTTTCTACGGTGAAAGAGATGTTCCAGGGGCAGGTTGTGCTCATCGCCCACAACGATCTTGTAGAATCGATTGCTGATAAGATCGTTTCGCTTCCGATGAGCTAAAGTGCCCGTAGAACCGCGGTTCTGATATGGCTTCTACACATTGAAGCTCGTGGAAGGCCACACATCTCTATGGATCTCCAGCACATCAGCAGTAACAAACAGTGGAACCTAGCTCTTAACATACTTCGCGATGATGCTGTATCGGAGATCGAGGTAAACGCTCGCGATGGATTCTTCCTAAAGCGTAAAGGCCGGCGAGAGCACATCGAAGCGCTTAGCTTTGAGAATGATGAGGAGTACGCCGACTCAATCGAGCCAGGGCTTGTTCCTCACATCGTCTCTTTCGATAAGTTCGATCCTCAAGGCTACATCTTTGAGGGCCCGCTTCGCTATAAAGTAGACGGCCGAGAGATCCGTGGTCGTTGCCACATCGTGCTCCCTCCTGCAGCTGATGTCCCGCAGGTAACGATCGCTAAAAAGAGCACGTCACTATCGACGCTAGATCTTATTGCTAGCGGGGGATCAATGCCGAGCGAGGTTCTAGCATTCGTAAAGGCTGCTGCAGCGGCAGATCTCACCATTGTGTTCAGCGGAGGTACCGGTGCAGGTAAGACAACGTTCCTAGAAGCCTTCACGAAAGAGCTTTCGGACACAACTCGTCTCGGCGTAGCTGAGGATACTCCTGAACTAGTACTCGTTCAGCCGAACACCACATATCTGCACTCGGTCCCGTGGCGCCCAGGGATGGAGGAGAAAAACGTAGCTTCTCTCTCGTGGATTGTTGCACAGTTCAATCGAATGCGTACAGACAAGCTCATCATCGGTGAGACTCGAGGTAAAGAGTTCGCAGACTTCCTAATCGCCGCGAACTCCGGTATGGATGGATCACTCACTACGCTTCACGCGAACGACCCAGTGCGAGCTCTCGAGAAGATGACAAACTTTACGCTCAAGGGTAATCCCAACCAGCCCACGAGAGCGGCCAACATCGATATTGCTAACGCAATCGACCTGGTGATCCAGCTTGCTTACTTCAAGCAGGATTCACGTTATCGAGTAACCGCAGTCCAGGAGATCACTAACATCGTGAATGAGAAGGAGTCTGCTAGTATCACCACTAACCGACTCTACACATACAACGAATCTGACGATACCTGGTCTAAGGTTGCAAACCCTACTGACGACATGCGTAAGAAATTCAAAGACAGTGGGATCTCGATCCTTGACATCGCAAAGAGTCAGCCCGGCTCTAAACTTCAAGGAAGCGGCGCAGCTGAAACAGCTTCGACTAATCCAGGTCCCGGTCAAAGTGGCGGAGGGGTTCCTCGCTTTGGTCGACCCAACGCGGGCGGACTACCAGTTAGGACTATTTAAGTGACGCCGAAGAAGCAGACAGCAAAGAGCTTGGGGGAGCGTCTTACAGTAGAGTCTCTTCGCTACTATGTGCCAATCTTCCAAGATTCTGATGACAGCTACGAAAAGCTGGTAAAGTATCTCGACGATGAGCCGGAGCTTCAGACTCAAGTAGACGCAGCTTTCACACTTCGCGAGTACGCTCTTGACAAGCTGCTTAAGCTCGCTGAGCCGCTCATTATTCGTGAGGTAAACTCGATCCTTTCGAAGAGCCATCTTCGTGGGACAGATGAGAGCATCTATAACCAGCTTTACTACGCTGGTCGCGCAGGAGCAGTCAAAGGGCTTCGCCACTTCGATGTAGACAAGCTCGATTCATCAGCGACGAACTACCTACTTCAGTGGTTCACTGCTTACGCGAAGAAAGAGCTTCTCACACTTGAGGCTGCTCCGTTCGGCATCCCACCGTCGAGATTCCACACTTATAAGAAGATCTCAGCAGTTCGAAAAAAGCTATCCGAGCTCTACGGTCGCTACGCCACCAATCAGGAAGTCCTTGATTACCTGCACTCCGGCGCTGCCGATGTTAAGTCGATGAACGGCCGCGTCGGTTCATCTGAGAAACGTTATAGCAGCAATCAGAAGATCACTCTCGAGCTCGTTGAAGAGCAGGAGTACTTCGAGCGTAATCTCATCGTCCAAAATCTCATCGATCCGCTTGATCGCTCTATGAGTGAGATGGTGTTCGGTGAAATCTCAACGAAGATCTTTGATGAGACACTGTTCGGTGCTTTCGTAGCTGAGGAGCGCTTCACACCTGAAGCCGTTCTAGCCATCAAGCACGAACTTCAGTCAGAACTGTCTGACGAAGAACAAGCTGCCCTTGAGCAGCTGTCTAACAGCGCACTACGCAAGCTCGTATCGCAATGGAAACTACTCATCAGAGACGCTAAGGGGCCGTTCTACGCCTTCCTGAAGCGTGCTGGAGGGCAAGGCTTCGATGAGTTCGACATTAAGCGAACGATCAAAGCTGTCGATAACGGCGCTGAAGTGATAGCTAAATCACAATGGGAGCCCCTATTCCTACCTCGGGAGAACGCATGAACTTCGACATGACTTCTAGTTCAGGTGCAAGCGTCATCGGCGCAACGCTAATTCTCGCTGTCCTCGGTTTACTAGCCATCGGAGCGGTGATCGCCTTCCTAATCAGCCTAAAGCGTGACCGTGCGTACTCTCGAACAGCTCTCCCTGAGCTATTCAGTACAGAGGAAGAAGCTCCTGCCGTTAACGATGATGACATGCAGGTGCTCGAGCGTTCTGTGTTCGATGTAGAGCCGGACGATGGGCCGCGCCTCGATGACGAAGACTCAAACAAGCTCATGGACGACATCGATCGTGCACAGCAGGCATCAACACGAACTGATTCGCCGGTAGAGAAGCCTTCTCTCTTCCGACGAGGCCGAAACACCCCGCGACACTGATAGGAACGCCCTTTATGCCGATTCTCAACAAAGCAGATCTCGTAGAGTCCATTAGTAAGAAAACAGCCGTAGAGAAAGCGGTTGTGACTAAGGTAGTTGACTCTTTACAGGAGATCGTGATGGATACCGTGGCTCGCGGTATCGAGGTAAAGCTTATGGGCTTCCTCGCTGTAGAGCCAAGCGTCCGTTCAGCTCGAGAGTTGAAAAACCCTCGTACCGGCGAGACAATTGAGGTTCCAGCTTCCAAGACGGTTCGTATCCGCGCTATGAAGCATTTCCTTGATCGGGTAAGAACAACTGAGTGAGCCGTCTTGGTAAGATGAGCCCAAGTAACAACCTGACGAAAGAGGACTCACCTTGGCTGACTCTTACCTAACGCTCAACCTCGAGTTGCCCGAGTCTTTCCTAGATGAGCTCGACGCCACGATTAACGACGAAATCAAGATTGCTCAGAAGAAGTGGAAGCTTCGCCTCACTGAGGATCAGAAGAACATCGTCTTTGACAACGCTCGTATTCAGACTCGCCTAAAGACTTCAACGGTCGCTCGGCAGCCTTGGGATCTCGGTTCTAAACTCGTCTTACGAGTGCCGTTCACACAGAACTCCCAGATCAACCTGAGGCCCTCGGCGAAGACCAATCGGAAGATCGAGCTTACCCTCACTAAGGACGGATGGCTCATCGCCGAAGATTCAGAAAACCCGGTGCCGGTCTCCGAACTGCTCGATAAGCAGCAGGAAATCATTAAGCGCTGGGCTCGCACCGCCGCGTTCTACGGCGTCGGCTCCTACTCGAAGTGATCCATCTATGCCTCAGTTTCAGCAACCGTACAAGAACCTCACCGTTGACGAACCGCTCAAAGCGGATGGCCTAAAGCGCGAAATCGCCGCGCGAACTCTCGTCAACGTCGGTGTGGTTGATCTCGTGCTCGATACTCTCAAAGAAGTAGTTACCGAAGAGATCGTGAACAAAGGCTCGTTCAACTTTGCCGGTCTTTTCGCTGTAAAGAACCACCCAACAAAAGAAACAGTTACACCCCAGGGTGTCATTCCTGCTCGCAATCGATTAAGCATTCGCCTAAACGACCGAGTAAAGAAACTCTGGAATGGTAAGCTTCGTCGCGGAGCCGTTGAGAAGAAAAGCTACAGTGAGCTTCTCGAGGATTACAACAACGGGACGCCTGAAGCAGGCCAGATTAGCGGTCCGGCTAGCAACCCGATGCTCGAGGACGATGACGAGTACTAAAATCGCCTGTGAGTTCGATATTAAAACAGGCTACGCCGTACCCCTTTAAGAAAGAAGACGACTGATGAGTTCAAAGCTAACGTATGCTTCGTTGCCTATCGAGATTAAGAAGATAGCCAACGAGTCACTCGGGCTTGGTGTCCTTAAGTCGTTGTTTAGCTACGGCCACACCTACTATCTGATGATCAAGATCTCAGACGGCGCGTTTATCGGTTTCGCACTTTACCATTTTCAGAACACTACTGTCGGCAATCAGACACTTGTCACCGGCTCTATTGACGCTGTGGTGGTTGCACCGCCGTATCGTAAAGAGGGCTTCGGCACCCTTCTTACTTTCGGGGTACTTCGAAAGATGTCGGCCCACGGCGCTGACAGAGTAGAGATCATGCTCAAGGTGCCAGGCACCGGTGACACTGATTCAATGCCGGGAGTTCCCCTCATTGGTAGCGAGGATGTCCTATCAGCGCTTGGCTTCTCTCTCGTAAAAGAGTATGAAGGCCACTACGTCGAAAAGTCCAAGAAGTACTCCTACGATTGCAAGTTCTGTGGGGATAGGCCGGATAGTTGTGTTGGTCTTCTATACGCCATCACTGAGCGAGGGTCTAACGATATTCCTTCGTAAGATCCAACCTGAGGAAGTGGCCCTAAATGCACGCTAGAAACGCTGGGGCGACATACATTGCCGGCGGTCGTCGCACTGCGCGCTCCGGTAGAGGTGTCGCTAAGTGGGCAGTCTCGATGGTGGCTACGCTCCTGGCTTTCTTCGTGCTCGTCTCCGGCGTGGGAATTTCTCCTGAGATCGCATTTGCTGATCCGGGGGATTCGTCTGCTGAGTCTCAGAAAGCTGCTGACGACGCTAAGAAGGTGCTTGACAGCTTAGATCCGGGTATTCCGAAGGATGAGCAGAACGGCAGCTATCTCTTTAATCAGGTGAGCTCCTATGACTCTACCAAAGAGGTTACCTCGCTACAAGGCCTTCTTTGGAGTGTCTTTGGCATCCGCTACATCAACAATGTAAAGCACGCAACCGTTGCCGGCTCCTCAAGAGCTATGGCCGAAAAGCTTGGTATCAGTAACCCGAGCTCAACTGTCTATGCTTGTAACACGAACGCTCGCGGTGCCGGCACAGCGTACTACCACAATTGTGATGTACCGAACTTAATGACTGAGTTCCTCCAGGACAGCTACGCGCTCTTTGACCGCTCTGGAGTTCAGAACGGTGAGGCTCAGAACGCCTACGCTGGAGATCTATTTGGGATCCCGAAGAATCTTCCCGGTGATGGGCAGGTTCCGGTCAACGCTGACTTCCGCTCCGAGAAGTACACCGGTCTCGAGCTTTACGGTTACAGCCTGCCGTGGACTACTTATCTCGGTGAATGGGATCACATCAAGACTCAAAGCGAAGCACGTCTTCTGAGTAACTTTGGATTCTTCGACAAGATTTCCCTTACTGGTAGTGCGGTGGGTAACTCTATCTCGAGCGGACTAGCTGTTGGTGTTGACAACTTCAACGATCAGCTCGGAAGTAACGGCAACGTCTTCAAAGCCATCGGCGGATTCTTCTCTGGCTACTTCCAAGGGAGTGTGGCCGGAGGTATTACGCCGATCTTAGACTCTTCAGATCTGAACGTACTCGTCTCGTTTGCCTGGTATCGCGTTGGTTACGCAAACACTGCGTACGGAATGCGGCAGCTCACAGACGCTGAGATGGCGGCAGCTATCCGCCTATCCTTCATTCAGATTCTGACTCAGAGCAATCCAGCTAACGCCATACTAGGAGACGATCTCTTAAGCATTGCTGACGGAGGTAAACCGCCACGGAAGCCGATTGCTAAGTGTGAAGTGATGACTGTTAAGGTCAACGCTGAGGGCGAGCCATCGCGAGGTGGCTTCGAAGAACGAGGTAAGCCCTCCGGTGATCAGCAGAACGACCCAAACTACACCGGGATTAAGCGGGACTCGTGTGAGTCACAGGCTCGTGAGAGTATCAATCAGTGGAAGAGCGCTAAGGCTTACGACGGTGACAAGCTTAGCCTTGATGACTTCTACAAGTATGACGCTGACGGTAATCGTAAGGCTGACACCGCAGCTACTTGGGCTGAGTGGAACAGTGACGTACTGAACAAGGGTAAGGCACTTGGCATCGACTGCTCCGCTACCTACTCTAACGGCGGTACTTCCGCTGACTCTATCTGGGGCAGCTTTAAAGACTGCTGGGGTGGAACCGCTAGTGGCGCCGGTACTTCTTACACCGGTGGAAAGCCGGCGGGAAGCGTAAGCTCTCCCTACGCTTGGAACAAAGTAGCCAACAAGAAGTATGAGGACAACCAGGCGCAGCAGAACAACGACTGGGTTTCGGATGTTCTATCTCAGGTAATGATCCAGTCCTTCCTCCAGAAGAACCAGGATTCGCTCAACTTCAATGCTCCATGGCGTCGCTACGTTTGCACAAACGCTGACGGCACAGATATGCAGCGAAGTGTCAACGGCGTTTCGATGTACGTCTACGCTTTCAACGCTGACGGCGGCACGAACCCAGCCTGTAACAAGCAATTCCGTGCACCGATTCAGAACGGCCTATTTGGCAACGGTTACACCGGCGGTGCGAATCAGAAGCCTGCTCTTGATACTCGCCACATCTCAAACTTCGGCGACCCGATGAGCGTTGTCTTCACCGGCACTCTTACTGAGCTTTCGACTCAGATCCAGGGGTTCGGGCTTGGTATCGGACAGTTCGCAACGAAGCTTTCGAGTGAGGTTATTACCTGGACGTACTCTCCGATTCTTGATTCTCTCGGGCTCACCAAGATTATTAGCGGGCTCATCAAGGGCTTCCGGGATAGCATCTTCTTCCCACTAGCGTTCATGCTTGTAGCCGCCGGCGCTATCCAGATTCTCTTCCGAGCCTTCAAGAACCAGGCTTATCGTGAAGGCTTCACTAGCATCATCCTTATGTGCCTGGTCTTCATCTCCGGCACCATGCTCATGTACAAAACTGACGCCACCATCGACTTTGTTCAGAAAGCACCGGCGGCGGTAGAACAAGCGGTAGTTGGGAACATCTTCAAGATGAGCTCCGTGGGGAACGATGAGCTTTGCACTTCCACTAACGGAGCTGTGAACGCTAAGGGCAACATCTTTGGGAAGATGACAGACACGAGCTCATCGCAGGCTACTCGCGAGCTCGTCTGTAATAACTGGCGTGTCTTTGACTTTACCCCGTGGGTCTACGGACAGTACGGAGCTGATTTCAACCAGCTTTACGCTAAGGGCGCTACCGGGGTGCCGGCTGGAGCGACGAAGTGGAAGAACACTAACGGTTCACTCGTTGGCGACGCAGGTGTCAACATGGGTAACGGTGTTGTGGTTAAGAACTGGGCTCTATACCAGCTCGACACTGTAAAGACCGGCACCGCAACCACTTCAGACACGAGTATCAAGAACGGCCGTGTAGATCCGAACTTCTACCGCATTGTAGACGCACAGTTCGGCCCAAATAACGGTGCGGGTACTGAAAACCGATACGGCCACGCATGGTCCGGTGCTGATCAGAGCCAGCGTTGGTTGATCGCTACGTTGAGCCCGATCCTAGCTATCTTTGGATCAGCAGTGGTGATCGCATACTCAGTGACGAAGATTGCCGTAACGACTGTATCAGCTCTCATGCTGGTCTTCCTACCGTTTGCATTCTTGCTGGGACTGTTCCCAAGTAAGCGACCGCAGCTCAAAGACTATCTCATGGCTATTGTCGGCATGATGATTCAGCGTGTTGTGCTCATCATCGTACTTTCGATCTTCTTCGTACTCCTGCTCACATTCGCCGGAGCCGGTAGCGGAAGCTACTTCAATAGCTTCCTCATGGGCTTGCTTGTTTGTGCTCTATTCTGGTTCTGGAGAAAGAGCATCATGGGCTACGTCTTCAAGAGCATCGGTGATCCGAACTTTGGTCGTATGTGGCGCGAGAACCCAAGCGCAGCCATGAAGGAATGGCCGCTTCTTAAGACTGTTGCTCAGAAGGCTGAACAACTTCAGGAAGGTCGTACAGCTGTGGCTACAGCTGCTCTTGGTTCTGTTTTCTCCGGTCGCGCTCCAATCAAGAAGTACACCGATGAGAACGGGAACACCAAGTTCGGTGGTGCAGTACTCGACGAGCTTCGCTCACGTAACGCTATGCTGTTCCGTGTTCAGCGTCGCTCCGAAGGATTCGAGGGCGTTCGCTCTGGTCTTGCTACCGCTAAAGAGATCGACAACGAGACGAAGCTTACTCGAAAGGCTGACCCGGATATTCAGCGCCGTATTACTGAGATTCTTGAGAAGGGTGAAACTAGCTCTACTCCTGGTCAGGCAACTCAGGATCTTCGTGATAAGCAGCAGCTCTACGATCTCCTAAAGACGCAACCGGGCTACGTCGAGGTCGCAAAGCCTCGCTACACCGATGAAGGTCTTCCGATGCTTGACCGTCGTGGAGAACAGATTCTAGAAAAGTTCATCGTTGCTGAAGACGACCCATCAAAGGAGCTAATCTCTAAGCCTACCGAGAACTTCAATAACTACGAAGATCTCATGAAGCCACAGGATCGTCGTCTTGTAGAGCGTCACGCTGAGCTTGAAGATGAATCGCTTGACATCCGTAAGCGAAAGGTTGAACGTCTCGAAAAGGTTCAGAGTAACCCGGATGAGCGTGTTCGCAACGCCTACAGTAACTACTCTCGCATCGACGCTTCCCCGGCGCTCAAGCAGTTCAGAGAGGAAACCGATCTTCGCGCTAAGGCTAAGCTCGAGAAGAACCTCGATGTGGAGATGAAGGGTGACATGGACACGATCTTCCGGAAGATCGATAATGAGCTTTCTGACACTGAAGGCTTCACCAACGGTGATCGTGTCAAGATAAAGAAGCTCATCCGTGACTCTATGAAAGATACTCGAACTCAAGAAAGTGTCGAGTTTGAGATCGAGCGCATCGAGGATCAGCTGCGCTACGTTTCGAAGCAGGAGTACATCGCTTCGGACTCTCGAAAGGCCACTAAAGAGGCCATTCGTGATATGACTCTTCGAGTTAAAGCAGCAGGGAACAACAGCTCTCCCCGCACAAACGACGAGAACAACGGGGGTAACTGATGGCAGGGTACATCACTCGCCCTTCCCGCACTACCCGAATCCGTAGGAAGCTACTCGCTCCACTTGCCGGTCTATTTGTAGTCGCTCTTGCAACTCTCGGAGCGGTGAGCACCACATCGATGGTCAAGCATGAGTTAGCTAGCGCAGACATCACGAACGACATCGTTTGTGACGGTATTCCGTTTATGAACTCTTGGGCTGGCCCAGACAGCGACGCAAAGCTCTTCGGTAAAGATAGCGTAACCTACACTATCTACCGAGTAACTCATACAGATGACCTTCACTTCGCTTTCGAATCAAAGAGTACTGTAAACTCCGGCACTCAGGATGTGGACGGGCTTCTTAACTCGTTCATCAACTGGGGTCGCTCAGAGAGCTTCACGAAGACTAACGAGCGTATCCTCGGTGTTAATCTCACCGACGGTGAACCGATCAAGAAAGCGACTCCGAACTCCGGTTCGCGAGTAACAGCTTACGACCGATTCGGCATGGCAGGCCTTTCCTGGACTCGCTACAACGGAGAGTGGCGTTATCCTTATGTAGACATCTGCGGTGACGGTGAGCCTCGCGACCTAAAGCTCGGCGTTCTTTACGATGGCCGACTTGAGCCTCTCACTACTTACGACGGCGTGAAGGACACTAAGGACGTTCGTACTGCCCAGTTCGGTAACGGGCTTATGGCAAACCTCGGTGAAGGATTCCTTAACACTACGGCTAACTGGACGTTCTCAGTAACCAAGAGCATCGTAGCGGTAGCAATTGCTCTCGTCAACATCTCTTTCTCTGATTTCACTAAGCTGCTAAAGCTCAACGACCTCATCGGTGGCGAAGGAGGCGTGTTCACCAGCCTCTACAAGGGGATCTATCAGCCTTTTATCGGCATTGTGATGGTGCTTGTGGGCCTCTTGCTCATCCGTAAGGGGCTGATTAAGCGCGAGTTTAGAGGTGCACTCACCATGCTCTTCCGCTCGGTAGCGCTCTTCATGATCTCGATTATTGTCTTCGCAGCCCCGGCTTTCTTCGTCACACTTCCGAATAACGCAGCTGTGGTGCTACAGTCACTAGTAATCAACGCCATGAGCTCGAGTCTTACCGCCGGAGGTGGCATCTGTTCTACAGACGGCTCGGCAGCCAAGACTGTTGAAACTAACCCCGGTAAGGGGAAGACAGTCACCGATGCCAAGGGTGCTCAAGATCTTCTGACTAAAGCTTCTGAGAACATGCGCTCCGCAGTTGGATGCCAGCTTTGGGCTACGTTCTTAGTAAAGCCGTGGTCACTTGGTCAGTTCGGTGCTGATTACAACAAGCTTTATGCTCAGGGACACATTCCGAAGGGTTCATACGGCAAGACCGGCGAAGTAAAGATCAACAACGAAGCCATGGTCGGTGACGCTGCAGTGCCGGTCGGTGGAGACTCATACATCTACAACTGGGCTCTATACCAGATCTCAACCGAGACAAACGCGCACGCTCAAACTCCGGCTAAGGACTCTGAAGACTCGTCAGAGCCGGGGCAGCCGTCGCTAGCTGTTTACACTAACGGCATCGCTAACGACTGGTATCGCATCGTAGACGCCATGGCAAACTACAATGAGAAAGAAACAGCCATCTCAGGGGAGGTCAACCAGAACAACGGTGAGGCCATCAAGGAAGTCCGCTACGCTGAGCCCGATCTTAGCAAGAAGCCTACTCCCTATTGGAGCACGTGGGTCGGCGGTAACTCTCTACAGAGAATCGGTATCGCTTTTACCAGTATCTTAGCTGCCGGAGCCGGACTCTTCACCATCGTTGTTTTCGGCTTCCTCTCCGCTATCTACGGGTTCGGAATCATCATCGTGATGGCTTTTGCTCCAATCTTCCTACTCATGGGAAGCCTAGGAGATAGAGGCTACGAGACATTCAAGACCTGGGGACAACTTCTTCTCAACCTTATAATGAAGCGAGTGATGATGGGAGTCATCCTCGTGCTTAACCTGGTGATCCTTAGCACTGTGTTGAACATGATGGCCGATCAGGATTACTTCTGGGGTGTTGCTGCACTCACGCTCGTCTCAGTGATTCTGTGGAAGCTCAAGGATAAGCTCATCGATACGGTCGGCGGCCTCTTTACGTTCCGCTTCGCTGATCCGAGTATGGAGAGCAAAGCAAGCATGATCTCTGGTAAACTCAAGGGCCAGGTGCGCAAGATCGGCGCCGGCGTAAGCAACGTTGGTGTCGGGGCAGCGGTCGGTGGAGTCATGTCGGCTCGTAACGGTGCAGGTTTCGGCAACGGTCTGAAGACCGGATTCCTCCGTGAGCTTAAGACTCAGGCTTACTACCAGGATAGCATGGCCATGCGTCGTGCACTAAACACTTACGAGACACTAAGCGAAAAGCTTCCAGAAGGCGAGCTTTGTGTCTACTGCGGCCAGCCGCTTAAAGACGGCTTGGAAGATATGCCGAACGGAGCTGCTCAAGGCACCGTGATTTCTGACATTAACGGCAACAAGTGGCACGTTGAATGTGTCAATGAGAAATTCGGCGGCATCGACAATATGCCGCAGGAGTGGTCGTACCAGCAGATCCGAATCCGTGGCGATGGTCAGGAAGCTGCGCCGGACGCAAAGGTTCGTAAGACCAAATCTCACGTTGACAGTATTGAGCTTACGGCCGTGACAGCTTCGCTCAAACAGAGCGAAATGAACGGCCCGACTCCTGGAGAACTCATCGGTGAGGCGCTTCGTAAGGATCTGACTCAAGCCGGCGCAGTGCCGGAGATCCCAGACTTCCTACGTCCGTACCTGCACGGAAACGAAGCACTCATTGAACGTGCTATCCGCACCGGAGATCCGAGAGAGCTTTCGGCAGTACTCTATCTCTACGCTCAGGCTATCGTTCAGTACGCCTACGAGAACAACCTTGCTGGCGCAGGAGACTACTCATCAACGCCGACCGTAATCGGTACTCAGGAGACCGATGTACAGACAGTATTCGCTGATCTTGAGAGAAAAGTGGGCTCGTAGCACGCCAAGTGATATTGCTACTGCTGACAACCACATCTGGAAAGGCGACGGTTAATGGGCCTACTCGATAAAGCTTCGCGCCGCTTTGCGCGAGCTAGCGAAGAGACTGTACGCGTCGTAGACTACGATGCAATGCCGAAGAACGAAGAGCCTGCTCAGCGTGAGAAAGAGCCTAAAGCGCCGCGTAAGAAGCTCGACTTCTCTGGGGCTAAGAACCTCCTACCGTCTCTCGGTAAGCACCACGACGAAGAACCTGAAGACGACGAAGACGATAACGACGTACCTGCTGGAGAACTCCACAGAGACATAACTGAAAGCCGTCATCTTCGCTCCGAAAGCACTGCGTTTGAGATCGATGATAGCGAGCCGAACTTCTACGAAGAGAAGCAAGCGGCTTGGGATAGTAAGAACCAAGGTGCTGGAGTTAACGAACTTGTACCGGACAACGGCGCTATCCAGGATGTGCTCGATGTGCTCAAGATTCCTAGCACCTTTGTCATTGGCGAGCGCTATCTCATGCCAGACGACTTCCAAGAAATCGATTTCGACATCCAGGTACCGCAGGGCTTTGATCAAGGCCAGGTTCAGTACTTCGTAGAGCGTGCTGAATCAACCGTTGCTGAGCTCATTCGCTTACTCCAGCTTCGAAACGAACACATCGCAAAGCTTGCTACCACCGTGGACCGTCTTCAGGTAGACGCGAACAACCTCAAATACGACAACCAGTTAGCCGCCGGCATCGGGATCATCCCAACGTCGGATGCGCAGGAGCTTGAGAATGAGAACCTAGAACTCAAGCTTAAGATCCAGCGGCTCACTGATCAGCAGAAAACCACACTCAACTCTGACGAACGTAAGCTATACGAAGGAATGCGGAACGAGCTCTCAAGTCTTACTCGAGAATGTGAAGAGTTAAAAGAGAGTAACCAGTCACTTCGTTTTGAGCTTGCTCGCTACGAGGAAGAGGCAGATGACATGCCGACCGGGCCAGCCTACGGCATGGAGCATGAGTCGGCTGAAATCGTTTTCGAATCGGCTGATGACGACGAAGAACTCCCAGACTTTGGGCAGATCACTAACAGCGCTCCGGAGCCTGTACTTGATGTTCTTCCTGACTTCGATGAACTACCAGCCCCCACAACGGCGCCGGCGGCTTCTCGGGAGCCAAAACCTAAGACACAGAACTCATCGTTTGATCTCCCCGAGGACGACGTAGCTGACTTCCTTGACACTCTGAAAATTGACGATGGAAGCACTGACAAGGGATTCGGCGAAGATGACGATGAAGAAGACGAGCTAGACAAGCTCATGAAAGGCTGGCAGTGACCGTGCAACCGGAACAGCTTCTTATGTTCGTCCCTCTATTGGTAGGTATCATCCTAACGCAGGCTCTCAAGGCTACAATGAAGACCTACTTTGGAGTTTACTTTCTCCTCGTAGCAGCTAACGTAGCTCTCACATATACAGTGCTCGATGGTGGCGTTCTAGCTCCACTCGTCACTGGAGTTATCGGTGCTCTTGTAATGCTAGTCGGCATCGGCATCTTCGGAACACGAGTTCGTCACGCTGACTTCGGGTTCGCCGGTTTCGGTGTAGGTCTCTTCCCATGGGTTGCTGTTGGTCTTGTGCCATCTATTAGCTACATCATTATTCTTGGTGGCTTCGTAGTATTAGTAGCTCTCCGTCCGAAGTTAAAGAACCCGTTCCGTAGAAGCTATAAGAGGTAACGCTAAGTTTCAAACCCGCAGCGATATTCACCCTAACCGAGTAAAGCAGTGTGGAGAAACGAATGTTGCCGAAACGACCGGATGATTCCAATACGCCGGATTCCTCGAAGCCGCAAACTGAGTTCGAAAAACTCATGGCCGAGGAGAAGGCTGACAAGGCGCGCCAAGATCAGGCCCTTAAGAGACAGCGTGGAGATAACTCACGTAACCGTAAGGTGCTTCTTGGCGTGGGAGCTGGAGTAACCGCTCTCATTGTTGCTGGCCTTGTGATCTACGATCCCACCTCAGGAGCTCTCCGCTTTGGTGAAAAAGAAACTCATCAAGTAGCCGCTGGTAAAGGCGAAGGGACAGATACTCAAAAGAACGGCAACGTTGCAGGGCAACCCCAAAACTGGTGGGAAGAGCCGGCGAATAAGTACCCCGTTGAGCTTCAGCCTTGGCAACAGCAGACGTTCAACCCAAAGAACGCTACCGAAGTTTACGCTTCTGTTGACGCTGCTTACACCGGCACCATGCTTGAATCGGCTTCAAATCAGCTACCATCGCAAAGCACCGGCTTCACTAACGACCCAAAGCAAGAGACTGTCGACGGGCGCCTTAACCCGCTTTTCTCCTACTGGACTCAGGAGGACTTTGAAGCTGAAACAGGCACCATGCTTGAGCGCCTCATTAACCCAACTTTTGGTGGATGGCAAGCTGACAGTAACGCTGGTCGCATGACGGACGGCTCATACAAGAAGCTAAGTGATCTATTCTCGAAAACATGGCAAGAGGCGCACCCTAACGCAAGCGACATCCCAGTATTCCTCGGCGCCGGCAAAAGTGTTGATTACCTCCCCAGTGGCGGATCCCGATGGATCGGTCAGGTAAAGGACATGACCACTGACTTCCAGTACGATGAGAGCATTAGAAACTACCGAGTAACGCTCGTCGCTGATATTTCGTACACGACTTGGACGCAGAGCAAGCAAAAGACCACACAGACCGTCGAACTTACGCTCAATCTCGTCCCTAATCAGAACGAATACGCTAACGGGTCGGCTAATCGCGTTGTCATTGACAGCGGCACAATCGAGGTGAAAAGCTAAATGATGAAGAAAGGACTGATCGCAACAGTCATCGCCTTCGCGCTGCTGCTTGTAGCGAGCCCAGCTCAAGCCGATGTTATCGGTGGTGGTGGTACCGCTAACGCCGGTGGCGCTCTAGCAGCTGGTGGCAATGCTCCTGCAAACTGGGACCGCGTTGTAGCTATTTGGGATCCCAGTAGCTCCGGCGCCTACGATGACTTCCTTTCCGCTGCCACCGGTAACGGACGCTACGCACCTCTTGGTACACCAGCAGCTGTAGAGAAGAATCTCAGCGAACTCGGCATCCTCGAACAGTGTAAGTCAGCTCGTCTTATCGTCTATCTACGCGATGAGAATTACGGTGTCTGGATGCGTTACACCTCCGGCTTTGGTCTTACTGATGAGGTCACAAGCGGCGACTGGACCACTACTCCAGGTAACGGCCACGTCTTCGTGACTGAGCGTAACACCGCCGGACAGAAGAGCTGGACTGACAACTGGACAACTACTTCTGGCCAGTCAATCAGCCCAAAGCAAGAAGTCATGAACTACGCTTCTGCTGCAGCTCGCAACACTAACGTAATCTGCGCTTGGAACGCTAATCAGCCTACGAAGACTCAGTCGTTCACTAAGAACAGAGCTGTAGTGACAGATGCTGATACGTGGACCGAGCCATACGCTTGGATGACCAGCGTAAAGCGTGAGATTTCAGCTAACAAGAACGGGAAATCCGTTGACCCGATCGCCAAGGACAACCTTAAGGACCAGCCGACTAAGGTACAGTACAGCGACTACGCAAATGTCTACGACGACTACGGCACTGCCAAAGAAAAAGTAGACACAAAGCGTGATCGTGTAGAAGCTGCCCTTAAGAAAGACGCTAAAGCAGGCCATGCACAGCTAGAGCTAACTTCGAATAACCAAGCTGGCCTCGCGGAGGGTGGCGTTCTAAGCGTCTACGAACAGACGCAGTACGCTACTATTAAATCCTCGGAGAGCACCACCTGGGAACGCTGTACTGAGGTGAGTAAGGAGCGCCGCTGGAACGGTAGCGCTTGGGTTGATGTTGCAATCGCTAACGGGCCTACAAACGCAAACTGTGATGGCGCTCCTCTTACAGGAGGTACTCCGACCTACGTGGCCACTAATCCTAAAGCAAGCGGATTCCCATCCACTGGAGCCGGCTGGCGTTCACTCGGTACCAAGTACAGTAACAGCAAGACTCTGGGTACCGCAAAGAACACCGGATTCTGGCAGATCCTATCCGTCCACTGTAACCCGACTGAGCTATCTGCTCTTCTCGGAAAGCTTACCGGTGAGAGCATCGTCTCCCAGACAGCCGGCGTGGACGGTAAATCGACCACCGTGCTAAACACTAAAAAGTACAACGACCGTAACGCTGCCATCGCTGCAAAGCAGGTAGTTGGAGCAAAGGTTAGTGGACAGCAAGCGGCTATTAACCGTACTGCAGAACTAGGCTTCTACGACAAGGAGTGCGACCTAACTTGTGTTGCTAACCCGGGCACAGCAAGCGGGGCTTCTAGCGCGAACGACGCTACGAACAACGCTAGTATCAACTCCAGCCAAAGCGGCAAAGGCTATTACGGCGGTAACGTTCTCAACCAGGACGTAAACTCGAACTATCTCGAGATCTTCCGTGATAACGATGACACCCGAGTAGACAAGGTCAACGTATTCTACCCGTCTAACGCTGATCCACAGTTCAAGTACGGTAAGACCTACCCGAACGCTGCCGGCACCGGCAGCGTGAACGTCCCAGCTGCGGCTGCGAAGAGCACCACTGTCACTCGCTGGAACCAGGGTACGCCGGACGGTACTAAGGGTGGAGACTTCTCTATCCTTGCTACTAAGGTTGACGATGACGGCGCTGCTATTCCGTCGTCCAGCGTGAAGCTCTTTACCGGCACCGGCACTAAACCAGGTACTCAGCTAAACTTCGCTACCAACCCGTATAACACTAAGAACTCCACCACACTTAACGGGTTCTACAACAACTTCATCGTTAAGTCGACCTGGGCTTCGGAAACGAATCGTCCACAGGTGCTCAATGTGAAGTGGGAGTACTCCCCAACCGTGTGGACTCGAATCCCATCAAAGGTAGGCTTTGGCGGTGGCTCGGCTAACAATCTTGCGATCCCAACCTATGCTGTGAAGGATCAGCCGCTCGACGGCCGATGCTACGCTCAGTTCGGAACAGATAACAAGAAGCTCGACCTAGCAGATCGCGTATCTAAGAGTACCGGTACCGGTACTACTAACTCACTCGACAGCGGACTTCTCGAAACCGCTAACGGTGATAACAGTTGGAAGAGCCAAACGAACCTCGTTCTAAAGTTCGTCCGCGCTGTGTCTGAGTAAAACGTTTGACCTCTGGGCGGCTCCTCGTTTGAGGGGTCGCCCAGAGCTGTTAAAACAGTAGTCATCTCGGTACCATAGCTACGTAACGCTCATAGCCATGAGCAAGGATCACCAGTTCAAGTAAGGAAGAAATAATGGCTGTTCTAGCGAACCAGACCCTCGTAGGCTCAATCGGCCGAGTCTACGATCTCCGCACCGTAGGGCGCGATAACCAGGAAGTCATCGACTTCACCGTAGCCGTCACTCCTCGTAAGAAGGTTGACGGCGAGTGGACCGATGGGGAGACCTACTGGATCACTGTCACCGCTTGGGGCAAGCTCGCCAAGAACGTGAGCGAGTCCTTCAACTCCGGTGACCGCGTCTTCGTCTACGGTCGTACCGACATGAAGAACGGTTACACGAACAAGGAAGGTGTCGAGGTGCCTGCCCGCCCCATCGTCATCGCCGAGTTCACCGGCCTCGAGCTGAGCTTCCACCCGGCTCACTCCGATCGTCCGGCACGTGGTGACCGTGAGCGCTCTGAGAACCGCTCCTCGAACAACTCACGTTCGAACTCGAGCTCAAACTCGGCTCCGTCGGTTAAGAAGCCGGCTCCCAAGAGCGACGACGACCTCGACTTCGGTGATGACGACGACGAGGGCTTCTCCCCGTTCTGATCCTAACGGATTAGGAAACTGAAAGGCGCCGGCTATATAGCCGGCGCCTTTCGATATTTGTACTGCAAAGATAGGAGCCTCCGGTGCCGAACGAAGACAACAAAGATAAGCTTAACACGGGCAGACAACCAGGTGAGCGTAACGTACTTGACGACCACCGAGAAGAAAACCGTGCCAAGTTTAAGATCTCTCAACAGGACAGAGGCTTAGCTGGTAGTAATCCACTATCGCGTAACGGATCGCTTCTAGAGTTAGATCCAGAAGACTTTGAGAACAAAGTAGAAGCGGAAGCTGTTCGCAAGAAGCGTAACCGTATAATCCTCGTAGCAAGCATTGTAGCTGTAATCGGTATCTTTGTCTGGGGCGTTACATCTCTCTTCCCCACTAACAAGATCGACACTAGTGACCCTACTCAGGTAGCGTCAAGTGACCAGCCGTTCTATGAACTTTACCCCGACGCTCCTAGCGCCAATAAGGATCAAATGACCCTCACTTCGGACGGGAACGTTCTACAGACTATCGTCGGTGAAGGCCTCGGAGCTAAGCTTGCCGTAGCCACCGACAAGAGGTTCGCTGATCTTCCCAACTGTAAAGTTACCAAGGCAAGTGACTTCGCCCTCTGCGCAAGCACTACTCCTGATAGCCCGTTCTCCGGCACCGGCGTATGGCTCACAAAGGACGCAGTTCACTCAAACCTATTTTCTCAAGCTGAGGACTTCAAGCCGGTGACCGTCAAAGGCTCCGCAGCAGCTGCCGTAATGAAGCTCAACGGCCTAGCCCCAGAGCCCCGTGCAGCTCTCGTCATCGTATCAGATGACTCAGCAGGCTACATCATCACCCTACCGGCCGATCAAACTGTAGCCGACGCCAAGAAGCTCGCCGCAAACGTCTTCGTAGAGTAAGCAAGGACCAATGAACCCGCTCACGTCTCTCATCATCGCAGCAGCTTTCTACATCGTACTATTACCGCTGCTATTCTGGGCTCTCGGCTTCGGTGACAAGAAGCTCAAAAACCGACGCTTCAACAAGAAACTCATGAAGCCCGGAGCGAACAAGAACCAGCTCTACCGCGAACAGCCGACTCCAGTGTGGCCAAAGTGGAAAGAGCGACTCAAGTTTACGAGAGCCGACAAGCGTCAGTTCGTACTCGCCGGCGGCAAGAAGAAAGAGCCTAAGGTCTTCCCCATCTCACGACGTGCCTTCTACTGGGCGCTTCGCGGTGCCGGATTAGTGGTAGCGCTTATTGCCGGTGTTGCTGGAAGCTTCATTCTGTTCCTTGTAGCTGCCGGCGTCTACATTGCTTCGCTCGTCTACGGCTACAAGTCCGCTGATCGGCTCATGATCGAGCGAGAGAAGATCTTCAAGCGTATGTTCAGTGTGGCTCGAAGCAAGCTAGGACAAAGCTCAGAGTATGAAAACAACCCTCAAGCGGTTATCCGAGTCACCGAGTGGCGCGACTACGTAAAACTTCAGAAAGTAGAGTTCGACATCCCGGACACCTTCGGTGAAGAAGCCACCGAAGCCTTCATGAAGCAGTTCAACCAGCTCTTCGGGCGAGAGACCGCATGGGTGCCGGCTGATAACGAAGAGACCGGCGACCCAGGCTGGGACTTCGAAAAAGGCGTCGTCACCATTTCAGCCGTGCCGCCACTACCGCGCCAGGCTCCGTGGATGGAGCACTACGTCCTAGCTAAGGAAGTCGCTTGGAGCTTCTTCCCGATCGGCCTCGGCGTAGAGCACGGGCTCGAACTTCCAAACCCTGAGACCGGAGTGACTGAGAACGTACTTGGCTTTGATCTCTCCGGTGAACAAGCGGGAGTGGCTAAGAAGTACGGCATCAAGATGGCAACAGCGATTACTACCAGCCCTATGGCTCTTATCGCCGGGGGCACCGGGGGTGGTAAGTCGCTTTCTGTTGATACAATGATTAAGACTCTTGATCAGGAGGAAGTCGATGCGTACCGTAGGAGCCAGGAAGACAAAACTTCAGGAGCTTGACAACGAGCAGGCTTTAGCCTTTATTTCGGAGCACCACCGTCAAGGTGCCTCTCGACCAGGCTCGAATCTCAAATCTTACGGCTTACTTCTTGACGATGAGCTCGTTGCTGTAGCGCTATTCTGTAATCCCCGTACTCCGGGTATGCAGCGTCGTTACCGTAACGAGCTTTTTCGCATGGCTTTTAAGACAGAAGTAAGAGTGCCGGGCGGCGCTTCCAAGCTAATCAAACACTTCCTGAGTATGGAGCCTTGGGACCTTTTCACTTATCAAGACACATCTGGCGAGTCAACAGATGTATACGAACACTCAGGCCTTACGCTCATCGAAGACGCTAAACCGAAGGACATTCTAGTTCGGAATGGTCTTACGCTAGCAGCAGCAACGAACAATCGTCGTGACTGGTTCTCTATGGAGCAAGCTGTTCGGTTTGGGCCTGACACGCTTCTTGGAACTAAGCTAGGCGAAGTCTTCCGTGAGGATGGTTCGAGAAAGAGTAACATCGAGCTATTCATCGATGAGTGCGGCTACCATCTAGAAAGTGCTCCCGGTGATCGCGTCTATCACTGGCGCAACAAGAATATTAGCTTCTACACCTACAAGATCACTTCAAGCAAAGACGACGGCTATTACTACGGCCGTCATACTGTGCGTCAGGCTAGCCCAACCGAGGAGTATTGTCTCAAGGACGGCTACATGGGCTCGGGTGGCAAGGAATTCCAAGAGTGGATTAGCACTGTAGGTGCGGATTCGCTCCTAAAGACAGTGATGAGTCTTCACAGCGATTGGGAGTCAGTTGTTAAGGCTGAACACGCGCTCATTGGTGATAGCTACAAGACTGACCCTAACTGCAAGAACACTCAACCTGGAGGTACAGGGCTAGGCCGTTCAGTTGCTCGACTTGAGGTCAAAGATTGTCCTATCCACGGCGAAACAGTCTTCAACGGTAAATCTTGCATGAAGTGTTCTTCAGCCAAGCTTTTCAGTACGCAGCACTGTCCTGTTCACGGTGAAACTCATTTCCGCTCAGACAAGTGCGAAACTTGCAGACAGCAAGCTCGATGGAGTAACGGTGAATGTAGTGTCCACGGCGTTGTAAAGCTCATAGACGGACGCTGCATTAACTGTAAGATAGATGCAACAATCTCGACAAAAGTCTGTTCGATTCATGGAGAGGTAACTCACTTTGGAGAAAGCTGCGCGACCTGCAGCGCAAATAAACCAGTAGGTATTAAGGACTGCCCCACTCACGGCTTCGTAAAGCATCAGGGCAACGTATGCTCGAGCTGTAACTCTCAGCGTTCTGTCACGGAGCGTGAATGTGCTATCCACGGTGTGACGACTCACCAGGGCACTATCTGCATGAAGTGCAACTCTCAGGCTCAGTTCGCAACGAAGACCTGCACAGTCCACGGCGAGGCACTCTTTAAGGGCGATTCCTGCACGCTCTGCACTGCTCAGAAGGCTGTGACCATGCGAGAGTGCGCTATCCACGGGCTTACGAAGCATCAGGGAGAGATTTGCAGCAGCTGTAACGCTGCGAGCTCGGTAAGCATGAGAGAGTGCCCAACCCACGGCTTGACGAAGCACCAGGGCGCTGTCTGTAATCGCTGTAACGCTCAGCGAAGTGTAAGTCTTCAGGAGTGTGCTATCCACGGCGAGGCTAAGTTCCAGGGTGGTAAGTGTGTGAAGTGCCGCAACGCTGCTCTTATTACTGTGAAGGACTGCCCTATCCACGGTGCCTGGAAGCATCGCGGTAGCTCGTGCTACGCCTGCGTTTCTGATCGCAGAAAAGCTAAGAAAGAATCAGCAGCTACAGCCTAGGCGATAGAAGCTCCAACTAGGGAGCTATCATGGGTGCTTGGAGCGAAGAGCCGTTCGGTAACGACACAGCGGCCGATTGGGCACAAGAGCTTTCGGACCAGGTGACTTGGGACATTGTAGAGCACGTCCTTAGAGCAGCCGCTATCTACGGCGAGGATGACGATGATCTCGCGACAGTGGCTTTTGCTGCGGCTGAGGTCGTAGCTCACGGGCTCGGAAAGCCGACACAATCTGATGCGTACACCACTTCAGTTAAGGCGTTCGTAAGGCGAGTCGGAGCACCGAAGCCTGCACTTGTAACTTTGGCAGCCCGCGCACTCGATAAGTCTACTCGGCCAAGCTCTGACCTTGCTGAACTCTGGGAAGACGATGAAGCCTGGCAGACGGCTGTAGAGAAGCTTGCTGCGATGCTCAAGCAGTAGCACTGCATCTAAGCCTAAAGAGCACGCCACCGACAGGTTATACGGCTGGACAAACTTAGGCGCTTAGAACGCCGTAGACAGTCGTTGAGCCTAGGCTCAGTTACTTGGCCGTAAGCTCCTCTAAAGCTTTGCGAACCCAGAAAGAACGATTCGGCTCCGAACCGGTGGCCTTCACGGTGGAGTAATCCTCCATGAGAGTTAGCGCTTCGTTACGCTCAAGTCGGCCGCCGTCCCAACCGTAGACGGCCGTAAGCTCCGGCTGCTGAAGATTCCACATGTGGATGTGAGCGAAACCGTCCTCCGGCTTAAGCGTCTTCCAGACCCAGGCTACTCGAAGCTTCTTGAGCACCTCCATCGCAGCGTAAAACTCAACTGAGCTTACCTGTTCTCGAAGCTCCTTAGGGAGATACTTGTAGAGCGCTCTACTAAAGTGTTGAGCTGGGCCTCCACCGTAGGTCTCATGCTCGTTGAAAAGTAGACCGCGCTCTGCCTGCTTTGAGGCCATGCGACTGTTCTCCCACCAAATGAGAGCTCGAGCAGTTCGCGCTCGCTTCGATCGTTTATTCCGTAGACTCGCAGTGGCAGTCTCAGGATCGATGAGTAAGTAGTAGGCTACTTCCAAGTGTGGTCGCTCCGTCTTCTGAGCTGTCGTCCTCCTGGAGCGAAATGCTAGGATAAGCTCTATAGAGCTCAGGACGATAGCGTTCTTGATTCGTATGGCTCTCATACCAACTAGCCAGGCCGACACGGCGAGAAAACAATAGCTCTTTTCAGCAAACTCGTGTAGTACAATAGACGGTCAGCTCAAACTCGTGTAGTAACTATAGAAGCTTTTCAGAAGTAAGCTTTTAGAAGACATCGAAGATGTAAGCATCTCGAATCGTAAGCACTGTCAGTGAGCAAAGGCCATTAGCGATGCTGTAGCTACATGTAAACGCAGTGAGTAGCTATTTGGAAGAGCCAGGAGCTCGCTCGCCGTAGCGAAGAAATGATCTGTTGACTCATATAGCTAGTAATGAGTAACGGAGTAGATGGAGATCAAGCACCGCAACGGTGAGCTAGGTAACGACGAAGTGGCGTAGCACCGTCATCGAGTTGAAAGTTTGTGACCGGTGTATCTAGAAAGTTAGATCGTTAGATCTGGTTTTCTACTGACAGCTTCTTAAAGCCGGATGGCAAGAGAAGAAGCTAGATTTACTTTCGTCAGTCTTATGATGATGCAGCTATTCGCGCGCTGGCTACGACGAATAGCGATCTTGAGTAATAGCTCATAACAGCGCTATGCTTAGCTGTCTTAACTCCCGCACTAGTCCGGGGGAGTAGAGGGGTTAGTTTTAGGTTTAAGAAGGCTCTTTCGCTGTAGGTGTCAGTTCTGTCGAGTTGTACGGCCTAAGGGCTTTTGCCGATGAGACCGCAGCTATGCTTCTAGCTTTACAACGATGCAATCGACGCTATAGCGTGAGACAAACCGTCAGATCGCGGTTCTATCTCGGTAAAATGAGTACATCTAATCGCCCCAAGTAAGAAGGCAGGAAAGTAATGGCAACAGTAGGGACGAACGAGGCTAAGCTCAAAGCGTTCAACGACGCACTCAAGCACCTCAACAACTCTAAGGGGCTTCTATCCTCTGAGAGCGGAAGCATCATTGCTAAGCTCGGTGACCGCCCGCTCGACGTTCAGACTATCTCCACCGGTTCGCTGGTGCTTGACTCGATCCTCGGTGGTGGCCTCCCCGTCGGCCGTCTAATCGAGATCTTCGGCCCTGAGGCATCGGGTAAGACCTCCATCGCTCTTACCGCTGTCGCTAACGTACAGCGCACCGGTGGCACCGCGGCGTTCATCGACCTTGAGAACGCTCTTGACCCGAAGTACGCTCGTAAGCTTGGCGTGGACATCGAGAACCTCGCTGTTTCTCAGCCGGATTACGCTGAGCAGGCTCTTGAGCTCGTTCAGCAGCTTGCTGAGCTTGCAGTTGTTGACGTGATCGTGGTTGACTCTATCGCTGCTCTCGTTCCGAAGCTCGAGCTCGAAGGTGACATGGATCAGGGCTCCATCGGTCTTGTCGCTCGTCTCATGTCGCGTTCGCTGAAGAAGCTCATCAGCACCGCGAACAAGACGAAGACCACTGTGATCTTCATTAACCAGACTCGTGACGCTATCGGTGGTTACTCGCCGGCCGGTACGCCACAGACCACCACCGGTGGTAAGGCTATGAAGTTCTACGCCTCGCAGCGTATCCAGGTCAACCGTCGCCAGCAGGTGAAGGAAGGCAAGGAGGTCATCGGTAACGAGGTCCGAATGAAGATCGTGAAGAACAAGATTGCCCCGCCGTTCGGCGAGGGTCTGACCGTTCTTACGTTCAACAAGGGCATCAACCGTGCGGCTGAGCTCGTTACTGTTGGACCGAGCCTCGGTGTGATCGAGATGCCGAACAACCGTACCTATGTAGAGCCTGGTGCGGCTGAACCGTTCGCTAAGTCGAAGGCTGACGCAGTTGCAGCTCTTGAGGCTGACACGGAGCTCTTCGAACGACTCTCTGAGCTGCTCAAGCAGCGTCTTGCAGAGGATGACGCTGACATCGATACTAGCGGTACAGTAAACGATGACGGTGACGAAGAGGACTGATTTTCGCTCCTTAGCCGGCGGGCGCCCTTTCGGGGGTGCTCGCCGGTTTTGTATGAGAGCGTCTATCTGTGATGCTAACAGCACAGGATAGCTAGGCTGGGTGATATGTCATTCCGGAAAGGTGCCCTCCTAGATGACAGTATTCAGTAATCCCAGTCTTCGTAAGCTTCAAAACTCACGCTTACTTGTTGAAGTGGCTCGAGCGACAGACAAAGAAGCCCGGCGTCTCGTAGCGGCTGGAGAAATCCCAAGCTACTACCTTCATCCAGAGATTTATGAGCCTGGTACGGAGCATAGTTTCGCCTCTGATCGAAGCTACTACGAGATATCTCGCTACGGTGACGGATTCGGGGCCTCACTGTTCATCATCGGCCCTGAGATGCTGTTCCTCTCAAGTAATCATGAGGATGCGAGCGATCAGGCTTACGAAGGTGATCGAACCGATTATCTGGCTCCTCTCATCGTAGGAGCTCCGAGTACATGGGAGCAGATCTTCAATCGGCTCGTGGAGGACGAGCGCTTTGAGATGAACCCTCCCACCGGAGTTTTCTGGTTCCGTAATGGGGAATGGCACATCACCGATCTATACGATCGAATTAAGCGTGACAATAGCGATCAGCAGCTTGCGAGCTATCGTTCAGGTGTCGATGGGGTAGAAGAAACTGATCTTAGCTATCTCTTCGCTCATGCCGGCGAAACATCTGTGAACGCGGCGGCTATCGACTTATACTTTGACGACTGGAGACTGTGAATGGCAGACGTACTTTTCCCAAAACGCCAGCGCTGTAAAGCCTGCGGCAAAAAGCTCGAGAACATCGTTGTTCTTGGTCTCTATGACTCTTATCGCTGCGCTGAGATGGCGCCGCCGGCAAAGACTCCGGATGAAGCGCCTCGTGAATGTAAGACTGAGCGTGACGGTGTTTGGCAATTTAAGCGTCGCTATCGCAGCGAGAGCGAGATCCCAACAAAATTGCGCGAAGACCCTTCGAGCAACTGGTACTGGTGTGCCTCATCCTGTGGCAACCTACACATCGGTCACGCACGCGTAAAGCTCGAGCGCGAGTCTCAGCGTGTGGTTCGTAGTCGTACGGAGCTCGCAGACGTACTCGTGAAAGCGAGAGGTAACGCTACTCATCGTCAGGTTGCTGCTGTCGCCGGCGTACGCCCGATCCGTCTAAAAGAGCTCGAAGACCCGAAGAGCCCCAGCGTAGATCTGGATACCCTCTTTAAGGTGTTCGATGTCTACAAGCTGAAGCTCTCCGTGGTCTTCAAGAAGTGAAGCTTTTAGATGGTTAGCTCATTGGCCACCTTCTGAGCAATAGCCTTACCGATCTCGAGTGAGGCGGTTGCGGCCGGTGACGGAGCGTTTAGCACGTGCAGCTGGCGAACTCCGGTCTTCATAAAGAAGTCGTCAACTAGCCCACCGTCTCGCTTGAGCGCCTGTGCTCGAACTCCAGCAGGAGCCGGGATCAAGTCATCCTTCTCAATCCCCGGAACGAGTCTTGAGAGCGATTTTGCGAAGAGCTTCTTAGAGAAGCTTCTAAGGATCTCCTGTGAGCCGGGAATAGCGTTCTTGGCAGCGAGCTTCTGGAAGCCAGGCCACTTAAGAGCTTCTGCAAGCTCCTTAGTGTTTACAGTCTTCCAATCGTAGCCTTCACGAGCTAGCGCAAGTACAGCGTTAGGCCCTGCGTGAACGCCGCCGGAAACCATTTTCGTGAGGTGCACGCCGAGGAAAGGGAATCGCGGATCCGGCACCGGATAGATTAGGCCGTTTACTAGGTGCTCAAGCTCAGGCTTAAGCTCAAAGTACTCACCACGGAACGGGACGATCTGAACTTCAGGATCAACTCCGAAGCTCTTAGCGATCTTGTCCGAATACAGTCCGGTGCAGTTGACCATGTAGTCAGCGGTGTAAACACCGAGATTGGTCTGAACTTTCACCTTACCGTAGCTCGTTTCGCCTCCACCTACGGTGACGCCGAAGACGATTTCGCCTGAGTTAGCTAGGATATCCTTAGCTAACTCTTCACAAACGCCGGTGTAGTCGACAATACCGGTGGATTCTACTCGAAGCGCAGCTAAACAGTTGACGTGAGGCTCATACTCTTTTGCCTCTTCGGCGGTGATCTTACGAGCCGGCACGCCGTTGAGCTTTGCACGTTCAACAAGCTTGTCAAGCTGTGAAAGTTCGCGAGCCTCAGTGGCCACAACTAGCTTACCGGTGCGTTCGTTAAGCACTCCGCGCTCTTGAGCGTAGGCGAACATTGACTTCTGACCGGCAACACCCATGATAGCTTTTTGGCTACCAGGTGCGTAGTAAAGACCAGAGTGAATCACTCCGGAGTTTCGACCGGTCTGATGCCGGGCCACTCTGTCCTCTTTCTCAAGAACACGGACAGAGTGGCCCGCGAGAGCAAGCTCCCGAGCCGTAGCAAGGCCGACGATTCCGCCTCCGAGAACGATTACATCTGCCATCTTCAGATCCAGTACAGATCGTTGTTCAGGCGGCCGGCCTCGATCTTCTCAAGGATACGTGGGAGACGACGGAAGGCGGAGTCGCCGAGCCCTTCTTCCTCGAAGGAGTAACGCTTGAGGTTCTCAACGAGATCGTTGACGCCGGCCTTAGTGTCGAACTTAGGAGTCCAGTTCTTGAAGTCCTCGGTAAAGCGGTCGAACGAGACACGGTAGTTACGCGAATCAGGCGAAGCGCCCTCCTTAATCTTCACATCCACTCCGGTTGCGTCCGAAATCAGATTAGCGATTTCGAGGATGGTCGAAGTGGTGGACTCAGTACCGACGTTGTAGACGGTGTGATTGAAGTCTTCCGGAGCGGCCTCAAGCACGGTCGAGTAAACCGAGGAGAGGTCCTCCACGTGAACGAACGGACGCCAGGCGTTGCCCTGTGAGTTAAGCGTAATCGGTCGGCCAACCACTGCCTGAGCAGTAAGCTCGTTGATGACCAGGTCAAGACGTAGTCGAGGAGCGAAACCGAAGACAGTAGCTGCACGAAGCGATGTGGTGCGGAAGTTCTCGTCCTCGATAGAGGCTAGGAAAGTCTCACCATCGAGCTTCGAGGAAGCGTACTGGGTAAGAGGATCAGCAGGATCGAGCTCGCTGAGGACACGGTCACCGGCGCCACCACCGTAAACCGAGCAAGACGAAGCGAAGATGAAGTGACCAACGCCGGCCTCCTTCGCAGCCTTAGCTACGTTGATGGTGCCTCGGCTGTTAATGTCTTCCGTAAGGGAAGCGTTGATGTCACCGAGCGGGTCGTTGGAAAGCCCGGCAAGGTGGATCACGGTGTCAAAGCCGACGAAGTCAGCTGCGGTCATTTCTCGCACATCACGCTGGATGAAGTCAGATGACTGCTCTCGCAGGTCCTCCGTCACGTAGCAATCAGTGAAGAAACCACTGTCAAACGGTACAACTGTGTGGCCTCGCTCGATTAGGTGCGGAACGAGCCGCGATCCGATGTATCCAGCTGCGCCGGTAACTGCTACTCTTTTACCCATAGCTTACTTACTCCTTGATTGCTTACGTGTTCTATAGCTTATATCTATTTAGTAGCCGACCGGATCAGCGAACTCGGCGAAGGACGGAAGTTCGAGGTCCTTGGCTGATAAGTTCGCGTCTTCGGGACGGAACTTCTGACCAGCTTCGGTGAAGCCCCAGAAGAGATCGAGCTTCTCATCGAAGGGGTCGACACCGCCGTCGCCACCAGGAGCGAAGTCAGCAGACGCCAGGTAGAGGATACGAGTGGTTTCCTCACTTACGGCGCGGTAGCCGAGAGCCCAGTTGCTAGGAACCAGAATACGACCGTCGCCCTCAGCAAGAGAGAAGTTAACTACATCACCGAACTCCGGAAGATCGGGATCAACGCAAAGTAGGTTACCGATGATGGCTCCGGAAACAGCCTGGATGAGCTTCGGCTGCCCAGGTTTCTGGAAGTGCATACCACGAAGCGTATCCTTGTGGTTCACTGTGATGAAGACTTCGTGAATGGGGTAATCTTCGGCGAGCTTAATCTTTGCCGGGCCGTTACCGTAGAACTTCGAGTGAACACCGCGGTTGTCAGCGTTGTGCGAAGCCTCAAGATCCTGAGGATAGCGGTAATCACCGGCGTGAGCCTGAAGAAGCTCAAGGTTGGAGTTCTTAAGCGGCGATGTCAGCATTGCTGTGCTCTTTTCTGCGTGGAGTGCTTACTCGCTATCGTACCGAGAAACAAACCGGGACTTACGGTTTGGCAGGTTGCAAGCTTGACGCTTTTGGGTACTATAGCTATGTATCCGGTCCAGGATAACCGTTGAGTTTCCGAGGGCTAGAAAAAGTTTTGACTCTCGTGTTGCACTGCTTGAAACCGTGTGTTACAGTTAGTCTCGCAAACAACCCCAACTCGGAGGAATACAGCTCATGGCTGAATACGTCAACACCACTATGCAGGAGATCGCCGCCGTCATGGCCGCTCGAATCCCCGCCATGATCGTCGGTGAGCCGGGCGTCGGTAAGACCGCCTCGATGCGCGCCTTCGCCGACTCGATCGAGTACGAACTCGTCACGCTCCTCGGTTCCCAGATGGACCCCACCGACGTGACCGGTCTTCCCAAGGGTGAGAAGATCATGGACGACGCCGACGGCAACCCCGTCTGGGGCACCGTCTACCTGGCCCCCTGGTGGCAGGTCAAGATCATGCGTAAGAAGAAGGTCATCCTCTTCTTCGACGAGTTCTCGAACACCTCGTCGGCTGTTCGCGCCTCGCTCCTCACCATGCTCCAGAACCGTGAGTTCCCCAACGGCGAGACCATGCCGCCTGAGACCATCGTCGTCGGCGCCATGAACCCGACCGAGCAGGCTGCTGACGGCTGGGAGCTCGACGCTCCGACCACGAACCGTATGGTGTTCCTCAAGTGGAAGACCACTGCTGAGGAGTGGTACACCGGCATGCTCAACGCCTGGGGCAAGGAAGAGCAGACCTCCGAGGCTGAGATGACCTGGCGTCGACTCGTCGTGCGCTTCCTCAAGGACTCGCCGACGTACCTCTCCAAGATGAACAACGAGGAGACCGGCACCCCGGAGGCCCTCGGCGTCAACTACAACGACCCGTCCGAGGCTGAGATCCTGCGCTACGCATGGGCTTCGCGTCGTTCGTGGGACAACCTGTCCCGCATCCTCGCTCACACGGAGGATGACGCTCACACGATCCAGGACACCATCGCTTCGGGTACTGTCGGTCGTTCGGCCGCCACCGCCTTCCGCGCATGGCTCCAGAAGAACAGCGCCATCAACCCGCATGATGTCATCAAGAACCCGAAGTCCATCGACTGGACCACCATCGGTGTTTCGGATGCCAATATCCTGTTCCCGTCCATCGTCGAGCTCATCGATGCCAAGAACTGGCGTCAGGTGCTCAACGTGCTCGAGGTCGTCGCCGAGCAGGACCGTGCGGCTCTCGTCGGTGCGTACATCAACGACATGCTCACCAAGATCGTCCAGACGACTCGTGTGGTCGGTAAGAAGGAGCTCGAGGATGCTCGTACTGTCTCCAAGACCGTCCTCCAGAAGTACCGCTCGGTCGCGAAGGCGCCGGCCACCGAAGGAGCAGCGCCTGAGGCTCTGTAACACAAGACTTCCATAAGGAAGACCCCCGATAGGGAGTTTGCACGGGGAGAGGTTGGGCTTTCGGGCTTGACCTCTCCCCAATTTTAGTTTCCTATCCTCTAATCAAAGAAGCACCTGAGTACTCAGCTCAGGTGCTTCTTTCTTGTTAGAATAGGTCAGCAAACTTGTAAGGGAGTACCATGGATTCAAAGATGGATCTGTATCTAGAGGCACAGAAGCGCGTGATCGCTGTTCTGCTCGCTGATTCAGAAGACCAGAACCGAGTGTTCGAGCTCATCAACTCGACAAACTTCCTTGACCCCAAGTTCCAGCTTATCTTCGACGCTATCACCGAGGTCAACAGAGTTAATCAACCGATTACTCCGATGACCGTGGCGGCTAATCTCGAGGCGAACGGAAATCTTGCGGCAGCGGAAGGTGTAGCGGCTCTCTACAAGCTGGCTAAAGATGGAGCCAAGTGGCTTCTCGAAGCGCCCCCGGAGATCTACGCAAACATCGTGCGCGAGCAGCACGCTAAAACGTTCATTCGCATGACCTTGCGTGAACAGAATGATTTGCTCAAGACTGACTCTGGAGTTTCCTCGGTTGAGGTAATCGGTAATCTCCGCGAATCACTCGATGAGGCCCTCTTTAGTCTCTCGGATGAGTCAACCATCTATCAGATGGAAAACTCCATGGATGGCTACATCGCTCTTCTTGATGAGCGTAAGCGTGTAGCTGCCGAAAACGCCGGCGACGCAGCAGGACTACAGGGTGTCCCCTCGCTACTGCCATCCCTCAACGGGTACACCACCGGATGGCTCCCTGGTCAGCTCATCACCGTCGGCGCTCGCACCGGTGTCGGTAAGTCAGTGTTTGCTGTTAACTGCGCTATGGCCGCTGCTAAGGCCGGTAAGTCGGTTGCGTTCTTCTCTCTCGAGATGGGCGAGGCCGAGATCAAGGACCGAATGATCGCGTCCAGCACCGGCATCACACTTAACGCTCTGAAGCAAGGTAACCTCTCACCCGAGGAGAACCGTACGCTCCAAGACGCTAAGACTGAGCTTGACAGCATGAAGATCCAGATTGACATCGACCCGAAGGTCACCGTTGACTCGATCAGAGCTCGTCTTCTACAGCTTGCACAGTCACCACAGGGGCTTGACTTTGCAATCATTGACTATCTGCAGCTCATTACTCCAAGCGGGAAGTACTCGTCTCGTCAGGAAGCAGTTGCGGATATCTCTCGTAACACAAAGCTTCTCGCAAAGCAGCTCGGTATTCCGATTATGGTGCTTGTTCAGGTTAACCGAGAAAGCAAGGATGACGAAAACGCACTCCCTCGTCTAAGCCAGATTCGTGAGTCCGGTGCTATCGCTCAGGACTCTGACATCGTTGTGCTAATCCACCGTGAAGAATCGATCGATGATACGATTCCACAGACGCTTATTCTGCTTGAGAAGAACCGTAACGGTGAGGCGAGCAAAACCATCCGCTGTCACTCAAATCTTGAGTGCTCACTCTTCCGAGAGGTGCAGCGTAGTAAGGATGTCGAAGCTAAGTTGTCCGACGACGATCTCAATAGCTTGAGCTCATACGCAAACGATGATGACCTAGACTTTGACGATGACGACGAGCTAGAGTTCTAAGAGAGGAGATGAACCGTGGCTAAGAGCAAATCAGGATCCATCAAAAACGACCCGCTGTTCCAGCAGCAGCCGGCGCTCACGTTCGACAATCTTGAGCCTGAAGAGGCTATCGAACTAACCGACGCCCAAAAGGCCGCAGGATTTATCTCCCGCTACCTTGACCATCTCAAGGAGGGCGATCTCTACCATAAGAAGCTTGAGCCATACTTCAAGGGGTCGGTGAAGGATTGGGGTTGGGAGCTTCGAGACTTCAAACGCTTCTACGTTAAACTCGTCTTGAGCGGTAAGTGGACAGAAGAGAAGTACGTTACGGTGCTCGACACTATTCTCGGAGACAATCAGATGCTCGGTGAAGTAGTTCTCGATGCTCGTGGTAAGATGCATGACCAGGGTCGCCTCGCTCCAGCCGGAAAGAAAGCTGTGCCCTCCAGACGAAGGGGCCGTATCTGATGGCTAAGGACAACGACGATTTCCTCGCTAGCACCGTCACTGACGATTTCAACTTCGTCAGACACAACGAGACGGACTTTGATGGTTTTAAGGACTTTCAGAAAGAGATCGATGAGCGCTTTGCTCAGGTAGAGATTCGACGCCGCCGATCGGAGCGGATCTCAAATCTCGAAAAGTGGGACTCAGCTCTAACCGGTCGCTGGCGTGATGCGAAACTCAATCTGATTGAGAAGCCGGTGATCGCAAAGATCAAGAGTGCTCTGGAGAAGCAGCCGGCCGGCAGCTTCTTCTTGACCGGGGAATCCGGGGCGGGCAAGAGCTTTGTTGCCTACGCCGTAATTCGTCGCATGGTTGGCCACGGCACAGTTTCGCCTTCTCAGGTAAAGACTGTGTCAGAGTCGGTATTGTCTAACTGGGCCTTCCGCGGCTTCCAAGGACAGGATCAGCTTAGCGCTATCCTCTCCTCGCAGCACAAGCTTTTCCTCTTCGACGGCATCGGCACTCTCGGTGACCACGAACAGGAGAGAGTCGCGGGGCTTTGGGAGCAGATTATCGACCACATCTACACGCACGACCTCACCGCAATCCTCACGAGCGTGGACGAGTTAGACACATTCTCTGCACATCTCTCACCATCCGGTGAAACCAAGCTTCGAACGCTCGTCGATGGACGCACGTTTAAAGTTGAACCGACAGGAAGCCTGGCTTCAAAGAAGAAGCTTTGAGCTTCGGTAGCATAGGAAGTAAAGGAGCTACACCCATGACTGAACCACGCATTAAGAAGGTCGTAATCTTCGCCGGTGGCGAAGGAACTCGCCTCGCCGAAAAGACCACACTCACCCCTAAGCCACTCGTGCCGATCGGAAACGATCCTGTGGTGGTCCACATCATGCGACACTTCTACTCGCAGGGCTACAAGGAGTTCATCCTTCTGGTGGGGTATCGCTCGGAGCAGTTCAAGCAGTACTTCCGTGACTACGGATTCCGCGGTCGCAGCGTTACGTTCAACGCTCACGACGGCATGACTATCCACGGCAATCCACGTGAGGATTGGACCGTCCACGTGGTAGAGACCGGAGAGAAGTCGGACACCGGTCGCCGCCTGGCACTTGCTAAGGATTTCATCGGTGACGACGACTTCTTCCTCACCTACGGTGACTCAGTTTCGGATGTGGATCTCCACGCTGTTGAGGCCACGCACTACGCTACTGACAACACCGTCACGATGACCGGCGTCGGCCGCGAAGAGCGCTTCGGTATCATCGACGTTGAGGATGGCCAGATCACTAGCTTCGTAGAGAAGGCTTCCAGCGTTGAGAACTTCATCAACGGTGGCTTCATGGCCTGTGACAACAGCCTCCTAGAGCGTGTGACTCCTGATTCTGGTGACTACGCTTACGAGACCCTGCAGAAGCTCGCCTCTGATGGAGAGCTTGGTCTTTACACCCACCGTGGTTTCTGGCACGCTATGGACACCATGAAGGATGTCGAGAAGCTCAACAAGCTTTACACTGACAACCCGGCTCTATTCGGCTGAGAAACACTGTAGACGGCGGCCTAAGCGACTTTCACTCGTTAGACGCGTGGATGTATACCTACTGGGCATAATCGCTTAGATCGCCGTCTACAGTCGGTAAAAACTGCTAAACACTTTGTAAGATAGACATATAGACAACGAAAGGCTACCGGCACAATGCAGCTAGTACTGAACACAAAGAGCCTGGTCGAAGCAACCGCTTGGGTCGCTAAGACGCTCGATACCAAGGATGACAAGGCTTACATCGCACTAGTTGTAGATGCAGACGGTCACGGCTATCTCTCCCACACCAACGGGCTTTCCTACATCAAGTCCAACCTCGTGGTGGACAAGGTTGAGCTCGAGGATGACGAGGATGAGGTGAAGCTAGCTCTAGACGCACAGTACCTAAAGCGTTTCGCTTCTTCTCTTCGTGACCACGAGGCGCCGCTGACCTTCTCCAAGGAGCTCAACAACCCGCGTACTTCGCTCAAGGTGAAGCGCCCCCAGGAGAACTACACCATTCCTCTGGTTGAGGCTCGCATCGGTGCGGAGCCGAATTACGAGACCATCGGTTCGGTTTCGGACACTGAGTACTTCGACACGCTCAACCGCCTGGCGAAGCTCACCGACCCGACCAACGCCGGTGTTCTGCCGGTCATCGGCACGGTTGACGTGAAGCTCGACGCTGATGAGAAGACCATCACGGTCATGGCCACTGACCGTTACGCTCTGGGTGAGATCGTGATCCCGTTCGTGCCGAGCACCGGAGCTGAGTTCTTCAGCGATAACCCGAACCTGCTCATCCCTGCGGAGCGCGCCTCTATGATCGCTCCTTCAAAGGGTTCGGTTGACAACATCGAGCTGATCTTCGATTCTAAGGCCAAGAAGTTCGGTTACGTCTTCCCCGATGGTCGTATTGCACTCTTCGCTCTCTCCAGTGCTGAGCCGCTGGCTTACCAGGTGATTAAGAAGAGCGCATCGAACACCGACAGCAAGGCCCTCATCAGCCTGCCGGAGCTTCGTAACGCAATCGCCTCGATCAGCAGCCTGGTCTACGATGAGTCGAACATCCAGCTCACCATCTCGGAGAAGGGCCTGGTTGTCTCGAACATCCACGAGACCAACACTCTTCGTGTGAACCTCCAGGAGGTTACTGAGCTCGACGCGCCTGTGGTCGTACGCTTCAGCCGTGCGATCCTTAACGAGGCTCTTGGCCCGATCTCTAGCAACCGCTTCAACCTGAAGTGGCAGGACGCTAACTCGGCATTCGTTCTGGAGCCGGTCTACGATGACGACTCTGTCGCGGAGAACGTCTTCCTCCTCGCGATCCCTGAGCGTTCGTAAGGATTAAAGAGCTATGATGGCGCTTTGGGCTGCAATCGGTGTACTTGGTGTTGCAGCCCAAGGCGCCGTCTCGTTTTTCTATAAGCCTAGCTGGACTACAGACCACAAAGGCTTAGACGCTAACTGGCGTCGCTTAGCAATCTACTCTACTCTCGTAGGAGCACTGTTCGTCCTCGGTGAGACAGTAGTTTCATACTCTTTCGACACGTCGAACTACATGGCAGCAGTCATCGGCGTTGTAGCGTTCACCACATTCCAGTCATGCTTCACCGACATGACTGTGTTTTACGTGGACGCATGGATGGCTCGAGTCGGCAATCTCATCGCACTCGGTGTAGCTATCTTTTTGCTATACCATTTTGGGCTCGAGAGTGAGCGAGTTACGTTCGCGGTCTTCGCAGTTCTCGCTTTTGCAGTGGCGTTCTTCCCAGGCATCGGAAATGCTGACGGTCGAGCTTTGCAAACTCTCGTTTACTCGATCTATCCGTTCTTTGTACTCCCAGGTCTTAAGCTCGCACTCTACGGGGTGCTCGTAGCTCTCATTGTCTACTACGTAGCAAACTCGATCTATCTCCGCTCTTGGGATTTCAAGAAGCTTTTCACGAAAAAGCACTTTCCTATGGTGCCGATCATTCTGATCCCAACTCTTCTCGTGCTCTTCCTAGGACAGTTCATACCTGGGCTTTAAGCCTACTTCCGATATTCCCTACAGCTTTGAGAAAGGGACACTATGAGCGACATTCTTGACCAGATCAACGACCTGGAGGACGACGGCTTCGATGAGCTTGAGCTCGACGACGATGTTGATCCGTTTGACCACGGCACTGATCTACTCATCTCCGATGATGACCTAGACTTTGAGATGAGTGAGGCTAAGGCTCGCGAGATCACCGACGCTATCCGCGCCGCTGCTTCTGCAACTTATATCCTCCTTGCTCAGGCCCACAATGGGAAGGCTTACAAGGCTCTCGGCTACGAGACCTGGGCTGAGTACGTGAAGCATGAGTTCGATATCTCGGCATCACGAAGCTACCAGCTCCTCGACCTCTCTAAGGCTGTACAGATGATCGAATCTGTTACGCCGGAGGGCACAGAGGTTCGACTTACTGAGGCACAGGCTCGCGACATCAAACGCGAGCTCCCGAAGATCACCGAGCAGATCCGCGAGGAGACCGAAGGGCAGTCGGCTGATAAGGCGACCGCTATGGTGGACTCCATCATTGAGGACGCTCGTGAGCAGAAGAAGGCTGACGAGAAAGCCATTGAAGAGCGTGAGCGTAATCTTGAGGACGCAGAGCAGGACGGTTACCACAAGGGCTTAGAAGCTGCTGCGGACGCCATGCTTGAGGCTGACGCCGAGGGCTCTATGACCGATCACGCTGATTCGGAATTCGTAGAGCTCGAAGTAGAGGGTGACGGCGTGGCCGTTCTCTCTCCGCAGCAGAAGGTTGATCTCTACAACTTCCTCAACGTTCTCTCCGGCATTACCTCGCTATCTGAGCCGGACGACTTCATCGGAACTATTCCGCCTGGTCGCGAGGAAGAGATCTCGAACCAGATCAACACCGCCACCGCATGGCTTAACCGTTTCTCGACTCTCTGGGAACTTCGTTCTGAAGAGTAAGATTCTGCAAGCCGACGGTGTGCGTTGGTAAGATAGCGTTATCTACAACCAAACTTGAGGTGGCAGCATGAAGGATACACTCGCAGACACGCTCGCGAACAGTGGTCCCACCAACGAACGACAGCTTTTCATTCACAAGAGTTTTCTTGCGGACAGAGCCGGAGCCGTGGTGGCCTATGACAAAATGCCGAAGCAGTTCCGCGAGTACCTAGACTCCTTCGCGGTGACGGTGCTCGATCCGAATCTTGGAAAGACCATCGTCACCGGCTCCCCCACCGTCGGTAAGAGCTTCCTGATTAACCAGCTTTACTACAACCGTGAGGTTTTCACGGAGCGTGCAAAGCTCAATAGACTCGAGTTCGTCAACGTCCCGCTCGAGCACGTCTCGCTCGTCGCGCAGAACGCCATCGGCCGCTGGGTTGATTACGTCGAGCTCTGCATGAACATTCATGATCTCCCGCTCAGCGATCTTATCTTCGTAACGGAGTCGCTCGACGCTGCCGTCGGCATCACCGGAGTCGGTGGCCGAGTAGTACTTGAGGCCAGTCAGCACACGCTCCACACTATTCACCAGCACGAGATGTCTGGCATGATTAAGCAGTGGAACTCGTGGGAGACCATCGATGTAGACACCACGTTCCTGGATAAGTCCACCATGATTGAGATCCTGGCTCAGGCTCACTTAGACGCCATCAACACGGACTATCCCGAGATCAATCTTACTCGTAAGCACATCGCCCTTCTTATGGATCGATGCATCCGTGAGGGTGAGCTTACTATCTCAGAAGAGATGAGCGAGGAGTACGCCGGCCTAATCCTGGTACAGCCAGGCATTATGGCTCGTGTTCTCTTCCGTTTCGCGTCTATCCTCGCGTTCGATAGCACCATGCGAAACAGTAAGGGCGTACTCAACTACGCTCGTGCAATCAAGGAGACTTTCGCTAGCTTTGAAGAGCTCTTCTACAACTCGTTTAAAGACTTCCTCGAGTTCGCAGACGGCCCGGATGAGGATGACGACGCGCTACGTCAGTTCATCGAAGGAAATCTTCCCCCGGGAATCCAGGTACTCCAGTTCCCGTCTCCCCAGAAGGGAAAGAAGGGCAAGGATGAAGCCGATACTCCTGAAGCTGCAAACTTCTCGAACATCAAGACTCTTCAGGAGCGCCTCGAGAAGTCAGTGCTCGGGCAGTCAGAGCAGATCGCTGAGGTAGTCAACGGTCTAAAGATCGCTGCTGCAGGGCTGAACGCTGAAACGAAGCCGCTTCGTTCGCTTCTCTTCCTCGGACCCACCGGTGTCGGTAAGACCCAACTCTCACTCAGCCTAGCTGAGGAGCTAATGGAAGCTAAGCTGCCGGTCGAACGTATTGACATGTCCGAATTCGGTGCTGCTCACGAGGCTTCTAAGCTGCTTGGAGCCCCTCCCGGGTACGTCGGTCACGAGTCCGGCGGTGTCCTTACAAACTTCGTCAAGGAGCACTCTCGCTCGGTTGTTATCCTTGACGAGATCGAGAAGGCTCACCCGAAGGTTTGGGATAGCTTCCTACAGATCCTGGACGCCGGTCGTATGACCGATAGCCACGGTGACACTGTGGACTTCTCGAAGACCATCATCGTTATGACCTCCAACCTCGGCGCTGACCGCATCAAGCGCGCCAACATGGGATTCTCCACAAGCACTCACGAAGAGGCTTACAAGGCTCGTGTAGCTGACGCTAAGACAATCGTGAAGCGTGCTGTTGAAGACGAATTCCGTCCCGAGATGGTGAACCGCATCGATCAGATCGTGGTCTTCAACGAGCTCCCCACCGATATCCTGCACAAGGTCATCGCTAAGGAGATCAATCACGCTAGTGAGAAGCTCACCGCTAGAGGATACACCCTCACTAAGCCGCGTGTTGATATTCTCGATCACATTGCAGGGCTTTCTGACGTATCGAAGTACGGTGCTCGTGAAGTTCAGCGCGTGGTTGGAGCCAACATTCTCGAACTGCTCGCTGATGAAATCCTGACTAACTCCGACAAGAAGACACTGACTCTTTCCATCGGCGACAAGGGTCTTTTCGTAAAGGCGAAAGCGAGCAAAACCAATGGTACGACGGAAGCCTGATCAGGAAGTCGATAGCGGTTTCTTCGTAGACGACGAAGACGAAGATATGGACACCCTCATGCGTCAAGCTGAGGAGGCCGGTTCTGCTGCTACTGAAGAGGATACGGCCAACAATGTCTTCGGCGAGGATGACGCACCCGCTTCGGCTCCTACACCGGAGCCGGTAGCTGAGGTTACTCCTGAGCCGGTTCACATCCCTGAGTCGCCGCGTGAAGATGTCTTCAGTTCGGACACCGGTGACGACATTGAGAAGATGCTCGCCGAACTTGAAGCTGGCCGTACTCCGACCATCGAAACGCCGGTGCAGGAGTCACAGCCGAAGCCCGAGCCGGTTTACGTCCCGGAGCCGGAGCCAGAGCCGGTCTACAAAGCAGAGCCGGTCTACGCTCCGGTTGTGGAGCCGGTCACCGTGCCGGAGCCTGAGCCAGTATACGTAGCACCGATTCCTGAGCCGGTCTATGTAGCGCCGGTACAGCAACAGCCGATTCCCGCCGCCGTGCAGGAGCCAACCACGCCGCTGCAAAGTAACCGTCTTGCTCCTAAGCCGAAGTCATTCAGCGTGGAAGAGCAGATCCAGCTCGCTCAGCGCGTCGTGAACACCATCGATGTCTACCGAGGCCTCACTACAGAGGCTAAGGACGTGGTGGCTCAGCTTCTCGCGCCGACCACTGAGGATTACACGCAGGACGAAGGCGCCGTCGCTATCCGGGCTATCTACGCTGATTCGATTCAGCAGGCTACGCAGCGAGCTCTTATCGAGGCTAAGCAGGCTGAGCCGGTAGAGCGAGTGTTCTACGTACTTGCTCTACCGAAGGATGTCCTCAAGTATCTCGGTGAGCTAGTGGAAGCTTACTCAGGAGCCGCACTTCCAAGCGGCTCGGGTGACCTACAGTTCGCTCGTGCTCTGGTAGACTCGATTGACAAGCTCACTAACGAGCCGATCATCTACGCAGAGGCTATGGACAAGGTACTCAAGGCAGCTCAGGGGTAGTAAGCCGTTGAAGCTCGGTACAATGAGCTTATGGAGAAATCGCAAATCATCGCCGCCCTCGGCGGAGTAGATTTCTCGAAGTTCCAGGTTGTCATGGCTCTCACTAACGATGAGATTTACTTTTCAACCCGTAACGAGCTCCCCAAGGATTCAGATCTCAATGATCTCCTTGGCTTAACTTCAGAGCAGAGCGGGGAAGGCTGGGTGCATACTGCCCGGCTTTCTCCGCTCAATGCTTTTGTCCTTCGCCACGGGCTTCCGCACAAGCGTGTTCGCCTATCGCAAAAAGCAGCAGAAGAGCTTGGCCGCCTTGCAGATAAGGTTCCGCTTCCCTCCGCTAAGCTTTCGGAAGATCGACGCTACATCGAAATCACCGCTCCCGGTACCAAGACCTACCGTGAAGCGCTGGCCCGCCTCGGCGCCTACCCCGGAAAAGAGCACTACCGTCTCCGCGCTGACAAGCTCATGGAGCTACAGCTCAAGCTCGAGGCCTGGCGGTCACGTCAGCCGAAGATTCAGCTCAGCCGAGAGGTTCAGGAGCTTACGAACGCTCCGATCATCGGCTTCGACGGTTCTATTGACTCGCTGCGAGAGATCCCTATCGGGATGCTCAACATCGTGCAAGCGAACATCCAAGGCTGGAAAGCTCTCAAGAACTCGAAAGAAACACTCGAGACCAAACTTGAGAAGCTCGGCGTCGGAAACCTCCACGATCTGCTCTTCCGGCTTCCTCGTCGCTACATCGACAAGTCAAAGCCTCAGCTTATCGATGATCTGATCATCGGTGAGAAAGCCACCATCATCGGGAGCATCGTCTCCATGCACGAGCTTAACGCCTCCGTGCCTGGCCTAAAGATCACCGTTGCTGACTCCACCGGCACCAAGATTCCGGTCACGTTCTGGCGGCAAGTCTGGCTTAAGTCAAAGTTCAAGATCGGTTCCGAGGTGATCGTCAACGGCACCGTCGGAGAGTTCCGCGGTAGCCTTAACCTCGGCGGTGACTCTATCGAGCACTTTGACGACGGAATCACTCTCCCCGTGGTGCCGATCTATCGTCAGTCAGAGAGCGCCGGCATCACCTCCGGCTTCCTTATCGCTGCCATGCGAGAGCTCTTACAGCGTATGGGCGATCTAGAGCTTCCGGTCTACTTCAAGAACAAAGAGCGTGAGGATATGAAGACCATCCTCGCACAGCTCCACTTCCCCAGCGACCTGGATAAGCACGACGCGGCGATGCTCGCGATGGCCTACTATGAGCTCACCTACATGCAGCTCATCATTCAACACGAACGAGACACCGTAACCGGCAAGCCTGGCATCTCAGTAACCGTCGGTGACCGTGACCTACAGCGCCAGGCCATCGAGGCTCTCCCGTACTCACTCACCGGTTCACAGAAGAAGGCCGTAGCGGAGCTCAACGCTCGCATGAAGGACTCACGCCCCGCCTCGAGCCTGCTCCTCGCAGACGTGGGAGCCGGTAAGACGCTCACAGCACAGCTCGCATGTCTCCAGGCCGTAGACGCCGGATACCAGGCTGTCTTCGTCGGCCCCACCGACGTGCTAGCTCGTCAGATCCACCGCAACACCGAAAAGCTTGCTCAAATGCTAGCCGACGCCGGTGCTGGAGAGCTCCGAATAGAGCTTCTCTCCGGAGGCATGAAGGCCGCCGAGCGAAAGGCCGCTCTTAAGCGTATCGAAAACGGAGAGGCTGACATCATTGTCGGTACTCACGCAGTCTTCGCACAGAGCGTGAAGTATAAGAACCTCGGCCTCGTAGTGGTGGACGAACAGCAGAAGTTCGGCGCTGAGCAGCGCTCCGTACTCTTGGAAAGCCGCGAGGATGGCCGCGTCCCCGACCTACTCATGCAGACCGCCACGCCGATCCCACGCACCACGGCTCAGGCTTTCTACGGAGACGTAGACATCATCACCATGGACGAGAAGCCACCGGGCCGTACGCCGATCGTGACCGAATGGGCTCGAGAGGATCCACAGGCCACACTCGGTGAGCTCATGCATCCGATCTGGCTCGACGTGGCTAAGGAAGCTGCCAAGGGCAACCAGACCTTCGTCATCGCTCCGATGGTGACGGACTCTACAAAGATTGACTCAGCTTCTGTAGAGCGCGCCTACAAGGAACTATCCGAGCGTACGCTCAAGAGCCTACGCATCGGCTTCGTCCACGGCTCCATGAAGATGGTGGACCAGCGTGAGACCATGGAGAAGTTCCGTAACCACGAGCTCGACGTACTCGTGGCATCAACAGTCATCGAGGTCGGTGTAGATATCCCGGACGCTACTCGTGTAGTTATCCTCTCCGCAGATCGACTCGGTGCCTCTTCTCTTCACCAAATCCGCGGCCGAGTTGGTAGAAGTAATAAGGCGTCCAAATGCTATCTCGTGGCCCTAGGAAAGAACGAAGACTCAGAAAAGAGACTTCAGGCTCTCGTAGATAGCGAAAACGGCTTTGAAATCGCAAAGATCGACCTAGAAATCCGAGGAGAAGGCACCATGTTCTCTACGGACCAGTCAGGGCGCTCCGATATGATCTTTGCAAAACTCGCACAGCACTCCGGACTAATCGAAGAGGCTAGAGAGGAAGCAAAGCGCATTCTTAAGTCACCGTTCAAGGCCGTAGCGTTGAAAGACGCTAAGACCAAGTTCGTATCACCGGAGAGACTATTCTGATGAAGCAGGTACTCAACTCAATCCGCGAAGTGAAGAACTTCCGCGAGGCGCTCTTGCTCATCCGAGACTGGTTCCTCACCGACCGAAAGAAGCTCTTCCTAATCGCCGGTGCAGCATCAGCGATCCTCGGACTCATCACTGTAGCCGCGGACCTGTTCCTCCCGTGGGGCTCATGGGGCATGGTGGCGCGCACGCTCTTACTCGTGCCGACCTCCGTCGCCCTCTTCGTCCTCGGGTACGCCGGAGCAATCTGGTGGACATTCTTTAAGGCTCGCGACCCCGAGTGGACAAACGTACGAGCTCGCTTCTCGCCCACCTGGCGACAGCGAATCTCAGCCATCATCGCCGCTATCCTACTCGTCGTGATCTACGCGGTGACCACACGCCCCGGCTACACTCTCACCAGCTCGGTGATCGTAGCCGTCATCATCGGCCTCTTCGTCTTTATGCGAAAGACCGTAGCGGAGATCAACCGCGAAGAACTCGGTATCCCCGACGCTCGAGACGCAGCGCTCAACACGCACCTACGCCGTCGAGCATCCGCAGTCAAGCCACGCGTCGAAACACGTGCTAAGGCGGCTGCTAACGCGAAGACCGAGGCGAAAGCCGCGAAACTCCGGGCAAAACTAGCCGCCACAGAGGCCGAGTTAGAGAGGCCTGAGCAGCGTTAAAAGCGGCCGGTATCAAAGCGATATAACTTGAACCAAATCTTCAGAAGTCGTTAGATAGATACCTACCCCGGCTTTCCGGGGACCGCGAAAGATAGAAGCAAAACCCTGATAGAACCACGGTTTTCTTCCAGCGTATCTCGCTCTGACGGCGAAGCGACGACTCTCTACACCGCCGTCAAACTTGGGGTTCTACACCCCACACTAACCCACAAAACTGACAGAACAAAGAGGCGCGAGGAGCATCACATTGTCACTAACCATCGACACACTACAGGACGCAGGAGCCGCGGTCAGCGAGCTCGACTACTCCGCCCTCAACGCGCAGCTTAACCTAGTAGGTGCAGACGGGAAAATCCAGTTCGAGTCCGACGTAGAGGCAGCACGCCAGTTCTTCCTCCAGCACGTCAACATGAACACCGTCTGGTTCACCGACCTCGAAGAGAAGCTCAACTACCTCGTAGATAACCACTACTACGAGAAAGAGGTTCTCGACCAGTACACTCCAGAGTTCGTCAAGGCGATCTACAAGCGCGCCTACGCGTTCAACTTCCGCTTCCCCACCTTCCTCGGCGCTCTCAAGTACTACACCGCCTACACTCTCAAGACCTTCGACGGTAAGCGCTACCTCGAACGCTACGAGGACCGCGTCGCCATGACAGCCCTTTACCTCGCTCGCGGCATGCAGAAGGTTGCCGAAGAGATTCTCGATGAGCTTATGTCCGGTCGCTTCCAGCCGGCTACTCCCACCTTCTTGAACGCCGGAAAGGCTCAGCGAGGCGAACTCGTCTCCTGCTTCCTCCTCCGCATCGAGGACAACATGGAGTCCATCTCTCGCGCCATCCAGTCCTCCCTCCAGCTCTCGAAGCGTGGCGGCGGCGTGGCTCTCAACATGAGCAACCTCCGCGAGTTCGGCGCTCCGATCAAGCAGATCGAAAACCAGGGCGCCGGTGTGGTTCCGGTCATGAAGATGCTCGAGGACGCCTTCTCCTACGCTAACCAGCTCGGAGCACGTCAAGGTGCCGGTGCCGCGTACCTCCACGCACACCACCCAGACATCATGCGCTTCCTCGACACCAAGCGCGAGAACGCCGACGAAAAGGTCCGCATCAAGACCCTCTCCCTCGGCGTCGTCATCCCCGACGTAACCTTCGAGCTTGCCCGCAAGAACGAGGACATGTACCTCTTCTCCCCGCACTCGATCCAGCGTGAATACGGCGTACCGTTCACCGAGCTCTCCATCAACGAGAAGTACTACGAACTCGTAGAAAACCCGAAGATCAAGAAGAGCAAGATCAATGCTCGCGACTTCCTCCAGACGCTCGCCGAGATCCAGTTCGAGTCCGGCTACCCCTACATCGTCTTCGAGGACACCGTCAATAAGGCCAACCCGATCGACGGCCGCATCACCATGTCCAACCTCTGCTCGGAGATCCTCCAGGTTTCCACCGCTTCAGAGTTCAACGCTGATGGCTCGTACGCCACCATCGGTTCAGACATCTCCTGCAACCTCGGCTCGCTGAACATCGCTAACGTCTTCGACTCCCCGAACTTCTCGAAGACCATCGAGGCGGCCATGCGCTCCCTCACCTCCGTCTCGGACCTCTCGGACATCTCCTCCGTACCGTCCGTCGCCGAAGGTAACCGCCGCAGCCACGCCGTCGGCCTCGGCGCCATGAACCTCCACGGCTTCTTCGGCCGCGAGCGCATCCACTACGACTCCAAGGAAGCGGTTGACTTCACCAACCTCTACTTCCTCGCCGTCAACTACGAAACCATCAAGGCTTCCGTAAAGATCGCTCAGGAGACCGGCGAGAAGTTCGCAGGGTTCGAGAAGTCGCAGTACGCTGACGGATCGTACTTCGACAAGTACATCAACGGCGACTTCCACCTCGTAAAAACCAGCAAGATCCAGGAGCTCATGAAGCGCTCCACCATCCACATCCCCACTCCTGAGGATTGGAAGCAGCTTGCTGAAGAGGTGCAGACTCACGGGATGTACCACGCGTACCGTCAGGCGATCCCCCCAACTGGTAGTATTTCATATATCAATAACGCTACGGCTTCGATTCACCCGATTGCCGGCCGTATCGAGATTCGTAAGGAATCTAAGATCGGTCGCGTTTACTACCCGGCACCGCACATGACCAACGATAACCTTGAGTACTACCGTGACGCTTACGAGTACGGCCCGGATGCCATCATCGATGTCTACGCCGCTGCTACAACTCACGTAGATCAAGGACTTTCATTAACTATTTTTTACACTGGTGACGCAACCACGCGTGATCTGAACAAGGCTTACATCAAGGCGTGGCGCAAGGGCATTAAAACCCTTTATTATGCACGCATTAGACAGGATGCACTTGCCTCTACCCAACTCGAGAACGCAGTAGGCAACGCCATTAAGGTCCCGAAGCGCGAAGAGAAGGTAGCACTCAAGCTCAAGGACATCCAGCAGTTCGGCTCTGTCGAGGCTGCAGCTCAGGCTGAGGGAAAGAAGGTAGACGCTCCGGCGCTCGACCTGCTTTCTCAGATGATGGCTTCGGGTAACTTCGCCGTTGAGCTGGACGAGGACGGGGATGAATGTGTGGCCTGTGCTCTATGATGCTTAAGGCATCAAATTAGCTCCACTCTGAAACGAGTGGGATAAACTGAAGTGGCACCCTGGTAGGATTGTTTGGCGATGATCTGTTCCCCAGGGTGCCACTTCTTTTTGATATTGGTCGCGCCAAACAATCCACCTGTCCGCTTTAAGCTGTTAGGAATGGAACATTGATCGATCAGTTTCAGATAGACAAGCTTACGCTTTACGGCGTAAAGCTTTCAGAAGGTTCAGCAGCTAAGCTTTCGCCTAACTCGCGTAAAGAAGTAAAAGCCCACGCAGTTGATTGCGACCATAGCTTCACTGCGTCTATACGTCACCTACTTCGCTCCGAAAAACCTTGCAGAGTCTGCAGTGGGAGAGAGCTTGTCTTAGGACTTAACGACGCTGCTACTTTGCACCCGGAACTTGCGCCTTACTGGTCTCCTGACAACCTAATCGCTTTTAGCTCAGTAGGGTTACGTTCATCCGTTGAGTATCTCTGGCGCTGCGATCTTGGGCACGAGACCATCAAGACGGTTCAGCGCAAAATTAGTAAGCCTCTATGCCCTGTATGCACTAACCGCGTAGTGGTAATGGGGTTTAACGACATGGCTACTACACGTCCAGATCTTTCTAAGCTATGGAGCCCGAACAACTCTAAGACTCCTACCGAAGTAACTGCAGGTAGTGGTGACCGCGGTCTTTGGCTTTGTGAGAAAGGTCACGAGTGGGACCGAATCATCGTCAAGATGGCAAATGATACTGATGCTTGTCCCGTATGCTCTGGCTACAAGGCTATCCCAGGAGTGATCTCCGCCATGACTGAGTTTCCCGAACTCCGTCCTTTATGGAGCCCTAAGAACGAGCAACCGTTCGAGATACTTGACACCATCGGCTGTCGAAACTGGCAACAGTATTGGTGGCGCTGTGACGAAGGCCACGATACTTTCACTACACACGATGTTAGAGCTAAGTTTGGTTGCGGCAAGTGTCAAGCTAGTAAAGGAGAGAAAGAGCTAGCAGCATATCTTACTCAGACCTGGGATATCGAGCTTCGTGACCGTAAAATCATCAAGCCATACGAGATTGACATAGTGATCCCCGAGCTTAAGCTAGGTATTGAGTATAACGGCGACTTCTGGCACGGCGAACACTCTGAAAAGACCGGTGGGGACCCAGTAGCTTACCATACGAAGAAGCTCGAGCTGGCTCGCACAAAAGGATACCGATTGTTCTTTGTTTGGGAGTCACAGTGGCTTTTAGCTGAGCAAAGTGTAAAGCGTGTGTTAGACCAGGCTATCCAGCTCAAGAGCAACAGCTCGATCGAGCTTAGTATCCTTCGCCCACCCACTGAAGAGGAGCTAGCGCGGCTCTCAAAAGTGTAAAGCTTCGTCAAAGTTTCGCTAGTCTGGAGCGTTAGATACGATATTTGCCAATGTAGGCTTTTCGAGTATTAAGGAGATTGCATTCACTCCCCAGGATGCAAGGTACTCGAAAAAGAGGAGATCTACTATGACTAGGCAGGAACTTCTGGCAGAACGCGATAAGCTTCGGGTAGATCTTGAAGTTGACTCCCGCGAAGAGCTTGAACAGAGATTCGACTTCTGGGACTTTGCTAGTAATACAGAGATTAGCCAGGCATATAGGTTGGATAGTCTTGAGTTCGCGCTCGCTTGATGAGTTAGCTGTTCAGTTCAGAGATGACCTGAATAAGCTTTTTAGCGATTGCTTCGGCGAAAGTCCATTTGAGATCGAGCTCTCTGCTACTAATACTGGACGAGTTACGATTTCTACATCAAGGAACGCGGACAAGCTTTTCGTTATCAGCTCGAGTCGTAAGATATTAGCGTCATTCCTTTTCGGGCTAGAGTTAGACAGGGAAAACAAGTATCTCTCAGTTGCAAAATCTGAGTTTCACGTGTTTTTCGGTGCGGCAAAGCGTACAGAGCCTATTTTTCGCTACGAGTACGTTAAAGCCATGCATACGGCAAAAGTACCAAACTCTCATCTTCACATACACGCCCAGCGTGGAGAGTTTACTCATGCTCAACAAAACTGGGATCTGTTTAAAGACAGTCTTGTACCTATGTCTGCAGCTCACTTTCCGGTCGGAGGCGGGTTTATGCGTCCTTCGCTAGAAGAGGTACTTCTCTTCTGTGACCGCGAGTTTCATCTCGATTTCTCGAAAAGCACAGTAAAAAAGTTAATTGACTCAATGGAGAGCTATCGTGAAACTCAAGCTCTTGCTATAGCTCGAGAGTATAGATCAGTATTGGAAGCGCACGGATGGAGCAAGAGCGACTAACGTTCTCGCCGTTTCTAAGCCTCGTGTGAACCTTCTCACACGTTGACGTACGCTCGCCCTATTACCGTCTCAAACTGACGGCTACAGACTTCTAGCCCGTGGCCAAGCCTGATCCGCTGACCACGGGCTAGAAGTGTAAGTCCTAGTTGACTGTTCGAAGCATTTTCAGCATTCGATCACGGTTGCTTCCACTAGTATCCACGCGATAGGCCTGGAACGGCGTCTGCTTACCGTGGAGACTTAACACTCCGCGGCCGGGTCGGTCGAGTATGCCCTTGCCGTAGAGAGGCTTCTTCCCGAGGAGAGCCGCGGAGGCCATGTAGCCGTTAGAACCCATGGCGATTCGGATAGGGATGAGGTCGAGGATCTCGTTCGGGAGAGTTTCGAGGTCAAATTTCTGTGTGCTGAGGATCACGTAGATTCCGGCGGAGCGACCGAGCCGCAGGAGCCTAAAGAGTCGCTGCTTAGCAAGCTCGTGCTTCGCCATCGCCACTCCGTCGTTCTTATCGACACCTTCTCCGAGGAAGAAGTGCGATGCGTAGTCGAGCATGAGCACTCTGTACTTCGGCGGGTTCTTCGTTTGAGCCACGTGATTCACCGCTTCGGCGTTCATGCTGTACTGGCGGTACTGAAGTTCATCCTCGAGCTGTTCAAGCTCTACTGCTAGCGCCTCGTTGCTTTGGAGAGTTCGATCCTGCGCCCGTAGGTCATCCTGAGGCCACTGGATGCCGGTGGGGTCGAAGATCGTGAGTTGGAAATCGTTGCGAAGTCCGATCTGCCGAGCGAGACTGTGGAGCAGGATTGATTTTCCGGAGCCGGTGCCCCCGCTTACGAACATGTGTGGCATGTCGCTAAGGTCGATGGTGGCGAGCTCTTTCCCGTAGGTCTCGCCGAGGACGAACTGTAGAGGCTTGGTGGGATCGTAGAACTCCTTAAGCACAGTCTCGCTTTTGATGGTGAGGTCTGTCGGAAGTTTAGCTTCTTCTACGAGTCCGTGGTCGCGCATGAGCTCGAAGAGCGTCTCTGCGGTGGGCGAGTTCCCGGTGACGGTGAGAGTGAACGGTTTGCCTTTGAGGTCGGGGTCCTTGGAGGTGATCCGGAGGCTTCCATCGTTCTTGTCGTACTTCACTCGGATGTCAGAGATCTCGAGCGAGCTTGCTTTCTTCTTGGCCATAGCTTTTCCTTTGTTAGTCGGCTGTGTTTATACTCCACAGTGGAGGTGAAGAATCATATCGGTTAAGCTGACTAACCCGATCCGTTAAGATGACTTGTCGGGTCCGTAGAGTCGAAGCGGGGAGTAGCTTCGGCACTGTAGACAGCTGTCTAAGTCGCTGAGGCTTGTACACACATGTTGACGCGAGTTTAGGCCGTAGCCCGCTAAGACCGACGGCTACAGACTTCTAGACCATACTAGGTTCAAGTAGTATGGTCTAGAAGTCTATTAGCTGTTTACATCTGAAAAACGCGGATATCATCAGGGTTTAGATTATACTCTTCAGCATACTCTTTAGCCTTTTGCCAAGCAAAGTCTTCAAATGGGAAAGGGCCTTGAGCAATCTCAGTGCCTTCAAAAGTGAACACCCATGTCATATTGATCTCCTTGATAGAACATCGTATATCAATCAAAATCTCAACGTACGCTAAAATTGCAGGTTTTTCGATATCTTCTTCAAGCCTCGGAAAGGGACCCGACCTTGAACCTTGCATCGCTCATCGCTAAAAAAGACAGCGACCTCAACGAAGAACAAACGAAGCATGCTCTCGTGCTGCCGATCCTCCAGCAGGTGCTTGGGTGGGATATCTTCGATGAGACTCGAGTAATCCCTGAGTTTACGGCTGACACTCCTGGGAAGGGTGGCGAGCGTGTGGACTACGCGCTTGACTACGAGGGTGACGGAATGCCTGAAGTCTTGATCGAAACGAAGCCGCTCAACTCACCTCTTCAGACTCGTCAAGCTGCGCAGCTTCACCGATACTTCACCATGACGGACGCTACCATCGGTATCTTGACTGATGGCTACACATGGAAGCTGTTTACTGATCTGGACAAGGCAAACATCATGGACGCTGAGCCGTTCATTGAGTTTACGCTCTCTGATCTAGACACGAATCGTCAGTTGGGAAAGCTTTTTAGCAATCTCTCGTACGATGACTTCGATCTTGTGAAACTCCGCTCTTGGGCGGAAGTGAAGCGAGAGGAGAACGAGCTTAAGCACCTGGTGGCGAGTGAGTTACGCGATCCGTCGGAAGAGCTGTTGAAGCTGTTCTGGCGTAAGCTCAAGCCAGGTTACTCGTTGACCGCACCTCGCGCGGTACTGTTTAAAGAGAAGCTTATACAGACCATCAAGGGTGATGATGTTGAAAAGAAGCCCTCGCTGGCTCTCATCGAAGAGATCGCTCAGGAGGCTGAAGTTCGTGAGACTCGAGCTCGCGCTAAGGGCAAGATCATTGATAAGTTTGGAAACGTGATCCAGGGTAAGAACCTTAAGGCGGCGTACATCGAGTATTGGTCAGCATTGGCTCGTGATCCTCAGGGCAAGCAGATGCTTTTGGGGCTTATGGCCAACGGCGTGAAGTGTCTTACCGCCGGACCACGTGTTGCTTCTGCAGGGAAACTTATGACAGCTGAACTTGCGGACGGTGTGCATCTCTATGTGAACCTCTCTAAGCTTGGTCGTGAACAGCAGCTTGAAGAGCTGTCCTCTGCACTTGGGCTAGGTGCACACATCGAGTACGACGAGGACTGATCTATAAGAACTTCTGGGGTGTTGCTTAACTTAGGCAACACCCCAGAAGTGTGTTGAACCATCATGAATAAGTGGCATCAGTCCAAGAACCCTTAGCAAGTTTTTTGGTCACTGAGCTCGATATTGGTTGCAAGATTTAACCAGAAGGATGTAATAATGGTTTCTTATCCTCAGCTATCCGTCGAGCTAGAACATATGCTACAGATAGCTCTAGGTCATAACTGGAAATGCTTTGATCCAAGTACCAAAAACGCTATAAATAAGTATAAGAATCTTACAATCTGGGAAGAATACGTCGAAGGTCTAGGCCTTAAAAAGGAAGACGCCTATCCTGCCGAAGCTCTTTATCGTCAGAGTAGAAGAAGAGCGCCGACACCTCCACGATTTCAAACTTTTAGTCAGCTTCAGTCATTCCGAGAGAATATGAGCTGCTTTCTCAGCGATGGTCGCTGGGCAACACCTGATGCTAAAAATTGGATACTCTGGATAGACATGCCTCTACCTGTTGATTTGCGATACTGGACACTTGAGCAGCGTTTAGAGCTACAAGAAATATGGCTAGATCGATTTGAGGAAGCTTCTGGCGACTATAAGGGTCTTGCACGTGGCTCTTTACTTTATTTAACCTTCGATCAAAGAGAAGCTTATGGGATACTTACTTTAGAGGAGATTAGGACATTAGATTCTGATTCATTAGAGCTTTATCTTTCAGTCTTTGGATTTCTAGGGCCAGATCGGAAGATACACTTTAAAAGGACTCTCGAAGACGAGTATCAGCGAAATCCCATGACTTATCGGAATCCAAAGTATGAGCCCAATCAGTGGAACTACACTGGTAAGCTGTTTGAGGACTGAACAATGCTATTAAGTTTAATAAGCTTACACACTACTAGTGTTATACTAGTACCCTTTCTAGAGGCAAATCAGGGGCTCTTAGGCTTCGTTGGCATTGTAATAGCTGTTTGCCAGAGCAAGAAATGACAACATCTGATATCCTCTCCATCCACTCTTAGCGTTAGGTTTAGCCCATGTCGGAAGCTTCAGTTCTTATGATCCTCGGCACCGCCGCGGTCTTTATCTTTGGTGCTACGATCTACGTCCTTGTAGAGCGCCGTGTACTTAAGTTCCAAGTCAAGCTCAAGTCGCGCAAGCTCGTTGACGCTTTCGAGCCGGATCTCTACATGCTCTCACTGCCAGAGGAAGACTTCAAACAGCTAGCGCTTATGCTAGAGCCGAACGCAAAGAAGAAGTCATTGCGCTTAGCTTGGAGCTACACCACGCCGTCCGGCAAGACCACCTACGGCAACTCGAAGAAGTACTCACTCCCCGAGGTGGAAGATTTCGTGAAGAAGCTTCGGCTAATCTACGGCGCCGGCAAGGAGCGTATCCTCGGCTTGAACGAGCTCTACGAAGAGCAGCTAAAGCTTGGGCGTGAGCTCAATGATGGTAACCCGAAGATCTACTGCTACAGCATCCCAAGTGAGACTCATCGCGGGATCGTCAAGGTTGGCTACGCGAAAAACAACGCTCATAAGCGAATCGAGGATCAGTTTAAGACGGCCGCACGCCTGAAGATCCCGTATAAGATCCACTTCATCATGCCGGCGGTGACGGTGAGTGGGAAGCCGTTCATGGACCACCCGGTTCATCGTGTGCTTAAGAACGCCGGCGTGCCGAATCCCGAGGGCGAGTGGTTTGCGTGCTCTGTACGCACCGCTGAGCAGGCCGTAATGGCAGTCCAGCTGAACAAGACTAGCCTGTAGACTGGGTATAGTTACAGGTGAATCTAGCATTGCCTCCGTACTCGCCTAAGTTCTTTGAGCCTGGTTCAGAGTTCATCTTGACTCCGACGTTAACTGATGACGACAGTCGCCTTGCGATGGCCACTGAGAACACACAGCTCGTTTCAGCTATGGGTTCTCCGAAAGGCATGATAGTTAGAGGCTCTAGGGAGCTTGTGAAGACTAACTTCAAAAGCCTTTCGCGAGCTTTTTCCGAGGCGGGCATTCCGGTAAAAGCTTGGAGCTTCTTTTCGGGGATACTCCCCGGCGCTGAGATGATGTATGTCGGAGAAGATGGGCTCGAGGATATCCTCACTGTAACAGAAGCGCGCGGCGTTGCAGAAGTACTTGAGGCCAAGCGAATTAAATTGCGATCACTTGGCATTACAAGTGAATCAAACGGTATTGATGATAGCTACGCTGATCTTGAAGCTGTATTGGAGGCCGGTCTACTAGACATCTGTATGGTCGATGATTGGCCAGCGCTCCTAAAAGAGCTGAACAGTAGAGTACCTGAAATCCAAGTATCCGACAACCCTTTCACGGAGCCTGGTCTTTATCCTCTTCGAGCTGGATTGCTAGGTACACTCTTCTTCATCTCCGGAAACGCGTCTCCGTTTACGCTCATAAGCGATTTTAAGCTCGAAGCTTTCTCGGGGTACCGAGCCTATAGCATCTACGATAGAGATCTCTTCTACGCTCAACCAAGAACCGCTAGCGGTATTATCGGACGCCGAAACGTTGCTGGCGCCTTGCATCCTGAGTTTAGACGATGAGTGAGAAACTAAGCTAGCTTGTTATGTGATACTATGGAGCAATGACCTCTGTTCCGTACGCGCCTCGACTCTTCGAGCCTGGGTCTGATTTTGTCCTGACGCCCACCTATGTGGACGGCAAAACTCGAAGTGCGCTTACTACGGAGAACGGGCAGCTTGTTTCACGGATGGGCACAACTCGAGAGCTGTTGGTTACCGGGCCAAGGCGGCTCGTAACCTCTAATCTTCGAACACTCTCGAAAGCCTTAACCGACTCTGGAATCACGGTGAAGGCCTGGTCATTCTATTCTGGCAAGCTTCCCGGTGCTGAGATGATCTTCCAAGGCGAACTTGGCCCAGAGGATGTCTTCGAACTTGAGTTCATGCCGAGCTTTCTCGAGCTACTTGAGACTCGTCAGCAGAAGCTTGCTGAACACGGGCTCATGAGGTCATCAGAGATCAAGTTCAACGGCGAGCGTACCGAGTTCGAAGCCGTTGTGAGAGCCGGTTTCCACGAAGTCTGGCTTGTGGACGATTGGGACTCGCTCGATAAGGAGCTTCGGAAGCGCTACAAAAGAGGTACGCTGACGAACCAGGTTCTTGAGCTATCTCGCCCAGGCGATTATCCGTTCCTTTGCTCCGGCCTCGGCATCAACCTCGTCTTAGGTAATCCTGCGCACGACAGCGGTGTCTGGGCTGTTACCCCTAGGAACAAAGTTCTTAGTGAGTTTGACGGCTATCGTCGGACTCAGCTTGTGGATCGTGACCTCTATTACTCTCAGTTAGCCGGCGGCTCGTGAACAAGAACGAAGTCGTAAGAACTCCGACGGGTGCCCCACCGTACGCTCCTCAGTTGTTTGAACCGGGATCTGAGTTCGTCCTGACTCCGATGCTTATAGCCGATGATACTCGACTCGCATACGTGACCAAGCACACTCAGCTTTTTCACCGTATGACCTCGGAGAATCGACTTGTGGTCACCGGAGCACGCAAGCTGGTCACCTCTAATTTTCGCAATTTGTCTAAAGCGTTCGCCGAAGCCGGCGTAAAGGTCAAGGCTTGGAGCTTCTTCTCAGGAGAGCTGCCCGGCGCGGAGATGGTCTACCAGGCTCGTCAAGAACCGGACGATGCGTTCGAGCTTGCTCTCACTCCTTCGCTTCGAGAGATTTTTCTCGAGCGCATAGAGATGCTCAAGTCCGAGGGCCTTTGGCGATCCGCTGAAGGTGGTATTAACAACGGCTGGAGTGACTTTGAGAAGGTTCATGCGGCCGGCCTTGACGAGGTCTACCTTGTGGACGACTGGGACTTGCTCTCCGAGGAGTTGAAGAGGCGTGATGACTACGAAGCCACCGGTGACGGAGGTAATCCTGGCGCACTACGCCGTCCCGACGACTGTCTCTTCGAAAGCCACGGCGTAGGCCTCAACATGATCGTGGCTAATCTTCCGAGTAACAGCTATATCTGGGGCTTTTTCAACAGCAGCGTAGTTCTTCAGGACTTCGACGGCTATCAAGAGACCCGATTTGTGGACCGTGCACTTTACTACGATCAGCCGCGCGAGTCTGGGGCTATTGGGCGTAGTCGTATTAAAGCACGCCAGAACATGAAAGCTCGTATAGCTGCGGGAAGCTAAAGTAAAAGCTCAGGCTTACAGCCCCGCCGGTGTGGTAGAGCCGGCGGGGCTGTAAGTTTCTGAATCAGAGCGGGTTCTGAGCGAATCGTCGCTGCTCCATCTCAAGCTCTACACGGTAAAGCTTTGCAAGGGACTGCATACCGGGTACTAGATCGACGCCGCTCTCTATGATTTCGGGCAAGATGCCGCGGAAAGCGTTAGGCCTCATACGCATCGCCTTGACTACATCATGACCATCGTCAAAGCTCTCGATGAGAAACTCAATACCTTCAGCGAGAACAGGATCCTCAGTGTACGCGCGAATCATATGGACTGCCCGTAGGAACGTCAAGTTGGACTCGAGAATCACAGCAAGCCGCTCGGTAAACAGGATAAGCTCACCGAAGTCAGCTTTAGCTCCGTCGAACGGATCAAGGAGCTCTAACTCCTTTTTGAGAGCACGAGCGGCCACCGAGTACGGCTCACCGGTTGCATCCATACGAGCACGGATAAGGGCCTTAGAGTAACTGTTCTTAGTCATTGTCTTCTACTCTCTGGGTCTCAGCCTACACCTGATCCCTGATGTGGAAGTTACGAATGAACTAGTTGGGAACAGCTTCGACAGGATCCGCGGGACCTTGCTCTTCAGATGAGCGATGCCGTGTAGGAGCGCTGCTCTGAGACGGGCCTCTGTCCGGCCCAACGTGAACATCATACCGAAAGATACAGTGTGATATCGTGGTGCTATGACAGCTGTTCCGTACGCGCCAAGATTGCTTGGTCCCGGCTCCGACTTCGTCGTGTCTGAGAACATCTTGAACATCTACTCGCGTGAGTCTTGGGCTACGGATAAAGCACAGCTTGTGCCGTACGCCGGCGACACTCTCCTGAAGCTCATTTCTGGGCCGATGAAGCTCGTTTCAGACAACCTTCGTAATCTGTCTCAAGTTCTCACAGATAGAGGCGTTCGTGTTAAGGCTTGGAGCTTCCACTCCGGAGTTCTGCCCGATGCTGAGATGATGTACGTCGGCAGCGGTGAGCTCGACGATCTCCTAACGATCACCGAAGCTCCTAGCTTTGCCGGTGAGCTTACGAAGCGCTTCAACGAGCTTCATGAGGCGGGCTTACTTAACAAAGATGAGCGAGGTCGCCGGACCGCAAACCGCGAGCAGGTCTATCGAGCAGGTTTGTCAGAGGCGTACATCGTTGACGACTGGAGTCTTTTCAAGAATGAGATGGATGCTCGCTGGCGCGTCGCCGGCCGGCAGAACGTCCCTTACGCTGAAGCCGATTCTGCAGCTGTAGATACGTTTGGTCTGACGCTTGGCCTTTTCGCGGCTAACGTATCTCCTGACTCAGGGCTTGGCCTTGTGAGTGGTGAGCAGATTAAGGTGGAGCACTACGAAGGCTACCGTCGGACGGCTCTTACCGAGGTTGGTTTACTCTACGACTATTCAGATTACAAGATGCAGCTCGCAGTCGCCAACGCTCACGAGGCTCGAAAAGCCCGCAATCGTGTGATGGCGAAGACGGCCAAAGATCTGAGGAAGAACGGTAAGCTTGTAACTTACAGTACTGTACGCTCTCAGTCGATTGAGGAAGCATGACAGGTCATATCCCAAGCGATGGCTTAACGCTGTCTAATCCGCTGGTACTGCGTCCGAGGATCGGTGAGCCCGGTTCTGCATTCCAGGTAGGCGAGCCTGGTGCGAACCAAGGCTATACTGAGCATACTTACACTGAAGAAGCTCAGTTACTCGCCGAGTTCGGAGTCGGTGGTGCTCGTGTTGTTCACGGCGCCCAGAAGCTCATCACCGCAAACTTGAGGAACCTTTCTGAGTACCTGGTTGCTAGCGGTGTGGAGGTTAAGGCCTGGAGCTTCTTCTCTGGGGAGCTCCCTGGAGCCGAGATGATCCATCAGGCGGAGCAAGAGCCTGAGGATGTGCTTAACCTTGCAGGGTCTCGAAGCTTTGAAGAGCTTTACGTCGAGCGAGCTAGCGATCAGACTCTTCACCTAGACCCAGCCGAACTGTGGCAAAACATGGTTACGCAGCTTCGAAGCAAGTCCGTGGTAAAGCGAGCATATCTAGTGGACGACTGGCTTGCGCTTCGCGATGAGCTCGAGAGTAGAAAGTCGATTACTACTTGGGGGCACACCGCTCTTGGTGCTATGCTTTTTACAGAGCGAACTCAGCTTTTCGCCTGCGTCTCGGAGGACACTCCGTTGCCGATGACCGATTACTCCTTCCCTATGGCCACTCATCGAAACATGGGCCTCCTCCGCTTTGAAGGCTACGAGACGAGTCTTCGACCGCAAGTTGAGCCATCCTTCGCTCCGATCACGACCGTATGAGCTAGCAAGTTTGGCAGCGACACGCCGTAGCTACTTGAGATGCACAAATCGGTACGACTCAACTTGTCCTCATACACGAGGACAAAGCACAACTACAAGTATCGCCCACTTCTAACCTTCATTCTAGCTTGTTAGATTGAATCATCTTCAGCTAAGCAAGCTTAGTAGGACATAACACTCTTAAGCTAACTGCTTAAGATGCTCAAATTGAACACCCAAGTCCTAGGACGAGCTTGGTAGCATACCTATTCTATAAGAGGAAAGACGATTAAATGTTAGCAGCTAAGAAGGCTTCTATCCTGTACACCGTTGCCGTTGTATGTGCAGGTTTGGGTATCCTATGTGGCGGCATCGGAGCTTTTATGGCAACGCAATCGCTTCATGCTAAAAGTGACGCAATCGAAGCGTGTATCGAGAGCTCTTCAGACTGCACATCTCCCGAATCTTTAGCGGCTAAGAACTCGCTCAAAGGTGAGCAGTATAAGAGAGATACTCAGTTACCTCTCATCGGCGCCTTTAGCTTCTTTGTGTTAGCCGGTGGCTTTGCGATCGTTGCTCGTCGTCAGGAGCTCAAGAGCAAGCAGGTCGCCGTTAAGCTACCTACAGCTGAAGAGAGCTGAACTGTGTTCATCCTGGTAGGAATCGTCTCAGGTGTTGTAGTGCTCGGTTTTATCGGGCTCGTCTTCGCTATCGCTGACCAAGGTTAAACTTCAAAGGGGCTTTCCATGACCGACCACATCAATCTCTCCGGCGACCACGCACAAAAGCTTGAGAAAGAGATAGCAGAGACAAAGCTGCTCATGCTCCAGGCTATGCGTGAGAACAGCAATCGGATGTACCGTGATGCAAATGAGGCTTTGATCGCAGCTGCTTACGCTTATAGCGTGATCTCTGGAGTACCAACTCCGAACCCGCCAAAGCTGGCTGCTAAGTAAGCTAACCTCTGTGTGACACCATCGCACACATAAATATCCAAGAGCGCGGTGCCGGGGAGGTAGACTGATGGAGAAAAAGCTTGGTAAAGCTGGTTCTGCATACGTCGATCACGGGGTCAGCGCTACTCCTCGCCAGGAATATACTCAGTATGGCCAGCTCATCAATCGTCGACACACGGTGAGCGGCTTCGTTTTCGGCTCTCGAAAGCTTATAGCGACGAACTTGCGTAACTTCTCTCAGCACCTTGTCGCTCACGGAGCTAAAGTCAAGGCGTGGAGCTTCTTTTCCGGAGAGCTACCAGGCGCCGAGATGCTCTATCAGGCTAAGCAGGAGCCTGAAGACGTTGTGGAGCTCGCCGGTGCTCCGCTCCTCGATGAGAATCTAGACGTACGAGCTAGAGACTTTCTTAGGCTCGGGCTCGGAAGTATGTCGGCACCGACTCGGCTCATCAGTAGCGGTATGCAGACGATCTATCTAGTGGATGATTATCCAGCTTTCGAGGCTGAAATGCTCACTCGTGGCGAGCTTAGTAATCCTTATTGGAAAGATCCGGTTTGGGACCGCTTAAAGCAACTACAAGTACGGGCGTTCTTCGGGGTCCCGCACGATGTGTCGTGGCGCGGGTATGTCCAGCATTCGCTTCGGCGTCTAGAGCTTGAAGAGTTTACCGGGTATCGTCATAGCTAGCTAGCCGAAGTCGGTTCTAGGTAGTGCCGCTCCCGAGTTCGTGACTCAAGCGATACCTAATCGGAGCTCTTTTTGCTGAGAGCACCTCACTGCTCAGGATCCACAACACTGTCATAGAATGAGCTTAAATCGCTCGGCGAGTTTTCCCACGCACTTTTAGGATGCCTACCGGTACTATCTGTCGAGCATCCTGGACAGTCACCTCGTCGTAGTTTCCCTCTTCCCACGGACCATGAATAGTGATTCGGCGGGAGACGTTTTTCTCGCCGTTCTTGCCGCGGCCAAGAGTCTTGGGAAGGCTTCCTACTCGGATTTCTCCATCTCCGCTTGTTTTGAAGTCTTTAGCCTGAGTATGCTCCGCACCTCCGGTGACAACCTTGCAGAGTATCATATAGCTGACGTTTTCTTCCTTACCGACGCTTGAATCGCGTCCAAACTCTCCTGAGACTGCCGGATCGTGAGAGAAGTAGAAAGCTTTACCGGCAGCAGCACCACTTTTCAGCATGCCGGCTTCCTGCTCGAATCCGTACTTAACCAAACGGAGCACGTTAGCTTTATTCGTGCCATGAAACAGTAGTTCTGTTGAGTCTTTGAGTTCTAATCCATTTTCTTCAGCGAACTCTTGAGCTTTCTGCTCATGAGTCGGACCAGCGCTGATTGCTACGGCGTCTTCAAGTTCAAGCCCGGAGTCTGCGCAGAGCTTTTTAAGACTGTTAAGGGCTCGAGCGCCAAACTCTTTCGCCTTGAACGGATCTTTACCTGCTAGCGACGTCATGATTTCTGAGTCTCGAGCTACAGCTTCGCTACTGAACACCGGAATGCGCGCCACTGTTGATTCGGGTGATAGGACATTGCTGATGTAATAATCTGACTCACCTTTGTAGTAAGAGAGCAGGTTAAGCAGCGTTCTATTGGGAGTTTTCTTCACGTATCGCTCAAGGATAGCTACTCGAGCCTGATTCTGAGGATGCTGAGCTCGCACAGAACGGATATAGGCTTGCCGTGCCTCAGGTTCAGTAATCCCTAGTTGTTGCGGAACTCCACTGTCCCCTAAATAACTTTCATCCAGAGCGTAGCTGTTCTTCACAGCTTTAAGCTCTTCTATAAGAGATTCTCGATCTACCGAGAGCATAGAGTTACCGTTTCGAAGCTGTTCACTTACAGCACCTTCACGAGCCACCTGTGCCAAGAACGGATCGAGATGTGCAAGATCAGGTACAGCTGCTGGAGTAGCTACAGCGCTGAAAACACCTCCGGCTGCTTCAGCAGTAATTCGCTCAGCAAAAACCTGGGCTTCTCTAGGATCTTCGAACTCTCCGTGAACAGCTTCGCCAAGAGGGCAAGCCTTAATCGAGGCTTGACAAAGAGACGCTGTGCCATCTTGTGCTACATGGTATTTCGTCATAGCTAAGTCTCTAATCGAGTTACCACGCTGGCTTACTCGTGATACCATCGATACTATGGCCGCTTTAAAGCTGAACTCGATCGACCAGCCGTTGCTCGGCGAGCCGGGTTCAGACTTTGAAGTGGAGGATGACGATGATAACCGGCTGCAAACTTATTACTATTCTGAGCAGACGCAGCTTCTGAACCACTGGGACCGCGCTGATACAGTACTAGTCCCTGGCAGTGCACGACTCATCACTGCTAACATGCGTAATCTTTCAGAGTGTCTTGTACTCAACGGAGTGACTGTTAAAGCTTGGAGCTTCTTCTCCGGTGATCTTCCAGGTGCTGAGATGATGCTTCGATCGAAGCACGAACTCGATGCGATCTTTGAGCTTGCCGAGACGCTAACGTTTGAAGACCTCTCCCCTGAGCGCGATGCTTTGCTTGAAGAAAATGGATTCAGGGATGATCAGTTCATCGCCCCGTTCCAAACAGTACTCGACACCGGACTCCACGCGGCATACCTGGTGGACGACTGGCCCAAGCTTGAGCGCGAGTTCAAGAATCGTGAATCAGTCGGTGCACTAAAGCACAGCTTCGCAAGTCTTTCAGACCTTCTCGCGATTAACCACGTGACTCTCTTCGCCGGTCTCCCGAGCAGCGATGGCGACGCTTACCTCAACGGCATGACTTACCTTAAGCAGTTCAATTCGTACCGTGCTTATAACGCTGTCCTCGATGAGTTCGACGGAAGGCGTATGAAGCCAAGCGGTCGCTGGTAAGCCGTAGCTGACAGCTTAAGCCGTGAGCCTACGAGCTCACACAACGCCTCGTCACGACAGTAAAGATCGCTGGTGACATCAGCTAAGCCGATCTACGCGGGTCTCACTGCACCAGAGGCACTTGGGCTTGTTAGCTTCTCTATTCACACTGTATTCTGTTGATCTCGTGATACCATCGTTTTTATGGACAGGAATCGTCAGCCGGTAGGAAAGCAGCGACAGTACAACATCAGCAAGCTCGGTGAGCCGTACTGGAAAGAGCGCATTCCCAAAGACTACGTTTTCTACACTCAAGAGACCGCAGCTTGCCGTGAGGCAAACAACGGCCGACCGACTCGTCTCGTCGGTGGTCGCGAGCTTCTCATTGCTAACTTCAGAAACCTGGCTGTCTATCTCGACGCCGGTGGGGTCAAGGTTCGAGCTTGGAGCTTCTTCTCAGGCGAGCTTCCGTACGCGGAAATGATGTATCAGGCAAAGCAAGATCCCGAGGACGTGCTCGATCTTGCAGTTATCCCAAGTCTGTCTGAACTTCGAAAAGAGCGCAAGCTTCAGTTCCAAGAAGAGAAGCTGTACTATCGCCCTTACGGCTTCGGCTCTATCTACGAGAAAGGCGCTCAAGTCTATCTCATCGATGACATGCCGTCTTTTGAGGCCGAAATGATGGCCCGGCGAGGCTTCGATGCTCGCACCGTGGACGGTCTTCTTAAGTCCGGCATCAACTTCATCTACGCAGGCGATAGCGAGCTTTTGGCGAACATATCAAGGATAGCGCGCATCGTTGAGTTCGAAGGAAAGCGTCAAGCTTACTCTAGGCTGCACTAACAAGTTGACTGAACTGTCTTCACCGCGTAGTTTAGCAACGACCTAACTATCTTCCAATAGAGGATCTCATATGAAGCGTCTTACGCGAATGCTCGTCGGCGTCACTGTTGCTGCCGCCGCGATGCTGAGTCTGGCAGGCTGTATGGCCAGCGCTCCCACCGAAGGAATCGTGGTGAACAAGACTTATGCCGAGGCTCACGACGAGCCGTACACCGTGCCGATCGATACCTACGAGTACGGCTGCCATCAGCGTGGCGTTTACAACGCCGACGGAGATTACGAGTACAAGTACCTCTGCGAGTTCTACAACGGCGACCACGGCAAGACTCAGGATCGTATCCGCCACATCCCGGATAAGTGGACCATCCTCTTTAAGGGCATGAACTCGAAGGACGAGATGGTGGAGCGAACCGTTGATGTGTCCAAGAGCCAGTTCGAGCAGGCAAACACCGGCTACAGCATCAAGCTCGAGGACGGTAACGTCTTCCTGAAGTCGCGTTAAACAGAAGCTAGATGCCATCGCTTCTGATACTCACCACTCAGAGCGAGTTCTGCATTTAGCTGTCGCTTACGCTGTGCTCAACGAAACAGCTCCACAGATCACCATCGCCGTAAAGCCAGTTGTCTGAGCTCGCGATAGGAACACCATGACTTCAAACCAGTTTGACGCTTCAAAGCTTGGCGAGCCTAATTCGGATCTCTACTGGAGAACCGTCATCTCAGCGTCCGGCCCGAAGCAGTTGCTCATGGCCACGAAGTACGCTCAGGCTGCTAACTACGCTAATTTGGTCGAATCAGTTCAGCTTAATGGGTCGCCGGAGCTTGTTGCGGCTAACCTTCGATCTATAGCAAAACTTACGAGCGACGAACACGTGCCACTGAGGGTTATTAGCTTTTTCTCTGGCTCATACTCGAACGCAGTGATGCTCTACGAGGCAAAGCAAGATCCTGAGGATGTAATCGAGCTGAGCTATCTCCCAGGCTTTGAAGAACTCATTAATCAGCTCGAAAACGAGGTAAAAGCTTCAGGAGAGAAGGCATCTGTTGTTCGAGGCTCCGAAAGACCAGCTATCGCGCTTATCATCGATGACTTCTCCGCCTTTCTAGTGGAGCTTGAAGGTCGAGGCTTGAAGCGTAACGCTCTTTTAGAGCTAATCCCTGGGCTAAAGGATCGCGGTATTGCTCTTTACGCCGGCACTTTGAAAGACTCTCATCCTATGTTTACGCGCTACCCTGTTCTTAAGGACTTTGACGGGTACATCAGCAATCTTTAGCCAACTAACCTAAGGAGAATATCCGTGCCAGACTATCTTGAGCTGGGCAAGACAAACGACGTGAAAGAGCAGGAGCTTCGAGCGCGGGAGCTTGAAGTTAGAGAGAAAGCTCTTGATTTGTCTGAACGTACACTTAAGGCCTTGGCAGCGCAGATCGGCAATTCGTCGGTCAAGGCTGCTAACTACGCTGTAGTTTACGCAGCTCTCTCGGGAACTCCGGTGATCGCAGCACCACGCGAATAGCACAGTCCCAAGTTTTTGTTTTTAGCGTTCGCCCTAATTCAGGAGTCATAAGTGAGTAGGCATCTAGAGCTTCAAGTAGCCGACGTACCGAGGCTAATCGAAGCTGGCGCAGTAATAGCTGCGGAGCGAGTGCTGAATAAGCTCGTAGAATGCTACGGGAACGGCGATGCAAACCTAGGCTTTGGCTACGTTTGGACACAAGGGAGTCTCGTCGGCCTTACGCTGACAGAGCTCGCTAGGAAAGCACAGATCAACATCATCGGAGAGATTTCGACTGGAGTAGCTTGGTCAACCCCTGGTCGCTTAAAAGTTTCACAACTCTTTGAAGAGTCAGATCATTGCTCGACCTGCGTTGCGACTTACGCCGAGCTTGAGAGCTTAGCGTCACCGTTCTTTCTTGTCGCTCCCGATGATCTACTGACAGCTAAAGCTCGAACTGAGGCCTGGTTCCAAGATTGGCTGACTATCGGTGTCTGAGCTCATTCATTACTCTAGTATCGATCTACAGAAGACTCAAGAGCTTGCATACGAGTCTGTGTTGAGCGCAGCTGATCGCGGTGCCAAGCTTCTTCTGGACAAAGCAAAGACTGAAGGCGACGACGGGAAATCCAAGCTTTGGGCTGAGTTAGTACTCGGATCTAGCTTTGTAGAATTACTGCTTCAAGCGAGTAAGCCGTTTCAGGCTTTGCTTGCGGATGAGCGTCGGGACGCTTTTGTCGGGGCGAAACTTGCTGCCTTGTGGCACAAGACCGATAAGTGTGAGTCATGCAGAGCGTTTTACTCTCGCGATCTTGGGATCTACGGCACACTGCGCACTGTAGCCGATCCTGAGGATCTTGCCACCGCCGAGCTTCTCGTGAACAAATGGTTCGAGATCTGGCTTGAAGACACCATTTAGCTTCGTGTATGGTCTTACCTCGAGAGGTTAGAAACCTTTACGGAGGATTCAATGACTGTACGAACGTTCGGAGTAGGCCAGGACGGCACTCTTACGGCTTGCCGAGCGAAGCCAGAGAATCGCGGCAAAGGCAACTGTAAGCACAGCGAGCACATTGAACTCACGCTTGAAGATCTTCGTGGTGGGTTCCTACAGAAGCATAACGAAGAAGCACTTCGCGAACTCTACGCTCAAGCCGGTGTCTCCGTAACCGGCGAAAAGCTTTCTAAGAAAGCGCTCATCGAAGCCGTGACTCCCAAGCCAAAAGGCGACTACCGCCTGGAGACACTCCGCAAGGCTTCAGAAGCCGTCGCTGAACAGATTACTGACCATGATTTTCAAGTAATCCAGAACTTCTACCGTCGCTATGAGCGTGTCATGTCAGCAAAAGAACTTGCCAAGCTAGCTCCAGATGATGAGGAAGCTCCCACTCGAAGACTCCAAGAGTATCTTGAAAGTGATGAGCCGGTGGTCAAGGATCTTCGAAAGTATCTTGGCGACGCCACATCGCTCAAAGACCTCAGCGATCTTCTGTATCTTGAAGTAGGCGCTATGACCAACGCTTACGAATGGAGCCCAGGAAGCCGAAGCTCTGTCCCACGAGCCTATCTCAGCACTCTAAAGAACGACATGAACAAAGGTAACTACGTGGCCTCTGTTCTATACTTCAAAGGAAAATGCTGCTACTGCGACCGTCCGCTCAGTCGCGATGGTGTTAGAAGTGGTCAGCCTTCGGGCGAGCACATTACTCCGGTGAAGCCTGAGGATGACAACGCTGTAGTCGGTGGCACTCGCTTCGGCAACATGGCTCTTGCCTGCACAAAGTGCAACGGTGACCGTGGCAACAAAGATCTCGTTTCGTGGGTGAACTCGTACCGAGGAATCCCCAAAGAAGATAAGCCGACGGTGCTCGGGCGTATCAAGGCTTTCCGTGCGTTTGCTGAATACGAGGACTACAGCCAGGAAAAGAGTGACAAGATCCGAGCTTGTATCGCTAAGGTTCAGGCAGAGGTGGTGGCTCTTCGCGCTCCGGACGGAAAATTCCCTCGTGGAGGCGGGCACAGTGATCGTATTAGAGCGCTCATCGCTGCTGACATCGAAGAGTTGAGCGATGGAGAGAGCTACCCAGTCACTTTTGCCTGGTACGACTGAGACTGTAGCGCTGCTTCTAAGAGAATAGGAAGTGTCAACATGTGTTGATGCGATTTGGCGCTCTCGAACGCTTAGAACGAAAGCTCACAACGCTTAGACCTTGCCTAAGGTGTCAAGCACAGTTGCGTGATCTCGGTACGATAGACTCCACAAGAACCTTAAGGAGTACCTATGCTGAAAGCCTATCGAATCGGCTACATTGTGGCCATGAGCGGCTTCGGCGTGTTCGCGTTGCTCTTCGCAACTCTAGTGGTGACGAATCTCATCGGCGGGCACCCGAACGCTGTAACGATTCTCAACGAACTGATCATTGCTGTGTCAATCGTCACCGCTGTTGCAGCTTTTTCTTCTGTAGCCGTAAGCTGGCATCTTTCAAAGCAGGAGTTAGAGGTGAGAAACTAATGGCTAAACGCAATCCTTTCCTATCAGCCGGCTTCGGTGTACTCTTCGTCTCAGTAACTCTCATTGTGTTCCTTGGGCTTGCACTCACCGGCTTTATGCTTATGGCTGTGAACAGTGAGTACACCTCATTCATTCTGAGCCTCTTTACCATCGCCGGCTTCTTTGGCTTGGCCGCCATCATCGGCGTCTGTGTTGCCCTCTACAGAACTCGTCCAACAGCACTCGCCCACTAAGCAAGCTTCACTGATAGTCAATCAAAAGATCACGCTTACAAATCTCACCAGGGAACACCACCATGAAGAAGTACTCCGCGCTCTACTTTACCAGCGCAGTGATGCTAGCATTAAGCAGCACGATCTTTGGCCTTTACATCTATGATGTGAACAGCTACAACGGTGAAGGCGGCGCAAACATCGGCTTAGCAATCCTCACCGGCTTTGGATTCTTGCTCGGGATAGCCGGTTCGCTACTTCTCATCGCAGCGTCTGCTCTCGGCATTGTAGCTCATGTGAAGCACCGTAAGAAAGAATCCGCTGTTAAGGTTCGTCAAGAGCAGGTGCGTCAACTCGTGCTCAATAGCGATGAAAAGCTTGAAGACGCTCTTACTACGCTTCGATTAGCAAAGCCTGTTCGTACGAGTCGTAAAGAGCTGCTCTCAACTGCTAGCATCGTAAGTAACGATCCTCGAACTCTTATGGAGCTTCGAGAAGAAACTCGTGATAATGACTACGTACTGATTATCGCCTGGTGGGGTGCTGAAACGCCGGCCCTCGATCGGGAAATTCAAGAAGCAGTTCGCACAGTTGAGCTCAAGTACGGTAAATCGCAGGAGGCCTCATGAAGAAAGCACAGAACCAATTTCGGTTCGGCATTGTGCTCCTCGCCCTTGCTCTAGTCTCACTCATCTTCTCTGTCGGCCTCGTCGTCTTTAATCAATACGGCACCGGCATGAACTTTGGAATCGTTTACACAGCCTTTGCGCTCCTGGTGTTCGCAGTTCTCGGCGTCTTCTTCACTCTTACCGGCTGGTCACGTATGCGCTATCTTAAAAACGAGCAGCTAAAGCCATGAAACGTTTACGCTTCCCCGGGACCCTAGTCTTCAGCCTCTCCATGATGGTGATCGGTTTTGGTCTCGGAGCAGTTACCTATTCTGTTTACGTTATGAACGATTCTGAGAACTTCTCAGACTCGGGTATGTTCGTATGGCTTCTTGCTAGCATGGCTTTCGCTAGTATCGGTATCGTGCTCTTACTCATCTGGCTTTGTCTTAGTATCTTTGCGGTTTCAAAAGTCGGCGAAAAAGCTGTCGATCGTATCGAGACTCAGCAGATCAATTTGGGCAAACGTAAGAAATAGTATTCACAGGAGCTCTCGATAGCCTAGGCTCCGCCTAACGAAAGAGAAACCGATGACCGACGCATATCTTGTACTTCATTTCCTCGGCTCTGTACCGCCGGTGGGTCGCCAGACCGTGCTAACTCATCCCCACGTCTCTTTCTTACAGCAGACACTGGCGAGCGATGAATCTGACACGAAGCTATTTAGCCGTGCAGTGAAAGACCTTGCTCATGACACCGAGCCGTTTGAGCTTGAGGTGCGCGAAGAGTCGCTATTAGGAGCTAACAAAGATATCCCGGTTCGAGTCTTTAAGAAGAGCTACGAAGCTGAGCATCTACACACGAACTTGGTTCGTACTTCTATGTTTGCGGCTATGGATCAGGCGAAAGAGGAATTCAGTAACTCAGACTTCACAGCCCGTATGACCCTGGTGCCTGGTCTAGACCTTCCAGGCGTCGGTGAGACGATTACAGTGGATTCTATTTCACTTGTAAAGTTCGCTGGAGGAGTTGACGTGGGGAGCCCGGAGATTCTGGCTACCTATAAGCTTCACGGCTCTAATAAGGCTGAGACTCTTGTAGAAGCCTTAGCTCGCTATCGCGGCTGAGATTAAGGATAGTCCTTAATATCCGCTTAACATAAGGACTATCCTTAACAAGTGAGGGTTAGAGAGCTCTTTAGGAGGCTTCAATGAGCTCAAAGAGGTTTGGCTATCGTGAAGACGGCACACTAGGTTACTGTCGTGCTTTGCCAGAGAACATCGGCAAAGGTAACTGTAAACACGCTGAACACATCGAGATTACAGAAGAGCAAATAGTCTCTGGATTTCTGAAGCAACATAACGAGCAAGCCATTGAGACTTACCTTGCGGCTAACGGTGTTGATTCACTCCCACCCAAGCTTTCGAAGACTGAACAGAGAGCACTTCGCGAAAAGCCGGTTTTCACACCCGAGGAGCTGAGAGCTCAGGCCGATGAGGTGGCTGCGCAGCTTCGTCTTGAAGACTTTAAGTCAATTCAGAACTTCTTCGACGAGTACCAAAGAGCCATGACTTCTGAAGAGCTTCGTGACCAGCTTGGATGGGATGCTGAAAAGCATCTCCTAGCTTACATGAAGAGCGATGCACCTGCGGCGGTACGGCTTCGTGAGTATCTCGGCACAAAAGCGGAACTTGAAGCCCTCTCCGAGATTCTCTACACGAACGTCGGCGCTATGACTAAGGCTCCTCGATGGAGCTCATCCGGTCGTGTTTCTATCCCACGAGTCATTATGAGCTCAATCGATAACGACATGAGCAAAGAGAACTACGTAGCTTCGGTACTCTTCTTCAAAGGTCGCTGCTGCTACTGTAACCGAACTCTCAACCTGGACGGCGAGTATCAGACGGTGCCTTCGGGAGAACACATTACGCCGATTTGGCCAGATGACGAGAAAGCACCTCTCGGAGCAACACGCTACGGAAACATGGCCTTAGCATGCAAGCGCTGTAACGTAAGCCGCGGCAGCCGTAATCTTGAAGATTGGTTGAACACCAATAGAGTGATCAAGAAAGACGAAAAGATCAAGGCTCTTGCTCGCATCAAAGCTTTTCGTGAGTACGCGAGCTATCAGGACTACACTAAGGCAGAGAGCAACCGGTTTAGAGCTGCTATAGCTCGGGTTCAAAAGTTGGTAGACGCTAGTCGCGACGATACCGGTCGGATTATCCGCGGTGAAGGCCACGGTGACATCATCCGAGCAGCACTGACTCGAGAGAAAACGCGGCTCTCGCCGCGGAAAACAGGTGTTTGATAGGAAACTGCCTCAAGTTGTCAGGAAACATTGAGGCTAAAGCTCGCTAGCTGCGTTAGAGCTTGATATAGTGATTAGGAACTTTGATGCAGTTAATGTTCCTCAAAGCTCAAGTGTATAAGGGGTGAAACGGCCGGCGGCGTAAAGCTGTCGGCCGTTTCTATGAGAGCTTCCGGTTCTACAGCCGAAGACTGCTGCCTGAGCAGCTAAATAACTCCAGTCGTATAACCCGACAGAACTGATGTTCACGCTGAAAGAACCTCTCTAACAACGCGTAGAACACCTCTACTCCCCTTTAGTAGCAACGGAGTTTTCGGCTGTGAGCGTAGCGCTGTTTTAAGCTATAAAGAGCAATCCGCAAAACGCTATTCTAAAGCCTTGAGACTGATAGTGCTCCCATGCCTAATCTCAACGATGACTTCGAGAGCTTTCGCCTGAGCGATGACGCTAAGGAGCCTGCTTTTCAGGTCAAGCCTAACTGGAGAGAAGAGCTTAAGCGTAACGCAGAGATCAACGGTGACATGGCTGCGGACGCAAATCCTGAGACAGACTTAGTCAACTCTTACTACGACGCTTCAGTTCAAGAAGAAGACGAGGACTACGAAATCCAAGAGGACGGCTCACCACGGGCCTCTTGGTAGAATGGGACTATGACCGACAAAGCACCAGACACGAGCATCTACGACCGCGCTTCGATCAAGCTACCAAGCTTCAAAAATTGGAGTTCGAAGTCAGTCTACGACTACGATGAAGAGATCGTTGACTACGAGTCACTTGAGGCTCTAAACCGCACCATTAATCAGGCACGCAAGGCTCTCTTCAAGACTACCGAATCCATCGGAAGCTATGAGCGTAAAGAGAACACGGCGAAGATCAACTACGATCGAGCTTACCGTCGTGAGTTCCTAAGTTCAGCAGCAAAGACAGAAGCAGAGAAGCGTATGCGTGCGGCGCTGAACTGCGAGGATCTTGAGAACGAGTGGCTCATGCATCAGCAAGTTCGAGAAGAACTTGTGCGATACTCAGCCACGCTGCGACTTGAGCTTCAGACACTCCAGGGTCTCGGGCACAACTACCGTCAGCAGATGAAGCTCTAGTGGGCAAGGATAAAGCTGATCGTGCGTTGCGTCGGCGAACGGTTAAAGGTCTAACGTTCTTCTTCCTGCTCATCGGTGTTTTCTCTGTAGTGGTCACCTGGTGGCTATTTGCCGCTAAGCTTTCTTTCATCTCTGTTCGCGGTGAGTCTATGGAGCCGACGTTCAAGAACGGTGACAGCGTGGTGCTTAAGCAAGCGAAAGCTCCAGAACCTGGGATGATCTTTGTCTTCGACAAGCCAAAGTCTTGGAATTACATGGGCACCGGCGAACGTGTACTGATCAAGCGCGTAGCCGCAGTGCCCGGTCAGACATTGAGCTACGACGGCAAGGCTTTCATGGTAGACGGTAAACCGATCTACACACTTGCTGATCAAGGCTACGAATGCAAGGCAGGCCCGGTAGGATATAAGCACACGCTCACTAAGCAAGAGGTGTTCGTTATGGGTGACAACTCTCTCGAATCTCTTGACTCGCGTAGGATCTTCTGTGATGGTCATCCAGAGAACGCCTACATCGGGAGTCTTAGGGTCGTGGACTTCGGCACCGTAGAGAGAGTCTTTTAATGAACTTCGTCTTCATCACCGACAAGGCTGAAGCGTACACAGCTTTTGAGCGTGACAACGTCCTCAAGACATGGGGAGTTGAGCGCTCAGACACACGAACCGTTACAAGCTTGGAAGAGGTCGGTGTCGCATCGCTCTTCGGCGGCGCGCCGGTCTCTATCCTCAAGCTCGATCTTGAAAGTCAGGTGCAGGAGCTCGGTGAGAAGCTTAAAAGTGCTACTCCTGCCGATGCCGAGCGTTTCAGTAACCCCGGACTCGTAATCGTCACTAACGTGGCCCGAACTTACTCGAAGACAGTAGAGAAGTTCGTGAAGGAGCTCGGCGGAGAGGTTATGCTCTCGAAGAGCAGTAACGCTAAAGAGACTCCGATTGAGAAGATCTTAGACGGACTCAAGATCACTCGCGAGGCCAAGAACTTCCTACGCGACTACGCCGGCGATGACTACAGCTCTCTTCTCGGCGTGGTGAAGACGCTCGGCGAGCTCTCTCCAAAGCAGCAGGCACAGGTAACTGTGGATGCGCTTCTAGTTCACATCCCGACTCCCCCAGGTGGTGTCCCGCCGTGGGAAATCGAGAAGCCTCTTATGGCCGGAGATGTGGGCAAGACCATCGAGCTTTACCGACGGTTTATTCAGACTTCGAACTTGCTCGTCATCCTCTCAGTGGTGAAGAACAAGGTTCGACTCATGCTTCGAGTAGCAGCTCTTCTTGAAGAGAACCCGAAGCTAACTCCTGCAGCCATCGCAGCATCACTTTCTCCAGCTGAGGCCTCATCAAGCGCACCGAAGGATCGCAAAGATCGTGTCAAGAAGAGTACGGTGGCGAATAATTACCCGCTCAAGCTAGCGGTCGACTCGGCTAAACGCGTAGGCTACGACCGTGCGCTAGCCATGATGGAAATCCTCAACTCTACGGAGCAGAAGATCAAGAGTGGCACCGCCGGTGATCTTCACGTCCGTATGGAATCGACGCTTATTCAGCTGGCCTTGCTAGCTAAGCGTTGACGGTTACCGTTCTTCGGTACAATAAGCAAGCAGATACGAGCGGCTACGGGCCGCATGACTTAGGTAGGTAAGTGTGGCGAAGACTACAGCACAGATCGAGCGCGAGGTTTACGAGAAGCGACGGAAGGTCTTAGCTGAAATCGACGCAGATCCGTTCATCGGATATGAGACCATCGACAAGGCTTATGAAGACTACCGTTGCAACCCTCAGGCTGAGGTGCTCGCGCGACTTCTCAACCGCGAGAACGTTTTTATCTCAGGCCCTGCAGGCTCCGGCAAGTCGTTCGTCCTAAACCGCTTCATCAGCATTGTGGACGCACAGTTCAACGGTAACTTCACGGTGGCCGTTACAGCATCCACCGGAATCGCCGCCACAATCATCGGTGGCCAGACGATCCATTCTTGGGCTGGCCTCGGCATCAACACAGAGCCGTTTAACGCGAACAAAGTCGATCCGATTATGAAGCGTCGCGTTAACGATCTGCGCACCACCGACGTACTCATCATCGATGAGATCTCCATGCTTCCAGCTTACCTCTTTGAGAAACTTGACGCTGTTCTTAAGTGGGCTCGTAAAAGCGATAAGCCGTTCGGTGGTGTTCAGCTCATCCTCACCGGTGATTTCTTGCAGCTACCTCCGGTTTCAAAGCCTCAGGATAAGGTGGACACAGGCTTCGCTATTCAGACGGCGTCCTGGAAGCACGCTGACATTCGTTACTGCTACATGGACAAGAGCCACCGTGCTACGGACAAGAACCTGAAGTACCTGCTAACCAAGATGTCAAACGGTCGTGCTCGTGATGACGAGCGCGTAGAGGCTATGATCCGCGCTCGCACCGGTAGCCGCGCCGCTCTTTGTGACCCGGAGAAGGTTTACTCCACGCTGTTCACAGTGAACAAGAACGTGGACGACTACAACCAGGCTGAGCTCGCGAAGAACCCGAACCCTCGGATCGTAACTCTTGCAAAGCGTGAAGGCGCTCGGGATCACACGGATAAGATCATCAAGAAGTACGGTGTCCCGGAAGAGGTCGAGTACAAGATCGGCGCTACGGTGATGGTCACCTCTAATCTCCGCATGGAGAACGGTGACATGATCGCCAACGGCTCGATCGGTGTGGTCACCGGCAAGTTCGGTGAAGAGCCGATGATCAAGTTCAACAGTGGTCTTCACACACTTATCCGTATGCAGAGCTACCAGCACATGGAGAAGAAGAGTTACACGGATAAGGTCACTAACGTCGAGAGCGTTATGGAGTATCCGGTGGCCACCGTGAAGCAGCTTCCGCTTAAGCTTGGCTACGCGATTACTGTTCACAGGTCGCAGGGCCAGACGTTTGACGGTGTGGTGGCTGACCTCTCTAAAGTCTTCACCGCTGGTCTTGGCTACGTCGCTCTCTCACGTGTTCGTAACCTCGAGGATCTGGTTATCACCGGCTGGAATCGTAAGGCGCTGGAGCTTGACCCTCTGTCGAAGAAGATCTCGAACTTCGTGAAGCGTGAATCGCTTAAGAGCCGTGAGGACTTCTTAGAGCGCAAGGATGAGTACACCGGCCTGTTGGACGATGAGCTCACTCGGAACGTTATGTGGGACAAGTCCATGTCGGCGAAGCTCAACGGTGCTCGTAAGGACTGGGTGTTCTAAAATAACTAGCCTTGTGTATAGTTGAGCTTATGAACCCATCACAGTCTGCATCTGATCAGAGAGCTGTTCGCGTTACCAAGCGAGAACGTCTCATCGAGCTCAACGGCGAAGCCTACCCGGTAACGCTCAAGCCGACGACTACGATCAAGGCTGTGAAGCAGGCTTTTCCCGAGCTTCAGGCCGACGAGGTTACCGGTGAGAGCGTGAGCATCGCTGGCCGGGCTGTCATGCTGCGTAACGGCGGCAAGCTGTGTTTCGCTGTGCTTCAGGCCGGTGACGGCGAGCGTATCCAGCTCATGGTCTCGTTCAACAGCCTCGGCCAGGATTCGCTCAAGCTTTGGAAGGAGCTCGTGGATCTCGGTGACCACGTCTTCGTAACCGGTGAAGTGGTAGCCTCCCGCACTGGGGAGCTTTCCATCATGGTTACTGAATGGCAGGTCGCCTCGAAGGCTCTCCGACCGATGCCGAGTGTGCACACCGAACTAAACGAAGAGAACCGAGCTCGACGCCGTTATCTTGATCTCGTCGTTCGTGACGAGGCTCGCGAGATGGTCTATAACCGAGCCAAGGTTCTTGCATCGCTTCGCCGGACGCTTACGGAGTCGGGGCTTCTCGAGATCGAGACTCCGATGCTCCAGACTGTTCAGGGTGGGGCTTCAGCACGTCCGTTCGTTACGCACAGCAACGCGATGGCCACGGAGCTTTTCCTACGTATCGCCCCGGAGCTCTTCCTCAAGCGAGCCGTCGTCGGTGGTATCGATCAGGTTTTCGAGATCAACCGTAACTTCCGTAACGAGGGCGCTGACGCGACTCACTCTCCGGAGTTTGCTATGCTCGAGGCCTATCGTGCATACGCTGACTACAACGACATGGCTGAGCTCACAAAGACCGCTATTCAGAACTCGGTTCAGGCTGTCTTCGGAGGCTTGGTCGCTACATGGGCCGACGGTACGCAGTATGACTTCTCTGGAGAGTGGCACTCTATCAGCGTCTATGAGTCGCTGTCTGAGGCTCTGTGCATCGACATCACTCCCGCGAGTAGTACTGTAGAACTGTCAGCTATCGCGAGTGAGCACCATGTAAAGGTCTCTGTGCCGACGCACGGTAAGTACGTCGAGGAGCTCTGGGAGCACTTTGTGAAGCCGACCCTTAGCGGGCCGACGTTCGTGCGCGACTTCCCTGTGGACACCTCACCTCTCGTGGCAGCTCACCGTTCTATCGACGGAGTTGTTGAGAAGTGGGATCTCTACGTTGCCGGTTTCGAGCTTGCCACCGGTTACTCAGAGCTCGTTGATCCGATTGTTCAGCGAGAACGTCTCATAGCTCAGGCTAAGCTCGCCGGTCGAGGCGACGACGAAGCCATGCCGTTGGACGAAGACTTCCTAGAAGCTCTCGAGTACGGTATGCCTCCTACCGGTGGAATCGGCATGGGTATCGACCGACTTCTCATGGCGCTCACTGGCCTCGGCGTTCGTGAGACGATCCTGTTCCCGCTGGTGAAGAACGAGACTCGTTAGAAAATCTAATACAGATCGCCGGATAGGGGCTAGTTACCGTACTCTCGGTAAAGAGCTGAATCCCCTCTTGACATGGACTCTGAACCTGCTATAGGAGAACAGTCATGTCTGCTGGAGATATTCATAACCACAACGGTTCGATCTGTAAGGCTACTAAGAAGCCGTGCCCTTTCGGCGCCGAAGGCCACTCGAAGGACGTTGACTCGTTTGTCGAGTACCAAGCTAAAGCAAACGGCGTAGACGGTGAGAAGCTTCGTTCTTTAATTTCTGATGGCGTACCGCTTTCAGATTCAGTTGAGATTGTTAAGAGCGGACTCACCGCGGGCGGGGAGTCACTTCAGAAAGTCAACAACGCTCTAGTCGCGACACCTGAGGGTAACGCCCGCTTCCAGGCCTATAGAGAGCAGTGGAGCTCGTTCTGGGAGAAGATCTATAATGATCGCGGAGAGGGCCTTAACCGCTACAGGCATGAAGCCTTAGCCAATCGTGATCGTCCTGGTACATACGATGGCGCGTGGGTCCAACCTCGCGAAGATGGCTCTATGGAAATCCCTGCTGGAGACTACGTGCTTTTGGACGAAGGGATTTTCGTTGATGAAGAGGAGGGGCCAGGTGTAGATGCATGGCAGACTCAGGCTCTAGCAACTACACCTCCAGGCACAGTAGGAGGGGCGTATCTTGACGGCGAACCTGCTTACTTCCTAACTTCTGCAAGTATGGGCGACAATCATGGCTACGATGGGGAGGCACTAATTCCCCGAATGACGTACGACCGTCTTGTAGAGCGCGGTGCTATTGACGACACTGGAGCCAGCGTACAGATTAAGAAGGACACTGTTCTTTATGGCGAACTTGGGAATCCAAGCCTTGCGCCTGAAAAAGCCTACAGCTGGACTGATGACAACAGAAATCAGTACTGGGACGAAGAGACAATGGATCTGGACGAGCAAGCAGAAGGCACTATTCGCAACCACCCGTTTATCGTTGTTCAATCGAACGACTAATTCTAAACAGATCTAACTCTGGTGGAGCAGCCTAAGCCACAGCTGCTCCACCAGAGAAGTAAGTTCGTTCGCAAGTTACGTGCTAATCGTGTACCATAACCGCTATGGCTATTTCAGTGCTCGAGTATCAGACCGACCGACCGGCAAAGAACGTTCAGAACCAGTTCCTCAACATGGAGGCTGCGCAGGTTCGCGAGGCCGTCGAGCACGGCCGTTCGGAGCTCGTTAACGTCTGTATGAACCTCACCTCAGACTTCAACAAGTCTTCGGTGATCCGAGCTTCCAATGCCTTCCTCTGTCGCGAGACCTACATCGTCGGCGCTAAGCGTTACGACCGGCGAGGTACCGTTGGGATGCATCATTTCGAGGTGATGAAGCACGCCGATGAGCTTCGTGAGGTGGTGGATCAGCTTCACTCTGAGGGGTACGTCGTCTACGCTGTGGACAACACTCCCGAGCTTTCTCCGGAGGTAGTCTACGATGTAGAGCTTCCGGCTAAGGCTGCTTTCGTTTACGGCGAGGAGCAGCGTGGCCTTTCTCCGGAGGAGGCAGCTCTTTGTGACGCGGCTATCTATATCCCTCAGCGCGGTGTAGCTCGTTCGCTCAACGTGGCTCAGGCGGCTGCGGTGATGATGGCTGAGTACTCGCGGCAGCACCGACTCTAAGAAGGAGAATCATGGCTATTTTAGACGACTACAACTCTGATCTTCGAGCGTTCATCGCACGGGAGGCCACTCCGGTGAAGCCTGATACTCAATTCGACTTCGATGTCTGGGAGTCCTACGATCAGTACGGCTGGCACGACATGGAGGCCAAGCGTCACATCGATGAGTGCGGACTCGTCGTTCCCGAAGGAGCGGAAACTCGCGAGATTTGGTTCTCGGAGTTCCGTAACACTTTCGAGGACAACGATGATGCTCTTGGAGTCAACGCTTACGGCGGAGATAAGGACTCTGAGACAAACATTCGCTGTAACTGTGGCAAATACAGCGGGCTCATGATGCGCTGGGAGGGCTCTCTCCACGACGCGCTTCAGGAGCTGTTAAACAAGCGCTGATTCCTTCGGTTAACGGGCGAATAGCCTGGCCTAGTGTTGGTAGAATACCTCACTAGGTTTCCGGAGGTTCCATGAGTTTCAAGCTTGCTCTCGTTAGTGATCTTCACATCGGGTATGCATCCACCCGTGTGGTGGATGAACAGAAGATCAATCTGAGAGTCGGAGACGGCTATCGAGCTCTGGCTGAGGTCATCACCGGCATCATCGAATCCGGCGCCGACGCTGTAGTGGTTCCCGGTGACACGTTCCACGTCCCTGAGCCGAAGATTCGAGACATCGTCTACGCTCAGAATCAATTTCGTCGCTTCTACGAAGCCGGAATTCCGGTCTACATTCTCGCCGGAAATCACGATGCGCTAGACATTGCATCCGAGATTGCTGCGTCTCGTGTCCTTCACGATCCCCTCCGTAAGCTTTACTCTCACGTAGAGCCGTACGTTGAGTACGAGATCGCTGACGGCATCAACCTCCACATGGTGTCACACCATCTCTACAACGATCAGGCTGACACTTTCAAGAGCGTTAAGCCACATGAGGGCACCATCAACATCTTCGCTACTCATGGGTCGGTTATTGATCCGCTTCTTCAGATGAAGCTTCACACCGAGCAGTCACCTCGCGAGGTCGTGATCCCGAACACGCTTCTCACTGAGAAAGGCTGGAGCTACAACCTCCTAGGGCATATCCACGAACGCGGATGGGTGGGCTCCAGTGACAAGAAAACGGACACCTCCGGTACTCGCACGTTCTATTCAGGCTCAACGCTTCGTCGTGGATTCTCCGACAAGCAGGTGCCGCTCGGCAAAGGCTGGACTCTCTGGACCATCGATCCAGACGGCACATTCACGCCCGAGTTCCACAACATCACTCAGCGACCGCAAGACGACTTCAAGATCATCGATGCTGCAAACCTAACAGCAGATGACGTGACCGATCTTATGATCCGAAACTTGAAGAAGTCACACGGCTACGGTGAGGGTATGGACTTCAAGTCTGCTCCGATCCTTCGCCAGCGTGTGATGAATCTAGCACCGTCGAAGCACCAGTCGCTCGATTGGAAGTCAATTCACGCGAACACTGGTCACGCTATGCTTTGGTCGTTCAAAGCCACCACTGCAGAAGAGGCGGCGGCTGAAGGCGAGACGGAGATTCGCAATCCTAACGCTGAGAACGCTGATATCGTGCGCGTCTTTGAAGACTGGGTGTCAAAGTCAGATGCTATGACTCGAGTTTCTGATGACCGTAAGGATCTCGTCATCGACTCGAGCCGAAAGCTCATCGAAACCGCCCGTGATGGAGTGCTTGAAGATGCCTGATGAGAAGAAGCCGCTGAACGAGTACTTCTCTCCTGAAGAGGCAGATCGACTTCGGGCCTTACTCGGGGCTAGCGATTCTAAGACTCAAGAAGAATCAGGCTCGAAGCAAGACGAAGAACTCGACGACTACAACGCTAAAGCGACTAGCAAGCCGAAACGTGCGCACAGAAAGTTCAGCATCTCTGAAACACCGAGATGGCTCATCGTTCTTGTAGGTGTCGTCGTAGCTGTAGCACTGGCCTTTGGCTACGTAAAGTTCGTAGATCCAGTCATCGCAGAGAAGCAAGCCGCAGCGCAGCTTGACGTGAAGCTAGCTAAGTCACCGATCGTTGGGCAGAACACTGAGCTGCTTTCGTATAAGCCCGACGCTAAAGCAGCTGGAGAGATCCCCACTGGAGTAAATCCGAAGCAGCTTGGACTTGGGGAGAACGGAAAACTTACGAGTACTTCAGCCTTTGTCTTTGCGAGTGACAAGTCAACGAAGAAAAGCCACGTCATGGATGTCTACATGGACTTCTACTCACAGCGCGCTCGTGACTTCATCACCATCAACAAGAGCACTCTCGCTGAGAAGATTCAAACCGGGGATCTGGTACTTCGCATTCACCCGATCCTCAACAAAGACTCTTTCAGTATCTACGCTCCTGAGGCGTTAGCTGAGGTCTTCGGCACCGCTCCCAAGAAAGCTTGGGGATTCTTCACTAACCTTATGAAAGACTCCATCACGCTTACCGGCCAGGAGAAGCCGGATCAGATTCTTGACTTCATCGCGAAGACTGCTCAGGATAACGGCGGGAAGCAGATAGACGAGGCTTCCATCGGTAACGCTACGTTCCTCACCTGGCTGTACACGGCATCGACTGATGCTAAACTCAAGGTGGGTTACACCCCGCCGGTGATTTATGTGGACGACAAAGAGCTCGATCAGAACAAGTGGACCATCAACAATCCTGAAGACATGGTCGAGTTCTTCTCGTCACTGGATTGATAGAAGCTAGGTCTCAACTCGTCTTTTAGGAAGCGTAGGCACCATGAGCTTCAACATCTACTCGATCCCGTCGGATCAGGATTCAAAGCCGTTCGAAGAACTTTCGGATGATTCACTTGTAGAAAGCGGTCTCTCATCAGGAGAGGTAAGACAATCGCTGCTTGACCGCTTCCGCGAAGAGCTTAAGACTGAAGACACCTACTTTCTTAACTTCTCGCTTGAGGGGTATGACCTACAGTTTGACGCTGAAGAGCTCGAAACGTCAGAGGGTCGTGAAACAGCACTTAAGGCTGTCGATGATCTTCTTTACTCGCTCGAAGACGGCGCATTATCTTGCACGCTATGGGACTTCCATAACGAAACAGTCTATCTAAAGGATGAAGAGTGACCAAGAATCTTAAGACCAAAGTACTTGAGTCACACGTTCTGCGCTTGACGATTCTCGTAGTAGTTGTGTTAGCAGTGTTCGTATTGCTCACCGTTCTCGCGAACCATGCAGTTCCAACTAAAGTTTGGGCTCCAGGCGAACACTGGGGCTATAATCACCCGTTTGATCGCGTTTAAGCTCGAAGGAGCTCGATGTACTACGCTGTAGATCTCCCCTGGGGAGCACCTCGCCCGAAGACACTCGTCTACGATGCTGAGAAAAAGACCTGGTTCCACCGTGGAGCCATTTTGCCTCCGGAGCTTCGTCCGTATCAGGCACTTGAGTTTTCTCGTGAGCGTTGGCACGAGGACGAGAAGAACGGGCTAGTCTCACCGATCACTCCAGGAGAAGCAAACTTTACTCCTCGTCCACACCAGCTTGACGCAGCTAAGAAGATAGCAGCAGCTCACCAGGCCGGCTGGTCAGGATTCTTACTCGCTGACAAGACCGGTATCGGTAAGACACTTTCTACTTTAGTAGGTCTTTCTCTTATCTCGAAGCTGGAGGGGCGCGACAAGGGCAAGAAAGCCACTGTGCTCATCGTCTGTCCGAAAGGCGCGATTCCGGTCTGGCGACAGACGCTTCAGAACTACCGCATGTCACATCCTTTCCTACGTCCTTTAATCCTTAACTACGAACAGCTTCAGAAGCTTCTTTCGACGCCTCCGCAGGCGCGAGTGAACCCAAAGAAGTCGCGCAAGTCACGACAGATCGCTCGTGATGGTCAGCCGATGATGAGTTTTGACTACATCGTCTTTGACGAGGCGCACTATCTGAAAAACTACCCCTCGTCCAATGTCTCCCTTATCGCTGCTAAGATCGCTGGTCTCGACAAGGGCTACCGGAAAGGTAGTTCCCCATTCGTTGTCTTCTCTACTGCTACTCCCGGCTCTACACCGCTTAACTTCTCGATTATGGCTGGGTTCGTAAGTCGCTTGCTCAAGCCTGAACTCAAGAAGCACGTCGGCCCAAAGGAGTGGGGCCAGTTCCTCATGGATGAGGGATTTGAGATTACCAAGGGCAAGTCCGGCTACAATTGGGCCACTGTTCCATGGTTTGGAAAAGACTCGACTGATCCTAAGGAGCGCGCCAAGTACGAGAAGAGCGCTAAGGCCGCAAAGCTTAAGCAACGTAGAGATGCCCAGCGCATCGGCAAGGCTCTCACCGGCAAGAACGCTCCTTTCATCATGCGCTCGCCGAAAGACATCGCCGGCTGGCCTGAGCAGCAGCTTATCCCGCTTCCGATTGAGCTGGGACCGAAGCAGAAGCAGTATTATCGCGAGGCGTGGACTCAGTTCCGAAGCTGGTTAAACTTGAGCCCAACCCACAAGGATCCCAAGGGTGCCCTCGTACAGCAGCTTCGCTATCGACAGAAGACCTCGCTTCTACGCGTGGACTCTGTTGTCGAGCTAGCCAAGGAATGGGTGGCCGAGGATAAGCAAGTTTACATCTCGGTCGAGTTCATTGAGACGTTAGATCGCATGAAGGAGGCGCTCGAAAAGGCTAAGATCTCTGTAGCTGAGATCTCCGGTCGCAACGCAGCCGAGCGTACATCAGAGAGATTACGATTCCAGACCGGTCGAGCATCAGTTGTTATCTCAACGGTGGTTGAGGCTATCTCACTCCATGCGAACGAGACCTTGCCGGATGGCTCAAAAGCTACTCCTAACGAGCGTATAACCGTTCTCTCCGACATCCGACAGAATCCTCTTGATTCACTTCAGGCGCTCGGTCGAGCACATCGTGACGGAGAAAACTCTTTCGCCTACGTGCCGTACATCGAGTCCACTGTTGACAAGAAGATCGTTGATACGTTCATCGGCAAGGTAGAAAATCAGAAGTTGATGACCGGCTCCTCGGCAGAGGCTGCAGCCGAGCTCGAGCTTATCTTCCGCGTAGCCGCTGCTAAAACCACGAAACCTAACCAGTTGAGCTGACAGTGGACGCCGTACTAGAAATTTGGGACAAGCTTGTCTCAGTTCAAAAGCAGCCTGAGACTTGGATGCTTGTCGTCGCATGGATTCTAGCTGTGGGTCTTACGGTTACGCCTCTTTGGGGTGCGGCGAGGAACATCATCACTGTGGTCCATGAGGGTGGACACGCGCTCATGGCGGTACTGTGGGGACGGCGCGTATCCGGTATCAAACTCCACGCTGATACCTCGGGTGTTACAGTTTCTCGTGGTAAACCAAACGGCCTCGGCATGATCTTTACTACAGCTGCAGGCTACACCGCTCCGGCAACGCTGGGTCTTATCCTAGCGTTCTTGTCGGCCACCGGCCGCACATATTTAGCCCTAGCCTTCATCGGCCTTAGCGTAGCGCTCGTGTTTCTCAGTGTTCGGAACATCTGGGGCTTCGTCGTGACGTTGCCACTTACGGTGGGGATGTACTTCCTACTGCAGCTGAATGATTCTGTACAAAGCTTTGTGCTAGTAGCCATCGCAGCATTCCTCACAGTTGCAAGCACACGCCCAGTAATCGAGCTTCAACGTTCTAGAAGCAAAGGCGAGGCTGATGAGTCGGACGCCGACCAACTTCAGCGGCTTACGTTCGTGATTCCTGGGATCGTTTGGGTGGGCTTATTTATGCTATACTCGTTGGCTGCTAACGGCCTAACCGTATGGCTTATGCTCTCAGGAAGCACCACGCCGACTAGCTAAAGTAAAGCGTTCCGATTACGTGGTAAATCGTGAGCAAAACAAAGAGTACGGTTGCAACACGAATTCCAAAGCGCGCGTAACGCCGTCCGCCCGGAGAGCGGTGCTGATTAGCGATGATCCAAAGTGCGCAGAGTAACAACACTCCAGCAATAGCTCGAATCGCCATGGCTCCGGCGAAGCCGAAAGTGTCAGCAATGAAGCCCCAGACAGGGTTACCTTCAACAGCAATCGGGTTCACCACGATGATGAGATAGCTGGACACGGCGTCAAAAAGTGTAGCCATTACGCTAATAAGAAAGTATGACGTGAGTCGCTTTGTCGGCGAGAAGAAAGAACGTTCTTGCTGGCGCCGTTCAGAAAGCGTGGTCATAGTAATCCGTTCGTGAGGTACAAAAGCCTATGACTGATTGTACCTAGCTTTGGTAGGATGAAGCTGATATAGCCTGTAGGACTTCCGATAGAAAGAGAGCTCCGCATGAACCTAAGACGCCGCTTATGCGTCGGAGTTGTGGCAGCCTCCTTAGCATTAGGTCTTACGGCTTGCAGCACGGCCGATGCAAAGCCTTCTCCAACTCCTGGCCACAGCCCAAACACCTCAAGTTCAGCTAAAGCAACGCCTTCGGCTTCAGCTACGCCTGAAGATAGCAAGCTTAATAAAGAGGCTAAAGCATTCTTCGCTACTTTGCCCGACGCCGCCACTTGGACCACGAGCTATACTCCAAAAGGCTCAAGCGCAACGAAGAACGAGCTTGGAGTTACCGAGCTTAAGGCATGGGTAGTGAGTAAGCAGCAGGATGGCTGGACACTCAAGTTCACCACTGATAAGCCTGATACGCTCGTCGGTTATCTAAGCAAAGACAATAGAATTGTAAGCTTCCTTTCTGCAACGAACCCGGATACTAATAAGCCAACTACGGCTGTGTTCTTCTACCCCGATACGACGGTATGGCCTGGCACGTCGACCCGGTCTTAAATCGGCCGGTTCAGTGCAGTAACGAAGCCTGCAGAGTCGCCTCCATAGATCATCACTTTAGTCACTACAGTGACGCTAAAGACGCTATAGCTATTGACTCTGCTTTCTCTACCCCTCCGAATCCGAGCGAGCTCGTTTTTAGAGCGGATCGTTCAGAGAAGACCGGCTTGTTGTTTCTAGAGAGTTTCTTCACCAACGCTTTAGGGGAGCTTGTGATCCTCACTGTCGAGGAGCACGACACCTATAGTGTGGGCGGGCTTTTTGTTGCTGGTCGTGAGTACGGCTTGGCTCGGATAGAGGGCGAGGGTGACACCGTACTCAACAACTGTGCGAAGCTTTCTCTCAACACTGCTGTTCGCGACTTCGATGAAGAGCTCTGGCCTAGTGCTAATGTAGTAGCGCTTCATCGAAGTGTCGCTCAAGCTTCTACGGACGAAGACATTGTGGCTCCTGGCAAACTCACGCTCAGTCTCACCGATGAGACTCAAGGGCATCGCGCTTATAGTGGGTACACTGCATCCGGTGTAGAGATAGCCGTCACCATCGGCTCGGGTTACGCCGTAGCGCGAGCTGACCTAAACCGCTCATCGAGCATCCTCTACGAAGCCAATTTACTTGAGGATGAGAGCTACGACGCTAACCGTGCTCGCTTTGTAGCCAAAGCCTTTGGAGAGCTCGTCGCCGCGCGCGTATAGCTAGGTAAGATAAACCTATGTCTTTCGATCTGTTTAGTAGTGTTACTGAAGCAACCAAGCCTGAGGCTGACGCCGACGCCCAGGTTGTAGCTCTCTGTGATTTTGTCAAGACGCTTACCACGGCTCAGCTCAAGCAGATCACAGTGCTTCGCAAGGCCATGGATTTTGAGCTCTGGCAAACCGCCGCTCGAGGCCTGCAGTCGTTTGCTTACGAACGAGGACTTAAGGATGACTGGTGGCGAATCGTCGGCATCGTAACCGAGGCGCGTAAGGGTCTTGAGTGGACATCCGGATGGGATGCAGCTTACGATCACGCTATGTGTCTACTCCTGAAGCCGTACGCCGGCGTGGGTATTCCAAAGCCTCATTATGAGCTGTTGACTGGGCCTCTAGTCGCCGCCGGCTTTGATCTTGAAAAAGATTCCGACTAAGTGTTGCGAACAGTTAGAAACCTGTTATAGTTAATCTCAACGCCGCAAACGCGGTGCCTCAGGAACCATCTTGAGGACAAAGTGATATTAACTCTCACAACGATCACCGAGTGACAGGAAGGAAGGTGAAACCGATGAATATTCGCTCATATCGCGGACTCGTCGTAATCCCCTCCTTGCTGCAGCCAGGTAGCAAAAAGCCGTTTACATGCGAACAGCATGATCAGGCTACGCTCTGGCTCTCGGCGGCGAATAACTGAACAACTCTCGTTCAGATCGCCGCAACAACACTCCACCAGAACCGCCGCTCCATCCCCAGAAAATCGGGGTTGCGCAGAAGCGTTCTTCGTGTAAAATGGTGATCCGATCGAAACCCGCGACATACCGGGGACCCGCACAGAGTTGCGGCGAGGTAAACGTCGTGATACGATTAGACTTCCACACGCTAGGACACTTCGGTGGCCTGGCATGAGGATTAAACTTAATAAAGAGGTCCGGGTAGGCATCCCGGGGAAGCAGACCCTAACCCAATCCGAGGTTAAAAGAAAACTTAGTATCGGTGTCTATCTTCGCATGAGCTTGCTCTTGCAGGATGGCGAACTTTTAACGACTAACGTGTTATAGTTAGGCGGGCGTGTTCGGGAATCGGCTGACCAAACCGATTCTTGCGAGGCTTTCGGGCTTCAAACCTAGAAGACGGACGCCGCTCATGCGGAATACAAGTAAAGTGGCCTTCGGGCCACACACGCCTCTTTAGCTCAGTTGGTAGAGCAACCGGCTCTTAACCGGTGGGTCCTGGGTTCGAGCCCCAGAGGGGGCACGCAGTTTTCTGAAGGTCAATCTTGCAGACACCTTACCAGTGCGAGTTGGATTGAGTTAGGAAAACAAAGCACCAAGCAACGGTCTGCGACTCGAGCGGCTCCTGTGGTGGGAGCAAGCGGGGCGCAGGGGCACTTGGCATGCGGATGTAGCTCAATGGTAGAGCCTCAGTCTTCCAAACTGATTACGCGGGTTCGATTCCCGTCATCCGCTCAAACCTGATACAATCGTTTCAGGCTCAAAGCACTTACGGGGTGTGGCTCAGCTTGGTAGAGCGCTCGGCTGGGGGCCGAGAGGTCGCAGGTTCAAATCCTGTCGTCCCGACGTAACATCGTGTAAGATAAGTGTAGTAACATCGGAGTGTAGCGCAGCTTGGTAGCGCGCGCCGTTCGGGGCGGCGAGGTCGCAGGTTCAAATCCTGTCATTCCGACTTAGTAGTGATTCGTCACTACGCATGAAAGTGCAGGACTCTCGCAAGAGGGATAATCCGAGGTAGAGACGGCCATCTCTATCACGGGAACAGGTGGCCGCCTGTCCGCTAACGGTTTTAAACGGCCACTTTGGGGTATGGTGTAATTGGCAACACAGCGGTTTCTGGTACCGCAGTTCTTGGTTCGAGTCCAGGTACCCCAGCGAACGGAATAACGTCGAAAGCTTAGGTCCAGCTCGCCAGCTGGCCGCCGATTAGTAGACTCTCGAGAGGGTGCGCTCGTGTTCCGCTTAGGAATGTAGTTCAACTGGAAGAGCAGCGGCCTCCAAAACCGCTAGTTGCAGGTTCGAGTCCTGTCATTCCTGCTCCGTCAATTTCTAGAAACGTGTTGACTTGTTCTAAGAACCTGTTAAGATGATGTTGTTGACGTACTTGAGACACCATGCTCAAGTTATTTTGGCCCTGTAGCTCAGTTGGTTAGAGCGCCGCCCTGTCACGGCGGAGGTCGCCGGTTCAAGTCCGGTCAGGGTCGCCAAGCGGTGAGTTTCAGCCTCGTGCTGAACGTGAAGGAACTACAAGGAGTCCTTCCCACAAGTACAATGGACCGCCTTTGGTTTCGTAGCTCAGAAGAGTAGAGCGTCCGCCTGTCGAGCGGAAAGTCGCCGGTTCGAGTCCGGTCGAAATCGCGTGGTAGCCGTCACAGGCTGGCTCTAGAAACTGTGACGGATAGTGGATGTTCTCGTAGCCAGAGAACAAGAGGTGCCCAGTCGCCTCCTATCGCAAGTTTGGCCTGTTAGCACAATCGGTAGTTGCGCCGCCCTTTCACGGCGGGGGTTAGGGGTTCGAGCCCCCTACAGGTCACTGAAAGACAGCTCAACCTATTAGCCACGGTTGAGTCGGTGCCGGGGTCGACTCCCCGGTCGGTGTGGCACACCGGATGGGATTCACCGCGTCTTTCTCTTAGGGGTATAGTACAGTGGCCTAGTGCTCTAGTCTCCAAAACTAGCAACGTGGGTTCAAATCCCACTACCCCTGCATGGCTCAGGAAGCTTCATCTTCTGAGCACCGGCGGATAACAGTCCTCTGGCTTTTGCTAGGCACCGTCGGATTTTGAACTTTCAAGGCATAGACGGCACACGGCCGTACTACCCTTGACTGCTTGGTCGCGACGACGCGTAGTTGCGATTCCAAACCGATGATGTACAGCATCGGAATAGTCGTTTCATCGAACGGCGGTAGGCATGGCTGTGGGTTCAAGTCCTTCCTGTCCTCTAAAACAACTGAGGATAGTACGTCTCAATTGGCAGAGCGAACTTACCAAACTACGATGAAACAACTCCTAGGGATATAGCTCAGCTGGTTAGAGCGCTTCGCTGATAACGAAGAGGTCCACGGTTCAAGTCCGTGTATCCCTACTTCAGAGGTAACGGCAACCCGGATGATGACCGAACGATAGGCTCATCACCTATCGGGGTTGCAAGTGCCCATGATCCTGGGCGATTAATCCGTAGGGGTAGCGGGACTGGCTGTAAACCAGTTGTCTTTGACTCGGGGAGTTCAACTCTCTCATCGCCCACGACACGCCGTGAAGCTAGGTTTTGACAAGGCTTCTCGCATCGTGTTATAGTTATCTCATCGCCGCTTACGGGTGACGAAACAAGGAACTTGAAAAGACAATAGAGAGACGTGATCGAAAGATCACATGCACGTATGGCGGAATTGGTAGACGCGCTAGCTTGAGGTGCTAGTGTCCTTCGGGACGTGCTGGTTCGAGTCCAGTTATGTGCACACAGTAACACTGTCGGCCCGGTATGGGAGCCGTTAATCCTTGCTTATACGTCCGGTCGTGCACTGTTTACATCACGACGGGTCATGCCCTGTTGGCGGAATTGGTAGACGCGCTGGTTTTAGGTACCAGTATCTTCGGGTGTGTGGGTTCGAGTCCCATGCGGGGCACTGGTGTGAAGAAACACCCGTTCCAGCTAAATAGGTGTGATGCTGTGCGGTATGGGTTTCTTTTGAACAGATTCACCGATCTGTTCCACATCGTAATTATGGTTGACAGTGATTCCTGAAACTGCTCATTGGCCATTAGCTCAGTTGGCAGAGCGCCGAGCTGTTAACTCGGATGTCGCTGGTTCGAGCCCAGCATGGCCAGCTACCCGTTGTATGCGGGTTGATCCTCGATAGCTCAATTGGCAGAGCAGCCGGCTGTTAACCGGCAGGTTGTTGGTTCGAGTCCAACTCGGGGAGCAGGTAGTGATTCAGTACACGGCTCCATCTTAGGAGAAACAAATGCTGACGAGGGCAGGTTCACCTCGGAATTAAGAACTTACCGATTTCCTAGAACCATTCCGGTCCGGCGTCGCCAAAATCCTGGCGTCGGGTAGCCGTCGTAATGTGGAAGACCTTGCAAGGGGACGCACTCAAGAGTAAAGGATTGTGAGAGTGCTGGAAATCAACGTAACGAGGGATCGCTAAGATTCCGCCTCTAACGGCGGGCTTAACGTTCTGCTCGTTGTGGGCCTCTAGCTCAGTTGGCAGAGCACCGGACTTTTAATCCGAGGGTCGTCGGTTCGATCCCGACGGGGCCTACAAACGTTGCCTGCAGCAACGTCAGTGATGAGTCACGGTCAGCGTGCTCTCGAAAGTACGGCGGTTGGCTGTCCGCCCGAACACCGCGTGACAAATCATGCACTGCTTGTGTAAAGCAAGATTCGCTTTCAGGATTAAGCGACGAGAAACAAACCTGAATCCACGCGCCTTTAGCTCAGTTGGTAGAGCGCTACGTTTACACCGTAGATGTCGTCGGTTCGAGCCCGGCAAGGCGCACCGCGAGGAAACTCGTGTAAGTGCAACAACGGCACTTCATGGTGGGTATAGCTCAGCTGGTAGAGCGCCTGGTTGTGGTCCAGGAGGTCGCGGGTTCGAGCCCCGTTACTCACCCTTTCGATTGTAGGTGACGGGTTTTTCGGAAACTGCGTAACCTTCTTTACGGGCCTGTGGCGCAATTGGTAGCGCACCGCTTTTGCAAGGCGGGGGTTGAGGGTTCAAGTCCCTTCGGGTCCACTGTTCGGCTTCCAACCGAACACCCTGGGAAGGGAAACGTCCGGCCTGCGGCAGCGACAGGCTCATTACTACTGCCGACGTAAGATGATGTTAGCCACGGCGTAAAGGCTCATCCGCGTGGGAAGCGTGAGGAATCCTAGTCATCCGTACTCGAGTCGGATGGCGTTTGGCTCTGTAGCTCAGTTGGTAGAGCGCTCGACTGAAAATCGAGAGGTCGTCGGATCGATGCCGTCCGGAGCCACACGAAGTACCGTAGAACACTGTCCGATATGCCTTCGGTCTGGATACACATCTGCTCACTCAGGTTGAAACCCAGGACACAGTGACGGCAACCGTAGTCTGGAACGTTATCGCGCGGCGAAGTTGTGAATCGCCGGTGATGACAGGAATGGCTTCAATGGGAGCGTGTCTGAGCGGCTTAAGGAACTAGTCTTGAAAACTAGCGTAGTGAAAGCTACCGTGGGTTCAAATCCCACCGCTTCCGCAAGAACACCTTGACGGCCTAACCTCGGTTAGGTGTACGCAATCGGACGGAGTGCGTGCTGAAACGTCGGCCTCAAAGAATGGACCGCTTTGAGTCTCTGTCCACATGGAGCTGTCGCATAGTCCGGTCGAGTGCGCTCGTTTCGAAAGCGAGTGAGGTGTTAAAGCCTCCGTGGGTTCGAATCCCACTGGCTCCGCGTTGTTTAGGCGTTGGCGACAACGTAAAAGCAGTGGTAGGTGGAAAGTAAATCCTACTGAAGAGGACCTAGGGCGCATGTCGTGTGTAGCCCTATACTGTAGCAAACCTCGCTCGCTGCCTAGACACAAAACGTTCCGAATGCTGGAATTGGTAGACAGCCTGGCGATTAGGTAGCCGACTCTACGGTCGCAAAAGTACCGAAAGCCGCGGGCGAGTTGCGTAGATAGGCTCGTATTGTTGGGTTCGAGTCCCACTTCGGAATAACAGGCTAGAAGAACTCCTTTAGGAAAGCTTCTGCCCTTCGGTAATCAGTCCGACGGCAGGGTTAAGCCGATACAAAATACCCTTATGGGTCTCTGTGCCGAATTGGGTGAAGGCAGCGGACTGTAAATCCGTGACGTAAGATACATTCTGGGTTCGAGTCCCAGGGGGCCTACAATCCGCTCTTGTAGCGGCCTAGCGAGACATCGCTTTCCTCGGGACAGGAAGAAAATGTCTGAGTCAACAAGATGCCTCGCGGCCTCGAAAGCTAAGCGAGGGTCCCCATCGACTTGACAATACGGCCCCATCGTATAGCGGCCTAGTACGTCGCCCTCTCACGGCGGTAACGCGGGTTCGAATCCCGCTGGGGTCACACATGAAGCTATAGGTTAGCTTCAGAAAACACACGGTAGCTTAACACTGCGAAGTGTGCGGTAAAAGTCCGCATCATGGCCTGTTCGTATAATGGTAGTACGGTAGATTCTCAGTCTACTAGCAGGGGATCGATACCCCTACAGGCTACTGGAAACACGGTAATAGCCTGGGTTCGAATCCCAATGGTGGCGCACACCCTCGGCAGAGGGTTTGGGAAGTCGATAGCCCACAACGTTTCCTACTCATTCCTTAAAGCTGACCATGCAAGCTGCAAGGTGTATTTTGTGTGCATGGCGGGCTCCTACCGGTTCAAAGCAAGGAGTGAGGCTTCGGCCAATAAACTAACGGCCTACAGGTACCAGGTGCTTCGACACCGTGGGCTGTCCATGATCCTCTGATCGGAGTGAGGAAGATCCACCTGTCCCGGGTGTTCGCGTAGGCTGCAGTAAGTGCCAGGGTTAAAATTGTGGGGCGTGGTACTCTAAAGTATCTAGAGAGGTGTAGCGAGCCTTTACCTGAAAAGGTAGCTGAAAAGCTCACGCGCTCCACCACGGGATGTAGCTCAGCTTGGTAGAGCGCTCGCTTTGGGAGCGAGAAGTCGCAGGTTCGAATCCTGTCTTCCCGACAATGACGAGTCCTGAAGAACTGGAAAGCTGAGAATGCTCAATCTTCTTCAGGACGTTGCAACCTCGTCAGAAGCCCTAACCGCTCACAGCTCGTTTGTAGATAGCGCGACTCATATGATCGCCCTGTGATGTTAGGCGTTTGCCTCAGTAGCTCAGTGGATAGAGCACTTCACTACGGATGAAGGGGTCGGGGGTTCGAATCCCTCCTGGGGCACGGGAAAGATGATGTGGATCTTGTGACGGCCTCCACAACCGTCGCTCTCAGAGCGAAACGCTATAGGCTTTTACCGGCTTGATCACCGGTGAAAGCCTGGACGTAAAGTACCTCTCGTGGGACTTTCCCGCCAGTCGATGTAGTTTAACAGCTGGGAATCGTAAGGAAGCTTACGAGCTAAAACGCCGGTATCCCCCGGAGAGTGAGGTTCGAATCCTCACGTCGGCTCAAACTTAGAGATGTTAAACGGTTGCCGCCGTTTAGCTAAGGACTAAGCGTAGTGGCGAGGTCGTTATCCTCGGGCAATCCGGACGGCAATCCGGGCGTCCTTTAGTGTAATGGTTAGCACGGTCCCCTCAAAAGGACAAGACGGGGTCAGTACCTGAGAGGAACACGTGGTGACGGAAACCAGGCATCAGCCGAACCGTTCATTGCCCAGTGGGGGAATTGGCAGACCCGCCCGCCTTTGGAGCGGGGCACTTTGTAGGTTCGACTCCTACCTGGGTAGCAAGGCTTAATCTTGTCTGGCCTACGTCTTAAAACCCGTAGCGCTGATTCTAAGCGTGTTCTACGTCCTAGACGAACAACGACACGGCTTCGTACGCCTCAAGCTTAAACTGACAGCTACAGTCATTGAAAGAGAGATCATGAGCGCACCGTTCACCGAACTTTACGTCGTGGTTATCGACGGAAGTAACAAGCGGGTCTATAACAAAATTGGCCCCGCTCGTGCTCGAGTCACGAGCTGTATTGAGAAGAGCACAGATCGTTTCCGAAGCAATGTAGAGCTTTGGTCGGTAGGTGACAACGGTTGGCGCATTGATTTCTCAGCTCAAAACGGAGATCATCACTCGAAGATCACTTGGCAAACCGCTATCGAGGCTAACAAGCGTCGTGAGGAGCGTTATGCTCAGGAGGCTAAGGATCGCGACATCGCTAAGAAGCGTGCAGAGTACGAGCAGCTGCGTAAGATGTTCGAGAATAACTAATAAGCTTCCGGCTTCGGTCGGTTCGGCTTTTGTAGCTCAGTTGGAAGAGCGCCGGCTATTGAAGGCTGGAGGTCGCCTGTTCGATTCAGGCCGAAGCCACAGTGACTCAGGTCACTCAGGGATGTACTTAGTGAATTACCCCTGGACTGTAACCGATTTGCGGATAGCGTTGAAGATGGCCGTTGATTACACTGGAAAGAGCTTGGTGTAACTTGCGTAAAGCTACGAAAAAGCTTTGCACCATGGGGCCTTAGCTCAGTTGGTAGAGCGCTTGAATGGCATTCAAGAGGTCACGGGTTCGATTCCCGTAGGCTCCACGGAAGACTATAGAGGTAGACATACCTCGTTCTCTTCTCATTCTAAGCAAGTATCGTGTGGTGGAACGGTAGACACGGCCGTCTAGGTGCTAAGGGTTTAGCTGATGAGCGAAAACCTATGCCCGGAAACGGCTTCCCTAAGCCTGTGGATGGAAACGTCCGCAGCGTAATCGGAGTGCGGGTTCAAATCCCGAGATGAGAAAACTTAGAGTGCTTGGGCTTGTAGCTCCAATGGTAGAGCGCCTGCTTTGCAAGCAGGATGTTGTCGGTTCGAGTCCGACCTGGTCCACAGTTGTGTTCTCCACCTGTTATGATTGAGAACACAACTACACATGGAGATGTGACCGAGAGGCTTATGGTACTTCACTGCTAATGAAGAGTAGCTCACAAGGCTACCGCAGGTTCGAATCCTGTCATCTCCGCAAGGTGCAAATGACTCCTGCGCATTTGCTTAATCTAGGATTCATTAGACTAGGCCTAATCTTAAAAGGTAAGAGGACTATGAAGAAACGCAGAAACTGTTCGCTCTGCGGGCGAACAAAGACCGGCGTGTGGTTCCTCACCACTGATTGTAAGATCTGTAGAGCACAGTGGAGAGCTTTCTACGCGCATCGTACAGACGTGTCGCCACTCATGAGGGCTATTTCAGCCGAACAAGCTGAAGCAGTAGCTCAGCGACACTAACAAGACAACCGAGGTCTGCATGCTTGCAGGCCGAGGGAGCCTGCACTTTTTGCCGCGGCCGTGCGAGGCTCATTTACCTAATGGTTGCTAGAAGTTAAGAAGTCCTATCACGTCTCTCTAGCTGAAAACTAAACATGATAGGCACATCGCTCTAGTTCAATGGCAGAACACCACTAACGGTAGTGTAGACTTGGGTTCGAATCCCGGGGCGGTACATCAGGGGCACGATGAGAATCCTTCGGGAGATCATCGTGCCCCTGTTTTAGTAAGCCGATGTAGCTCAGAGGTAGAGCAATGGACTCATAAACCGTAGGTCGGGATCTCAGAACTCCCCATCGGTACTTCACCTTGCCGAGGTGGCGGAATGGCAGACGCGCTAGCTTCAGGTGCTAGTGTCCGTAAGGGCGTGTGGGTTCAAGTCCCATTCTCGGTACTCTAATTTTTTGAATCAGTTTAAACTTTTGATGCACTTTCATCTATCGTGTGATACAGTGAGACACATCCGAACTTAGTGAGTCAAATCTTTCTAAGAATCCCCTGTGATTTCGGTGACTGTAACCCGATCAATACACTGAAAGTAAAGGCATCCTATGTCCAAGGCAAGTCACGCGGCTCGCAAGTCTCGGCCGCAGCGTCTCTCTCGTCTCGCCACTTGGCTGGCGATCCCGGCTGCGCTCGTCGCCTCCGGCATCGTGGTTAGCGCCGCGTCCTACGCCGCGTTCTCGTCTTCGACCGTTAACCCGACCTCCAACTGGAACGCCGGCTCGGTCAACCTCACGGACGATGACAGCAACTCGGCTCTCTTCAACGCCAACGCACTGAAGCCCGGCTCCACCGGCAGCAAGTGCATCGTGGTCACCAGCACCGGTAACCTGCCGTCGACCGTCAAGCTCTACGGCACCACCCCGCTTACCACGAAGGCGTTCAGCTCCTACGTGAACCTCACCATCACTCAGGGTACCGGTTCTTCGTTCGGCTCCACGACCTCGTGCTCCGGTTTCACGCCGGCCACCACGAACCCGAACGTCTACTCGGGCACGCTCGCGAACTTCGGTAGCACCTACACGAACTTCAGCAACGGTGCGGACAACTGGGTCACCACCGGTGCTGCTTCCGAGGCTCGTACCTACCAGTTCACCTACACCGTGGACCCGAACACGCCGAACACCTCGCAGGCCGGAACCGCTTCCATCGGTCTCACCTGGGAAGCTCAGAACAACTAATCGCTAACAACTACGGCGACCCAACCACTTCGATTCGAAAGGCAGATTCTCATGGCATCGGTGAACTCACCGGTTACAGAGGACCACCAGTCGTTCAATCGAGCACGCGATTGGGTCGCCGTAGTTGTCGCCGTTCTGGCTCGTGGCATCGTCGGAACTCTACTCGGATTGCTATTCTGGGCTGCGGTTCCGGCTGTCATCGGCTGGGTGCCTACCACTGTAATGACCGGCTCTATGATGCCGAAGATCGTCCCCGGCGATGTGGTTGTGGCCATGCCGGTGGATAAGAAGGATCTTCGAGCTGGCCAGGTGATTCTCTTCCAGAACCCTGATAAGCCTTCTGAAGATCGGCTTCACCGTCTTCGTAAGATCCTTGACAACGGCGAGCTTCGAACTCGTGGGGATGCTAACCCGACCGCTGACTCCACTCCGGCCGACCCGGACAAGGTTAGAGGCGTTGCGCTTCTCCGCGTCCCATGGGCAGGGCTTCCAATCTTATGGATTTCTGAGCACAAGTTCGGCTACTTGATTCTTAGTACCGCGCTCTTCGCCGGCTTGCTCCCTCTCTGTAACATCGACGCTTACCTCCGTAGAGGTGCTCGAGTCAACCGTAAGACTAGCCGCACCAGCGGCGCTCACAGCGTAGAAAGTGAAGTTCGATGAGGCTCCGCGGCACGCTTATCCTAGCTGCTATAATTGCTGGCTCGCTCATACTCGGTATGACCGCTATCGGCGGTACGGCCTACGCTTCGTTCAAGTCGACAACGGTGAACCCAAAGTCGAACTTCAACTCGACTTCGCTCTACGACTGCGGCAAGGCTGCACAGTGGGCGAACGCTTACTTTCACTTCGGCTACAACGAAGATTCTGGAAGTACTGTAATCGATGAAGGGCCAAACAAGCGTAACGGTTCTTACATCGGTGACGTAACAAAGCGAGTGGCCGGTAACTGTGCTAGCAGCCCGTACATTAGCCTTTCCACCAACAGTGGTGACCAGGTAATCACACCTCAGGCCACCGGCGATGCTCCGAACGTCTTCACGCTCGAAAGCTGGTTCCGCACAACGACGCCAGGTGGAAAGATCATCGGTTGGGGATCGGCGCAGACTGACCCCAGTCCGGATGGTTATGATCGCCAGATCTACATGGCGGACAACGGCCAGATTCGTTACGGACTTTACCCGTACGATTACTACAGTGATACGCAGCCGGATCAGAGCCTCATTACTCCGGGTAGCTACAACGATGGAAAATGGCACATGGTTGCCACTACCACCGGCCCTAGCGGCTCTACACTGTATATAGATGGTAAGCCAATCGTTAGTGACTCGACTATGATCCGTGGCGAACTTAACCCGAACGGCTACTGGCGTATCGGATTCGACAGTAATAAGGGCTGGGAAGAAGCTTCGGTTAATCCGTACTACACCGGCGATCTTGACAACACTTCGGTTTGGTATTCAGCGCTCTCAGCCTCAACGATTGCGAGTCACTACGCCGCGGGACGTTGATATTCATTGCTATAGCAACGGTTTGAAAAAAGTTCGAAGAGTTTTGCAGCTCAGGTTGCACTGCTCCTCTGGATGGTGTTATAGTTCTACTACGACGCCGAAACGCGCCGTTCTATACAAACATAAACGAATTATGAGGTCCGGGTAGGCATCCCGGGGAAGCAGACCCTGACGCAATCGGTCGTTACATTCGAATTGGAAAACCGTGGCTGACGTTCACCCCACCAAGGGTGCGTTCAATTTTCTGGGAAGTTCCAGAAGACGTGTTGGCCGCCGCTCATGCGGAATACAAGTAAACTTTGAAGCACTACCTTTAGTCGCTCGATTCACTTCGGTGGAGGAAGCGGTAGGGTCCCGGGACGGTGAAACGTGCTTCAGGTTAGCCCTAACCCGGTGGGCTTTCCACACTTGCCTTTGTAGCTCAGTGGATAGAGCAACCGGTTTCTACCCGGTCGGTCGGGGGTTCGAATCCCTCCAGAGGCACCAACTCATAGTATGAGTTAAGAACAGTGAGTCTTACCGCTGCCTACCACTTTCGGGTCACAAGTACTCCGGAAGCAAACTGGACATACGGGGTTATGTAGAGACTCGGGGAATTGTAAGCTCTCCGCAAGGATCAGTGTTACGCTCGCAAACACGCGATGTCGAACGCTGGTTGCTTACTGTGGCTCCGTGGCGGAATGGTAGACGCGCTTGACTCAAAATCAAGTGTCCTCGCGGGCGTGTGGGTTCAAGTCCCACCGGGGCTACGCATAGACTAATTTCGAAGCGAAACAGGCGTTGCGATTTGCGCAGATCTAGGCGTTATGACGGGACGGGATTAGTTGAAGCACCGTAACGGTTCGGCCGACGGTGAAGTTCACGGTGGTGCAAAACGGCGGTTCGATTCCGGCCAGCAAGAAGGCTTTCGAAAGATAGTCTTACGTTCATAGCTTAATGGCAAAGCTGCGGGTAGTTGCCCGTGAGTGTCGGTTCGACCCCGGCTGAACGTACTACCCAAGTAAACCACGGCGGTGCGACCTCTTCGGACGTTGCGAGTAGGATACCGATGCTAACCGTGGGCGGGATGAAATTGACCGTGCTGCTGCTGATCACAGCGGCCGACTCCCTCGGGCAGGCTTAAAACTCCTACGCACGCCTCTGTAGCTCAGTTGGTAGAGCAACCGGCTCTTAACCGGTGGGTCCTCGGTTCAAGTCCGAGTGGGGGCACTTTAAACAGCACTTCTTACGTCGCCTTAGCTCAGTTGGTAGAGCGCTTCCTTCACACGGAAGAGGTCAGCGGTTCGAGCCCGCTAGGCGACACGCCTCTATAGCTCAGTTGGTTTAGAGCATCCGGCTCTTAACCGGAGAGTCCTCGGTTCGAGTCCGAGTGGGGGCACTGTAGAGGAACCGCGGGTCGCTCCCGTGAGACACCCCTCTAAAGTACAGCACCGGCGTCACAAGTGCTCCCTAGCGATAAAGGGTCAATCGCTTCTCAACCGTAGGTGGAGGCCCGGAAGCACGCTAAGCCAAGCTTTGTGTGAAGCTAACCGGCACCTACGGCGGAACGGACGCCGCAAACTCTTCAAAATAGAGGGCGTTCTAAGACTTCGAGCACTTTAAGTGCTTGATCCGATGTAAACCGTAGCGGCAGCGGGGCGGACTGTTAATCCGTATGGGGCAACTCATCCACTGGTTCGAATCCAGTCATCGGAGCTTCGACGTTAGCTCAGAAGCAGAGCGCCTGGATGTGATCCAGGAGGTCCCGGGTTCAAATCCCGGACGTTGAACTGTCTTGAAGGGTAGCCTCTTCAAGAAGGTGCCGATCTACCGAAAGATCGGAGGCACGCGAAGCAGGCCTTAAAGCTTCGTTCTAGCGGATCGGGATACGCCGCCCCTGCTTGCACTGTCAGGAGAAAGCTTTCACCCTCTTAGCGGAGGTGATCGAAGCAACAGCGCTACTCGCCTCCGTATACCCTCTGGCTTCGAACCAGCTGAAAGGTTAATGGATACATGCAGGTTCGAGTCCTGTCGGGGGCACAGGTCAACGGCGCGCTGTCGCCGTATGACTCGCCAAGTTACTCGGGCGCTAACGGTTAGATCGACCGTCAAGCAACGTAACGGCCTCGTAGCTCAGTTTGGTAGAGCAGCGTTTAATCCGGAGAAGGTCGCGGGTTCGAATCCCGTCGAGGCATGCACCATCGGAGTATAGTGTACTGGCATGCACGGGCCGGCAGTTTTGAGCTGGTCAAGAGTGGTTCGAATCCCCGACTCCGGCTTCGCCGCCGCGCGAATGCTGAAGCCACCTCCCCAGGCTGGAAACAGAGCAAGGAAACTTCAGTCAAAAGTTGCACACGCTGATAGATGTGTGTATAGTAGTACTTACAACAACACAACATATGGCTCCTTGGTGGAATTGGCATACACGGTGCACTTAAAATGCGCTGCCGAAAGGATTGTGGGTTCGAGTCCCACAGGGGCTACGTTTTAACTGGGCATCGACCTCGGTTAGGATAGCTACTGCCGGTAACTTATGCACCGGGTTCTAGCTTTTGACAAAGTCGAGACCCTGTGGAACCACAGACCAGGTGGAATGCTCGAATGAGTACTGGAAACTGGGAAAGCAGAAACGCCGATGATCCTGGATTAGTCGCCAGGGCTGCAAGCTCGTGACTTCCATCGGCACAACGCTCTAGACATACGTTGGATCAGTTCTAGAGTGGGCATCGATGCTATTAGCCCAAACCGCTCCAACCGAGGCGGGCGAACTACTCGATGCCGTTTGCCGCCTTAGCTCATCTGGTAGAGCATTCCACTTGTAATGGAAAGGTGATCGGTTCGAGGCCGATAGGCGGCTCCATTGGGATAGCGAAAGCTTTGATCTTGATGGAGGGATAGCTTCCCTCGACAACCACCGTAAAGACCGGGTCCGATGATATCTCCGACGCCCGATACGTCAGGTGGGGCTTGCCGCCTTAGCTCAGCCTGGTAGAGCACTCCACTCGTAATGGAGGGGTCATCGGTTCGAATCCGATAGGCGGCTCACTGGTCCGGTTTGATCCGGATACGATGCTAGCTCAAAGACTGTGACGAAAAATGCACAGCACCGGTTCTACGCCTCTTTAGCTCAGTCTGGCAGAGCGCTTCGCTCATAACGAAGTAGTCGCTGGTTCAAATCCAGCAAGAGGCACCGTTGTGTCCGGTGGGATAGCCCTCGTTAGGAGGGCGGGTTTGGAGACCTAGGCCCACCGGTAACCCGTCCGCGCCCTCGGATCAACGAACTGGGAACATGCCCTCTTAGCTCAGTCGGTAGAGCACTTCAATGGTAATGAAGAGGTCGTCGGTTCGATTCCGACAGAGGGCTCAGAGGGGCCTGTGAAGTCTTGGTCGATCTCCAGGCCTCTCGCTTTTGATATTGACTAGGACCAAGGCTTCCTAGGAGATCATCATGAGCAAATCAGTGGGCTATGTTTATCGCATTGTCAACAAGTTAAATGCAAAGACCTACATAGGCCGTCATTCACCAAGACCAGGTGAAGAATGGCGCACCTATCTCGGCAGTGGTGTGCTAGTTCGAAAAGCTATAGCAAAGTATGGCATCGAGAATTTTGACAAAGAACTTGTCTCTGAACACCTCACTCGTGATGATTTGGTTAAAGCTGAAGCCGAAGCTATAGCTAGTGAAATCGCACGAGGTAAGGCTGAGTACAACATCTTTGTTGATGGCGTGCCACCTATAGACGAGAACGTAATCTCAAAAGCTGTAGATCTGTATCTAACAGATCTACTTACTGTAGATGACATCGCTATCGAGCTTGGCATTTCAAAGCCTAGAACACTGTCTATGCTGCAATCACGGGGCGTAGTTAGAGAACGCAATAACTCTAAAGTACTTAGGAACCCTCGTAAAAGAGCTTTCAAAGTTTGCGTAGTGTGCGATAAGACGTTTGAGACAAGCTACAAGCAAGGTAAAGGAAAGACGTGCTCCTTATCTTGCAGGTCAAAACTTGGTTCTAAAAATGCTCATGAAAGATTAGGCCAATAGCAAGTATGCCTCCTTAGCTCAGCCTGGCAGTAGCGCTTCCATGGTAAGGAAGAGGTCGTCGGTTCAAATCCGACAGGAGGCTCACGGTGGATTGCTTGCGATTCTCCTACGCTTACCTAGCGTAACGGTAGCTGGACACCGAAAGCAAGACTCCAGATAGGTTGGCTCACCTGAAGAGCAGGGAAGCATCTCCCGAGAAATCGTGTATGTCTAGTCCCAGGTAAGGGAATGTAGCTGCGAACGGTGCTGCAAGTGCTCCGAAGAGGTTCGGATAGTCTTGTTCTGCAGTAATAGCTCAATTGGTAGAGCACTTCGTTGCCAACGAAGAGGTTGCCGGTTCAAGTCCGGTTTACTGCTCGGGCAACTATTTCCTTCAATCAATAAGGTGATTTTCCTTACGCGGCGTGGCGCGTGCCCAACCACGCATGTGACAGTAGCTCAGCTGGTAGAGCACCTCGTTGCCAACGAGGATGTCGCGGGTTCAATCCCCGTCTGTCGCTCGAACAGACGATTTGCACTTACTCCTCCGACTGAGTATGAATCGTTGTAATGGCGTGACGCGGCACGTGTTCAAACCGCGTATGCGAAAGTAACTCAGTTGGTAGAGTTCCAGTTTTCCAAACTGGCTGTCGCGGGTTCGAGCCCCGTCTTTCGCTCTGTACAAACAATTGCGAGTGGAGCTACAGTTGATTACGGCGCCTGTCCGACTACGACGGATCGGTGCTTAGCTCAACACCATCGGGTTAAAGGTGGCTCCTAGAGTCGTAGCTTGAAGTTGTTTGTACTTAGCTCGATATGATACTATGACAAACAAGGCATCGTAGTAGTCGACTTCCAAACCTGGATGCCCGAAAGACCCACAGCCGGCTTAGGCCGGTAGGATGCAGTTAGGGAAGTCTTTAAACAGTTTATGCCCCCGTATCCCCTCACGCTTATAACGTGTAGAAAGGGTAGTCGGTGCCACGTCAGTTCAAGTCTGACCGGGGGTACAGTTGATCGCGTGACACATAGCTGTGGCGAATAGATCAACTGCTTGGGGATGTAACTCAGTGGTAGAGTGTCATGCTGATAACATGGAAGTCCCAGGTTCGAATCCTGGTATCCCCACAAGGAACGCGCTAAGGAGCCGTAATCGCAAGATCGGCAAGCAAGACATGGCCTTAGTCAGCGATTCCGAAGTCCTAGAGATATCTAGGCGGAGATCTTAGCGGATCACGTTCAGTATCGGGCTCATCGTTACCACGGCGGGGAGTCACACTGAAAGCTCTGGAGATAAGTTGGTTCTCGTGAGAGCGTTTGGCCCTGTAGCTCAGTTGGTTAGAGCGCCGCCCTGTCACGGCGGAGGTCGCCGGTTCAAGTCCGGTCAGGGTCGCCGAGGTAAGAGCGCGTTAGTCTGGAGAGGCTAGCCCACACTCTGATCGGAAAGAGCGGTTCGACTCCGTGCGGTCTTACCTCTTTATGGGGTCTTAGCTCAGTTGGTAGAGCGTCTCGTTCGCAATGAGAAGGCCAGGGGTTCAATTCCCCTAGACTCCACGCGGCTCGGGCCCTCATTCGAGGATAACCTGGGCTAGCATTTTCCTGGACGTTTCGACTCCCCAGGATGCCGGTTGACAACTACCCGCGCGTTGGTAAGATAGTTGAGCAGGGATCGTCCACACTCGTGGGTAGCGTGATCTTGCTGTGTGTAACCGAAGACATGAACTCTTCGGACGAAAACTCTTCGGTTACACTTTGGGGCCTTAACTCAGTTGGTAGAGTGCCTGCTTTGCAAGCAGGATGTCAGGAGTTCGATTCTCCTAGGCTCCACAAACTCATCAGACAAGGCTTCAAATCTGATGAGGAGTGAAAGAGAAAATGTGAGACAGCTGTTCGGATAAGGACAGCTCCGAACTCACCGAACACTTCGCCTTAACTATTGGCTAAAGTGTTCGTAAGTAATGGCATCGTCGCTTAAGCAACGGCCTGGCTTCGTCGGCTCGCGTACTAGTATGGTGCGTATGAGGCGAGGTAAACGTTCTCTCTCACTTACTTTGGGGTATGGTGTAATTGGCAACACAGCGGTTTCTGGTACCGTCGTTCTTGGTTCGAGTCCAGGTACCCCAGCGTTACGGCTTCGGCCGTGGCAAACACGATTCTGCCTAAACTCGAAAGAGCAGGCAGTCCACACCTCAAGCGAACTCCTACCGACCGACGTAAGGCTCGCTCGGCTAGCCGTAGCTACACCCGCGGGGGCGTGCTCCTAACTCGGCACGCGAGGTCACTGGGGAGTCCTTTCAGAATCGTAAAGAGCTTCGGCTCTAGCCCAGGCAAGTTCTTGGAACTTCTTGAGAATCGCTCTCTCGTCTGGGTACACGGAAATCACCGGTGCTGCAGCGCCGCCGATGGAAGTCGTTTCTCATGCTCTTTAACCGAAACCAAAGCGCTTTGGTGAACGTTTAAGAGACAGTCTTGACGCACAAGACTCGTCGGTGGCTTAACGGTATGGCGTACCCGATAAGGGTAAGGTGCGGGTTCGAATCCCGTCCGATGAACGAAGATCTAGAAAAGCTAGATCACAAACTTAGCTCGATCCGTCGAGCTTTGTACGGCTCTGTAGCTCAGGTGGGAGAGCGTCTGCTTGAAAAGCAGAAGGTCGCTGGATCAAAACCAGCCGGTGCCACGGATAGATCGAAAGAACCTATGGAGGTAAGCTATGACGAATGTTGATCGCTTCAATGTTGGAGTAGCGCCGACCTCTGTGGAGACTTATCCGACCTATCGTAACGGCGAGGTGACTACCTACTCCTGGGATGACGATGCTACTCACCTGTGCTTTGGTCTAGATGTCGAAGGTTCAGTATGGGACTTCGATCTCATTCCACGCGCCAGTGGCAAACTGCACATCGTCCACGGGAAGCTCTCGGAAGAACAGCTTACTGAGGCTCAGACGCTCACCGACGCTGTTCAGTTTGACTGGAAGGCCTAGGCTACCGACTAGCATAACTTACGACTAGGTGTGGCTCAGTATGATACGATGGTCACATCAATGGAACCGTACTCCAGCGGCCTAAGAGGGCGTCTTGGAAAGGCGCTGAAGCTGTCAAAGGCTTCCGAGGGTTCGAATCCCTCCGGTTCCGCTAGGTTGTCTAATTAGAGATAGCCTTACATGGTGCCTTGACCGAGTGGCTAGGTGCTCGTCTGCAAAACGAGTTACACGGGTTCAAATCCCGTAGGTACCTCCGAGATGATAGTATCTTGTAACTAAGGAGCTATCATGGCAAAGAAGAAAAGTGCTTTCGAACGTTTTCTGGAAGCGGGCATCAAAGCACAGGCGAAAGGCAAAGATCCATTAAAAGCTGGAATCAATAAGCTCAATGGGGATGCAAAGAAGCGTAAAGGAATTGACGGCTTTCTTGCTCGAGCTAGTGCGCCTAAGAAGAAATAAGTTTAAAACTTGTGTTCTGCATGAGCACACAAGACTCGTAAGAGTCACAGGGCGCCTTGGCCGAGCGGATTTAGGCGGCTGCCTGCAAAGCAGTTACGGGAGCAATCCTTACACCGGTTCGAATCCGGTAGGCGCCTCAAACAATGAGTAGACTCCATATTCTTCAGTTGATATAGGCTGTACATGGACAACTCAATCTATCTACAGATCGTACTTTGCATGATGGCCGTAACAGCCGTCGTGTTTACACCGTTCCTCTTGCTAGACCACTTCGTGTTCTCGAAGCAGCGAATCAAGAATAAAACAGCGGTCAACACTCGCTTCGTGAACACTGTTCGCAACAGTATCGAAGCAACTCTCAAGCGACACCCGGAGACTCCCAAGAACGCAAAGATCGTTGGTGGTAACGGCACGACACCAACTGATTTCGGGCATATCTACAGTCGCAACTTTGACTTGACGTTCCCGATTCAAACTCCCACGACAAACAGTTACGATACTGATAGTGGTGAGACTTCACTCTTGCTCCAAACTCACGCGGGGCTAAAGATAACCGGCGTGGCGGATAACTACTTCATCATGTTGAAGGACTCAAATAACCATCTGGTTTACTCCTCCAAAACCGGCGAAATGATCGAACAGCATCCCGATCGCTTAACAGCTTCAAAGTAACCATCTGTATCCAAACCAAACGTTCGCTCATCGGAAACGATGGGCTTTTTTTAGTATCCGGAGCAATAGCGCTTTATCGATTTTCTCGTAACTAGTACGGGCCTTTTCAAAAATGAGCCAGTAAGCGCACCGATAACCGAGCTCCACAGGATTTAATCAGGTGTTGCTTAAAGACTAGCAAAAACTACACATAAGAAATTGATATGTCTTGTTGTACCCCGACGAAGGATAACCTGACATGTCTAAGAGAACCCGATCTCTCAAAGCTGCTGCTATTGTCACCGGCGTTGCAAGCCTCTTGCTTACTGCCGCTCCCGCTAACGCAGCTCCTTACTACTCGTTCACCGCGAACACTAAAGTTTCTGGTCAGACAGTGTCGTTCAAATCGACCGTCAAAGCCTCACAGCGTACAAACGTATCTCAGCTAGGAATCTGTATCCGCGATTCTAAGCTTAACAACCTGGACCTCCCTGCGATCAATGGGGGACGTACTGTAACGCTGTCTAAGACGGCTACAACCCTCACCGGGACCGTCAAGCTCAAGCCTGGCAAGTACGCTTACGGAGTTTGCTTCTACAAGGACCGTATGTGGCAGGGCGAAGAGGTCTACGGCAAGAACGTTCGTACAGTAACCGTACCGAGCACGAGCACCCCAGCTCCCACTCCGACGCCCACTCCAACACCTACGCCTACCCCGACTCCGACACCGGTGCCCACACCCACACCGACTCCGGCACCAAGCACCTCGGTGCCTAAGGGCGACATCACCAGCAACGGAACAACCTGGACTCCGGTGATGACTCAGGACTTCACCGCCGACGCCGCCACCGGCGAGGTTCCGACGAAGTACAACAACTCGTTCCCGGTTTACCCAGACGGTACCGGTGACGGCAAGTACCTCCCCGGCCAGACACTCTCCGTTCACGATAGCATGCTTGACCTCAACCTTAAGCACATCGGCAACGTTGACGCTGGAGCCGCTGGGCAGTTCATCCAGCCGAACGGCGAATGGGCTTACACCGGCGGACGCTTCGACATCCGCTTTAAGGCCTCCGGCAATCCGGCTGGCTACGGCGCCGCGTTCATGCTCTGGCCTGAGAACAACAACTGGGGCGAAGGCGAAATCGACTTCCCAGAAGGCGAGCTCACAAGCAAGACGAACCTCTACCAGCACGCACTCGGAGCTAACCCTTACGACAAGACACTCCAGGCTGAAGGGCTCACCAACTGGAGCGACTGGCACACCGCCACCGTCGAATGGCTTCCTGGTAAGACCCTCCGCTACTACATGGATGGTAAGCTCGTAGGCCAGGAAACCAACCCGAAGAACGTTCCGACCACTCCGCACGCATGGGTGGTTCAGGCTGCGGCCATGGATCAGAGCGCCAACGGTGCTCCGGATGCCTCCAACGGTCATCTCTACATCGACTGGGCAGTAGCGTACGCAGCTAAATGAGCTAGGCTAGCCATAGTAAGCGATATGGGCTTCTGACCAACACGAGGATTTTGCCCTATGAAGAAACTCTTTCTACGCTCGGCTTTCGCCGTAGCAACGGCTGCCGCTCTAACGCTTACTATGGCTCCTGCTGCTCAGGCGGCTCCAGCCAAACCGTCTCCAACCACCGTTCAGAACTACGTACTGGCTAAGACAAACGAAGCTCGCGTAAAAGCTAAACTTCGACCACTCGTACTGAACAAATACCTCAACACCATCGCTCAGGACTGCTCTATCAAGCAGGCTCGAAACGCAACGATGGCACACTGTCTAGACTATTACAAGAAGTACCCCGCCGGCTGGCGTTCAGCTTCTGAAAACGTCGCTTACGGCTACGACTACAAAGCAGTTGTAGACGCCTGGCTGAAAAGCCCAGGCCACCGTAAGAACATTCTCTCAAACGCTACCGACATCGGAATCGGCGTAAACTACGACAACAGAGGCTTGCCGTACTACACTCAAGACTTCGGACAGTACGCTCTGTTCAACTCAGTAGTGAACATCAACGGTACAGCTAAGGTAAACGGGACGCTCAAGGCTCAGGCCGCCGGCTACCCGAAAGGCACAAAAATCTCTTACCTCTGGTACGCCAACAGCAACGCAGTAGGCGGCGAAAGCTCTCTTAAGGTGTCTAAATTCCTTGCCGGGAAGTCAGTTAAGGTTACTGTAACCGCCACTAAAGCTGGCTACAGTGCCGAAACGAAAAGCTCTCGCTCGGTAACCATCAAGAAGTAAGTTACAACCTAAAGCGCAACCACACTAGCATCGTCAGTGTGGTTGCGCTTTAGTGTAGGCTAGCTAGTTCAGGTGCAAAAAGATCGGCGAGATCTACGGTGTAGGTCATCCTGCTGTCGAAGCTCTCATGCGAAAGTTGGCCGTACCGAAGAGGACAGTTTCTGAGGCTATAAAACTTTCTCGAAAAAAGTCGGCTATGGGTTGACAAACACTCTGAGATGTTGATATAGTACTCTCATAACAACAAAACGACATGCGGATGTAGCTCAGCTGGTAGAGCACTTCGTTGCCAACGAAGATGTCGCGGGTTCGAGTCCCGTCATCCGCTCAGCGGAGTGGAGCAGTTCGGTAGCTCGCTGGGCTCATATCCCAGAGGTCGCATCTAAGAGGTTCAAATCCCGCCTCCGCAACCATTTGTAAACTTGGTAACTTAATCGACCGGCAACGGTCATGCGAAAATAACTCAGTTGGTAGAGTGCCACCTTCCCAAGGTGGATGTCGCGGGTTCGAGCCCCGTTTTTCGCTCCGCGGGAAGGGCAAGACAGTTAGCCGCCTGGCTCATAACCAGGATAATCTGGAGGGTGCGAGCACCTCTCCCGCTCCCACTTCCTCACAACGTAGGATGAGGAAAAAGTAAGAACGTTGTTCGCAACGTACTTACTGTCACTGTAGCTCAAATAGGTAGAGCAACGACTTCGGTCGATAGAGACGCTCGGTAAAACGGAGTCTCGTTATGCTGGTTCAAGCCCAGCCGGTGACACTGTGAAGGAAACTTTACGAACGAAGGCCTCGGCCTTTATGTCTCTGTAGCTCAAAATGGAAGAGCGGCTCAAAAACGGTGGGGCGTCATTCTAAGAACGTTGCGGATGCACCGGGATCGGACCGGCTACTCAAAAGGTAGACGGTTGGGGAACCTTAACCTCCGACAGGGAAGCGCGTTTTCGAAGCTTAGATACTAGGTGTGAGTTCGATTCTCACCAGGGACACGCATAACTTAATAATCGTGCTAGGAATAGCACAAGTGGAAATAGCTCAACGGTAGAGCGCGGCTACAGAAGCCGGGTATAAGCAAGATAAGTGTTGCGACTCACTTAAAAAGTGCAGGTTCGAATCCTGCTTTCTGCACCGAAGGTTTGTAAGTATTTCTGAATGGACACCTAGAAAACTTTCCGCACGTGAGGAGCAGGTTGCAAACTGTTTCTGCATGAGGAGCCTGGCCGATAGCAGTACTGATCGGCCTCGCCCCGTCACGACGCCCAGACGTTAGGTCTCTTCAAGTTCACGACTTGAGGGCGTCACAGTCTTTCTTCGGAAAGACACTTGCACCTGTGGCGCAGTGGTAGCGCGCTTCCCTGACACGGAAGAGGTCGTTGGTTCGAACCCAACCAGGTGCACAGTTCTAACAGTGTGAATTAACCTTACGGGTAGTTCATCATACTCCGTTGGAAACACGCTTAGACCGTAAGCTAAGCTGTTCTCGACGGTGGTTAGGATGCGGGCCGGAGCTTTCGAGCATGCCCGAGGTGAAGTGGGGTTCAAGTCCCCGAGCCGGTCGGTTCGACTCCGCCTGGCGAGCGTATGTAACGCGGTCACTCATGGGCTGTGGTCAACCAGGGTGTTAGGTTGCTAGCTAGCGAATCGGGTTCGAATCCCGGACAGTCCACTTTCTAAGCTCAGGTGAAATCCTGGGCTTAGAGTGCTAAGCTCAGGTGGTTGACAGAGCTTAAGCATCAAACGATAGTCTTCTCGCAGGCTTAAGAAACGAAGGCGAAGAATGGCAAACGCACCTAAGGCTACAGCGCCGAAACCGGCGAGTAAGACGAACCAGAGACTCGCACGCTCTTACGCGGAGCGCCTTCGAAAACTCAACGCTCGTACCGGTGAGGCTGGGTTTAATGAGAAGCTAGCGGTGCTCAACGATGATCCCGCTGTGCTAACTCTCACGCAGAACGAGGTCGAAGGGCTCTCCAAGATTCTTGAAGCAGTGGGAGAGGGCGACGAACTATCCGCTTCAATTCATTCCGGCATCGGCAGCCTGGTCAAGGGGCTTAAGGATCGCATCGCTGAAGCCGAGGATTGGGCTGATTTCACACTGGAGTCACCAGCATGAAGCTTAATGTAGCCGAACAGCTTTTAGCAAACGACCTCAGTGACAGGCTATTTGAGCTTCGCCGTACTGCTAATGAAGGCGACAATCCTGAGGAGGTTCTAATAGGTCTTTCCAGAATAGAGGTTGAAGGTCTTCAGAAGCTTTTTGAGGCTGCAGCAGCAAGTAAGGATTTTCCGCCTTCTTTCTACCCCGGAGTCAGTACTCTAGTTCGAGGTATGAACGACAGACTGAGAGAACAAAGAGAGACGAAAGATCGCAAAGCGTTCGATGAGGTACTCGGTACCATACGAGGGAACACTCCTTAGGAAGGCACTCTCTATGAAGCTCTACGCTGTAATTGACCGAGTCGAGTACGAAGTGAATCTTGAGCTTTTCCCGATTGAAGTCAGTAGCGATGAGCGAGTAAGGCTCCACCCGAACAACCCTTACTACAAGCGATGGAGTAGCACGCTAATCGGTCGTTCAGAGGAGTACGTACAGCTTCCGCTGGTCGACGGTCGTACGCTTATGGCCAGTGTAGTAACCTGGCTTTTCGAACCTACAGCTCAATTAGAACGGCGCTAACATGCGACTATACACATACCACAACGGAGAGAAGCACGAGGTTGATCTCGTGCTCTTCCCAGTAGAGCTCAACGAAGAAGGCGACGTTGTGTTTACTGAGGATCAGCACGAACGTGAGGACATTAATCACTACGACGGCTACCGTAAAGGTCAGAAGCTAGAGAAACCTATGCCTTTGAGACTCAAGCTACCGCTCGTTAGTGGGGACGTGCTCATCGCCACGTTTACCGACTGGTTTATTCAGCCTTAGTCGGAGGATAGATCATGAGACTCTACGCTTACCACAACGGTGAAAAACACGAAGTGGATACCGTGCTTTTCCCGATCTTTGTCAATGATCGAGGAGAAGTAGCTCGAATGGTTCTGGGAGATCCCGACAACGATGAAGACGAGGACACGTACTACGAAGAAGCGCTGATTTCGATAGAGAACATGTCAGAACAGCTGCCTCTCGTCAACGGCAACATTCTTGTAGCTAAGATCACCGACTGGCTAGTAGAGCCGTAAGAAAGTGTAATGCGTGATACTATAAGCCCGACTTAAGGAGCACTCTTGAAGCTTTGGAGCTTTCAGCCGAATGCGGTGATCGAGAAGCTTCTCGCCGGTGAAGAACACATCTGCGAACCGGCACTCTCCTGGTACTACAACGATGAAGATATGGGCTTTAAGAACGCCTACGACTGGCTTTGCGTTGAGATGGCAAAGTCTATCCCGAAGCCGGCTGCGGTAAAGCTTCCGATCTGGGCTTGGGCTACACATCATGGAGACCAGACAAAGCCTGATCGTAGAACTCTTCTATTCAATCGTTATCCCAAAGACGAGTCGATCCTAGAGCTAGAGGTACCGGACGACGAAGTACTTCTTTCGGACTGGGATGACTGGCACAGCATCTTGAATAATTGGGAGATCCGAACTCCGGAAGAGTGGGAAGAGGACGAGGACCGCGAGTATACGGAGGCTGAGAAGCTAGCTACTTGGCCTCGCGTCTTCGATGTCGGTACAAAGGACTATGTGCAGGCTTGCTTTTGGAAGTTGAAGCCTGCGTATGTCGTGAAAGTCCATCGCGTACGAAAGAAGACATCGTGAACTGTGCAGCTTGTGATCGAGAGCTTAAGCCGGAGGCAGGCGCGCCGAAGACGGATTACCAGTTCGATAACGCTCTTTGGATAGGCTTCCACGGCGGGTACAGCATGTTCGTGGACAACTTTGAGGCGGACGAGGATCGCAAGCTTCCTGGAGCGGATGCTGAGGCTGTACTCTGTCATGATTGCTCCCATGACCTTTGCACGGCTAACCCATGGATTGAGAAGTTACTAAAGCCGCTTGAGAGCCACGCGCACACCGCAGAGTACTGGGCCGCTCATCCTAATCACAAGGGTTGGGACTCACCTCAGGCGCGTCTTTTCTAAAAGTTTTGAAACTTTTTCAGCTAGAGGTTGTGTTTGCTCTAACCTCTTGTTATAGTAGTACTACCGCAACAACGCCACATCTTCGGATGAGGTTGAGGAACGGGCCGGCATGACGGATAAGCCAGGGCGACCTGGTGAAAGGGAGGGGTGACATCCTCCCACCTGTAAAGGTAACTCATGCACTTCGTAAGCTTTGTGATCGTCGCCAAATAGGCGGTCACCACACGAAGAGGTTGTCGGATCGAGGCCAAATCTGGAAGAGATCTGAGGAACGTAACTTGCGTTCTTAAAACGACAGTAAACCGACGCGATGTGTGCTTAACGGAAGGAACGTTAGTTTAAGGCTTGCCAGCCGAGGGCGCGTTTCATTGAACGGCGTTCTGGGTCGAAGGATTCGGACAACCGTGATAAAGCGTAAGTAGTCGGCAACGAAAGCGCTTGAGGGAGTGAAGCATTCCGTGGCTCGAAAGAGAAACGGAACTTCGTGGAGGAGCACTCTCCGTGTCATAAAACTTAGCTCAATTGGTAGAGCAACCGTCTATTAAACGGTGAGTTACAGGTTCAAACCCTGTAGTTTACAGAAGCAAAAGACTTCTCCAGTAGGATAGCGAAAGCACCCTAATCCCCGGCGATTTATCGAACCGGGGCAGGTTAAGGCCGCAAGCTGAAACCTGTTCGTAGTCAAACGTAGTGCAATCCAGCGGGTAGCTCCTGATGGATGAATCGAAACGACGCGGAACAGCTGCCTACTCAAGGAATAGTCGACCTAAACGACCGGGTGTGAGTGATAGCTTTGGGAAAAGCTGGATCGTGAGGCTAATGAATACGGCCTCTCAAGTCACTCAAGTGCTGGCTATAATCTCAGGCCGCACCAAAACTTCTTTAGGAAGGCTCCTTCGCGGGATGTCCTTCCTAGAAGTGTTTGGCCTCGTAGCTCAGTTTGGTAGAGCCGCCCGCCCATACGCGGGATGACTGCGCCGGTTCGATTCCGACCGAGGCCACTTACATGAAAGACGGGGAGATAGAAGATGGTGACGTACAAAGGCCTACGAGACGGCAACGATGAGCTTGTAGAGTTCAATGAGACTAAGCCCACCATCTTCATGGACTTCGATGGAGTGCTTAATCCTCTTCCGTACGAGAAGGTTTGGGTTGGGCCGGAGACACACGGCATGTACGATCCGGCTCTCTGGGACCGTAAGAACTGGCGTGTAGACACACTTGAACCAGACTTAGAAACGGCTTATCCGATCACCGGCGAGTTTGTAACAAAGTTTGATCGCTGGCTTGACTACCCCGAAAGCTCACGTGACGCTCTCGATGCGGAGGCAAAGAGCAAGCGGTGGCGTAAGACTCGAACAAACGTGATGGAGGATATGCTCGTAGAGCTTCGCCGTATCATCGCTACATACGATTTACAGCTTGTCTACCTGACGTACTGGCGTCGTGAAGCCATGCTTCGGCTTGAGCCAGAGCTCAAGCTCGGCGGCATCGGATATCTCGATTGGTACACTCAGTCGGGACGCGGCCATCGACTCAAGATCGACGCGCTTATGGATTTCTACGAGGCTACGAACATCCGCACCCCGTTCGCTATCTTCGATGATGAGTCCACGATTTATCTAGACACGAAGACTCCCATGTGGCCGACTAAGCGCATGAGCGAAGAGCGGCGAGTTCTGAACGAAGAACTTAACACGATTCCAAAGCTGATCTTTACACAGGATCCTCGCTGGGGAATCCAGCGTCGTGAGCTTTTAGAACTTGAAAAGTTTGCACAATCGCTCAAGTCCTGATAGTGTTACTACTTCAGGGCAACCTTGAAGGTTACACGGAAGGGGCGCCTCTTGAGCGAAGCACATTCAAGCACCGATAATACTGAGGATGACTCTGTAGAGCTAGTGCTTGTCAATCCAGAGACAAACCTCCCCTACGATGAGGATGACCCAGTCATTCTCGCTAAGGACGACTTCCTTCTCCTTAAAGAGGAGGCAGAAGCCAAGGGGATGACCTTTGACGAATATCTCAACTACATACTGAAACTTGTCATTGAGAACGCTAGCTCCGGCGACACGTTCAAGAAGGCGAACTTCGAGCTCGATGAGTTCGAAGGACTAAAAGACTAAGAGTGAGTCCCCTGTGGAGTGCTACTGACCTTCGGGTTGGAGGAAACTCGGGACACCTTAACGCAATCCCTGTGGGAGGCGAAAGCCGTTTGTACCACGAAGCTCAGCCTAAGAAGTAGAGTGGTGGAGGGTGCAACCTCAAGCAGATCCTGGGTGGCGTTACCCGTTAAAGGATCGGGTAGAGGGCATAGATAGATGGTACTCTTTAACGACAGAATCCCGGTTACAGCAGGGGCTCACACTTAGTCTTAATCAGACTCACACAGTTGCTAACAGCACTCAACGCTATAGCCGCAGTACGACGTTGACAACAGTTCTAGAAGCTTAGACTGACAGTTAGCGCCTGCCTCCTTAGCTCAGTTGGTAGAGCACTTCACTAGTAATGAAGAGGTCGTCGGTTCGATCCCGACAGGCGGCTCGTTTAGATCAGGTTCCGTAAAAAGAAGGAGTAATCGTGGTTAAGACACCTCAGCCGATGCCGGTTCTTCCCTCGATCGCGGAGCTTAAGGCTTCTCCTGATCCTGAAGCGCGCTTTACTCAGTGGGAGAACGACTGCAGGCGCGTCCGAGTAGAGAACGATACGCTTTTTCACAAGGACATGAGGCTCATCGGCCTCTGCGCCGGCGTCCACGGGGCACTCAACGTTTCGACCGACCAGCATTTCTCTTGGTGCCCTGCTCCTCGCTGGGACGCTCATTGGAAGGCTCAGGGATTCCCTGAGCTTCTGCTCGATCCGATGCGAAACTGATACTTACTTGTGTTCCGCTAATCAGCGGCTTCGGGTTACTATGTTAAGGGATAAACTGTCTCACTCCTAATGAGACGCTCCGGGTTCGAGTCCCGGGTGGCCCACCGAAAAGAGAGCTCATGGACTACGCACTGCCAAACTGGTTCCGTAAAGAACTAGGGCCAGTGCGTCAACCGAGGGTGATCTGGTCTGACTCAAAGCACTTTATCGTTGCTGAAGATGGTCGATCTGATCGAGTATTTCTCAGCATGGCAGAGGCGCTCGACGCTGTAGACCACAAGAACTACATCATCGACGCATCTATAGAATCTACTCCGATGGTGTCTAACGATGCTATAGTGCTACAGTGGAAAGAAGAGCAGTTTCAAAAGTTTCTGGAAGCTCGTCGAGAGTATCTTACTTCTCCTAACTCTATCTTCGAAGCCTACCGTTTTGCCGATGCTCATCCAGCGCTATGGACGTATGACCCTTCGCGCAGAAACGAACCGATTGAGACCGCCGGCTGGTTCATAGCTCGATGCGTACCGAAGCTTATGATCGAACCTACAAAGGTCGGAAGCGAAACAGTATTCAACGCCAAGCTGGGCTTCGGTAACACTCCTCTACAACAGAACGTCCACTTCTGCGAGGCAGGAACCTACGAAGATCTCATCGTCTCGCTAGCGGCGCTTCTAGAAGAAGAGTTCTACCCTAACGGAGTAGAGCGGCGCATGATGCTCCCTAGTACTTTCGCTTTTGAGGCAGAGGCCTTCGCCGAGACTGTGCGACGTAAGGGACTAGCCGAAAGCTATTAGATCGATACTCGATATTTCACGATGTTGACTTACGCACTTTAGGCAGACGCCAGATCTCAAGTACTATCTCGAAGGATAACGATGCAGTACGCACTCCCAGATTGGCTTCTTGAGGCAATAGGCGAACCTCGGCCTGCCAATTTCCTATGGTCTGATTCTAAACGGTTCATCGTTTCGTACGTGGGTCGTCAGAATCGATTTTACAGCACCGCCGAGGATGCCTATTACTCTGTAGGCGACGAACCCATAAGACTAGACGCCAGTCTCACAAACGCTTACGGCGCCTACTTTGGGCCACTGACAAATGGTGCTTCCCCTATACTCACATCACGTGTGGACGAAGCTGTTTTCGAAGAGCTCGAAGAGGCTCTTTTTCGGTTCATAAACACCACCTACATGGAGTACTACCGTAGTCCTAAAGAGTTCCTGAACGCCTACAACTTCGTTGCTCATCATCCAGCGCTGTGGCTTCGCGCGCACCCTGACGAGCCACCGGTTTCGCAGCACTGGGAAACCGACGGCGGAGTTAGTGCTGTTAAGCTTTATCCTCAAGCCAAAAGCTCGGGCGGGCATAACTTCATCGTGAATCTTTACGAGAGGGTCGAGCCGGAGTTCACAATCACTGCTTTTGATCCGATGCTCAGTGACCAGTCACCAAGCTACGAGGAGGCTATCATTACTGTTGCAGCTGTCCTTCACAATAGATTTCATCCCACCGGTGAGCTGCGTAGCAAGCTAGACGAGCAGGCGGCGACGGAGCAGTTCCTGCAAATGGCTACACAGCACAAAAAGAACACTCAAACCTCCATCTTCGGTGGCAATTTGGCGCTCTAGCTCGGTAGATTAGCTTGATACGCTAAACTAAAGAAGGAGAAGCATGTCGCATCTCGAAGATGTCAAAGAGTTCTACAAAGGCTTTAAGCAGGATGAGTTCATCGCTGAGAAGCCGTCGCTGGACACGGCGAACATTTCAGAGGAGCGACTTCACCTGAAGCTCGCACTCATCGCTGAGGAGTTCATCGAGCTCATCGAGGCAGCTTACGGTGACAAGTCCGGCGCAGTGCTCAAGGACGCTTGGCTCGAAGCTCAGAAGCTCGACGAGGGTAACCGCGATCTGGTTGAGGTAGCTGACGCACTAGCTGATCTTGACTACGTTGAGAAGGGACTTGCTGTTGAGGCAGGAATTCCACTCGACGCCGTCTTCAGCATCGTTCACGAGAGCAACATGTCGAAGCTTGACGAGAACGGCGATCCTATCTTAAGCGATGGTGTCACACCTTCTGCTTACGACGGAAAAGTGAAGCCGGCTGGCAAGATTCTCAAGGGACCGAACTTCTTTGAGGCCACTCCGGAGCTCGAGAAGCTTCTAGGAGCCAAGTCTAAGAAGGCTTGAGCCGAAAGTGTGACAAGCTCTTAGCCTGTCACACTACGAAAATTCGGTAATATACTTAAGCGGGGCAGCTAGTGATCGGGACTAGTTGCCCCGCTTTCGTTTGTAGTCTTGAGAAGACCTGTTACGATATAGCTAACACAACTACATACGGGCCCGACAGGCTTTCGATTGACAAGATCTAGCCTCAAGGTGCAAGCCGTCATTGAGCAGATGACGTAAAAGAGGCTCAACCCAATAGATGCAAACTCATCTAAGTCAGATTTCGCACTAGCTGCGTAATCCGGCTAGGCAGCAAGCTCGATCTCCGCGAACTGCTAGCCGTCATCATAGGAGATCAATGCAGGACGAGTTGGAAGCGCTCTTGTCCTGAGGATACTAATTGCTTCAACGTCAAACTTCATTCGTTAGGCCGCGATTCGGCGAAGTTGACGTAACTAGAAACGCGGACAAGCTTGTAGTACCTGTTGCTAATTTTGGTCAAGACCGGGGTTCGACTCCCCGCGGGTCCACTCTCCTAAAGAGGACGCTTAAACGGCGTCCTCTTTAGCTTTTAGAGCGTGTGTCTTGATAGGATAGCTTCGGAACAGGAGTATCGATGTCAAAAACCCATGGAAAGCTTAGATCGCTCATGAGCGAGGTCTTCCAGACCAACGGCTTGCTCATCACGATCTTTGCCTGCGTCGCCATTGTGATCAGTGGGTTCACGCTCATAGAAGCACCGGAGCGCTGGTGGATCGTACTTCTACTTGTGGCCGGCGTGTTTATCGGAGTCTTTGTACTCATCAACGCAGCTATAGTCATTAAGGTCTTAGCCTCTTTAGCAGTGCTAGTTTTTACAACGGCTTTCTCATTCCAGCTCGGCGCCACCATCGACCCCAACGGTTCAGGCGCCTTTATCTGGCTCTTTAGCACCCTCATCGTCTACTTCGGCTCTTTAGCTGTAAGCTACACAGTTCCGAGTGGGCAGTCACGATGGAGCGTACTCATTCTGACCGAGTTTGCGTACTTCGTCTCGGTTGTCCTCATCGCTGGAGCTGGACTTTCGCTGTCTTGGACCGCTGGAGCTGCTGCGGTAACGGCTATCGTTTTCTATTTTGTAGTCTACCGCTTCGGCGCGCGCTCGCGCACCGTCTCGGATTCAATGCCACAGCACATTCACAACGAAGCTGTAGAGTATGGTGTTCAGAAAGCTGCTGAACTTGCCGGGCTTCAGGCTCGTCCGGTGAGCCATTTCGATGACGAGATGCATCTGGTCTGGGGTGACCGAGCTTACCTCCTCTATCCAGTAAAGCTCGAGCAAGCGTTCGGAACCATCGGCAGGAAGAACATCCAGCTTTCATACAAAGGCAAGAGCATCAATCCTTGGCTTCGTTCGTTAAACTTCACGCATATCCCTCGCCGTAAGGCTCGCGGTGCTGACATGCTCCTTGTACTCGTTGACCTTGACAACCGTAACGGCGCTGAGATAAAGACCATCGGAGTTACCGTGCCGGACTCGAAAGCTGTGGTCCCGGTCGGTATGATGCCCGGTAAGCTTCTTTCGTCCACCGATGAACCGGCGCTCAAGAAGGCTCTTCAACGCCTGGACTCCTCCTTTATGGAGCATGTGGACGATCTAACCCCTAAGCAGAAAAAAGCACTTGAAGACTTCGGTAACTACGAAGTCAAGGAAGAGGATGCAGCTAAATGACCACTCCTGAGTTCGTTCACCTCCACACTCACTCACACGGGTCGCTCCTCGACGGCTTCAGTAAGGCTTCCGAGTATCTTGCTCTTGCAAAGGAGCTCAAGATGCCAGGAATCGGTATCACCGACCACGGAAACACGTTCACTTCCTACGACCTAGTTAACGCTGCTCGCGCTCATGACATGATCGGCGTTCCCGGCTGTGAGTTCTACGTGGCACCTGAGAACCCTGAGGGCGCTCGTGTCAAGAAGCCGGTGTACTACGGCCTTAACGGGCAGAAGCAGGGTAACGACGATGTTGCCGGTAACGGTGCCTTCCTACACCTGACTGTTTGGGCTTATACTCAGGAGGGGATGCACAACCTCTTCCGACTATCGACGCTCTCCAACTCGCCGGAGAACTACTACATGAAGCCGCGCATCGACTTCCAGATGCTTGCGGAGCACTCAGAGGGGCTCATCGTATCCACCGGTTGCCCCTCCGGTGAGATTTCAACGCGCTTCCGCCTAGGTCAGGATGCTAAGGCTTACGAGTACGCCGCTCGTCTTAAGGATATCTTCGACGGCCGTGTCTACGTAGAGATCATGGAGCACAACATGAGCATCGATCTCGAGCGAAAGCTTCTCCCGAAGCAGCTTGAGATGGCAAAGAAGCTAGGCCTTCCGTTACTTGCAACTAACGATGCTCACTACGCTCACCGCCATGACGCTGTGCACCACGAAGAGATGCTTGCTTCACAGTCTGGTTCACGTATGGCTGAGCTTCCGTACGAAGACGGTGGTACTCGCTTTGCGTTCAACGGGCAGGAGTACTACCTAAAGACCGCTGAGCAGATGAACACTATCTTCCCAGACAATGACTTTAAGGGCGCTCTCAGCAACACTCTCGCCATTGCTGAGATGGCCGAGGGAATCAACCTTGACTTCAACCCGAACCTCATGCCTAAGGCGTTTGTTCCGCCGGAGTTTAAGGACTCCGTGGCTTACTACAAGCACCTGGTGAACGAGGGTCTCAAGTGGCGATACGGCTCCGCGCCGGAAGCTGTTAAGGAAGAGGCTCGTAAGAAGAGTGCTTATGAGTTCCAGGTTATCCACTCCTCGAACTTCGTGGATTACATGCTCACGGTTTACGAGTACCTGAACTGGACTCGCGAGAAGTACTCTACTCGCGGGGCTAACGGTGAAATCCTGGCTCTTTCCATCGGTGTCGGCCGAGGTTCGGTCGGTGGTAGCGTTCACGCCTACGCGCTTGGTATTTCGGAGATTGACCCGATCCGTTGGGATCTAGTCTTCGAGCGTTTCATGTCAGCTGGTCGTGGTGCGACATATCGAGTCGAGTATGAGGACGGCACTTCAGAAGAAGTGATTGTCTCGACCGAGCGTGAGGTCATCACAGCCGGCGGCACCGAAAAACGCTATATCCACCAGCTCGCTATCGGCGATGAAGTGGTTACTGACCAAGCTTAAAACAGCTTGAGCTAAGCCATCGTAAAGTCCCTTGCTAGTCTGGGGGAGCTACGGTGGCTTAGCGGCTGTTAGCGAGGCTTTTACAGCATAAACCACAGTTCTGTACAACTACGCGTAGCAAGCTCTCACGCTGAGATTCAGCTGTTAGAAGTAGCTGCGCTACGATGAAATCGGCTCGAAGCTCGTTAGAATGAGCTCAACGGCAACACGAAGGATGACGATGGCAGAGATCACAAGCACTGAGCTTTACAAGCGCTACCGACCGAGGAAGTGGAAGAACCTAATCGGTCAGGAGCGAGTAGTCAACTCTCTCCGCGGTGCCGTAGCCAATGACAAGCTTGCTACCGCTTACCTCTTCTCCGGTGAACGAGGCTGTGGTAAGACCAGCGCCGCTCTCCTTATGGCTAAGGCTGTCAACTGCCCGAACCAGGTGAACGGTGATCCGTGTAATAACTGTGATATCTGTGCGAACATCGACGCCGGTGCACAGATCGGCGTAAACTACATCTCGATGGCTAACAAGGGTAGCGCCGATGATGTTCGTGAGATCGTTCAGCAGGCACGTCTTGCTAGCTCCCTAAAGCGCCAGGTGTGGATCCTTGACGAGGTGCACAACCTCTCCAAGCAGGCTTTCGACTCGCTTCTTATCCCGCTCGAAGATGAGCGTATGCCGGCACTCTTCATCTTCTGCACTACTGAGATCAAGCGTGTTCCGCCGACCATTCTTTCCCGTGTACAGTCGCGTAAGTTCTCGCTCGTCGGTGAAGATCTCATGCGGCAGTATCTCCAGGCTGTTGTAAAGAAGGAGCAGATCGAGATCACTGACGATCAGCTCAACACCGTGATTCGTAAGGGTCGCGGTTCTGTACGTGACACTCTCACCGCTCTCGATAGCTTCGAGAACGACGAAGAGGGCTACACAAACTACGGCGAACAGCTGCTCGGAAAGCTCATCAACGTTGACTTGGCAGGTTCTCTCGCTGTAATCGCTGAGGCCACAGCTGACGAGGCTAGCATGGGCCAGGAGCTCGCTGAACAACTTCTAGGTGACATGCGCGATCTGTTGCTTGCTGACGCCGGCGTGGACAAGAGCCTGTACCCAGGCCTCCCGCTTGAGGACCCGGCAGCGGCTGCTAAGAAGCTGCTCGGAATCCGCGGCGTTTCGATAGTTCTTGATGAGGTTGCCGAAGCAATCACTCGCATGACCCTCGGTGCGGACACTCGGGCTCACCTGGAGATCGCTCTGATTCGTTCGGTCAAGAAGCTTAAGGCCCTCAAGGCCCGCATGGAGAGGTAAGATGGCGGCGACAAAGAAAATCAAGTCACTCTATGTGATTAAGCCGGGCTCAAATCCGGATGTGGATAGTGACTTCAACACAGCTATCCGCCCCGAGGCTATCGAGCACGTTCGCGAGCTCTACGGCTTTGACAACGTGGCGTCCATCGGTACGTTCCAGACCCTTGCTGCTAAGGGCGCGTTCAAGACCATGTGTACGATCTACGAAGTACCGTTCGCTCAGGCGAACAAGATCGCTGACATGATTCCGCCGGACATCGAGGGTGTCGGCTGTACAGTCGATGACATCTTTAATCCTCGCAGCGATCGCTACGGTGATGCCGAGGACTTCCGTAACGCTACCTCTGGCAAAGAGTGGACAAAGATCATCGAGGGTGCTAAGGCTCTCGAAGGCCGTAACAAGACCACCGGTGTTCACCCCTGTGGCATCGTGATCTCGTCAAAGCCGCTTCTCAACACTGTCCCGCTTCAGGTCCGACAGGACGACGGTCTGGTGGTTACTCAGTGGACCTACCCTGAGCTTGAGTCACTCGGCCTGATTAAGATGGACTTCCTCGGGCTTGACACCGTGGATCTCATTCAGTACAGCGTTGAGAACATCCGTAAGGCCGGCAAGGGCGAGCTCAACATGCTCGACGTAATCAACGGGCCGATGGATGACAAGAAGACCTTCGCTATGCTCGGCCGTGGAGAGACCATCGGTATCTTCCAGCTGGCTTCGGAGGGTGTTCAGAAGCTTCTCAAGAACATCGTTCCTACCGGCGTTGAGGACATCATTGCTACGACGGCTCTCTACCGGCCGGGCCCGATGGGAATGCAGTCTCACGTCAAGTACGCTGACCGTAAGAACGGTCGTGAAGAGATGGACTACATTCACGATGACTTCAAGAACAGCCCGCTTGTAGAGATTCTCGGAAAGACTCAGGGCCTGGTGGTTTACCAGGAGCAGGTTATGCAGCTTGCTTCTAAGATCACCGGCTTCACGCTTCAGGAGGCCGATGACCTGCGTAAGGCCATGGGTAAGAAGCAGATGGAGAAGATGCTCAAGGCTAAGCCGAAGTTCATGGAGGGTGGCAAGCTCAACGGATATTCAGACGAGGCTCTACAGCTTCTTTGGGACACTATCTCTGAGTTCGCTAAGTACGGCTTCAACCGCGCTCACTCTGTTGCGTACGGCATCACCGCTTATCAGGCTGCCTACCTTAAGGCGAACTACCCGGTTGAGTTCATGGCTGCGCTCATCTCTCAGAACATCGGCAACAAAGACAAAATCTCGGCGTTCCTCCAGGAAGCGCGCCGTATGGGTCTCAAGGTCGGCTCTATCGACGTGAATGTGTCCGAGGTTCGAGTCGCCCCGGACTTCACCGGAGACTCCGGCTTCGACATCGTCTTCGGGCTCTCCGGTGTAAACGCTGTTTCTGAAGCAGTCTCAGAAATCATCGTCAAGGAGCGCACTGCTAACGGTAACTACAAGAGCGTTCAAGACTTCGTTACTCGTTGCTACGCTCTCGGCGTCACTAACCGGAAGATCTACGAGAACCTGGCCAAGGCCGGTGGCTTTGACAGTTTCGACGTTACTCGTCGTGGGGTTATTGAGAACCTCCAGGGTCTTCTAGAAGGCGCAAAGACCAAGGGCTCCAAGGGCGCTGATCTCTTTGACCTCTTCGGTGGCGGTGCAAGCATCGAGGCGGCTAGCGTTGACCTAAGTTCGGTCAAGGAGTACGCTCACGTTGAAAAGCTAAAGATGGAAGCAGACGTTATCGGTCTGTACCTCACCAGCCACCCGCTTGACCATGTCGGGCCTGGTCTTTCCAAGGCTCGTACAACCACGGTCAAGAACTTGCTCAAGCCGCTGGCGAATCCCAACGGTTTTGCACCGATGACCACTGTAAAGATCACTGGTGCACTTTCCGAACTCATTGTGAAAGCAGCTCGTAAGGGTGGCAAGCACGTAAAGATCACGCTTGACGACGGTACCGGGTACATCCAGGCTAGCCTCTCTCGAGAGCTCGTCAAGGGTATCGACAAGTACACTGCTCAGGAGCGTATCCGCAAGCTCTACGAGAACGGCGAGACAGAGGTTGCTGGAGAGCTTGCAGAAGCTGCTACTAGCACTGAGTTCACCGTTGTCGAGCCTCTCGAGAAGAACTCGGTTTACTCAGTAACCATGAACTTCCGACCAGCTCGTGGTGAGCAGCCACTCAACGCGCGAGTGATTGCTATCGAGAAGGTTGATCTTTCGGACGATGGTTCGCTGCCGATTCGTATGCGTCTTCTCTACACGGAGAAGAACGAGGAGATGGCTTACAAGCTCGAAAAGAGCCTTCCAAAAGCCATCGCGAAGCGCAACCCGGGGCCGTACTCAATCATGCTCGCTATTGAGCCACGTAGTTCATCGGCGGAGAACGAGAACGCAGCTTATCAGGCTGCTATCCGAGAGATGAACGAGGATGCTAAGGTAGAGCGTATCGAGAAAGCTCAAGCTTCAGGTTCGAGCCTCTTCGGTGCGACAAGGGCTGTGGCAAAGAAGGGTGTGAACGAGTACGCTCGTGTATGGCCGCCGAAGTACACACCTGTTGACACTGACAACAGTGGTGACCAGCTTACTGAAGAGCGTATCCGCCGCGTGACCTATGTGGACACCGGATACAAGGCTGCAAAGTCTAAAGCCGCTGAGCTCGACATTGAGAAGTATCTCGGAATCGAGTCCTACGACTTCGGTGTGTTCGACCCTAGCGTACTGGAGGACTAATTGGTTCTGCCAGTACGCCCCTCCGGAGCCGGTGTTCCTAAATCCACCGGCTCCGGAGCCAAGCCCGCTCCTGTTCCATCAAATTCCGAGCAGGGCGGGCTCCCTAGCATGGAGGATCTTGCTCTACCGTTCCTCGGCGAAGAGCCAGGAGAAGAACAAGACAGCTATCTTCACGACTTAGAGGATGATCCAAATCTTGAGCTACCGATGCTCGACTTTGGTAACGGTGAAGAGAATGTTCAGCTCGATGAAGCTACGAACAAAGAACAGACTTTAGCGGAACCCGACTTAGAAGCCGATGACGAAGTTACTGAGCCGGAGCCTGCTCCCGCACTAATTAGCGTTCCTGAGCCTCCGAGCGCACAGGGCCCGCCGGATGATGACGATGACATCTTTGACGAGCTACTTCAGAAGTTTGACGTAGAGCCTGAGTCTCAAGAAGAGCCAAAAGAAACTCCACTTACTCCGGAGCCGTCTATCTCAACCCCAACTCGCCGGACCCCTCGCTCGGTGGCTGAGGTTATGAATCTAGACAACGATGACTTCTCTTTCGAGGACGATCACGCTGCTGAAAGTTCTAACGGCTTTAGCGCTGCACCTGATCTAGATGAGCTTGAGCTCGAGGAGGGAGCTCCCTCAGATGATGAAGATTGGGCGGCTGAGTTCGAGCGAATGCTTGACGAGAAAGCGCCGGTTAGCACAGAAGCTGAGCGATTCCCTGAGCCTATTGACGAGAGTGACTCATCGGATGATACTGAGAACGATGATGAGAACTGGTTTGTCAACGGTGATGAAGAAGAGCCTCCGGAGGGCTTTGACTCATTCGGCAATCCTACTGCAGTCTTCCCCGACGCTCCTGTAACTCAGCCAGATAGCGAAACCGAGGTTATTGACGACCTCGAAGATGACGACGAAACGGAAGAGGCTGAGGAAAACTCCGAGGACGAAGATAAGCCAAAGCGTAAGAACTCTGGGCGAAAGGGTGGGAGCAGTAAGAAACGTGGTGGTGGACGTGTAGCCAAAGCTTCAGCCGGACTTGTGCGCGCACTCACTCTTATCCCGTTCGTAGGTCGCTTCTTTAAGCCTCTTGAGAAGATTTCTCAATTCTTCCTGCCACTTCTAGTGTTGTTGCTTATCATCGGAATTCCGATGGGGCTATACACTGTAGCTCTCAACAGCATAGCTAATCCAACTACAATTACCTTCCCGGATGAAGGCTCAGCCAAGATCGGTCAATTCAAGTTTGACAAAGACACGATGACAGCCTCCGGAACCGTTACAAACACCGGTGACGTGATCGCCGATGTGAAGCCGGTCTTCACTGTCTGGAGCTACCACATCAGTGCAGATCCACGTAACTGGGCTGCTTTCAAGAAGGTAGGCACTTGTGAAGGTGCTCAAGTTTCTGTGCCGATCGATGGGACTAAGCAGGTTAGCGTGAAGTGTGACGTGAAAGGCCTAGACGGCTTCTCTCAGAAAGCTTCCGCAACGCTAGTTTACTGACGCCTCGATATTAGTTACGCTCAACGAGAAAGGTGTGGCATGGCTTCAGTAGTGGTAGAACCCCCGGCTCCGAACATCGAAGGTGTCAAGCCTGAGATCGCGGCGGCCATCGCTAACATGCTCCAGAACGGCAGACGGTACTTCGGAAGCTCTGGGGCTTCGCTTACGCACCAGGTATTCAATCCTGACTGGAAAGACAAGGGCATCAACCCGACCTTGGCTAAGATCGGATTAGACGCCGAACGAAGCAGTACTAAACTTATCCAAGCATGGATGAAAGACAAGCCGAACGCAGTGCTCATCGACTCTTGTCACATTAGAGGCTGGGGTAAGGAAGAGGTTGTTGACGAGGAGCTCGGGCTCATTGACAGTGGTGACACTGACCATGTGCTTATCATCGGTAGTGAAGTTATCCTCATCGACACAAAGCGATGGAAGTCAAAGCGTAACTACACTGTAGGCCCGAAAGGTGAGGTACTTCGTACCGGCAAGCCGTTCCCCGGTGGAAACGTCCACATGCGGCAGGCTATCCACATGTGGCTCGACTACCTCCACGAGGATGCATCGCTTACCGGGCTCGTGCTCATCAACGCTGAAGAAACCGTAGTGTTCCGTAACAAGAACTGGTACACTCAGCCGTACCGTCTTGTAGAGCTCAACCGTTTTGACGAGCTTCTCAACGAGAAGTGGAACAAGTACATTGACGAGTACGACAAGACACACATCAACAGTACTCTCATTGCTCAGATCGCTATGAGTGCAGTGAAACCGTTCGATGAGTTCAAGCGGGTGTTCTCAGAAGAGGCGCTCAAGACTTTCAAGTAACCCTAAAGGTGTTAGAAAACTCACGTGTATCACTTGAACGAGGCCGGCGACCCACTTCGCTGCAAGGCAGTCAAAGGCAACTGCCCCTACGCCCCTGAGCGTCATTTCGAAACGGCCGAACAAGCACGAGAAGCTTTCGAACATGAGCAAGAGACGCCGCTTTCTGCCTTTTCTCGCGTTCAGCCGCACAAGATGACGCTTTCCAACGATGTGGAGAAACTTCTCAAAGGACTATACGATTCTGGCCTAGAACCGTACGTAGTCGGCGGCTCAGTTCGTGATTCTATCCTGAGCGGCGCAGTACCGAAGGACATCGACATTGAGGTGTTCCAAGCCGAATCGATGGATCAGCTCGAGAAACTTCTGAAGAAGAGCGGCTACCGCGTTGACTCGGTGGGTAAGTCTTTCGGGGTACTTAAACTTCAGCTTAAGAGCGGCGATGACATCGACATCTCTCTTCCACGCAAGGACTCGAAGAGCGGCGACGGTCACAGAGGCTTTGACGTAGAGGTGACACCTGATCTTTCGATGGAGGAAGCTGCAGGACGAAGAGACTTCACCATCAACGCACTTTACTACTCTCACAGAGACCAGCAGGTTAAGGATCCACACGGCGGTCTAGCGGATTACCGCTCAGGAGAACTTCGCCACATCAACGAGCACTTCGCTGAAGACCCGCTTCGAGTACTTCGCGGTGCTCAGTTCGCTGGGCGCTTTAAGATGAAGCTCGCTCCCAGTACTGTAAAGCTCTGCCAAGATCTACGAACCGAGTTCAAGTCGCTAGCCAATGAGCGACTCCAAACAGAGTTCGAGAAGCTTCTCTCTAAAGGAGATATTACCTACGGACTCGACGCTCTCAAAGTCACCGGGTGGGACGAAGAAATCGGGTTAGACAAGCTACCCTCGGAAGCTGGAGAAAAAGCAAATCAAGCAGTAGCTCGAGCTAAAGAAGCCGACGGTGACGTAACGGTGGCGGCTGCTGCAAGCATACTCCGTAACAGCCCCGTGGGTGACCGTCGAAAGCTAGCAAATTACATGATCGCTGGAGACCGTCGTCAACGCAAGGCGGTGGCTCTCACCACGCTTGAGGCTCCAGCCGATTACAGCAGTAAATCAGTAAAGGCTTGGGCTCGAGCCGCAGGAAAGACCGGGCTTACTGCTCAGGATTACTATATGGTTACTGGAGACTCAAAACTTCGTAAGGCTGCTGAGGCAGTAAACAGCTACGATGCACCTCAGCCGGATATTCTCACCGGGGCACGAGTACTTGAGGTGAGTGGGAGATCTCCTGGGAAATGGATCGGCAAACTACTTCAAGAGGCTTCAGAGGCTCAGGATGCTGAAGACTTCACTAACTACGCCGGAGCCAAGAGCTGGCTTCAGGCAAAATTAGACACAGTCTAAACAGCTGTCTAAGAGGCTAACAACATTAGCCACACAACGATTCGTATCCTAGGCAAGCGGCTGCGAGAGACGGCTCTATAGTTGGTTAGACCCAACCAAAGGGCCGATTACAACAACGCTTTACACATCCATCAGACTACAGAAATCACGCCACACTTGATATAAGAAGTGTGAGCTTATAGCAAGGAGAAACAGTGACCCACGAATTAGACTTCGACTGGCAAAAGGTCGAACTCGAGCAGGCTATCGACTGGAACAACGTCCAGGATCCGAAGGACAAGGAAGTTTGGGATCGTCTTATCGCCAACTTCTGGGTACCGGAGAAGGTGCCGCTCTCGAACGACGTACAGACATGGGCGACTTTCACCGAAGAAGAGAAGCTCGCCACCGTGCGTGCATTCATGGGACTAACGCTTCTTGACACCATTCAGGGCCACGTCGGTGCGGACGCTCTCAAGACCGATGCAGTTACGCCTCATGAGAAGGCCGTCTACGCCAACATCGGGTTTATGGAGGAGGTTCACGCCAAGTCCTACAGCTCGATTTTCGCTACCCTAATTTCTAGCACAGAGAACGCTGAGGCTTTCCGCTGGAGCCGTGAGAACGAGTTCCTAAAGAAGAAGGCTGCTATCGTTCTTCACTACTACCGTGGCGCCGATGCTGAGAAGAAGAAGATCGCTTCGACGCTACTCGAGAGCTTCCTCTTCTACAGTGGCTTCTTTGTGCCGTTCTGGTGGTCAAGCAAGGCGAAGCTCACGAACACGGCCGACTTAGTAAGACTCATCGTTCGTGATGAAGCTATTCACGGCTACTTCATCGGATACAAGTTCCAGGAAGCCTACAAGAAGTCAACTCCAGAGCGTCAGGCTGAGCTCAAGGAGTTCTTCGATGAGCTTTCCGGCATTCTCTACGAGAATGAGCTTCACTACACCGAGTACCTCTACGACGGCATTGGGATCACCGAGCACGTCAAGGCCTTCCTCCGCTACAACCTCAACAAGGCTGCGCAGAATCTCGGATTTGACGCACCGTTCGAGGGTGCCGAGCACGAGGTTCCAACTCAGATCCTGGCTGCGCTCAACCCGGCCGGTGACGAGAACCACGACTTCTTCTCTGGCTCAGGTTCTTCCTACGTTGTCGGCAAGGCCGAAAGCACCGAGGAAGAGGACTGGGATTGGGACGAAGAGGACTGATCCTCTAGCTTCATAACTGAAACAGCCGTAGCAGAGATGTTACGGCTGTTTCAGTAAGAGCTGTAGCGTCGACTCTAAGATCTCAATAGGCTAACTCGTTGCGTCATACAGAGTTAAGGCAAGATACTGTCTATCGACTGCTCACCGTTGCTTTGCGCCTTTAGCTTGAGGCCGTTTAGTCAAGCTTGTATCCGTAGATATCCTCGACCGCCACCGTCTCGCCGGTCATAGTCACCGGCGTGGCACCTTCAAGATCTTCGATCTTCACGGTCTTACCATCGTTCGTAACTCGAAGGGGCTTCCAATCGAAGGTGCGAAACTCGGTTTTCTGAAACTCAGATAGCTCAACGTAGGTGCTCAATTCACGGCCGGTTTGTTCATACGCGGCTTTAGTGAGCTCAGCCTGTTCTTTCGTTGAAAGCTCTCCGAAGCTCGAGCGTTGGATAACGAGCCAGCGCGAGGAGACCGGCGCGTCAACAGATGTGTGTACGTTGACATGACGAAGAGCCGCGTTAGGGAGCTCTGTAACTCCTTCAGGCAAAGGCTGGTACTTTGCCGAATCACGTACCGGAGGTCGATCGAGCACCACCGGTTCAGGAGTTGTCTCGTAGAAGTCGCGAACAGTCCAGCTACCGGTTTCTTTACGGCTCAAATAGGTGGTCATCGTGGTCATACGATACTCGCCGGTGTCGGGATCCTTCTCGACTTTAGTCGCGAAGCGAGGTACCTCGTTCTTCGGATCGAGAGTTACACGCTTTCCATCGCGAGCTCTCATGAGCTCAAGCTTCGGCTTCCCGTCGATGGTTGAAAGCTCAGTAGCCTCAACGCGCCATTCGTTGCCGTAAGCATCGTAGACAAGCTCTCCGACCTTAGTGTCGTAGCTCATGCCGGGAAGTACTCTACTTCGAGCTAGACGATAGCGTTGGTCACGACCGAGCCCAGTATCAAAGCTTCCGCCGCCGTGCGCCTCAAGCTCTTTAGCCTCAACGAAAGCCACAGCCGCAAGTTTCGTTGGAAAATGCTCACCGCCGATCGGGCAGTGCTTCACAGCTTTACAAGGGCGTGCGTTCCCATCTTCACTGATGTGGTACGTCGTCATAGGTGGATCTCCGTAGCCTCGCTTGATAACTTTATCATAGCGAAGACGCCTGATAAAGTTATCACCGAGATAGTGCTTGGTAAAGTTATCATCCGGCCGCACGCGATGCGTAGCGTGGAGGAAGCTCTCCCTGAATTGCTCGTGGCTCATCGCCGGCCTTGGAAAGAACGTTGCCCTTCCCATCAGCGAACGGCATATCCCACTCTTTACAGAACTCATTCGTGAAATCGAGTGTCGCGCCGATCTCGTACGGCACACGCTTCACCGGAAGTGGCATCTTCGGGCTCTTGATTACCTCCGAATCAACCAGCTTGTTATACATCACCACAGCAGCCCAGCCGTGGTGACCGTCGACCACGTAACCATCAGTCGTAACAATGGAAGGCTTCGGAGTACCAACCGCTCCGGTGCGCTGGTACTTTGCGTAATAACCCATGGCCATACCGTAGATCTTCGAACCGTCGATAAAGTCCTGAGTTGCTTTCAAGTTCGAAAGCTCACTCTCCTGCACAGATGAATACTCAAGCTGGATACCCTTGTCACGGAGCGCTTGCTCGTACTGGTCGCTTAGATTAATCTCATTCATACCGGCGGAGCGCATCTCAGCTTTGATCGTGTCGTCATCAGCACCCTCAAGACGGCGCTGAGTGATGAACGCCTGCTGTTGCGAACGAAGAAGCTCAGCGGCTCGGCCTCCCGCCACCGGCTTCCCGGCCGTCTGTGGCATGTCGATACGAGCAACTCCGAGGTTGCCCCCACCAAAGATGTTCGTACCGGGGACACCGGCTAGGCTAATGTTGATCGGAGTGTAGGCCTTACGATCCCACGGATTCTCAGCAGCCTCGTTAAGTTTGAACATGCCAAGCTCATCCATCTGTCCGTGGAGACGATCAAGCATGGTGGAGTACTCTTCAGCACTCTTCATGCGAATGTGCTTGCCCTCGGAAATGAGACGAATGGCTTCCTTCACCTGTTGGTAGCCCTTTCCCGGAGGAGCCGGCGGCTCAGGGATGTTCGGAATAGCAGCGACAGAGATAGGGTCTTCAGCAGTACCGACGCCGTCCGGGCGGCCGGGGTTATGAAGAAGCGCCTGAACAGCTTCAGGAGAGCGCTGAAGGAAGTTGATGTCGTCAAGACGAGCCTGGATAGCCTCTTCTCGCTTCGTACGCTTTGAGAAACCGGAGATACCGTCGAGGCCTTCCACTTCAGCACGGCGCTCTTGAACCTTCTCAGCAAAAGCGTAGGCTTCTCCAGGAGAATCGAAGTCTCCGTGTGGCGCGGTGCTACCGTCATCCTCACGAAGTGGGCAGTTGCCGGCCTGAGCCTTGCAGATCGCCGGATCGCCTTTAGCTGTGACATGATAACGGGCCATCAAAGTTCTCCTAGATGTAGGTCCAGAAGCTTTTCTAACGCTGAGTTACTAAATCTTTGGTCTGATCGTACAGCTCACTAATAACGTAACCAATCACAAGTCTAAAAGCTATTCAGCAATTACTACTGATCGATTACCTCGCTTTGATCCGTTACTTCAGGCTAAGCTTAGGCTTGCTAGGAGATGTGTAGCCATCGCTCGATTGAATCTGAATACTCAATTGGCTCATGTCAACCCTGTCAGCCCACTTAAAAGCGTTAACTAACCAACCACTTGTGGTACAGCTTACTACACCGTCGTTAACCACGCAGTTAAACCCATCGTTACCGTTAGCACTCTTTGCTAACGGATCAGGCCAGGAAACAGTCCAGACATCGGCAAGCTTCGGATTATTAGCCATCGTCGCGTCTAGCGTTATGCGGTAGCCTAAAGGCCATCTGTCAACGTTCTTTGCCGTAACCGTCAGGTTACCTCGCGTCGCTACTCCGCTGCCTTCGATCGGTAACTGAGGCGTGTTCACCGGAGCAGACGCCTCAGGCGCCGGGGCAGGAGTTGAGGTTACCGGCTTAGGTGAACTCGGCTCCGGCACAGGAGTAGATGCTGAAGTACCGTCACAGCCAGGGCCACGCTGCACTAGAGGCACGTTAGCCGACGTATTCTTCCACGTCCCAAAAACGCAGATGTCGTCCTTGGTAGCTCCGCGATAGGTCAGAAGTATCTGATCACTTTGAGCATTCATCTTGTCAACAACGTTAGCTATTGAACCTGAACCCTCACCGGCTTCTAAACGAACTAGTGAGGCTTCCTGAGCTCTCTTAACCTGCTCATCAAGAGATCTGAATCGAGCGTTACTTTGAACTCCGCCGTAAACCGGTATGGCCACTGCGGTGAGTAATCCGATAACTCCCACCGCAATCACAAGCTCTACTAACGTAAAACCATAGCGTGAGTTCCTACGCCTAGCATAAAGCTTGCGTGCTAAAAATAGTAAACTCACTACTTGACCTCTAGAGCGTACGCTTCAACATTAGAAGCATTGATGGGTTATACAAATATCAGGAAGCTTTCTTAGCTCTTACTTCTTATGGCTTGCATTGTAATTTGATTCACAATGCAAGCCATAAGAAGGAGTATGCTAAGCTTCTTTAAGAGCTGTTGACTTCTATTTGAGCTTACTTATCAAAGTTGTCAGCAATCAAAGCGTCGAGCTCCTGATCCCAGTCGTCTTCCGGCCGGTGGTTACGGTCCTTATTGTCCTGACCAAGCTCAAGCCCGCCCCAGTTGTCAGTACGCTCAGCCGGAGCCGCAGGAGCAGTGTCCGCTTCTTCATCATCGTCATCAAGCTCAACGCCGGCGCTGTCACCATCGCCGAAGCCCCAGTCATCGTCGTCATCGTCCAGCGAAACAGGAGCTCCACCAGAAGCCTCCTCCTCAGCTCGGATCTGATCGATCACAGAGGAGTTGTCCACACCCTCGCGAGCGTCAAGGTCAGCACCTTCGCCGAACTCAGACATGTCACGAACAGTGGCCAAACGAGACTGTTTCTGGGCCAAGGGGCTACCGTCTGGGTTCATGCCCTTCTTAGCAAGCCACTCATCAATCCATGTTTGAGATGCGAAGAAGCCCTGGCCGTGGTCGCCCTTACCGTAGATCGAGAGATAGAGTCGCCCACGCGGAGCAGCCTTCACTCGAGTACCCTCACCGTTACCGAGAATCATGCTCGAGGCGTTCGTGTCAGTACGACCACAGTTAAGACGCACACCGAGGTTCGCCTTTGTTTCACCGGGGATAAGCGTCGCGTCAGGGCGCTGTGTAGCGATGATCAAGTGCACACCAGCAGCACGACCCAGACGAGCGACCGATCCGATAATCATGGAAGCCTCACCCTTAAGGGTATCCTGCTCTTTACCCTCATCAGTGTTGTGGGTCGGGATGAAGTTCTCCGTGCAAAGGAACTGTGAAGTCTCAGAGGCTACCCGAAGGCAGTACATCTCCTCAAGAGCTCCTTCGTCGTCAACCGGAACGATGCTCTCGATCTCGTACATCTCTCCGATCTCTTCGGAGTATGTAACACGGATAGAGTCGCCCACCTCTTCAAGCTTGTGCTGGAATCCAAGTGACGAAAGCACACGCTGAACATCCTGCACCAGGTAAAGATCATCGGTTACAAGCTCATCATTAGTGAACAGGCCTTCAAGCAATTCGAGCCGCTGATCCACAGAGGAGTAGAGATAGCGGTCAGGGATAGTCGCGTTAGTAACTACAGACTCCGTAAGCTCATCTGTCGCAGCAATCTTGCCGCTGAGAAGCTCGCCAAAGAGCTTCGGCTCTATCGGAAGTTCCTGGATAGTGTTCTCTACACCGGTGAAGACACGCTTAATCTTCCAGGTCTTTCCAGGGTCAGTCAGATCCATCTCAGCTAAGAGAGCTCGAGTAGTGAGCACGTGCTCTTCATCGTGGTCTTCGTCCGGGCACTCAACAACCCAGTAGTGATCAGCCCCAGTACGGATTACCTCTTTGCCAAGCTTTCCTAAAGAAACAGACTGCGCGTTCGAGATTGTGAGATCGAACTGCTCTTGCTGCTGAGGAATGTACTTGTCTTCGACACGAGTAACGCGACCAAAACTGTCAAAAACAAGATCGCCGATTTCGATTTCTGCAATGTTACGGCGGCCGCTAAGATTAGGGATATAAGTGTTAGCGGCGAGGGCTTTAACACCGGAGGCGCCTAACAATTCTCCCGCTTCGTCTACCATGATTAACAATGCTTGACCTTTATTGGGCAAATCAAGAAAGTTGTTTAAGCCTAATTGCTCAAGTTCAGTATACCTTTTCATCATTGTTTGCTGGCCAAAGCGCAATACCGTAATTGCATCTTCGAGAGTAGTTGCAATTCCTAAAACAACGTTGGAATAGGAGCGATAAACGGAAAGCTCTACTCGCTTAAGGTCAATACCGAGAAAGCGCCAAGAGTCAGGACGCATGATACAGCCGAAGACGATGTTACGCTGCGCTACAGAGTTGTGCGAGAGGATCGCATTACCGTTAGTACCTCCGGATGCGAAGAGTCGATCAGGAGAGTCTACTTCGATGCAGCGAGATAGCTCTGGCGTGATACGTCGTGCGGATTTGATCTTCATTAGCCCTTACTCACAATCTGTAGTACGGGATCAATATCGCTTGAGTCAAGCACTGCACGACACAGGCTTTTCTCGATCAGACTACGCCGTGAGTACCAGTCATCCTCCCAGACATACAGTAACTTGATGCCGATACTCTCACATCTACGGATCTTGTCAGTGTGAAGTGTGTCGGCGTTCAAGCCTCGGCGCGCTAGAAAAGCGTCGCTGTGCCAGTAAAGACCGTTATACTCAACTGCTAAACTTAGGCTAGGGATAAAGATATCCAGTTCAAGCCCGCCTAGCGCTGATCTGTCATTGCTGAGTATAAGCTCATTTGTAAGCGACTGTATATAAACAGCTACGTCTTTTTCAGCCTGTGATTCTTTTCGAGAGCACCGCTTGCAGCCTTTACTCATAGCTCTTGTAGCGATCTGTGCTTTCCAAGTATGATTATCCTTGCAACGCCAAATCTTTATCTTATTACTAAAGACTGTGTAATCTGATGGGCTGTCTTCGTTTTCTTTTGCCCACTCTTTAGCTTCGTTGGGTCTTAATGTAGCAAAATCATTTACGCCCACAATAGGCTTCTTGCCGGTACAGTATGGGCAGCCACGATTGAGATTTGTTTTATTACCTACAGAAGCTTCGTACGATTGGTTACAGCTTTTACAGTCCCAGATTACTCGCTTACCACTACCAAAGCTAATCTGAGAAGCTAGGAGTGGATTCGCCTTTGAGTACTCCACAGCGATTTCTGGATAGCGAGACTCAAGATCGTTAAAGCCTGCAAGTACCTTTTGACCAGAGCAGTACGGACATCCCGTACCTTGAACAGCACGCTTGTAGTACGAAGCGGACCAGACTCCTTTGCATACTTCGCATCGCCAATCGAGGATTGACCCTGGTTTAAGTTCTAGAGGTAGATCGCCTGCAAGCTGCGTCAACAACTCTGCAGGAATTACGCTAAAGTCAACAGTTTTACCCATAAGCTATGGTACCGAGTACAGCCTAAAGTATTACACAGCCGATTTCATACGCTCATATTCTTTGGGCGTAAACGCACAGAGCGTTACCTCACGAAGCTTTGTCTCAGGGTGAGCTAAAAGCCACGCTTCGATTGTCTTAACAGCAACTCGAGTAGCGTCTTCAAGCGGATATCCGTAGATGCCGGTGGAGATACCGCTAAACGCGATGCTTTCCAAGTCTTTAGCAAGTTCTAGGCTATTGATGTAGCAAGACGTAAGTAGCGGTGCTGCTTTAACTGCGCCTTTCCAGCGATAGACTGGGCCCACTGCGTGGATGATGTACTCTGCAGTGGGGATGTTGAACGCCGGGGATATCTTCGCCTCACCGGTCTTACATCGACCGAGATGAGTTCGGTTATAGATTGCAAGTTCCTTACCGGCAGCGCGGTGAATGGCCCCGTCGACTCCTCCGCCTCCTTGCAGACTTGAGTTAGCAGCGTTGACTATAGCTTTGGCCGGGTATGTGACAACACTCGCCTGGACAATTTGTAAGGTTGTAGAACCTAAGGTCCCGAGTATTAGCTTTTCCATGGGCGCTCCTAACGAGTAGTCGACAGAAGAACTATCAGCGCTCAAACTTCTGGGGCGATGCAGCACTTACCCGCATCGCCCCAGTTTGGTTTAGGCTTAGTCCTTGTCTTCCCAGGATCGACGCCACACTACGTGGCCTGCGTTGCTTGTGCTAAAGTAGTCCACACTGCTGTTCATGTCAGAGCTCTCGTAGCTTCGAGCTAGAATGTCGATGTACTTTGAAAGGTGCTCAACCTCCGGGTGCATCTTTTCACGTTGCATAAAGGCATCCGGATCGCGCGGCTGGTAAATCCATTCCTGAGGAATCGCGCGAACCTTACGGCCGCCCTCCGGCTTATACCCAAGCTGTACGTCTATGGAGGTAACCCATGCGCCGCTGTTCTTTCGCACAGATACGTCGAGCCACTTCGGAAGTTCTCCAGCGGCTTTAGCCTGGCGAACCATCTCTTTAAGGCCTTCGGAAGCCTCACGCTGAGGAGTGTAGCCGTTGTTCTCCTTGGCTTTAGCACCGATGTAACGACGGCCACCCATGTAGCCTTCGTTGTCAGCAACTCTAGGTCCCGCTACGATCTTGGAGTCAGCCACCGACGGAACGTTTGCGAGACCGTTGAAGAACTCTTCCTTGGTCTTCGGTGGCTCGGCCTTGCCGCTCTTCTTGCTGGTGCTTCCGAGCCCTGAGCCTTGCTTAGCCTCGTAGTCCTGCCGTGCGGCGTCGGCCGATGTGAAGTGCTCTGATTCACCACCGAAAGGGCAGTTACCTTTGACAGCTGAACAGGCGCCGGCTTCGCCGTTGGCGTTGACGTGAAACTTCTTCATGGGTTTACCTCCGTAAATCTCTCTAACCTGCTCATAGAGAAAGCCGCCGAAACGTAATGCAGCTTCGGCGGCTTTCAGGAGTGTTAGATGGGGTGAAACGGGTGTCAAGTAGAGGCTTAGTACCAGCCGACGGAGTTTGAGTGATCCCAGGCACCACAGGGAGTACCGTAGCGACCAGCGATGTAGTCGAGGCCCCACTTGATCTGGGTAGCCGGATTAGTAGCCCAGTCGGCGCCGGCGGAGGCCATCTTGCTCCCAGGGAGCGCCTGAGGAATGCCGTAGGCGCCGGAGGCCCCGTTGCTAGCCGCAGGATTCCACCCAGATTCACGGTTCCAGAGGTTCACAAGGCACTGTGCGTCGGCCTCACTCCATCCGCGTGCGATGACTGCGTCATGACCGATGGCTTGAGCTGTACCGGGAGCAATCGGAACCACCGGAGTAGTAGGAGCCGCTTGCTGGGCCTGAGCAGTCGAGTTAAGTGGCGCCGGCGTTTCTTGCACCACCGGCTTCGGTGCGGGAGCCGGCTTTGGCTTCGGCTTCGGAGCTAGCTTAAGCTCAATCTTCGCCTTAGCACGGACAGGCTTCACTACAGCGGACCAGTCATACTCTGGAGCTTCCAGGTGACCGACAACCGGCTGAATGATCGGCGTCTTGCTCTTGTACTCCGTTGCGTGGGCGTTCACCGGTGTTGCGGTGAGCCCGTACGATACTGTTGATAGTGCGACGGCGGAGTAAATTCCTACGCGAAACAGACGGCCAAAGCGCCCATTGATGTCTAGATAACTCATATCCATCGATATCAACTTGTTACATTTTAACTGCGCTTCTTACGGGGTTTGTTCAGGACTCCCACACGGAGTAGTCATAGCTTTCACCTAAAGCGTCAAGGTCTATCACCGCTTGAGCAAAGTTGTTTAGTGTCTCAGATATCCCACAGCTGTAAGTTTCAAGCATGGCGGGAGTCACCTTGACTACGGAGTAGTCATCTCCATAGAAGTCCTTTAAGTCCGCTTCTGTTTTACGGCCGTAAGAGTCCATGAACTGACCGGGAGCTGTCTTGCTTTCCACCACAGCATGAGTAGCAGCTTCGATCAACCGGCCGGCTCGCCACTCTTCTTCGAGATGCTCCGGTGTGAGTTCACCGTAAGTCACCAGGTATGCGTCGCCTCCGGTTTTTCGCTGTACGGCGAGAGCCAAGTCACCACAGAGTCCGGAGATCAGTGCGTTGCGCGCTTCAAAGTTTGAGAGGTCTCCATCCACCACCTTCATAGTTCCGAAGGCGCACTGTAGGTCCATGGTGCCTCTAAAAGCGCCTAGAGCCGTTTCTAAGCGGGTTTCATAGGCGCTCTGCGCAACCATTGCATCGTCGTAGTGCTCCCCGCCTAGCGGGCACTCTAGTACGACAGCCTTACACGGCTTTGGGCCGTCGTCGGTGAGATGATAGCGCATCACTCGACTTCTTCAAGCTCAAGCACAAAGTCAGCATCCCTGCGCTTTTGGCCCTTAACAATATCCGGTTCGCCGACACGGCGAGCGCCGACGATTCTATAGGTTGCGGTGGGGTTTGTGAAGACCTCATATTCGGAGGCACCCCACGCACCGACCGTCACCGGACTAGCGAAGCTGCGAGCCTTGAGTGTAATGACCACGTCTGGATCTTCAGTGTACTCTTTCTTATACGTTGTGCCACCGAAAGAGTGAGCTTTCATCGGGTGAGCTGAAGCTGAGAGCGGGATCTTCGCCATACGAGAGCTGCGATCGATCACCTTGCCGTTGTAGTCTCCAGCAATGAGGCCATCGATGAGAGCTTTTGTGTCGTTTTCGTCGTTAGCTCCGAGGAGATCTTTGACTTCATCGATACTCGTACCGCGACCGATCACCACCGGCTCATCGAGCTTTGGAGCGTGAGCGAAAGCCTCGTGGAGCGTTTTGACGAAGTTTGTAGCGTAAGCCTGACGCTCCTCTTCGATGCGAACTTCAGCTTTGTCGTAGTCGTTGAGCTCATCGTGGATAGCGTTCTCATCCACCAGCCCTTGGAACGACATCCAGGAGTGATCGTGCTTAACAGCGATGCCGTACTGAGCCACAAGGAAGCCGTTGCTCGTGGTCCAGCTTACAGCTTCCTGCTGCTCGGGAGTCAACTTCTCCATCCACTTAGATGATTCCTCCACTAGGAAGTGGCGCAGGTTATCCTCGTGAGACTGAGTCCAGCCGAAATCGAAATCCTTGCTTTCAGTACGAAGTAGCTCTCGCCCAGCATCTACACGCTCCTTCACAGCCTCTTCGTTGAGCCCGTAGCTGTTCGGCAGCTCTTCAGTGTCGAGACGTTCGAGGATTTTGGAATGCTCCTCTCGTCCGTTCTGACGAATACGGCGAGCTAGTTCGAGCCGGCCCTGTGGAGTAGAGTAATAGATAAGCTCAGCTGGAGACCCGAGATCACTTGAGTTATGGAGGTGATCAGACACAATAGACCAGTGACCGTACTGACGCGAGATCTCAGCCGAACGCTTTCCGTCAGCGTTGTTTGAAAGACCGGCTAGGCCGCCGTTCTCGAAAGTCTTTGCGAATGCTTCTTCAGCAGCCTGGGCTCCTTCGAAATGCTCACCACCGATCGGGCAAGGGCGCTTTTCAGCCTTACACGGCTTAGGTCCGTCATCTGTTAGGTGGTATCGCATGGAAAACTTTCTAACCTAAACCGTGTTTTCTGGTGTCTACGTCGATAGGATACGAACACCACATCCGAAAGATCGTTGCTGAAAAGCTGGAGGGCCTCTATGGCTAAGGAAAAGACCGTTGACGTTGCGGCACAGTCGCTTAAGGCGAACGCACAGCGCGAGAAGAAGATCGCTGAGCTTGAGCGTGAGCTAGCATCGGTCTTCCCCGATCTCACTGAGACCGACGTGAAGACCCTCGCTGAGATGAACACGCTCGAGAACTCTGTCGACCGTGCCAACGCTATCCAGTACTTCTGGGCAGCGAAGAAGCTCAGCGTCTAAACAGAAACTCCGTGTACCTCGACTTCGAGTACAAAGGCTCCCCGGCTCGCATCTACTTTGATGATGACGAGCCGGGGAGCCTAGTAAGAGCGCTAGAAGCGAAGCTCATAAGCCTAACACCGCTCTATCCTGAGCTCCTCGATGAGCCACTTGACCGACTGTTCAAGATCCCAGAAGACGACGAGGCTATTGAGCTCTTAGAGAGCACCCCTGGTTTCGCTATCCTTGACTTCGGAGTCAGCGAAGATTAAGCACGGAACTCATCCAGAGTTAACTCACGATTGTCGCTAGATGAGTCGAAGACCTTAACGCCGTTCTCGAAGACCCCAGCTTCGGCAAGCTCTACAAAGACTTTAGCGTTCTTCGATCGGTAGTGATCGTCTTCAATTCGAGTAGCAGCGATGGCGGAGCCGGGTACTGATCGCTCACCGTGACCTTCCCCAGTAAGGAAGTAAGCGTCTACTCCATCACGGTGACGAGCTCGGATACGATCGTAAGCTTCATCAGGATCCACGTCAACGAAGACAGCTGAGAAGTCTGTGTAGCCTTTAGCTTTAAGCTCATCCACTGTCTTGGTGATCTGCTTAGTGCTTGTCATGGTGCGGTCGATAACCAAGTTCTTACGCTGATCTGAAAGAGAATCGTAGCTCTTCTCAGAGATCACCTGAGCTTCATACTTAATAAGCTCGTCAGTTTCAAGCGGGAGAACGCCGGCGACTGTAGGAGTCATAGATCGTTCGGCCATTTCGTACTTCACCTGGTCAGGATTCACCGCAGCGTAAGAGTCAGCCTGAAGCTCTGAGTGAGTCTTGAGAGTAGTTGACTTACCCGCACCGGTAATTCCACCTACGAAGAGCACTTTTCCATCAGCCGGCACATCGGCGTAGCGCTCATCCAAAGCTGTCACGATTTCATCGTGCTGTGCAAGGCGCTCCTCAGTGTAAACAGTCTTACCCTTGACAGTTTTAGTGTTCTGCTTGTGAGTACTTGGAAGCTTCCTGATTCGACGCAGGTACTCGTAATGGCGAGCGTACTCCTCGTCGCTGAGCGGAGCTTTAGAACGGCGGTGTTCATCGAGCATCGCGGCCTCAAGTTGCTCGAGCTCCTCAGTTTCAACGGAGGCGTACGGCTCATCAACAAAAGTGGCCTGAGATTTCTCGAAAGCTTCCTGAGCCGCCTTACGAGTGGGATAGTGCTCGTCAGGAGCACCGTAGGGGCATCGACCCTGCTCTGCTTTGCAGGCGCCGGCTTCTCCAGTCTTCGGGTGAATGTGGAACGGCATGGCTACGTCCTTGGTAGGCTTAAGTGCGTTTCTATCTAGCTTAGGTGCGCGATATCTTTACTGGGTTAGAAACCATTCTACCTACTATAGAGGAGCCTGCAATGACTAGCGGACTGTACCACGTGAACGAGGAAGGTAACCCCGGCAGGTGCAGCGCTAAGAGCGGCAACTGCCCGTTCGGCGGGGAAGATTCGCACTTCACCTCGGCTGAAGCCGCCCGTCACTCTTACGAAGAGAATCAGTCTAAGAAAGAGCAGGCTGTACAAAGCTGGAAACGCAAGCCGGTTTCTAAGCCACAGGTTAATCCTGAACCAGTTTACACAGGCCACGGTTCCCCACGTGGCGGCCACGGTATGCCAGATCTTGGTACTCCGACTCCTAGCCCGCGAGCTAAAAGAACACCCAAACCGTCGATCACAGCACCATCAACAGGTCACGGAAACTACAGCGGACACGGGCGTCCAACGTACTCTACCGGACACGGTAACCCAGTGGGCGGACACGGGCGCTGATCAATGGTCTTCAACACTAAACTTCAGAACCGCGAGTACTTTCAGATCGTACTTACTCACGCTTGTAATAGACGCTGTAAGTTCTGTATCGATTACCGGCTTGGTGATGACGCATGGCTCTCGCACGAAGCACTCGTAAGAGCTCTAGACTGGGCGAAAGCCTCCGGTGTTCGTGAAGTGTTATTCATCGGTGGAGAGCCGACGTTACACCCTCAGTTCCGTCTCTTTTGTGAAGAAGCTAAGGCTCGAGGCTTTGAACTCATCGTCACCACAAATCTACAGGACACTGAGACCGTAAGAGCAAATTTGGATCTCGTTGACTCCTGGAACTTCTCTTACTACGGGCAGAAGGATGTACCTCTACTACCCGGCGTAGACATCACACTTTCTGGGCTAATCTATCAGAAAGGCTTCCTCTCAAGCAAGGAAAAGCTAGACGCGTTCATCGATCGCTACGAAGCAGATTACACGCTCAAGTTCTCTACTCTTACGGTCATTAATGAGTACACAGCTAAGTTCGCTGATCCCGGAGAGTGGATCGATGAGCTCGACGGTGATCGCTTCATTCTATTTGACTACATCGCCGCACAGAACTACCGAGGCCACCTCATCAAGCGCTACGACATTGAAGGACCTGATCTGCCGACGCTTGACTCTCATAAGTGTCTGGTGGATGGAACCATCACTCGCTCTTGGGAGAACGCAGTAGAACCAGCTGTTCCAGGGATGGGATCAGTGACAGAAAGTGAACTCAGGTTGAACGTAGCCTAAGGAGCACTTGGTAGGATATTCAGACAGCTTTCTGAAGATCGGACCTTTCATGGCACCATTATCCCCAAGCGCTTTTGCGGAGCGCTACTCCGTTGATCCACAGCTTGCCAAAGAGGCTTTTGCCCGATTAACCTCCGGCGAGGTGATTGCGTTAGCTGTCTCAGGAAAGTTTGGTTCGGGGAAGGATACTGTTGCACCTCCGGTGGTGGCGTCTCTCGGCCACGCTGATGATGCTCTCCACGAGTTCTTCGCAAAGCCCCTCAAGGACGAGATGAACAACGTGATTGATCTCATTCGTTCGGCGGAGGCTCAAGGAGTCGCTATTCGTGCCGTGGCGGCGTCTGAGCAGGTCAGCATCGCCGACGCCACAGCAGTGGTGACTCGCCTTTGGGATGACGTAAAGAACGGCGCGGTACAGAACTCTAAGGATCGAACAGACGCATTGCGTTTTGCTCTACAGTACTGGGGCACGGACGTTCGCCGAACACAGGATCAGAACTACTGGGTCAAGATCGCCATTAGCGAGACTCTTCAGAAACTCGCCGCAGGAAACAGCGTGTTTGTCACCGACGCCCGTTTCCCCAATGAGATTGACTCTTTAGCTGATCTTGGCGCCGCAACAGTACGGCTTAAAGTTTCGACGGAAGTGCAGGAAGCACGCATCGTCTCAAGAGACGGTATCGTCCCGACCGTTGAGGCGCGTAACCACATCTCTGAGACAGCTCTCGACGAGTATGAGCGGCTTGGGAAGTTCACCGTCATTGTAAACACTGATTTCCTGGATAAGGATCAGGTAGTAGAACAGGTCTTCGTCGGCATCAAGGGTCTCTGACCTAAAGCATCATCTAACTTCTAGCCTGTGAGCTTCATGCTTACGGGCTAGAAGTCGTGCGTCTTAGCTAGAACTACGCCGATATGGGCTATAACTCAAAGCTAAGGATGATGTTATATGGGTCTCTTCAAAGCGTTTGCCGGTGCAGTGGGAGGAAGCCTCTCAGATCAGTGGAAAGACTTCTACACAATCCCAGCTGGAGCCTCTCCAACAGCCGCAATTCTCCCAGCAGTGCCACAGGGACAGAACAACGGCCGCGGTTCGAACACTAAGGGGTCTTACGGAGTCATCACTAACGGTTCCAAGATCGTTGTCCCAGAAGGCTACGCTCTTGTGCTAGTTCAGGACGGTAAGTTCACCGGCATTAGCGTTGAAGCAGGTGGCTATGAGTGGCGCTCAAACGACCTTCAGTCACAGTCTATCTTCGCCGGTGACGGTGTAATCGCACCGCTCATTAAGCAGTCCTGGGAGCGCTTCAAGTTCGGCGGCCAGCCTGGTGCGCAGCAGCTTGCTGTCTTCGTCTCGCTAAAAGAGCTTCCGAACAATCGCTTCGGTACGCAGAGTGAGATTTACTGGGATGACGCTTACCTCAACGCTCAGGTCGGCGCGCTCACTCGTGGCACCTATACGCTAAAGATCGTTGATCCTTTACTCTTCATTAAGAACTTCCTACCGGCGAACTATCTTACCGGTGGCGAGGTCTTCGACTTTACCGATCTAGAGAACGATCAGGCTGGACAGCTATTCAACGAGGTTGTCGGTAGCCTCTCACAGGCTTTCTCGTTCTACACGAACGACCCGGGTAAGGGCAACCGCATCACTAAGATCCAGCAGGACTCTGTCGGCTTTGCACAGTCTCTAGCAGCTGCCGTGGAAGAAAACTACCAGTGGCGAGCTGATCGTGGGCTCGAGATCATCAAATCCACGATCATCGCAATTGAGTACGATGCTGACACTCGAGAGCTTCTCTCCAAGGTCAAGCGAGCCGATGCTCTTAGTGGAGCCCGTGGTAACTCAAACCTCCAGGCTTCGGTTGCCGAAGGCTTCGAAGGTGCCGGAGAGAACGGTGGAGCCGCAGGGCTCTTTGGCGTCGGTATGGCCGCCGGCGGAGTAGGGCTCGGAGGTTTACAGCAGCCGGTGAATACTGCTCCTGCCACAGCCCCGGAAGCTTCAGACGACGACCCGTACGAGAAGCTTGGGAAACTTAAGAAGCTTCTTGACGCTGACGTGATTACTCAGGAAGACTTCGATGCTGCTAAGGCAAAGCTTCTAGGACTCTGAAAGGGCTCTAATGAACTCGAACGCTCAGGCTCTTCCGGAGCCAGAAGGCGTCGATGAGGCACTCCCCGACCTTGGCTCCTCAAGCCCGGTAGACATTACCGGTGCTCCCAAGGTCGGGGAGTCTCCGCAGCTCATCGACCAGCACACCATGAACAAGTGTCCGAAGTGTGGCTCGCCGGACATCAACTACCTACAGCGCTCCGGTAACTGGATTTGCTCTTTCTGTCGCTATAAGTGGGATCCGTCCGACAGCAAGACCTACGAAGAGCTCGCTGGAGTAAAGACTGAGATTCGAGATCTTGTCGGCACTCTTGTAGCCTCAGCAGCCGAGGCTATCGCACTCGAGCAAGATCAGCTCACGCTAAAGTGCTCTGCTTGTGGAGCCGAGGTCATCGTTGATACTAAGGAGTCCAATCGCGCTCGCTGTCACTGGTGTCGTCAGACTTTGTCCCTTAACCAGAAGGTTCCGAACGGTGCTGTGCCGGATGCTATTCTTCCGTTCTCGATCACAAAGGACCAAGCAGTAGCTAACATAGCTGACTTCGTGAGCAAGCGTAAGTTCTTCGCACTCCCAAAGTTTACTCGAGAGTTCGAACCTGAGAACGTCATCGGCGTCTATCTACCGTACACACTTGTTGACGGCAATCTATCAGCTGAACTCCAAGGAGAAGCGGAGATACAGACTCGCACCTGGACAGAACAGCGTGACAAGAGCTCCGTACGCTACTACAACGCTGATGTCTATCGAGTAGGGCGTAAGTTTGACTACCAGGTAGACGATCTTACTGTTGAAGCTTCAAGCATGAGATCGAACATTCAGCTTGGTGACAACCAGGAGAACACGAACAACATCATCAACACCATTCTCCCGTTCGATACTAAAAACGCCATTCCTTATAACTCAGCGTTCATGGCTGGTTTTAACTCAGAACGACGAGACATGAATGTAGACGCCATTACTCCGATGGTAAAAGATCAGTTTATGAGCATCGCTCGCTCAATTGCAACCGACGTAAGCCCACAGTATGAAAAGCGTGGAATGCGCTGGGATTATGAACACATCGACATCAAAGGTACTCGATGGGTTTCTGTTTACCTTCCGGTCTGGCTTTACTCCTACTTTGAGCAGGACAAGGGTTTGCTTCACTACGTGGCGGTCAACGGCCGTACAGGTGAGACCATGGGAAGCGTACCGGTGAACTACGCGAAGCTACGAAGTATCGCAATAGCCATCGGTGTAACACTTGAAGTTGCTTCTTGGCCAATTCTCATTGCAGCGTTAGGACACTAAGATGATAGAAACTGCTTTCGCTTCTATAAACATCTTTCTGAGCTCTCACGGCGACGGTTCGGGTGGCATCTTTGCTCTTTTAGCGGTGGGGCCGGTACTCGCATTCCTGTTCTACCGAACGATGCTCAAGAAGTATCGAAACTTCGACAAGACACATAACTTCGAAGGCGAAACCTCGCTCGTTCACGAGAACGTGCAGGCCCTCGACGAGAAAGTGGGCGAGCGCAATCGTACTCGTGACAAGTACATCAAAGGCAAGAACTCTGACAACCATCGCCTGAGAGTGCAGGAGTTCTAAACTCTCAGGCGACAATCATCCCCCGGCTACGCGGCGATTACCTGCTGTAGCCGGGGGAGAGCCACGCCGGTACCGTAGATCCAGGAATGCTCATCGAACGAACGGATTCCGTAAGACCCCAGCTCCACGCCGGTGACTTTACCGACGATGTCCCATGATGTTTCGGCCTCCTGGATCACCTCAGTTTCGAGGTACTGATCAAAGAAGGCCTTAGCCTCACTCACCATCTCTAGCACGCTTTCACCGGTCATCGGCTGGGTGCTATCGAACAGCTCGAGCTTCATAAAATACGGGCTGTGGAGCTCATCGTGGCTCTCATCGCGGAAACACGGGGTCACCGCCTGTACACGCTGTAGATCGTGACCATCCATGAGCATCTGGCAGAAACTCTGTTCAGCACTACCGACGAGAAATCCACCGAGCGTCTCGTAGCGGGCCACACCGTCTGGAAGGGTGATCTCGTAGGCAGATTCATCGATCACCCACGGCGCCTCTACCGGTTCGTAACCGAGTTCCTCGTAGTAATCCTGAGCATCAGCGATGTAGCGGTAATTCAAAAGCAACGGACGACGGTAATCGCGGCTTTTCAACTTCTTCTCCCTGAGGTAAAAGCACGAGCGGTGATAGAGCTGAACTTCTCAAGATCTTCAAGAGTCAGCGATGCGTGATGACGAGCCAGGTAGGCTTTAAGAGCACCGACCAGATCCGACAGCTCTACAAGGGTCATAACAGCTGAGCCTTGAGCCTCAGCGTCGAGAGCCTCGAGAATCTCCTCGTAGACTTTTGACAGTTCACCAACCTCACCACGAGGAATTTCCTTCAAGTGGTAGCCAGGGTTTTCAACGGTTGACAGATGGTCCAGTGATGAGTTCATCACGCCTCTTTCCGATGGAGTGTGTATATCGGAAAGAGCAAAAGCCCAACAGACAAAAGCTAGAACTAGCTTCGCTAACGCTACGGCTCTTCAAGCTTCACACCATGCTAAAAGGCTGTAGCTGACAGTCTCAGCAGGCTAGATGGTTCGCGCGTCACGTTGTGTACGCAAAGTAGTCGTTGGCTTAGAAACGGCTCTACAGTTATATTCCACTCCAATTAGAAATCTCACTACACAGTAGCATAAAGGAGCTGGGTAACTAGATGATGAAGTTCCACGTTAACGGTAACGGTGACGCCGGTGTCTGCCGCGCTCAAAACGGAGGCTGCCCCTTCGGAGGAGAAGAATCGCACTTCGACAGCGTAGGAGCTGCGCGTCAGGCTTTCGAAGAGTCTATGGAAGCTCAGAAAACTCCGATTGCAAAGCTCACTAAGAAAGTGCGCAAAGTTTTCGGCGCTCCAGACAGACCTGAACCGGTCTTCCACCCTACAGACGACTTTAGCAAGATGGTGTTCGCGGTCGAGGCCGCTAGCAAAGCATCGGAACTTGATCGCTCACTCGACACTGTCGAGTACGAATTCTACCGCGACAAGGCTATAAACGGGGAAAGTAACGCTGTTCCCGAGGCTTTCAAGCAGTACTACACACACTCAGAACTTAAATACAGTGATCTCACACTAGCCAACTGGACACCTCAGAGTAACACGCAAAAGTTTATCGTACACAAGCTTGTAGAGAACGCTCACTCCATGCACGATCAAGCACTCCAGAACTCCGACATCCGTAAAGATCATCGCTTTGAAGCTTTGAAGCAAGAGCTTCACGGAGGAGAGTCCGTCACTGCTGGCCCCACAAACGCCGACGGAACCATTAGCGAATACGATCAAGGCCGCATCTACGGTTTCCTCCAAACCGCTAAAATCGCCATGGAAACTGACTTCCCAAGAGCTGAGACTTATCAAGAGCAAATGGCTCAGCTTCGCCTCTTCGTTGAACGCGAAGGATCACGACGCAACAGCGTTGTTAACCAGGATGATGACTTCGAAGCAGGCACCGTTGAAAGTCAGATGGAGTGGGTGGATGAAGAATTCGACTGGCGAGTAAAACCAAACACTCCAGTCTATAACTAAACCGTTCTAGCCCGCCGTCTAAACCTAAACTTAGACGGCGGGCTAGAAGCTAGTTCTAGCTAGAATAGAAAGACTACGAAACCATACTTCCCATAGCATCTTTAGACCTGTTCGGGAGGTCCAGGAGGGATGAGTAGTCATAAGTAAGCTAAATAGCTTACCTTGTCGGCCGTAGGACTACTAGGCATGTTCGGTACAATGACTTATGACCACTTTCCGCGAAACACATCCGGAGCTCTTCTTCGAGAAAATCGATAGCAAAGGCCGAGCAACTCTGCTACCTCTCGCTGGATCCGACGGTAAAAAGCGCTGCGGTAACTGTGGTGATGAGCTCACCTCTAGCAGAGCAAAAGCTTACTGTGGTAAAGATATCCACTCGGACTGTATCGAATGTGGCAAAGGCTTTAGCTACCGCTGTGATCGCCACGCCGGTTCACGCGAGTTCTGCGGTAGCAAGTGTTCTAACTCATCAGCTATTCGCGTTCAGCGTGTGCAGGACACAGTACAGGAACGCTACGGCGTCAACACTGTCTTCAGTTTAGAAGCGAACCGAAAGAAGAGCATAGAGGCTTCACAGTCAGAAGAAGCTCAGAAGAAGCGCGAAGCAACGATGCTTGAACGCTACGGTGCCACGTCAAATCTTGCGAATCCTGAGCTCAACGCTGAATACCGTCGTCGTCAACTTGAGAACAACGATGGGAAGTTAGCGTTCAACACTGACAAGCAGAAAGCCACCATGCTTGAGCGTTACGGTGTCGATCATCCGATGAAGGTTCAGGAATTCCGAGAGAAGGCGCTAGAAACACAGCGTAAGCTCAACGGTGGAGTGTTAGGCTTCAACACGCCGAAGCAGCGTGAGACTATGTTCGAACGCTACGGTTCGGCCGGCTCGCTCGGGTCTAAGGAAATTTTTGAGAAGCAAAAAGCTACCATGCTTGAACGCTACGGCGTCGAAAGGCCTTCGCAGCATCCTGAGTTCCTCAAGAAAGCTCTTTCCACCATCATTGAGAACAACGGAAGACTCTTTGGTTTAAGCTCTCCCAAGTCAAAACTAAACACTGACTTCGGCGCCGCCATTCACGAGACTTACAACGTAGATGTGATTTACGAAAAGCTTTTCGACGGCATTTTCGTGGACATCTACATTCCTCAGTACAATTTAGCCATCGATCTCAATCCGACTGTTACCCACAACTCTACATTAGCTTTCGCTTGCTTGCGTGCCGGCTGCGAACAGCCTTGTGAAACTCACTCACCCGTTAGGAAGACTTACCATCAGAAACGAGCTCTTAAGCTCGCTGAGCTAGGTGTTCGTTATCTTCAGGTCTACGACTGGGATGACGCTGATGCTATTGAGCGCATTCTCAACGCGAAGCTCGGCGCTATTCAGAAGAAAATCTCTGCTCGAAAGCTGGAGCTAAAGACGATTGCTCAGTCAGAGGCTAACGCTTTTCTCAAGGAGCACCACATCCAGGGCGGACTCAAGAAGCAAACTCACTGCTACGCGCTTGCTCAGGCCGGAGAACTACTCGCTGTTGCGACGTTTGGGCCTTCACGCTTTGGCGCTAAGGAAGATTCTGAGTGGCTACGTTTCGCGGTAAAGAGCGGCTACCGAATCCACGGTGGCGCCGGTGCGATTTTCAAACGATTCCTAGCTGATTCTCAAGCTCAGACAGTGGTAAGTTACCTCGATCTTTCCCACACAAACGACTCATCGTTCATGGGTGGTCTAGGCTTTGTGTCTGACGGTGTAACATCGCCTGACCTGTGGTGGCACCGACTGCGCGGATCAAAAGCTCACTCTAACAGTGCGCTCATGAGAATCGGTGCCGATAGACTCCTCGGAACAACCCATGGCTCCGTAGAAAAATCTGGGCTTCGAAACGAAGACATCATGCTCTCAGAGGGTTGGCTAAAGGTATACCGCGCAGGTAATCTGCGTATGGTTTGGCGCCGATAACCGTCGAAGCTTGATAGAATAGCCTGACTAAGGAAAGTAGACACATGACAGAAGTAACGATTAAGGCGCTTGATCAGCACCAGCACCTCCTTAAGCGACTCTCTCTGATCTTCGGAAAGATCGAGGATCCGGGCGTAGAGTTCTCCTCGCAGAAGGGTGTTGCGCTTCGAGAGATCTTGGACAACGGCCTCGATGAGATCCGCGCCGGTTACGGCGAGTGGCTTAAGCTGTCGTTCTACAAGGACGGATCGTTCGAGAGCTACGACTCAGGGCGAGGGATCCCGGTTTCGCCCGGTAAGGATGCTGAAGGTCGTCCCGCCTCGCAGCTTTATCTTGCTCTCGGTGTTCTACAGTCCGGTGGTAAGTTCGAAACTGACTCTAAGCGATTCTCTTCGGGTCTAAACGGCCTTGGAGGATCGGCGTCTATTCACGTCTCAAAGATGGCCGTCGTGAAGGTCTACCGCGACAAGAAGGTTTACGAGCTTCACTTTAAGGACGGTGACCCCGGTTTCTTCGCTGATGCTGAGGACCCGAACTCAAAGTTCACCCCGCTCAAGAAACTGACCGAACTTCGTGAGTCGAAGGATACTCGTCCGGCAGACGAGAAGAAGAGATACCCCACCGGCTCAAAGATTCGTCTTTGGCTTCGTGACGAGGTTTTCTCTTCCGCAAACCCTTACGATCACCAGGACATCATCGCTCGTCTACGCTCTACCGCGTTCCTTGTGCCGCAGCTTCACGCCGAGGTTTACAACGAGCTTCAGGAAATCGACGGCAAGCCTCAGGTCGAGACGTTCAACTTCCCTAACGGTGTTGAGGATCTCATCGAGCTTTCACGCCCGGATGCAAAGCTTACTGAGCTTATCCACATCAGGACCGAGGGTAAGTACACCGAGAAGAACGTGGCCGTGCTTCAGGCCAACGGCTCCGTGACGAACCAGGATCTTGAGCGTACTGTGCCGATCGAAGTGGCGTTCCAGTGGGGCGACAAGTACGATGAGACTGTTCAGAGCTTCGTGAACACCATTCACACTAAGGGCGACGGTGTCCACAAGAACGCTTTCCAGAAGGCGATGCTTGATGCTTTCGGGGAGAAGTTCGCCTCTGTTCGTGGGCTCATGAAAAAGGGCGAGGTCGACGAGCTTCAGGTTGACGACTTCATGGAAGGGCTCACCGGCATTATTTCTGTGCAGGTTGCCGAACCGGTCTTCACCTCACAGTCTAAGGAGGCTCTCTCCGGTCGTGAGGTCCAGAAGTCGATCTTCGAGGCGCTTAAGGTAGAGCTTCGTGACTGGATCTCGAGCTCGAAGAACGCTAAGCAGCTCGATCTTATCGGTCAGAAGGTGGTTACCGCTGCTAAGAACCGTCAGAAGGCTAAAGAGCAGAAGGATATCAACCGTAAGAAGAACGAGATCTCGCAGTCCTCGCTCCCCGTGAAGCTCGTTGACTGTGAGCTTTCGGGCTCAGAGGATGCTGAGCTTTACATCTGTGAAGGTAACTCCGCATCGACCTCGCTTAAGGCTGCTCGTGATGGGCGAATCCACGCCTTGCTTCCGATCCGTGGAAAGATCATCTCGGCTCACAAGTCGAACATGAAGACGGTGCTCGCGAACAACGAGGTCCAGGACATCATCAAGGCTCTTGGTGCTGACTCTGGCAAGGACTTCGACATCAACAAGATGCGCTACGGCCGTGTCTTCATCGCCGCTGACGCTGACCCCGACGGTTTGGCTATTGCTTGCTTGCTCTACGCTATCTTCTGGCACCTTTTCAGGCCGGTGATCGAGGAAGGTCGTCTCTACAAGCTAGAGACTCCTCTCTTCGTGATCTCGACTAACCAGGGAAAGAGCTCGAGGAAGATCTACGCGGCGGATGAGATCCACCGCGACCGTGAGGTTAAGGCTCTCAAGAAGGCTAACATCAAGCACTCCATCACCCGTCTTAAGGGACTCGGTGAGGTTAACGCTAACGTACTTTCTGAAACCGCTCTCAGCCCTGAGACGCGCATCGTGACCCAGATCACCATGGAAAGCCTCGAGCAGACGCTCAACTCGCTGGACATCATTCTCGCTCCGGACACCGGCCCGCGTAAGCAGTGGCTCGAGACCGCCGAGATTGACGAGGAGACGCTGGACCTCTAAATCGACCACGTCGATAATCCCTACCAAGTCGGGCTGCTTACGCGGTCCGGCTTGGTAGAATGTAGTGAGACATAAGCTAACCGGAGAACTCTATGACTGATGACCTATCCAACGACGCCGCAACGGCTGAGGACGTAGAGGTTAAGAAAGTAGTTCAGAAGAACTACGACCTCCGAAGCCGTATCGCAGCACTCGGTGTGGTGCCGGCGCTCTTCATCGCCTCCGTGATCGTAGCTGTTCCGGCCGTGATCTTCGTCGGTACGAACGTAGACATCGTCGCCGCTCTCATCATCACTGCCGTGGCGGAGCTTCTCGTCATCGGATGGGCTCTCTGGTACACCGGAGTTTGGAAAGATTGGCCTGAGAAGCTCTATCTCAAGAACTTCAAGTGGAAATACCTGCTCATCGGCGCGGCGGCTGGTCAGGTGTTCTATTGGGGCCTCCAAGGCATCGCGGCCATCGCTGCTGCGGCCGGCTCTCCGGTGGCTTCCTCAGATACGGCTATGAGCCTCGGAAGCCTAAAGGGACTCGAAGGATACATCGTTCTACTTCTCGTGGCTCCGGTGATCGTGCCGTTCATTGAAGAGCTTCTATTCCGTGGGGTAATCGTCAGCTCGCTACAGCGAAGCAAGTGGAACGCTACTTGGATTTCAGTGGTTGTTTCTGCCGTAAGCTTCGGTGTAATGCACATCCAAGGCTTCTCTTCGGTTACTGACTACACCATCTTCCTATGGATCACTCTCATGGGTGGTATCTTCGCTTACCTCTATCTCAAGACCAAATCACTCTGGACCGTCTTTGCGGCTCACTGCATCTACAACATGACTTCAAGTGTGCTCATGCTCACTGGGATTGCGAACTAACATGACTAACCCACTCGTAGGGATCAGCAACGGCGGCCTAAGCATCATCGACCCGACCGTGGCCGAAAAGCTCGCGAACAAGAAGATCTCCCCATCGCTCGTCACCGGCCTCCAAGGCTGTGCGGCCTCCTGGCTGGCCAACACCTTCGTGATCCGAGAGATCATGCCGGAGGAGGACGACAACGCCGCAAGCCGCGGATCACTCTTCCACAAGGTGATGGAAGAGACGTTCGCTGAGGAGCCCGAGCTCCGTACACGTGAGCGAATCAACGAGCACCGCGACGCTGTGCTTGAGACTGACGAGTTCAAAGCGTTTAAGGGGAACGAGGATGCTCTCCGCTGGCTTGAGGAAGCCATCGACGGTTACTACAAGATGGGAGGTCGCCCAGAGAAGGTCAAGGTCGCCACCATCAAGCGTGAAAGCGACAAGTACCCGAAGAAAGGGCTTGAGATCTTCGTCCGCGGCAACATCGGTGGCACGAAGCGCGACACGCTAGGCTTCGTTGACCGTCTCACCGAGGATCAGTCTCCGGATGCTCCTGAGGACGGAATCATCATCGAGGACTGGAAGTCCGGCGCTAAGGCGAAGAAGTGGAATCCCAAGACGAAGAGCGACGAGGGCAAGGCTGAGGCTCGTCAGCAGACGATCTACTCCATGCTCCTCGAGAAGGAAGGCATCAACGTCACCGGCGCCCGCCTAATCTTCCCAGTGGCCGGTTCTGTCGTAAACGTTGACATCAACGACGAGAAGTTCCGCGAACAGGTCATCAAGGATATCCAGGACACCGACGCGGCTCTCGACAACTACATCGAGACGAATCTCTTCGAGTACAAGCCGTCATTTTTGTGCTCTTGGTGCGCCATTTCGAAGATCTGTCCAAAGGCCCAAATCGGAAAGTTTGATAAAGCCAGAGCAGCTTATGCAAAGCAGCCATCGATGGAGAAGCTAGCTGAGGGCATCGAGTTTATCTGATATTGTCTTTATGGGCAATCACAGAATAACGGACACAACCTCTCGATTAGAGGCTCGTACTAAGAGCTTTGAATCGAGAGGTTTGTCGTTTGATTTTCTCAAGACAGAGTACTTGGATAAGAATCGGACACTTCAGTCAGTCGCTGAAGAGCTAGAAGTTGGCGTAAAGCTGATCCGAAACGCGCTTGCTCATTACGGGATAGTAAAGCCTAAGGCTAATTGGCAGACTACAGCCTTCCAAGAGATGGACAGAGGGCCAGAAAGTAACTGGGCCAAAGCTTTCACGCCAGAGATCATCGAAAAAGCTCAAGCGATGTCAGTTGCTTCACGTGCCAAGAATACTAATGCAAAGCTTGCCGCAAAAGGTATCACGAGAGAATCATTAAAGCGACTATACTTGGACGAGAACCGATCTTTACGAGAACTCGTTGAACACTTTAACAGCACTGAAAAGCAAGTTCGTAACTGGCTTAAGCGCTTTGACCTTGTGAAAACTCAGGAGTTGAGGGATCAAGCTCAAAAACGGGGGATTAAAGAGCTATTTGAGGACCCGATCCGTAGCCAAGCGTTTGTAAACAGCACACAGACAACCACTCGTGAGCGTTACGGGAACAGGTGGTATCGCGTAACCGCCTCTAAGGAAGAAACTTCTCTCGCTGACGCTCTCGCTGAACTCTTCCCGGATGTGACCATGGCTCGGAGCGATTACTCGGTGATCCATAAGGGTGGCACCGGTGGAGCTCTTCAGCTGGATATCTACCTTCCGGAGCTTAAGCTTGCTATCGAGTATAACGGTGAGTATTGGCATGATCGTGCGGCGTACGAAGCTGATCTGATCAACAGTACGAAGCTCACTCGTGAATCCTTGAAGGACGAGCTTTGTGCGGCCAAGGGGTTGAAGCTTCTCCACGTCTGGAGCGGTGATTGGAAGCGTGAGCCTGAGGTTGTGCTTCAAGTCCTTGCGAACGAAATCCTCGGTAGAATGAGCTCAGGAGATGATTTAAGTGACGAGTGAGCTAGACGAAGTCAAGGATGATTCGGGCGAGCAGTCGGAGAAAGTCCCTGAGCAGAAGCCTGAAGAGGCTAAAGTCGTAGACGGTAAGAAGGTTGTTTACGTCAAGGATCGACCGTTCCGGTCACTTTTCAAGACTACGGCCATCGTGCTTGTGGTCGGTTTCGCGCTCATCTACGCGGTGGGTTTCATCTCTGGGCTAGCCGGAGTACGAGTACCGTATATTGATCGAGGTGTGGCTGGAGATCAGTGGCACAAGATCACCAAGACTGATCCTGGTCCTTCGGACTGGAACGAACTGGAGAAGAACAAATGAAGAAAGCTCGCCAGATCGTTATTCCTGAGGATCGTCCTCTCACTTTTGAAGAGTTTTACGACTTTGATCTTCACGCTCGTAATAGCAGCGTTTGGTACGCTACGGAGTACACTCGTAGTGAGCAGCAGGTCATTGAGAAGCTTCTTGCGAAGGGCTACACTCGGGACGATGTAGAGTACGTGGACAAAGATGGTGTAGAGCATCGAGCTAACATCATCGATAACGTGCTCGCGACGCTCCGAGAGAACTTCCTTGTGAGCGATGATTCGTACGCGCTGGGGCTCATTAACCGTTATCGTGGGAGCAAGCGTGGTGACAGTTACATTCGTCGGCAGGTGATCTCTAAGGGGATCGATGCTGAAGTGGTTGATCGGCTTCTGGAAGAGACCGCTGATGAGGAAAAGACTTTCGAGGCTATCGAAGCTTTAGCTGAGCGCTATATGAACTCTTCTGCCTATCTGAGGGTTGAGGAAGAGTTTAAGCGTCGTCAGAAGCTCACGACGCATCTTGTCTCTCGTGGGTTTAGCTTCAGTGATATTCAGGACTGGAAGGACCAACGCGAGGAGTGATGCTCTATGGCCGATGATCTTCGCGACTCACCGTTCCTTGGAAGTCGGATCATCAACTTTGTCCAGAGCATTGTTCGCAGCCCTTCACACGGTAGCTCAGGCACCGGTCTTTCTCCGGTTACCGGTTTTGAGCAGAAACTCCTGAAGCATCAGGAAGAGATCGTTTCGATCAATAAAGAGCTTGAGGGTAAGCTCATCGATCTTCTTCAGCGTGCTAAAGACTACATGCCGCCGCACACCGCCATGCGGCTTTTACTTTACGGTCAGTCAAAAGGGTTCCTTCGTGGAGCCCATCAGATCGTTCACTACGCAGCTCGTGATCGGCTTGTTTTGACTGATGAGGAAATCAATGAAATCGTAGCCGAGCTTCGTCGGGATCCTGAAGCCGAGGCGCAGTGGCTGATGATCCTTTACTCTGGTAAGAAGGAAGAAGTACCGGAACCGGTGAGCAACTCTATCAAGCTACCGATAGACTTCACCTGAGCCGGGGTTGAGTAACTGTAGTTCGCAGTCTAAGCGGGTTATAACGCTCCCGGTATGAACCTTACGATAAGCTACACTATGTGCTTAAAAGCCGCGCTACAGCGTGCGAAGTTCGGTAGAATAGGCTTGATCAAGTTGGAAGAGAGACAGTAAAGTATGAGCGAAGCAGACATCGCAGCGGAAGTGATCAAGACTCCAGCCCACAGTTGGCTGCTTGAATCGTACATGCCGTTCGCACAGTACGTGATCCGCTCGCGTGCACTTGTAGCAGACGATGGGTTAAAGCCGGTTCAGCGCCGTATCCTCTGGCAGATGTTCCGCGACGGCATTACGCCGGATAGTAAGCACATGAAGGCTGCTCGTGTAGCCGGTGCGACGGTGGCTTTCCACCCGCACGGTGGCGCATCCATCGAGGATGCTCTTTCACGCATGGCTCAAGGCTTTGCACTTCGCATCCCGCTCATCGACCCCGAGGGCTCCGTCGGCGTGGTTAGCGGTGACGTTGCTGCAGCTGCTCGATACTGGGAAGCGCGTCTTACTAAAGAGGCCATGGAGCTTCTTAAGGAGCTTCGCGCCGGCGGCGTAGAGATGGGCCGTAACTTCGACGGCGAGCTCGAGGAGCCGGGCAAGCTCCCGATTCGCTGGCCTGTCAGCATCATCAACGGAACCTCCGGTGTGGCCGTCGGTTACGCATCGAACATGTACTCGCACAACCCCTCCGAGGTGATGGAGGCTGCTCGTGCGGTGCTCAAGAACCCGGAGCTGAGCCTCGAGAAGCTCATGAAGATCATGCCGGGGCCTGACCTGCCTACCGGTGGCGAGCTTATCGGTGTTGACGGCGTCCGCGAGTACTACTCCACCGGCTCGGGCACCTTCGTCCTACGCGCTCGCTATCGCACTGAGAACATGACCCGCGGTAAGGTTCGCATCATCTTCTACGAGCTTCCGTACCAGGTTTCGGCGGAGCAGGTTATGACGAAGCTTCACGCCGCCCAGGCTCTCGGAAAGTTCAAGGAGATTGCCTCCGTCAAGGACCTCACCGACAAGAACAACGGTATGCGTCTTGTGATCGAGACTAAGGCCGGCGCTAACCACCTCTCGGTGATTAATCAGCTCTTTAAGGAAACTCCTCTCGAGGATAAGTTCCCTGTCAACGCTACTATCCTGGTAGACTCGAAGCCGGTCAAGACATCGATGCTCGATCAGATCAAAATCTTCCTTGAGCTTCGTCGTGAGATCACAGCTCGCAAGACGACGAATCGTCTGACGCAGATCGAGAACGAGATGCACAACCTGAGCGGTATCCTCGCCGTTCTCGTGGACATCGACAAGGCCATCAAGATCATCCGCGCTGCGGATACTGCTGACATCGCTCGAACGAAGCTTAGCACAACGTTCAAGATCGACGCTGACCAGGCTGATTACATCCTCTCGATGCAGCTTCGCCGCCTTACGAAGCAGGATTCACTTGCTATCAAGAAGAAGATGGCCGACCTCTCTGCTGAGAAGAAGGCTCTTGACCTGATTATCAAGGACCCTGCTGCTCTTGCGGCGGCTGTGGATGCTGATCTTGTGGCCACGAAGAAGATCATCGCTTCGCCTCGCCGGACGGTGATTCTCGGCGTGACTCTTGAAGAGGCTAAGGAAGAGCAGAAGGCCATGGCTCAGGAAGCTCGTGACGTGGACAAGAACTCCATCGGCTACATCACTCGCTTTGCTGACGGCCGTCTACTCCGTACTGACGAGCCGTTCTCGTACGGCAAGGAGAAGAAGCTCCGTTACTCGCCGGTGATCGATCAGGTCAAGGTGAAGGCTCAGGAGAAGATCGGGCTCGTCGGCTCCGATGGTGTTGCTCGAGTAATCCCGGTTACCTACGTGACCAAGGACCTTATCTCTACTCCTGAGAAGGTGGGTGTTCGTCTTCCGAAGGGTGTACGGCTTGTCGGATTCATCAAGGTAACGCCGCTTAAGACCGACACCGGTCTTGCCATCGGTACTCGTAAGGGTCTCGTCAAGGTTGTGAAGCCGGTCTTCCCGAACAAAGACGAGTTCCCGGTGTTCCTTCTAGAGGACGGTGACGAGATTGTTGAGACTCGCTGGCTCTCGAGCAACATGACCGGAAGCTACTTCTACTTTGTCTCAAAGTCGTCTAACATCCTTCTCTTCGACGCTACCGGTGTTCGCGCCTCGGGCGCTGTAGCCGGTGGAGTTAAGGGCTTCTCACTCAAGGGTGACGATGACCGAGTTGTTGGCTTCGGCTGGATTAAGACTGCTAAGAACGCTGTGGTGATCTCAACCTCCGGTAAGACCATCAAGCTCACCGATCTTGCAGAGGTTGCTCCTAAGGGTCGAGGTGCTCAGGGTGTTGCTCTTCACGCTCTTGAGAAGAACGAGACCGGCCTCACCAGCGCGTACGCGGCTCCGGCTGACACGCTTGTCTCGGCTGTTACTGAGATCGGCGCTGTCATCAACACTCCGGCTGTGACTCCTCGTGCAAAGAAGGGAATCCCAGTTCCTGGTGATGTCAACTTCGGTGTACTCACCCTCGCAAAGGAACTTGCTGAAGTAGGGTAAGCTCTCGCAAGGCTAAAACGCCTGTGGAGAAAGGGCTAGACGATAGTTCATTCTCCACAGGCTTTTAGTAAGACCGAAAGGCACTTCGTTGACCATCACTAATCCTCGCCATCCCGACAGAGCGTTTATGGGCGTTACTCACGCTCTGAGTGGTCTTGCTATTGTTCTAGCTCTCGTGGCCTTCGTTCCAACCTTCACGGTTTGGGCCGGTTGGACTACTCCAGCAGTGGTTATCCTCGCCGCGTTCGTTGTCACCGGTGCGGCGCTTATCCCTGACCTGGACAACTCGGTCTCTACCGCTAAGAACTCGCTAGGCTTGCTCGGTGAAGCCCTGAGTATCTTCTTCCGAGGTACTTCACGCTTCATCCAGACTGTAGTTCGTACGAGTCGTGATGACGCTTCACCAGACCCGCACCGCGGTTTCTGGCACACCATCCCCGCTGCGCTCATTCTTGGCGGAGCAACCTGGTTACTCACCGGAATCACTAAAAGCATCGTCCTCCCCGTGGTAGGTGAGGTCACCTACGGCTGGATCGGTGCTCTCGCTGTGGCTTACATCAGTATCCATCTAGCTTTTGCCGGTCTTTTCTCGAAGGTGATCAAGAAGGTTCTCTCTAAGGGTAAGAGCTTTGAAGCGGTGGTTGTGTTCGCAGCAATCGTTGCAACCCTAGCGGTGTTCTACTCGCTCCCTCGTGATCAGAACTTCTGGTGGCTTAGCGTTGCGGTGACCATCGGGATGATCGCGCATATTCTTGGTGACTCATTCACTACCGCCGGAGTTCCGCTCCTGTTCCCGCTTTCGGCTCCTCTCAAGGGCAAGTTCTGGTGGACCACTCGTTTCTCTTCCATGAAGGCAGGAGGCCCCGGCGAGGTCATCTGGACGTGGGCTTTCGGGATTATTTCGGTAGGATCACTTGTGTGGATCTTTATAGGACCCACTCTCTCCAAGTGATGGTGGCTCGTTAGAGATAGCATCGTCACAACTATCCGCAGGAGCTAGAAACCAATGACTAAGTGGCACATCAACGGCAACGGCGAAGTCGGTCGCTGCACGGCTACCAAGGGCAAGTGCCCTTTCGGTGGTGCCTCGGGTCTTGAGAATCACTATTCGTCTCGGGAAGAAGCAGAGAAAATTGTAGCTTCCTCCATGGCCGACTTCTCATCTCTCGGGACCGCTTCTAAGAAGCGTCAGACCGAGTCGTTCCAAAACACAAAGACAGCACTCCGTAAGGCTCTTGTTTCTTACGGAGTCTCCAAGAGCGCCGATCTTCCGGATGTGGCCACTACGAACGAGCTCGTAGAGCGCTGGTTCGATGGTGACAAGCGTAAGTTTGAAGCGTTCAAGAGCTTGGTGAATAACCAGACTCTCACACCGGTCTCAAAGAAGTCCATCGCCCAGCTCATCAATCGTGGCGTAAGCGTTGACCATACGGACGACGTAAATACTCTCGATAGTGGTAAGGCTACGGTGGATCTTCTCGACGAATCACTCCGTGGCGTAAGCCTAGCTGACATCCGCGGGCGTCGACCGTTTTAATAGTTCTCTACAGCTACGCCTCTGCTCTTCACCGCGAGCAGGGGCGTAGCTTTCGGTAGAATACCGTATGGCTAAAGTAACCTCTTTGTACAAGTGTTCCAATTGTGGAAACGAATCATCCAAATATTCGGCAAAGTGCTTAGCTTGTGGTGATTTCGGAACCATCGAACAGGTTGAGAACACTTCAAGCGCTGCCGCTACAGCTGGGCTTAAGTCCGGTGGCGCTATCAAGCCAGCCAAAGCGGCGTTCACCCTTAAGCAGATTGGGAACAACCCAATCAGCCGCACGAAGACCGGCATCGGAGAGCTTGACCGTGTGCTCGGCGGCGGAATCGTGGACGCAGAGGTGATTCTCTTCGCTGGAGCTCCGGGCTCCGGTAAGTCAACACTCTCATTACGTCTGGCTGACAACTACGCAGCCATGGGTAAGTCAGTTCTTTACTCCTCCGGTGAGGAATCGCCCCAACAGATCGCTCTTCGAGCTAAGCGTATGGGGGTGGAGAATGATCTTATCCGCATCACTAACGAAACCTCACTCGAGACTTTACTCGGGCACATCGATGACGTACAACCGCAATTACTCATCGTGGATTCACTACAGACTTTAGCTAGTGAGAACATCCCCGGTTCAGTCGGCTCGATCTCTCAGTCAAAGGAAGCCGCTAACGTACTCACTCGACTTGCAAAGTCGCGGGGTATTTCTATGATCTTGGTGAACCAAATCCTCAAGTCCGGCGACTTCGCCGGTAGCGAGGGAGTACTTCACATCGTAGACTGCGGTCTTATGCTTCAGAGCGACTCTGAAAGCCCACTCAAATTCCTACGTGCTCTTAAGAATCGTTTCGGCGCCTTAGACGAGGTAGGAGTTTTCCAGCACTCCGAAACCGGTCTTGAAGAGGTTGCGGATCCCGGGTCAATCTTCCTAGATACGGGAGAAGGCGACCACGTTCAGGGTGCATCTTGCGGCTTTATGAGCGAAGGCATCCGACAAATTCCGATCGAGATTCAAGCTCTCGCCGTAACTTCAAGCTTGAACAATCCACGAAAGCAGTTTAGCGGCGTAAGCTTCAACAGAGCACAGATCATCTGTGCTATCATCGACAAGCACTGTAAGTCTAAAGCGAAGGCTTCTGACAACGATGTCTTCATTAGCACTGTTGCCGGTGTGAAAGTAGAGGATCCTCTAGCTGACCTTTCTATCGCTGTTTCTCTTCTTTCAAGCCTTACAAACAAGCAGGTATCGAAGAAAACTGTCTTCACTGGAGAGCTAAGCCTCACCGGCACCGTCCGCGGTACTTACATGATTGAAAGCAAGATTCGAGAAGCTGAGCGCCTTGGCTTTGAACGTATTGTGATCCCCGCCAGCGCAAAGGCTACGCTGAAGGGCCGGCGATATGAAGGTATTAAGATTGAGACAATCGGTAACGTGAACGAACTCGATCGTTTCCTTAGCTAGTTAGGTGACCCATGGCTCTTCCGATTCGACCATCAGCCAACGCTACGCCGAAGGCAGCCGGACTCCCGGACCTCGGCGCTTTGCCGGACACGTCATCCTTGAGCCTGCCTGCTCTACCGTCAGAGGAGACAGTCTCGCAGCCTAAGCAGGCGCCTACACGTCGTTCATCGCCTACTCCGCAACCGGCGCCTGAGCCGCAGCCTCCCGCGGTGTTCGAAGAGGCTGAGGAAGGTTGGGTGGTTGATCCCGTAACCGGGAAGCGTCATAAAGAACTAACCGGTTACAAGAAAGGCGTGATGCACAGCAGCGCCAAGATTATCAAGGCGGGAGGGCTTACTCTACAGCAGCTTCGACTGGCTGTAGAAGAAGACAAAGACTTCGATCTTGATGATCTCAACGGCTCGGCTGAGACTTTCCTTTCACACCTGCGTGTACCGCCGAACAAAGAAGAGCAAAAGAGGCTCATGGAAGAGCGGGCTCGCCGTCAGAAGCAGTACGATCGAATCGCAGCTGATGAAGCCCGCGAAGAAGCCGACAGAGAAGCTGCTGAGGAAGCTAAGTTCACCGAGTAAGACCTAGTTAGTTAGAAATAACATCGTCAAACCTCACAGGAGCATCAACACATAATGAAGACTATCCTCGGCTACCTATCCGGCCTCGTAGTTGTCGGCCTCTGTGTGGCTATCCTGCGTAACTTCGACTGGAACTTTGTTGCCGCTATCCAGTGGGTGCTCGGTATCGGCATCACTATTGTCAACACTGTTGCTGACTTCTTCCAGCAGAATGAGATCTTCAAACACTTCGTGGTGAAGCGCTAAGATTGATTAGCAGCCTACCGGTTTCGGTAAAATAAGCCCAACGACACAAACACGTAAGAGGGCAATCATGGCTACTAATCCAGACGCACCAGAAGGCACTTTCTCCGCTAAGCCGTTCATCTCGAAGGACGGTGTTGACTCCGACGGCGTTCGCGCCGAGGTTAAGGTAGTGATCGGCTACGGTATCGTAGCGACTATCGAACCGTCCGATAAGGGCAAGTCAGAGAAGGTTGGCTTCGCTGTCAACAACACTAAGTTCATTCCGTCCGGTTGGACTCGCGATTCGGACATTCAGAAAAAGGTTGCTCAGGCTAAGGAGTCTGGCGAACCGATCCACTTCCGTCTCGAGACGCGCCGCAAGGATCACGTCGACCGTAAGCTTTCTCTAAGCGAAGTTGCTCCTCCTAAGGACATGGCTGCAGCGCTTGAGAACACTGTCAAGTCGCTCGCAGCTGTCAAGCTTGACGATGATGAGAGTTGGACCATCTCAAAGGATGCCGTTACTCGTCTCGACGAAGACCCGGCTCGCGAGGGTGGACTTCACTCTGCCTACGACATGAGTCCTGATCAGCTTCAGAAGGACTCCGGTCCTTCAGAGTCACCGTGGACCGGCGGTAACAACAGCGGTGGTAGTCGAGAGCCGGCACCGTACGTTGGCCGTCTTCGTAGCGGAGCTGTCAACCCTGGCACAACAGCTCTTCTCGCCGCGCTTGGCTTCTTCAACTTCGTGATGGAGCAGGAGCGTGATGAAGGCTTCGAGATCGAAAAGGATCGCCGCAAGGAGATCGCTCACACTCTCATGCGAATCGCTAACCAGCTCCAGAAGGACATCTACTCTAAGAAGCTTGGCGAAGAGCTCAAGGGCGGGGTGGATCTCACCGCTGGATCGCACACTCGCGCTCGCGCCCTTGTCTTTGAGTCGATTCGCTCATTTGCCCCACTGAACGAGTCAGTGATTAGCGATGATGCTGAGTTCAAGAAGTGGCAGAAGACGATTTACGGTGCTGCCTACGCCATGTGGGAATGGGCTATCGATGAGGTAGACCCCTACATCGCCTGACCAATTGGAAAGGGTCGTATCAGGTCTTTTTAAGGATTGATACGACCCTTTCTGTTGAATAACTGTGGTTCTACCGCAGGTTTTACATTATGAATAAATGTTTCTTTAGAAAGCCTCTAGGAAAACGATATTGGATCATGCTCCCGCTTAAATGGGCGATGAGCACTCCTTATGTCTAGACACCAAGAGGAACTAAAATGACATTCTTCAAGAACATCAAGGAAGTGTTTGATGCTTCTCGCGAAGAGCAGGACCGAGGAACGCTCGTTGAGCAGGTTCTAATCATCGCGGGTATGGCCGTCGTCGCTATCCTTGTCGTTACCTGGATCGGTAACGCCATTGCAGGTAAAGCTGCTGACACTGCTAACTGTATTACTAGCGCTAACTCGTACGCCAACGCTAGCAGCACTGAGCAGAACTGTAGCTCCAACAAGAACTCTGACACGGCTGCAAAGGCCAACCAGAATTCTGACGGTTGGAAGTCGCGCTTCAATTGAGCTATAACTGATTAATAGCTACTACCTAAAGGGCTCGCCTCACAAGGCGGGCCCTTTAGTGCGAGAGCTACCACATGACGATATTCGACTTGAACGAACTCGAAGGGCGTGACAGTGGATAATCCATATCTCATCGCAGCACTGCTATCTATCGCAGTCGGGCTATTCCTCTACATCTTACTCGTACCGAGAAGTGGCCGAGTATTCACTCAAGGTGACTACTCCAAGAGCGATAACGGATTGCTTAAAGGCGCGAGCGCGATAGGCAACGAAATCTTCTCGGTCCTACCCGAAGGGCTTATTAAGCTACGCACGCGTAAGGGTAGTAGCCGCACAGAGAAGCTTTTCCAAATGTCAGCCAATCCCTGGGACATCAAGCCGGCTGACTTCACCTTCTTTAAGATCGTGTTCTCGGTGCTGTTTGCGATCGGAGGCCTCGTTGTAGGCCTTCTTCTTCAGTACGGTGTACATTTCTTCCTCCCGTTCTGGGCTTTCGCTCTCGGTGGTGCCGTACTTGGTTGGGTCTACCCCGGAAACACTTACTCATCAGAAGCTAAGAAGCGCGACCTTGAGTTCAAACGTCAGCTTCCTGAAGCTCTCGATCTAATGATTATCTCGCTCTCCGGTGGCTCAACGTTCACAACATCTATGCGTGAATCCCTCCCGAACATGCAACCTGGCGTGCTTCGAGATGAGTTCCGAAAGATCATCAAAGCTGTTGACGCTGGTGCCTCACTTAACGTCGCTCTTCAGAATTTTGCTGATCGTGCACCGAACGACTCCATCACAACGTTCATTAAAGCTGTGCAGGAAGCCACCGAACTAAACGTGCCTCTTACTGAGACGCTTCAGTCACGCGCCGAGGCTTCACGACGTGAGTTCTTCGCTCTTATTCAGGACAAGACGGCTACCTTAAGTTCGAAGATGATGGGTATCCTCACACCGACGCTTATACCAGCTATGCTTATCTGCACGCTTGCTCCGTCAGCGTTCTCTCTCCTCCAGTCGCTTTGATCTAAAGGTTACTACCATGGCACTACCTAACGGCTTTAGCATTCCCAACGGAAACTCTCAGGGCGCTAACAACCCGCTTCTTGATGATGAAGAAGAGATCGCCTTCACGGCTGAATCGCGAAGCGCTCTTAAGGAGTACAAGACCACCGATGATCCCATTCTTGAGGCCATCGAGAATAACTACAGAGATCTAAAGAAGAAATATCCGAACGGTGGATGGAAGTCGTTCCAGTTCATCACCGCTGACATTCTTCGTCAAGCGCCGAAAAACTGGTTCGAGCAGTTTGATAAGGACCTTCAAGCAGCAACCAACTGGACTCAAGGCCAGCTAGCTACTCGTGATCGCTCTGAGTCTATCGCTGAGGCTCAGGCAGATCCTACTAACGACGCTCTTCAGGACGAAGCTTTTCGAGCTATCTACTCAATTCTAGCTGAGTACCTCGACAGCGTTTCATATCGAGGCATTCAGCGCTGGATCATGGTTTCACTAGTTTCTTCGGAAATCATCGGCCTTTCAAAGATCGACCCGCTCTGGCGCGACCGCTCTGTGGACGAGATCATCATTAACGGCCCTAGAGACGTACAGATTGAGGTCAGTGGGCAGTTATACCGCGTGCCCGCCGCTAATTTCCGTGACGCCGACCACGTTCTTGGGATGCTCGAGCGCGTCTTCGGCTCCATTAACAAACAGCTCTCGAAAACAGAACCTCTTATGAAGGGCCGACTTCACGATCAGTCGCGTATCTTTGCAGTCCACCCGGTTGTAGCTCCTGATGGACCAAACGTCGCCATCCGTCGTCACCCAGAAGGGTACTGGACACCAGAGAGTCTAGCGAACTACGGCTCTATTGATCCTGAGGTTGGCAAGTTCTTGGGAAATCTAATTCACAGTGGATGTTCATTTGCCGTAATCGGCGGTACTTCGACCGGTAAGACTTCTTTCCTCAACGCAATGACCGGATTCTATCCGGACAATGTTCGTGTCATTACACTTGAAGACAACTTAGAAATGAAGCCGAACCCAACTAAGATGTTGGCTGCAGCCATGGAAACTAAGCCTGGGAACATTGAGCGAGGTGACAACGGTATCACTATGCGTGATCTTGTTAAAGGCTCTCTTCAGATGCGACCTGACGCTCTCATCATCGGTGAGGTAACCGATGGCGCAGCCGCTGATCTTGTTCAGGCTCTCAATACTGGCCACTTCGGCGCCTCTACAATCCACGCAAACTCAGAGTTCGATGGTATTTACCGTATCGCTTCTCTAGTTCAGCTTGGAGGAAGACTCGCACAGGCTCAGACTCTGCCGCTTATTGCGGCAGCGTTCGACTTCATCGTTTTCCTAGAGCACTTCCCACTAGACGGCTCTCGAAGAGTTGTCTCTATCTCTGAGATCGACCCTTACGTCACCGCTGAATCGGGAAAAGAACCAACCCTCGGGGTAAAGCAACTCTTCAAGTTCGTAAACGACGGTGTTGTCAATGAGCCCGACAGTGAAGGCGCAATGAAGCCACGCATTATCGGGCACTGGGAAAAGACCGGAGACCTTTCTGATGTTCGTCGCCAGCGACGCCACCTTGATCTTCACCAAGAGCTTTCTTGGGACGAGCTCGTCGAGCTGTCAACTATTCCGGATGAGTACCTACCCGAGGTAGAAGAAGAGGCGTAAGCGATATTGGTGTCGGCCACGTAACCGAAGGAAGCGACCGACACCGATGGACTTTTTTGCTGATCTGTTTGCTGGGAACTCAACGTTCCTTACGCTCATCGCCGGTGGTATCACAGTGGTTGTGGGTTTCGTCGTCTTCATGGCTTGGGTCGCTATTCAGCGTTCTAAAGAGAAGACCTACGAACAGCAGCTGGCCGATCTTCTTGAGGACGATCTTCACATAGAAGATGAAGATGACGTTAAAGCCGTAGGCTTACTAACTAGATGGTCCCGTTACTGGGACGCGCAGTTCAAAGAGCTTGGATGGTCTCGCTATAACGAGAATCCGTTAAAAGCCGGCCGTGAAGTACTCATTGCTCTAGGAATCGTTGCTGTAATCGGTAGCCTTGTGACTATGAGCCCGTTTATCGGACCGGTAATCGCTCTTCTACTCCTCTTCATGGCTTCCTACATCATCAAGCTAGTAACCAGTAAGAAGTCGGAAAAGATCGGCTTACAGCTCCCCGGCTTCCTCTTTGCGTTGAAAGCCAACATTCAGGCTAACGAGACTCCAGAGCGTGCGGTTCTCAAAGTAATCGACGCGATGCCCTCTCCGCTTTACGAAGATCTTGTGATCGTTCGTAACCACATTCTCGCGAACTCAACATTCCGTGAAGCGCTTGAAGATCTGTCGCAAAAGACTGCTTCTCGTGACCTCAAGTTTCTAGCCGCCTGTATGATCCAGGCCACCAACGCCGGAGCAAACCTCGAAGGTCAGATTGAGACTATTCAGAAGGTGCTTGACCAGCGCCAGGTGATTAGCAACGAGATCAATAAGGCTGCTAAAGAAGCTTCGCCTTCTATGTGGGCAGCATCCATTGCTATTCCCGGAACTTTCATTGCTCTCTTCTTCGGCGATCCCAACGCTAAAGACTTCTGGTTCCAAAGCCTAGTCTCATGGCTTCTATTCGGAGTCATCATTGCTCTTTGGGTTGCTGGCATTGTCCTAAGCCGTCGACTCGTCAACAAGATCCGAAACATGTAAGCAGGAATCCATGGAGAAAACTACCACTCTCGACTTCGAGATCTCTCGCAAAGACATTCTCAACTCTAACAGCATGCCAAACCATCACATTGTCAAGGGCAAGATGGTTGCCAAGCTACGCGAAATGGGGGCAGAGGCTTTCACTGAGCTTCACCCCGAAGGGGCTCGCGAAGTTGTAGTCGAGAAGCGTAAACAGCTTCAGGCTACACTCGATCGAAAGACTGAACGAGTACGACTTGCTAAACGTCTTAAGAAGCTCGAACTATCAGATCGTGAGCTTGAGGCTGAGCTTAACGAAAGATTACCGTATCCAGAACACGAAGAGCTCACCATTGAGCCTCTCTGGCAACACTTCACTGTTAGAACCGAAGTGTTCGCGCCCTCACGGCGCCATATGGACGCTCCGAACTTTTGGCCTACAGTAAAGGCTATTACTGACGGTGGTACAGACGCTGTAGCTTGGCCTGACGATGACTTCAAGCACATGCTTGAGGTGTCTTTCCGGTATGCGGGACTTTCCGGGCTTAAAGACACATGGCGCGTGAGACTCACCATCACTCAAATCACAGATATCTCCGACTACCAGACGGTAGCTGAACTTGTCGAAGATTGACATACCGGCGATATTCACCTTGCTTAGGTAAAGGACTGTACGGTGGCTAGAAACCAAATCACTTCAATGAACATGACGGGGTTCTTTAAGAGAGAGCTTCAGATGTACGCCCTCGGTGACATCAAGTTCAAGAAGCCTATCCCGATCAAGCAGGTTTCGTACGTTATCGGATTCTACATAGTCTGGTCGTTGCCGATTATTCTGATCTTCGGTATCTATCTGAACATCGTCTACGCCGCTCTCGTTATCTTGCCGCCGGCCATACTTGGAACGTTTGCAATCCGACCGATCTTCGGAGGGAAGACGCTCTTCGATTTTGCTCGAACTGCTTTTAAGTTTGTCGGTGAACCCAAGGCTTGGACAGATCTCAAGCCGCACAAGCCGGCTGAGGTTTACACAGTTAACAGTGAGATCTGGATCTCACGAAGAAGAGAGCTACAGATGCTAGCTGATATGATTGAAGACGAAGGAGAACCCAGTGGTAGAGTATAACTACGGTTCCGCCCTCTTTGTAGGAGAGACATCCGGCGGTATTCCTCAGCCGGTGTTTTTCGATCCGCACACTCAGATTTGGAACGATAAGCCACCGGGCACAGTCATCACCGGTGCTCCTGGCTCAGGTAAGTCTTACCTCGCTATGACTCTTACAGCTATGAGTGCGATTATCGGGAAGACCACTATCGTGCTCGACCCAAAGGGCGACTTCCTATCGCTTATGAATCTCCAAAAAGACATCGGATCATTCAACGTCTGGAACCTTGCCAACGCACGCAAGCAGCGTGGAGTACTTGACCCGTTCCGTATGTCTAAGGATCCGGGTGAGCAGCTTGACTTAGCTGTGTCACTCATCGACATCTTCACCGGAGGCCTTCAGCCCGAACAGCGTACGGCTCTAGCTCCGATCATCAAGGACGTAATTCGTGAGCCTGCGCCGTCGCTTGCAAAGGTAGTGCAGGAACTGCGAGGCTCAACACGCCCCGCAGCACGCGACCTAGGCACCACGCTCGATTTGATCCAGGCTCTTCCGTTATCTGGCCTCTGCTTCTCTCCGTCCGGCGCTAAGATGGATACAGTTTCCATCGATGAAGGCCTCACGGTGATTACGCTCATCGGTATGCAGATGCCTAGCCCTGGCTCTAACGACAACAAGTCGCGCCTTTCGACCGGTATCTTGTTCTTGCTTACTGACTTTGTGCGCCGCCTTATGCTCAACAACAGCTCTAAGAATCCGAAGACACTTGTCATTGACGAGGCGTGGTCGATCCTTCAGACAGCTGCTGGAGCTCAGGTTGTCAAGGATGTGGTACTCCTCGGGCGTTCTAAGAACATGGCCACTATTCTAGTGACACAGAATAACTCGCACCTCAAAGAGCTAGATATTGAATCAACCATCGCTACACGCTTTGCGTTTGCCTCCTCTGAAAAGGAGGCAATATCCATCGTCAAGGATATGCAGCTACCGTCTCAAGAAGGCTTCGAAGGCATCATTACGGAGCTTGGACGCGGTGAGTGTCTTATGAAAGACTGGCAGAAGCGTTACTCGACGGTACAGATTTCAAACTGGCGTAAAGACTGGGATCAGGCGTTTAAGAACAATCCTCTTGAAACTGCTAAAGCTGAGAAAGAGCGAAAGGCTGCTGCCGCAGCGTAAAGAAGTTTAACGCTGATTCGTCAGCGTTGTTGATATTACTCGGGACATCATCCCCTCGAAAGGAACGTTACGAATGGCAACTAAAGCCACTGGGCTCTTTAAGAGCACAAAGGTCCTATGGGTCGCAATCATTCTGTTGCTAGTCTTCGTTTTCGTGGGTACCCTCACCGTACTTAAGAGCGTTTACCAGACTGAGACGTACTACGTCCTCAACCAGGACATCCCAACGCGAACTCAAATCACCATGGATATGCTTACGCCGGTGGTCACATCGGCCGGAACGGCTCCTGGTGGGTCACCTAAGATGACCCCTGAGCAGCGTGATAAGGAACGTAACGAGATCCTTTCTTCCGTACAGTCTGGGGTTGTTTACTCTCAGTTCCCGATGGTTTCAGGTGATGTCCTCTCCCCATCGAACGCTGGTGGCCTCACCGACATTTCAGTTGGTATCCCTGACACCTGGGTTGTTACGAACTTCTCCGTCGGAGCGGACAACGCTGTTGGTGGACGTATCCAGCGTGGATACTACTTCGACATGATGGTGCTTACTGATAACGGAGCGTTCTACCCGTTCGTTAACGTTCTAGCACTTGACACCACCACTGACCTCTCCAACGCTAGTGATGCTAACGCTGTAAACACTGACGAGGCACGTAAGGGACAGACTACTCAGTACACCGTCGGTATGAGCCCTGCTAACGCTGCTAAGCTTCAGGATCTCGTAAAGCAGTACGGGGCTGACATCCGCATGGTCCTCTCACCGCGACAGAACGACTACGCCGCTCCGCGTCTCATGGATTACTCTGGTCTGTTCAAGTATGACATCGATCTTGACGGTGTAATCGCTCCTGGTCTCCAGCCGGTCTACGACAAGAACGGCAAGCCGGTTGATCTCGACGGCGATGGTAAAAACGACTACCGTGAGTCTACTGACTACAGCTTCACTGACGTTGAGCGTGACAAGTTCGGCCGCCCGATCTCTCAGGTTGACAACGCTGGCCTCGGTAACGCAAAGATTCCGTCTGACTCTGTAAAGGGTAAGACCCCATCCAGCGACACCACCTCGAGCACCGAAAGCAAGGACGGCCAGTCCAGCACCGGCACCAGCAGCTCAGGCTCGGACACAAGCTCTAGCTCGTCTTCGAATACTTCGTCACCAGACGTTAGTGACACCCCCACCGGTGAAGCTACCGACGGTGCCTCCACCAGCGGTGAGTGACACGCTGGATAAATCGGATACCTTTTGATATTCGGTCTTAACCAACCAGTAAGTTAGGAATCACAGGAAATGGCTTCTACCACCGTCATGCCTAAGGCCATCTATGTAGGTGATCCTCGCGTCTATGACTTCCTCGTCAAGATTCGCCAGGACTGGGATTTCGCCCCAGTCGTGGAGAACATCGCTGACCTTTGGGCCGGTCTTGAATCGGGCGAAATCGATAACGATGTCCAGGCGCTTCTAGTACTCGATGGATTCTTCGATGAGCGAGGTGGCGACACTGCTTTCGAGTACTTAGTCGCTGCTATGGCTCCGTACTGTCTTGTCGGGATCATCAACTACAAGCCTCAGTCAAACGAGGCTATGCGTGAACGCATCGAACAGTCTGCTTACACTCAGGGCGTATCAGAACCTAAGTACTACTTCATCGATACGAAGCGCCCTGGTCCATCGCTCGATGCGGCTGTAGCTCGCTTTGTATCTGAAACCTCGCTTCTTGAGACTGCTGCTATCCTAAGCGGGGACGAACTTCCTACCGCAGATGAAGAGGCTAACGACGAAGACCCGACTGAGCGTCAGCTACAGATCGCTCTCGAGGAGCACGAGGCCGGCGAAAGCGATTATCTCGGTCAGGTTGTAGCCATCACCTCATCTAAGGGTGGCTCCGGTAAGTCAACTGTGGCGGTCTCTCTAGCCACGTTCCTTGCTCACTCTTCAGTGAACTCAGTTCGTGAAGGTCTAGAGACTGAGCCACTTAAGGTCATTATTCTTGACCTTGACGTACGAGATGGTCAGCTCGGCTTCTTGACGAACAACTCGAAGCCGACCGTCATCAACTTACGCTCGTCAGGTATCACTCCAGAGAACATTGACCAGACTGTGATCCACAGTACTCGTCTTAAGTGTGATCTTATGCTTGCTCCTAAGCGCCCACGTAACGCTGACGACACCCCGCCGGACTTCTACGTCGAGCTCATCCAGGCTCTTCGAAAGAAGTACGACTACGTCATCCTGGACACCTCGGTTAACTATCTTGACCCGCTCCTTGAGCAGGTTGCTTACCCGATGGCTGACCAGATCGTCTTCGTCACCGACATCGTGATTAACTCGGTATTCTCCATGACTCGCTGGATTCAGGAAGTCACGAAGCCGAAGTCACAGATGGGCATGGGTATCTCGAAGAACAAGATCGGTATCGTCGTGAACAAGTCACTCGGTAACGTGGCCATGCCTGGTGAGAAGATCTACCAGTCGGCTCTCGGAATCCCGGTCATCACGCCGATTCCGTCCAACCCGAAGATCATGGCTTCCGCTGCTAACACTCAGCAGATGGATTTGCTCCTTCAGCACCAGGACATCTACTCGGCTGTACGCCGTCTTGCTAAGGCAATCGTCGGCAAGAAGTACAAGCTGAGTAACGATGTTAAGAAGTGAGCTTACGCAGGCTTAAGGCCTGCTCTTAGACTGAAGAGGATCACCCTTGTGGTAGGGGGTGATCCTCTTCTTTTTTTGTGTCAGCACGACATCGTACTAAACGGCTCATATGGCTGTAGCTGTCAGATAGCGACGGCGAGATCGTAGTCGCGCGTCATCATGCGTTAAACCGAGTTTAAAGCTTAGACACAGTGCTACAGTTTACCCGAAAAGCTTCCCCAGGCCGCCGAAGAGCGATGCGTGCTCCTGCTTAGCCTGTGCTTCAGGCTTCTCGAAGCCGTAGGCCTTCACACGCTTACGAGCAGTCTCGGCAGATAGAATCATAGCGTTATGACCCTCAGCTATGTCAGCGAGCACTTTCATGTCACGCTGAAGAGCAGGTGACCAATTAGCGCTCTCGCCGTAACGCTCTTCCATCGCATCGCGCATAGCTGCAAATCCGTCTACAGCGTTTACCGGAGTGGCTTTATCTGTCGGTACGTTCGGATTCGACGCTTCGTAGTAAGAGACACGGTTAGAGCCAGCTTCAGGTGAACGAACGTCCATCCCAAGCTCCCAACGAGCTCCATCAGGAGTGTTAGCAGTCCAGAAGGACATGGGGCTCTCAAACGGGATACCCTTATCGCTAGAGTCCGCAACACGATTAAAGCGAGCCTGGCTTCCCATCTCGTTTCCATCGCGGTCAGCGTCACCACGCCACGTGCCGGTGATCCAACGTTCTGACTCAAGCCCAAGCTGGTGTAAATTACGACCTCGGACGAAAGTAGTTGAAAGGTCTTCATCCACCACAGTACGTCGATCGTTGTCCAGGTTGTAGAAACCGATGCCACGATCGTACGCATTGTAAGCACCGATAAGGTTCGTCTCTGTAGCTCGGATAGCCCGTACTACATTCTGAGCCTTGCGCTCTAGGTTTCGATCGTAGAGATAAGCTGACTTGAGCTCATCCGGTCGCGGCCCCGCCATAGCATCTTCGCGAAGAGCGATAGCCTCGAGCGCAGGATCCCGAAGCTTCCAAGCAAGAGATTTAGTATCGAGCAAGTTAGGCTTGTTCAGCACCTCACGGTAATTCTGACGGTTCTGAGCCTGAAGCTCTACAAGCTTCGTGTAGTTACCCATCTGGTCAGTACGAACAGCTCCGGTCTCTGGGAGATCGTCTCCTAGAGCGGCTTCCCACTTCATGCTGTCCGGCACTCGAGCCCAACGGCTGTCACGGCCTTTCTCATCAGCGTAGACGAAGTCAATAGCGTCCTGAGCAGCCTTGTCACTTGGATTCCACCAGGCAAAGCGGTAGACGTTCGTGAACTTACCCATGGTGGAGTCAAGCCGTGATACAGCCTCAAAGATGTAGCGACGAGTTTTAGTGGGGTCACCGTCAGGGGAATTCTCATCCCAGTAGAAGAGGAATTCGATTTGCTCAGGCTTTACAGAGTTCTGCTCAATGTGCTCATCGATAAGATCAGCAATTCCAGCGCCCCAATTATCTGAACGAACTACTTTCGTCGTAGAACGGTCGTCACCGAACTTAAGATACTTTGAAGCCGGCTGATTCTCACGATAAAGCTGTTCTGCTGAAAGTTCAGACTCACGAAACTTCTGACGAGCGTCTCGATTGCTGTCAAAGTGGTCGCCGTAGGGACAGCTTCGCACTGATGCTGAGCAAAGCTTCGGCCCGTTCGGGGTGATGTGATAACGCGCTACGGCCACTGGATCTCCTAAGAAGTCGCTTGAAGCCTTTTCTAACTTCAGATACCGAAAACCCGCATATTGCGTATCCGATACAAAACGACTATCAACGATGCCGGTATACTACCGAAAGGAATGTAGTTTAGCAAAGTCTAAAGGCGCGATACAAAAACTCGTATCGCGCCTTTAGTGGAGTGAATCGACTTACTTTACAAACTGACTCATGAAACCTTCCGGAGTCAAGAATGTAAGTCCGTGCTTAGTAGCTGCCTTAATCTTCGAGGAGCCTTCCGCCGGATCGCCGATCATATAGGTAGTGTGAGCCTTAGGACTCGAATGGAACTCACCACCGGAAGCCTCGACATAGTCCACCCACTCGCCGCGGTTCTTAAAACCACTAGGAACAGCTCCTGAGATAGCGAACGACTTTCCCGAAAGATCAACAGATGTTGACGAACCGAGTTCGCCGGTGGCGTCAGCCGCAGTAGCAGCTGTAGCTTCACTCTTCTCAACTTTGCCGAAGGTTACGCCGTACTCACGCATACGATCAATTGTAGGCCGGCGAAGCTTAAGCCCCTCGTGGATCTTCTTAGCTGAGATTGGCCCGAGACCGCTGATCTCCGCAATCTCAGCTTCCGGAGCTGCAAGGATCCCATCGATGTCACCGAAGCGCTTTTCAAGCCGCTTTGATGAGCCGGTACCCATACCTCCAATAGAGATGGCCGGAAGCATTTTAGCCAGCGGACGAGTCTTTGACAACTCAATGTGATCGATGATGTTCTGAGCGCGCTTCTCTCCAAGACGACGAGCGTTACCGTTTTGACTTTCGCCAAGCGGGGATGCAGCCAATTCTTCAAGCTCAAGCGTGTAGAGATCAGCGATGTTCTTTACTCGACCGGTGGCGTGGAGGTGGTCTAGTGAAACCTCGCTCAGGCCGTCAATGTCCATGTATGCCTTACCGACAGCCATCTTAAGAGCAAAGAAGTTTCGAGACTCGCAATCAACGTTCGGGCAACGCATAGTTCTCGGAGGCCAGACGCCCTCTTCCTGCTCAAACTCAAGAACAGTTCCACAAGATGGGCAATCCTTCGGCACCGGCAGGTCAGTCGAATCCTTCGGACTCGAAATCACAGCCACCACCTGAGGAATGATGTCGTTAGCCTTTTCGATCTTCACCACTGAGCCGATACGGATGCCCTTAGTGTGGACCAGGTTAAAGTTGTGAAGTGAAGCGTTGCTGATGGTGGAGCCGGCGAGGAGCACCGGCTTGATACGAGCGATCGGGGTCACCTTACCGGAAGCTCCGACGGTCATGTCGATACCCTCCACCTCGGTGATGGCCCACTCAGCCGGGTACTTCCAGGCGATCTGCGAAGCCGGGTGATGCGAGGTGTAACCCATAGAGGCAAGCATCTCAGCCTCGTTCGTCGGCTTGATCACCACACCGTCGGTCGGGAAGTCGAAGCCCTCACGAGCGGTTCCGAAAGCGTGAACAGCTTCCATCACCTGCTCATCGCTCTCGAAGTTCGAAAGGTCAAGGCCAGGAGTGGCCTCATCGGTGAGCTCATCCACCGAGCGGAAGCCGAGGTCCTTGAGCTCCTCCATCCCAGCAGGCTCATCGTTCTTAATCACAGAGTAAGCCGCAAAGGTGAACTCCACCGGATATCCAACGCCACCGGCTGCAGCCTTCATAAGCCCAGACGCAGCGTTACGTGGCACGTTAAAGCGAGTGCCGGTAGCTTTGAAACGAGCGTCATCGACAGCCTGGAACTGAGCGTTCGTAAAGAAGAGCTCACCACGCACTTCGAGCGAATCCTTGTCAGAGATTGAAAGCTCAAGTCCCTTGATCTTGACGTTCGGGTCCTTTACCAGATACGTCGCATCTTCACCGTGAGTACCTTCACCTCGAGTAGCAAGACGAGTAAGCTTACCATCGGTGTAACGGGCGGAAAGCGCAAGCCCGTCTAGTTTAGCCTGAAGACGGAAGTCCTTAGCACCACCGCGACGAGCCTTGGCCAGATAGGCGAAAAGCTCCGGTTCTTTCTTAGCCTTAGCAAGTGAGAGCATCGGGATCTTGTGCTCTACCACATCACCGGTGAGTTCATTCCCAAGAGCGAAGTCACTCTCAAGCATGCCGGCGCCGACAGATCCTTCTACGAAGAGATCCTCGTGCTTACCAGAATCCTTAATAGCCTGGAGGAAGTCGATCTTAGCGTCGTACTCCTCATCTGAAAGAGCACTCTCTTCTCCAGTTTGATTATAGGTCTCTGAGGCGTCGTGAAGCTCCTGAATGAGCTCGATAGTGGCCTCACGAGTCACCTCTACTCGCTCCTTCTTAAGAACACCGACCGTAAACTGGTCAGAGAGAAGCTCCTCAGCCGCGGCAGCTGCGGCTTCGTAGTTCGAGAAGTGCTCTTCAGAGCTTCCGAACGGACAGTTATCAGCGGTGGCGTTGCACTTGCTCGCCTCGCCGGTCTCCGGGTTTACATGAAATCTCGACGCCACAGGTCTGTCTCCGTTACTCTAAAGGTTAGGCTATTCTACCGTCTAGCTTAAGCTAACGGCGAAGTAGCTTGGCACAGCATCCGTTGCTGCCGCAGGAGAAGCGATGGCCAGGCCACCGCTGATAGAAGCGATTCTAACAGTTCGTCTTACCCGAAGCGTACAACCTCACGCCTAATTCTTTCTAACCTCTTAGCTGAGGCTCAAGCCTCGTACAGCTCATCAAAGTACAACGGATCCGGAGCTTTGTTCCGAGCTTCTTCAAGATCCACAACTCCGGCGCGAGCAGCCTTCACAAGCTCATGCTCCATAGTTATGCCGCGGTCTTCCATGTACCGACGGATACCCTGAGCGTCACCCTCAAGCAACATCGGCTTCAACTCACGAGTAATCTGAAGCGTCTCAAAAACAGCCACACGCTTTGTCCCATCCGGAGACGGCACCAGCGCCTGCGTCACCATGCCACGAAGATTGTCAGCGATAGTCGCCAGTACTCGCTTCTGATCGTCACCATCGTACATAGAACGGATACGGTTAATCGTCTGAGCACAGGAGACAGTGTGCAGCGTAGAGATGGCCAAGTGACCGGTCTCCGCAGCGGCTAAAAGCTCATCGATCTCATCTTTAAAGCGGACCTCACCAACCAAGATAATATTCGGTGCCTGACGCATGGCCGAAACGATGCCGTTCTTGAACGAACGAGTATCACGCCCAACCTCACGCTGAGCGAAGAAAGCCTTCTGCCCAGGCTTGCGATTCCCGTACTTGAACTCTACCGGCTTCTCAAGCGTAATGACCTTCTTACGCTTCGAGAACTGGATCACCTGCATAAGCGAGCTCAAGGTGGTTGACTTACCAGAACCGGTGGGACCGTTCACCAGGATCATTCCAGCCGGAAGCTTAAACCAGCTCTGAACAATACCAGGCACACCGATGGCCTCAGGAGTCGGCATAACATCAGCGATCACACGGAACGTCATGGTTACCGCGCCGCCTTCCTTACCGACAGAAAGACGAAGACGACGCCCCTTATACTTACCGGTCTCTACAACGTAAGAGGTGTCAAGCTCGAGGTTCTCTACAAAGTCCTGCTCGAGCACGTTCGAGATAATACGCTGCTGAAGCTTCGTAGTCATGTTCGCGTCGATCACGCCGAACTCATCAAAACGGTAGATCTCACCGAGGATAGTGAAAGCCACATCATCCTCAGGATAGATGTGAATATCCGAAGCCTTATGCTCAATGGCCAAGGTAATGACCTTGTCCAGGTCGATGAACGTCTCAGCGTACTCATCATCTTCGTCATCGTCGTCGGTCAGGCCGCCGCTGAGCTCAGCGTAGTGGCCGCTGAGGCCCTCCGGATCGTCCAGATTGCCGAGCGAGTCAAGTTGTCCAGTTATGTCGTGGATCGGAGTCGGCCCAGGCTGCTCCTCAGGCTCATCGAATCCGCCGTTAACCGCCTCGAGGAGTTCACCGATAGCGTCATCAGTAATACTCATGAACGGGTTCTCGCGCTCAAGCTCATCATCGATCGGAGAGAAAGCAGCGTCTTCTGCCGGAGCATGCTGCTGATGACCGGCCATACCAGTGTCCATGTGCTCCATGGAGATACTAGGTAGCTCGAAATCGTCCTCATCATCGAACAGCTCTGGAGACTTCGGTGACGCCTCACGACCAAACGACGGGAGAGCAGCTGGGGCTAGCTCGTCTTCATCGTCATCATCAAAGAATGGGTTGTCGCTATCTACCACGTCACCAGCTCGTTCCGGGAAAGTTCTTCCAAGCGAAATATCATCGGCTGTTCTTACACCGCCGTAGCTTAGATCATCCACAGGTCACGCCCCTTAAAGACTCCATCGTTCGTCCAAATCGGAACGATCTTTAACCGTCCAGACTGGATCAGGCCAAGCTCCTTGCCGACCTTCTCAAGCTTCTTGGCGGGCCCAATAGTCTTACAGACCCAGATCACCTGGCCGAAAATCAACTTGTCTTCAGCGTAAGCCCGCAAAGTTTTCTCATAGGAGGCAGTCGGCTTATTGCTGATCTCGATCTCTACAGCGATGCTCTTAGGAGCACCGTCCGCTCCACGCTGACGTTTCACCACTAGGTCCGGTACGTGATAGGCCACCCCAACGGCCAACGGTGGGAACAGAGTGAACATCCACTCATTACCGTAGCTCATCTCCGGCGTCGGCGTCTCAGCACGATTCTCGAGCTCACTCCAAAGCTGGAAATCACGATCACGCATCCCCATAAGCTTAGGACGGAACGAAGAGCTCTGCTCAAAAAGCTTGATCTTCGAGAAGCTCGAAAGGATCTCAAGCTCCGAGGTAAGCTCCTCACCAAGCCGAGGATTCCCCTTCACATCCACACGACGATTGCTCGGGAAGTCACCAAGCCCGAGCACGTTCAACTGCCCACCCATAAGATTTGCCGCCACGTGATTCACAGTGAACTGGTGAGGGAACATAGAAGGAGTCAAGCGAGCCTCAGTAATGTGGCGAACATCGTAACCGGAAACCACCACACCGGCCTCGGTCAGGAACCAGAGATCATGCTGACTATAGAGCTTCTTCGAAGCCACAAGACCGGCTGCTCGAATCTTCCGAAGACGACGAAGAGTGGTCAACGGAGTCTCACCGAACATACGAGCAATGTGGCTATGGGTAGCGTAACGGAACAGAGCAAGGAACATGAGCGTATCCACCGTCTTCGTGTCCAGCTTAAACGACGGCCCCGAGCGGAACAAGTTCTGTCCATCTAAGGTACGCTCAAGCTCATCCCGACGCTGCTTACGCTCCTGCTCATTAGCCTTCCGAGCACGCTTACCGGTGATCAGCTCGCTCATGACCATGCCGTCCGAGTACTGCTCACGTACAGTGCTCAGGTTCTTATAAAAGTCAAGCTCAGCGGAGCTCAGCTTACCACCAGGCTTCGGCTTCTCGAACCGCTTCCGCTCCCGCGGCTGCTCACCGCTCACACGAACCACCTTCGTCGGTGACCCGATGAAATCGCTCGAGTACTCTTTCTGTTGAGCCTCTTCCTGAGCGCGAGCACGAAGATGCTCTTTCCGCTCACCGGCCTCCGCCTCAAGCTCAGCTTCCTCAAGCTCCACACGGCGAGGTGGAGTCGATGCGTTCCACAACGGCGCCGGGGCCAGCGGCTTCCCCGTCGAAGAAGCCGGCTCACTCGCGGCCGGCGCAACTGCGGAGGACCTCTCGCCAGGCCGAGGAAGCGGCTTACGAATAGCCGGCTCAGGCCTAACCGTAGCGTCACTCGCCGGCTTCGAAGGCTCTGCAAAGGTGACCGGAGGATGCTCTATTGGAGAGCTCACCGGAGTCACCGGCTCGTCATCATCGTCTCCAAGCAGTTCCTGAAGCTGTGAATCGAACCCAGTGAAAGTCTCTCCAGCGTCCTCATCCAGCTCATCATCAGCGAACTCAGACAGACCACCTCTGATTCCCAACTGCTGAGCAAGACCGGCTGGAGTCACCAGCTCGTCTTCATCATCCTCAAGAAGCGGGTTCGTGGCCTCAGCATACTCTTCATACTCGGCCTCAGCCTCCTCGAAAAGCTCACCCTCTTCAAGCGGCTCAAGCTCATCAAAGTACTCTTCGTCTTCATCGCCGAAGGCCTCCAACATCGGATTCACCGCTGCCGAAACGAGCTCCTCAGGAGCCTCAAGCGGCGAAATCGGAGCCGACGACGAGACGCTCACCGACGAGGAAGGGACCTTAGATGAGATAGATGAGTTCTCTCGAGACGCCGAAGCCACCTCTCGATCCACCTGCTCACCGTTCAGCAACGGCTGCTCGCCGGATGTGACACCCACCGATGCCCCATCAATCGACGGAGCCGCAACGTCCACGCCAGCGCTCTCCTGGCTGATTCTAGGCTTCGGAAGACGAAGACCAAACTGCCCGGGCCGTCCCCCAACACCGGCTGAACCGGATGTGACACCGACTCGAGCGTCCTCGCCTACAGCTCTAGCTGAGCCGTCACCACTGTTAAAGCCTTCCCCCGAAGCGTCAGCAGCGTCTCCGTCAACTGAAGAATCGTTACGCTCACTCCCCGCAACACCGGCTTTAGTAACTCCATCAGCAACGGATGTGTCACCGCTCACCTTTTCACCAGCTGTAACACCGGCGGAATTACCAGCCTCACTCACCGTTGAATTGGCTCCACCGACTTCGTCACCTTCGTCGGAAGAAGTAATAGATGAAGCATCGGAAGGTTTACCGGCATAGGTAGAAGTACTATCCCCTCCGACGCCCACCCCTCCATCAACCCCTCCGTTAGGAGTAGTAGATATGGGTGTCGGTGTTCCGGCTGCTCCAGGAAGTCGTAAACGAAGACCGCTTACGCCTGGCTGTGGCTCGCCCGCGGCTCGCCTGACCTCGCTTTTTGAAGCTTCTACCTGCCCGCGGCTCGCCTGGCCTCCCTCGGCTTCGCCCGCTTTGGCTTCGCCATCACGGCCCGGGTGAGCTTGCTCACTCGTCGAATCACTAGCACCTGGTACTCGAAGTTTACTGAAGTCTACCACTGTATGAACCCTTGAGAAGCTTTTAGAAGGTTGTCAAGATAGCTAAGTAGCCACATATCCTGTGAAGCTACATCACATCATTGATCTCACATAACAATATCAGAATGGCTAGAAGAAGATGGCATCAGTTTTGGCATCAGTTTTAGAAGCCAAGATCCCACTTGAAAGTGGATTATCAGTAGCTAGAAACTCCCATAGTAAAAGCTCACTCGCAGCCTGCAAACAACTAAAGTCAACCAAAAGTATCCTATAGCCGTTTGCTCGCTACGCTCGAAGACAAAGAACCATAGAAGCTACCTTGAGTTCTAGCTACGTAAGAAATCCTCGTCGTAGAACTCCTCGGTGGTTAAGCCGGCTCCGCTACGCTCCGCCGGGAAGAGCCCTCGCTTCGCTCGGGGATCGGCCACCGGGGACCGGGCTCGCTACGCTCGCCGAGGCCTCGCAGAGCTCGGCCTCCTCCCAGCTACGCTGGGCCAGCCGGGACTTCTCGAAACTGCTTCCAGTCTCTTGAAGGTGCCGGCTGGAGTCCCCTCCTTGAGTAGTGAGGCTACCGCTGAAGGTGAGTAACCGGGTGAGCTCATTCTCAGTGGTTCGGTCACTATCCCCGCTAGTGGTGTGACACCTCCGGCGAAGCCGCTCCTGCTCGAAGCTGCTTGATGGTGTGTCACGTTCACCGCTGGAGATGGGCTAGGCCGGTGTGACACCTACCGGCTTACGGAACGAATGAGTGTGTGACACCGACTGGCTGACCGATGGTGAAAGGCAACCGGTGAGTGTGTGACACCGTGACGCTACTGGATGGTGGGGAGTGTGTGTCACGTTGAGTGAACCGGCGTGAGCCGGACGAAGCGGAGTGCGTGACACCTACAGCGTAGCGTGAAGCGTAGTCGGTGTGACACCAAGAGCGCGAGCTCGCCGGCGGTACGCGGCGGGGTGAGTCGCTCGGGGTGGAGGACCGGACGGAGGCGGAGCGCGAAGCGTGAGTGTGTGTCACACACGAGAGCGTAGCCTGGGCTACGAAGGAGAGCAATCCGTGGCGACGGAGAAACTTCCTACGGTTGTTGCAAGCTGTGAGCATGCTGACGCCGTAGTTGACTCACTGGAGGTGAGCCTGCTCGGTGAGTCCTGTGCTCGGAAGGATACTGCTGGAGGTGAGTACGGGGCCGGCTCCGCCGGCTCATGCGGAGCATGAGGTGCCTTACTACCGGCGGAGCCGGCTACTGGATGCGCTGGAGGTGCGCTGTCTTATGGTACGGGCATGAGTATGGTCACGAGCTGTTGGTTACGTGGAGCCATGGTACGGAACGGCGGTGTGGGTCACGTTGAGCACTCAGCGGAAGAAGCCTGCTGGAAGTGAGAATGGTGACTTACTACTGGTGGTGGGAAGAGGTATCCGGTGGTTATGGTGAGTAGTCTGGTGATCCGAGAGAAAGAGTAAGTAGTCGAGAGTGAGAGAAGAGTAAGCTGAGTTAGCGAGAGGTCTGAGAAAGCGGTCAGTGAGTAGCCGCCGGGGAGAGCCCTTTCTTTTTTTTGCTCAGTGAGTAGAGGCCTCTGAGCTCGGGCTGTGTGAGCAGTCGGTGAGTGTAACCTGGTGAACGGTGACCGACCATGGTGTTGAGCGTCGCTGTGGTGTGTGAAGTGTGGAAAGCCTGCTCGTAGTCTTCTTCAATGTGTAACCGGTCTATAGGTGGAATACTGTTGGGCAAGTGAGTGAGAAAGTAGTCGCCTATGGACTGGCCTTGCGAAACCGGTAGAGTGAGCTTATGGCCTTGTGTGGTGGGCAGCGCCGAAGACCGGTGATGAGTGAGTGGTGGTCGGCGTAGAGCAGGCCGTGAGTGACCGCTCGTGAGAGCCGTTGGGTGAAGTCTTGAGTAAGTTGGTGACCGGCCTGCTGGTGGTGCGCTCCGGGTGTTTGCTGGTGGTGACGATGAGAGCTGAGTTCGATTGACCGGTGAGTCTTGCCTGTGTGAAAGTTCTTTGGTGAGCGCTGATCGCCTGACTCATGGCGAGAGTAAGCTTCTTTGAAAGAGTTGTGACGGTGAGCGGGATAGAGCTCTTCGGAAGTTTCTTCGAGTGAGCCTGATGCTGTGGTGAGCAGTAGCCTCGAGCGCAGCGAAGGTGGCCGCAAGCCGTTGCGGGTGGGCGCGACTGCTTCAGGAGAGTACAGTGTGAGTAAGCCGTAGGCTGGGTGGTGTCCTATCTGTTGAGCAAGCGTGAGCTTGAGCATCGATGGGATAGTGAAAGTTCTTTCCTCGCTCTCCAGCTGTGGCCTCGGTGAGCGGCTCTTCGGCGAGCAACTCTTTGAAAGAGTTGTTGGTAGTCGAAAGTTCTTTACTCAAAGAAGCTCTTCGATCAGAGTCGAAAGCTCTTCGGTAGCGGGTAAGCGAGCCATGGTGAAAGTTCTTCGGTAGCGGTCACACGGTGAGCGGGCGTGTGCGGGCACGGTGAGTGAGCGGGCCTCGAGCGCAGCGAAGGTGGCCGCAAGCCGTTGCGGGTAGCCTGAGGTGATTGACTGTAGGCGTAGGATACGGTAGTGTGAATAGTGAGTGTGAGGAGATCACTATGGACGCTAGGCTGAAGGAAGCAAAAGCCGAGGGGCGTACAGCTCTTGTGCGCTTCACGAACGAGTATCGAGAGCCTTGGAGCCCTCGGTTTATCCTGGGCACTAGCAAGCTTGTGAACGTACCGAAGGAAGACAAGCTAAGCTTTGAGCTTTACCTGGCTACTCGGCGTACTCGGTTTAACCCTCATGAGAGCTTGGTGGTGAGAGTGCTATTGTCGAAGCCGATCTCTGAGTATCCGTCTGATGTTGCTCTTTACGTAGGACTCAGTAACGGTCTCTTCGGATCAACTTCGTATATGACTTCGCCGTTGGTGCCGGACGAGTGAGTCGGCTACTCATCTGAGGGCTTGAGTCGTGGTCTAACCGGTCGCCGACGGTTGAGTCGTCTCTGGCCTCGAGCGCAGCGAAGGTAGCCGCAAGCCGTTGCGGGATCGGTATCCTTGGTGAGGACGCCTTGTGACCGGTCGCCGTCGAGAGTAGTTTCTTTTTCGTCGGTCGTATGATGATGGTTCTGTTAGAGTGAGCGTCTGGGAGCGACGGAGAGAGTGTGAGTTAACCGGTCGGTTGAGCTCGTTGTGGCGAGCGGCCTGATGGTGTAGGATCGCTCGGTGATCACCGCCTTGTATCCTCTCCCTGTGGAAACCTTGCTTGCGGTGAGCAGAGCGTTGGTCATCCCGGCGGAGCGTTTCATGAGCCTTCGCTCAGGGCTTTACGGTGAGCTGCAGCGTGAGCTTCCGGACAAGTTCGCGTTGTTCGATGCACACCGGCTAGAGCTGGATAGTCTTCCTCGTCGTATCCTGAATAGGGATGTGGTCGGCTCATTCATTGAACAGGGGCCGGAGGCCTTGGCTAGGCTTACCTATCTTTTGGAGGCCATGGGTGTAGCTCAAGAGCGCATTCGCCGGTTAGAGCCGAGACAATACGCCTCTCAGACCATGTTCGCTACGGACGGTCTGGGCGATCATCTTGAGTCACTGGCCATTGACTTGAGTACCGTGTCGCAGGTACATCGGCGAGTGCAGTTGCACCTGACGGCGGCGACGGCTGAGTACGTGTTCGGCTCGCCGGCGCTCATGCTCAAGCATCGGCGTGAGCTGGATGCTTTCTACGAGCCGCTGGCGGAAGCTCGTGATCGGTTCTTCGAGACGCCGACGGGGGCGGCTCTAGAGCTTTACATCGAGGCGGCGGGCAAGCTGGCTGAGCGACCGCATCCGATGGCCGATTACGATGATCTTGACGCCCCTCCTGCTCGGCGGTATGAGAAGTCTGTCGAGCGTGCGGACGGTTTGCTCATTGAGCTGATCACCGATGAGCTTTCGCTTCGCCTGTTGGAGGTTTGACGATGACCTATCCGTCGGTGATGGCGCCGCAGGTGCGCGATCTGCTTGAACTGTGTGATGCTCTCGAGGCTCACGATGAGGCCCTCTGGGAGAGACCGGCGATCTTTCAGTCGTTCCTGGACTCAGGTACTATGACCCGCGCTGAGTACGGAAGGCTCATCGAGGCGATGAATCTTTGTCGCCAGGCTCTTGTTCGGGACGCCGCTGTTGAGAACTTGATTGCTCGGCCGAAGCTTCTCTTCGATCTGCGAAGCTTCGTCGAGATGCTCAGGCTTGTGGAGACGTTTACGAAGCGGAAGAGTCTGAGCACTGAGCAGCGTTGGGGAAGCAATCCGTTCGAAGGCTACGAGAACCGGCTCACATCTGTCGAGCAGGCGGTGGCCGGTTGGACGGTTGCTCACACTGCTATGCAGACGCATGTCTGGTCGGTCTATCATGAGTACCGTTTCACCGCGGTGGGCTCTTCTCCGGCCGAGAAGCTGGCGGCCAATCGACCGATTGAGGAGTTTTACGCGCCTCTGTTTGAGTACCGTGATCGTTTCTTCCTAGAGCCGTCGTCGGAGTATCTTGAGCAGTACGTGGCCATCGCTCATCGATTGAACGCTCCTGAGAATCCTCTTGCACAGTTCTTGAGACTTGAGCCGGGGCCTCGCTGGAGTCCTTCTCAGACTGATCGAGCGGCGGCAGCGTTCGATCAGCTTGCGGTGGCTTCGCTCATGGCGGCGTTGTTGGCCGATTGAGACCACTCTCAAACCGGTGTAGACATTTTCGCTCTACGGCTGTCTAAGTCTCTATTCGCCTTGCCCACATGACGTGTCGTGTGAGCGGTGAGCAACTGTGAGTCTGTCGCCTGCGGCCGTAGCGACCACGTTTTTTACGAAGGCCTGATGGATGATCGATCACCGGTTGCGAGTCTTTGCTCGACGGTGTAAGATCGAACAGTGAAGGATGACTTTCTCTACCCGCCGGATATGAATCGGCTGGGCGAGGTACAGGCGATAGCACAGACGAAAAGCTCTCGTACGCGCCGCCGCATGAATGAGCTTAGACTTACGATCACTTCTGAGTTCGATGAGCAGTCTCGACGTTTTTCTGACTTCGATGAGCAGTCTCAACGTTTTATCGCTGTTCGAGGTGAGCATAACGCGAAGTGGGGTGGGCAACGGTATCCGCTGGGTAACGCCGTCGAAGAGCTTATGGATAGCGACGAGATGATCTCCACGTTGGAGAGGCTGTTGCGCTCTATGGAGCCGATCTTTGCTCAGCCGGAGCTCGATGTGGTCCTTGCTGGACAGAGCTTCCAGACAGATACAGAGTTGGTGAAGCTCGAAGCGATTCGTTCTCAGGCGAGCGCCATGACTTCGATACACGTGCGGATGCAGCGTCATCTCGTCTTGAGCTTTAGCGAGTACGTGGTGGTTTTGAACAGTCATGAGAAGAGTGAACAGTGGAAAGACCTGAACCGCTCGTTCTACAGGCCTCTGGCGAAGGCGCGGGATGCGTTCTTCGAAGAGCCGACGCGACCGATGCTCAATCTCTACCTCGCGACGGCGGATGCTCTTTTGGGGCTTGAGCATCCGCTAGCTAAAGAACTCGATGGTGTCTACGTGAAGCGAGACGCCTGGGCTGCTGGACAAGCGACTGAGCTTTATGCGGAGCTTGTGTGTGACGAACTCGTGTTTGAGCTTCTAGACAGTAAGCGCTGATTCGAGAGAATCGGTTACTGATCCCGTAGCTCGCCGGTTAGAGCGCGGCAGGTGAAATCGGTTGCGAGCAACGGTTCAACGGTGTAGGTTTGAACGGTGACCGATGACCTTCACTATCCGGCGCCGTTGAGGGAGCTACTCGAGGTGCAAGCGACGGTGCAGTCGAGCGCTACTCGGATGCTGCGGCGTCACAACCAGTTCGGGTTCGCGGTCCCGGTTGAGTTCGATAAGCAGCTGCGACGGTATATCCATGTGCGCGGCGAGATGAACACAAACGGGTCGTGGGTTGCTCAGGATGACGCTGCTCGGTCGCTCATGGAGAACTTCGATGAGATGATCGCTGTGCTTGAAGATCTCCTGTGCGCGATGGAGCCGATCTTCGCTCAGGCTGATTTGCACCCTGAGCTGGCGAGCCTGCGGTTCTCGACAGAGGTCGAGTTGAAGAAGCTTGCGTTCATTAGCTCTCGGGTGAGCATGATGACCTATGTCCACGTAAGAATGCAGCGCCATCTCTCCCTGCTTGTCGGTGAGTACGTCTTTGGAGAGCGGTCGCACGAGAACAACGGCTACTGGACCACTGTTACCTGGTCGTTCTACCGTCCGTTGACGGAGGCGCGGGATGCGTTCTTTGAGCAGCCTACGCTAGAAACGCTCAACCGCTACCTCTCGGCGACGGATAATTTGCTTGAGCTTGAGCATCCCTTGGCTAGAGACCTCGACGGTGTCCACGTGAAGCGGAGTGAGCAAGTCGTTGAGCAGGCGGCTGAGATCTACGCTGATCTCGTGCGCGATGAGCTCATGTTTGAGCTTCTGGAGGCCGATCGTGATTAAGGAGCTTCAGTACCCAACTCTTCTGAGAGAGTTCATTGCGGTGAGCGGTCAGGCCAATCTTCAGGCAAGACGGTTTGTTAAGCGGTGCGAGGTACTTGATGCTACGCCGGATAAATTGTTTGATGAGCAACTGGTAAAGCTTTCGCAAAGCCAAGCAGCACATAAGTTAGCCGAGCATTGGCTGTACTTTGATGATGCTGCTCGCTCGCTTATCGAGCATGGAGAGGAACAGATAGCCTCTACGAAGGCCATGTTGCTGGCGATGGAGCCGCTCTTCGCTCGTGAAGACTTGACGGAGGAGCTCAGTGACTTGGCTTATCCGATCTCTGAGGAGTTGGTCAAGCTCAAGAGTATCCGTTCACGGGTGGCTCAACTGACGCCGGTTCATCGCCGTGTGCAGCTGCATCTGACGAGCCTGAGTCAGGTCTATGGCTACGGACCGCGAGCTTTAACGCCTACCGTAGAAATCTGCGACACTGTAAATCGCTTGTTCTACTCTCCGCTGGCTAAGGCGCGGGATGCGTTCTTCGCAGATACGTCTGTTGCGAAGCTCCGTGATTATTTGGCGACGGCTGAAGAGCTTGCTGGCAAGGAGCATCCTCTCTTAATGAACGTCGACGTAACTGCAGAGCGCTTTGACGAAGCGGCACGACGTGCTGAAGCTGTGGAGGCCGAGCTTGTGCGCGACGAGCTCATGTTTGAGCTCTTGGAGGCTGAGAGATGACTGACACAACCTATCCGCCGGCTACCCGGATTATGCTTGAGTTACAGAATAAGATAGCCGCGGTTACCTCTACGATTGAGCGGTGGCATCCGCAGCTCTACACGATGCTCTGCGAGTCTTATCCGGAGCATTTCGAGAACGTTCAACAGAGCGTTACCGTCGTAAACGGTAGCGTTCACGCTAAGATAATGGATCAAGACGATCCAACGGTGTTCTTGATCAGCAACGGTGAGGCTACGGTGCAATCTTTCAACGGTCTTCTTTCAGCTATGGAGACAGCGTTCAAGGAGCTAGGAAAAATGGGGCTTCTTGGCGAGCTCGATAATATGGTGTTCTCTGTGGAAGATGAGCGTCAGAAGCTTGCGCGAGTGCGTGAGACAGTGAGTAGACTAACCCCTATCCATCGGCGTGTACAGCTACACTACGCTGATCGTATTACTGACTGTCGTACTTCGATCCCGTTGTTCACTGCCCCGGATGTTCGCCTAACTGAGGCGACAGAGGCGAAGTTTTATACTCCACTGACCGATGCCCGAGACATGTTCTTCGAGGCTCCATCAGCCGCCGTACTCGCTGAGTATCTCGCTACGTCCGAACGGCTCTCTCAGCTGCTTCCGCCGTCGATACGTGGAATCGCTTACGTGCGCATCCAGCGAACTCCTGAGCAACTGGCAGCCTCTGCGGAGCTCGAGGATGAGCTGATTAAAGACGAGCTCATGCTCGGGCTTCTGGAGGGTGCGCGATGATTTTCGAGAGCTACCCTCCGCAGCTCCGGACGCTCCTTAGTATGCAGAGCACTCTAGAACCGGTCTTCTCCACTCTTCGACAGTGGTATCGTGAACTGTACGATGCTCTCTGCGAGACCTACCCTGAGCACTTCGTGGATGTTACGGAGCTTCTCAACCGCTCGAATCGGATTAGAGCTCAGATCGACTACTACGATCCGGTGAAGTCACTCCTCAAGAGCGATGAGGTCATGGATTCGATCAGCGAGCTCCTGACCACGACTGCGATCCTCTTTCAGGAGCTTGATGAACGTGGGATTCTTGAGGAGTTCGATGATCTGGTTTTCTCAACTGAGGATGAGCGTGAGGTCCTAGATCGGATCCGACGAGACGTACGCAGCATGACGCCGGTCCATCGCCGAGTGCAGGCCTCCTATCTCAAGCTTCACGAGGCTTACGAGCTCGAGACACCGGCCGTTCTGACTCGTGAGGTTCTCGCTACCGAGGATTCGGAGAGAGCTTTCTATTACCCGCTGGCGGCGGCGCGTGATGTGTTCTTCGAGGACTCGACGGCGGAGTCATTGAGGAAGTATCTTGCCGTCGCCGAGCGTTTCGAGAACACTCCACCTCCGTCGGTGGACGGCGTCCCGTACGAACGAGCTTACCGAACTCCTGAGCAGCTCGAGGCGATCACGAAGCTAGAGGACCAGCTTGTGAGCGATGAGCTCATGCTCAGTCTTACGGAGGCGGGCCATGACGAGAGCTAAGATGCCGGGCCTGGTGGAAGATATTCGCTATCTCTGTAATGAGCTTGATCTTCGTGCGAAACAGTACTCGGCTTCGGGGAAGCTGGGGAAGCTATTGAGTAAGCTTGAGGAAGAGGCTCCTAAGACGTTGGAGGCTTTCTGCATGCTACGTAATCGTGCTCGTGACGTTTACGTGGCGGTGAGCACTGAGCACGCTACAGCGAACATTCTCAAGGACCGGGAGGCCATGTTTAGCTCGCTTCAGAGTTTGCTCCCGACGCTGGCGGCGGTGCAGGAGTTCGCTGAGAATAAGGGGCTTACCGCGGAGATCGGTTGTACGGCGTTCCCAGCCGAAGCCTACGCTATCCAGCTTAACAGACTCGACTCAGCTGCTGCGGCTTTGACGCCGACACACCTCAGCCTTCAGCTTCACGCGGCTTCCTTCGGTAGCGAGTACTGGGTTCAGGGTGACGATCGGTTCGAGGTTGCTGCTCACTACAAGAGGCTTAACCAGGCTTTCTACGCTCCGTTACTCGACGCTCGGGATGAGTTCTTCTTCGACGGGAGCCAAGATAACCTTGAGCGGTACGTCACCATCGCCGAGCGTCTTATGGCTACAGAGCACCCGCTTGAGCCGCTGGCTGAGCACAAGCCGTACGTTTCGCAGAGCCCTGACCGGCGAGCTAAAGCTGAGAAGCTTCTGGATTCGCTTGCTGTGGAGTCGCTCATGGCTCCAGTGCTCACCGGGGGAGCTATGAGCATCCTGTTCACGAGCAACGATGATCGGTAGAATGGCTTATGACCTTTGACGCTGACTTTGATGATGACGACCTTGAGCAAGAGTTCCGCGAGGAGGCTCGCTCTCGAGACGTGCAGGACAACGTGGCTCGAGCTCTCTCGCTTGCTAACGATAACTGGCGTCGCCACAGCGAAGACGCTATGGATGAGCTTCGTGCTATCCTTACGGTGCTCGGTGAGCTGGCCGAGGCGCAGGCTCCGGAGAAGCCTCCGTTGACGGTGGAGCTAGCTTCGCTGCACACCGCGGCGCGGACGATCCTCGCCGGCGTCTACACCGAGGCCGAGGTGGCTGAGGATATGGCGAGTTTCCGGAAGCTGCTTGCATCGGGCTCGTCACCGTCCGCCAAGAAGCTCGTACTCGAGAAGTCGGTCACCGTCACAGCCGTTCGGGATGCGTTTGTTGCGGTCTTTGGCACTGTTGAGGAAGAGTTGTTGCAGGAGCTTCTTGGAGCGCTTTCAGCCAACAGCCGGTAAGCTTCGGCATCGAGGATAGTTTCGCTCTACGACGATCTAAGCCTCTCGATCGGTTGCCTGCATAACGTGTCGTGAAAAGCAAGTCGTGCTGTAAGACAGCTGCTCAGGCCTGTAGCGACCCGTTGCTATTCGGTCGATGCTCAAACTTCTAGCCTGCCGATCAACGATTCGATCGGCGGGCTAGAAGTCGATGCGCTTAGGCGGAGGCCTGTCGGATAGGCCCACCGGCGGCGATGATAACCGCTACGAGAACTCCGCGGGGAGCGACACCGGAAGCGAAGTGCTCTTCAATCACAGCGTTGCGACCGATGAGATCTTCCTTGAGCTGTCCAACGGGTTGAGCGTCGGCGAGGTCGGTAAGCGTGGTCTGAACCTGCTCGCGGTAGTACTCCATGTCGTTGTCAGTGAGATACTCTCCCTGGCGGTAGACCAGATCGATGCTCTCGAGTGTGGCCTCGGCCTGGGTGAGCTTGGTGTCGTTATCCATGGCTCCTACAGTACACCGTGAGCAAGCTCAGCGCAACACGAAACCGACGTATCACGTTCAGATAATCGATGCGCAGACTCGATGCTCAGTTATTCTTGATCGCGTGGCCGGTTCTGGGGCAATCGCGTGAGATCACCTTCGGAATAAAGCCGTCCCGGACAATCTCAGAGTATTGCCCAGTACCTTCGCAGAATGGGCAGTCTGCCGGTGCTGTGGATTCGATGTCGTTAGCCATAGGCTTTATGGTACACGGTGCCGCTGCTCTACGCAAGACAGGTTGACGAGGATTAAACGAACGAGCAATGAGGAAGACTACTGATTTCTAGCACGATTTAGTGCCTCGCTCCCCCACCGTGGTATCTGTTCGCGGTAGGGGAGCAGTCTTGCCTCTTGCTGTATCGATGCTTTGCTGCTGAGTTACGCCGGAGGGTCGGTCGCTCGGTAGGATGTCTCGTCGCGTATTGAGTCGAGAGAAAGAGGGCACCATGAGCTTGCAGTTAGTCAAAGCTGAGATTGATGCTGAGAATCCAAACCTGCTTCACATCACGTTGAAGAACGTCGGGAGCGGACCGTTCGGTCTGACTTTAACTGCACACTCTGGCTCCGAGCGTAACGCTCGTGGCATCCTTGCGGATCCGACGCCGATCAACGGTTACCGGCTATCTATGGTGACTCGCCGCTCAATCGCTAATCCGGATGAGCTGGTGAAGTTTAAAGCTGAGTTCGCACGACCGGCCACGAGCTATCCTGTATCATCGGGGTTACAGCTTCAGTTTGGTGACTCAGGTTACGGTCCTAACTCCTACTCTGTAGTTATTGTTCCGCTTCACGGCTTCAAGCGTTAACGCTCTTACTTCTAGCCCCGCTACACTATCCTTCGTGTGGCGGGGCTAGAGTTTTGAGAGTGATCGAAGAGGCTACTCGAATCAGCAGCGATGCTTCTCGCTGATTTCGCGAAGACGCTCGAATGACCGGTTACGCAGCTAGAGCGCGACGGATGGTGCTCCCCGCACCGATGAGCACTGCGGTGAGTAAGCCTCGATGCGAGTCAGCTGTGACGGCGTAGACACGTTCGATCGAATCGTGTGCGGCCTGAAGCTTGCTCTTGAGCGGGACATCAGTGACGTGAGCAGAGAGTGCGGTGAGCGTTTCCTGCGTCTCTCTGCGGTGCTGCTCGAGTGCGGCGGGAGCGATGTTCATGCCCTGGTGAAAGACCAGGTCGATAGAGCGGAGCGTGTGCTCAGCTCGAGTGCGGAGTTCGGTGTCCATGTGTCCTATGCTATGTCTTAGGGTGTCGGTGTGCTGTTCGTTTAACAGCCGTGCTTTTTGGTGATTTCTCGCAGGTGCTCGAGAGACCGGTCGACGCTTCGGTTAATCCGAACGGACGCTACAAGCCAAACCACGAGGAGAGTCAGGAGCGCGGCGGCGGTCAGGATGATGACGAGGGTGGACACCCATGCTGGAGCGTCGAGGATCGGGCGGTAGGATTCCAAGGTGAGCCTTACTGTAAGTGTCGAGCGCGATGTGAGGTCTGAAGAGGTTAGTCGTCGTTCTCGTCGGTGAGCCGATCACGCAGCTGTGCGATGTGGTAGCCGTGGTAGGCATCCGCAGGATCAGCTTCGTAAGCTGCAATCTCCGCGAGTAGGCGGCGAAGGAACTCCTCTGCAGCGTGAGCAGCCTCGGGATCCTCCTCGTCAGGCGTGGGTTCGTACGAGGTGAGCTCGTCCTGAGCAGCCTGCTCCGCGTCTTCGAGGATCACGGCGAGGCGGTCACTCAGGGGGTGGAACTTGTCGCCCTGGTTCTCGACGTAGAGCGCCAGGTCATCGATACGCTCCGACGAGTAACCGTCAAGGTCGATCGATTCAGCAACAACGATGGGAGTCGAGGCGATGTCCATGAGAATTATGATACACGAAAGTCTCTAGAATGCAAAGCCCTGTTCGTGTTACGATGATGTGATGTTGCCTTCAACCACGCCGCCCCAGCACCGGCTTTACAGCACGGTGCTCTTTGCGTTGGAGACGCGAGCTCATCGGTACGTCGATGCTACCTCAGCAACGGCTATTCAGAACGGGGTGACGCCGCTACAGATTGAGCGGCTGCAGAAGGCTAAGGACAAAGCAGTCTCTCAACTTGCCGAGCGTTGGGAGCGGGAAGACGCTACTTCGGTCACGCGAGTCTTGATACGCTACGGTGATGAGCTTCTCGCCGGGCTTGAAGAACTGTTAGCGGCTTTACGTTCGTGCATGGAGACTGAGCATTCAGTGGGAAGGCTTAACCCGTACAAGCTCCAGAGATTGAACAGCGATGAGCTTGACCTGGCCGAGCTTCGAACATCGATGACTTTACTCAGCCCGGTTCATCTCGCTGCGGCCGATCACTTTACATCTGCCACCGCTGAGGCGAGATTCTTTGGGTTTTGGGAAGGCGTAGGTAAACTGAGCGATGAGCAGACTAAGGCACTTGCTGGCGTGAAGTCCCTTTACTCCGAACTCGATGCGACTTGGCGTGCCTACTTTAGCTCGCCATCTGCGGCAACGCTCGAAAGTTACACCACTGCTGCTCAGGCGCTTCACATAGACGGTTCGCCCCTGGTTGATCCTTCTATTGATGAGTTGATACGCCCTCCGGCCGATGCCGTTGCTCGAACCGAAAACTTGCTGGACGTGCTAATGGCTAAATCGCTCGTAGCTGAGTCGATCGGTTAGGTTCATCATACTCTATAGCATCGAAACTCCTCAGTACCGGCTTCACCAAGCGTTGATGGCGAATCTCGGGGTTCTGTCTGGTCGCTACACCGGAGGCATAACGCCGATTCCGCGTGCAGGAGTCTCCGATGAGCAGCTAAAGATGGTCACGGAGTTGAGCAGCATCGCGACCGGTCAGCTCTCTGACTACTGGAACTGGATGGAAGGCGAAAGCGTCACCGCAGTGCTGGCGCGTAACGGCGGAGAACTTAGCTCTGTCCTCTCGTCTTGGGCGAAGGCGATTCGCTCTTGTCTTGAACATGAGCTATTCCCTGAAACTCGAGCGGGTCGAGATGGTAGCGAATGGCTGTTGAGCGATCTGATTATTGTTGAGGAAGACCTTGAGAAGTTTGTCGCGTCTACAGCGCTCCTCAACAAGACACACCTGATGATGGAGGAGCACTTCATCAAGGCTGTTTCCGAGGTTAATCGGCTTGAGCGTCACAATCTGCAAGATGTGAACGGCAGCGATTCTGTGGCTGTCTTCTCTATGGCTTCGGATGAGCTCTACCGTCCACTTCGAGCTGCCTGGCAGGAGTACTTCACTGCGCCGTCAGAGGAGAGCCTGGCTATTTACATCACTGCAGCTGAAGCGCTGAACTCCGCCGCATCGCCTCTCATCGATCCCGCCATGGAGAAGAGCCTTCAGCCGAACGCTGATGAGATTGCTCACACCGAGGCTGCTCTCAATCGGTTGATCGCTGTTTCTCTCATGAATACACTTGAGCTGTGATCGGTAGGATGAGCCCATGAGCATTGCCGCGGCACCACCGATCGTATGTTATCGGGACTTCGTCGAGTCGATACAGCTAGCTCGCTATCGGAAGCACGCTGGGAGCAGGTTCGCGGATCTCGAGGAGTTCACCGATGCTCAGGAGAGTCTCTTCGATGAGCTTTGGAACACTGATCATAAGGTTGAGTACGATTACTTCGAGGTAATCGATGCACCATCGCGTGTTGATTATCTACTTCTCAACAGAGATCAGCTACTCTCACAGCTTGAGCATTACGTGACAGCTTTGAGTAACATGGCGAAAGACGGACCTCCGAAGTACGCCGGGGAGCTAGTGGAGGTGCTTGAGTTCTCGCCGGAGAAAGCTCTTACTCAGCTTGAAGAACTGCGGAGATGCTTTGCGGTGCTCGATAGGACTCACGTGCTCATGGATCAACATCTGAGAGACTCCATGGTAGAGCACGACTTCGACTTTACACTGGCTGGGTCCTACGAGGTCACAGAGTATCCGAAGGCTAATGCATGGTTCTACAGTTCACTCTCCCCGATTCACGCAGCGTACTTTGAGCAGCCGACGCTTAAGCTTTTGACTGAGTACATCTCTACAGCTCGAGAGATCCAAGCGTCCGAGCACCCACTTCTCGGCGATCCGGCGTTTGCCACCATGATCAGACTGAGCCCAGCTCTCCGTGAGCAGACTGCCTCACTCTTGGATGAGCTTACGACCGCGGAACTCATGAGCCCGCTGCTGTTGGACCAACCCGAATTAGGTGTGCAACATTAATAATGTTAAATTATATGTATTACTTTTCACCGCTCGCGCGTTCCGAACTCTTCTTGAGTTGAGAAGTTAGTGGCGACTGACCTGATAGTTGAGCTCACGAGCGAGGGGAAGTACGTTGAGTGAGAAGACGCTGCACGGGATCTTAAACGAACAGCACCAGCTTTCTGTAGACTTTGACCGCCGCTTGGCGGCCCTTTGGCAGGGGCATAGGAGTCTTGCTGAGGCGTTCCGTGATAGTTCAGCGGAGAGGTCGGGGCTGTCGTGGCACGTCTCCGTGTTTTGGCGAACCATGCAGGGGATCGTCGGGTGGCACGATTCGATCGGCAGTTTTGCACAGGCCTACGACGGTCTTGTTTCAGGCGTCGGCCTTCTAGTAAAGCTTAACACTGATCTGAAAGCTTTTGCTGAAGAGTACGGCGCCTCTCCTGAGCTTGTTGAAGCTGTGGTTGTTCCACAGGCCGAACTCGAGGCCACTTACGCTCGACTAAAGACAGCGGTGAGCCCATCGATGGCTATCGTGGCTGCCCACGCTGCAGCACTCATCAACGAGTACGAGATAACAGCTCTCTACGATGATCAGCTTAGGGTCGAGCTCGAGTCGATTCAAGACACGCACTTCGCCGGTGTGCTCGAAGCTCGTAACGCTTATCTACTAGAAGATTCGAACGAAGGGCTGAAGAGCTACATAGACGCGGTGATTACCGTTGGCCAGAATTCCCAGCCGTTGAGAGAGCTGTGGATGAGTGGTAGCAAGGCCGTTGGGTACGCACCCAAGTCACGAGAGCTAGCTGACCAGCTGTTCGATCGGCTCGTGACGAAAGAGCTCCTCGACGAGATTCTAGCGTAGCGATTCATTCTATCCGTTCGCCTCGTTGCGCTAGTTTGATCCATCGTGTAAGATCACGCTATGCGTTTCGGAGACATGCCAGAGCCTCTCATTCGCTATCGAGAGATCGCTACAGACGTTGTAGTGGCTCTGAACCGCATGTGGCGCGACGGTCCCGGAGGTCTGAAGAAGTTTAGTGAACTCTATCCAGATGAGGCTAAGCGTCTAGGCTCGATCAAAGGTGAACTGGATCAGCGAGCTTACGATGTTTCCCGTAGTGCTAACGCCGTAGGAGTGTTTGTAGCTCATCGTACAACGGCGATTTCCGAGCTTCAAGAAGCTCTATCTTTGCTCGAGAAGATGGTTGATTTTACTCGGGTTCACGGTGAAGCTGTTGACCGAGTATTTCTCAAGTCGAACGATACAGTGGTGGCTACGAGGCAAGAGGTTGAAAGGCTCGAGGTCGCAGTCAACCAGCTCGGTAAGACTCACGCGACCATGCATAACCACACTTGTGCCGTCACTGACGAATACCTCGAGGAGTTCTATGGTTGGCGCGAATTCCTGATCCTTAGCGAAAGCTTTTACGCTGATCTCTTCGCTGCTCGCAATGCATACTTCGAGACATCGTCCGATGAGAACCTGCGGCGGTATATCTCTGTTGCACAGGAGCTTTCTGAGAAGCCAAACCCTATTGAGGCTCTAGCTCAAAGTAGCGATCGTATTGTCCATAGCCCGGAATTGCGGGACAAAGCTAAAGCTCTGCTCGAAGACTTAATCTGCGATGAGCTTATGGTAGACTTGCTTCAAGACCGCGAGGAGCTGTCTCATGTTGAGTGAGTACGCGCCGTACGTTGTGCAGCGCACGCGAGAGCTTTGCAACACGTTCGATGGACTGTACCTAATCCTGGTCAACGTGGAGAAGGAGCTGCTCGAATCGTTCAGTGAGAACGCGCCGAAGGTCGCGGTTCAGCTTAGTCACGATGCGGTAGCGCTTCGAAGTCACGTAGCGGAGCTCGACAGCGCTGATGAGCTCATGGCTGTGTTCATGCGAGGCCACGAGCGCTTCCTGGCTACTGCTCAGCGGTTCAACCGGAACATGACAACGGTGATCGACTTTGCTGAAGAGCGCGATTGGGCGCTAAAGCGTCAAGACATCAGCTACGACGGTGTTTGGATTGGGCAAGAGCTCGATAGACTGCAAGCTGTCGCTCGAAATCTCAACTCAACACACCTCACTATGCAGCGTCACTTTTCGATACTCTTTGACTCATCGCCCACTGCTGATTCTTTCGATAAGCGTATCTTGAAGCGTAAGACGTTTGAGAAGCTAGCTGCGGTGAGAGACGAGTATTTCCAGGAGTCGACTACAACGGACATAAGCCGATACGTCATGCTCGCTGAGGCTGGAGTCAACTACGACTACGCCTGGGATTTCAGCATAGGCGGGGCACCGAAGCTTAGCCCTGAGCAAAGCGCTCTCGCTGATACTCTACTCAGCGAGCTGATCCGCGATGAACTCATGGTGTCTGTGCTCAACGACTGTGAGGAGCTGCCTCATGGGGCTTGAGATCGCACCGTACATGGCCCGAAGATACATTGAGCTTTCGTTCGAACTCAACGAACTGGGGAGCTTTTTCACGCCTGATACGATGCATAGGAGCCTTAAAGCTGAAAAGCTCATACTCATCGGAGATCTAACCCACGTAATCGCTGAAACCTACACTGTTCGTTCAGCAATCATCATGGCAGATCGTCCATTCGATGAGTTCTTCGAGAGGCGTGAGCACGCTATCTTGATACTCGAGCGCTTTAACAAACTTCTTACGGAAGCAGTAGCCTTCGCGCGAGAGGCCGGCTTCGCTGCAGATTCACAGCTCTTTTCGCATGATGCAAATCTTGTTAGCCTGGAGCTCAACGACCTCCGTCGGGCCGTTCGACAGCTCACGAGTACGCATATGACGATGCAGAAGCATCTTGAGGCGGTGGCTGCGCGCATTCAGCATCACACGAAGACTCTTTACGGCTACACTGAGCTTCGGGTGCGCAGCAATTATGTGCTGAAAGCAGCTCGCGACGACTACTTCAATCGCCCTACCGCTGAGAACCTTCGAGCGTATATGCTCAAAGCTGAAGAGAAGTCGAAGCAGATCGACGAGTTTGCCGTCTCAAGATATCGAGATGGCGTAACACCACAAGTGGAGGCGTTTGATCGAAGGGATGATGTAGTGTTCGATGAGCTCATCCGCGATGAGCTTTTGACCTATGTTCTGGAGCAAGGAGAGGCGGAATCCGATGTCCGGTGAAACGACTCCGGAGCTGGTAGTGCGCTTCCACGAGCTCTGCGATCAGCTCACTAAGCTTTACGGCGTTCTCCGAGAGGATCGGTCGCAGCTTTACTGGCGTTTTCTCGACGAACATCCCGAGGCTAGAGACGAGCTTAAGGCTATCGTCGATACGGTTCGCAGCCACTCAATCGCTATCAATCCCGGCGCAAGCCCGACTGAGGAGTTTGTGGCCAGGTATAAAGCGCAGATGGACGGCCTGGTGAGACTGAATCAACAGCTCATCGAGTTCGTTGACTTCGCCTACGAGAACGGCTTCGCTCCTGAGAGTAAAGAGCTCATCTACGACGCCGATGTGACGACGGAGGAGATCGCTGCGCTATCGACCTCAGCTCGACAGCTCACTCATACACACCTCACCATGCAGCGACACTTTGAAACGATCTGGTCTGTTCATGAGCTCAAGCCTATGACCCGCTGGCTCCCGGAGGAAGAACATTTCGGCTTCGTTGCTAAGAAGCTAGCCTACGATCGGATGGCTCTACTCCGTGACGAGTACTTCCGTAACTCGAAGCTAGATACACTCAACCAGTACCTTGACGAGGCTTCGGTCCCGCGCATTGAGCTTCGCGTAAGCAGCTACTCGGAGGTCTACATCTATCACCCTGAGCAAGCTCAGCTTGCTGACCTCTTACTCACCGATCTCATCCGCGATGAGCTCGTCGGTGAGACTCTCAAAGCATAATCCAGTAATCACACTCTAGAACCCTTACAAAAGGCTATCTCATGGCTTTCCTCGATTCTCCTCTCCCGTACTACCAGCGACTCATTCGCGCTCTCGAGATCTTCAGCGAGTACGAGCCCAACGGTCACGTTTCCGCTGAGCACGACGTGATCTACGCTGGACCCGCTTCGGAAGCTGTTCCGTCAGAGCACCTTGCTGAGCTTGAGTCTCTTGGCTGGGCTACGAGCGAAGACGGCGGTTTTTACCACTTTACGTGAGTCGTAAGCTCGACGCTTTGCCTGTGATACGTTTAGCTCATGACAACGACACTCATCTGCGTGACCCTCTCGATCCCCGGCATCAAGAAGGAGGGTTACCAGTTCGAAGACGAGTACGTGTTCATCGGCGACGCAGACCCGCGGCGTAAGCAGCTGGACGAGCTCATCACTGAGACCTTCGACTGCTACTTCGACCGCTACGAGTACGACACCAACGTTCCCTTGGTTGACTACTACTACGCTACGGACCTGCCCATCGGTATCGTGCGCGCTGAGTTCGAGCGCAACGCCTCTCTCCGCGGCATCGATCATTGGCTGAGTACCGTCTCTGTCTAAACTCTACTCTTCACCGCCGAGCATGAAGTCCTGTGCTCGGCGGTGAAGAGTGAGAGCGCAAGCCGATCATCGTGTAAACCGAAGTTCGGTGCTGCAAGGAGCTACGGTGACTAGCGGTGAGCAGCTGTCTTACGGTAGCTCATGCTGCTCATATGCAACCTTGCGGTAGGCTAGGTTCACGCCGTTAGAGCGCAGATAAAACCGTTCGACTGTCCGGATCGTCGTGTGATACCATTGAACAAGTCCCAAGTAGAATTTCCATGAAAGGAGCGGCTGTTGTCCGACGTAAAGCCGCTTCACCTTTTCAATGAGGTCTACGTCAATCTTTGCTCCGTAGAGAGTGCGTTCGCTTGGGCTAACGCTTCCAACAGCATTGCCGGTGCTGATGACTGGCGTGAAGCGTTCGAGAAAGCTGACGATTACCTTAGCATCAACGGCCTAAGTATCGGGGCACCTTTGGGTCGCTTGATGAAACATCAGAAGGCTGTGTCTGATCTTTACTCCAGGCTGATTCAGCTCGGCTTTCAGTGTGCGAAGAGCTCTAAAAACGAGACGCAGCGACAAGGTCTTAAGGAGCTAGTCGCTGATGCTGAAGCCGCTATGCAGCAGTTTACCTCGTGTCTCGCAGTGGTACGCCCAGAGTCAATCCTTGTCGATGCTCACTTCTACTGGGCGGATCATAACTACGGCGAGGAGCTCGAACACCTGCGAGCGTTACACCCAAGGTGCATTAATGAGCCGACGAATGAGCTCTTTCAGGAGTACCTAGCTTGGGCTAATCGGCATCTTGACTACGTAGAAAGTCAGGCTCATAAGAAGCTTCCTACTGTTCGAGATATCCCCAAGCTCCGCAGTATCCTTAACACACTCGAGGTGCAGCTTATGGTAAGCGAAGTAACGGATGAGTAGGTGGCTTAAGCTGGGGATCGTTTGCAGCGAGAACTGCTGGAGTATCGATGAGCGCTCATAGTGACACGAAAACGCGATTCTTACCGCCGTATCCTACTGAACTTTTCGAGGCCGTGTTCGACAAGCTGTTTGAGATCGACAACGCGATTGCGGTGGCTACGATCTATCCAGACACTCTCGTCGGCGTTGAAGACTGGGATCATGCTCTTAATTTAGCCTACGGAGACTTCTGGGCTCGGCCAGTGCACAAGGATTTGAGCTGGCTTCTCTCCGTACGAAGCTCGCTCATGCTTCGACTTGCTGAAGCTATACGAGCTGCCAAAGTCTGTGCAGCTACAGCTGTCAACGACGCTGACACCCTGGCTATTGAAGGTTTTGTTGAAGATGCGGAGACTTTTACCCGCGCTCTGGATGAATCATTAGGGCAGCTTAGCAAGTTGACCTTGACTATGGATCAGCATTTTCAGCTAGCAGCTAAGAACAAAATACAGATTCATCAGTTAAGAAAAAGCCGCAATCTTTGTATCGAACGTAAGACACAAGTCTACTTTGAGCACTACCTCGTTGTGGCACATGAACATCTACAGCAGTGTAAGACCACATCCCGAGGGCCTAGGCCGTCCGGTGCTACTATCTCCGAGCTTGAATCCAGTCTGGATCGGCTTGAAGTTGCTTTACTCGAAGCTGAGTTTATAACTTCTGACTGAACACAATCAACTTGATACTATGACTTTTCAACTTCCACTAACTTGCCGAGAGGCCGCAGGATGAGCTCGCTGTCCTCAACTGAGGATCTCCTTGAGCAGATCTTCGAGCAACTCAACGCGGCTTATCGTCAGATACTACGTCACAGCAGCGTCACTGATTTAGAGACTCGGAAAAACTGGCCGATGATGTTCGCTAATGCCTATCAAGCTACCTGGGGCATGGCGGCGCAACACCGACCGGCTAGCCTCTCCTGGCTAATCAGCCATCGTGACTTTGTCGTGAAAGAGCTCGAGCTTGGTCTTACTCTGGGAGTCCAATATGCTGAAACTGTTAACAACGCAATGGATAGTGTGTTCATCTCCGCTAAGCTTTCAGCTGCTCGAAAGCTGATCAAGGATTTCACATTGGATCTCGCTCGCTACGACCGCTACGCCGGCCTCCTAGACGAGCATCACCAGTTGCTCTTAGAGATTGATCCTAAAGCGTATCAGGCGAGCATCACTGCACGCGACAGGTATCTAAGACGACCTACGCGCTCCGCGCTTGAACTGTACATCGCTAGCGTTAATGACGCGGTTGACAACGACGTTCTCTACTTCTTGGTTCAGACCGATGCTCAGCAGCGGAGTGCTCTAGAGCGCTGCTCTGCAGTGTTTGAACAGCTAACCGTTGGAACCCTCGTCTACGAGCTTGTGAACGGCGAGATCGATGAGTAAGCTCGATCGCTGGCAGCCCGACGCCTCCCGGCCGTGGGATTTCTTTCAGCTTTGTGGCTTTGTCATCGGCCAGCTCGCTATGATGCCGGTGGATGAGTTTCGCTGGTGGCGTCAACGCCGGGTTGCTCGAAAAGAGCTACGCGCTAAGCAAGATGATGTATGAGTGCGTTAAGCAGAAAATCTCTGATGCTCAGTTTACTCACATGGGAGTAATCAATGACGGCGCTTATATCCTAGTAAAAGACCGCAGACAGCTGAACTACAGTAAGTAGCCCGCAGTGCGTCACGTTGTGTGAGAATAAGCGTCGGGGGCTTAGACTGTCAGCTACAGCCTAACCTGCGACAGTATTCGTGTGATACCATGTTACTGTGAACCTTTACCTGGATTCGCCTCCACGACGTACAGCTCAGCGTGTGAGCGAGCTTGCTCTTCGACTCTTTAACGAGTTCAGCACTGAGTTCTCCTACAGCGATAGCCTTGGCTCGGTCAGGACTGTGGCGACTCCTGCTGTAACAGCTTACCGTCTGGGGCAAGCCTGGGGTGAGATTAGCGGCGCTATCCTTGGTGTCTCTTCAGTTCCACAGCAGATCGATGTACTCATGAAGTCTCAAGAGAAGATCATCGCCGCGGTCAAACTGTATATGCTAGAGTGCCGAACGCTTATGGATTCGTACGGCGAAGTTAGCAATAGCGCTGTGGCTCATCGCCGGAAAGTGCTAGAGACGTTCGAGGATGAAGCAGAGTCTCTCTTCGTGCAGCTTTCTCTCTTAAGGCCGATCCACTCCAAGCTACAGCAGTGCTTCTTGCTTTTGATGATTGATCCTGCAGACTACAAGCACATGCCTCCTCGAGCGCGTAAAAACCGCGAGGCTGTGACGAAGCAGCTAGCTCTCGCTCGAGACGAAGTTTTTACGGAGCTGACTCACCATAAGCTTGAGAGCTACGTCGAAGCCCTTGAGTCAACTCTTTACAGCAAGAAGTACCGTCGCTTTGTCCCGCCACACAAGCTGACTAAGGTGGAAGAAAAGCTTAGCGAACTGACTGACAGTCTCCTAGTCGATTCGCTCGTCATGTTCACAATAGAGGATTAGCATGCTCAACTTTGCGCTTACTCCTCTAGAACAGGCGTTCGAGCGTTTAAAGGATGAGCATCTTGCTCTTAGTGGACACGCCGATCTTTACGCTGCGGTGGACACTCTTCCACTTCAGGATACCGGTGAAGGCACCCCGTTCTTTCGATTTCAGCGTAAGCTCGATGCGACGGACTCAGCGTTTGCAGTAACAGCAACGCTCATGAGGTCCTCGGGTAACGGTCTAGCGAAGCTACACAGCCGAAGAGATTCTTTCTTTACTGTTCTCTTTGAGTCGCTCGAAGCGTTGCGCAACGTTGGCAGACTGCTCCCACTCTCGCCGAGCTCCTCAGCCGACTTGGAAAGACGAGCATTGATTTTGATGGGGCGTTCGAGCGACCTTCGAACCGTGTTAGATGCTATTCATCCTGCCATGCTCAAGGTACAACGCCACTTTCTACTAACTGTAGTGGCTGACTACCCTCCGGTAGGTTTTTCGAACTTCTTTAACAGTACGCTTGAGCGGATCGAAGTTTCGAGAGAGCGGGCCTCGTTCTACGGAAAGCTTATCCAAGCCCGGGATTCTCTCTTCGAGAGCTTAACTGAAGCCGGAGTTGAACACTACCTCACCGTAGCGGATGATGTCTGGAACGCTGATCCGTTCCGTGCTGAGCCTGTGACACCGGAGCACGAAGCCGAACGCTTCCGGATTAGCGACAAGCTTCAGGCGTCGATGCTCCTCGAAGTCATAGACTAAGTTTCGTACACATATGTGTGTATCCTGGTGTGTCATATAATGAAATATGTATTCTTTGTTTAAGATTTGATTCTAAACGTTGTCGAAACAGTTCACATGTGATAGCATCGGCCTTAATCTATTACCGACGAAAGGCTTCTGATGCTTGAAGAGCTTGCGTCACCGCTCGAGCATGCGTTTCTGGACTTAGCCGAGGCCGTATCTAGCACTATTGAGCCGATGGCCACGGACGGCATCAGTTGGTACGCTGCTCTTGAGCTTCTGGTGGGGAGAAAGGCGGCTTACGAGTTTGAAGAGGCGGAGGCGAACTTTACCCTCGTTCACGATGAAGTGCTCGAAAACTGCGACTTTGCGTTCATGGTCAAGCGTCGTGAGAAGCTTACTCAGCACCTTGATGCGATGGTGAGCATTATCTCCAACGCTGCTAGGCAGAGCTCCGGCGAGGTGAACGCTGAAATGCTTGAAGTCGTGAGCAGCAACGCGGTTTACGTGCAGGAGCACGCACTTTCTATTCAGACAAAGATGCGTGAAGTCACTCAAGTCTCCGTGCTTCTTCAGCGTCACTTCGGTATGCTCACTCCGTGGAGTGTTCGTAAATTCTCGACCAGAAGTAGAGAACGGCAGCATAGCTATCGTGAACCGCTCCTTGCGGCAGCTGCGGCTCGTAACGTAATGCTTGAGCATCCGACGATGGCCAATCTTGACGCCTACCTTGAGATTGTGCCGGCTGTCGTGGACGCTCTGCTGACGGAGGAGATCATCGGTGACTCGAAGGAAGCTGGCTTCCGTCGTAGTCTCGAATCTGTGGCGGCTGACCTGCAGGTAGCGATTCTTCTAGAGGACGTGAACTAGTGAAGACAGTAGCTGTGGCTTCGGCCGATGAGAAAGCGTTGCTTCGATCCCCGCCGTTTCGATTGGCCTCTGTGTTCCTGGAGTCGTACCGGTTTCTGGATAACTCTGTCGGAGCAAACTTCTCACAACGCTGGGAGCGATGTTTTAGCGTAAGAAGCGACGTTGCTCAGCGTTACGCAGAAATCCTTGAGGAAAGCCATTACTCGAGAAGCGAACTTAATCGCGTCATGGAGACTGTCTACAGCTTCGTTAGAGGTACGGCGAAAGTCAGTAGCTGCAGATCTGCTTTCTCACAGTACATCGCTCAAGTAAAGACGACTATCCATGTTTTGAGCGATGGGGAGCCGGCTGCGGTGCTTCCGGATGAGCGACGCAAGCTCGAGGCTGCGGTGAAAAAGACTGAACGTGCTTTCGATGATTTTGCGACCTCGCTCGCGCTGCTTGGACCTATTCACCTTCTACTACAACGCCACTTCGATCTCCTGCGATTACTCACATTACCTGGAAAACGTCGTGATGCACTGTACCAGGCCGGGGATACTGATGATAGAGCTCGACTAGACCGAGCACATGAGAAAGCTGTCTACGCTCATCACAAAGCCTTGCTGCCTCTAGCAGCTGTTCGAGATGAGCTCTTCATCCGGGTAACGCCGGAAGGAGTTCATCGGTATATTGAAGAGGCAGATCGACTTGACGCGAGAAACCATCCGTTTGGAGTCAAGAAATCCGCGCGTCATCCTGACGATCAGTCTGATCTTTGCCGATTGAGAGATGAGCTCGAGGTGTCGGCTGTAATGCTTGAGCTAGACGACGAGAAGACAACATGACTCAGGCGCTCCCCATGAGCTTGTTGCGTAGTCTAGCGATGGAGCTTCGGTCGCTACTTACGGAGTGCTGGAGAATAACTGATCGGGCTAAGTCGGTCCCGGCGGTCTTCTTCGTTAAGAGTGACTACCTCCAGTTAAGCAATCGCATCCACAGCGAGATTCTTTCTGAGTCGCTCGGTTCCGGTAGTGAGCCTCTGCAAAGGGTGTTGGTTCGCTATCGTGAATCGCTAAAACTCTTGAACGAGGCCGCAGACGCGGTTCAAGAACTCACACTCTACGCTAGAAAGCATCTGCCGTCGTCTGAAACCGATGGACTTAAGAACCTCTCTCCGCGCTTTGACGAGCACATGGTGCTCCTCGAAGACGTGTTCGGCCATCTAACCGAAGTACACCTCCTCCTGCAGGAACACTTCTCTCTAAGCGTCGAGATCTACGAAACGAACTTTAGCGATCCCAAGGAGCTCAGCATTCCGAACCTTCTTGAGATGCGTCTGCGCAAGCGCAACAAGCGCTTCGCTGTGCTCCGCAAGATATTCGACGAGTACTTCCTGAACCCGACGGAGGCAGGTCTAGAGGCGTACATCGAGGAGGCTGAGATCATCGGCTGTAAGAACGGCGGCTTTCTCAATCCAAGTCAGAACGATCCTAGCCTTGCCGAGAGAGCGTCGGTCGCTTTCGCCGGTGTTGTGGCGGCCTCCCTCATGAGTGGCGCGTTCGAGGATAGCGCTATCTAGCCGTCAGTGAGTGTCTGATAGACAGTATCTTGCCGCCGACGCGAGCCGCCGTGTGATCTAGAAGCTGAGCTTTTTTGTGTTGCATCGTGTGTTTAGTCGTGTACTATGAACTCATCACCACAACCGTGGTACATCTTCTCGAAAGGCGAACATCGTGGCTACCTCCGCTGACTACCGCAACTCCACCGTCGCCGAGCTCAAGGGCTACCGGAAGATGTACCAGGACGACCTGGTGGTGGTCAACGCTGAGCTGGTTGTCGCCTCGGAGCAGTATAACTCCGGGCAGGTGAACTCGAAGCCGGCTCGCAAGCTCGTCGAGAAGAAGGTTCGCGAGAAGCTCGCCATCGTCAACGAGATCGCTGACTTCGATTCCATCATCGCTGACCGTGAGAAGGCTGCATGAAGCGTCACTCGTTCCCCGAGGTTCAGCCGCCGCCGATTCGTCGCGCAAAGGCTGTGCTGAAATCTGTGATTGAGCTACACCGCTCACTCGCTCGCTCCTCGTTTAGCACTTCGATAGACGGGCCATCTGAAGATCTCGTTATCGCGCTAGCTCGACTTGACATGACGCTTCAGGGCCTTCTTGAATACCCACAGCTTGAGTCTTTCGTAAGGAACGACTCCTTGACGGCCGATCTCTCGCGTGTTCAGCAGGCTGTCGTCGCAGCGGAGGGCTGTTTTACCGATCCGGTGCAGCTTCGTCAGTCGAACGAGGTTGCTCAGAACTGCGCTGAGCTTCAACTCATCGTAAGTGAGCTCGAGAGCGTTCATCTGTTACTGCAAAGCCACTTCCTCTACACGGCGGTGCTTCGAACCGGCGGCGAACTTACCTTCGGTAGAGATACGACACGGATTGAACGCAAGGCAAAAGAGCAGCAGGTCTTGAACGCCGATCTTGAGCGAGGCCGGTACTTTGCCACGCTCGTGAGTCTTCGAGATGCGCTCTTTAGCGAAGTCACCGCTGATGGCATGAACGCCTATCTCACGCATGTCTCTGAGCTCGTTCAGGATAAGCGTTTCCAGGAGTACCAGGCCAGGCTAAACGCACCTGACTTCTTTGAGCACCTGCGCCAGAAGCGTGAAGAACTTGAACCTGAGCTTGAGGTCGCAGGACTCATGGGAGAGATCAGATGACCACCAGTCGTGACTTCGCATCCTTGCTGCACTGCGAGCTCGAGGCGGTACACGGCAAGCTCAACATTGCTTACTCTCTCCTAGTGCGCAGCAACCTTCCTAAGGAGCGAGGCATCGCAGACACTGCTCCTGAGCTAGTTGAAGCCATCGAGCGAGAACTGTCTGAGCTCTCCGGTTTCCTGACCTACGCAAGCGTCAATAACACTCTCCAACAGATTAGTAATCTCAAAGCTCAGGTAGCACCCGTCTCGGCCCTTGTTCGGCGAATCGGTAGCAACTTGAACGCAGGTGTTGCTACCGAGACCGGAAAGTGGCACCGAAAGACGGCTGAGAGCGCCGTCTCGGAAGCTCTTGAGACCTATAGAAGATTCGAAGCTCTTGCGGAGAAGGCGAATAAGAACACCGCTCTCATGCAGCAACACTACTGTTTGCTCTACGCGGTAGCGCACAAGGTAGCGGCGTTCGACCTCGCGGAGCTAAAGGCTTGGCGCGACGATTACGTACTAGAGCCTTCGAACGTTCACCTTGCGGACTACATCGCTACAGCCGAACCAATCGAGGAGCTCGTGACTGAGTTGAAGATTGACTCGGAGCACATGGAGCTCGCGCTCAAGGCCCAGGAGGTCACCGCCTTCCGCATTGAGCTGTTCTCGAAGCTTCAGGTGGCTGAGCTCGTCAGCATGGTGGACTGACGGAAGCAAAGGCCTGTGGCTCGCGGTGAACAGCCGATAGACAGCGACCTAGTCGAAGAACGATTCATCGTGTGTCGAGCCCGGCACGGTGTGCTAACTGTCTGCTAACGCACCGAAGGCCTGCCACGCGGCAGGCCTTCGGGCTATTCGATTGTTTCTTTCAGTAGGTTGGTCGACTAGAAGACTTGTTCGAGCTCCTCCTGGGGCTGGAGCACGACGGACATCGGCTCAGCCGGCGAGGAGTCGACGCGGTAGGAGAAGCGTCGCTCATCGTAGTGAACGAGGACGGAAGACCCGACCGGGATCATGAGCTCCACCGGAGCGTCGCTTTCGTTCTTGTAGAGTGCTTCTGCGAGCACCGGGATCTTCGCCATGACCGTCATCCTTCCTGAGTTGTTGTGTAACGGACAAGACCTACGATACATGGTCTACGCTCTTTACGCAAAACATAAATCGAAGAATCGATCGCATGATGGATCAGCTGTGTGTTAGTGTGGTTTCGTGCCTAAGTTTATTGAGCGTGATCCGCCGCCGGATTGGGCTGTGGTAGCTCCCCAGGAGAAGCTTCTTCGCGAGCATCTAAATCGTTGGATCAAGCGTGTCAACGCATTCTTTGAGGTTGTGGAGAAAGCTGATTACGCCGAGCCTCACGCGGTTTACGGGCGAGTAGAGGACGATCTTCACCACATCTACAACTTCATCGACCGGCTTGACACCGAGGAAGAGTTCTCGTCGACTCTCTGGCAGCTCGTACGAACGGTCAGTGAACTTGAGACATTGACTGAGAAACTTCAGTACCGTGTGGAGGCAGAGTACGCTGAAATCGGTGTCGTTCCTACTTCGACTGAAGAGTACGCGCTAAAGATGATGCCTGAGTCTTTGGCCAAGCTCAAGCACTCCGTAGCTTTGCTCAAACCGAGTCACGTAGCAATGCAAGGACATCTCGAAATGCTCATCGTTTACGGTTCGTTCTTTCCTAAGCGGGCGGGTAAAGCTGCGTTCGCGCCTCTTCGTGAAGCTCATGCTCAGTACTTTCGTCACTCCGAACTTACCGCACTTGAGTCATACCGAGATCACGCTCAGACTCTCGTCGAGAGCCAGCTCTATCGACGCTACAATCAACGTGCTATGGGAAATCGAGTAAGTGCAAGTCGAATCGAGCCGACTTTAGAGTACTTCTGGGAGCAGCTTGAGGTACAGACACTTCTCTCGGTGATCGAAAGCTAAGTAAGAATCCAGTATATCGGAAATATTCCCGTTTGCGTAGCTTTGCTTTGGGCGTTAGGATCAACATATGTTTACCGTTGAGCTCCACTACAAGCACATCGATGCCGTCTACCGCAACACCACCGGCCGCATCTTCCACGCCATGAAGACAGTTCAGTGGCTCATCGGCCTCGGTTTCGACGCTGATGAGATCACCATCGTCGGCGAGCGTTGAGATGAAGAAGCTCCTTCTTGCGTCGTCAGCGCTCCTTCTGTTGAGCTCAACGCTCCTGCTCACCGGCTGCTCGGATGGCGTACCGTCCGGTTTCGATGATGCGCCTTATTCAGACGATTCTGGCGAGTCAACTGACGAGTACACCGAGCCGCCGGCGGGAGTGGATAGCGAGGACCTTGCGATCTTCGCCATCGAGTTGCCTAGCGGTGAAGTGGTGGACTGCGTAGCGTCAAGCTACGGCGGAAGTGACCCCAAGCCGGATTGTGATTGGGGTTCCGTGCGTTCGGGGAAGCCGACTAAGGACACCGGCTCTATGAAGAGCTACACGGTCAAGAACAAGAACCTCTCAGTGGTCTGTGTCTCCAGCGAGTACGGCGGAAGCGACATCGGCACATCCTGCGACTGGAATCGAGCTAAGAGTCGCTGATGGAGTCGTACCAGGACGAGGTCGGAGTGCAGGAGCTCGTTCAAGCGTTGATCGCACAGCGTAGTGCTATCCAGAAGCTGATGAGAGCGAAGGGGCTAAGCCACGAGGCTAAGCCTCAACGTAACGCTTTCGCCGAAAGCGCTATAGCCCTACTACAGTGTCTTCCTCTTGGCTGGAGCGAAGGGCCGATCGATGAGCTCTTAACTCAAGCTTTCCACCAACGTAAGCACTTAAGAAAGCACTACGTGGAGCTAGCTGACAGCTTCGCAGCCTTTCTTGCGACCTACTACGGTGTGTACGAAGCAGCTCCGAAAAGCCGTCAGATGCTGAAGCATCGAAAAGCTGCCCTGAGAACTCTCGACAATCTAGACCGGATTGATCAGCACTACCTCACCATGATCTCGATGGAGGTAGAGATCGATGAGTTCTTGCTTCGGCATGAGTCTACGTCGGACAATCTCCAGCATGACTTGCTCTCCAAAGCACATCGAGCTCGATCTAAGTACTTCAAGGAGCCGACAGCGAAGCAACTTCAACGCTGTGCTGAGGCCTTTGATCCAGAACATGTCTTTGGTCAGTCGGAGGTGGCGAATCTCGGCTTCTCATCAGACTACCGACTTGATCCGGCGTATCTTGAGCTTTGCGATCTCTACGACAAGCTTTCTGTTGCCTCCATGCTACGCATCGTTACTGAGTAAACCACGGTGTAGTAACTCCCAAGTCTGAGCAGGCCGTAGGTCTACTACAGAACTTTTGGCCTCCCGTCATTTTGTGGTGTATGATTCGTGTTGACCTAGGAGACAATCGTGCGTACCAGCGAAAGCCTTACCCTCAATGGGGTGCTTACAGCGGTGTCTGAAGCGGCTAGCGCCTTCATTGGGGCTCATGCTCGCGGAGGCTACGACCCTGGACTGCGAGGCGAAGTTGTTGCCCGCCTCGTAGAGGCAGCTGAAGCAGCAAGAGGCATGACGGTCAATCCAGCACTTGATAGTTACGTCGATCAGTTCAGCCCAGACGAAACGCTCATCGCGTTACGGTCCATCGGCTGCAGCTGGAGTCAGTCTGTTCTAACCTCGACCCTTATGCTGCGCTGGCGAACGTTGCATAATCGCTTGGCATCGATGGCGGAGCTCTCCTTTGAACTCGGTTCTCTCGATGTTGCTATTCCGGAACAGTCCCTGGGGAGTCTTCGCGATCTAAACTCTAGCTTTAACGCTCGTATCATGGAGATCCTCGATCCGTTTGAAGAGTCGTTCGACAGACGAAAAATGATCTCGCTGCAGAGGGACGCTAGTCAAATCATTGACCCGTTCTACAACCACATTCTGGTTAACGGCAAAGCACGCTTTAAGTCAGAGCGAGTGACTCAGGCTTTCCAGAACTTTGATGAAGGCATGAGTCTCCTCTCCGAGGCTCTAGAGGGGCTTCGATCTTTTGAACTCGAAGCCACCGGCACAGTGAACACTGAGCTTGCTGAGAAGTTTGAAGACAGCTTCCTCGCGTCTATCGAGCACGACCGATCCGTGCTTAAGCGCACCACTAAGAAGTACCTCATGCTCGTAGACCACGAACAGCTTGCGACTCGAGCGTACGCACAGATCAGCCTGAACGTCTCGGGGATCGATCAGAGCATTTTTGCTGACGCTCTCTTTGCTGATGCTCTTCGAACCCGTACCGCATATTTCAACCGGCCCACTCATGAGCGCTTCGAGGATGCGGTCGATGCACTTTCACCAGAGAATCTCGCTAAGCGGGTTGCTTCGATCGGGCTCGGTACGGAGATCAACGTTTACGGAAGTGGGCTTCTAGTAAAGGTGGAAGAGCACTACGATCGGCTTATCGCGGCCGTTCTGGTTGAGGAGATTACAGAGTGAAGTATTCCATCCCAACAAAAGATCGTTATCCCAAGCCGGTATTTCTAGCCTTCGCGTTTATGGCGACTGCTGAAGAGATCTTCCCTTCTCTCCCGGAGCCCGTTACGTTTAGCCCCGGCGGTCTAACAAAGGAGATTTCGCAGCGCGGGCTTAAGCTCGCTGCACCCGAAGCAGAATTAGTCTTTGATCGGCTTGTTCCCAAGCTTCGCTACGAGCTATTTCCTAAAGACACCACTCCCTCGGCGACGCTTCAGCGACTCATGAACCTCAAAGAAGCGGCTGTCGATGAGAGCGTCCGCAGTCTTTGTGAAGCGACGACAAGCGGGTTCCACGAGTGGTTTGGCGAAGATGCTGCCACACATGCTCAGACTCAGGTTGAACGACTCATGGATGCGTGGCGAGCGCTTCAGGCGAGTGTTGCGCCACTGACTTTGAGTCATCACCTTCTGCAAGAGCACATTGAGCACTTTGTCATGCTTTATGAACCTGAGACCGTAAAGCTAACTGGTGCGGATGAGCTCCAGGCCTTGTCAGATCGCTATATCACAGTTCGTGCGACGCTTAGAGAGCTCGTCGATCAGCGTAACGCGTACTTTGAAACCGGCTCGGCTTCGAGCTTTGTGGCGTACTACGAGGAGTCAGAGCGACTACGAGAGACCAACTCTGTGCGCCCGAAGATCTTGCAGGAGCTCCCTGAGCGTGAAGACCAGATCCGCCAGCGCTTTGCAGCGCTCGATGATAAGCTGGTCGTTTGTTCGCTTGACCCTGAGCTGCTAGCATGATGGGCACTCATGCGGCTGCGAGCGAGAGTGATGTTCTATGAGCCAGCCGATTATCCACATCAAGCTACAGCTTGAGTCACCACTTATGCGCCGCCTACGGAGTCTAGAGAAAGCACTAAACAGTCTTACCGACACAGTAAATCTTACTCAGTTCCCGATGGTGCGCCTTGACAGCGTTGGGCCTAAAGTCTCGGCTCATTCAGAGCTCAGCTACGTACGGCTCCTCGATCAGGTCAACGTTGAGGTTCGTCCTGAGAAGCGTTTCGACGCACTTGTGAGCTTCGGACCTGAGTTTATCGAGATCGCGCGCGCCTGGTGCTTCGAGATTAAGTATGTCAGCGCGGCCAAGGGCACCTTTGAGTTACTGCGTGATGAGTTCAAACAGTTAGCGGCGAAGCTACGACGTTTCGAAAAGGCTATGGGTAGCGTCAGCCCGCTTCAGCGCGCTGTTCACGCGCACTTCGTTGCGGCTGTTCGCGCTGGTCCGGACAGACTACTCTCCGAGACTTTCGTCGAGCAGAATGCTGGCGCGACCCTCGTCTATCCGGACGAGTTCTACACCCCACTTTCGGAAGCCCGTGACCAGTGCTTCGAGCGAGGTGAGCTCGAGGACTATAAGAACTACATCGTAGTTTTCGAAGAGCTCTTTAGCACGGAGCTAGCGCGATTCGTGGCGTACGCTCTTCAAGTCGGTTACCGAGCTAGCGTGCACGAAAGTCATGCTGACGAACTCAAACGACTTACCGATGAGCTTGACACGGGAATCATCCTGGCTTCGGCGGGGCTTCTTCCTGTCTAGAAAACTGTAGCAGCCGTTCTCTCAGTTTTTCCATGTTCTTGCGACAGGTCATACAGTTCAGCTACTTGACCCTTGCCATCGGCTGTCTAGCGAATGGGCCACCCGGTGACAGGCTGCGTTCGATGTGATAGCGTTGAGTTATCCCAGATTCGGCGTAAGGAGCCGTGCTCATGTCGCACTTCGTTGAGGTTGAAACCACGCCTCTTTCGACGGCTGTTGCGGTAGCCTATGGCTTCATTGAGCAGCTTCAAACGTACTTTGACTACGACGGCACTATCTGCGGTCACGTTCCGCTAGAGCGACGCCGACTTAAGGCCGAGCTTCAGGAGGACGCCAGGGCTTCAGTTAAGCGCGCCAACGTTGCTGTAGGAGCTGTGTTCCGCGTGAACGACACGGCTCGCAGAGTGACAGACGAACTGTACCAGAACCGTGGCGAAATCGTGGCTTCGCTCCGCAAGGCTAACTCAGCTGTTCGTGCGTTCCTAACGTTTACCGGAGAGATTGTAGACGCTGAGGAGGATCTCGAAGTCTCTTCGAGGCATACCGATGAGATCGAACGTATCTGCGCCACGCTCACACCGACGGTGCTCCTTGTCCAGCAGCACATCCAGAAGCTCAAGCAGGTGTCCTCCGGAAAGCTGCGTCAGAGCTTTAGCACGAGCGGAGATGCTCAGTTCATCTACGAAGAGGCTCAGACGATCTACGAGGCCATGAAGGAGCGACGTGATGGCTGCTTCGTCTACGGCGTGGAGGCGGTGTTCGCTTACGTAGACCAGGCACGGTTGCTCTACACCGTGGAGCCGTATCGTAAACTGGTGACTTACGCGGACGGGCCCACGAGCGAGGAAGAACAGCGACGGATCAGCAAGCTCGCCGAACTCAGCACGCTTCTCGATCAGATCGAGGCTAGTGCGCTCGTGGAGGGTGCAGTCGGTGACTGATACCTTGCTTAACAGAATGAACCACTGGATACTCGATCCGAAGCCTGCCCAGTTGTGGAGTAAAGCTTTAGCGTACTTTATGGACGCTCACTACAATCTTCGATCATCTATAGACTCTTCGCCGAACGTGGGAGAGCGAGCTTTCCACAATAAAAAAGCTGCTGAACTACTGCGTGAACTCGGCACAGCTAATCAGCTAGTCAGCAAGCATGCCCGTTACCCGAGATTTTCTGACTCGCTCGAATCTCGCGATGAAATCTATGAGCTCCTCCGCCGAGGGATTGATGCAATGCGGTACGTGGTTAAGAAGCTGCTTCTGCCGGATGAGGCTGCGGATTTTGATCCTCGCTTTGCTGAGCTGGAGACTGCGTTCGAGACAGCGGTAGTCGCCTACGCTGCGGTGACTCCGACACATGTGCTTCTTCAGGCTCACCAGGAGCTGGTCGCAAGAGAGGCCGGTTGCTTCTGGCCGGGGCACGGCGCTAGTTGGCCGAAGATGGAGCACGAGTTCGCTCGTCGCATGGAGCCTCTTCTTCAGGCGAGGGACATCGTTTTCGATGAGCTATCTGCCACGAAGCTGGAGGCCTATCTGGAGATAGTGGATCGGTTCTTCGCGAATCTGCTCGCCGTTGCTCCGACCGAGAGTGAGGCGTTCGCTGCTCTCCCGCTTCACGAAGAACGGATGAAGCTTGCTGCACAGCTTGAAGCGGCTGTGCTTCTCCACGAACTGGGTGCCGAAGAGTCACCGGTTCGTGATACCGTAACTACAAGCCAGACTTCAGGAGGAGCCTCGCATGGTTAAGAAGAACAATCTCAAGGAAGCGCCGTACGAGAAGGTCATCACCTACTGGGACAGAGCAGAAGGTAGCTCGACAGACACGCCGAGACTTAAGCATGTGGTCCTCGCTAGCTACGTGTATCCCAGCGCAGAGATCGACTGGCGACCGAACGATCCGTTTGAGGCTACCCTCGAACTCGTACATTCGTCCCGTGGGCGAAGCTCAGTCGTCTTTATCTATCGAGACATCGCCACCGACATCCACTATCCGCTCTTTGTCTCTTCTGTGGACTCCATGCTCCGCCATGCAACAATCAAGGCAGGGCGAGTCACCGGCGTCTGGCAGGTTGCGAAGCGCGGCCAGAACTACGGGCTTGAGATGCTCGAGTCAGTCTGAGAGGGCTATTGTGATACGCGAGGAAGCGCCTCCGGTAAAGGCTCTCGTACAGTACGCGGTAGCACTCGAATCAGCGTACACGGTGACAGCTCGCCTTGAGCGTCCTTGGCCGGCAGACGGAGATTTTCGCAACTTCAAAATTGGCTACGACGCTTTGCGAGGCTATTCGACTTCTGAGCTTCAGCACGAGCTTAAAGATCTCGCACGGAAGCTGCCGGAGCTCAAAGCTTTGCGTGGGGAGTTTGTTCGTGCTACGGCTCCAGCACTCAAGCATCTGAAAGACGGCAAGCTTCGGCGTGCGTTAGCTTACTGGGACCACGCTGATCAAGCGTTCAATCATTACGCTGTGGCCGTTGAGAAGCTCACCGTGAGCCAAGCGCTCGTCCAGAGCCACTACCAGGTTCTTATCGAGAGCCTAGGCCTTTGGAGTCTTCCCGAAGACGCTTCACTGAGCCCGGGGCTGTCTAACGCTACGGCCCTCCTCGCTGATCGTCGCGATCTGGTCTTCGTGGATGACGGGGCAGCCGCGCTTGCGCTTTACATCAACGCGGCTGAATCACTCCTCGTTTATGCTGATCTTCTTAAAGAGCAGCATAACTTTAAGACGTTCAATCCTCAGTGGATGGAGCAGTTAGGGAAGCGGCAGGAGGAACTGTTTGAACAGCTTCAGGTGGCCGAAATGCTCGCAGCGGTACTTACTAGTAAAATCTAGAATCTCAAATAAAGGATTTAGTATGACAGTCACTCATGTACTTGATTTCGTATGTAGACAGTATACCGGCAACTTTGAACGTGAATTCTTCTCCTACGTCTTTGCTCACGCAAATTGGGAAATGGAGAACCAGGATTACACGCAGCACATCCCCGCTGATGAGCGCGAAGAGCTCGAAGCTCGACTCGCTGACCTTGCAGACGGTTGGTATGGAGAGTACGGTTTTACTCATCAGGATATAGAGCGTGTCGATACGTTTACTACGGCCTCCGGTGAGTCGATTGAAGACGCTTGGGCGGTTCGTGTGCGTATCACGGGCAAGGATTGGGACGCTAAAGTCACCCCGGAGATTCTCGAAGAGTTGAAAGCCCGTGCAGCTGCGTTCTTCCCTGTCTACAACACTCATGAGCGATTCGCTACGGCGGCTGAGGACTCGTTCCTCGGGCTGCTTCATCACACCGTCACCACTACAGAAGCCACGGCGGAAGCCTTGTGACTTCCTCACCGTCCGAAGGCTACTGGAAGTTCAACGACGAGAAGACTATAGAGGAGTCGGCGAAGACCGGTATGCAGGTGGCTCGCGTTCAGTGGCAGCCACCGGTGCGTCCTGCTGACCACAGGATCATGCCACCGCCGATGAGAGGATAGATCGATGGCGCTCAACCCAAAGTACAAGAGAGCTGACCTAGAGGGTCGTCTAGCCACCTTTACCCTTACGAACAACTTTCGAGTACCGATCGTCCTACAGGTGATGTTCTCAAGCGGGATGCGGACTCGTGAAGGAGCTCGTGAGCTTACAGAGGACGAGTCGTATGCGGAGCTTCACATGGTGACGCGCCGCTCAATCGCTAACCCCCGTGAGACGTTCACGTTCCACATTGAGCTCCGAACGCCGATTGATCAGCTGCCGCGCGGCACCTACTACGCACTGAACATCGGCTCGTGGGACGGTCCCGGCGGGCTTATCAAGACGAACTGTGTGCTTACTGAGGAGTAGGCTAGTTTGCGAAGAACAGCACGAGTATGTACCGTTGGCCTCATGCCCACCACGCTTCGTAACTTCGCTCACCTCGACCTCCCTCGAGGCGTTCCTCGTCTCCGCTGATTTCGCCGGCCTCGTCGGGATGCAGTTTGATGACCCGTTCGAGGGCTTCAAGCTCAAGAAGGTCACCAAATGGTCGTCGGAGCGCTGGAGCGCCAGTCGCACGACTTCACGCTCTGGATCGGTCAGGACGGAGACGCCTACATCACGGATCTCGTCGGTGAGCAGATGGAGCCTCGCGTTCGGATCGACAAGCTCTCGCGACTCCTGAAGAAGCTGAAGGTGATCTGATCGCACCTGCTTGAACCCGCTCGGACTCACCTCCAGGCGGTTTTGAGTAAGAGCCGTAGCGAAGCTTAGCAGCTGTCTAACGGTGCGATGGTGTTGAGATGAACGACGATACGGAACTGCAACTCACGCTGTAAGAACCACGCTAGCTGCGCTTAGAAACCCTCTACTCCCCCGGATTAGCAACGAACTTTTCAGGGTCGAGCATAGCGCTGTTTTGAGCTATCGAATCGATAGCTCAAACTGCTTGCTAGACGGCGGCTCGCGGCCCAGGCGGCTATTCAGCGATTAGGTCTCTCGCAGTCTTAGACAGTCGATAGGTTAAGGGTTGATGATTGATGTACGCTCGCACTAGTGCAGCTGCTAACTGCAATCCACCGAACTACAAAGCTTGCTCTTACTCTTCTAGCGCAGCCGGTGAAAAAGCTGCGCTAGAAGAGTAGTTCTGGTAGTCAGTTTCCCTTGCCGGCGGCGTATCCGAGGCGAACGAGCTCAGCAACGGCGAAGAACTCAGCAGCGAGGCCCTCGAAGTGCGCGCCGTACTCGCTCTCCTTAGCGAGCTCGAGCGTACGCTCCGAGATCTCGTCAAAGCCCGGCAGGTCGATCAGGCCGGCGAAACCCTTCTCGATGAGCATGTCATCGAACTCTTCCTTGAGCGCGTCACGCTTCCCAAAGAAATCGGTGTAAGCCTTCTCGTGCGCCGCCTTGCTAGAGAAGTCCTCGCTAACCGGGGCCTTGATCGCGTCGAAGCGCGCCTCGAACTCCTTGACGAGCGAGTTACGGTCTTCGTACGAGATAAGCATGATGTATCCTTAGATTGGTGAAGCGTTGGTAGACCTAACGATACATGGCCACACCGTATCTCGCAAAACAAAAGTTCTTTGGTAACGAGGGGCGATCTTTCGTGTGTTAGCTCAAGTTCTTGCACTTCTAGCGCCACACCGTTACGATGCAGCGCTAGAAGAGTTGAGTTAGAAGTTCTCGCCGAGGCGCAGGACGCGAACCTCGCAGTTGGCGCTTTCAACGTAACGGGCGAGAGTCGAGCCGTAAGTGGTCTCGTGCTCTGCGTAAGGTCCGTCATATCCGGTGACACCCACCACTGTGTTCTCGAGCTCGAGCCACTCGTCGTGCGCAGCCCTCTTGTAGAGGTCACCATCGACCTCGACAACGGTGCCGACCGGGGCGTTGGTGAGGAAGTCGCTCACATCGTAATCCCGGACGACGGGTGCGACGGGAGCTTCAAAGCCCCAGGTGTTGTTGGTTTCCATGAATCCCATAGTACACGATCCTAGCTAGACCGCAATGCGAAAATCAGAGAGATTTACCCTACGTTATAGTGAAACACTACATGTAGTAGGTTGCATACTTTATGCACAATACCACCAACCACACTCTCTAGTGTTTACGCAGCGTACTCCACCGCCGATTCCGTGGGCCTTTGGGTTCACGCCACAGCGTTCGCACTCATCACCGGTAAGTTCAAAGCGCTCCCCGTTGATCCGGACTGTTTCGCCACGGATCCAGCCGACGGCGTTGATGGTCAGGTAAGTGGGGTAGCCTTCTGTCGCGGTAGTGGGAAGGAGTTCTTTAAGTGTCGGAAAGAGTGCACGATAGGCCTGACGCTGTTCGCTATCGTAGACTTGGTCTGCCACTGTAAGACGATGAACCTCTGCAATGATCTTCTTGGTGAGAGCTTCATCTGCCTCGATACCGTGCTCGTTGAAGAAGTCCCTGATTGAGTCGTCCTCTGTGCGTGTGTGACGCTCGAAGCTCATCTTCCAAGAGAGCTTGTTGACAACTTCGCTAAGCTCACGCGGGCGGACTGCGTCCTTTGGGACGAGCGACGTAACTGTCTTCTCTGCGACGGCCATGGCTTCTCTTTCGCTAAGCTTAAATGATTGCAATAACTGTAAGCCGTATCCTACCGAGTACGAAATGACGCTTACCAATTGAAGCCAGTACAAGTTCGTGATACGGTTACGTTGAATAGCGAACGGAGTAGGTTTGAGTCAATTCACGCCGAACTACAATGATCTTATCCGTGCACAGAGCACTGATGGGATCAGGACTCTTTCGAGCCTCTGGACTCCGGAACTTCGCCGCCGGGGCTATGAACGCGACGCCGCCGGGGAACTACAGCTACCGATGTACCTAAAGCGCTACAAAGCCGCCGGTGGCACTTTAGAGGTCTTCGTTGACATCTTTACTGAGATTCTGACGCGCCGTGTTTACGATCAGATTCGCCAACTCACCGGTGTTGTGCCTGACCTCGACATGTTCCTCATCCTCACTCCACCGACGCAGTTCTCTGGTGTACAGTCGGTGGAGTCAATGCTCCTCGATGCGTTAGTAGCCGGCGCTAGGAAGCTTCCAGTACAGCCGCAGGAACATGATGTTCGCGCGGACTTCTACCAGGCTGCTTACTCGCTAGAGCTCTTACTTCTCCGTCGCTGGTATCGGCTCCCAGCGACGCCTGAGACCGGCATCCCGGCTTTCGACGACGCTCTCACATCTCTCGGAGATGCTATGGAGTACTACGCTCCGTCACAGAGATTCGTTGACGAGATTTTGAGCCGCGCCGAGCTCCTTGAAGACGTAAGAGACTTACTCAGCTACGACGCTGAGGAGTACTTGAGGAAGACGCTCATGAAGGTGTCTCTCGACGCAGCTGTGGAGTATGAACCGTTGGCTGCTGAGCTTTCACGACGCTACTTTGCTAGTCTGGGACGGCGACTAACTCCTGACCAGGTATCAGATATCTTCATGAGCTACAGAACGGGAGCGCAGCAGTGATCGCTAATCGAAAATCTATTCGGCCGGCAAACCAGAGAGCGCTTCGGTCTGGACTGCCCAAACCTGCCAAGATGCTGCGAGAGTCGGCTTCTCGTAAGGCGCTTATCGCTACGGAGGAGGTGACTCCGGAGCTTGAGGCGAAAAAGACTGAGCCGATTGTCACGGCAAAGCCCAAACCTGGTGAGCGACTTCGTAAGGCTGAGTTCGAAGGAAGAGTGGTAAAGCTTAGCGGGTTTAACGGGTCTGGAAAGCCGGTCGTAATAGACTTCAACTCTGAAGAGACAAAGCTTTACGGTATGCCTAAAGGCAAGGAGAGCTTTCGACTCTACATGGTGACACGTCGAACGAATCTCAATCCGGATGAGTCTTTCATCGTAAAGCTTGAGCTCGAATGTAAGGTCAGTGAGGTTGATGAACTTGCATACGTGAATCTGACTCTCCCCTCAAGAACTTACTGGCAGCTTTCACTTCATGGCCTGTCAAAAGCTGAGCTTAGACGCCGGCTGAAAGAACGCGAAGAAGACGAAAGGGCTGTTACTAAGAAGGGCAAGCGACGGAAAGGAAAGGGCAACTGAGATGGATGCTGAACTAAAGAAAGCTCAACTAGAAGGGCGCACAGCACTAGTATATGCCACTAACGGTCGCTCAGTGCCGTGGAGCCCTATTTTCTCGCGGGCTATGCCGAGGCTTATCAACGTCCCAAAAGTTGATCGCTACGGCTGCGAGGTACATGCTGCAACTCGCAGAACGACGCTCAACCCTCGCGAGACGATGATACTTCGAGTGTTGCTCCAGAAGCCCCTCGATCAGTATCCGGCTGACGTGAAGCTCCAAGTGGCGTTTGACGGCACCAGCACAATGTGGGCGTCAGCGTTTGAGCTTCTTCCTGACACGAAAGAGAACCGATGAGTAAAATGTCTAAGCAAAAGCCAGTGTGGGTTCCGGTTGGCGCCAGCAAGGAGCTTCTTCAGGCTCGTAACGAAGATCGTCTTATGCTTTGCAGCTGTTTCAACGACAAATCTGCAACTTTTTTGCTTGAAGCGGATATGTCCAGCACCGGTATCTTCGAAGCGCCTGACGAGCTTTCTAGCTACAAGCTAGTAATGGTTGCGAATCAGGCTCTCGTAAGCTACCAAACCACTTTCGCCTTCCATGTTATATTGCCTGCTCCTCGCACGAGCTATTCTCCCACTGCGTATTTCCAATTTGTTTTGCAGGACGGGACCTCCTGGGCGTTTTTCGTAGATGGCACGCTCCCGCCGCCGGGTGGCCTCGAAAAGGCGATTGAGGAACGTGGTGGACGAAAGTATCCCACTCCGGTGTTTACTTCCGAAAGCAAGAAAAGAAAGCGGGTAGCTGCAGTTCTTACTGAACAGCAGAAGCGCTTGCGTCAAGCTGAGCGCGAAGGTCGAGTAGCTACAGTACGAGGAAGCAACGTTACAAAGCTACCGCTCAATCTAAGCTTCGACCACTCTCGAGTGAGGCTTGAGAACGTGCTCGAGGGTCAGGATGATTTTGAGCTCCACATGGTAACACGTCGCACTATGCTGAACCCAGGAGAGCATTTTGTGGCAAAGGTGGTTCTACAGCAGTCTGTTGCTGATCTGCCCGCAACGAGTAGTATCCGAATTCCTCTACATAAAGAGCAGCGTGACACTGACTGGAATCTTTCACTTAAAGGGTTAAGCTCCGATGAACTTAATGCGAAGCTCGAAGAGCAAACAAGTAATAGCGTAGTTGAACAAGAAGCTAATAATGATTCGGCGCTAGAGAACGGGACAGAGGAGAACTGATGAACGAGCGACTACTTAAGGCGAAGGAAGAGGGGCGTCTAGCTAAACTTGAGTTCCAGAACGATTTGACCATGCCGATCACTTTGAGTGTAAATCGAAACGCCACAAAGCTTGTGACTAGTCACAAGCTCAAAGGTTTCGAGCTACATTTCATCACCCGCAGAAGCACTCTTAATCCTGAGGAGTTTGGCAAGCTCTACGTAATCACTGAAGCTCCTTTGGCAGAATACGAGCCGGCTGCTTACCTTTGTTTCAGCGTCGGCGAAACAGGTACCGGTGTTTGGTGGGGTCTTGCCCTTAACGGGGAGGCCAGCGATGCTGACTTCCACGAGTGGCTCAAAAAGAAGAAGCAGGAGGCAAAGGCGTGAACGAGAAGCTAGAACAGGCAAAGAAAGAAGGCCGGCTACTCGTGTTCGATGGGGGGTCGACCTTGGACTATCCTCTATTGTTAGCTATTGACTGGAAGCAGACAAAGCTTGTTCACGCTCCTGAGCCTCAGCCGTCGTACCAGATTCATATGCTCACTCGACGAACTCACCTCAATCCTGGGGAAAACTTTAAGATTGCACTACTCTTTGAGGAAAAGCTGCCCACTATGCCTGATGCTGCGTTCTTGAAGCTAGCTCTTCATCTGAGCGGTCTTTCCTGGTACTGGTCGCTCAAAGCGGATGAGCCTACCATGACGTATGATGCAATTATGGCCCGGTCTCAAGCCTACGCTGCTCAGCTAGAAGCCGATCGTAAGACAGAGCGCAAGAGAAGAAATCGGATCACCACGAGTGTCTAAGAGTGAGCATTCCTGGCTAGACAACGTTTACGGCTACACTTTTGGCAAGCCGCCGATCATTCACTGGCCTGATGAGTCGCTCCCCGAAAGCCTGTGGATGAAGGAGCTACGCTCTCCGGATACGCTTCGAGACAAAGCTGGGTATCCACAGCTACCGGAACTTTTACGCTGTGTGCAGACTCTCAAACCTGAGCTCACTGAGTCTATTTTCTCCGAGGCTATCTACCTATCCTCGGTTTACTATCTAGCGGAGGACATCTTCTACACCGGCGGGAGGTTGAACAAGACTGTGATGTACGATCTTCTTCTTCCAGAGGTGGAGGATCGAGGCATACCGAGGGCAATTCTGTCATCGATGGCCAGCCGCGGTGCTGAAAAGTTAGGCTTGAACGTACAGATCGAGAACGAATGGACTCGAGGAAAGCCAGCCGTAATAGCCTGGGTTGCAGCGATGCATTTGGCGCTCGTCGCCGCCTGGTGGCACGATGAGCCGGAGCTTGTCACTGGACTGCCGACTCTTGACCGGCTTCTTAAAGAGACTCAGGACGCTATCCGGGAGGGCCGTATCGGTCGACCGGCGACACTAGAGCTCATGCGCAGACGGCGACTAGTTCAAGAGTTCAGCTGGAAATACGATCGGCCCAACACCGTCTCAATCGGGGTCGACCGGAACGTAGAGACATTGCTTCTGCCGGAGAACGCTGGGTACATGATCGACCCCGATGAACTTGAAGATGTCTACAAGAAGAGCAACCGTGTCCGAGACTGAGCTTTCAGTTAAGCTAGCTGGCAAGACGTGCAAGAGAGGCTGGCAAGCAGTCAAAGCCGACTCGGCTGTCTACGGCTTTCAGGACGAGCGTCAGTTTATGCGAAGCCTATGGACTCCGGAGCTTAAACAAGCCGCTCTTTCGCTGGATGCTGAGGGGTTACTACAGGCAGAAGCTTTAGCCGAAGGTTTCGTGGCCAGCGGAAGTGAGCGTACGGTAGATGAGTTCTGCGAGTGCGTTGCAGATATCCTGGTTCGTCGGTCTAAGAAACAGCTACAGCGCCTTAGAAGGAGCCCTGTTGATGAGGATATATTTACTCTGCACGCTCCCATACTCAAGCTAGCTGTAATGCCTCTTTCTACGATGAAGCATCTTAGCACCGAAGTCAACATCGGTCTGGAGCGACTTCAGCTTAGCTCGGAAGCCGATCTCATCGATTCAGAGTTCTACATTTTCGTAGCATCGCTCTCATATGCTCTTGAGGCAGCCTGGCACTACGAGCCTCTTCCGGTCAGTACCGGTGTACCCCGTATGGATGAGCTGTTCGCTGAGCTTTCCGCCATGATGCTCGAGTTTAGCTTGCCAAAGCCTCAGGCTCAGGAGCGACTTCGGAGGATTCGGGTCACGATGGAGCTCAAACGACGGCACCAAGGCTCGACCGATCGATTCCCAGTCAGTACTCCTTATCCAGCACTTATGGAGTATGATCGTCCTTTTACAGAGGTGATGGATGACAGAGTGCTTGAGCTGTACTTCAAAGCTGCTTACGGGGAAAGGCTATGACACCGTATCTCGACTTCTTAGAGTCTGATTGGGCTGGTAGAGGTTACTCGCTCTTAGAGGTCTACTACGGTCGATCGATCTATTACTACTACACAGCGTTCTGGGATCGTGAGAGCCGTGTGAACGAGAGAGCTCAGTTTGATGAAGTCTTTCAGATCTACGGTAGGATTCGAGGCAACGCGGATCAGCTGGCACACGACATAGCTTCGGTGCTAGTCGTCGGGTTCCCGGTGTTCATGCGGCGGATCGGTTGCCCAGCGCCTTCTTCCGACATCTATGAGCTTTTTCTCCCGACTCGGGATACTGAAGAATGGTCCCCAGAGTGGGTTCAGGATCTAACGCGGCCGCTTCGAAACAAGCCGATGCGAACCGGAGTGTTGCTAAGTGCGATGGCGACCATTGAGCTCGGGCTGCACGCCACCTGGCTTGGGGATGAGTTCGAGTTCAACACCGGTCAGCCGACGCTTGACAGCTACCTGACTGAGTTTCAGGCTGCGATTCGAGAGCTTCGCTTGCCGACCCCTCAGCGTCAGATCGCTCTCCGCACGGCTCGAGGTGATTAAAAGCGTTGTAGACAGTCTTTGTTGCAGTCTACGAACAACGACATCGGCAAACTTTCGAGACTGTTAGACAGCTGTAGAGCATCTTAAGCTCTTACACTTCTCCCGTCGCCACACGAGGTAGCAACGGGAAAGAGCTTGAGAGTATCAGATGGTAAAGAGTGCCTTGAGCTCCTCGTTGGCCTGAGCGATGAGGCTGTTGGAGTAGCGCGAGTTCTCCCCATCGGTGATGGTGACCACGGTGATGCTGCGGACGTGAGTGCGTTCCGGGTCCAGTCGGATCAGGAAGCGCATCTTGCTGGAGCGCTCCGTCCACTCGAACCTGTTCCCGAAGTAGCTTCCCAGCCGCTGGATCGAACGGTCGAAGCCGTAGATCTCCGGGTCGATGAGACCGACGCGCTTGAGGATCACCGTGGCGACTGCGAGCTTCTCGTCGCTGATGAGCGGTGCGGGTGCCGGAGCCTCGACAACGGCGTCCTTGCGGTTGAAGAGCGAGCGAATCGACACGATTTCTCCTTGGTTCGAAGGTGTTGCGGTGACGAGTACAACGCTAACAGGTTCGTACGGCTTGTGCAATACGAAAATCAGCTGTGAACAGCGAGGCGAGTCATCTTGCGAGCGTGGCGCTCCGTCGACTTCTTGAGCTTGATCGCCAGCTTGAGTTCGCGGAGCTTCTGCTTCTGCTCGATGCGAACGAGCTCAGCAGCGGTGGGGATACCGGCACAGTGCTCGTACAGGTCATACCTCATGTTTCCGACGTTAACCGAGTGCTTCTTGTGAGGACCGTTGATGGTGCAGTCACTGTGAGCCATGATGTTCTCCTGTTCAATATGAGGAAGCTATCCTCCCTGACAAAGCTTACTCTACATGGACAAATCTATAGACGCAATACGAAAATCTTATGCTTCTAGGCCGCCGAAGCGACCCAGTAAGCGAGGCAGGTGTTATGCGAGAGTGTTGTGCTCCTCCATCAGCCGGTTGAACGCCGTGATGAGCGACTCGAGCCCCGTGTCGTCACCGATCGGCCGCTCCATCCTGAACTTGTCGTTGACGCGAAGCAGCCGGTACTTGCGACCGTGAAGCTCAACAGTCGCCTCCGAGTCGCGAGCGAAGATCAGTACCTCGAAGAGTTCGTTGCGCTGCTCCGAGTCGAGGAAGTAGTTCATGAAGAACTCGGTCATGGCCTGGACACGAGCGGTGTCAGCCTTGTACTGCAGCTGGGATTCGGTGAGCGTCATAGATACACAGTATCAAGCTTCAACGAAATGTACAACACATAAGTCTCATACTTCTAGGCCGCCGAAGCGACCTAGAGAGCGTTGAAGATTAAGAGTGACGAGCCATCAGCTTGTTGAAGGTGTCCACGATAACCGGGTCTCCGGAGTAGTCGTTTTCGGGGTAGCCGAGGGAGAGAACGCCGTCCTTGCGAGCGAAGACGTAGCGGTCGCCGTGAGCGCCTTCGATGAGCACCTCACCGTCGCGCGGCCAGGTGATCAGGTACATGGCCTCGGAGTACTGCTCCGAGCCGGAGAGGGTCGGGGTCTGGATGAAGAACACGATCGCCGCCTGGAACGCGGCCGGGTTGAGAGGGGTGGCGAGGATGTCGTTCGGAGTGGTTTCCATGAGTCTAACTATACACCCTTCGCTAAGAGTTCGCAATACGAAAATCGAGTGAGAGCTAGAAGAGCGAGACCTGCGCGCTCGGATCCCAGATCTTGATACAGTCGGCAGGAAGCTGGTTGAGAGCACGCGGGTGGTCACCGTGGCTGTCGTGCTCCATGTAGCGCACCTGAGTCGAACCGGCGACGCTGGCGGGGATTACCACAACACGGTAGACCGTGTGATCGGTCGGGTCGATGTAGAGGGTGTTCGCCGCGTCGTAAGCCATGATAAGCCTTTCGGTTTGCCTAAGCTTATCGTATATGAAGTCTGACAGAACTTGCAACACAAAAAATACGGCGTGTTGCTCTTACACTTAACTCCCGACAGCGTGATGCTTAGCTGTCGGGAGTTAAGTGGTCAGCGCTTGTAGAATTCGATGATCGCGCGGTGCATCTCGCGAGTCACGATCTCTTCGGTGAGTTCTTCCTGATCCTCGAGACGGGCGACGAACCTGTCCTCGATCCACTTCGTGGCCTTAGCGTTCTTGGGGTAGAGCCCCTTGACGCGCGAAGCGGCTTCTTCTCGGATGTCCTTGCGGTCGATGCCAGCCACGCTGTTACTCCTTGATGTTGGCTTCGATGACGTTCTGGTCAGCGTTGATACCGACGGCCTGAGCAGCATCGCTGGCGGCCATGAGCACGCTGTAGTCGTCCGGGTCGCTCGAGGCGTCAACCGTGACGACGCCGGTCTCCAGGTTCGCGTCCTCCACACGGAACCCGAGAGCATCCATGCGAGCCGAGAACTCGTCCAGCACGTCGTTGAGAACGGTGAGAGCGAAGCGGACCTCGGCGAGGACGAGAGTGGTGGAAGCCATGAGAGAAAGCCTTTCGAAGTGAAGCGATGTTCGTTCGTTGTGAGACTAACTGTACACGGTCACATCGAAACGCGCAACACATTAAGGAGCTACTGTTAGCTTTACTAGAGCCACACCGATAGCGCCGAATCCTACAGCGGCGGCGATACCGATGAGAAGAAGCCACCAGCCGTAGACTGAGTTACTAGCTCTTCGTCGAGCCTTGACGCCGGCGATGCCTACTACAGTGATTCCGCCCCAGAAGGTTAGTAGCATGCTCGAATGCCAGCCGAAGTCAGAGCAGGTTGATCCCGCCTCTGCACAAGCAGCGTATGAGCGTAGATTGAGGTCAAAGACATAGCCGGTACAGACGATGATCGTGGCAACGCCAACCATGACTAGGAGCCAGGTAACGATCGCGTCTAACAGCGAGTGATATGGACGAGCTTCGATGAGATTTACCTCTGATCTGGGACGAGTATTTTCTGGTGTTAGCTATCAGGCAGTGCTGTGAAGAACACCTGCGACTTCACAGATTACTAAACGATGCTGTAGGTGATGTTCCACTGTGCGGCGGTCTCGTCGTACTCCACCTTCTCGACCTCGCCGATACCCCCGAGCTCCTGTTCCACACAGCGGTTCGCCGCTACCATCATGCCGTGGAAGACAGCGGAGTCCTCGCTGTCGATCACCGGGATGGAGCTAAAGCGAGCGAGACGCCCGAGCTTGAGCTTCGCTGCGTCAGCCTCGGCTTCGGTGATCCTAGGGACAGAGACGACGGTGGAGTTAATGCTCATGAGCTTTTCCTTTATGAGAGTCGTTGATCAGATGTAGTCGAAAACGATGGCCCAGACCTGAGCCGGCTCGTCCCAGATGACCTTCTTCAGGCCGATGACGCGAGCTTCCTGGTAACGAGCCTCAAGCTCATCAGCTAGCCGGCTGCGCGCCATACGGATAGCATCCTGCTCGGTCTCGATGAGAGGTGCCGTGATGAACGGGCCGAGTTCACCAGCGGTTGCGCGGAGCTTTTCCAGGTGGACCTTGGTGAGACGGGGAACGCGGATGGTGCGGGTGGGCCGAGCCATGAGCTTCCTCCTCGTTGTTAGCCTATGTCAATCATACACGTAACTCTGCGTTTTGCACAACACAAAAAAGAAACAGACTTACACTTCTCCTCTCCGACCGATGTTAGCAGGCTGGAGAGGAGAAGCGAGAGTTCAGACAGCGTAGTCGAAGTCCTTCTTGAGGCCGTCGAGCTTGGTCACCGCTGCGATCTTACCGTTGACCTTGACGATGTAGTGGTCACGAGCGAGGAAGCGGCGACCGTAGGATGCGGGGCCGAGGTTCGACTGGTGCATGATCCCGATGAAGCTGTTCGGGTTCTCGTGGGCGGTGAACGTGAACCCGGTGTCAGCGAGGAAGTCCTCGATCACATCAGCGTCAGCCGCGGCGAGAGGGAGCGCCTCGATCTTTCGCTCCTGGATGAACTCCACCGGACGAGCCTTCGGCTTGAGTGAGGCGTCGGTGAGAGTCTTGTAGAGGCGCTCGAACAGGTCCTTCCGCGAGGTGCCGTTGGCACGAGGAGTGACGATGTGGCGAACTGTGGTCAGATCGATGGGGCGTCGGCTGTTGGCGTTGCCGAGGAACGCTCGAAGCGTGCCGTCAGTGTCGATGAAGTAGCCACCGTAGGTCTTACTGCCGACGTTCAACGCCGCGAACATGGTACCGGGAGCGAAGTTGAGATCGGCGGGCGTTTCGAAGCTGTCGAACTCAGCCACCGGGCGGTACTTCCACATCTGGCTGCCATCGAACTTCCGCGAGAAACCTTCGACCTGCCAGAGGTTGACCCCGAGCGTGGCTGCGTCACCCTCGATGTAGACCGAAGCGATCTCGTCATCTTCGAAGACGTTTGTGAGCTTGACCGGGATGAGTTCGTTGGAAGCCATGATGATCTCCTGAAGTGTGAGGGTCGCGGTTGTGGCGACAAAGTCAACGGTACCACCGATCGCCAGCTAGTGCAACACATAAATCAAAGATCCTTCAAAGAGTTAGAGCTCTCACTCTTCTCCCCCGATGCTGTTGGACGCATCGGGGGAGAAGAAGTCGTTACGCGGCGTGGCCGTACTGGTTAAGGAGCCCCTTGGCGTCCACCACGTTGTCGATCTTGCCGTTGACCTTCACGATGAAGTCGTCGTGGTCGACGAGCCAGCGGCCTGAGTCCTGCTCCCCGACGGAGCGTCGGTAGATCATGCCGGCGAAAGGGGCGCCCTCGTCGTACTGGAGATAGGCGTACCCGGTGCCCTCGTGGACGAAACCATTGATCGTCGAGCGCGAGTCCTTGCCCGCCTGGACAGCTTCGATCGTGCGGGTCTGCTGGAACGAGATGGCCACGAGATTCTCCTGAGGTTTGGACGCCGTTTGCGTCGTTGAGCCAACAGTATCACGGCCCGCGGCTCAGTGCAACACAAAAGTCGCAAACATTTAGTCAGCCTTCGGACGGATCGTGTCGCCGCTAGCACCAGCTTGAGTTACCTTTACCAGAATCGGGTCAGGCTTATACGGGCTGATGAGTCGCAGTCTCTCAGCTTTTCCTTCAGCGCCCTTTACAACCACCGTGCTACCATCGGCTAAACTGCGAGCCTGTGTTTGAGTCACGGTAAGCCCATAAGTGGTGGCCATGTAATCCTGTACAGTGCTGTCGTGCCGATGTTGATCCGTCTGTGCTAGTAGGATACCAGCTGTACCGATGACCAGTGCGACAATCCCTGCCAACATTGAGAGCCGGGGTGCCTTACACAGACTTAGAGCAACTGTCGCCAGTGCCGAAGTGAGCCCTACTGCGATCAAGAGGAGACTGAGAGCTGATTGCTCAGGAACAGAAACCACTAAAATAGTTCCTAGCGGTTCGGCTGTAAGATCTTGATATCCTGCACCTGCAGAGTCGGGTGAGCTGACTCAGAGTGGAGCATACTCACCTTGAGAGTCTTGCCGTTCTTGTCCACTGCGGTAACGGGCTCTCCCCCGGTAAGCTTGTATGCGTCCTCGTTGCTTTCGAGCTTGAGCGAGTAGTTCTTGCTCAAGTAGGTGGTTACATCGGCGCCGCGGTCTTTCTTCGCCTGGTCAACAATGGAGTGGCTTTGCGCCACAAGGGGCACGGCGAAGACAAGAGCTACTACTGCGATACCCGCCCGTGCGAGATTGCTCTTTGCGAGTATTGCTCCCACGACCCCAGCAATGCCGATCGCGGCGCCGATGACGAAAACGCCGAGCCCATCCCAAATAAATGGAAACATAATGAAGCCCTTTCTAGCTTGAGTGAAGTTACTTCTATGCTACCGAGTAGCTGCTCAGTTTCGGAGTCGCTCAACCTGCTTGTAATCCTGCGACCAGAGCTTTGGGTTCTTAGTGTCCAGCTCGGTGAACCGTACGGACAGTGGGCGACCTCCCGCATCAGTAACATCAACCGATTCACCGTTGCCGAGTTGGATAGCGCTCCAGCCTGACGGAACCTTAATGCCGTACTCCTGCTGCACGTAAGAGATCATCTCATTCTTATAGGTGTTTGTGCGCGCATTAGAGTCGTGGATAGCGACAACAGTTGCAGCTATAAACGAAACTACTCCGAGCATCATCAACAGATTTGCTGCTAATACGGCTGCAGCGTTCGTGGCCTCCCCATCCTTTCGTCTCACTGTAGCAACGACTGCTAGCACGATTGCGCTGGCTATCACGATTACACCGACGGCGATCAGGGTGCTCTGTAGCGTAGTATCAAGGTCTTGTAGTACTGGGAAAGCCATGAGGCTACCTTTCAACGAGTAGTTATCCGCCGTATCGTACCAAGACTGTCTATTTAGACACAAGAGAAAGCTAGCAGGCTGTTGAGCCAAAGTTCCCCAAAACTGATGCTGTATCAGTGCCGAGGCTTGATCGCGGTCAAACGCTAAAGCGGGGCGCCGCAGCCGATAAAGGCCACGACACCCCGCTTAGGATGACGCTGTAGCTCAGATGTTGTGGTCCGCGGCGTAGGCCGGCGGGTCGATCACGAGCGCATCGAACTTACGCTCCTGACCGTCGTAGTAGTGGCCGGTGTACGTCTGGTAGCCGTAATCCGAGAAGTACTCGTAGTAACCGAGGGTGGATGCATCCCGCACGTCATCGATGGTGGCGTCCTGGTACGTGAAGTCCGTGCCGCCGCCGTGAGCGTGCTGCGAGCCGTTCACGTCGTCGTTGCTGGCAGTCGGCTTGAGCACCGGGAGATCGCTGAGGTGACTGTAGCGGTCGAGATACGTGATGATCTCGGTCTTGGTCGAGAGCGGGATCGAGGAGTCGAAGAGGATGTCGGTGACGTTGAGCATAAGCCTAACTATACACGGCTACACAGTTTGCACAATACAAAAAATCAAGTGGCTCAAACTCTTACCGCTCTAGCTGCCGAGCTGAAGAGCAGCGGGCGGCTAGAGACGGCGAAGATCAGCCGACGGCGATGAGAATCGAAGGACGCAACACAGAACGGGCATCAATCGTTGCTCCTGCTAGAAGACAGCTTCACGAGGTTGTGGACGAAGTCGATGGTTACAACACCACGAGCATGGAGCGTGCTGAGAGTCGGCGCCACATCGTCAGCTATAAGGCCACATCGCAGCCCTACGACGTAGAGCACTAGCGTGACCGTTTGCGGCTGCCCATCGGCAAGGAATCGCTCGATCTCTTCAGCCGTTCCTCGATGACGGGCTACCCGCTCGCTTCGACTCAGCATATCTGCACCACGCTATGATCGTACCGAATCGTTACGCAACGGCTAAGTCGATTGGTAGAATACTAGGTACTGCACCTCTCACGCTGATAGTGGCTCCTATTGGAGGTCCATCCCATGGTTAACACCTCGAAACTTAAGCTTCCCGCCGGGATCGTCGCCGGCGTTCTCGTCGTCGGTGCTCTTGGGCTTACCGTGCTGCGAGCGCCCGGCACCACTGTTGAGGGCTACGGCTCGCTGATCGGTGTAAGCGGGGATGCTCCGGCTAAAAGCTTTGAGAACGCTCTCAAGAGTTTCCCCGTCACGGTAGACAGACAGAAGTTCACTGCCGGCGAGCTCGGCGTCACGGCTAAAGAGCTTCCTACAGCGCCCCGCGCCTGGTCGTTCACCGATTGGAATCGCGACTACAAGGTAGAGCTCAAGACAGACGTAAAGCAAGAGCAGCAGTCACTCTCGAAGATCGAGGGGTTCAACGCTCCGAAGAACGCTGTCGTGAACTACGACGGCGGTTGGCGCGTGGCTCCTGGCGAGAACGGGCGTAAACTTTCAGCCGATCTCACCGCGAAGCTCAAGGAAGCTCTGGACAAGGGCGACAAGGAGCTCGACTTAAAGCTCACTGACAGCGAGCCACAGATCACCACAGCTACTGCGCAGGCTGCAGCGGATCGACTTAACAGCGCAGCGGTGGGAGTTTACGGCGGTGAGACCAAGTTCGCTACTCTCGGTAGCGCTGATCTTGCGAAGCTTGCTACGGTGAAGAACGAGGATGGGAAGCTCACGCTTGAGCCGAAGGCTGAAGCGATTAATGCTCTCGCCGCAGAGTACAGTACATCGCTCAAGCGTGATCGCGTGGACGGTGAGGAGATCTCCGGCAACGAGGGCGAATCACTTAAGGTGCTGAAGGCTTCTCAAGACGGTTTCAAGCCTGGCTCTAAAGAGGAGATCGCGAAACAGCTTTCAGATGCTGTTAAAGGCGCGGTGAGCGACAAGCCGACGGATCGTGTTGAGGTGCCCGGTAAAGCCGACAAGCACAAGCCGAAGATGCTTCTTCGTACCGCTGTCGTTGATAAGTCGGACCACTACGCCTACTTCTACGAGAACACTCAAGAGGTTAAGCGTATCCCGGTCGCCATCGGTAAGGCAGGGCACGACACGCAGACCGGTACATTTAAGGTCTACACTCAGCTTACGAGCCAGAACATGGGTTCGTGTACTCCCTCCGGAGCTTTCCGTCCGGGTGGATCATTCGACTACTGCACCGCTAACGTGCCGTACGTTTCCTACTTCAACGGCGATCAGGGCTTCCACGGAGCCTACTGGCACAACAACTTCGGTAACCCGACTTCTAACATGAGCCACGGCTGCGTGAATCTTCCGGTAGATGACTCCAAGTGGGTCTATGAGTTCCTGCAGGTCGGCAGCACCGTCACCGTGCGCGACTGAGATCGAAGCTAACAGCAAGAGGGAGGGTAGCCAATCGGCCGCCCTCCCTCTTGCGTAAGTACTGTTACTCCTTGATCTCCTCAGCGATCACCACGCCGTCAGCGGTGCCGTTGGCTCGATCGATGAGCTGGATCACCTCGCCGGGAGTGGCGAAGTTGATCGTCTGGTCGAACCAGTCCCAGCGAGCGTCCTCGGCGAAGTCGGTGTCCTCGCCGATCAGGGCGCCGTCGGCGGTGGAGACGCGGATCGTGAAGGTGTGAGCGTTGTCGTTGTCCATGAGGCTAACATTACACCATCAATCACGTCCGTGCAACACAAAAAGAGGCCGCCGCAGCAGCCTCTTCCTGTGATACATGATCAGATGTGAGCGTCGTCCCGGTGGTAGACGGCGGAGCCGAGCCCGACGCCGACACCGTTGCTTCGCCAGCGGCCATCCTTGCTGAGACGGACCATGCGCTCCGGTGCCCCGCTGCGCACCATGGTCTCGCGCTCTTCGTCGGTGTAGACGTGCGTCCAGATCGGCATCCCTCCGCCGTAGGCGGCCGGCGAGTGACCGGTGGCCTTGCTCACCACGACGAGAGGGAGGACCCAGACCGTCTTGCCGGAAGGCGAGACGCGGGAGATGACGTAGGGATATGAGTCGTTACCGGCGGCCATAGTTGCGCCGCCACCGACTGCCGGAAGCTGCTTTTCGTTGTTCGTCATGGAGCCGATGGTACACCGATCTAAACGAGTACACAACAATTTTAGTTGACTGATCTCGTGAGCTTAGCGGCTGTCTAAGCAGCTAAAGCGTTCAAGTCGTATAACCCGACAGAACTGACACTTGCAGCGAAAGAACCTCGCTAGCTGCGCTTAGAGACCCTCTACTCCCCCAGACTAGTAAGGGATTTTGGACGGTCGAGCATAGCGCTGTTTTAAGCTTGAGCGAGCGTTTGAGAAACAGTCGATATAGTGTACTCACTACGGTAAAAACGTGCTCGGCGCGCTCACACGCAGGAACAGCTCCTGCCACCCTTCCTCTGAAGGTCGCGCTCATGGCAATCGCCTCCCTACTTCGTTCTAGCTCGAAGGTAGTTTCTCCCCAATCACTACGCCAGGCCTGGCTTGCACTCGCCGGTCTCGCCGCGGTATTCCTGTTCGAGATGGTCGACAACTCGATTCTCACCGTGGCCCTCCCTACCATCGGTCGCAGTCTCCACGCTTCAACGCTTGAGCTTGGCTGGATAAACGGCGTCTATCCGGTGGTCTTCGCCGGACTCATGCTTCTCTTCGGCTCACTGGCGGATCGTTTCGGCCGTAAGCGACTCATGCTCATCGGCCTCACACTCCTAGCTGTAGTAAGCTCTAGTACAGCACTGTTTACCACTCCATACGAGTTGATTCTAGTGCGTGGCCTCATGGGAGTAGCCGCGGCCATGACTACCCCACTTTCGCTCGCGCTAACGTTCCGACTCTTCGAGAACGATTCTCTACGACTCAGAGCCATGAGCCTGGTCTCGACGGTGGGGCTCATCGGCCTTGCTGTCGGGCCCACTGTTGGAGGCCTTTTACTTACGATTGCTCCGTGGCAGGGACTCCTCGTCTTCAACGCGCCTTTAGCGGTACTCGCGATCTTCGGTATCGCTCGAGGTGTCGGAGCTGACTCGAAGGAAGAGCTACTACGCTCAAGACTCGATGTCGGCGGAGCTTTTCTCGGCGCCGCTGCGATCGGAGCAACGCTTCTGGCTCCTACGCTCTTCGTAGCTGAGAAAGCTTCTGTCAGCTTTTGGGCTGTAACAGCCTCAGCTGTAGCTCTCTGGGGCGCTTTCGTCTTGCGCGAGCGTGCTGCCTCGACGCCGTTGCTCCCGTTTGAGCTAGTGACGTTACCGCTTGTCTCTAGTGGTCTACTCTACAAGGCCGCCGTCGGCTTTGCTACTGCAGGGCTCAGCTACGCGGTGACGCTTCAGCTGCAGTTGGGCTACGGCTGGTCTCCGGCTCTAGCCGCGGTGGGGATGCTCCCTCAGGTGGTAACGCTCCTCATAGTGGGGCCGTTTACAGATCGGTTCGTGAAACGCTACGGCTTCTCTGTAGCGGCTTGGGCAAGCTCAGCCCTCACCGTAGCTGGGCTTGTTCTCTACGCCGTGATGAACGCACACGGCTATCTCTGGATTGCTCTCGCGCTAGTCTTAGTGGCAGCGGGGATGCGGATCAACGGACTAGTGGCCGGTACGAACGTCTTCCGAGGGCTTCCGAAAGAGCGCACCGGGCTCGGCGCTTCGCTAGTAGACACTGCTGCACAGCTTGCCGCGAGCATCGGTGTTACGGCGGTGACCATCGGGTTAGCGGCGGTTGGCCACCTCAACACCGCGTCTGTCAGTTGGACTGCAAGAGAGACGGAGTCGTTTAGCCTCGCGACGACCGTTATGATCGCTGTGTTGGCTGCGCTATCGGCCACCTGTGCTGTTTGGGCCTACGCTCGTTCCCGATCTGTCCACTCAAGCTCGGTATGATCTGTTGGACGAGAGGATTCTAGCGTGGCTGAAGCCGACAAAACTGTACATCGACTGTCGTGGGTAAACAAAAGCCTATTTCCCGTGGCTGCTTATCCCCACTCCGGGTTTCTTGACGGAGTTCTTCACAAGCACAGTCGAGACAAGCGCGCAGTCACCGTTAAAATGGTGACTCGCCGATCAGTAGCGAATCCTGGTGAGAAAGTAGTGATGGACGTTACTCTTGAAGCCCCGTTGAGCGAGCTTGGAAGCAAAGTGGAGGTAACTTTAGCACATGAAGCAGCTTATAGCGGTGGCTGGCGACGAACCTGGAGTCTCACATGAGCGTGGAACTTACAGCAGATCCAACTAACGATCACATCGTCCACATTAAGTACACTCACGAAGGTTCTATCCCGCGCTCTGTCGCGCCGGTTAAGATTCGCATGTTCTGGCGTAAGCATAAAGACGAGCTTAAAGAGCTCAAAGTCTTCAAGCTTTTCATGGTGACACGGCGTTCGGTCGCGAATCCCGGAGAAGTAGTGAAGATGCGCCTGGAACTTTCGACGGCTATTACTGAGTATCCGTCGGGCTCGTCGCTGTCGGTGTTCTTCTCATCGTCCGGTGAGACGTACAACGTTATCAGCTTGGAGCTCGGGGATCTCGCGGATGAGCTAAGGAGTAATCACCGTGGTTAGGTATGCTGGAAAGACTCGGTTCGATGAGAAGAGCCCTAATATTCTGCATTTAGAGTGGACGAATACAGGCTCTATGCCGCAGTCCACAACGCCGGTGGTCTACGGATATAGCGGATTCACCAAGAAAGACCAGAGGCGCCTCAACTTCCGCTTCAAGCTTTTCATGGTGACCCGTCGCTCTTCAGTCAATCCTGGAGAGACGGCTAAGCTTCGGCTCGAGCTCTCCTGCGACCCGAGAGAGCTTCCTCCAGAAGCCGTCTTTGAGGCTTACCTGGTAACTCACGGAGAATACTCATCCGTAGTGGATTTTAGCCTTCACCCAGAATCGGAGTTGAACTAAACTTTTGTGTTGCGCGCTTTGAGTTGACGGTGTAAGATCAAACCATGCCCATCAACACGAACAGCAACACCGCCGCCGCTGACGCCTCCGTGCTCGCGGCCCAGCACGAGCTCGAGGCTGCTACGGCACGTCTCGCTCAGGCTCAGGAACGCGCCAACTTCGAGAACACCTTCACCAGCGCCGGGACCGTCTTCACAGTGGTGGCTCGCGTCCCCGACTTCAGCGGCCCCTTCGCGGGATACGCCGAAGGGTCACGCCTGGTGGACATCTTCACGACTCGCGAGGCCGCTGATCGGTACATCACCGGCACGCCGAACCCGGTCGGCGAGGATCTTCTGGTTGAGGAGCGACCCCTCCGCGCCTGACTCTGCCCTCACACCTGCGCCTACCGTCCATCGACGGTGGGCTTGCAGTAAGAGCTGATTTAACAATCGCTGTGCAGATAGCGTTTAATCCGGCTCGTTGCGTTTGACTGTTTCGTCGTATAGATTGGTCATGTGACCAAGCTTCCGGAGAACGCCTATCTGGATTTTCTCGAGCACTCTGAATCGCAGATGGTAAAGAGCCTGTTCCTCGAGGAATGGCGCTCCGATGAGCCGACGCTCTACGATGATGAGAATAATCTAACTCCCCGCTTCTTGTCGGATGCGCTCTCAACGCTTCCTGATCGGGATTCAGAGAGCTTCTCAGATTACTACATCGATGACTTCAATCGCAGACTTCAAACCCTGATTAAGGCTGGTCCCGGGCGCTCCATGAACCGCGATCTCTTTGAGCTCTACATGCCGACTTTGCCGAAGCTAAACTTCGAGCGTATGCCGAAGCACCCAGCAGATGAGAGAAGACTCGACCCTTTCGCGCTTACATTTTCTACGAGCAGCGACCCGATCGACCGAGAACTCAACAAGGCTATTAAACAGATTAGCGTGCTCAAAGACTCTCATGAAAGAGAGTCGAGGATTCGACGGCTCTACGCTTTCACAGAGACAGTGGAGAATCTTCTCGGCGCAGCTTGGCGCGGCCGCCGCTACGAGATCATCACCGGTCTGCCGAAGCTAGACGACTGGCTTGCAGAAGTTCAGACGGCTCTTGGAGAGTTCACGCTTCCAAACGGAGTTGCCGATGAGCTCATCAACCGTAAGCTCATTACGAACTTGATTAACGAACAAGACTACGATCGCCTATTTGCAATATTCTCTCAAACCAAAGATCCTCTCATTGTGGAGATGGAAAGCATTCCTCTGACCACCGTTGTTGGCTGGACCGGCTCGGAGCTAGTAACAGGAATCACACGCGAGGAAGCTGTTAAGCTTCTTGACGCTTACGCTGTAGCTGAGAATAAGAGCTCTCGTTCGGACGGGCTTGGCGCCAACCGTCACTTCCTGAAGCCGCCCGAGGTTCTCATGGCCGAAGAGAAGCTCGCTACGTTCAAGACCCTGACTGGTTTTTGGAGGAATCTCCTATGACCGTGCTTCACTCGCTCGAAGTAAAGATCATTACGCGCCATTACATTGAGCACCTCTGGGAGCCGGAGCAGGTACGCCTAGGCCAGGCTGTGGCGAAGGACGGAGTACTGCAGCTTCCGTATCTAGCAGAGGTAGTGAGTCGCGCAGCGCCGAACATGCCTAGGTACTTCGAGGATCTTTGGCTCATGCTGTTAGATCAGAATCTACCGAAGGTTCCGGTGCAGGGGCTAGCTCCTGCCATGAGTCGAGAGCTCTTCAGCATCTACGCGCCGCCGCTCTCAGACTTCGACCTGGACGCAAAAACCGTAAAGGACAGAGAGTTCTCCGGCGTCGAGCCACACTCGATTCAGTCCACTATGGAGGTTGCGTTTAATACTGTTGGATTCGATAGCCCGAGAGTAGACTCGGCTGTTCAGAACCTCGTGTTCCGCTACTTCCGTAACTTCGATCTTTGTCTACTGGCCGCCTGGCGGGGCCGTCGCTACTCCCTGGTCACCGGTCTTGAGAGGCTCGATCGCTGGCTTTCCGCAGCACAGGATACTATGGAGGAGCTCGCTATTGCTCCAGGCTTCGCTGATGAATACCTCACTAGAGATCGACTCAAGGTTCAGGTGCATCACTGCGAGAACACCTACGGTCCGGTAAACAACGCTGAGTTGCTTACGAAGGAGCCACTTAGCGTGATTCTAGCTCTGGATGAGCACGGCGTTTTCCCAGTGGCCACGCGTGAGGAAGCCGAGGCTATTTACGCTGTCTACGAGGCGAAACTCAACCATAAAGTCGGGCGATTTTTCTACGCGTGACCCTCAGTCTCCCCAACACTAGCAACGAAAGATCGGTAAAATAGAACCATGACTCGAAACGGCTTGGACACGTTCTTCTACATCAAGGAAAACCGGAGTTCTCTCACTCAAGAGCAGCTCATGGGTATCTACTCAGAGTTCGGAGGCTTCACCTCGCTATCCGGAGAGCTTGAGTCCTACTCTACAGAAGTGCAGGTTCGTGAAGGACTCATGCTCGCGAAGAACTTTCCCGAAGCTGAGTGGCGCCGTCTCTTCGAGACCTTCAAGCTAAATCGGTACTTGCTCGCTCGCATCGGTCTTCCGCTGTGGGCCATCAACGATCCTGAGCTCTTCGCTATCGCTTGGAAGATCAACAAGGGCGTTACCGCGGAGGCCGTCTACGATACCGCGGCTGACCACGGGAAGATTGACGGTGATGATCTTCGCTGGGGCTTCTATAGCCCCGCGCCGGACATCCACGTAGAGTGTGAAGGCAAGGCTCCTGACGAGGGCTGGCATGATAAGTGCTACACTCGCCGTGTTGTCTACGATTCTGTAGCGAGGCTCGCTAGCTTCCGAGAGGCTCGTCAGTGGGCTTTCGAGCACATGGATCGTGAGGTGATCGAACGGCTCCAGGAATTCGCCATTACCGGCAGTATCAACGACCGTGAGAAGTACGCTGAGAGTGTTCTCGTGCGTGACGACCACTGGGAGCTCCTGGCCGATGACAAGAAGCGTTCGGTACTCAACAACGTGGTGAAGAATCCCCTGGCTCCCGAAGAGCTTCGTGAAGAGCGAGCTCGCCGCCACAAGACTCCGGAGCTCCGTGAGGCAGCAGCTTTCGCTACGGTTGACCCGAACTTCCTCTACTGGCTCTGGAACAGCTCGAAGTCGTACAGCATCCGCGGAGCGGTGCTCAATAACGGTGTCTGGGAGAATCACAAGTTAGCTGAGTAAGGAAAAGATTGTGGCTCCTCGTATTAAGGTGTATTGTTATGCTAGTATCGATCACCCGTAGGAGAAGTCATGCCCACAACGTCTGCAGAAGCCGCAACCAAGGCTGAGGCTCTTAAGCGTCTCCCGGAGCTTGAAGTTGAGCTTCTCGCATGGTGCCACCCCACCGCTCCGAAGTCGCACTGGAACGATGTCCACGGCTCCGTAACCGGAGACTACGCCGGCATGTACGAAGCTGCCGCTCGTGCTGACGCTGCGGAGATCGAGAGGCTCACCGCTAGTGTTCTGGCTCTTCGACTCCTCGCTGGCATCACCGAAGAGAAGGAAGCCTGAGATGGCCAAGCCCACGTTCCCGCACTTCAAGACCTTCAGTAACCTGGACACTGTCCTGGCGAAGATGCACGAGGTCGGCTACATCGCCGACGAGCCGGCGCTCGCCGAGGCGAAGGAGCTCGTTCAGCGACAGCATGACACCCTCTTCGAGGCCGGCGACTCCAAGCTCAAGATCTTCCGCGGGCTCTTCGGCGCCTACGAGCTGGTGAGCTACTCCAACGACTCGCTCGCCGCTAAGGAGCTCGCTGTCCAGGTCTACGACGTGGCGGCCGTTGAGCGATGATTACCGCGAGCGCCGAAAGTCTCGCTGAGGTGGAAGAGTTCGCAGGCTTCTTCGACTTCGACAACCTTGAAGGCCAGTCGAAGCGTGAACTGATCCGCTCGCTTTGGGACAAGTCGAGACGAGGCCGATTCGGGTCGCGCTTCGACAGGGACGGTATCCCGACTCCGCGGAAGATGAAGCGTGACTTTAACAGTCGATGGCGAAGCAAGAAAGCCGATCAGTTTGAGGCCGTTATCATCCTTGGAGCTGACCGCAAGGTTCGGGAGTTTCTCAGTCGTTTTGGCCCGGTGAGCGAAGGGCTTTACGTCACGCTGTTCCCGTCGGTAACCTTTGACCGTAAAGACATCCGTCGTCGCTCCCGTGTCAGGGACAAGCTTCGCACGCTAGTCACCGGTCTCCCACCATCAGTAGCTGATGAGTATGAGCGAACCGAAATCCCCATGAAGCGCCTTGAGAACACTCTCGCGCTCGCTGCGATCGCTGCGGCTCACGGAGAGAAGCTTGAGCTCCACATCGACTTGCCGGTGCTCGAGCAGTGGGTGGCTGAAGCGAGCGAGGCCATCGTGGAGCTTGCTCCTCGCAAGGAGATCCTGCTCGAGCTCGCTCGACGAGAGCGTTACCTGAAGTTCGTTAGGAACAACATCTCGCCTCATGTATTCACGGCCGATCTCGAAGAGCTGCTTAAGCGACCGCTTTCAAAACCGATCAGCTTTTCAGAGTTCCTGGCGAAGGCGGAAGCATCGGTTATCTCGTACTAGCTGCAGCTTAGACAGTGAATCGTGGTCACCGCGTGTCGTTGTGAGGTTCCGTAACTCTACCGCTTAGACAGCTGTATAGAGCTTTAACTTGTAATGTACGATCGACGTGCTCAACGGAGCCGGAAACGAAGGAGTCACCATGCCAACTCGAGATCTAGATTTCTATGACCCCGCGGATCAGGATGATCTGCTCAACTCTCCGGACGTGACGGAGGGCCCTTGGACGGTTGTCTGCCAGGAGCTCGATGTCTTCGAGTTCCGTCACGCAGATGGTCGCGGCGGATGGGCTGAGTGGGACCCCGACACGGGCGAGCTTGTGCTCGGCAACGGCGAGGCCCAGGGCGCATTCCGAGTGTGGGACGGCGACACCTTCACAACGGAGGAGCGTGATGAACTCGTAGAGCTCATCTCTCGCACCATGCCGATGGAGGGCGGCGACTAGGAAGAATCTCCGTTTCGGTCGGATAGCTTTATGACTAGTCGTACCGACAGGGTATGATCGGCGTACTCAACAGAAGGAAAGACAGTGGCCAACGCAAACTTCTTGAAGACCGACGAGCTCCGTGCAGTCGCGCGGAGAACCATGCTTCCCTGGAACCTCACGCAGGAACGAGCACGCGAGCTTCGCCTTGCACTCCACCAGGTGGCCGGTCGCTTCGAGCGCCAGATCGAAGGCTGGGGCAAAGAACACTCCATCGATCCGAGGGCTCTCGAAGAGCTGAAGGCCGGTCTTGTTCACGGCGGCTGGAGAGAGTAACGGATGCGATTCTTTGAGAACGGCTACGCCGGTGAACGCAGCGAGACGTTGTACGAGCGTTCGCTCTGGCTCCCGGAGTTTCGGAATCTACCTCGTGATCCACAGCGGGACAACGCGACACTGAAAGAGGCAGAGAGCTTCTACTACGCAAAGCGCCCGTTCGCCGATCGTGATGAGTTCGCCGTCGCGCAAGCCGTTGGAATCGAGGCAAACTTCAAAAGGTGGCTTGTGCATGACGCACCGCCGGTGAACGAAGGCCTTTACGCTGTTCTCATCTCCGATGCGTCAAAGTCGTACGAAGAGGCCAACAAGCCACTTAAGGCCTTCGGCGCAAAGCTCCATCGAGAATGGACGATCAATTCCCGCTTCAGCTATCCACAATTTACCGATGGCCTGACAGCTGCGAGCATCACCGCTGGCATGCTTATCCGTGCCGCGGCGGTCGGTGAGCCGAGAGAGTTCTATAGCGGTGTACAGCTCATCGATGATCGCGTGGCCGAACTTTCAACGGCTGCTCCGGAGTTGCTATTCTCCGCTGTTTATGAGCTCGAACGAGTGAAAAGAAGTAGGCTCTACACGCGAGTCTACAACTACGCTGTAACAAAGTACGGGACAGGTATCATCCAAGCTATACAGCTACTGCTTAACGACATGCTTGATACTCGACCGGTCAGCGAGTCACTCGATCCGGAAGTTGAGTTCGAGGAGTTTAAGAAGGCGCTGCCAACGCTTCTCTGAGAGAGCAAGTTGGCCAAAGCAGTTAGCGGTATCGCTTCGAGCGGCAGGCGATGGCCATACGGCGAAGTAGGCGCACGAACGGCTTCCACAACTCTTCGCGATGAGCAAGAAGCTCCGCGTACTCCTCAGCTCTATGGAAGTCTTTCGTCGTTACTCGGTGGAGCACTTTGAGAGGGCTCTTAGCCAGTCGATCGATTCTAACCACGAGAATCTCGCCGACACCAAGCTGCCACGTGACAGTAAGATCAGCGTACTGCTTACCCACCGGTCGCCCCGGCTCGCCTGGAGCGAGATAGCGATGTGAGTGAGCGTGGGGATGCAAGAGTGAGTCCGATACGACTTAGAGTGACTTAGAATCTATCAGGGAGAGAGCCGTAAGTCATCGGCCCTCTCGGACGAAATCGGTGAGATCACCACGAATGTCCAGGAAGTCGGCTGCACGCTCTTTGAACGCCTCCGGCAGCGGCTTGTCGCTGTGCTTACGAATGTCAGCTAGGACGGTCTGCGGCTCCGAGAGTGCCTCAAAAGCGATGGAAGCCATCGCTTCAGCGACGAGCTTCGTGGCAGCCTCGTGCTGCTCCGGGGTGAGACGACGAAGTGCTTCGTAGCCAGGCATGGTGACTCCTTAAGTCGATTAGACCGATCCTACACCATGTAATCGTAATCGGCAATCAGGAGTCTGGTAGCGATAGCTATAGCATCACGTTCGTATGGGAGACACTATGAAGAGCATGCTGTACGTCGTAGTCGCGCTGTTCTCGCTCATCGGCGGGTCACTGCTATTCACAGCCGTTCCGGCTCACGACTCGGGAGCACTCTGGGTACTCGTACCTGGCTATCTGCTCATCGCCGGTGGAGTCGGCTTCGCTTATCTAGCACTCACCTGTAATCACGGAGCAAGTTCTGCTCGTCACTAGCAAGCTCTTACTTCTAGCCCCACACGCTGAGTAGATAGCGTGTGGGGCTAGAGGGTTCTTAGAGCAGTTCGTTCACCACAGCGTAGGCGCGGTCACGCTGTTCTTTCGTCGGTCCGGTGTACTTCTTTCCTCTTGCGCGAGCGTTCTCTTCCTGACGTTCTGCCACATGGTAGAAACCATCCGGAATAGAGCCGGTCTTGCGAGCGTAGTCATAGAGCCGATCCACGTAGATTACGTCATCTTCAGTCGTGCCGCCGTGCTTCTTGAACGCCTCGTAGTACGGCTCAGCAAGAGTAAGCGCCTCAGTGTCCGCCTCGTCACTCTTCGTACGATAGCGCTCTCCTGAGACGAAACGGCCGATGAAAGAGATACGAGCAAGCTCAGCCTCGCGGTCAGCCAAAATGTCGAAGGACGTTGCCACGATCGGAAGACCATCCTCATCGTGGACAGCTGCGTGGACGTAGTAGTCATCCTGCGCCTTAAGGCTAACGCCGTATTCATTAATGAGATACGGAGTTGCGCCGCCAGGGATACGCTCATCCCGCCCGTTGGAGATGTAGTTGATGGCGTCGATGTCCGAGACGAGCTTACCGACGTTGTTGGCGTCGAGCCGCGGGAGAGACTTCGGCTTCGGCAGCGGGACGAACGGGCCACCGTAGGTCTCGTCTAGAAGCTTTTCGTAGGCTTCGGTGGCTCGAGAGTAATTCTCAAAGTGATCGCCTCCGATTGGGCATTCTCGAACAGAAGCTCGGCAAACCGCCGGGCCGTCGTGTGAGATGTGGTATTTAGTCATCGTAATCTCCAGATGCTGATGCTGTAAAGAACTCAATCGAGTTCAGTGCTCCAGCTTCACCCGTGACAAGGTTCCACAAAACGAATCGTACCAGGAGTGAAGCGTCATCGCAACCGCGACACAATCATCTCTATCAAGAGTCGATAAGAGCCATTATGAAGAAACTTCTCGCAATCACAGCACTAAGTGCCGTACTCCTCGGTGGACTCACGGCTTGCTCAGGACCAGACCCGGCCACCATTGATCGACCGTATACGCCGAAGTCAAGTCAGACGGCTACTCCTAAGCCGGTCAACGATAAGCAGGCAGTCACCACGACTTACACTGATTTCCTCAATCAGCTCTATAAGACGGACAACGCAAAGCTTCAGGAGAAGCTCAAGAACGCGGTTAAGGATGAGCCCTCGCTCACAGATGCGGTTAAGGAGAAGGTAGTAAAGGTTCTCGAGGAGAACTACCCGTTCCTAAAGAAGATCAACACCGCTGGGATGACCGCTAACGAGATCGGGCCGACCTACGGAACCTTCTTACAGCTCGGAGCCGCAGCTAACGCAGCTGCCGCAAAGATCGATGTGGAGATCCCTACTGATGCAGTAGACGTCACCGGTAATAAGGCCACCATCGACATGAGCAAGGTCACTATCAAGCTCAACGGCGAGAAGTCGTCTAACGCAATGAACGAGAAAGTGAAGTTCTCAAAGGTCAACGGTGAGTGGCTAATCGAACCGGACACCGCGAACTAACGTTCAATTCTAATGGAAAGAGGGGTGACTTCGGTCACTCCTCTTTTTTGTTTGCGCTCGAAAGCTCATGGTGTAGGATCGATGTGATCTGATCTTCACGACCTAAGGAGCACTGCATGACACGCTATGTGGAAAACGGTTACTTCGGAGGTCAAACCGAGTCGTTGCTCTTGCCGGCGCTCTACGGTAAAGAGGATACCCCCGATCCGCACAGCTACAGTATCGCCGATGTGGTTCGATGCTACAGCGCAGCTAACGGCAAGACAGAGACTGAGTTCTACGAACGCCTAGCTAGTTACCTTCGTGCGCGGGTCATTCAAGACAAGCCCGGCCGCTCTTTTTTCAGTGATGGCGAACTTGTGCTTGAGCTCGAGCTTCCTTCCGTTGCGAACGAACTCGCTCAAGACTCTTTCGAGATCGAGAAAGAGCTAGAGTTGCTCGTTCAAGATGTGAATGAAGGTGCTAAGGCTCTCGGTTTACAGAATAAGCTCTACAACGTAGTCGGTGTACTTCTGGCGGCTCTCCGCACGCTCGGACAGATGCTCGAAGCTGCCTGGTGGGGTGACCGGCTTCCCGTGACCACGCAGTCAAGGTACCTCAACATCTGGATGAACGAAGCCATGGATGCTCTCCAGAAGCTCGGCGGCCCCAACATGAAGGCTTTTGAGCATGTCCGGCGTATGCGACTTTACGATGAGCTCGCCGGATACACTGACAGCTTTAACGATGAACAGCACGTCATCATGGCCGAAATCGAGGATACCCCGCTCGATCAAGAGATTGACTTCGACGCTTTCCTTGACCGCATCGGAGCCGCCTCCGATAATCCTGAAGAGACAGGTTGGCTCCGATGACTCGCTTCTTTGAAGACGGAATGTGCCTTCACGAACCGCAGCTTCGCTACATGTCTTCCTACTGGGACGTAGACTATCGGACCGACGGATTACGAGACGCGGAAGGCCGGCTTAAGCTCACCACGCTGGCTGAACTCTACGAGAAGCTTGAGCGCTCTAACGAATCATTCGACGGTCCGTTCATCGGTCGGCTGCGCCGCGATCTTCGGGCGAAGCTCTCGATCCTACGGGGTCAGCGTATCGACCGCGACATCTTCGATCTCTTCATCCCGCCGGCACCGGATGCGAGCTCGGCCTCGATCGGTGACCTTACCGCTTGGTCTTACGACCGAATGCTCGACGCGCTCACTGATGACGAACTCGATGATCTTGGAGTGGGGAGTGCTGACGCTTTTCGAGAAGAACTCCGTCATGCCGCTTACCGCTCTATCGAAACTCTCACCATGATTCTCATCGGCTCGTGGTTCGGTGAGACAAAGGCCGTGGTCACCGGAGTGCCGACTGTTGATGCGTGGATGGCAGAGGCTCAAGAAGGCGTCACTGAGTTCTCGATCCCAAAGCGCCGCAGCGAGGAGCTCATCCGTCGTAAGCGTTATCGTACTCAGACACTCAATCGTGAAACCGGTACAGTAAGAGATCCGCGTGGAGCTCTTGCACGTATGGTCGACGAGCCGCTCGACAGAGCTTACACTCTCGATGACTTCGAGCGGATGTACGAGCTAGCGATGGAGTCTAACGGTTGGTAGAATGAGGGATGAAACTCATCAGAGGACTCACGCTCGAGGATCTTTCAGCCGTCACTATCTTTGGTGATCCGAAAGCGGGATGGCAGAATAACAACGAACTTGAGGTCGCCGTAGCTAAAGGGCGCCGCTTTGCTGACTCAGTGCTTGGTCGAGAGCTCTTCCACCGTCTTCCAAAGCATAAGTGCGGCGGAGACTGCGATGTCCTCACACTCATCGGTGCTGAAAGCTTCGCCTTCGACAGAGCATACAATCCGCGAGCCATCGGTCTCTTCGAGCAGCGGTTTGTCAGCGGCTCGAATCGTTTGAGGTTAATAGACTCGTATCCTGAAGCGTATGAGCTAGGCATGGGATCGAATCCACGAGGTTACTTTACTGATTGGGCCGATGCGTTCTGCGCTGAAGGCGCAAACGTGCTTCATGGGGACCTTGCTCCTGAGGAGCTCTTCGGCGACGGGTATCTACTAGAGCTATGGAACGTCTTCATCGGCTACGTTCAAGATGTGGAAAGCTGACGCTCTACAGCTGACTAACAGACAGCACGGCGAACCAATGTCGTTGTTCGTCTTCCGCCTAAAGCACTGTCTCTCAGACGCTCATCACTGTTAACGCCTACTCTTAGCCCCTCCGACGAAATCAATCGAACGGAGGGGCTAAGAGTAGGTAGCTTAGGCAGTAAAGCCCTCGCGCGGCTCGTTGCTCACCACAATGAGTCGGTTACCGCGGGGGAGCTCGTTGACAAGCTCCTTAAGGGCAGGATACACATCATCGTCCCAGTCGAGGCCGCCGATGCCGCAGCCGATGAGTGGGATGGCGAGAGTGGGATTCTTGAGCTCCGGATCAGCCTCGAGCTTCTCGAACGCGTCCTTGAGGCCGGAGACGAGAAGCTCGGTGCGAGCGGTCGGACCGGGAGCGGTCTGCGAGAAGATGTTCGCCACGTAACGGAACTTGCCCTCGTCGGTGGAGTAGAGGTACGTGGTGCCGGCCAGCTCGTTCTTCTGGCTCTTGCAAAGCGAGTGGTAGAGCTTGTACATTTCGGGATACTTCCGCCGAAACAGAACAGCGATGCCGGCGCCCATGGCCCCGTGCGTGTTTGTACCGTGGCCTACGGCGTCGGCATCGCTGTCGAAGAGATCGCCGAACTTGAGTTCGAGTTTTGCCATGAGGAGCTACCTAACGTAGAAGGACAGGCTTTGCTTAAGCCTACACCTCTAAGCGAGGAAAGTCAATTCTCTTCGAGCTCTGGAGCTGGCTTTACACTAGCACGACCGATGAGTGTACTAACGGCAGCTACAATCACTACTAATCCTGCGATGAGCGCAAACCTCTGGTGCGAGTTGAGCTGCCGGTAGTTCTTGTTCGCGGCTTTTCGGACACGGCGCGCATCCTTCTGCAGCTTTCCGCCGTAACGCTGGATGTTCTTCTGCGCGATCCGGTGAACACGCTTGCTCGACTTACCGAGCTTCTTGGTCACCTGCCCCATCTGCTTCTGAGCGGACTTAGTAAGGTCTTCAGCTGTAGTGCTCATAGAGTACTCCTTTTATTGATCGAATACCTGCCTGAAAGCCTATCGACCACTTACAGCAAGCTTCCTGAAAGGTCACGCTTTGATGTCTAGGAGTTGCAACTCGAGGTTTGACGTGTACCATGAATCTATGGTCTCTTTCTTCGAGCACGGACTCGCCGGTGTTACGCTAGAGTCTCAGCTTGTAAGAAGCTGGTGGCGACCGGGGCTGAGAAGCTTCGGAGGGTTCAAGGACTTTGACGAGTTTCCGACGTTCGCCGGTGCTGAGAAGGCCTACGTAGCTGCGTTAGGTGCTGAACGCTCGGACGAACTTATCTGCGGCGTTCTGAGCTCAGCTAGAGCCGAACTCCACGATGATCTCTTCGAGAGTTTAGGTGGCAAGCTCAACGACGATCTCTTCGATCTTTACGCTCCGGCTGAGCGACAGCCCAAGTACTCGCCAGACGGCCAAACACTGATCAGTCTGGATCATGTCTCGATTTACGTCGCTGTCGGCGCCACTAAAATCGGGACCTCGGTTCGCCGGCTTGAGGGTTACTCTCGCTCGATCAGAGCTATTACACAGGCTGCTTGGTGGGGCTTTCGCTTCCCCTTTGCCACTGGCAGCGATGAGCTCGACGCCTGGATTAGCGAGGCTAGCGATGCAGCTGAGGAGTTCTCTCTTCCGGCGACAGTTCGCGAAGAGCATCTTTGGAGAGCTCGTCTTGAGCTGAGGATGCAGCAAGAAAAGCTACCGTGGAGTCAACTCCTAATCGCCGACACGCTTCTCAATCGACCACTAAGCGAAAAGCTCTCGCAAGAGGAATTTGACTCGGCTCTTAGTGATGCAGCGCTAACATATTAGCATTTTTAACATCATAATAGGATACATCAATGGATATGAGACATGAGCTTTACGGCTCTTACGACCCAGAAGGGCTTGTTGAGTCACTCTGGACTCCGTCTCTGCGCAGCACTGAAGAAAGCTTCACCGATGCTTCTGGCAACGTGAAGCTTTCGGTGGCTGCACAGTGCTACGAGCGTGCACTTCCTCGGGCACAGGCGGGTGATTTTGAGCTGGTTATGATCGCTCACCTGGAGCGACGCCTCATCAAATCGCTAGCTCGCTGGGCTGCTCCTCTTTCGACGGAGCTTGCAGTGGTGATGCTTCCGGTGGTGGCTCAGCCGGAATGGTTTTCTGAGCCGCGAGACGCAGAACCGGCTCAGATGAATCGCGCGGTGAGAGTCGGAGCGGATATCTTAGGGCTTCAGCAGTACCAGTCAGGAGCTCTTACGAGTGTGAGTCTTCATAAAGCTTCGTTAGTCTACGCGTTTCAAGCCGCTTGGTACAGACAGCCTCTGCATCCGGTCACCGGCCTGAAGAAGCTCGACACGTGGCTTCAGGAGGCGGAGCTCGTGGCTCAAGAGTTTAGCCTTCCTGCGGCTAAGGCGGAGGAGCGACTTCATCGCGTTCGCACGATGCAATCGATTCTTGAAGATCTCGATAGCCTGTATGGAAGTCGCTACACATTTGAGAGGCAACAAAAGAGTGTCTTCGATCGCTCTCTGGATGAGCACATGACTGAGGATGAGATCAGGGATATCTTTCGGTGATTAGTTAGGTGTTGCGCTTCGGGTGGCTCCATGTAAGATCGATCTATGCTGTCACGTTCGGTCTTTCCTCGAAGCACGGAGTATCCTCTCGATGAGTCGCGAGCCGTAACCTCGATCTGGAAGCCGGAGCTTCGTGGCGATGATCCGTTCTTCAACCTTAACGGAGAGCTCACTCCGTTCGGGGTTGCCAAGTTCGTCGCTCAAGCTGTTAAGTCAGACGACCTGACCATCTATCAGCGTTTCGAGCTTCGCGGTATGCGCTCACGCATCAGGCACATCCTGCTTAATCACTTGAACGAGTCGCCAAATCTGGACATGCTTGAGATCTTTTTGCCGACTCACTACGACTTCCCAGTGGAGGTTTCAAGTGCATTCGACTTCACCTGGGCGTGCGTAGCTGGGGCAAAGATTTACGGCTATGATCTTGATCTAGACGCGATCCATAAAGCTCATCGCCGAATCGTCTACTCCTTCCGTATGATCTTACAGTCGGCCTGGTATCACGAAGCTATCGAGTTCGATACTGGGCTCGAGCTCATGAACGACTGGCTTCGCGAGGGCCAGGAGGCGGTTGCTGAGTTCGCGTATCCGCTTCCTCAGGCGAAAGAACTCACTTCGAGGCTCATGCTTTCTCCTGATTACTCGCCGAAGAACGTTGGCTATCCTGGTCACCGTGCGGCTAAGACCATACTCGAGCGCACCCCGCTTACTACACAGATCACCGCTGTTGAGCTAAACAACGCGGTCGAGGAGGCTCAGCGTGCGTGAGCTTACGCTAGAGAACGCTCGATGGTTTCAGGGAGCTTGGGCTGGCCCGCATCCTACTTCGGTCTATGTTCGCTCTGTTTGGCTCGAGAAGTATCGCCGTCCGGACGAGAAGTATCTGCGAAGACCAGTAATCGCGCTTAGCTCGATAGCCGATGCGTTCCTCGTGAGGCGAAGCGGTTGGGACCCGGCTGGTCTCCAGGCTTTCCTAGCTGAGACTGTACTAGAAAGCTTCGAGCGTACGTTGCAGTTTAAGCTTCGTTCTCTCCCGCTAGCTGAGCTTCATCTTCCGGATCTGCCGGAGGGGCAGCGCGACACCATGGTCACCCCAGGGCTGTTCCCAAGCTTCAAACAGCTGAATTCCCCTCTTCACAACTTCCCAAACCTAGGTGAAGCTAAAGACAGGATTGCCTTACTCTCCTCCTACCAGTCGACGCTCGAGATGCTTCTCAACGGCGCCTTGCACGGAGAGCCTCGTGAAACCGTCACCGGGCTTGCGTTGCTCGACCACTGGATGAACGCTATGAGCGAGGGGCTTCAGGAGTATAAACTTCCTGAGGTGAAGCTCCGCGAAGAGATATACAGAATCCGCACGGTTCAGCAGATTCAGAAAACAGCATCTAGACTCTCAACTGCGCAGAACCAAGCTTTGAACGATCTACTCGACATCACTCTCGAACAGCACATCACAAAGCTTGACTTCTACAAAGCTCTCAGGCTAGGAGACCTATGATCCAGATTGACCGCGATAAGCTTCGTTTCTTCGACGGAGCCTACTGTGGAGCTGAGCACAATCTACGCTTCGTGAAGGCTGTCTGGCGGGAAGACTACCGAGCCAAGCCGCTCGTGGCCGGCGGACGAGCTGTAACGCCGATCCTTGACATGGCTCGCTGGTTCGACTCCGGTGAAAAGCGCTCTGCTGGAGATTTCGAGGCGCTTGCTTCCGTCATGGTCTTTAGGCAGATGCACTCCGTGGCGAAAGGGAACTTCGGCTTTGAGCTCGAGGATCAGAACTTGCGTGACCTGTTTATCCCAGCACCGTTCGGCACCGCTCCTGCTGGAAGCATCATTAAGGGGCTACGCTTCCGGCAGTTCGATGGTGAGGTACGTCAAGGTAAGGAGCGAGAGCGCGGGATTGCTTTCTCAGACAACGGAAGTCTTGAGAGCTACGAAGCCACTTTTGAAATGCTCATGGCGGCGTCGCTCTATGGCGAGCCCCAGACGATCGTAACCGGCCTTCCTAAGTTCGATCCATGGTTCAACGAACTCTTAGTAGGCCTAACGGAGTTTACCCTCCCTGAGACTCAGATTCGAGAGAAGCTCTACCGCATGAAGATGGTAAAGAAGCTTCAGCGAGAGTACGCGCTCAACAGAGCAGCCGTACACGCGCTCAAGCTACTCTGTAAGCGAACACCTCTCGCTGTTACAACTGATCCAGAGATGTATCTTCGAGTTCTCGGGCAAGGGAGTACTAATGCTTGAGGCCAAGAGCTACGGCTTCGTTGAAGAGCACGGCTTGGTTCGTTCACTCTACCGGAGTGAGCTTCGGCGCCCCGGCGAGCCCACCGACGGGGAAGAGGTGTACCAGCTCCCACACCTTAGCAAGTTCTTCCAGCTAGAGACCGGTGCTGATCTCGGCTCTATTCTTCGAAGTGCGCTTGGCGAACGCGCACCGGGCTGGGTCGCAGACTTTTGGCCCGGTCTCAACGCTGATCGGATCGAACTTTCCATGCCGGATTACGAACCGGTTAGGAACGTACTGTACTCGGGAAAGAGAGTGGACCACGCGCTGTATGGATCCATCGAGAGAGGCGCTAAGACAGCCGGAGACAGTCGACTCGCTGAGTGGCCACACACGTACATACCGACGTTCCGCTGGCTGTTAGAAGCTGCTTGGCTGCGTGAACCGCTTACGGTGGTGACGGGATTATCGACGTTGGACGACTGGTTTGCGGAGGCTGTGGACGGCGTCCAGGAGTTTTCTCTTGCACAGAGTAAGGCTCGAGAGCTTCTTCGTCGCCGTAGGACCATCGCGAAGTGGATTAGGCCGATGACGACGATGAGGACAGATACTGACCGAGCTGTTCGGCTAGCGAATAATCGAGTTGCTACGGTACCGCTTGACCAGACCATGAGCATCGGTGACATTCAGCGTCGCATCGGCCGTTAGCTAAAACTCTTACGATTCTGGGCGGCAACCCTTTCGCGGTTGCCGCCCAGAATACTAGCTAGCGACGGTGATCTCCGATAACGCTGCGCTCCGGGTCATACTCCGGGAACTCACGAGCCACTCGAACCGAGAACTCAGTGGCCTTTCCGAGCCCACCGAAGCGAGACCAGGCTGTGGTGCCGATCTCAACGGCGGAGAAGAGCGGGGTGCCGTAGTGGAGCTCGAGGCTCCTGGTGAAAAGGTCGACGGAGTCGGCTGAAGCGTCAGGCCAGATCTCTCCGGCGATGGCCTTGATCTTGCTGAGCTCGATGCTCTGCTTGGTCTGCATGATGATTTCTTTCGATGTCGTTGAAGTCGTTTAGAATTTTGCGCTACGCCTGGGGCAAGTCGCGGACGGTGCCGTCGTTCCAGCGGAACCAGAACCCGTGGTCTACACGATTGTCAACGGCGGCTTCAGCCATCACAGTACGAACGTCTGTGGGGAGCGCGTTCCATTCGTCGAGCGTGCCGCCTTCTTCCATGAACTCATCAGCGGCTGCGTCGAGCTGGTCGATGATGTTGGCCACGAGAACTCCTTAGTGATTGTTACGGCGTCGAGGTCAACAATACATCGGTTAGCTCTGACTTGCAACCGTTTTCGGCACACAGTTTTGATGTGCACCTAGAAGTCAACACGTGTTGATGTCACCTACTCGATAGAATAGACTTTAGGAGGCCTATCATGGACGCTAGAAAGCCGAAGCCGGACGATTCCGAGTACGATGAGCTAATTGCTGACAGTGAGAGTATTCAGGAGGCTCTTGCAGCCATTGCTGACAAGTACGGTGCCGATGTAACGAACAACGAGCCTCGCTGGAAAGATGGCGTCTATCTGCGTCATCTTGGTGACTTTACCGGGGATGTGCTTGATGCGTTCAAGCGCTTCTCGAAGCCGATAGAGTCTGAGAAGCTACCGGATCGACGCCGAGCTGAGCTTCGCGCACGAGTGGCTTTCCCCGGCCCACAGCACGACGGTAAGCGTTACCACGAGCTGTCAGACGAAGACTGGAAAAAGCTTAGTTAAGACTAGGGTTTGTCAGACAGTAAAGTGTGATACCGTTACGGTATGCAGACTTCAGCAAACCCCGTCACGGACTTCGCTAAAGAGATCCGCCGAGTGGTCGACCTGCCGCATAGTGACTCCAAGACCACACAGCTTTCGGCGCTTCGTGATGAGTTCACTCGAACGTACGGGGTAAAGCCTGCAGACGCAGAGATGTTCCTCGCTGGCTATGTTCAGCTTCGTGCCTCTCGTGTAAAGAGGCTTGCCCATGCCTAAGCCAAATCCGAGCAACAACATCGCTTTACTTGAGCGTGTTCAAGCTGCTCTTGAGAAGGCAGGCCGCAAGGAGACTGCGCTTCGTGAGATGCTGGCTACAGCCGATCGCGAGAACTGGGAGCATATCTATCCTGCAGATATTGAAGCGATCCTCGATCAGACCGATCCGGAGTAACTTGTGACCATCACTTTGACGCTTAATCTCATCGGTATCTCATTGATCTTAGCTGAGACCGTCTTCGACATTCGCAGAGTACGGTCTGTTAAAGGATCACATCAGCGCTACGTGTACTCAACGATTCGCCGCATCCTAGGATGGAGCGTAATCGGCATCATTGCAGCCGTTGCGTTTACGTGCCTCGCAGTCGATCATCTCTACTTCGGCGGCGTCTTTAACCTCTTCATGCTCTACTTCATCGTTCGTATGGAGCTTCGCCGTAAGGGAGACGATGATGACTGGTTCAACGGCCGTTGGAAGAAGATCAAGAACGGCCTAAAGCGTGGTCTAAAGAAGCTTGGAGCCAGCTTGACTCCTCCGAATCTAGTGCCGTCTCCGACGGCGGGATAAGGTTTATTATGATGTCCTCGGATCAGCTTTTAGCAGCGTGGCTTTTTCTTATTCCTGTGGCGTTCGTCCTTCTCGTCTACGGGATCGCAAGCCTAGTAACTTTCTTTGTAGAGCGACCAAACGCACCGGAGAAAGTCGATAATCCGATGATCGCCTATAAGCGAGCCGAGCTTCTTCCTCCCACCTTACGAAAGCGTAGTCACGACTTTGCAGGAGTGGTGGGGCAGACTTATGGTGTTGTAGACAAAGCTACGAGTGTACTTGGATTCCACGCTTACGACGACTTTAGCCGAGCTCGAAAGCATCCACAGGAAGGGAACGTTTTCCTAGAAGTGGTCTTGAGTGGGGCAGTTCAGGAGCACGATCTTGGATGGACAGCTACTAATCAGCGAGTGCTTCAGGTAATCCCGCACTGTTGCTTCGGCGTCATCGGCGGCACCTGCAAACTCCGCCCCACACGATACTTTGTCGCTGGTGACAAGCTCTACTTCCGTTGCTCGATCCACGCTTTCGACGCCGGACTACTGGCTTTGGTCAAGCTAGCTCCTCTTGAGCCGATCGCCGGACTTGCAGCTCGCTACGAGAACTTCGAGGATCATAACGTGGTGGTCTCGTTCGAGTCGGGGTCTGATCGCTTTATCCCTACCGAGCTACCTGAACAGCCAAAGAGCGTAAGCTAGGTTGCGAGCTTATTTGACGTGTGTTAGTGTTTTGCTATGGACGCTCTCACGCAGGCTCAGCTCGACGACCTCAACGCCATTTGGCAGTTCGAGAACGTTGATGACGACAGCTACGTGGATGACCGCCAGCGCGGTTTCAACTTCGCTGCTCGCGAGATCCGTGACAAGACGCTCTCTAGTGCGTCGACTCAGGAGCTTCTCGGACAGTTCGACTACATCGACCTCGATGACGAGCGCTGGTGCGATGACTGGGAGCGTGGGACGTACTCCCTCTACCGGGCAGTCAAGGCCGTCCTCACGGCGTAAGGAGCCATATGTTCGAAGCTGAAAAACGACTCGCAAAGGCTCGAGCTCGTCTGCGAAATACGCGAGGCATGGAGCCCTCTGCGGTGATAGAATTCTTCTCGGCAAAGGAGGGATTCCAGATCGCAGCTAAGACTGTTGCAGAGGTCGCGTATCGTGAAGGCTACGCCGCTGCCTCAGCAAACTAATCTTCCACCCAAACTCAAGTTGACTATTCGCTCTTAAAGGATGATAGGATAAAGCTATGACTGATTCGAAGAACACCTCCGTCCCGAAGCCGGGTCCGAAGCAGACCGTCGCTCCGAAGCCGGCCGCGAAGCCGCGTCCCTCGGCCGCTCCGAAGGGTCGAGCCGCGACTCGTGAAGAGATCCTCAAGGCAGCCACCGCCGCGAATCCGAAGTTCACGGTAACCGTCGGGAAGTAAGTCGGTCGCTAAGCTAGCGCGGACAGTGCTGTAGATTTACGAAGCTATTTGCTCGTTGCTTACTCACTGTCCGCGCTAGAAGCGTAAGAGCCTTGCGTAACTCTAAATAGCGTGTAAGATACGCTTGAAGATCGACAAACTTAAAGGAGAACATCGTGGTGAAGATCAAGGACCTCGGCGCCGTCCGTACTCGCAATGTCGAGCCGAAGCCGATCGTCCACCCGCTCTCCGAAGAAGAGCGTGCTTTTCTGGGCCGGGACTTGGAAGCTTCAGGCGTTAATCGAGCTTCGCACGATGTAACCGAATACTCTATCCCTCCGGAGCTCGACGTACGCTTCACGGATCTGAAGACCGCCTACACCGCTGTGGAGGCTGCTCAGCTTCTCAACACTACGCCGGCTGTTTTGAAGCACTCGGCTGAAGAGGGCGAACTCTACGCTTTCTTCGCCGACGGTGAGCTTTATCTTCCGAAGTGGCAGTTTCTCAACGGAGAGCTTCTCTTTACGCTCAAGGACCTTATCTCGGTGATTCCCGAAGAGTGGGCTCCCTATCGAGTGCGTATCTTCATGGAGCAGAGCGAGACTCTAGAGATCCCGTCCAGCTCGTTCAAGCTCACCGGAGACTACGCGGCACTCGACATCGCCGAGGTTCGCGCTACAGTTCAGCTTACCCCGGTCGAGATCATGAGCACCATCGGTCGCATCGATCTCGTCCAGGAGATCATCGACGGCATTTTGCAGTACGAGATGTACCGCTAACGAGAACAGAGAGAATCGCATGGGCAAGATCCAGGGGCCAACCGACCCCGTGAAGGCGCAGGCTCGTTTAGAGCTTCTCCTTTCGGTCCTCGACGGCAAGGATGCCGCCTCGCAGATCGTCTACGGTTATCATCAGAAGACCGGCGAGCCGCACTACGGTGGAGGGCTTTCGTCTTTCGGCTGGCCTAGCGAGATGCTTCGACGTGCCTATCCTGATTTAGACCGGCTTGACTTCGATGAGCTCTCAATGGACCTGCAGCAGGTGCGTCTCGATGACTCAGCGGCGCACAACATGCTCAAGCGTATCGGCGAACTCAAGCGTGACTGGAGCGACGAAGACGTGGCGTCGAACGAGTCCAATGAGAGGCTTATCACCGACGCAGAGCGGGCCCTCTACAGCATGGAGTTCGAGGCTAGCGTTTCGCGTGTTGCCGCCGCGGACCCCGAGCTTCCCCAGCGAGCACGAGCTTCAGCGGAGAGCGCCGCCGGTGCGTTGAAGGTTGGCGCAGCTTTGCTCCGTAAGTTTGTCACAATGGCTCGAGCGAAGAGCTGACAGCTAGAGGAGTGTAGCCATGGCCACCGATGAACGTAACGCACAAGTACCGGTAGATCTGTTAGAGACGATTCTACAGCGTTGGGATGATGAAGTAGACGGTGATCGGCTGGGCGATGCTATCGAGCTGCTTCGCAACTATCTTCCAAAGTCCTACGATCCAGGTGTCTTCCCGGCAGGCACGACGTTCATTGCGAAGCGCATTGGCGGCAATCGCTGGGAGCACTGGTTCCGCGAGGCTTACCAGCCGCACGTCGTGAACGTCTGGAATGTGCGAGCACGAGTAGAGCAGATCGACGCTTCGACTATCCGTGACGTATGCTTCCCTTGCGAGCTTCCGGAAGAGGAGGATGAACTTTGAACATGACCTCTACCGACAGCTATCAGAACGCTGCTCGAGTGCAGCTCGTACGAATTGTCCATGAGCAAGAACTCCTCGATGCTGATTCGGCCGAGGCCAATCCGGAGTATGTCCGTGGCGTGGCTGAGTTCATCGCTGCTCAGACACAGCTTTCCACAGAGGAAACGCTCGGCGATGCGACCGAAGCAGTAACCTACGCCATGCTTAATCCCGATAAGCCGGTGCGCCCGCATCCCGCACTTTTTACAGACTAAACGAAAGCTCTTATGCTATACGTCCCCGTTGAATCCATCGAGTACACCTCGAGTCCGCTCTTTCAGAAGGAGCGAAAGAAGCTCGAGCGCTACGGTATCACTAACCTTAGTCCGGTCACCGTCACCTCTGAAGAACTCGGCGACGAGCTTCTCGAAGAATTGCTACTAGCCGCCAAGCGCTCGGACGATCTGGCCTTCGAGTCGGAGCTGAACCAGATTAAGGAAGCTCGAGCCGGAAAGTTCTCACCGATTCGCTCGAAGAACGCTCTATCCGAAGTGATCCTTGCTTACATCGGAGCCGGGCGAGGCACTTCCGTTTGGCTTTACTATAATGCTGGCTTTGGAGTCCGTCAGCCGTTTGAGGTCAATGACCTCATCTATAACGCAGGCTATAATGAGAAGTTCTACTTTTCAGGAGCTAACGCGACCGGTTACTCCACATCTGAGTCACATCGCTCAACTGTCGATTCTCCTGGTGCGTTCTCTTACCAGGGACGCCGACGCCCCGAAACGTTGCTCGCCAAGCTTGGGTTAGAGCGCGAAACCCAGGATCTTCGTCAGGCTTATCGCAAGAGCCTCCAGCGCGTGCAGGAGATTGTGAAGCTCGGCAATCGCGTTGACGTAACAGACGAGCTGTGGAGCGTAGGGTCCTATAGCGAAATGACTCGTCAGGAGATTCTAAAGCGCGTACAGTGCGTGGTAGACTTCAAACTCTCCGAAGACATGGTTACGCCGATCGAAGATGATGCTGAGTACCTCCCGCTCGCATCTCTCCGAATCCCGCTCTTTGATCTTTGGAGCGGTCGTGTTGTAGAGACATACATCGGAAACGTTGAGCAGCATAGCTGGCGTTCAGACGCTGTAGAGAAGTTGGTCTTGCCTAACGCTCAGAAGCGGGTGCTCGAGCTCGCCGTAGGTGAGGATGCTGAGAGCTTCGGCGGCGACTTCGTGGACGACAAGACCCCGGGAAACATCTTGCTCTGCAAGGGCAATCCCGGCATCGGCAAGACGCTAACTGCTGAAGCCTACGCAGAGCATACAAAGAGCGCTCTCTACCCAGTGGACATGAACGTTCTAGCGTCTCAGAACAACGTTGGAGACGAGCTTCGTAAGATCTTGGCTCGAGCACGACGCTGGAGTGCCTTTGTGCTTCTTGACGAGGCCGACGTGGTGGTGGCTAAGCGCGGAGATGACGTACATAAGAACGCTGTGGTGGCCGAGATTCTCAAGGCCGTTGAGCGCTATGAGAAGCCGATCTTCATGACAACAAACCGACCGGAAGACATTGACGAAGCGGTGATTAGCCGCTGTTTGATGATCCTGCACTACAACGTGCCGGAGGGTGAGCACTCAAAGGAAGCATGGCGCGCTCTATCCTCAAGCTACAAGGTGGACGTGACTGAGGAGACACTTTCACGCTTTGTTGATGAGATCGGTTCGATCGCGCCGCGAGAGATCGGTCAGATCATTAGGCTTTCAGCACGCATGGCAGCCCGCGACCAAACTGCAGTGTCGTTCGACCATCTACTCGAGAGCGCCACCATGCGAGGCGTAGCCATCCCTGAAAGTGAGTCACAGAAGTGAATCTCCTAACCCTTGCTGGCGCGTTCTTCGGTGGTTTCGCCGTCGTCTGCGTTGTGGCCGCTTTACTCTGGTTTGTGATCGCTAAGCGCAACCGTATCCTGATCGGCTACGCACCGGTGAGACTTTCAGCCTACCGTATCGAGGCCGAGGTCAAGACGGATCGTGCGTTCTACGAGTCGCCTGCCTACGACACCTACGTCGGAGAGCGACCAGTCGGCTTGCGAAGCTAACTGTAGCAGACAGTTTAAGCATCTTGAGCTACAGGATGAACAACCACTCGACTTTACGCCGAGATACCGTAAGAATCGCAGCTAGGACGAGTAGCGTCAAAGCTAGATCGTTCTCAATAGAGGAGTAACCGATGACCGGCGTAGCCTTACATGACTGGGATGGCCGAATTGAGAGTATCGTCGGTTCAGCCGATCTTGACGCTTTCGACACTGTCTATCTCACGGTCGAGGATCGCCACGTCACCTGGCGACAGGATAACGTTCACGAAGCGTTAGCAGCCTTAAAGAACGCTGGCAAGCGTGTCTATCTCGACCCTTGGGGAGTCGGCGGGCTGTTCGCTGGAGAGACCTACGGCCGAGCAGACTCAGTGCCGGCTCTTCGCGATTGGATCGCGTTCGCTAACACCACCGACGCCGGCGTACTCGTTGATGAGCCGAAAGAGATAGGTCTCATCGACGCCTACCTACCGAAGCTTACAGGAGAGCTCAAGCTCGCTGTTCAGCCGGAGCATCTATCAGACGGCACGGTACTTCCACTCCATCAGCGTCTCTCGGTGAGCACCTACAACTTCGGGCCGAACGATTGGGGTCGATGGGAAGAACGTTTGCTCGAGTGGGATCGTATGCTTGCGCCGGAGGTCGAAGTCTGGGTTCAAACGTGGTTGGTGCCGGATGGTCTGGAGTCTGTACCGGGTGAGATGATTTCGATGTGGCGAAGCCTTGGTCGGACTGTGAACATCTGGAGCTACGACGCTGACGCCACCACGAGCAAGATCCGCTCGTCCGGAGCGGACGCTGTCTGGGCCGGTGTGCTCGAAGCCTTGAGATGACCTTAACAGACTAGCTGGCAGTCTCGCGGTTTGATCAGGCTACGCGAACAACCACTCAATCTCGGTACAAGATACCGTAAGCACCGCAGCTAGACTGAATAACCGTACACAGAAAGCAAACCGATGATTGAGTTCCAGACGGCACCTAAACCGGATGCTACAGACCTTAGAGTGATGCTCGAAGAGGAGCGTAAAACTCACGAGGTTGAGCTTATGCGGCTGAGAGCGATTGAGGACAAGCGTCGTAGCCTGGAGCAAGAGGCGAAGCATGCTGAACAGGGCTTCGAGGAGCAGCGTAAGCTGGATCGAGCTGATAAGATTGCTGCACACGTCCTTTGGGGACTCACTGCCGTTGGAATACCGGTCCACTTCCTTGTAGACGATCCTCTCATTCAGCTGGCTTCCGGAGTCTTTGGGCTTTTGAGCATTCCGGCGGGGATCGGACTTCTGGTGCTTTGGAAGATAGATGAGACACGCAAGCGTAAGAAGCTTGCTATCGCCGCGCGTCAACGGCTCGAGGATTTTGATACAGCTCAGAAAGAGGTTACCGAATGATCGGCTTTCAGCAGGATCCAGCAGCTCGTGAAGAGCAGGAGCGTAGAGATCGACTCCAGTGGGAGTACGACAAGAGCGAGGCGGAGAAGAATCTCGCTAAGATAGATACTGAGATCGCCGGCCAGAAGCGTCGAGTGAAGATCCCAGCACTCATCTGCGGCAGCGTTGCGGTGCTTGGGTTTCTCACGCTCATGATGACTCCAGCCACTACCATCGGCTTCATCGGTTACCTCGCCATGATCGCTGGAGCGTTAGCCACCGGCGTTTCACTCCTCGGATGGGTCGATGTATGGAAGGTCCAGAAGCGGCGTGCTGAAGCGCTTGAAGCTGTAGAGCACTACGCAATCACAGCTGAAAAGACCAGCGCATGATTCAGTTCCAGCAGGCCCCGGCCGTCCCGCCGAAAAATGACCTAACTAAAGCACTTGAGTCCCGTAAGAAGGTTCAGGACGAGCTCGCTAACGAGCTGGCGAGCGCTAGTAGTAATCTATCCAGCGGGATTTTCCTGACGATCATGGCCGGCGTAAGTGTCTTCGTTACTGTAGGTGCTCTTAACGCTTTCTATGGCACAGCCTTCGGGGATACAGAAGCTCTTCGAGAACTCAGCAGGAACGCTAATGCGTTTGCCGTGTTCTTCGGTGCGGGATTCACTATCCTCACCAGCATCGGTAGCTCCCGATGTTGGTTTGACCTCGCTAAGCATAGAAGGCAAGTGAAGGAGCTTGAGAGCGAGCTCGAAGGAAGCGACCGATGATTCAGTTCCAGCAGGCGCCGCAGGCTAAAGACCCACATGATCTACAGCATTTACTCATCTCTAAGATGCGAGCTGAAGAGAATGAGAAGCTCCGGCAGAAGATGCTAGCCGATGAAGAGGCAAAGGCTCTCAAGCTTCGCGAAAAGCATCGTGAAGCTACCGCTAGCGCAGGTCGGGCCGTCGGTGTTTATCTCTCACTTGGCGGCATCCTTCTTAGCTCGGTCGGGACAATCAGCGTAGTCCACGGAGACGCTAATCCGTTCTTACTCCTCGGCGTGGGTGCTCTTTCGTTCGCAATCGGAGGGCTCGGCGGGCTTACAGAGTACCTTGAGCGTAGCGAAGAAAAGAAGAAGCTGCAGGCGACTGAAAGCCGCCTCAAGGCCATAGCTAAAGCAAAGAGAGCATGAGATGATTGAGTTTCAGAAAGCACCGGAAAAAGAGGCTACCAATCTCTTGGAGATGATTGAGTCTCAGCGTAAGGCCGAGGATGTGCGAGTTTCGCTTTCTGAGGCTGTAGAGACCGCGAAATCCTGGAAGGCATTGAAGAAAAGCGATACGCTTCTTTTCGGGCTCAGCACGCTTGTATTTGGAGGAGCTTTTGCCGGTCTTACCGCCGGATCGACCGCAATCGCCGAGACTCATCACATCTGGAGTGCAGTGCTTAGTATAGCCTCATTCGTCCCCTTGCTTCCCGGCATAGGCACTTTTGCCTTTACCTTTACTCGTGCCGCCAGTATCTCACTCGCAAACACAGATCTCGAGGAAGCTAAAGCAAAGCTTGCCGCGTTTGACGCCACGCCGGTGAACGAGCTCGAGCTGAAAGAAGCACCTACAAAGTAGTTGCGAAACACCGTAGAACGATGTAGGATCGTTCGCGGAGGTGTTTATGAACGACTTTGCCGTACCTGTGCTCTTCATCGTCGGTGGGGTCACGCTGTTCTTTGCGCTGCTTCTCGGCTTCATCAACGGGGATCTGATCAGATTTATCGCCTGGCTGTCTCGACCGTTCCTCCCTGAGGTGATGCCTCGAGTGGCCTATAAGAGAGCTCGCGTAACAGAGTTAGGGTTCGCCGGGGTCGGCGCTGACGTAAGCTACGGAGTAAAATCTCGAGCCCATGGACTCGGCTTTCATGCTTACAAAGAGCTCGACGATGCTTTGAGCCACAATCAACCGGGTGATGTATTTCTTGAAGTTCTCTTAAGCGGTACCGTTCGTGAACACCACAAGGGTTACATCGCTTCTCGCCAGCGAGTGCTCCAGGTGATTTCCGATCACTGCGTCTACTGTCACGTCAGCGGTACTTACTTCGCTAATAACAGTAGCGGATTGACCTTCTTCTGCGGATTTCACGCAGCTGCTGCGACGCCTGGCTTCATCGGAATAGTCACTCGCCTCAGTCAACCCGCAACGGTGCCAAAGCAGAGAGGGATCAGGCCTCTTAGCGAGTTCCCAGATTCATACGGCTGGCTTAAGGACGCCGATGTCGTGGTGACATCGCAGAGCCGACGCGACGGTTTCGCTCCAACGTCAGCTCCGGAGAAGGCCTCGTGATCTCTCGACTTACCTCCCTCTTTACTCGTAATAGCGAACCGGTGATCGGCTATAAGCAGGCTTATCTACGCCCAGACGGCTTCGGTGGTATCACGGGTAAGAAATACTCAGTCGATGCTGAAGCCGTAGGACCCGGTTTTCACGCCTTTTACCGCTTCGAGGATGCCTGGGCGCATGAACAGAAGGGCTCAGCTATTCTCGAGGTGCTCCTCTCAGGAACGATCAAGTGCCATCAGCTTGGAGTGACCGCTTCGCATCAGCGTGTGCTTCAGGTCATGCCGACTAAGTGCTGGGCCTGCGGAGAACTCCCCGAACGATTCACTGTCGGTGAACGCATGATCTGGCTTCTGTGCCCGACTCACGCTGAACAAGACGACAGCCTGGCAGCTGCCTGCGCTCGTTTCGACATACCGAACACCGGCGTCTCAAAGCCGATTGCTGAGCTGGATGATCTTGACTCATTCCGCGGTGTCAAGTTCGGCCGTCTTCTTGACTTCAAGCCCACGATGAGCGGAGAGTGAGATGAGGATCTTTACCGATTTCTTTAGAGCCGTAGGCGCTATAGCCTCCGAGTTCTGGAGCGTAAGCCCCTTCATTTTTATCATGCTTTGCGTAACAGTTCTCTGTTTTCTTATCTTCCTCTGTCTTGGACTGAGGAGCTTTTTTGCAGACGTTTTCCCTCCGCGGCCGCCTACGGTTGAATCCCGGATCGGTTACAAGCGCGCTTGGCTTAAAAGTGACTCATTCAGAGGAGTGCTGGGTATTCCGTATAATGTCGATGAGAGCACAAACGGCCGAGGATTCCACGCTTACTACTCATTTAGCGATGCTTTCAACCATCCGCAGGACGGTAACGTCTACCTTGAGGTTCTCCTAAGTGGAGACATTCGAGAGCATGACCTTGGCTACATCGCTTCTCACCAGCGCGTGCTTCAGGTTATCGCAGGAGATTGCAGAGACTGTAATCGGCCGGCAACAAACTACTGGTTTGATCCCGAAGACGGAGCTGAGGCGGCTCCGGTGTTCCTCTGCAGACACCACGCTAGGCTACCGAATAGAGTTAAGCCTATTCGGGCTTTCCAGAGGCTCACTAACCGGCTTCTCAACGATGACTTTGATGAGCCTATTGAGGAGCTCGCAAACGATTTTCCCTGGCTTGCACACGCCGGTGTTATTTCAGCGCCTCACGCTGGGCCGAAAGCCTTTATCCCCACAAAGCTTTCTCCGAAGAGCGAGCTTGCGCAAACTCAGTGATTCGGTGTCCCGTATCACTCACCAACGTCACCATCTGGTGATTCTCGTTAGTATGTAACGAAACGAAAGGAAGGGCTCCCATGTATCTTGGAGGCTACCGCCGTACCGTGAAGGCTGTTGACGACGGATCGATCCGTGCCGTCAGCCGTCGTGCAGAAGCCAAGGCCGAGGCGACCACCGTCGTTGCACCGGTTGAGGTCGTCGCACCTGTGGTCGTTGACCGCACCGCTGAGGTGATTGAGCTTCGCACGCAGCTTGAGGCGCTCGAGGCAAAGGCGAAGGAGGACGCCGCGCACCAGCGTGGTCGTGTTCGCTCGCTGCTCACCCTCGCCCGCAGCAACAAGCGCGAGATCGCTCGTCTCAAGAAGGAGCTTGCTGCTCACACCGACGCTGACAAGCTCACCGTCGATCAGATCCTCGAGTCGCAGGCCACCGTCTCTACTCGCTGATCTCTCAGTGTGGGCGACTGCTTTCGGGTGGTCGCCCACACTCTCACTCTTACACTATCTCAAGGACTCTCATGATCTGGTACACACCTGTGGACGCCGAAGGCTACGCTTTCGATCGTTACTCGTTCCTTACGGCTTCAGCGGCTGAAGCACACCGCCCTGGAGCACAGGTGGCCTCGGCGAAGTCACCAGCATTGCTTCAGCGGCCGGAGGTGGCCGAGTGACCGCGCAGATGATCTTTCTCGTAGTAGTGATCGTCAGCCTCGTTCTCATGTTTGTCGGTCGCGTCGTGAACGCACGTTCCAAGAAGGTAAAGCGAGTGTTCTTCTACGCCGGCATCGTGCTGTTCGCGGTGGGCATGATCGGCAACATCGCTTCCAGCGATGCTGCGCACGAGAAGCCTGAGACAAACCACGGTCTCGTTCGCCACGATCCTGCAAACTTTCGACAGGACTAAACCATGTTCACTCTCATCATCGTAGCAGTTGTAGTCATTATTCTCGTGCGCCGTTCACGCGGTAAGAAGCACCGCTGACCTAGACTCTCAATCAGACAGGAAAAGACAGTGGTGATCCTAAACACAATCGCTCTCTACACTCTCGGCGCGACACTCATTTCCTTTATTGGCTATATGGTCGCTGGGAGACTCAAGAACAAGAAAGTACAGGGCGGGTTCTATCTAGGAGCTCTCTTTCTCCCGATGCTCGCTATCGTCCTACTTCTTGCCTCTGGTCTTGTGAACAAGGGCGCACAGATTCACGAGAAGCTCCAGGATAGACAGCACAGCGAGCAGAGTATTCAACACGGTGAATGATGGATGAGACTACAGCGAGGGAGCAACACCGTTTAGCTAAGTACTTCCCTCACGAAGGGGAGTTCTCGATCCACGTACTCCGCGCAATCATCGCAGCTGAGAACGGGACTCTTAACGAGGAGCAAGCTCAAACGCTCATCGGGTCTTACAGAAGTGCTTTCGGTCGCATGGTTCGAGACTTGAGCTACACCGTGGCCATGAGTCTCATCGGTATCGGCTTTACATTCCTCTTCGCTCGTTTCTTTTTCAGCGGATTCGTCGGCTACGGTGTGCTCGGCCCGCTGCTCGTTCTGGCTACACTCGTTTGGTGCTGGCGCGGCTTTCGTGTCTGGGCCTGGGCAGGGACACCACAGCTTCACGAACGGCTCATGGCTGCCTATCCACGGGCTCTCGTTCGACTCAATCTCGCTAACGCTCCGATGATCCCGGACAGTCGTGAACGTATCGAGTAGAGCGTCTAGTCAGGTTTTCTCGTAACTTCTGCTAAGGCTCATAACAGCGCTATGCTCAACAGTCTTAGCTCCCGCACTAGTCTGGGGGAGTAGAAGGTTTCTAGAAGCTTCTATTCGGGTTCTTTCAGCGGTAACCCTAGTTACGTCGAGTCGTACGGCTTTAAACTCTAAGCTGCCTAGACAGCAGCTATCCACAGTTACATCGATATGGCCTACTGTCAAAACTAGCTAGGAGCATTACATGGTCCACGACATAATCAGCAGTATTTTAGTGCTGGTCGAGCTCGGATTCTTGGGATTCACCACTTTCAGCGGGCTGTTCTTGTTACTTAACAAGAGCGCCTCTTGGCCGTATCGAATCATGAGCAGTCTCATCATGCTAGGCTTTAGCATGATCCCGCTCAGCATGCTGATTTGGCCCGAAGCCTTCGCAGCGATGACAGAGTCAACGAAAAACTGGCATACAGGATCAGTACCTTACGATGTTCTCGGCTGACTCGTTCTATAACAACCGGAAGCTAGCTCAAGGCCTCCGAGCTTTCCAGGTAGTGCTTCACATCGTGCTGTTCGGTGCACAGACGCTCGCTGCGTACTTCCTGGTAATCGTTATATCCTCTGAAGGCCAAGGGTGGCAAGTTCTAGTCGGGCTCATCGCGCTAGCGCTCGGCGCCTACATCGTTGACAGATTAGTACTCGAACGTTGGGCTATTCCGGATGCTCGTGGTGAATCTGAAGCCGCACGACTAATTCTCAAAGAGTCGCCACGCTAACAGTCTCTCGCAGCCGTAGACAGCTTATGACATTCGTCTGAAGCAACGACACGGGCTCTAGACTTAAGCTGTTAGCTGCGAAGCTACAGTGCTCACACTTCTCCCCCAACCGGTCAAGGTCAGGGGAAGAGTAGCGCTAGCTCCATCCGAGAGTTCCGATGGCGGAAACCACCAGAAAGAAAGCGAAGAAGAGAGCTAGCTCGGTCAAAAAGAGAGCAACTCCACGCAGCTTAAGCTCACGACGACGTACCAATAGGAAGATCATCGCGAAGACGATGCTAGCTAGAAGAGCAAGACCTACAGCAGCAACGAACATCAGCGCAACTTTCCGTTGTTAGTGATAGCGAACTTCTTCTTCCGTGCGAGCGACTCGAGCTCGCGGTCCAGACGCCGGCTCACCAGCTTCAATTGAAGAATCTTGAGCCAGAGCGCCAGGAGCACCACTCCAGCGACGATGTAGAAAGCCTGGAGCGCGAACTGAAGCGCTTCGATAACAGTCATGGCTTAACTGTAACACACAAAACAGAATCCACGTTATCGGCGCTTGCCTAACGCGCTGCTCTTCCTGCTATCTTTACGCCGCTTCGCCCAAGCGACGATCTTTACGGTTTGAATCGGTGCGCCGTAAAGAAGTAGAACTTCACCGGCGATAGCAAAGCCGACTGCTTGACGTAGATTTCTGTCGATCTCTTTACGTGCTGAGGATGTCTGTAGGATTGAGTCGTACGGCTGCGTCAAGAGATAAGCTACCTTGACTTTCTGATCAACCTGGTAAGTCAGCGGAGACTTCGAGGAGTAGACATCAAACGTCTTAACGCGCTTGCGCTCGTCGGCCTGATAGCTCACGATCGGAGTGTACTCATCCCATGATGAGCGTCGGCCCGTATGATGCTCTTTCTTAACGTAGTCGATCTGCCCTGAAGTCGTGACACCGTTTGCGCGGAGTAACTCATCATGCTTAACTTCTTGAACTGCCGAAGGGAGAATGAGAGCAGCGCCTAAAGCGGCCATAAGCCCGAAGATGAAAGCCAGGTACGGAAGCGTGTGCTTGAAGAAGTAGAAACGCTCACCAGCAGGCTTCTTAGGCTTGGGACCGGTACTCTTGCGCCTGGTCACTTTGTCTGTCTATCCTCAATAGCTCGCTGTTCAGCGGCGCGCGGCTGCACGGCGTGCTTCTCGACGGCGGGTCTTTACCTTACGGCGAAGCTTTCCCCAGCGCCGTGCGATCTTCGTAGCCTTCTGCTTGCATCGGTATTTCAGGAACTGAATGAGCCCGAAGGGGATACCAACGCCGAACATCGCAGCGCCAACCCAGAACCAGATAGCGCCGGTTCGAAGATTACTAGCGAAACGCTCGTGAAGTGCATCTCTCTTGACGCCCGCTTCGTCCGGATCGGCTGGGTCGTACATTACTGAGATGTTCTCGCCGACCTTGTAGTAATCGCGGTCGCCGACCTTGTAGTGGTCCATTGAAGTGCGGTGATCGACCCCGTCTACTCGCTGAACAGTCACAGGAATATAACGAGGGCCGCTACGACCGCCGCCGATCTTTTCCACCTCGACAATCTGACTAGTAACGGTTACACCGACAGTACGAAGATGATTGTCGTAGGTGAGATTACTCGAGCCGGTGCCCCAGTTAATAGCCCCGAGACCCATAGCACAGAAGCCGAGAATGAGGAGCATGATCGGTCCGAGCTCTCGATTGATCTCCCAGAATATTCTCGTCAGTTCTGTCCGGAGCGTCGGGCGGCGATGCTTTGGATCCTCAAAGAGGTTCTTGTTGAGTACGTTAGTCACTATTTTCCTATCGATCTATGAGCCAGCGACGCCGATTCCGACGAGGATAAGCCCGATGATTCCGACAGTGATGTGAACCGGTGTCGTGGTCTCTCGAAGAATGCGAATCTCCTGCTTAGCCGAAGGAGTGAAGAGTGCGTACGCGGAAAGCCCGGCGAGTGCTAGCCCAGCGGAAGCTAGCAAGACTGAGAAGATCATTCGTAAACTCCTTAATTCCCATACCGTGCTATCTTAACACTTTACGCTGAAAGCCCCGCAGCGTAATAGTAGCTGCGGGGCTTTCAGCGAGTGAGAGCTGCGTTACTTCGACTCGGGGATGGTGGCGTAGATGTCACCGATCACGCGCTTGTAGGGACGACCGGTCTTCGACTTCACGTCGGTCGACTCCTTGGAGACGAACTTGACGATGATGCCGGCGGCAGCTGCCTGCTTGCGGAGACGGGTTGCCTCGGTGGCGTTGGCGTTCTCCTTCAGCACCGCCCACTTACCGGGACGCTTCTTCAGCTGGGTCTCGAGCGATGCGGTGATGAACTTACGGGGACGACCGCGGCCGGCCTTCTCCGTCTGCTGGCTAAGCGACTTAGGGAGGGTGGAGACGAACTTGGTGGCCATGGGAGGATGCCTTTCAGAGCTACGATTAAGCGTTGGTGAGAACAACTATACATGAATCGAAACAGAACGCAAACTCTCAATCGAAAAAGTTTCAACCGATAAAAGAAGCTCTTACGAAAAACTCCTGCGCCGTCAAAGCAGCACAGGAGCTAATCGAAAGTTTGTTCGAACCTCTAGATCAGGCAGCCGCCTCCGCGTAGCTGATGCCCTCACGGAGCGCGATGTTGCAGGTGAGCTCTCGATCGGTGACCTCTTCGCCACGCTCTCGACGCTGCTTGAGCGTCGGGTGCCGCGTGTCACAAGCGGCGCAGATTGCGGGACGGTCGGTGTAGGCCATGAGCTTTCCGTTCGGTCGAGGATCGATTACAACCACTATTACACACAACAGATCTCAGCGCAACAGGAGGCTCAAGCTCTCACTCTTCTCCCCTCCTTCGCGAAGAAAGAGGGGGAGTGAGTAAAGCTAGATTGCTTCGGCGCCGTAGACGCTCCGAAGCTTCTTGATACGCCGCTCAGCTCGAGCGTTAGCGATTCGCTCTTGCATGAACGTGCTGTAAGACCAATCCTGCACCGGAACCCAGCGCTTCCCATCCTTGCTGAGCTTGAAGAGAGTCACTCGCAGGTGCTCGTCCGCACCGAAAACGTTGTGCGTGTAGTCTCGATCAAACCCGTAGCGACGACCCATGGTAGCTCCTTAGCTTTGCTATGAGGAACACTTTACACGGCCAACGTTTTAGCGCAACACGAAAACTCAGTTAGTTTAGTTAAGTGGTTTAATCTCTTCGCCTACGTTGAGCTTCATTAGGCCAGGCTTCGAAGTTTCTCGATCGGTAAGTACGAGAGCAGTACGGCTGTTATCTGGGAGAGTGCCGGCGGCTATGGTCCCCTGGGAGAGACTGTAAGCGGCTTCTGGCGAAACGGTTACTCCGTATTCAGTATCGAACCACTTTACTAGCTTCTCCTTGTAGAGCCCCTGCGAGTGAGCGACATCTTTCGCGTACTCTTTTTGAAGAGTCACAGGATTGTGAGTTACGAGCTGGTGCACAAGGAGGATGCTCACAGCTGTAGCCGCTCCGGTGATGACGAGGCCACCGATGAGCTGAAGAATCCAGACGTTTTTACCGTCCTTCTTAGCTGAAGCTGCTCCACCGAAGGCTGTGACTGCAGAGACAAGTAAGAGCACGACTGAGACGATGGCGAAGCCGATGATGGTGGCTCCGGTATCTGGAATCTCCGGCGGGGTGTACTGAGGGAAGTTCATACTTTTCTCCGATGGTGGCTCTCACTCGAAAGCGGCGCTAGTAGTTGTAGCTATCGGCTAGCCTTGCGTTGAGAGCTGTCTTATTTAGCAGTAAGTCGTTCGTACTTTGGGATCGGATTGTGATCGGTGCCGATGAGAACCGGGTTCTTCTGGTCGCGGTTCAGAAGCGAGAGTGTGATGGTCTCTCCACTCGGAGCGAGGCCAGCGGTCTCATCACCGCTAGTTAGATCTCGAGCTGAATCCTTAGTGATCTTTACGCCGTAGACCTTGTCAATGTAGGAGGATACATCACCGTAATACTTGCTAACGGCAACCTTTCGGTCGTTTGACTCAGCCTTCGCGTGGGCAAACAGGAAGCTACAGACAGCTGCAATACTCACAACGACGAAAACCAAGAAAGCAGTAGTGGCAATGCTTTCAGCGTGCTTCTGCTTTGTTCGGCCCGAAAAGACGAAGAAGTAGACTATCGCTGCTAGCGCCACGAGGCCTAAGATAACGGGAGCCACAAGCATGCCTAAAGTGACTGCCGTGTCCGGTGCGTGGTACTGGGGGAAGTTCATTGTCAATCAGCTTTCTTCGCGAGTTTAGGGATCGTGGAGAGGTCCTCACCGATTAGCTTTGGCTCGTCCTCAGTAAGGCTAGTAAGCCGCACCTTCTCCGTCTCTCCGTCGGCGGTGGTTACGGTAGCCGGCTTAAGATCAAGCAACTTCCAGGTCTCAGCCTTCGTGATGGTGAGGCCGTAGGACTTGTCCATGTAATTAACCATCGAAGCGTTATAGCGCTCGATACCGGTACCCCTAGGCTGATTACTCACAAAGATACCGGTGACGGCTAGAACAGATACACCTAACGCCGTAACTGCGATACGGGTGTATTTAGCTTTCTTCGTCTGCTCAGCCTTTGTGATAACCGCGTAAAGTAAATAACCAAACGTCAGTACGGTCACCACGAACACGAGCGAAATAGCTACTATGATGGCTAGCTCATTCAGAGGAAGAGCTCCGAGTTGTGGAAAGTTCATGCGAAGATCATACCGAAACAGCCTAGCCTGCTAAGACAGCGCAGGTCGCTAGCTCGCATCGATGTTCGCGGGATCAACGACTTACTGCGAGCACCCCAGCTACAGCCGGAGCACCCGCAGTAAGTTCGGTTGGATCAGTAAGCGAACTGAAGAACGTCCACCGAGTCGTAGGAGTCGAAGAGCAGCTGGTTCACCGCAGCATCGCGGTAGACAGCATCCACCACGAGCTCATCACGAGTCGGGTGAACATGCTCGACACGCACCGTACCGATGATGGTGGACTCACCGTGCTTCTTGAAGCGCAACGTCATGCCAGGCTTCACAACATCCGCGGTGATCGGAGTGAACATGAGGGCGGTGCCGACACCGGATTCGGTGGCCGTGTCAGCGGTCTGAGTCGGAACGCCGTTGACGAGTTCCTGAGTTTCGAGCTCCATGAGAAGCTCCTTCCTAAGTTTGAGAACGATTAAGAACTGCTAGTGAAACGATGAGTCGAAGCGAGCTTACCAGCTGCCGTCGCTCTCATCGTTGTCGAGGCCCTCGTTCTCGAGCGCGTCCACTTGCTCGTTGAAACGGTAGACAGCCGCAGCGTAAGTCTCGGAAGGAGTCAGGTTCAGGATCACTCCTGCGGTCTGCAGGTCATCGGCGAGAACAGTGAAGTTCATGTCGTTGAAGACGCCGGAGTCATACGGCTTCAGGCCGGCGTCAGAAGCGTAGACGTAGCCAGCACGACCGGAGATCGCGTCGATGTAAGAGATCACGGTGCTGCGCTCGGCGTCACCGGCGAAGCGCTGAACGCTGGGGTGGAGCTCGTCGAAGGTCATCTCAGCGACGCTAGAGACCGTAACGAGCTGAGCTCGCGGGTGGATCATCGTCGCCTCGTAGTCCGGCTCATCCGTCGGAGTCGGCGTGTGAAGAAGCACGAGGCCGACGCCGGGCTTCACCTTGCTCAGATCGCGGAGGTGGAACTCGGACAGCTGATCGAAGTGCTTTTCGGTGGCCATGTTACGGCGCTCCTTAGATGGCTTGTTATTGCGTTGAGCATAACGATACACGACTAGCGCTCTTACGACAACCGCGCCGCGGTCAAGCTTTCAAGTAAGACCACGGCGCGGTTGGGATTACTGGTTAAAAAGCTGAATCGTAAGTGCTACCAGGAACACAAGAGCGAAAGCCCCAGCCGCAAGGCTGAGCCCCGCACTTAAGAAGAGTAGCTTGACTCGACGAGCCGTAGCGGCGTCCAGTTCAGCGTAGTCATCATCGCTCAGAGTGATTGCGTTCTTGAGTCTTGGGGTTGGGTCAGGCTGTCGCTCAATATAGCGGTCGAGGAGCGTACTCGCCCCGGAAAGCAAGAGCCCCACAATGAGCATCCAATGGAACGACATCAGTACTCCTCTTCACCGGCTTCAGCCTGACGCTTGCCAAATCTGAGAAAGCTGATTCGACTAGCAGCAATAACGGTGGCGGTCTGTGCAGTGCTGTCGTACGGCTTTTGAGCCTTGAGCGCTTCTAGGAACTGCGAGAGGTTCATCGCCGGAATACCACCGGGCCAGAAGACATCATCGAGGATCGCTTCTCCCTTATTAGTCGGCATGAACACGACAACCGGTGCGAACTGAACATTTGGGAAGTGGCGCCGCATCGTCTGCGTGGCGTAGAACATGTTCTTGGACATAGTCTTTGGTTCACCGACCTTTGAGTCGGTAGGGATGTCGCTGCAATAGAGAAGATCTTCGAAAGTCTCGTACTTGACGCTGCCTCCCTTGTAGTTCTTGAGGTCAACTAAATAGATCACGTCTCGAGTAGCGAGGACACAGTCAATGTCCCAGCCGAAGGCGTTTCCCAGTAACGCAGTTGAGTCCTTGTCCGGAACCGGAACAGACCAGATGCTTAGGAAGCTGTTAAGCAAATGCTCCTTCTGAAGAGCACGAGCAAAGTTTTCTTCACCCTGACGGCCAAGTGCGATGTGCTCTTCGGAGAAGTCTGATCCGTCACCAAGGTTCTTTCCTGGTGCTCCTACCATTAACGGCGAATGCGGCACAGGATTGCTTTCGAGAATCCGGGGCTCAAAGCCGGTCATACGCCCGTTGGCTGATGCTCTGTCGGTAAACCCACTAAAGGTCGGACGCAGCTTCGCCGGAAGTCGGTAAGAAGGATTCTTTCGAGCATGCTTACGCTGCCGATCCTTCTCCTTCTCTGCCAGGTACTTCTTGTGCGTCTCCTGGCTTTCAGGCCCCCAGGTGTCGGCGGGGATGAGCCAAAGAGCGCGTGTAAGAAGCCGTGCAAGCGGCCAGGTGCGAAGAGCTTTGTTGAACCCAAAGATCATCACTGCAGCGAGGATCACTGCAACCGGAATCACTGCGTCGTTAAGCCTCCCGGCCGAGATCACGACACTCACGATGAGCAGTCGCCAGGAGAACATCCAGCTCATCTTGACTAGGTGAAAGAGCTTGCGGTTCATGCGCGGTTCTCCTCGGAGTCGTACCACTTCTTGAACTTGTAGACGACCTCGTCATCAAGAGTAATCTCTAGCTCGTAGAGAATCCATCCGAGCAAGACAGTGTAGCCACGCTCATCATCGCCGATCACGAGCGACTCTACAATAAAGCCCTCGCTCGGGTTGTAGTCTACTTCGTTGTTGATCTCATCGACCTTAGCGAGCAGGCGGCGAACCTCTGCTTCGGCTTCTTCTCGTGTCTGCATAGGGTTACTCTCGTAGTCGGATATGCTATTAATGAAACAGTATCATAAATTGACTCGCCCTACAAGGCTCTTACACTACTCCGCAGGTCGCCTCGAAATGAAACGACCTGCGGAGTAGTGTGAAGTTGGCGTTACTCGCCCTCGATACCGACCAGCTTGATCTCCTTGGTCTTGGGATCCAGAACGGCCTGAAGCCCGACCTCGTAACATGCGCCCCACACGGCTTCGCCGATCTCCTCATCGGTGACAGAAGCGGGGACGCCGGCCTTACGGAAGTTCTCGGCGTACTGCTCGATGTACTCACCGCGACCGGAGTTGCCGTGGACGTAGAGAGTCACCGGCTTCGGGCCGGCCGACGCCGCCGGCTTCTCGAACGGGACCCACGATGCCTTGACGTTCTCCTCGCCGTAGTGCGCCTGCGAGTCGTTGTAGATCTTCGTCCAGTAGTTGGACGGGACGAACTCGCCGATGAGTTCGCCGTTGATCTCGAGGCGGTAAACGCCACCGTACTGAACTTCTTCCTGCTTCATAATAATTCTCCTACGCTGTTCGAGCGGATCAGTTGATGATGAGGGCGGTCCAGGGGTCGAGCACGCCTTCAACGGCGAACTTACGACCCTCGTGAACACCGTAGAGACGGTAGTAGTCCCCGCCGAGGTCTTCGATCTCCTCGATCACGGTGTGGTTGTCGAGCTCGAGAGTTTCGACAATGTACCCGGCGTCATCGAAGACGTGCATCGGGATCGTGGCGTACTTTTCTTCGAACTTCCAGGTGCTGGTGTTCCCCGTTCCAGCACCTGCGGCGGTGGAGAGGTCAGTGGCGATTGGCATGTGTGTAACTGTATCATCAATAATCGACCCTCGCAACAACCGATAAAAAGAGTTTAGTGCTCCCTCAGGCTATGTGTTACGAGCTAAGCTAGCGTCACATCTCATCCGGCAAGGTGATTCCCAGAAGCTTCAGCCCAAGTTCAAGCGTAGCCAGAGTGCTCGCAGAAAGAGCTAGTCGGCTTTCCCGGGTAGCAGGCTCAGCCTTCATGATCGGGCAAACCTCGTAAAAGCTGCTGAACAACTGCGCAAGCTCGTAGAGATAGGCGCAAAGCTTGTGGAGCGCCGCCGACTCTGCTACAGAGTCAACGAGTGGCCCAAAGCTGAGTAGCTTAAGAGCCAGCGTTCGTTCCTCTGTAGCTTCGAGTACTAGAGAGTTTACGTCGCCGATGGAGAGACCACTAGCTGCCGCCTTACGCAGGATCGACCGGATTCGTGCTCCTGCGTACTGGAGGTACGGACCGGTGTTTCCGTTGAGCGTAGTCATCCGCTCCAGATTGAACGTGTACTCAGTCTCATGGGCTACAGATAGATCAGCGTACTTCACGGCTCCGATACCGATCGGCTTAGCTAGCTCACTCACGCGCTCAATCGAAAGATCAGGACGCTTCTCTGCAAGAGTCTTACCCGCAGTGGCTACAGCCTCCTCAAGAAGCATCTGGAGTCGAACCGGCTCTCCAGAGCGAGTCTTCAGCATCTTCCCATCTTCGCCGAGGACGTTACCGATGGCCACGTGAACGAAGTCGAAGTTCGACTTGAGCCAGCCCGCCTTCTCGGCAAGCTCCTTCACCATCGCAAGGTGGAGCGCCTGCGGTGCTCCGATGACGTAGAATGCCCGATCAGCCTGAAGTACCTCTGCGCGATACCGAAGCGCTGCTAGATCGGTAGCTGCGTAGCCGTAGCCGCCATCCGACTTACGCAGCACAAGAGCTGCCGGTGAACCGTCACGATTACGGTGCTCCTCGAAGAACGCTACCAGCGCCCCATTACTTTCCTGAGCGAGGCCGAGTTCTACTAGCTCTTCACAGATAGAAGCCAGCTGCGCGTTGTAGGTGGACTCTCCAGCCAAGTCAGCATCCGTAAGCTTTACGTCGAGCTTTGAGTAGAGGGCGTTGAAGTAGAGCTTAGACTGACTCACGAGCTTTTCCCATAGCTCGAGTGTCTGCTGATCTCCAGCCTGAAGAAGAACCACTCGCTTTCGAGCGTTTTCTGCAAAATCGGCGTCCGAATCAAACCGCTTCCGAGCAGCCTGGTAGAAGCTGTTGGGATTACTCTGCAGCATGGAGGCCTCTTCAGAGTTCTCCCCTACCTCGAGCAACAGTTCGATGAGCATGCCGAACGGAGTACCCCAGTCACCGATGTGATTCTGGCGGATTACCGAAGCACCGGTGGCTTCGAGAACTCGACTCAGTGAGTCACCGACTACGGTGGTGCGAAGGTGTCCGACGTGCATCTCCTTAGCCACGTTGGGTGAGGAGTAGTCCACCACAACTCGCTGATCTACCTGCTTGATGCCGAACGACGAATCCTGAGCTCGCTCCACAACCGCAGCCGAAAGCCAGCTCGAAAGCAACTTGAAGTTGATGTAACCTGGCCCGCTGATCTCAGGCTGATCTACAAAGCTCTCGCCGTCGAAGGTCTGCAGAAGCTTCTCAGCAACTGCTCGCGGGGAGATTCCGAGCCGTTTCGCAAGAGCGAGGCTGACATTGGACTGGAAATCAGCGAAGCGTGAAGGGCGAATGAGCGGGTCAACATGCTCAAACTCGACACCGAAGCTCTCGCGCAGTGCCGTCTGAAGACGGGTGGCAAGTTCAAGCTCAGGATTAGAGTTGACGAAGTTCATGCTGGTCCAAACTGTTGTGGATAGTCAAGTATACACTACAAAGCTATAGCGAGCAATGTGCCTTATGAGTACGCTGTAGCAAGGCTTGAGCGTGCAGAGGGCTGTTGCTCACGGCGTAGAACGCAAGAGTCGTGTAACCGTGCGACTTCTTCAAACACTCGCTCCTGCTGTCACTCACCCTAGCTTTCGCGGTGACGAGTCCGGCGAATCGTTGGCTCATGAACCGAAGCTGTGGTCGCACGGTTATCCACGCACATCACCACAGTCACTGAGCCTGAGTCAGACGAAGCTAATCACCATGAAGAGCACCACGGCGACTGCGATCATTCCACAGCTCCGCCAGACGTGAGTGGCAACTCGCTGTTGAGCATGAGCGGCATCGGCCATCGCCTTCTTGTAGGAAGGTTCACGCAGCGCTGCGTTCTCGATAGCCTTCAAGCGGTAGGCGCTCCACATGATAAGTCCGAAGCCCCAGAATAGCAGGACAAAGGCCGTAAGCTGAAACCAGTCGAAGATCATGCGGCCTCCAGCTTGTCACTCTTCTTGCCGTTACACGGGGAGCACATGGTGGTGTAGTTCTCCAGGCTGTTACGCCCGCCCTTGCTCTTCGGGATGGTGTGATCCTTGGTCATCAGCACACGCTTCCCGTTTGCCTTCACCGCGTAGAGGTTCAGGTGCGGAGGGATGTCACGGCTGTGCGACTCGAGGACGTAGATTTCACCCTCGATGCCACAGGCGGTGCAGGCGATGCCCTTGGTCTTGAAGAGTACCAGCCGGTGCGAGCCTGTCTTGAACTCGACACCATCCGGAAGGACGCCTCGAGCCGAGCCGCGAGAAGCCGCCTCGTCAATGGCAGCGTGGACGACCTCGACCGGGTACTGTGCGAAGAAGAGCATGGACATATCTTATGCGTTGTCGTTCTGTTACGCAACCACGAACTCCACTGCAGCGTTAGCAAGCTTCTCAGCGTGCTTCTCTCGCAGGAAGTCAACGAAGTCTTCCAGCACTAGCTGCTCGAGTTCGCAGAGGTACTGCTTCGGATCCTCGCGGTTCTCCTCCGGAACCATGAGGTCCAGAAAAGCCTCGTCATCAAGGACGCGTGGTTCCTCCTGGAGAGCGTTACGGTAACGTTCGTGGATGTCTCGCTTCGACATAACGCCTTCGATGTCGAGGAAAAGATCAGGAGCGAGCCGCAAGGCCACATGGCCGGACCAGCCGGCGTAGGGAGATTCGTGCTTGGAGTCAAAGACAGCGAGAGGAAGACCGGTGACCTTGTGGAGCTCCCATGCAAGGATCGCGCAGTGGCCGAAGCCGAAGATGCCGATCGCCTCAGAGTCGATCACGCGGAGTGTAAGCTCAGCTCCAGTAGAACCGAAGCAGACGGTGATAGTGCCGTCGGAGTCGCGTTCAATGTCTTCTGAGTTCGGGTCGTACTTGTATGCCTCCCACATGGCAAGCTCACGAAGACGCGGGTTCTTAGCGTTGCGCCAGTGAGTGCCTCGTTCGCGGAAGTTTCGCATAAGTCAATGATGACAGGTTCACGGCGTTAGTACAACACAAAACTCCCCGCCTATTCTTATGTAGGCGGGGAGTTTTCTTGCGAACGATCAGTTACGCTTGACCATCACATCGGTGGCAGCCAGGATGAAATTAGCAAGCTCCTCAGCTGCTTCGTGGGGAAGCCCAGCCGGCGACGAGTGTCCGCCGAGGCTCGAGCTCTTGAATTGCCATGCGCCGTTCTTGTCGAACTCCACGTGAAGCGAAGCGGACATGTTGTCATCATAGACGAACTTCGGCTCCGGCCGACGCTGCTCATCCGAGAGCGACTCGAGAAGCTCCGCAGCGTCTTCAGCGATCTGGCCGGTACCGTCGGTCGCCAGATCTTCGAGTCGATCGAGGGCGTTCAGAAGCTTGAGATTAGTGTGAACGTTGTGAGTCATTGCTCCTCCTAGAGCTTTAGATCATCGAAGTGTGCGAGAGCGATCTCAAGATTATCTTCGTCAGTCCAGTAGCCGTGGTGCTCCCAGCCACCGAAGAGACGAGCGAAGATGTTGTTGCTGTAGCTCTTGATCGAGTACTCAAGGCACATGAACCCGAACGTCTGAACGAGGACCACCACACGATTATTCACTACACGAGCGGCGACGATGCGAGTCTCACCCTCTTTGAAGTGAAGGTTGTGGAACTTGCGCATCAGAGCGCCGGCTCGAGCTGGTCGCGAAGCTCAGCGAACTGTCGGCTGCGGAAGATGTCGGCGGCTACCTCGTCCTGGTGCTCCTTGAACAGTCGCTCCGCCTGGCTGTGCGAGAACCCGACGTAGTCACGTCCGCAGGAGCACGGCTGGTAGTAACGCTGGGGCTCGAGCGGGTGCCCGGCGAGATCCGTCCGGAGCATGCTGCGGTAGGGGATGAAAGCGTGGTGTGTGGTACGAGCCACCGACAGTGCGGCGTCATCGAAGCGCGGCGGTGCAACATACTCAGTCTGCGGGGCCCGCGCGAACGCAGAGCGAACACGGGCGACGAGCGAGGTGATGAGCGAAGAGGTCATGGCATCAACATACACCGACACATCGAAAACCACAATGCTCTACTTTCCTGCGGCGTTCTTTTCCCGCTGGGCCGTTAGAAGCTCATCCGACTTCTCCATGAGTCGACGAGCGAAAGCGATCTTTCTGGCTGATTCATGCTGATGAGCCACGAGCATTTCGCCGGCGTAGATCCTCTCCCGATGCTGAAAACGCTCGCCGCAGAGACACTCGATCACCGAATCTTCAGCGATGGTGATGTTCCCTTCGATGGATCGATGCACGAGCGTTGCACACTCTAGATCCTGCAGCTCGAACGGTGCTCGTCGCCGGTGCGTCTTCTTTGCGAAGGCTGCGAGCTTAAGAACACTCCACGGCGTAAGGCCGGCGATAAGCGGGATAGCGGCTGGCATGGCATTCCTTTACGATGGACTAGCTATTAAACAGTGCTTAAGCTCTGCTCACTTCGACTATACATTATAGAAGCCTGTGAAAAGCGATTTCTTTCAGGAATCTTGTAGGTAGGTCTGCGAATACCCTATTGAGTTCGGTACAAATCCTTAATCGGTCGTTTGCCCGAGCTCCTACCACCGCACAACTCGTGCGAGACGCAACCGTCCTCACGAAGAAAACGACAGAAGGAGTTCAATCATGAGAAAGTTCGTCAAGCTTTCGTCCGCATTCGCCGTTACCGGCGCACTCGCCGTTGTTCTAGCTGGCTGCTCCATGGGCAGCAACGACGGGAACACCGACGCTAACACTCCAGGTTCTACACCCTCTAGCTCTTCTAGCTCTATGAGTAAGCCGGCGCCGGAAGCACAGCTCAAGACAATCACCGGTAAGGACACTCAGGTGACTCTTGACAAGGGCTTCGTTGACGCTCTTGGCACGCTCAAGCTTACGCCCGGCGTCATCGGAGGTGCTACGCTCACCAACGGCGTCCTCGCTTTCCCGATCACCGGCGGTAACGTCGATTACTACGACCCAAGCTCCGGTTACCGTCCGTACGTCCAGGGCGAAATCGATCACGACGGCTCCGGTATCAGTCTCACCGGTGGCGGTAAGACAGTCGAGCTCAGTGACTTCGTCATCGACCCGGGTAATAACTCTAAGCTTACCGGTACCGTAAAGGTCGACGGTAAAGAGGTCGGTACCGGCATCAACATCTTCCGTCTCGACGGAACCACGCTGAAGCCGCTCTCGAAGGATGCTGACGGTAACGCTGTCCTCGAAGGTACCACTGTTTATATCTCGCAGGATGCTGCTAAGCTCCTCAACGACACCTTCGGCACCGACGCTGTGACCGGCGACCTCAAGGTAGGTGTTGCTAAGATCACCGCAGCTGGTAGCTGATTCTAACAGCCAAAACGCAGAAGGCGAACGAACCATTTCGGTGGCCGTTCGCCTTCTGCGTAAGAGCTGTAGATCGTTACAGCCCCTTAGCGATCACCTGCGGGTCGCCGGCGAGAACATCTTCCGGCTTGAACCAGGTTCCGTAGCTGTTGATCCAGTGGCCCTCGTCCATCTCACCGGTGGTGGGGTTGATGAGTCCGGGGGTGTAGACCACCGTGACGCGCTCCGCGAAGTCCCAGCCGTCCTCAGCGGTCATGAAGGTCAAGACCTCGCCGAAACGCTGTTCGGCGGTCTCACCGACGAGAGCGATGAAATGCGGGTTGCTACCCGCCTCGTGGACGAGCTTCGGCTCTCCGGCGAGGATCCGCTCTTCGGCGAAGGTGTCCGCACCGTCTCCGTCCACGAAAGCGTCACCCCAGACGAGATCATCGGCCTTGCCCTTGGTCACGTCACCGGGGATGAGCGTGACGACGTAGGTGAACTTCTCGGTCTTGTTCTTGTCAGCCCAGTCGGTGAAGGTGACGATGGAGCCGGGAGTGGTGGGGAGCTTCGTGATCGAGGTCATAGCATAAGTCTACACCTAAACTCCGGAGGATGCAACACAAAAGTAAGAACAGTTTAGAAAGCAATTCACAACGACTTGCACTAGGAGCAACCGATGACTCGTTACCACGTATCCGAGGATGGCAACGCTCGCCGTTGCGCAGCTAAGAGCGCCGCTACCTGCCGAATCAACGGCTTTGGGGATGAGCCGCCGGTCCATGGCGAGTTTGCGACTCGCGAAGAGGCCAACAAGTTTGCTGAGGAGACCACGGCTAACTTCTACACGCCCGAAGAGGTCGCAAAGCGTCTTAAGCCAGGCTCAAAGCTTATCGAGTACGGTGGAGACGACCTAGAACTCTGGCGACGCTACGGTACGAGTGCTAGCATCTCTGTGGAGAAGTACTCGGCTAACAAGGTAGACATCAATCTCCACGTCTACGACGGTAACGACGCAAAGATGGACAAGCTTATCGAAGACACCATTGAAGAGCTTCAGAATAAAGGGTTCACCGGTCGTCAGATGGACTTCAAGATCACTGCCAAGTACGGTCAGGAGAACATCGACGCCTACGACGAGATGGACGAAGAGGAAGAGAACCCTGACGAGCGTGGCGGAAAGTACGGAGTCGAGGTTGGGCACTACGGCCTCTACGCCAACGTGCGTCTCTGATCACTGAACCTTCTGGGGCGGCTGCTTTCGAGTGGTCGCCCCAGCTTAGTAAGAGCGCTAGCCCGCGCTTCTTATTGCGTACTTGCCGTTACATCGTGTAATGTGAATGAGACTGTATAGAAGGAGTAGCCTGTGGCTAGCAAGAAACCGTGGAAGGCTGTAAAGTTCCCCACCGGCGTTGTGGTCTGGCTCAACGCCGATGGCCAAGTGGTCGGTCGTCCAGAATCAGTAGTTGAAAAGCTCGGTCGCCGTGATCCCGGACAGCAGAACGAACCGAACGCTTTCGAAGTTTTCCTTAAAACGTTCATGGCTAACGGAGGGCCCGCATGAGTACCGAAGAGCTGGACGCTCGCTTTAAGTCACTCCTCGCGGTGGACGGGAACGGCGCGGTTGAGGCGCACCTGCCGGACGGAGTTCCGCTTCGAGCTGTTCTCGTCGGCCCAATCAAGACCTGGTGGGGAAAGCTCGACACCGAGGAGTACCAGATCTACACGGCTTGGCGAGAGCTTGTCCGAGCAGAGCTCATCAACGCCGGCTGCCTGGTCTACGCCCCTCATCGCGCTTGGTCCGGAGGCTGGCACGAGTCGGCCCAGTTAGTAAACGACCTGGCAATCCGCGAGTCCGACTTCGTTGTGGCCGTGACCCCTCCCGGCGTAGAAGCCAAGGGTACCGAGGCGGAGCTCGATGTGGCGAGAGCTGTAGGTATTCCTACACTCCAGGCGCCTCCCGGTGGACTCAAGGAAATCGCTGCACTGCTGGAAGCTGTAGCTGCCGTAATTCCTAGAAAGGCGTAACCATGACAGATCGTAAGGCACTGATAGTTCTCGACTGCGACGGTGTTATCTTTCCGTTCGCGCCACAGATGGCCAAGCATGGAGCCTGGCCGGATCTTCGTGAGGTGACCGTAGCAGGCTACGACATGACGATCTCAGAGACCGTTCGCTCGGAGCTTCAGCGTCTCATGAAGCTTGGAGTAGACTTCATGTGGAGCACCGCATGGTTCGATCGGACCGAGCTCTTTCCAGCCGCTTTAGGGTTTGAGGAGTGGCCCTGGGCTCGCCCGGAGCGCGAGCGTGGTGCCTGGGAGAAACTCGTTCGTATCCAGCGTATCAGCGAAGACACCGATGTGCTTTGGGTAGATGATGATCTGAAGGATGACGAAGAAGCCGTTGAGTGGCTGAAGACAGCAAAGCATGTTACGGCTATCTCTCCAAACATCCACGTCGGGATCTCACCGCTTGAGCTTCAGCAGATCACGGCGTGGGTAGAGTCCCGGGCTACTCGGTAAAATAGTAGGTAGACAAACAGGATAGAGTACTCATGGGAAAGCACAGACCAACAGACGCTCCCCACTTCTGGGAGGGCCAAGGCTTCATCGCAGTGATCGCTGCAGGAGTCTTCGGCTTAGCCGGCGCGGCTTTAGCGATTCAGGCAGTTGTAAGCTGACTATGCTCATCCTAGAAATCATCGGCGGCGTAATAGGCGCAGCGCTCCTCATAGCAGCCGTCGTCGGAGCACTCATCTTTCTTACCGGCCCGAGAGGTACCTGAAGTGATCCAAACGATGACACCCGAAGACTCCACTAAGTTTTACGGTGACTTCTACACCGCTGAGATGCTCGCAAACCAGCTTGGCATCACAGTCGAATCGCTTGCTGAAAGTGAGAACTACTTTTCTCTCGTTACTGAGGATGGTGTTCAGGTTTACCCGGCGGTTCAGTTCAATGAGCACGGTGATGTGCCTAGCGAACTCCCGGCAGTAGTGGAGGAGCTCAAAGCTATCTACGCTAACGATAATGGCTGGTCCGCCCTTTTCTGGCTTAACGCGCACTATGACTCTACGGACGAGCGTTCGCCGAAGAACATCGAGCTCCTACACCGGAGTGGATTGTTCCCACTCAAACACAAGCTTATCTCCATGATCTTGCGGCGTCGTGATGCAGGCCAGATCATCGAAAGCTCGCTCGTTTAGACAAACAGGATGTGCTATGAAACGCCTTACCAGAACGCTATGGAATGATCCGATGCTAGTCATTGCGCCGGCGCTCACCGTAGGAGCAATCACATTTCTATTCCTGGCCGAAGCACTAGATCTATCTCACTAAGGAACACTCATGACGAAGATTCAGTACGGGGCACACCTATCGAGTCGATCAATCCTGGAGGGCCTTGAGGTCACAGGAGCTGAGACGGCTCAGATCTTCCTCGGAAGCCCGAAGACCTGGCGAGCACCAGCGGCTAAGTCGGAGAAGGAACGTGCGTTCTGGAAGCGTATTGAAGCTCCGATCTTCGTACACAGCTCTTACATCATCAACCCGGCGAGCGACACCGAGGGTGTTCGAGAGAACAGTACTCGCTCCATGGGATACCAGTTTGAGGCAGCCGCAGCAGTAAGCGCATCTGGAGTCATCATCCACGGTGGGCAGGCTCCTCAGGCCGATCTTAAGACGGCCGCTAAGCGTTGGCGTGAGGCTCTAACAGCCATCGATCTGCACGGTGTACAGTTGCTTATCGAGAACACCTCCGGCGGTAAGATCGCGCCTGGCCGTTCGTGGGAGGGTCTCGAACGCCTCTGGGAAGAGGTGGCTGAGTTCAACCCCAAGCTCTGCCTCGACACTTGCCACGCCTGGACCGGCGATCTCATCGATGCTGAGCTACCAGAGACGGAAGCTTTCGATCAGCTTATGGATGGGCTTGAGAGCCGGGGCATTGAAATCGGTCTCACACACCTCAACGGCTCACGTGATGCACGTAAGACCGGTCGCGACCATCACAGTAACCTTACTGACTCGAACTTCTCGCTGGAGACAGTTCGTCGCGTAGCCGAGAGAGCTGGTACGCCGGCTATCCTTGAGACGCCTGGCCCGCTTGAGACGCTCAAGCACGAGATCGAACTACTGCGAGGCTGATCATGACCGTTGATGAGATTGACTACTCTGGTATTCGGCACACGCTAGACAATCCCGATGCTCTTGAGCCGGCTTTCGATGGCCGGGAGCTCCGAGATGCTATCCTTGCGTTACTTCCAGCAGGCGCCACTTGGGAAGCCGAAAGTCCGGAGCCCGCGGATGACGGACTCAATCGCTACGGAGTAAGCTACGAGGATTACTTCATGCCGATTTTCTGGTGGGACGATGGGAACACTGTAGAGTTCGAACCTGGAAGTCCCTGGGAGTCAACAGTTCGAGCTATTCTAAAGCTCATGCAGCAGGCGGTTGACAGCAACGCGGCTGCCCTGGGCGAATCGAATCCTCCGCAGCTAGTAGAGCCTGAGTACGAACCTGAAGAGGTTGGAGTCTACGAACTCGACCCCTCGTGGCTTGAGACACTCAAATGAGACCGGCTGGCATGCCATCTTCTCGAGTGAAGCTTAGGCCGTGGTACTACGCCGACCGTGACGCACCGTCACGAGCCGCAGCTAAAACGGACGCTATCGAGACTGATCTCGCAGACTCTGGCGAAGACGAACAGGAAGCTGACAACAAGTGACCGTCTACGTGGACAACTTCAAGATGAAGGCCGATGTGCCGAACGGTGCTCGTACGGTTCGAGGTGTCTGGTGCCACATGACCGCCGACACTCGTGAGGAACTCGACGCGATGGCTGACACTCTAGGACTTAAGCGCGCGTGGATTCAGTATCCCGGCACCTGGAAAGAGCACTACGATCTTACGCTTACGAAGCGTCGCCTAGCTGTGAAAGCCGGAGCCAAAGAAGTCGATGCTCGAGAGCACATTGTAACCTTCCTCGCACCTCGGCGTAAGCGTCTTGAAGAGACAGCTCAGCAGAAGCGGTAACCGGCGATGAAAGCCTCGGCGTAGCTCGGGTACGAGCGGTTCAGCTTCATGTCCGCCTCAACGAAGGCGTTCCAGAGAGTAGCGAGATCGAGCTCCGACATCGGCTCGACAGATGTGGTCTGCACGCCGGCTTCGAACGATCCTCGCAGGGTAGAAGCCCCGCCGTTGAGCTTGTGCTCTCGAAGAGCGGCACGCTCTCCAGCGGTGGTCGGTGCGTACGTCTCATCAGTCGTGAAAGTCATAGCAGTCATGATACACCTGATAGTCAGGCTCCGCGACAGGTAATCAGAATCAAGTGATAGCCGATAGACTTACGGCGAACGACTTTTTACACTTCTCCGTCTGTTTAAGGAGGCTTCTATGCCCAGAGAAGACTACACCGCGGTGGTGCTCGTCGTAGACCGTTCCGGTTCTATGTCGACCATCGCAAAATCAGTTCAGGACACTCTCGAAGAGTTCGTCCAGAAGCAGATCCACGAGCCCGGCCACATCACCATCGACACCACGTTCTTCGATGACAAGGTGGAACAGCGCGCTTCGTTTGTGAACCCACACGAGGAAAAGCTTGACCTCGAACTTCGACCACGCGGCATGACCGCACTCTACGACGCTGTTGGCCTGAAGATCGACTCGTTCGGTCGTGCGCTAGGGGCTATGCCGGAGCACGAGCGTCCCAGCCACGTGATCTTCGTGATCGCCACGGACGGCCAGGAGAACAGCTCGACTGAGATCACCATCGAAGGCCTTGCTGATCGAATCAAGCACCAGCGCGAGGTCTACTCGTGGGACTTCACGTTCATCGGTGCGAACCAGGACGCTGTGCTCACTGCTAAGCAGTTCAACATTCCCGAGCACTCAGCCATCACCTTCGCGGCCACCGCCGGCGGTGCCGAGAACGTACTCAACTCCATGAGTCAGTACGTGGCTGCTACTCGCTCAGGCTCGTTCGCCGGTTACTCTCAGGAGGATCGTAATGCGGCGCTTGCAGAGGACGAGGGCAAGGTGATCTCGGTCACCGGGTCAAAAGGCGGTAGCGGACGCACCTCGACAGCTGTAGCTGCGGCAACCCTACTAGCCGGTGGAGCTAACCTGGCCGATATGAAGGTCGTTGACCTCGACCAGGAAGAGGACACCACCGTGAGCGACAACTACGAACGTGGCCAGGCTGTCACTGAAGCTTCCCGTTCCACATTTAGCTCTAAGGATGCTGCTGAGCGACTCGGTCTTTCCGTGAACAAGCTCACGGCTAAGGCTCAGGCTGGAGAGCTCTACTTCTTCACGGTAGGTCGTGCGCGACGCTATCCGAAGTGGCAGTTTACCGCTAGCGACGTACTTCCGGAGCTTTCGTCAATCGTCGCGGCTATCCCCGCTTCGTGGGAGCCGGTGGATGCGTACCTCTTCTTCAACAGCCACAACACAGAGCTCCTCGTCAACGATAAGGTGCAGAGCCCTCGAGAGTGGCTCATCGCCGGAGAGGCTCCTGAGCGAGTGATCGAGCTTCTGCGCAAGGCCGGTTGAGTCAAGGCTCTTCGGCTAAGCCAGCCGCTTAGACAGTACTAAACAACGGCGCCGTGTAACCGAATGTGGTTACACGGCGCCGTCTTAGAATCGGATCTACAGCATCTGCAGCTTACGCCTCTTCGAGCTCCTGTTCCATCGCTACCACCTCAAGCTGATCGAGAGTATTCCCGAGCTTTCGTTTAGCCTCCTGGCCAACATCAGCGAAGCTTTGGTGCTTGACAAGAACTTCGTACCCGGCGATGTACCGCAGTAGAGAGTTAGAATCCCTGACTTGTAGACGGAGAAGATCGAGCTTGTCCAGCTGAAGCTGCTTCGCCTTTTCGTTCGCGCCGAAGATCTCGCAAACTGAAGTGAAATGGTCATCGACTCCGGCACGAAGCTGGGTCTCGAAGTCGTTCAGCCACTGGATGTCACTTAGATACTGTTGCGCCAGAGAATCAATCTTGAGTTGGTTAACCCCGCCGATAGTAACGAGCTCGCGACTCAGACTTTCTACAGCAGAAGCAATAGTCTGAACAGTATACCGGCGCCCGAGCTTCGAGAAGAGAACACTAAACGCGATGATGGCGTTACGCACAGTAGCGTACTTCGAGCGATCAGTGACGAGTTCAGCGCTCTTGATCGTAAAGTTTTGGACAAGCTCTCGGTAAAGGTTTGGAATACGGTACTGCCCGTCAATCAGGTTGTGCACCGGAGCAAGATCAATCTCAAGCTCTTCGATTAGCCTGGTGTTCTCAGCTCGCAGAAGCTCAAGCTTTTCTTCGGTGTGCCCGAAGGCCCTAGCGAACTCAGCATCGGCGAAGAGCTCGTCAGTAACTCTTCGGTACGCCTTCAGATCCTCGAGCCTAAGGCTGTGGGGAAGAGCAACGTTGTCACGACGAGCCATGAACTCGTTAAGCTGCGATTCAAGTCGAGTACTCGCTTCGACGGACTCATGAGAATCAACACACTCTTCGAACAGCTTGAAGAATGTCTTTGCGCGGCCAGGCTCGCCGCCTCGGGCCTCGATACCATCACGAAGGCCGAAGTAATCTCTGACGAAGCCATCGCTAAGCTTGTTCAGATCGTAGTACGTTCTCCCGCTGGTAAGGTACCTCGCTCGCTCCATCAAGCGAGCCGCAAAGTCGCTTGCGAAGTTAGTTCTGACACCGAGTGACGAGACCTGCGACCCGTAAGTCTGAAGACACTCGTGAACGGCGTAGAGAGCGGACCTGACGGAGAATCGACTATGGGCGGGGAGCAGCTCCAAAGCCTCGCGATAGTAGGCTTCAGTCAGCGTGATGAAAGGGCTTCGCAGATCCATGATCAGTACCGGTGGTAAGTGACCAGCTCGCCGGCAGGAGTGATGGCGTACTTGTGGTTGACCTGCACCAGCTTGTCCCCGTCGGAGAAGAACGGTGCCTGAGTCCTCGGGTCGTAGCTCACCGTCATGCGGCTTCCCTGCTCCTCGAGGAGCTCGCCGACGCCATCCACGACGAACTTGCGGATCGCGTTGGTGTTGATGTTCAGCGTGTAGTAGTCGCCGTGAGAGAAGAGTTCGTCGAGCTTGCCAGCGGCGATGATGCGCTTGATGTTCGCTTCGACGTTGGCCGGGTCACCGCTGGTGGCGACGTAGATCGCCTGATCGGTAGCCTGGTTGTGGATTGCAGCTGTGGTTGCCATGAGGTCATGCTAACATCATGTGACAGCTATCACAAAACGGAAATCAGATTGCTGAGTCAATCATGGCGGTGGCCTCGAGTCGGGCTGTGAGCCGGTACAGCTCTTCGTTACCCGAAGTGCTAGCTAGAAAGCTTTCAAGGCCTGCGACACAAAGCATGTACTCGAACTTGTCAAGATAATGTTGAAGGCCCTTAGGGGTGTTAGCCAGAGCTACAGACTCTCCGATTACATTCAAGACGTTGATCTTTATGGTGTCCGACCACGGGCGCATTACACGCTCCAGAACACTAAAATGCTTGTTCGCGGCGGCTGAGTAGCTATTGAGCCCCGCCTGAAGCGACTCAAGTTTACGCTCGAACCGGGCTACCGCGCTGCGTACGAGTCTTGCTTCCCTAGACTGAGAGCTTACGTGACCAGCGCTGAGCACAAGCTCTGCACACTCGCCGACGGCTGAAGCCTTAAGCTCAGCAAAAGAGTTATCCTCAACCGAATCAAAGAAATCAGCAGTCGCTGAAGCAACTTTTTTCGCGCTTTTGCTCGGCACCTCAACGTATGAGAGAATTTCTGACAGCTCGTCACTCTCCTCTTGAAGAGGGTTCCTCCGCAGATACTGCCCACGAATAACGTTTCGGCTGGGCGGAAGAGCGAGCGGAAGCTGATCGTTAGCGACTCGAGCTCGAGCCAGGTGGTCTACACCGAAAAGCCTGCGATACTCCTTACTCTCTACGATCTTTGACGAGAGCTTTAGATACGGCGAGAGCGAACGGCCGTTCGAAGCCCAAGTCTGATAGCGTAGAGCCTCTAACTCCGCAAGACGAGCTTCAAGCTTGGGGCTACAATCAAGCTCGCTCCGATTGTCCACGAGAAGAGCAAAATGTTCAACCGGATTGATGAGCCAGCCGACGAAATGCCTCCGACGGTCACGATTAAGCCTTGCGAAAGTCATCGAGATTTTACGGCTAGCATCGGTGGTACTTCCCAGATACGGCACCTCAACGAACTGGCGAACGTCTGAGGTAAAGTTTGCCATAGTCGCCTCTTTAAGGCCGGCGAAGCCTACGAATCCCTCCGTCGGGATAATCGACTTTGAGAGCTCGGAAAGCTTTGAGCTTGCGGCGGGCTTCCACTGCTCTGGGATCTCGTCGAGTAGCTCGCTGGTAAAGTTCTCGATGAGCGAGACGTAGGGATTCGTGAAGCGCACGGTAATTCTCAGATCCTTCGGCAGATGAAATCGATGTCTAGTGACATGGGCTAGACGACCTGGTCAAGGATAACTGCGACCTCGAGTTCGGTAGTGATGGCCTGGAGTTTCTTACCATTAAGCGGATGAGCAAGAAGCTTCTCCAGACCGACGAGCTCAAGTGCCCGAGCTGCTTCTTCGATGTATTTCACGAGTGTCTCAGCGTCGAAGACCTTGTTCTTAGCTTCCTCGAGCTGATTGCAGACGTTGACCACCAGATAGTCTTTGTGAGGACGCGCACACCGGACGAACTCAAAGAAGTGGCTGTGAGCTAACAAGCTGTAGCGGTTTAAACCATCTCTTATAGAGCGAGCTTCAGCGTCAAACGCATCACCAAGAACCTTGACTTCTTGAATCCACTCCTTACTAGCCTCCGGTGTGAGAGCAAGTATAGCATCAACGATCTTCTTGCTTGCTTGATCCGGAATAGCACCTGGGCTTTCCGGTAGACTTTGGCTCAGTGCGTAAAAGTTTCGGATATGAGTGCTAAGCTGAAGCGCGATGTGCTTTGGAAGGGGCGCATTGAGCCGCATGACTCGATCAAACGCGGCCACGCCTAAGTAGAGCGGGTGGTAGTTCTTGTAGAAGCCGTTCTCAAAGTTACGGACAGGCGGAAGCCCAAGGAGCAAGCGCTCACCTTCTAGAACAGCCTGAGCAGCTGTCTCACGGCCGAACGTGGCCAGGTATTCATCGTCATAGGTGAGAAGTTCAGCCGCCGTTAGATACAGTTTGAGCGGCTTCCTGACGTTCTCAATTTCGCGCGTGAGCTCAACAGAATCACGAAGCATCATTAGAACCGCGAAACGGCCCTCTAGGGAGTTACTGGCGTTGAGCTCGCTTCGACCGTCGACGAGAGTACGGAAGTGCTGAGCTGGCGAGAAACGCACGTTCTCCGGACCTGCGAAGCCGGCAATGAAGCTGGTTCGAGCAGTCTTCACCGCATCGGAGGGCCAGCCGGAAGGTGAGACCAGTTCAGTGACCTTCACAGCAAATCGTGTAGCTATCGGCGCGGCCACGTTGAAGCCCTTTTCGCCGGAGAAGTAAGTAGTCACCAACCCCTCTAGTGCTGCGACCACAGCTGGACGGTCACTATCACTTACCGAAGCTGCGATCCTCTTCGTAAATGATCGCACAGCAGCTTCGTTCGTGGAGAGAAACTTCATTCTACTGAAGCTCCTTAGCAAGCTCGTCGTAGAGCTTTTCAGCTTTCTGAAGCCAACCCTCTCGCCCAGGAGTGACGTTGTAGCTAGGTGCGTCGATGTCGAAACGCTTCTCAACGGCTTCGAGGTACTCAGCGAGAGTCTCACGAGTCGGGTTGAGCACATAAGCATCGCGCAGTTCGACCACACGCTGAAGCTCCGCCTCATGCCTGGGATCGAGGAACTCGAGAAGGCCAGCACACAAGAGGTTGAGGCTCAAAAGCTGAGCCTTCACAGTTGAGTCCGTACGGTGAGCAACGTAGCGAGCCTGCTCATCAAGCACGATCTGCAGCTTCTCGTTCACCTTTGCCCGCACCTCCAAAGGCAGGTTAGCCGGTAAATCCATCAGAAAAGCATCAGCAGCGGCGGAGAGGACTGTTGAGTCGAAAGAAAGCGCTTTCTTATCGGAGAGGTCAGTGTAAAGCTTCCTCAGAAAGATCTTTGAGGCCGTGCGCGAGTCGTCAAGCATCGTGCGGCCGTAGGACCTGCTCGCCACGACGAGCGTCTCAAGCACGTGGATAAGAGCCCGGTCGACCGGGTTCTCGAGCGAGACCAGTACTGCGTTCACGAGAGCATCCTTTGTTCTACGATTACGTTAATGCGATCTTACACTACTCTGCGGGCCTGTCAACACGAAAATGACAGGCCCGCAGATGCGAGATTAGTAGTTCTCGATCTCGCTGCTGGCCACCTCAAGACGGCAAGAACGTCGGCCGTCGCTCAGGCTGTAGAGCACGAGGTCAACCCAGAACTCATCGCGTGACACCTTTTCGATGGTTGCGAAGAAGGTCTTCCAACCGAGGCGACCGTGCATGACGTGGCTGCGGTAGGTCACCTCACCGGTGGCGACGCTTCGAAGCTCCACTCGCACCAGCATGGAGCGCACTGCCTTGTAGCGCTCCGAAGCGCGACGGAGGCCGTTTGCCTTGTAGCTGGTGTTGACCTTACGCATGATGTGAGTCCTGACGTTCGATGCGAGCTTGAGTACGTAGCTAACGCTACATCGGTTTATCGAAACTGTCAACACATAAGTCAGATGAGTTAGTCTAGCTTAGCCTTAAGTTCGGCTAGCAAGAGCTTAACCGCCGGAAGATCATTCTTACGTCGAAGATCGAAGAACATTCGCATCGCCTTCGGGTCGTCCAGGAGGGTCTCAGCATCGTTGATGAACGTCTTTAGTTCAGCTTTAGCGGCGGTCTTCAAGAACCGGTCACGAGAACTGATCAGCTCAGTGACGAGATATTCAAGCTTTACGTCCGGCAAGAACGAAACAGCGTGAGTTGCGCCGAGAATAAGCTTGGTCAAACGCTGGGCAGCTGAGGTATCTTCGTTCTCTGAAGCACCGTAGATCTCGATGGCGCGCTCAAGATCTACTCTCGCCGCATCCAGCTTCTGGGCTTCTTCTTCCGTGAGGTGCTGCTTAGAGAGAGTTTCAAGCTCGCTCCAACCCTTGTCCAGCTTGCAGTCCTTGACGACAAACTCGCCGTGCGGAGTAAGTCTGGGAACCGATTGTAGAACTTCCTTTGCCGCAGTACGAACCGACATAGGTGCAGGCTTCTTGTCGTAGACCCTTTTGCCGAAAACGGCCTCGAGATAATCGTTGAGAACCTTCGTCACAGGGTGTCTTACGGTTACGAAAACATCCACGATAGATCCTTACTTGATCGTGACGTGCTTGGTGGGATAGGTGAAGTTGCCGCGAGGATAGATAGCAATCTTGCCGTCGATCACCGCGTACTTCTGGTCGACCTCGATCTCGCTGCCGAAGGAAGTGAAGAACCGCGGTGCAGCTCCACCCTCGGGAGCCGTTGCATAGGCGGGGGCCACCGGGCGCTCGTTCACGATGCCGAGGCCAGGAGCAGGAGTACCGAACTCATCCGAGAGGTCATCGTGAGCAAGCACCTGCCAGTAGTCACCGTGTGCCATGAACTCAGCGAGGCGACCGCCGACGATGATCTTCTGAAGAGCCGGCACGATGACGTTCGGCTCACCGTGGACGCTCACCAACACCGAGCTTCCGTCTTCAGCGTTGTAGATCGCTGCACTTGTGGTGGTCATGATCAGCGACCGTTCCGAGCTTCAGCGCGCCGCTGTGCACGGTTCTTAACCTCGGGGAGTCGGTGGTTCTCCACCGCACGAAGGGCCTTGGCGTAAGTCTTCTGGTCGATGGAGCCGCTGGTGTCGTAAGAGATTGAGATCGTCATAGCATTGATGGTATCACACGCTCAAAGCATGCACAACAAAAATCAGTGCATGTCGAAGAGAGCGTGCATCAAGCTAGCCGAGTCACGTCCGTCGGTTTCCACGATGAGCCGAGCCGGAGCAACATCACCGAGCACCGGATTGAGCCCCATGAACCAGCTCTGCGTTGTGGCCTTACCCTCACGGTTGACGAGCGCTGCAGCCACAACGTAGGCGAGCCTCAAGCGTCGAAGCTGCGCGTCGGTAAGGTCAGGCGACTCCTCCGCGATCCAGCTTGAGATCTGGCCTGTGGTCTTCACGCCGGCGATGTAGGCCGTAAGCCTTGCACCGAGCATCTCTCGAGTACCGCTAAGAAGCTCCTGGATAGAGAGCTCGAGCGTTGCTTCGGCAAGCTGGTCGTGATCTGTCGTCATAAAGCGATCATACACCTATTCAGTCTACTCCGGCTTCTGTAAGTTCATGAGCCCAGGAGCCGGAGCTGTAAGAGCCACAGACTTATTTGGTGCGACGAAAAGCATAAACAGCTGGTAGTAAAAAGCTACGCAGGCGATCGGAAAAGCGATAACGCTAAGGAAGCACAAGACCGATAGCACAAGGAACAAGGCTGACACGCCCCACGCCACGAAAGGTCCGTCGAACGGGCCGCTAGCTGCCACGATCTTAGCCGTTAGCGAAAAGACAAGTAGGAGTACGAACGGTGCTACTAAAGCGATAACGGTGGCTAAAAGAGCTCGTAACGAGAGACGACGCTTAGAGAGGTTCACTTGTTCGCACCGATGGCCTTTGCGATCTCCGCAAGAACCGCTGTCGCACCGTGTGCTCTGAGGTGCTCAAAGCGAGTGGGGCCCTCAGCCTTGTGCTCGAACTGACCGGTGAGCCAGTAACTCGCCGCCCATCCATCCTTACTTCCGAAGAACCGCTCGAGCATCGCGAGTACCGCCGGCAACTCCTCCGGTGTAGCGCCAAGCTCATCGAACTGTGCAGCAGGGTAGAGGAATTTTGAGCTGGTCTCCAAGCGAAGGATAAGACCCTCCGCCACTGCCTGATCGACCTCAATCTCAGTGAAACCAAAGTTCTTCTCTAGGTCTTCGAGTACCATGAAGTTCGGGAGTGCCGGCTTAGCTAGCTCAGGAGCCGGCTTACCCATAGGCTCATCGAGAAGTAGCCCTGCTTCCTGAAGAGCGAGAGAGATCATCTTTACGCGAGAGAATCCGACAACGCCGCGCTCTCGGCCCTCTTCCCACTTACGCGAAGCCTGATGAATGATCTTCTCAGCCTGCGTCCATTCCAGCGGGTTTTCCATGAGTGTCTCCTACCGAGTGATGATTTGAGCTATGGTACCCAGTTAGACCTACGCCTCGATGAGAGCTAGACTAGCGCCCACCTTAGCACGCAGTACCACCGGACCTGAGGTGCGATTGCTACGGTTCTTCGTCACGATAAGCTCTTTATCTCTATCGCGAGCAGAAAGCTCGATTGAGGTGTCAGCCACCTCAGCGAGTACAGGGTTTACGAGCTCAGAAGTCTCGTAGTGCGTGGTCGCGAAGACAATTACCGGGATGTTATGCTTCATAGCGACATCTTTGAGTGCACGAGCATCAGTGTCGTTACGGGCAGATACGCGCCGCCAGACGCCGATAGAATCCTCGAAGCTGTTAATGACCAGCACATCGTGCTTCTCTTCAGTGAGATAGGTGTCGATTTCAGCTGCCGAGTAAGCCTGGGCAAAGTGGCTCATGTACGGCTTCAACTCGATAAAGATGGTCTTGAAGAGGTCGCTCTTCTCGGTCTCAAGACGCCAGTTTGACGAGTTCTCGCCGGAGGCAGCCTCCAGAACAGCGGTGTTGAAGACAAAAGAGTTAAGCGAGCTGGCCATCGAGAGCACTCGGTGCTTACCAAGAGCGAACTTAGCGATCAGATTCGTGGCGAGCCTCGACTTGTGGGTTCCGCTGGGAGCCGTTACCAGATAGACCTGGCCTGGCTTAAACCCTCCGTTGAGAGCGTCGTCCAGCGAGCTCCAGCTTGAGAGAGGCGCGACGGCGCGAGCAGCGACCGAGTACGGCTCCGAGTTGGTGGCCATGCGAGCGCGAGCGGAGTGCTTTTCAGCGCGGTTCTTCGTCATCTTGAATCCCAACGAGTGATCGACCTACGCTCAACCACCGTCTACTAAGATGATGAATCGAGTTCGTTACGACAGGATTCCGAGAACCTTGCTCTTAGCGAACACTCCGCGTAGGAGAGGGCCCTAAGACCGGCCGCTGCCCGGCCTTGAGTCCATAGTATCACGTTACGCTAAAACGTGTGCTACTTTCCCAAGGCCGGGCGTGTAGGCTTATCCCAGAGTCTTCACCACGAAAGCACCGGGGAAGTTCGGCGGGCACGGGTAGATTCGCCAATCCTCATCAGAGTGGTCAACGCTGTAGGCGCCAACACCGATGTGCTTGACTACTCCAGCAGCTTGAAGCGGGTAGTCCCACTGGGCGTTACAAAGTTCGTCGTAGTGATTCACCCCACGAGCAAACTCATCGTCATTAATAGAGCCGTGAGCCCAGTAACCATCACCCTGGTCATCAGCGAAGAACGGGAATGTGAGAGTCTCATTCCACGGCATAGTGAAGTCATTAGCCGTAAGTGACTTGATCTTTAGTTTGTCCTCAAGCCGAAGCGATCCGCGGCCCGAAATGAGCAGCTCGAAAGACTTGTGCTCGCCGTCACGATTCTTCACTAAGTTAAGAATGACAACTCCAGGCTTTGACTTGGAGTCAAGCACGAAGATGCAATCAGCGTCCTGCTCAATAGCTCCGGTCTCACGGAACTGCGCTCTGGCCCCGCTCTGATTCATCTGCACAAGAAGAATCACCGGGATGTTTAGCTCTACAGCTAGGCTCTTTAGAGTACGAGAAGCTCGAGCCAGAAGCTCGGCTCTCGAGACGCCGGCCACAATATCCTCGGTAGGTGAATCAAGAAGCTGAGCGTAGTCGATGATGACGGCTTCAAGTTCTGGTCGACTCTCAACGTACTCTCTGATGCTATCAGCACTCTGTCTAGAGCTATCGTTGACAGTAACTGAACGCTCGAGCATCTTGACAGCATGGTCAAGCTCTTGAGAGCTTTTAGCCACACCGTTCTTTAGATCAGCGAGTGACACATCTGTCGCTGCCCCGAGAAGTCGAAGCGCAACCTCACTTTGAGTAGCCTCGAGCGAGAAGTAAGCCGTCTTACGATTTGCCTGAGCGAACTTAACAGCGAGATTCGCAGCAAAGGCTGATTTCCAGCCTCCAGTTTGAGCGCCTACTGCATAGAAGCGGCCTCGTCGGAAGCCGCCGATGGCGGTGTCGAGTGAGAGCCAGGAGGTGAGCGGGAAGTTCTCTGCCGAGCGTGCTGCTACGGAGTACGGAGCGCCGGTGAGAGCCATCTCGTTACGGATAGCTAGCTTGTCGAAGCGATTCTTGGTCATCTTGAGTCCAGTACTGTGATCGCGCCTACGTCTTGATCACCACTGTCGAAGATGGTGAATCGAGAAAATGGACAGGATTTCTAGAACCTTGCTCTTAGCGGGTCACCACGTAGGAGTGAGCCCTAAGACCGGCCGCTGCCCGGCCTTGAGTACATAGTACCACAAGCTCAAGCTTTACGCAGCGAGGGCAAGCTTCTGCAGCTTCAGTGCGGCGGAGCGAGCGTTGTGACGGTGGGCGCGAATCTGGTCGCAGGTGGCGCGCTTAAAGTCTTCTTCGGTGGTGACGGTACGCGTGGTCATCGGCTCCGAATCCCACGCCCAGTCGCCCTCTAGCTCAGCCATGGTGCGAACGCCGGTGGCGTCCAGGTAGAGGCCGGAAGGAAGGCGAACCACCACGTGCTCCCAAGGGAAGAACTCGAGCGGCGCGTCACTGTTCTCATTGGAAAGGAGCACCACCTCACCGACTCCGAGTCGCATGAGTTCTCCGGCAAGTCGCCAGCAGTCACCGGCGGTGAACGCCTCGATCTGATCCTTGGTGAGGGGAGTACGAGCTTGAGCCATGGCACAAACCTACACCATGGCTCAAGCATTGACAACACATAAATAGCTTACTGCAATTCGTTGAGACCTTTACGAATACCGGTAGCAAGCTCTAGCGGTTCAACTCCAAGAACATGGCCAGTAGAGCGCAGCGTCACGACGAGCGCTGTCTTGAGAGCTTCGATCTGCTCTTCCTTATCGTACGCCTCATCGAGAGCTCCGGCGAGATTCTCGTCCCCGTTGAAGAGATTCTCGACAATGACGAGCCCGATCGTGGCTCGCTCGAGCTCCTTACGCCGAGCCTTCATCGCTTCTGATTCGTGTTCCATCAGCTCTCCTGCCCTTTCGCGGTGAGTCTCTCTCGAATAAGTCTGGAAGCCTCAAGTGGTGAGAGACCGACGCGATCTCCTGCAATGCTCATGGCTACTGTAAGCGCCGCGGTGACAGCTTTTAGCTGTTCATCCATTGCAAAAGCTTCGTTGAGAGCCTCGCCGATAGCCACATCCGCTGTAGCGTGGGCCTCGAACATCACGAAGCCGATCTGAGCAAGTTCACGTGCTTGCTCGAGTGGGTTTCTCGGTAGATCACTCATGACTTATCTACGATTCGGGTAACGCCGATACCGAACTTGTAGCTCGCCTCGCCTCGGCTTCGGAGTGCTGACAGAGCACGTTTTGCGTCGAGTAGGTCAACACCTGCAGCTCGTGCTACAGCAAAGAGATACGTTTCAAGTGTGATGGGGAGGCCATCGTTCGGAAGCTCTTCCCGAGCGTAGGCAATTACCTTGGCCCACGCGCGCTCTTCAGCGGCGGCTGCTGCTCGTTCGCGTTGTTCTGCGCCGGCCAGTCCTTCTAAGAAGGTCATAGTGTTCTCCCCATCGGTTCGTCGAGCCTAGGCTCTCACACTGTCTATCGCTGTCTGGTCACTCTTCATCATCGTCCGGCCCGGCTACCTGGTACTCGGTGTCAGCAGTCGGCCAGGTGACGAAGATCTGAGCAGAGTTCACGAGATTGTGGATGGCACGCTGGTCAGCTTCCGAGGCCTCCGAAAGCTCGTCATCCTCGTAGACGTTGGAGTACTCGACATCGGTTACAGCCTGCCCAAGGATACGTGCGGCATGCTCCTGTAGTTCAGCTGGCGTCATAATTTGCTCCCGTGTGATCGAAGGTGGAAAGTGGGAGATGCTCCCAGGTAGGGAACACCTCTTGGAGAATATAGGCGCCGATCTCACGCCACGCTTCGAAGATCTCTTCGTCCGCCACTTGCGCGAGCTCCTCAAGAGTGAAGAATCGGATGTCGGTGGACTCACCCTCTAACGGCGCCTGACGTGGTGCCTCGTTAGCCACCAGCGCGTACATCATGTCCGTGTGATAGTGAGGTGGCTGGATCGGGAATTGTCCGGTGTGAACGTAGACCGGCTGCGGATGAGTCACCACGCCGGAGACACTCTTAAGACGCTCAATCGGCTGTAGGATCTGTAGCTGATCGTGGTCGAAGCCGGACTCTTCAGTGATCTCATGAAGCATGCTTTGCCACGGAGTCTCATCGAGCTCCACGTGACCGCCGAACATGCTCAGGTTGCCTGTCTTCCGATGGACGTGGTAAGTGAGCTTTGGCTCATCGAAATCTGTACGAACGATGAAGAAGCTCACCGTGTGATCGTGGTGCCCGGCTTCTGTGTGGATGTGAGGCATGATAAGCTTTCAGTCTACCATTCTATAGGAGTCAGCGGAGGCGCGCTCGGCTAGCCGGTCGCTGTAGTAGTCGGGATTTTTAGCGATGTCTTCAGCGAGAGTTACTCCGCCAACAGCCTTAGCAAAATCGCTACTCATAAGAGTACGGCTGAGCCGTTTCTCAAAACAGCCGACACACTCCTCCGGCTGAAGATTACGTGACTCTCCCGCGACATGATCCGGGTGAGCCGACTTCCAAATGTTCGGGCGAACGCTGTAATAAGCCTCGCCGAGGGCGCGTCGATCAACGCCGCAGGTGTCACAGCTAAAGCGAGCTTTCAACTGATCGGGAGTAGGAATGAAGTCATCAAGCTTTTCGCAAATCTTGCAGAGTGGAAGCTCCATGTTGGCTGGGTGAAGCTCGCGCTTGACCTCGCTCTTCCAAGCGCAGAGTGTCTTCAAGAAGCCGTAGTTAGCAGTACCGTGATGTCGTAGCTTCCCGTTACGAAGCTGCACATCAGCGTGCTCATCCCGAGGCACGTAGATCCACTCTTCATCGAGTTCATCTGTCTCAACGAAGAGTGGATCGGTTACTGTGTTTGAAGTCACAGGCTATGATACCGAGGGACGATCGAGTGGGTATCGACCTTCGGAGAGCACCTCGAGCGTAGGGATCACGTCTCCGAGCTCGATGGCTCGAAGCTTCTCCAAAGTGAGATTCGTGCTCTCAGCCTCGAACGACTCATATCCTGCCTTACGATTCTTTAGCTTTGCGTAGAGTTCGGCATCGCCAAAATCTTCAAACCAGGCGATACAGTCTCCTTCGATCTTGTTGAAGACATAACCATAGTCGTAAATGAGCTGCTCCTTATCGATTACTTGTTGCGTGTACGCCAGTTGAGAGTGGTCCAGCTGATCTTGCTAGGGTCCTTCTCAAGCTCGATGAGATCAGCGAGAGTGAGATCTGTGTTCGCCCAGTCGTGAGTTCCCTTACCCCGCTGCTTGTTCTTACGAGCCGAGTACGAACGAGCGTCCATAGAGTCTTCGAACCACGCGATGCACTTCCCGGTTGCCGTCTCGAACACGAAACCAGCCATGACTTGCTCCTTACTAGATAATGTGGACTTCGTCGGAGATCTTGTAGACCATAACAGCGAGCTGTGCGTAGTACTTCTTCGTCATCTCAGCGATCTCCATGATCTCGCTTCGAGTGCACATGATCCGCACAGGGATCATCTTCTCCTTGAACGTCTCTTCGTTCTCGTCCGAGACCCAGGTGCCGCGCACCGGAGTGAGCACGGTGAGCCCTCCCGCGATGGCTTTTACACGCTCATCCCACACGCGATGATAGCGCAGACGGTAGGGGTTCTTATCTTCTTCGTTCGGGTTACGCTCCGTCGGAACGAGAATTTCCCAGAGCATCTTCAGCTCGGTCTCGAGCTTCTCGTCAGTCATGGTTTAGCTCCGGTTGAGATAGAGGTAGAGAACAAAGACTCCGCAGAGCCCGAAGAAAACATTGAGGCCATCACCGCTCCCGCTAAAGAGCAGGAAGAAGTTGTAGAAAGCGAGGACGAACGCGCCGGCAAAGACGGCAAAGAAGAAGAGCCAGATGAGGAGCGCGAGGACTCCAAGGCTAAAGGCTCCGGCCACGAGACCGCTGTTGCTGGAGTAAGCGAAGGATGTCGGCTTCGCTGTAAAGCGATCCGGTCCGTCGTTGAGACTTCCGAAGCTGTTGCTACCGTTGCGTATGAACATGGGTTAAGCCCGCCTTGCCCGAGCTCGAGCGTTGCTGCCCCAGACCGATGCCTCAAGCGTGATGTTGCTGTTGATGAGACTCACGGTACCGGCGAGAGCGGCGAGTTTGCTGTTCTTGTCATCCGGGTCCTTCTCGGTGAGCTCGATCTGCTTCTGCGTATCGGCGAGGATACGCTTCAGCCGGCCGGTGAGCTCTGCGGCTTCGTCCAGCTTGATCGAGACGATCTCAGCAGAAGCGGCGGAGTCGAAAGCTACGGCAACAGGAGAGTTGCTGGGCATGGGAAGAGCCTTCCGTAAGTTTAAGTATGACCAACCTATCACGATGAACGAAAGCACGCAACACAGTTTCGATGTTGCCGAAGCCTCGATAGCCGTGTACAGTTGAGCATAGATAGGAGTTCTATGCTTGAGACTTTCCGAGCTCGCCAGCACGGGCACACCTTTGACGACCCGTTCTCTACAGCTTTTCAGCAGATGGTCAATCGGCTCATGAACCTCACTGATCAACACGGAGTCTTGCGAGCTCATAAGGCCTTTACTCCGCTCTATACAAAGCTGCATGATCTGCGCCAAACCAGCTGGACGATCGTGTCAGAGCATCGTTTTGAAGGCTGGCTTGACCACCTCGATCGGCTTGTAGTAGTAATCGATGGAACGCTAGAGCTTTTACGCGACGCTCTCAAGCGAGCTCGTAATGAGTTCAAGATTGATGAGCTCAAGATGCTGATCGATTACTGCGAGAACGGCTCGAAAGAACTTCAAAAGTTCAAGCAAGGCGTGTCAAAGACGCACGTTACTCTTCAGCTTCACTTTGTGTTAACCACCATGCGAGGTGTGAGAAACAACCAGCTTGAGAACAGGCGTCGTGCTGACTTCTTTAGCGGACTCTACGAGCTTCGAGACTCCTACTTCTACGAACCTCGCGCAGAGACACTAGAGGCCTATGTTCACGAGTACGAGCGTCTGATTCAGGAGCCGTACTACTTTGAGCAGGTTGTGATTCGGCCGGAGGATGAACAGTCGGAAGAAGATGTGACAGCTGAACTTGCCGAAGCCACCGCGAAGCTCGATGTCGCTTCGCTTGTGGAGTTAGCCGTATGAACCTGGTCATGCCAAGAGCGATTAACTGTGAGTTCATCACCCTTCTGAGTAAAACTAAGTCCTCGCTCGTAAGTGACTTCAGCTACGCTAGCCTTCGATCGCTACGAATAAAGCTAGGTCCAGAGATAGCGTTGATCTGGGAGCTTGAGTCGGAGCTCGTCGACTTCCTTAACCCGCTTGCTCGAGTAACCTCGACAGTTCGCTACTACCGTACGGTTGAGCCGCTGCTCGAAAGCATCTTGCTGAATCTCAAAGAAGCCAAGAGCAGGATGCGCTCCGGTGAGCGTATCAAGCTAACAGAGGCGGCTATACGGGGGCTTGAGCACCGGCTAACAAAACTTCGTGAACTCGTCAAGTTCATCGATCCGGTGCATCTGGCCATGCAGAAGCATCTTCTAGCCTTCGTTACTCCAGTGCGCTCAGTCCCGCTCACTCAGGAACATCTTTACAGACTCATCGATGCTCGAGATGTGTTCTTCCGGGGCAACGAAGAGGCGCACCTAGAGGCCTACTTGGAGACGCTCGAGAGTCTTACTGAAGTGATTCCACGTGATCCGCGAGTGGCGTTTAAGCAGCAGTATGCCGCCACAGAGCAGGAGCTATCTGAGCTCGAAGCCGCCGCCATGATAGCCTTTCACTGATAAGGTCACATAATGAGACGAGACTCTCCATACCAGGAGTGCTTCCGGTTTGAGTTACTGAAAGATATCTCAGCGTTTAAGAATCGACTTTACGTAGTTGTTGATACCGGTCCAGTCGCGGTGACAAAGCTAGTGAGGGACGAGTTTTCCCTTCTGACTGATTCGTTTGACTTTGATCTCGACCGATCGGACCCTACTGCCCTGTTTTCAGATGCTGTACGCTTAGGGAAAGTGCACCAAAAGCTCTTTGACGACGTAGTGAGTAAGCTTGAAGCGGCTAAGAAGCGTATGCGGAACGAAGCACGCATCAGTTGGCTTAGCACTCAGCTCTCGTTTCTTCGCGAGTATCGCACGAGCATTCAGCGGCAGGTACGTGAGGTGACTCCGGTTCATGTGGCTCTTCAGCGACACATGGCTGCTTTCGTAAAACCTCTCAGTGGAGAAGGCTGGCGATACGACATGAATCTACAGAACCTTCGACGAGCGCGTGACGAATTCTTTCGGACTGGGGCTAAGGGTGATTTCGATGCCTATCTTCAGCTCTTTGAGAGCCTAGCCGACACTCCGTCTCAGGAGAAGCTAGGGTTTTACGAAAGTCAGACTGAAGCTACGAAACAAGAGCTTGCTGAACTTGAAGTTGCAGCCATGATGGCTTTCGCGTAGTCAAAGCTTTTCGTGTTGCGTAAGAGCTGACACCGGTGTAACGTTTATCTTAGGAGGGGCAGTTCCTCCGACGCAATCCGCGTATCCATAGAGGAGACACAACATGACCAAGCTCACGCTCAACGAAACCACGCTCCTGGCGCTAAAGAACCACCTTCCGCTGGAGCTTGTCCCCGGTCGAACCGACAACGACAGCTACCGTTTCCACTGCCTGATCAACTACGGTGGAGAACTCGAGCTCAGCCTCGTCTTCGGTGACGAGAAGCACGGCTACCTCTTCGACTCCGCGTGGGCTCGCACCGTCCACGGCTCGCGGCTTCGCATCAAGGAAGAAGACATCCGCACGTTCCTGGAGAAGCCAGCCGTTGCGCCGCGCTGGAGCCGGGACATGCCGGATGCTACGAACTCGAAGCTGCTCCACGCGCTCGTGCTCAACTCGGACATCGCACTCGTGCGTATGGCAGGCGAGGTGACCGGTCTCCTCTCCGGCGGCGGGTTCGAGGTCCTGGACCACGTCACGGATGAGTTCTTCTACATCTACCCCGAGGACACGAACCTGCAGCTCGAGATCGGTGAGACGAAGAACTTCCAGGGCACCTTCCGACTCGGCATGGAGCTCCACGAGGCGATCACCCTCTAACTCCACCTACTGTGGCCCTACTGCTTTATGTGGTAGGGCCACAGTCATGAGAACCGAACGACTTTTCGTGTTGTGAGAAAACGTTTCTTCGTGTACAGTTAAGCTCATCACCGCAAACCATCACTACGAAGGAGTTCCTCATGGCTGACGCCCTTGAGACCACCGTCAACTGGCCGGAGGTTGACTGGAGCGAGGAGAACTCGCAGTACACCTCCACCGGCGAGGGTGGACTCACGGTCTACGCCGTCTGGGATGCTTACCTCAACGCTCCGACCGTCCTTCCGGAGGCCACTCTGAAGATGACCGAGGTCTTCGTCAAAGCTTACGGGCCTTCGGCTGACCGAATCTCTCGTGTCATCTGGGACATGCGCGCCTCGGACGAGCGTGAGCTTATCTTGAGCGCAGTGATCCCGCTCGGCGCCACCTCCACCAGCATCTTCAACGAGTGGACCGGTGAGTACTGGAGCGCCGATCGTCATGACCTCACGGACACCGGCCTCGAGCTCCTTACCAGCCTCGAGAAGCTCATCGGCGCCGAGGCGACCCTCCTCACGCTTCTGGACACGTGAGCCGAAGCTCGTAGACTTCTAGCCCCGCAGCTGTATCGTGCTGCGGGGCTAGAAGTATCAGTGCTTTCGAGGAAGCTTATGACCGGCTTCACGGGCTACAAAGCGCCAAGTACTAATCGCACCTTGTGAGTTCCCAAGTTCAGCTACGCGAGCCTCAAACAGTTCGAGCATGTTCAGCTTCTTTTCATGATCCTTGAACCACTCGACTGCACGCTCCCCCTGAGTCGCAACGCTGAGTGCGTCTGAGCGTACTGAACGAGAAGAAGCCCTAGTGTAAACAGCCTTGCTCAGCGGATCTACAGCCTTACTCAGGCGATCCAACGCGGTGCCTCGAGATGAAGTTATGTACTGCTCGCGCTGCTGGCTCCGCATCTTGATCCAGTTCATCTTAAACTGCATCTGCGTAACGAGATCGCCTAAAATGCTCAGCTCAGCCGCTGGGAACTCAGTATCAAAGTGGTAGTCGAGTAGAATCTGATGCCAGTTAGTTAGTGCAGCCTCGCGGCGAGGGTGAGCTGCGTCCATGAGAATCAGCGACAAGCGGTACTGAGCCTCGTGAGCTTTACGATAGGGCGCCATGTATGCGTCGAGCCAGACACGCAGCTCTTCGACGGTAGAGAAGAGAGTCGGTTCACCGGAGTTAAGACGCTTAGTGAGCGCCTCCTCAGCTGAATCGGTGCGCTTCGCAAAGTTGCAGCTATCACAGGCACGCGCTAGATTACCAGGCGCCGTAAGCCCTCCGCACGAAACGGGAATGATGTGCTCAGTTGGGTCTCCTGTGTTAGGTGCTCCGCAGAGGTAGCACACTTTGTCGAAGACGTCAGCATGAGAGACGGCCGATTTACGGTCATGGAAGCTGTCAGCGTAGCGGCGATCCCAGGAAGACGAGGTGGTTTTAGTATATGTCATACGTTATACCTAACGGGCGTATTTCAGAGAAGCGCAGTTTCTGACTTTTCTTCGAAACGGCGCTTCCCCGAAGTACTTAGCCTGCTAGAACCTCCGCAAGCTTCTCATCGTGCTCGTTCTCGCCGACAAAGATGCTGGTAACCGCGAGCATCTCTTCCTGAGTCTTGAAGTCGGTAAGCTCGAGTGCGGCGCCCCAATCCTCAAGCTGGAGCGCAGTGTCAGCAACCGAAAGCCGGCCGGCGCGTAGATCGAAGGAGAAGCAGTCGTCTCCAGCCACCATGTAAACCTGCGTAGCCGAGGGGAAGCGCTGCGAGAGACGGCTCTGTAGCTTCTCAAACGGTGCTGTATCGATACCGTAGGCGTCCGCAAGACGAGCCGCCTGCCACGAGCGGTTAGCTGCCACGAACTCAGGAGCCACATGGCCTCTTGTGAAGCCGTCATTAAAGTTCTCTAGCTTTTCAGCAATAGAGATGAGCGTCTCGCTATCGCCGACTCGGGTTCCGCCGATGGTGCGATCGAGCAGATTACGGATCTTCTGCGAGTCCTCGCGGTTCACATCCAGCTTGTAGTGAGTGACTAGGTACGAACCGGGGTAGGCAAGCTCCAAGCTCCCTCCAGCGCGAATGAGCGTAGAGTGCTCATCGTTAATCGCAATCACCGGAGCGAGGCAGTTCGCGCTCGGCACCGTGAACGAAGAACGCTGGTAGTTGTAGAGCAGCTCCGGGATAGCCCGCTTAGAGCGGATAGCACGAGTGACATCAGCGTAGGCCATGGCGGCCGGGTAAAGCTGGCCGAAGACGCTAGTAGCGATCGGCTTAAAGCTTACCTGCTCAAGGTGAGCACGAAGCTTTGCCTTAGTGTTCGGGCGCCACGGCCCGGCGAGGCCAGCGAAGTACGAGTCGAGGGTGCTTCGATTCAGGTTCTCCACGCCGAGCTTCTCCACGGTAGAGCGTACCAGTCGGTAGAAGCTCTTGTCATCCTCGCGAGCCGGGTCAACCGAGCCGAATAGCGTAACGTTGATGTAGAGGCGAGTGAAAGAATCGAGCACCTCGCGAAGCTGCTGAAGCCCGACCTTTTCGAGCTTACGCAGTAGATAGAACGCTGCGTACCAGGCTGAACGATCATTTCCCTGAGTAGCGATTAGGTAGAGGAACTGAGCAAAGAGTTGTTCGCGAGTCTGACGTTTTCCCTTGGGTGGCTTACGCTTGCCGCGCACATCGGTTGATTCGAGCGACCGCATACCCTCAACGAGCGCGACGATCGAGTTGAAGAAACGAATCGCATCTTTAGAGGTAGGGATCTCCGACTTGAACTGCTTCGTGTCCGCAGCGTTATCGTCACCGGCGTGGATCGGCTCGAGCATGGTGGAGGAGAAGGCTAAACGGTAGATAAGATCTGAACCGTTCTTATCCTGAACCTCAGCGACCGACTTTGGAAGGAAGCCGTAGATCGTCTTAGTGTCTAGCTTGTTGAGAGTCTCGGTGAGCTCCTTGTCGCTGTAGATCCCAGCGACGATGACGCGCATGACACCGGCGAAGCTCATCTGGGCTCCGTTGTTGGAGTTGGTGAACGCGCGAGTAGCCTCGTCAGTATCCCGGTAGATGTTGTAGTAGCAACGGAAGTCAGCCACAGCGTTCACGATGGCAACGAAGCGCTCGTCGTCAAGACGTAAGCTACTCAGATAATCAAGGATACCGAGGAAGTTGTTGGCGAGGCGGGCCTCCGGTGAGCGAAGCTCCTCACGAAGCGAACGATCAGCATCCTCGATCAGGGTGACTCGTGAGGTGAAGACCAGATTAGCGATGTACTCGTCAAAGTGATCCTCGTTGACTCCACGGCTGATGGATAGCCAGGGGCGGAACTTGCCCTCCTCATCCACGTAGCTGTAGGCGCCGCCGGTGAACGGCTCACCTGCGGTGCGCTCTCCGGTGATCGAGGTGGCCGGGTGCAGTCGAAGAAGAGCGTCAGCAGAAAGCTGGCTTAACCCGGCGGTGCCGGCGGAGTTCTGCGTGTCTACCTGAGAGTCACGGTATAGACGAAGAAGTGCGAGAGCCACCAGCGTGGTGGTGGTGAGTCGCTGCTGGCCGTCGAAGAAGACGTAGCGGTGGAAGCCGTTAGTGTCGTCCTCGATCTCCTGAAGGATGAAGTTCGTGTCGAAGATCATCCCCTGCTCAGTCTCGGAGGCGTTCACAAAGCTTCGAGCCAGACCGATGGCCTTGGTGCGCGGCCACGCAGAGGTGCGCTGGTTCTCCCAGTTGACAAAGTGGCGACCGTAGTGGAACGGGTTCGAGTGGAGGACGTTGCCTTCCATGCGCGGGACAGTTACGAGAGTGTTCACGCTGCAACTCCGTTCGCCGAGGTGTAGATACTCTTTGCTTCGGGTAGCCCGGAGGTGCGTAGCCAGCGACGTACCTGCTCCTCAGCCTGGTTGCGGATCGCCAGGAGCTTCTTGCGCTCAGTAGCCTGCGCGTTGGCTTCCATCTTCGCGAGGACGGCGGCGGGGAGCTTCGGCTTCTCCTCAGCCACATCTTCAGTCTTCGGCTTCGCGGTGTAGAACGGAGGGACCTCAAGGTCGTAGTCGAGACCCAGCTCGGTGAGGTCGGCGGAGAGGCCGGCGAACGCCTTGGCCACACGCTCAGTCACAGCGGCGTAGAGGCCCGGCATCTCAGTCACCTCGTAAAGCTCTTTGAAGCGGTTAATACGACGCAGAGCCTCGGGGCGGTCGAAGAGGTAGTCCTCCACCAGTGCGTTGCTCTTGGCGTCGTTGCAGACACGGTGAGTCGGCAGCAGGTGACCGGCGGCTCCGACGCCTCCGAGGGAGTGCGGGAGGATATGGTCAGCCTGCGGCGAGAGGAGACCCTCGAACGGATCGCCGGTGCTTCGGTAGACCGGGTAGCCGCAGATGTAGCAGGAGCTCTCGAAGAGCGTGCAGCCGGCGCGGAACGCCTTAGCCATGGATTCACGGCCGCCGGCGCCGACCACGTGGTCAACCGCGGCGCGAACGAGCCCGCCGTAGACATCGGAGCGCGACTCCGGCGACTTACCGCGCTTCGGAATGCGAACGATGTGCTTGCTTCTCCGAGTAAGCTCTTCTGCGTCGAGAAGCTCTACTTCGGAAAGCTCGGATACTGCTATTTCGGTAACTGAGAGACTCATGGTCAATCTTTCTGTGGAAAGTTACCCGGCACCGCCAGGTGTCTACTTTCGAGACATAGCTTTTGTACCGAGCCCAATCACCGCTTTACATTTTTAGTCATCTATAGCGAAAACTTTTTCGAGGAGTTTTTTTTAGCTACGGCTCTTACTACTCTGCGCGACTAAAGCTTCGGTTTTAGTCGCGCAGAGTAGTACGTCTTTAAAGGCTAGACGCCAGGCCAAGCACGAACTCGGGCGAGCACAAGTTCGTGCAGTTCATCCTCTGTGGCGCCGGCAGGAAGAACGTTAACCCGACGAGTGCCGTTGAGCTCGTCATCGTTGTTGTTCGGCGCTCGGCCGTCGAGCTCTTCCTGAGTGGGAAGCTTAAAGTCGCCTGACATCTCGTGTACCTCCAGAGCCAGCCGCCGAACAACGCCGTCGGGGTCATCAGCAAGCCAGCCACCGGGGAGGCCACGGGCCCACTCCCCGTTATCGGTGTAGACCACGAACCACGGTGTTTCGTGCTTAGGGAACGCTTTGATGAGTTCAGGATCGTCAAGTAGAAGGGTAACCATGAAGTGCTTACCGATGTCAGCCAGGCGTTGAACCTCAGCACGAGCCTCGAGCTCAGCGTGGGTCTCGTAAAGCCCCGTGTGAGCCATAAGAACGTTGATCGAGTTTAGAAGCGTGCGACCCCACTCGTCGCCGGGGATACGGAGTCCATGGCTGTCATCGTGAAGCCAGTTACTCACGAATCGACGAGCAGCCTCGGCTTCATCAGAGTGAAGCGGCTCCGCACCGGAGTAGGTAGGGTTCTTATCCGAGTACCAGGAGAGGTCATCGATCTCAGGAACGTAGCTCTGCCAGCCTTCTTCAGCCTTCATCTTTAAGCTGCTCGCGTCGGCTGGGATCTCGTCATTCATGATTCTCCTTCTGACTCCTATTAGCGGCGATCCTACACGATAGAATCACACGAGACAACGACTTAGGAGCAACTCATGAGCCTCATCTTAACGGCTGTGCCGTTTATCTACGTTGCTATCGGAGTGTTCTACGGCCCGGTGGCTGTGATTGCCCGAGTTTACAGCTTTCTCCGCTTCCGAAAGAACGATGATGGTAGCGGTCGACCAGAAACTCTCAACCGGCTCGCCGAACCGTCATCGGACGATACTTTCGACGGATACATGCGCCCAAAGCCAGAGTATAGCTTCTACCACGGCTCAAGCGCCGGTCAGATCTTCGGCAACCTTTCAGCAGGACTAGTTATCTTCGTAGCTTTCTTAACCATCATGCTAATGCTCGGCGCCGATGGAGCTTTCTTCTTTGCCGCCGCCGGCGCTTACTTCATCCCTGCGTTTGCGTTCGCGTTCGACATGGCTTCAATCTGGGGCAAGCGTCGAACAAAAGCCGAGAATCAGGCGCTCGTGGACGGAGTCAAAGGAGTACGAGTGCGTTACGTGATCCTTGCGGCATCGTGGGCTATTGGGATCGTTGGTAGCTACTGGATCGCCGTCTGGTTCTTTATCGGTGGCGCCGCAAGTTTACTCTCTTGACCTTTTTCTAAGGTGATCAGTGTAGCTCAAAACAGCGCTACGCTTGCAGCTAAAAGTCCCCAATAGCCAGTAAGGAGAACCGACGATCTTAAACAGTCTTACAGGGTTCTTACAGCGGTAACCTCTGTTCTGTCGAGTTGTACAGACTCAGGCTAAACGCTCTCTAGACCGCAGCTATAGCGTTCAGCTCCTACTCTTAGCCCGCGATGCATATTGATTGCATCGCGGGCTAAGAAGCGTACGAGAGGTTGTAGGTCAGAGCTTCTCGAAGAGGATGGTGCGAGTGACGTTCTCCGGGTCGGACATGTCCATCTTGGTCACCGGGAAGACGAGCGCGCCGGCCTTCACCACGAAGCCGTCGTCGAGCGTGAAGTCCTCCGCCGCCTTGTAGAGGCCGCTCGAACCGTACATCGTGTCCAGGCCGGCCTCTTCCTGCTCCACGTCCACGTAGAACACGTTGGTCTTACCGTTGCGGTCCAGGTTGTCAGCCATCGGGGACATCATGGCGCAGATATTCGAGTCGGGGATGCCCGAGGCGGTGAGCGGGTAGTTGTCCTTCGCGCGGAGCGGGAGGGAAGCGACGTGCCAGTTTCGAGCGGTGTAGTTCGTCATGGCTCCATGCTAACACCGATTGAGTTTGCTACGCAACGATTTTTACAAAACAGTTTTCGAACTGTCAGTCGAGCGGTACGCCGGTCTTGTCCGGCTGAAGCTCTGTTGAAGCTCCGGTCTCCTGATCGCGAGCGTAGTAGTAAAGCTCGTCTTTATTCTCAGGATAACTCTGCCACCAGCCGAGAGACCAGCGCTGAGGGTCACTGCGTCGAGTGTCTTCCTCTACAGAGGCATCCACTGTAAGATCGTTGCGGCGTTTCTCCCATTCAGCGCGTGCGTCCTCGATGCTCTCAAAGAGTACGGGATAGCTGACCCAAAGCTCATGGCGGTCATCGGCCACTCGCCAGATAGCTTCGGACGGCCAGCCGCTACTGCCGAAGTAGTAGCACTCGTAGCGCCAGTTAGGTTTGTCTGCAGAAGGCATATCTGCTCCTTAGTGAGTAAAGCTTGCGCCGATGATGTAGAAGATGCCGAGTACTGCGGCCAGAACTCCAACGGTTACGATCCGACCGGTGCCTCCAGCTGTGTCTTCGCGAAGCCCTTTGACAAAACCGAGAACTCCGAAGACGATGCCGGCGCCTGCTGGAATTCCGGCTAGGATCATGCCCACCGGTACGGTGTGGCGAAGCACGGCGTGGTAGACGTAGCCCGGTGCCGCCCATGCGAGATAGAACGCGAGGCAGAGCAGGGTAAAGATACCGACTAGCACCGCTAGACCGATGGCTACGCTGAGTAAGATTACGGCCAACGTCGAAGCCCAGTTACGCTTGCGATAGCGAGGCTGAGCCGGCTCAAACCAAGGGTTTTGGCTCTGAGGAGCAGCCGGCGACGGCACAGCGCTCCAGTACGGAGAAGGATTGGTCATAGGAGGCCTATCGACTACAGGTGGAGCTCTTCAGGAGCAAAGCCGTAGAGCGGCACGTATTTATTACGACGAGCGAGTGCGATAGCGCCGGCGCGACCAGCCTTAACAACGGCGGCTCTCTTACGATATGACAGCCCCCGCTCAGATGCGATAACTGCGATGTGCGGTGCTAGAGGGAAGTACCAGGCCATTTGCCCGTTCACGAGCTCACGGCGGCGGATGGTTCGGAAGGTAGTGAACGGAAGCCTCTCATTCGGCTGGTCGAAGTAGACATAGAGATTCTCGAGCGAATCAATACGCTTGCCCATGTCGTTGATAACCTGTCGAAAAGTCGGCCGCTTGAAGATCTTGATCGGGAGGCTCTTAGGAGCTCTAACCTCGTGGACGAGCATCATTGCAGCAGCACTGAGGTGCTGATAGCGCTGATACTTTCCGTCCTGAACACCGGCTACAGTCTCGCTAGCGTCGCCTTCGATACGTGAGAAGAAAAGTTCTGAAGCCAGCGTGTAGAAACCGGAGTCCCCGATCGGCTGATGTGCGAAGCTTTGCGATTCAACAATCTGTCTGCCAGCCCCGCTTACCTCAAGCTCCCAGACTCTAGCCTTACGTCGTTCAGTCGCCGGAGCATCGATGTCCACGGAGAAGCGTCTCACGTAAGATGCCGGAACCCAGTGGTGAATCTTTGACTCGTGCTTGTTGTTGCTGAACTGAAGAGCTGCCAGGACGGCGTGACAGGCGATCAACCACTGAAGACGCGGAAGAAGCGGGTCACTTACGGCGGTTCGATCACGCAGATATCGAAGCTCTTTCGAAACCCGGTGATGAAGTGACTTGCGAAGGTTCTTCGTCTGCTTCCCCTGAAGAATACGATCCATAACATCCCAGAAACTGCCGTTTAGCATCTTCCGCTGGTCGACGGGGACCTTTGCTCGAAGATGCTCGAGTAGCTCCTCGCAAGCTTCGGCTGTGGTGGGCATAGACGCATCTTACACGGCAAGGTTGTGTCTCGCAACACAGTAAACACAGGGAGTGCACACCGTGGCTAGGTAAAATACTACTAACGTCTCATAGGAGTATCCATGCCAGAAGGCCACAGTCTAAAGCGCGCGGCGAATATGTGGAATCGTAACGCCGGACAGATCGCTCACGTAAGCTCTCCCCAGGGTCGCTTCGCAGAATCAGCCGCTCTCGTCGATGGTCATCGTTTCCGTGGTGCATGGTCCCACGGCAAGCACCTATTCCTCGAGTTCGAGCCGGATTACACGATCCACATCCACCTCGGACTCTACGGAAAGCATCACCAGCTGCCAACACCCGCCCCTGAGCCAAAAGGCGCGGTCCGAATGCGAGTACGCTTTAAGAACCGAACTATCGACCTTAACGGTCCGACGCGCTGTGAGGTACTGGACAAGGCTGGAGTTCAGACGGTACTCGATCGACTCGGCCCTGACCCGCTAAAGCTTGACGAGGCTCCTGCTGCTTTCCTCGAGCGTATGGCGAAGCTAAAAGCTCCGGTGGGCAAGATTCTCATGGATCAGAACGAGATTGCCGGCATCGGTAACGTTTACCGAGCAGAGGTGCTCTTCATGCGTGGGCTATCCCCGTTCAAGCCCGCCAAAGATCTTTCAACCGAGGAGTGGAAGAAGCTTTGGGCACTCACTCACGAGCTCATGAGCCACGGAGTAGAGCACTCCGGCGGGATTGAGACAGTTTACTCCGGTGCGCCGAAGCCGCTCGGACTCCCTCCGGTGATTAAAGCTGCGTGTGCTCGGCGTACCTACGTTTACAAGCGTGCGACACAGCCGTGCGTGATCTGTGGAGGTCCGGTGCGAGCCAAGGACTTCTACGGCCGTATGCTCTACTGGTGCCCGGTAGATCAGCCTCTCCCAGCAGGAGTTGTTGACCCGACAGGCGTTACGAAGTCCGAGTAACTCGCTGCAAGAGTCTGAAGTAGCGTCTCTCGCTCTTACTTCTCCGCACCACGGCCGATTCAGCTGTGGTGCGGAGAAGAGTAGGTGATCAGTGGTTGACGGTGACCTCGAGTTCGTGATCGTACTCATCCACGATGGTGTAGACGCCAGGGTCAGCGACAGCGAAGAGAGTAGTCGACAGTCGCTGAGCAATGCCATTGAGCCCCTCGTGCTCCGACGCGGTCAGTGTCGGACGTGCCTCGAGTCGCTCGTAGCCCTCGGTCCAATCCTTCTCGGCGTAGATCGAGTACTTCTCCTCGAGCAGTTCGATCAGCTGAGTGGTGTCGCGAGCACCGAGTTCGTACATGAGCGGCATGAGCTTGGAAGTGATGGTGACGGTCGGAGTGACGTAGAACTGGTAAGACATGGTAGCCTCCGGAAAGTTTTGGGTCGTCGTTGCGGCGACAAGGCTAACAGTATCACGGACTTGAGCTCAACGCAACACGAAACTACAAAACGGAAGCCGAGGATACCGCTACAGTATCCTCGGCTTCCGTTAGAGGTCAGTGGCCGTTGTGCGTCTCCGGGTCGTCGCAGTTGCACGGCGCCGGGTAGTCGCCGCAGACGATGTCCTTGAGCTGCGGCATGGGGATCACCGTTGCGCCGGAGAAGAACGCGCTGGGGACGTACTTCGTGGAGCCTTCCCCGGCGTACGAATCCTTCGGCTGGAGAGCCTTGCGGTCGTGCGTGGTCGGGTCATCGCAGTTACACGGCGCCGGATAGTCTCCGCAGTAGAGCGCGTCGAAGTCATCGGTGTTGTTCGGTCGGATCTCAAGGATCTCGAGGTCGTTAGCCGCGGCATAAGCGAGGAGTTCAGCGTTGCGAATCCTCTTACCGGCAGTCAGAGAGCCGATGATGATCTTCGAAATGTCGTTCGTCATAGCATCATCATAACCACTATGTGGCTAATTCGCAACATCAGTTTCGTTTTGTCCAGCTCAGAGTTACTTCACACCACGATGCGGGTTCGCTCGAAGCCGCTTACTCCAGAAACCGGTAGCGTCAGCATCTGCTTCTGCGCGCTCGTAGCCTGCGTCCCACTGAGCTTCAAACTCCTTAGTAAGCATAAAAAGCAGCCGCTTCATCCTCTGCGCATGTGTTTCATCGGCAACGGTTGTAACCGACCATACAGTGAGCTTCTGTTCAAGCTCGAGCGGAACAGCGACCGACGGTGCCCACGACTGCTTTGAGGAAAGCTCAATACTCTCCGGAACCTCAAGCTCCGGCAGCATGTCGATGAGACGTTTAGCAATCTGCTCAGCGCCGTAAGGTGTGAGCTCACGGTGAACATAGCGATCGATGGTTACTCCGATGAGAGATTGAGCTAACCTCTCCTCATCGTTGAGCTCGTTGTACTCGCTCATTCGGCGTAGTACTTGTCGTGCTTCGACTGATCGTGCTTCCCGCCGATTTCTTCGCAGATGCTGCAGACAGCATAGGGATTTGTGAATCGCTGCTCGCCGTTCTGAGCAGCAGCGTACCCGGCCTCCCATGCGCTAGACTTAGCGCGAAGCTTGTTGAGATGACGCTCGCGCTCCTCCGGGTTCTTGATCTCGGGGTAATCCGGCTTGAGCTCAGGCTCAAGCTCGAGACCGTCGAAGATGAGAAGCTCAGCCGTGCGCCAGCCGGAGAACACGTAGGGGTACGGCCACCACTGCCCTTTGTCATCAAGCTGTACGAGTTGCTCCGTCTCACTCACCTCGTCGGAAACGATACGGTAGACGCCCTCGACCTCGGGAATGGTCTTGCCGTCCCGCTCCAGCACATCATAGCGACCCCAATCAGTGAGATAGACCCACTCTCCATCGATACGGGCTCGACGCCAGACCTCGTCGCGGTGAGCCAGATCGAGTTCTTCGAGCACACCTTCGACCACTTGGCCGTGCTCGGACTCGTGATCGCGCAGCCTTACGCGCTGTCCGATTTGGTGAGTAGCAAAGCGAAGCATGGTTAGATCTCCTTGACGTTGACAACGGCGATGCGCTCGTACTCAGCTTCGTTACGACTTAGCAGGAAGCGTAGAGCATCGCGCGGATTACGCGACTGAAGCACAGACGCCAGATGATCGGCTTCGGCGAGCTCAGCAGTGTAGTAACCAGCGGCATCGCGCTCTTCGATGAGCTTCATGGCCACGCGGCCGAGAGCAGCGTCGTCCGGGATCGCGTAATAGTCCGGCTCGCCCTTCTCATAGGCAATGAGGATTCGCATGCTTCGACCTTTCGTAGATGTATCGTTAACTGTACACCTTAGAAAGAGCTATAACAACGCCGGAGCCGACGGAAGTCGTGTTAGGATAAGCTTAACAGTAGGGAGTAACCCATGAGCATCGATCAGCCAACCACTGTAGCTCGCAAGCACCGCATCTTCAAGTCGCAGATCGGACCGAATGATCTTTACGATCTTTCGAAGGCTATCCAGCGAGCACTCTGTGCTGAAACCTCAAATGACCGCAACTGGTCCGAGGATGAGCCTCACCGTGGCCACTCAGATGTCGTGGCGCTCATCGTTCAGTACGCTTACGGCGGCACCATCGAGTGTGGCCGTACCAACGGCGTCTACCACTACTGGAACCGGATCGACGGTTACGCCATCGATCTCTCCGGAGCGCCTCACAACGTCGGCGATGAGTTCGTCTATTGCCCTAACGGAGCTTCCAACGGCCTCGTGCATGTAGTGCAGGAGCGCTTCGACTTGCTCTTCGATCGAATCCGGATTTAGTCATGGCTGAAATGTTGGCTCATCGATTCGTAAAGAACGTCGATCGCGACGGAAAGACCTTTGCCGTTGTAGAGTGTGGTTCGACTAACGTCAGTGCCGTCGCCTACTATCCAGAGAACGTAACCTGTCCAGCTTGCCGTGTCATCGACGCGGAGGACCAAGCATACTTCGAGAAAGACGAACGTGAGCGACAAGAACGATAAGAAGCCCGAGTTCAGGGGAGCGCCTGACCTGGAGACTCTCCAAGAGCTAATCCGGTTCATCGACAAGACGCCGGCAGTTACATGGACCGGCAAGGGTGGAGTAAAGGAACGCATTCTCGAGGTCATCGAGAAGCACACCCCGAAGGAAGAGGAGAACACTGATGAGCGCTAAGGTAATTGTAGCATCGATCATCACCCCTGTGCTGGCCATCGGCGTGGCTGGAGCTTTCTACTTCTACGGCATCCCAAAGCTGGATGAGGCAAAGTCAAAACGCGAGCTTGATCAGTCGCTCATTCAGGCAGGAGTCTCGTTAGACAAGGCCACAGAAAAGCTTCCGGATAACACGCTTGTCGGTGGCGCGTTTGTCGGGGAAGGTGATGTTCTATTTACGGACAAGAAGGATAAGAGCATCAGCCGTGCTAACGTAACGGTGACGGATCAGAAGTACCGCATCTACTTCGCCGGCAGCTTAGACCACTACACCATCGAGGTCACTAAGGTGAGCGATGAGCTCATGAAAAGGCCTATCGCTGTTTACGATTCCCGTACCAAGGAAGTCGCTCCTTAAGAAGTAAGCTCGGCTACTCTACGTCCTTTACTGTAGCCGCAGTCATCGAACCACTGGTCGAGCTTCTTGTAGTTCTCTCGTGCTACCTGAAGTTTGGCCGAGGTTTCAGCGTGGGCCCAACCGTTGAGTTCCGGTAGCTTCGCCTCATACTCCACGCACTCCTCCTCGAGACGGCGAAGCATGAGCTGAGCGTTCCGTACGAGTCGACGGCCGCTCACCTCATCCCAGAGTGCTGAAACGACGGCTGATGGCTTAGGGATTCTCTTCATGACTCTATAGTACCGCACCGATAGGACAACCGTGGCTAAAGACAATCTCACTCTAAAACAGACTATCCTCGGTGGAGTCTACGCGCTTCTTCAGGCCGCTGGTTTGGTTGTTTTCACCGTTGGGATTACAAAGCTTCTTCAGGTGTTACTAGGTCAGTAGGTGCGGCGATAGCTTTCTTAGGAAGGAGAGCCACCGATGACTTTCACAAACCGACAGAAGCATAGCTACGCCCACTACGAGGTCCACGACGACCAGCACCGACTCCTCTGGATCGGTGCGCTAGAAACATTTGGCGAGCACCGATTCTTCGCCTACGTCCCAAACTCTGACGACTGGCGTCGGCACCTAGATCTTGAGCAGGAGTTCTACGGAAACAACGAGCTCGTTCACTTCAACAAGATCAGTCGCATCGCTGCAGCTAACCTCATGGTTGATGCTCCCCGAATTGACGAGCGCGAAGGCAGCTGGATTCTTAGCGATCTTTTAGCTCAGGAGAGATTAGCCTTTGGAGACATCTTCTTCGCGCGAGAAGAGAACTCGGTAGCATAATCGTAGCAGATCCCACGCTTTAGCGTTCAGAGGACAATCACTCATGGCTATGATCGACCGCCAGGTACTTCGAGAGCTCAAAGACGAGCTCGAGCAGCGCCTCGGCTTTCCCATTAACGAGGAGCTCGTCGCACAGCTCTTCACGCACAGCGAGACCTATCACGATGCATCAGACTGGGGCGAGCTCGGAGAAGAGCAGAACCAGGAGTTCACGAAGTTCTTCATAGAGCGACTCACCGGCACACGCCCGTCGTCTGATCTCTCCAAGCGCAAAGTGGCTGCACTGTACAAGCAGGCGGCGAAGGCTCAGCCGAAGCTCATCAAGGCGCTTCGTATCGAAGCGAAGAAAGCTAAGTGATCGATGACTCAACAGCAGAAGCTTATATTACCGCAGCAGCCTGCTGAGCAAGCAATCAAGCAGATAAAAGAAGATCAGCCGAAGCATGTGAAGCCGACTCCATTTCTCGATAAGCTGCATCGCTTAGGTTTTATCTTAGCCGGTATCAACAGCAATCAGCCACGAGAGTATCGAGCTCGTGAACGTCAAGCGCTTCATAAGAAGTACGTGGATGAGTACGGTAACGTCCAAGAGCTTGAAAGTAATCAACATTTCTCTGTAGAAGAGCACTTTACAGACGATGAGAAGCTTGTCAAAGTGGTGCTTGTCAGCCGAGCGCGCTATGAACGATTCCGCTATTTCCGCGACAGCTTCTACGCAGAGCCAGGTAAAGTCGCCTCACAGCTAGAGAAAGCTAAGCGTGGTGTCGTTGCTCAGCTTCGCGAGGACGACGCCCTCCGGGCAGAAACCGCTAAAGCTCTCAGACTAACATTCTAAGGAGACAGCATGATGGACGAATCTGACTTCCGCCCTGCCTCGCCGGTACCCGCCGATGAGTTCCTAGCTGATGATGAAAAGCCGTTTACTGAGTTTGGACAGTACGGCGAGGGCCGTCTCGATCTTCGTGTCTTCGATCAGGATGTCTGGTGGGTGGATACTCACGGTACACCTCATCTTCTCGAAGAGATGGAAGATGGCTATCTTAGTAACGTCGAAGAGTTCCTGCTGCTTAACGCTGAGGATTTCCACATGGGTTGCTCCTTACGGTATGCCATCGAGCAACTCTCCATGGTTCTGCCGATGGGAGTCAAAGACGGCTTCGGCGATTATCTCAAGCATCGTATTAATCCGGTGAGCTTTCCGGCTGAGGAGTGGCTTCGCATGACGCCGCTCTTCATGCAGATCCAAACACTTCTAAGCGACCGTGAAACTGAGCAAGAGGACTAGCGGTTAGAGAGGTAGCCGACGACATCAACTCAACCACGTCGGAGGCCTTTCGTGTATCACATCAGCCCAAGCACCGGTAACCCGAACATCTGTCGGGCTCAGGACGGTAACTGCCCTTTCGCTTCGGACGAAGATCACTACGAAACGAAAGCTGAAGCACGCGAAGCTTTTGAGAGCAAGCAGAACGACGCTGCTTCTACGAAGCCACTTAAGAAGGCTCCACAGAAGAACCCCGGTCTGGCTCGTCCGAAGCCTGAACAGGTCGCAACCAATGATGACTCACCGTTTGACGGCCGCCTAGTGAGCGGTAAGGTCTCGCTCCAGGGAGACGCCAAGCCGAGCCTCGCTATGCTTCAAGACGGTAGCATCGAAGTGCTTGAGCCAAAGCACCCGCTTGCAGAAATGACCGAGCACGACAAGGCTGTGGATAAGCAGCGTCGTGAGATGGTGGAGTCGCTCTCAAAGGCCATGCCGCTCGCATCGGTAAAGAACGCCGACTTCCCAATTGATGAAGCTCGCGACTTCATCTCGCGCTACCCCGACTCGGATCTTCAGGATGTGGCCGAGGCCGCCTTCACGAAGACGCTGGCTGGTACGAACATCGATCTCAAGGATCAGCTATTCCGAGCCGCCGCTGAGCGCGGCCAGGGCCTTCGTGGCGCAACACTCAACGAGTACGTAGCCTACGCTGACCTCGTAGAGGTCGTACGTCAGCCAGGTGACGCCACCTCCATCGGAGAGCCAAAGACTGAGCAGGGTCGTGCCGTAGCCGAGGCGAAGAACCCCATGTCTCAGGCGATCTACACTTTCCGCGGCAAGTCAGAGATCGACCCTAAGGTGGCTCGAGACGTGCTCGAGCAGACGTTCCCGAACATGGTGAGCGGCCTCTCAGACGAGGCACGTGCTAAGGTCTTTAGCATTGCTCAGGAGCGTGGTGCTGACTGGGGTGAGACAGTTCAGGAATACGACACCGCTGCTCGTGTTGCGGCCGCTGCGAAGCCGGCTTCTAAGCGCGAAACTCCGATGAGCCTGCCACGTAACTATGAGCAGGCTGCAAACGAGATCAACGATATGGAGCAGGCACGCCGATTCCTCGAGAACGAGCGCACCTACGCCTCCGGTCGAGGAGAAAACGTTCGTGCCACAATCGAAGAAATCTCAGCTGAGCTTCGTGAGAAGTTCTGGGAGCTTCGCTAACAGCTAATCATCTCTAGGCGGCTTCTCAAACGCGGGAAGCCGCCTAGAAGTTTAAGCTCAAAACAGCGCTACGCTCGACAATCCTAGCTCCCTTGCTAGTCCGGGGGAGTAGAGGGGTTCTAAACAGCGATAGCTAGGGTTCTTACGGCGTAGGCGTCAGTTCTGCATAACCGTACCGTCCGAACGGCTACTGGGCTTAGAAAGCTGCTAAGTCTCTTACATTAAGCGTTTGACGTAACCTCTTAAGGCGGTGTACGATGGTTATAACCGCTTCGAAAGGATTAGTCATGGAGAACCTGCTTGCGCTTCAAGAACACCTCGCTCGCACCGTCGGTCGAGAGCTCTGCGGCGATCTCGAAACGGCGCGTGCTCACCTCGCTGTTCTGGTAGGGCTGAAGGCCGCGCTCTCCGGTGAGTCGATTTCGGTCTTCGTCAGCATGACCGAAGCTATCCCCAGAGCCGAAGTTCAGGAGCTCGACGCGATCTTTACAGCGCTTCTCCGCTACGACTCAACGCAGCGGTTCGAAGCTATTAGCTGAACTTCCAGCAACCATCCAATGATCTTTGCACCAGCCGCAGAGGTAACGAGTCGAGGGCGGGATGTAACCCTCCGGCGACTCACCACGGATCGCAGCTATCCAATCGGCTGAGCGAAAGCACGGATCAGCCGGCGTCAATTGGACCTGAGGCGGCGCTTCGTTGCCTAGGACGTTTACGGTCGGGAGCGAAAGATAGTGCTCAAGCGGCTGGTAGTCGTGATAGCAGTCACAGGGAGTACTCACGACGCGATGATGCGTAGGCGCTATCTCGTGCTGCGAGACTGTCTCCAAGACTGTTCTCGATTCAAGTAACTCCGAAGGCGTAGGCATATGAGAGCTATCGCCTGTGTCAACAGATGTTGATGTCACACTTTCCGAGCCCAGAATGGATCCGGGTGAGCCTGAAGATACTCCTCCTCGGTAATCTCTTCACGCTCGATCACCGTCACGACTTTCCGGCGGAAGTAACGTGGGGCCACCGCTGGATCGTTGAACTGGTGCCGAACGCGACGATCAGCAGGAGTAAGTATGAAACGCTCTCCCGGCTGACCTTTACGCTCCGGTCGTTCGTCCGTGAAGTAGACGAGTTCTTCAGACTGGATCTCTACTCCGACTACTTCGTTGCGAGCCGCCTCTTCGATTAGCTCAGAACGCGGTGTGTAGCTCAATGGGGATTCCTCTTTTCGCCGGTGCGCTGAAGCCACTCATCTTCGGTGATTTCTTCACGCTCTACAACAGTCACAGTCTTCTCCACGAAGTACCGAGGGCTCGTGTTCGGATGGCCTCGTTCAATTCGAAGCCGATGCTTGAAAGCCTCATTCACAAATCTGTTACCGGGCGCGTTGTGGAACTCAGGAGATTCATCGGTGAAGTAAAGCTCTTCCGTAGCATCCACAAAGACACCGAGCTTCTCCTTTTCAGCTGTCTGAGCCTGGAACTCGCCTTGGATGTCGTAGCCCACGGTCAGTCCTCGTCTTCTTCGCCGTCTCCGTAATACTTAGCACGCTCTTCAAGGATCGTATCCGTAACGCGGTTGAGCTTGCTGGAGAGACGATCTTCACCGAACTGGCTTCCGCAGTATGAAGGCTGCACCATACGGTTAAGACGAGTCATGGTACTGATGAGAAGCTCGGAAGCCACTAGGTCATCTGCAGTGAGGTGTTTCTGAACATGAAGCGCGTTCTCTTCAGTCTCGAGCTGAACGCATCGATCGATAGACGGAAACTTGATTAACGTCTGACGGACCGCGGCCAACATATCCTTTGAGTAGATGCCGAGCTTTTCCGCTTCTTCGAGCTCCTCTTTACGAGTCTCCACATCGATGGACAACTCCTTCTCGAGGTCTTTCTTAGTACGCTCAAGGCTTGAACTTACGTAACGATCCTTAAGAAGGATAGCGCCCATCTCATCGCTTACTCGCTTGAGGAAGAACATACCGTACATGCTGCCGAGAAGCTTTACAGCGTCCCAGTCTTCATCTGGATAGCCGGGGAGCATTCCGGTGAGATCAGAGAAGATAGCCGTAATCTGCTGGCCCGAGCCGTTAGGATGCCCGTTGACACCTTCCTTCAACACCTCTTCACCGTGGAGAATCGACCAGACACCGCTCTCCATATCCGGGCCGAAGGATTGATTGTGCGTCTTCACGACGGTGTAGCCCCGCCAGCTGTAAGCGTCGATTGCTCCCTCGGGAGCCTCAATGCGCGTCCAGCCGAAAAGCTCAAAAGTTCGATGCTCCGGAGCGTCCCAGCTCGGCTTATCATTCTTCACCGAGTCCGGCATGTAGAGACTAAAGATAGGGCTGTAATCGTCGTAGTATGTACGACCGGCTCCGATGGCCTCGACAACCTTTTCGGCTGGTCGCTTAAAGATCGCCTCGATCGTCTTTGTTACATTGGACTCCTGAATCTCTACCAGATCACCGTAATCCCCATACTTGCCGTAGACCGGCGGTAAGAAGGGCTCGTAGTCATCCGTGGCGTAAATCCGGTGCTTGAGCGGTTCGGCGTAATGATTTGCCTTCTCACGAAGGAGCATAAACCCAATCTCGTCGCCCTCGTGGATCGCGAGGTTGCTGACAGCGCAACCGACATCGAAGCTACCCATGCTTTTCCCTACGTTAGTGGTCCTGGTGAAGTATTTCAGAAGATTTCATCTGGGTCTTCGTCACGATCATACATCCTTTGACGGATAATCGCATCCACGGCTTTGTTTAGCACAAGTGTTGCCCGATCAGAGTTATTTTCTTCAGCCACCATAGTCGGCTCAAATCGCCGATTGAGAGCGAAGAGCGCGAACTCGAGCTTTTTGAGAGATAGCACTTCTTCGGCTGTCAGAAGACTTCGGAAGCTTTCGAGCTGCTGACGAGGAACTATGAGCTCAGACTCCACATAGTCACTACGAGCGTGCTGTAGATAGAGTCTCGCAACGGCTTGAGGTCCCTGATCGTTCAGATTTCGGACCGCAGATAAGAACTCCGGCGATAACTCGAAGAGGAAGAATTTCTCAAGCTCTTCAGTAAGCAAGTTAAGCCGGTCGCTATAGTAGCGCTGGCTCTCTACTAGATCAGAAACAGAGTCCAGTACCTCTGGTAGGAAAGTCATACCACTGAACCGTCGTACTGTAAGCGCTAGCGCAGGATCTGCGAATCCGGGAGCGCAGTAACTCGTCGAGCTTAATATTGAGAGTATGTCGGCCGCATCACCGTGGAAGCTCCGCTCGAAGCGCAGATCAGAGCCTTCGGATGCACGCCAAAGTTGTCTGTCGCCGTTGCTATCCAGAAGAGCAAGACGAATCGACTTGTGACTGTACGCTTTCAGCTCATCGAGCTTCGGATTGACCTTCGCAAAGCCAAAAGAAACAAGCTTTTGCTCGACAGTTAGCTTGTTATTTCTAAGCACCTTTCGAAGCCGTGGCTCGAGGTAAAGGTTGCCGACTTTAGAGTGTTCATCGTAAAGCTTGCGTCTGTCGCCGATCGCGTTGAGCACATCGAGAATCGGCTTCTTAAGATACTCTTCAAGATAGCGTGTAACTCCCGATTCTTCGACATCGCGGAACCCGCCGGAGCCGTTGTAGTGCGCGTAGACCGCCGGTAGATGCGGCCGATAATTCTTGGTTGGTTCTGTATCAAAGAGCTTTGCGGCGGAATAACCGTAGTCAGAGTAGTTATGTGCCTCTATATGATCTAGGATAACCACCCCGACACGGTCGTCCTCTTGGATTTCCAGGTTACTCAGCCCGCAGGCGATGTTGAAGTCTCCCACGCTCTAACTCAACGATCAGAGGGCTTGATGTTTCCCCAGTCACAGGAAGGCCCACCGGAGCGGCTGTCTCCAGCCCAGATGCATGTGACCTCGCGGCCATCCTTCAGCTTGTAGGTAAACTCCTGAGCGGAGAAGTTGTAGCCGTAACGAGTCGGCTGCGAATACGTGCCGTTCTCTTCGCTAGGAGTAGGAGCGCCACCGCTAGCCGGCTGCCCGTCGCTAGCGGCCACATCTTCGGCAGCCGCACAGCCGGAGAGAGTAGCGACTGCGATACCGGTCAAGAGCATGATTGCTGCAAGCTTCTTACGCATCTTCAGGATCCTTTTCGTTGTCCTCTACACCGCCGGCTGCTTTCTGAGCTCGTTCGATGTCTGCTTCGATAAGTCGTTCGTGATGATCGATGAGCTCTAAAGTCTCGGTCACCGTCATCATGACGCCGTCCTCAAAAGCCCACTTCTCCACGTCGCTAGCACTCGTGTCTTCGTAAGCCTTAAGCTTCTGGAGGTGAGCTTTAGTTGCTTCGAGAGCCGGTATCGACCGATCCTTAAGCCTCTTACGAAGATCAGCGATGGTGCTAAGACTGTCTCTGATCTCTTCGCTAAGCTGTCGATCTTCCGCAGCCTTATCTTCGATCGCTGTCTCGTAGCCGATGCGGAACTCCTGCTCGCCCCCGCTCTCCTTCATGTATTCGTCACGCTTTTGAAGGAACTGATAGAACGAGTCTTCCGCCGAATTTGCTACAGCGAGAGTGCTATAGGGAGAATCCGCCTCTTCAGCGGCTATCCCCCGAAGCACTAACCGCAGAACATCGGCCTCGGAGTAGGCTTCGGGAACCGGCGCTAAGAAATCGTCCGGCCACTCGGCGCTCTTGCTTGAGAAAATAGTCACGACTCAATTCTACACCTTTTCGAAGAGAAAACAAACGTTGGCGTTGATTGCGTAGAGTCAGGTCGCCGTGTAGTGTTGCCGTATGGTCAAGTCTGAGAAGCCTAGAGAGAGCGAACTGGTCTTCAAGTATCTCGTTGAGGCTAAGAAAGGCGCGGAAGCTATTAGTCTCAAGGCTGAACTTATCGGAGCTAGTCTCAACGTCACGGTGGTGCGCTACGGCTCGGATGGTCACGGATCGATTTGCACTATCACCGATGAGCTCCGAGAAGCTCTACGCTCTCATCGCGCTCGCTTCTTGCTTCCAGACGGCGGCCCCTGGTACACCATGCACGCTGAGATCACGGACTCTCGCCGGTTACTTACAAACTCATCCGAGCGTATCAACGCATCTTGGGAAGATATGTTGATCGACTTTGCAGAATTTCCAGGCAGTCTGAATGTAGCGCCTAGCTGGCTTAAAGAAGCCTGGGCTCAGGAGGGAAACGTCAATGCCGAATAAGCTGTTTACCGGCTTCCGAAAGCTCTTCGGTGGCGCCGTCGAACCTGAGCTTAAGGTAGAGAGCATACCGGATCTTCATGTGAAGTCGGGAGCTGACCTGATGGCGCACATGGCGCGACTCGACCAGGTTCGAACGCTCTTTAGAGAAGGAGAAACTCACACCGGCGCTGCCGACAGAGATCGTCATGAGGATGAAGAGCTCGACTATCTATTCGAAGGGCGGCAGCGCTTCCACGACGGACTCATGAACCACAGTAAGCCGTGGTACCACACGATCTTACTTAGCGGTGAGACATTTTCAAGTTCAGAATCTTTCTACAGCGAGTTGGTTAAGCGCTTGAAGTTCGGGCCGGTAAGCCCCTACGCCTCTTACCAGCAAACGTTTGACTGGCTTCTGTCTGATCTCGTCTCTTACCTTCCAGAGAAAAGCTTTAGCACTCCGGTGTTCCGAGAGCATGAACTGCGCTCCCTTTCCCCTGCAGCTTTTGATGAGGACAGTATCAAGGCAACCGTCGGCGCTGCCTATCTCAACAACGCAACGCTCGAGTTTAGTTACGCGAATGAGCGACGAAGGTTGAACAGCAACAAGCTCGAAACGCACTACAGACGAGTTAAGGTAAGGGGACTCTACGGAAATCGTGGCTTTAGAGCTTGGAGCCACCTCGGCTATCGTAACTTCCTATTCTCAAAGATGCGTTCAGCTGTTGTAGCGCCTACCGAACAAGCGCTTACTCCGGACGTACTAGTGGTGGTAACGTTTGACGGCGCCGGCGAGACTACAGTCCGACGTGTACTACTCGAATACCCCGAGGCGGACGTACGTAAGAAGCTTGAGGAGGGTAACCTTGGGACTGTTTAATCTAAGAAGGTTCCCTCTTCTCACCGCTGAAGAGGGGTTGAGGCTTGCTGAGAAAGCAGCAGCGAAGAAAGGCGAAAGTCAGGTCGATCAACTCGGCTTCTACGGTGAGGGCGTGGAGTCTTACGTCTACGGAGTCTACACTCCTTCGCGGTATCCTCGACTCATTAAAATGGAGAAAACCTATCCTAGTAGGGCTATGGTTGAGGGTGACCGCTACACCTTACTTCGCGGCGCAGAGTCGTCATTCTTCTCGCCCGAAGAGCAGCGGGTTGTCGTGCTTAACGGTGAAATTGGGAGGACTGCCGAAGGTTTTCTGCAGTACATCCTCAAAGACATTAAGCTCCACGGACTTGGGCTTATGGTCGATCTAGACGACTATCTACGAGCCGCAGCTCGTTTACACTTTCCCACGCGCTATTTTCAGCGGGGGCTCTACGATCTCGAGCTTCGACACGCTCATCCAGCTGCAACCACCTATCCAAGCATCAGAGAGACTATTTTAGCATCGCAAGCTAGCGCGACGCCGATCGAACTCGTCTACCCTACGAAGAACGGTGCTCCTACAGTTCGCCAGGTAGTCGTGAGAAGTGCTAGACAGGAGTACTTCACCGCTGAGCATCAGCGTGGAGTTCGACGTTACCGGTACGATCGAGTTATCTCGTCGCTTCGGCTTATCGGCTTAGCAAAACTTCCACTGGTGGAGACGCCCACTCTCGTGATCGAGTGGAACAGTACTGAGATTCGTGTTACGTTCATGGGACTGACAGAATACATCGGTAAGCTAAAGAGTGGCTACTACGATGACTCCGCAAATAGAGTGTTGGATGAGAAACTCTCTGAGATAAGTGAGACGCTCACCGAGCTCAACGCTCAAAACAAGGCGAACAAAGCTAAGCTTGAGCGTATTGAGAAGGAGCTTAGCTGATGGCGGTTTTCAATCGTAAGAAAGAACACGTCGGGACGCCGCTAGAGACTAAAGCAGTTCTTAATCGAGCGGAGATCGAGATTGAGAAGCTTCAGGTAGCCTCTGAAACGTCGGCGCGGATTAAGGCACGTATCTTTCCAAAAGAAGATCTTGCTATCAGTGAACAGTTGAGCTTCAACCACAACGCTGTCGCTAGCACTCATCTGTACACGCATAGGCTTTACTTCGGAGGTGAGGCCGCATTCGCATCCAAGCAATATCTGGTTCGTCTCATTACCTCGCTCGAACATTCGAAAGAGACCTATCCTGCGAAAGCTATAACGGCCTCGCTAATGGACCCAGCGTTAAACGGAGTTTTCGTGACACGCCGTTTTATGGAGCGTAGCAGTGAGACTTCGCATTCACTTGCGTCCAGTGATCTCATCGTAGGGACCACAAGAGACGCTGGTGCGACGGTGCGTAACACGGTGGATGCTGCGTACAGAAGCGGGGCTCCACTTGATTTTAGCTACAAAGCAGAGGATCAGCCGATCGGCATTCGGAGATCAAACGTGGTGAAACGCGAAGCTGACTACTTCATCGGCGAGCATCATCGCGGTCGGCGTCGGTATCGCTACGACCGTGTGATCGAAGCTTTAGCGGATGGCTCTTCAACTCGATTCGTTCCGAATGAACCGGCTGCTACTGTCACTTTTGATTCCAACGGAGTTGGGTTAATCCGACTATCTTTTGGGAACGATAGTCTCATCTCCGCCGGCGCGATTGACATGCTCAAGAATCTCAAGCTTCAACGCGAAGAGCTCGATCAGCGTATCAAAGATATCGAGCAGAAAATCAAACGAGCAAAGAGGCGCGCGTGAAACTCTTCAAGCGATGGGGTAAGCCGAGCAAAGAGCTCACTCCTACGGAGGAGCTTAAGCAAACTACGGTTCGCGATCAGCCAGCTCACCATAACGACCCGCCAAAGACATTGCGCGCAGAGGCTCATTTTCGAACCCCTCAGCATTTTGACGAGCTCCAGAATAAGCTTACTGTGCGGTACTTTGGCTGGGCTTTCGAAGAGACGAAAGAGCTTTGGACAGCGACTCTAGAAGAGCTTTTAGACAATGACTACGAGAAGTACCCATCGTTCATCGAGGCCTTTGTTCGAGCTAGCAAAAGCTCCGGTGTCCATCGAGCAAGGTGGAACACTGAGCGTTACACAGCCGTGGGACGCAACAGTTTTGAGGTCATGTCGTTGCTTCACCGCTCACCGAAACCGATGGCTCAGTCGGCGATTCGAAGCCGTATTAAGACAAGCTATGAGTCTGATCAGATCAGCGGTATCGAGTTCGTTTACGTGAACGACAAAGGTCGGGGGCCGGAGCGGCATCTCCATCGTGCGTGGCTACTGAGTATAGACGAGATCGGTTTTGACGTTGTGGAGGCTCGAGGGCGCCGGCGCTATCTCTATGAGAAGGTACGATCGGTAGGAGTTATGATCGAGCCGAACACAAACTTTGATGAGACACTGGTGACCGTAGACTTTAGCAAACCGTCGCGCACGGCGACCATCGAAACCATCACCACCACTAAGGTGATCGAGCAGGTTACAGCTCGCCTCAAGCGCTGGACGATGAGCCGTGATTAACAACAGCTACTTCATTGACGATGATTTTCCGGACCACGACTATTACAGTCTATATGACTTTGAGCAGGAGCCCAACGGCTTTACGAAGTTTCCGTTCCGTCACTCGGTGCGTGGACGAGCAGGCTTCGTCCAGAGAGTGCGGTTCTTCGAGAACAATCAGCAGACGGCGGCGACGGCGGCTCTCATGTTCCCTAGAGCCACCATGCTGTCGCCTAGAGTTGAGGAGTTCTCCTTTAGTCTCTTCGACGCTATAGCGAAGAAAGAGCTCATCAGCTCCGGCTTTCGTGCGGTGCGATCTGGAGCGACTGAGTACACCGTCGGCTCCATAGCTCATGGGCACGAGAATAAGAACACCGCCTCTATCAAGCATCGCGCGAAGCTCTCCTACGAATCCGGTTCGGTACTCGAGCTCTCATACCGGTCTGGAGAGTACCTGCGGATTAAGCGTGGACTCGTGGTGAAGCTCTATGATGATGGGCTGTTACTCCGCTCGCCCAACGGTTACAGACGTTATAGCTACGAGCGACTCAACGCCGCAATGTGCTACACCGGCGAGCTGGGCAAGGAGCTCAGCGAACTCGAAGTAACTCTCTCCTACCGCAGAGGAGGCTTAGGCGAACTAACTGTCCGAGATGTCTCTCCGGGCATCGAAGCATTTACGGAAGCTGTAGCCACCTACGAGCGCGATGGTAGAGTAAAGCCGAACGCTCGCAGGGGTGTCTGGTTTATGCGGCGTCTTAGAAAGACAGGAGACTGAGCTTGGGTATTTTTAACAGACGACCGAAAAATGAAGATCCGCACCCGAGAGAGTTCAGTAAGTGGATTCGCCACTCCTTCCCTCTCCCAAAGGAAAACGCCTTTAAGAGCGTTCTTACCTACGAGCTTAAGCCGGAAGCCGCGTTCAAAGTTGCCGAGGCGATAGCTATCGCCTCGGCTCTTGCACCGGAAAGATCGCTCGATAAGATCGCTAAAGACGTTTCAGTCTCGCGCCTCACCGGCACCTCGCTCGGGATTTTCAGATCATCACCCCATGACTTTGTACTCGGCTCGCGGTACCACTATGTCCCTCGGTCGTTTCCCAACTCCGACATGCTTAAGTTGAGCGGCCATCCAAGGATTCGAAGCGCTCATCTTCCCTACGGTAACACTGTAGAGATTTCCTACTGGAGAGACGGCTTCTTACAGATTCGCAGAGGAGTGGTGGTGAAGTTGTACGACGACGGCATCCTGCTGCGTACGCAGCGCGGCTATCGACGCTACGCCTACGCGAAGATCCACGCCGTAAGTAAAAGCTACGAGGGCTCTGCTGAGTTCTTTCGAGAGATGACCGTTACAGTCGAGAGAAAGATGACCGACACTATTCTCCTAAGCGCGCCGCGTGACGGTGAACAGCGACTGAAGCGCTTCGTCGCGCAGCTCGCAACTCACCAGGAAGCGAAAAGCTCGTGAACCGCTACGATCTTGACACTGAAGAGGAACTTTTCCAGCAGGCTCAGCGCGAGGGTGAACTCATGAAGCCCTCCCGTACGCTCAAGACTTTTGACACGTACTACCGAGAGATGACCATCTACGGTGTTCGATGGGGTAAAGCCACCGACATACTGAATGAGCTTTTCGGGAAGCTCATTTACACCAACTCCTACGGACCGAATGAGTTTGAAGAGCTCATGACACGCAAGAGCTCCGTAGGAGGGCTCAAGATCTTTAGAACTCAAAGCGCCGAACTTGAAAGCCGGCGCGGAACATTTCTCATCGCGGACAAGCGCCACAGCGGTGGGGAGGAGACCATAAACGAGGTTCGTAAGAAGCTCATGCGCGCCGAGGCACGAAGCGAGCCGGTGCAGTTAAGCTTCCAGGATGGAGTCTATCGCGGTCGAGACAACTTCATCACGGTTCGTAGCGGCTTTGTGGCCGATGTGGATGAGACATCGGTCCTAGTGCGCTCTTTACTCGGCTACAGACGCTACAAGCTCATGAATGTCCGCACGGTAGCGGTCGGTGACCGAAACGATCTTGAAGAGCTCAACGTCTGGCGCTACAGCTTTAAGGCGGAGCGTGAAAAGACGTATCTAGTTCAGCGCGGGTATCGGTACGAAGACATCTTTGACCTCCGTCAGAAGTTTGTGAACTACAAGGACTGACATGCTTGCGTTCTCAAGCTTTGTGGTGTACCATGAGCATGTAAAGCGAGTAACTCAGGAGCTCCCGTGAAGCCGTTCTGGCGCCGTAAGAAGGAAGAAGCTGTTCTTTGGGCAGACGAGACTCCTCAGTCAAGCGTTGAGCCGCATGAAGTTCCAGAGGCTGAAGCTCAACCACGAGTAATCCCTGCCCCGGAGATCACTCAGAGCAAGCTCGAGTTTCCCGCTGCCGATCCTAAGCCTCTTCCAAAGAAAGCTAAGCCGTTCGTCGGCCGTCAGGCTAGTCCGGGAGAGCTTTTGGTCAAGCGTGATCGAATACTCTTTGCAAAGTGGAAAAACGAGACCGAGCACAGCAACTACAGCTACACTTTCCTTCTCGGTGGTGTCGACTACGAGGTAGCGTCGTTCGTCGCCGAGAAGACGCTTGAGCGACTTCAGGATGATCCTTCGAAGTTCCTGGCTCCTGAGTACGCTGAGTACACGCAGCTCACTTCTCGTCATGAGCCGGTACAGCGACTTATGGTGGCTTTCGTTGAGGCCACCATCGGCGCTCTTCCTTACTCCACTCTTCATCGTGTTTCACACACGGCTTTTGAACTTCGTGCTACAGAGCACTCTTCGAAGCGTGACGAGATTGAGGCTACAGTCGCATACGCTGTTGAGCGCGGAGTGCCGCTTGAGTTTAGCTACACAGTCGTTCGACGTAAGGCCGAAGAGACACACATCCGGCGTATCAACCCGGTGAAGCTCTACAAAGACGGCTTCCTCGGTCGAAACGTGCGAGGCCTGAGGCGTTTTAACTACGACCGGATTAACAGTGCCGTAGCCGAAGGTAAGCAGGCTGCTACCGTAGGCCAGGAGTACATGCTCACTGTAGAATTCAAAGCCTCAGGCACGGTATCACTCACTGTAAGTGTGGTGGGGCTTCCTGACATGGAAAGTCGTTATCTTCGAACGGGGAAACGCTCATGAGCTATCTTAAGGATGTCTTTGATCGTTTCAAGCGGGAGGCTTCGACCCAGACATGGAAAGAGGGGACCTGGAGTTTTAGAACGGTTGAGGGTAAAGCTTTCGGCTTCGACCCGCAGAGAGTAGCCGGCGCTAACGACGTTCGAGAGTCGCGCCTTTACTTCCCATCTCGCAAGCTATTCCGTGACCTTGAGCTTGAAAACTCTAAGGTGGAGTACGTCTTCTTCGGAGAGCCCGCTTCAGAGGTAGAAGCTTTTGCGGAAGAGCTCAGAAGCGAGCTTAACGCTCTTCTCGGTCGTCAGTCAGACACGCCTCTAGCCACCTTTAAGCGTATCGTTCATCAGATCGAGGAACGACGGCTTTCGTCCAAAGCTTTCTCTGTCATCGGCGAGCACCGGTACGAGCTTACGACGATGGTCCCCGGAGGAGTAACTGCAAGCCAGATTCGTCTAACTCTGGAACGAGCCCTAGAGACAAGTGCCCCGGTCTACATTCTCTACAAGGCTTCTCACCGCGAGGAAGAGCCTTACCCTACGCGCACTCGACGAGTAAACGTGGTGAAGATCGGGCTTAATAGCTTCCAGGGGAAGACAGCAAACGGTTACCGAAACTTCACGCTCGACCGCATCAGCTTCGCCGTTGTCGAGGGCAACGAACCGAACGAGGTCGGTTACGAGCTCAAGCTCACGGTAGAGCTCAAGCCCGGTAGGAACGCCAAGAGTGTTATCACGGTGAGCAAGTACGGTGTCCCTAGCCTTCTCGAGCAGCAGCTTTCGGAGGAACTATGAACGAGCTTATCAAGTTCTACACTCGCGGCCCGATGAAGGGGCTGGCGGGCAGGACACTTGAGATTCAACTTGTTGAAGCTAACGCGCAGCAGACCATGAGCTTTCTCGAGGAGTTCTTCCTATCGTTACTTCGCAAGCGGCGGATCACGGTAGGGAATTTAGAGTCATGCATAAGAAAAGCAGTCTACGACAGCGAGAACGTGCTTTTTCGTGGTGGAGAGGTTCATAGCTACTACAAAAACGGCTTGACGGAACTCTCCTACGCTTTGCTGAAAGACTGGATACACGTTGAGGCCGATCTCAGGCCCACCCAGCAGCAGATTGTAATCGCTGAAGCCATTCGTACCAACGGTTACATCACGTTCCTCTACGGAGACGAAGAGCTCCCGTACCACGGGCGACCGACCAGGCTTCGCGAGAACGGATTCCAGCTACGCCACAGCGGCGGGTATCGAAACTACCGCTTTGACTCCGTTAAGGAGCTACGCGCGGCCTCTATCCGGTCAAGATCGGACAAACTTTCAGATCTGCACCTCAACGGTGTGCTGAGTAGCCCGGTTATCAAGCTTCGCTTCGATGACGAGGGATCCGGCAGCGCGCTCGTCCGGCTTGCCTACGCTGACAAGAATCCACCGGAGTACGTGCGAGAGTGGTCGTACGAGCGCATAAAGCAGAACCTGCACTGGGTGCCGGTGGAGAGCCCGATCTACGAATCGTACGTTGCAGAAAGTAGGGCGTTGTGGCAGATGTAAGAAACTTCCAAGACGAACTGGTCGAGTTCCGCATGGAAAGTCCGGTAGAGGACATGCAGCCAGGCGCAGTTTACCGGGCTATTATCTTCGATGTTGACCATGCTGAAGCTCGCGAGGTGGCTCGATTACTTTTCAAGCAAATAGTCAACGTTCATCGCACAAACGAAAGAATATTCGACCACTTCTTCGCTGATAGCTTGCAGAGCGCCGTAGCGAAAGCTAGCCGACAGCGAGGTGGCTATAAAAATGTCCGTGTATTGACTACAGGCAGTCATGAGTTTCATGCAGCCGCGTTTGACCTACGCAGGTGGTACGATCCTAGCGATTCTCCAGCAACAACTGCGAGGAGAAAGCAAAAGCATCTAGTACGAACACTTTGGCATGCTCTAGATACGAATACTACGGTCAACCTACTCTACGAAGGACAGCGAGGCGGCTTACGAATCCATACGGTACGACCCGCAAGGCTCTACAATGACATGTTCTATGGGCGTCACGGCGGAGGGCTACGTCGCTACAACTACAATCGGATTGATGAGATCAACCCAAGCACCGAGATGAATCCTCCGATGATCGACGGCTTCCCAACACAATTTGTCTTCACCGTGACGTTTGACGACGAGATGAACGGAACACTTCGGATTAGTCAGTATCGTGCTGAGCCGCAGTATTACCCCTTAGAGAAAACCGGCTTCACGCGCTGGAGTCTGAAGCGCGCTGATCGACTCTGGATGCCTCTGCGTTCATCCGGCGGTTTTGTGAGCGAGGGCGTATGAACGAGTGCATGAACTTTCAGCTTGCACGTCCGGTGGCTGGCCTGAGAGAACAACCGAGCTACAGCATCGTTCTTTCAGACACGAAGCCGACGGATGTTCGAGCTTTTGTAGAGCGTCTTCTCACTACTCTTCTCAAAGAGAAAAAGCTGAACGTCATTAACCTCGACCAGGAGTTCATGGATCGTCTAGTACCTTTCGCGGCCAACAAGAGCTTTAAAGGGGTCACACGCTTTACACGAGCGGGCTTCCGAAAGCTCCAAAGCTACACCTTCAAGAGTCTGTACAAAATGGCCACACCGCAGTCTGAGGATGAGAAGCTCAGGTTACTGCGTAACGCTGTAGAGAGCGAGTCTGAGGTAACGTTCATTTACGGCGATCAGCGCCAGAGAGTCAACACAGTGCTCCCCGTGAAGCTTCATAAACAGCACTTTCTAGGCTTCCACGCTGGCGGGTTTCGGAGTTTCTCATACCAGAAGGTGACGGCCATTAAGCTGTCTGAAACGCCTGGTGCGGATGATTGGGGTAACTTCTCCGAACCTGAGATTACGATCACGTTTAAGGGACAAGACAGTGGACACGTTCAGCTTGGAGCATACAGACGAAAGCAAGATAACCCAACCCGGCTCACAACGTTCAACAGAGCGACGCTTAAAGCTAAACTAATCTGGAGTCCACACAGCTCCATCGACAGACTGATCTAGGTAGAATAGGCCCGTGACCGATCAAAAGCAGTTGCCGAGCTACATGCCGGCTACGATTGCATACCTGCCTCCGGCTCCGATACAAGGCGCTAACGAGAGCTTAGATGTAACCGCTCCCTATGTTCTAGCCAACCCGATCATCGTGGGCTATTCTGAGCGGGACTTTAGACGATCGGTTAGCTTCATGCTCACCGGCGCATCAGACGAGCTCGCTGAAGAGTTCGTCAAGGAAATTCTAAACGAGCTTCGGCAGAAGAAACTGCAGTTGCGTGCTGATTGGTTCTACGGCTGGCTCACTAGAACAGCTTCTAAGACGGCTAGTCGGCTGTTCCCTGGGCGTGATTTCACTCTTGAAGATAGCGCGGGAGAACTGCAACTAGCCACCACCGGAGCCGTGGCTACCGAGGAGGCTGCGATTCAAGCGACAGTACAGGCAGCAACTGACACTGCCGCGCCTCTCGAGTTCGTCTATCTGAGCTCCCGTTCTGGAAAGGCGTTCCAGACGCTTCGGAGAGTCAACGTGCTTAAGCTCTACCCCGACGGCTTCCTAGCGAAACATGCTCGAGGTTATCGACGCTACAGCTTCAAGCGTTTGAGCCACGTTGCTGTCGGGCGCTTTGCGGAGACCGTCGGCCACGAACCAGTGGTAACCGTTCATCACGAAGCTTGGAACTACGGCCTCGTTACACTCGAAGCAGCAAAGGGGGAGCTCAATGATGGTTAAGCTTTCGCCAGATATTTCTGTCAAGGCGTTCAAGGGGATGACCAAGGTCGATCCGATGAGCGGTGGAGTGATTCACATGGTAGACGTGACCGGCACCCAGACTGAGAATCTTTTTGCACCGTATTTCCGCTTCTTCACGCTTCGCACACCTGACGAAGACTTTCCTGGCTTTCAGCGGCGCATTGTCTTGTTAGGCCAGCCAGAGAAAATCGGTAGTCAGTTTATCGATGATCTGCAAGAGTATCTTCAAACCGAAGGAGCATGGGGGAGTAAGCGTTTCAACTCTGAGAACATCAGCGAGAAGATCGGCGGCGTTCTAGCGACGCTTAACAGAAAGCTCTTTCCTATGAAAGCCTTTATTCGCTTATCGGCTGAAGAGTACCAGCTTTTCCACCTTGCTGAGCCGGCGCGTGAGCAACGTGACATCCGAGCAACTGTGCAACGCTCCTACGAGCAGAACACTCCGCTCGAGTTTCGCTATCAAGCCAGAGGCGATACGCCGGGATTCATACGTAGAGTAACGGTGCGCGGCTTGAACGAGACAGGGTTCAAAGCGAAGCATGCGCTTGGCTATAGACGTTACCGCTGGGATAGAGTTGAGGCTGCTACGTCTGAAGCTTTTAAAGGTGGGGTAGGACGAGAGCTTGTTGTCCACGTAGACGTTGACGCTAAAGGGGAAGGCCGTATTGCCCTTACAACAGTCGGTCAAGAATTCGTTTGGCCTGAGCGAGAACGCTCAAAGCGACGCCGTAGAAATCGGCGACGAAGTTGAGCTCAAACAATCGATTCACCAAGCTGTTTCAAAGCTTGACGTTAGCTCGGCGCTCAGAGACACCGCGCGTCGGTGCCGATGAATCTACCACCTGGGTTCGGCTTGATGGACTGAACATAAAGCTTAAAACTTTCCCAGCTGTACGTCATGTTGGTGATTCGTTTGATGAGCAGTTTTCTCTCTACTTAACCACCAAAGGCCCCACTAGACTACATCCTAAGCTTAAGCTTGAGGTTATCTGTTTAGCCGTGCCGCCGGAGGTAGCAGGTATGTTTGCCCTTGATCTTAGAAAGCTACTCGAGACGAGAGCAATTACTGACGAGCTTAGCACTAGCAATGTGACGCGAGCTATCTATAGCGCAGCCGAAAATAACGTACTCAATCTTACGCTCTCAAAGCGTAGAAGACGCTATGAGCTACGACCGGTAACGTCACCTTGCAAAACAGTCGAAGCATCGGCAGCTGCCTTTGAGTCGCTACGTCGTGAGTCGCGCATACTCTTTGAGTACAGCCTGGAAAAAGAGCTGCTCTCCGGGCAGAACACGCTTACACACTGGGGCCAGGTAGTAAAGCTCTATGAAGGCCGTAGTCCCGGTTTCTTACTTAAGAACGCCGGCGGCTACAGTCGCTACCGGTACGCAAACGTGACATCGGTGGCTCTTGAAGAACCGGGTGGAGCCGCACCAGAGGTCACTCGAGTAGAGTACGACTCCTCAGACCAAGCGAAGCCGTTGATCCGTTTAAGCGCCTATCACTCAAGACAGGACCAAGCATGAGTAACAAGCAGTCTCCTCTACGTCGACTTACGCTCGGACAGAAGCCGAATCTAATTCTCGGTTTGGTCACTCTTATGCTTGCCGGTGTTCTGGTCTTCTTCGGAGTGATTGGCTACATCGGATTACAGCAAGGGAAGGACTCTGGCTTCCTTACAGTGGTCGGTCTCGCCGCAGGGCTCTTCACAGGAATCTTCGCGATAGCGCACTTAAGCTTCGCAATTCTCGATAGAAATAGCCTTCGGGATTCATCAGGAGTCCCCAAGGAAGCCCGGCTCGATCAGTGATATTTGAATCCGGCGTACAAGCAATAGGGGGAACGGTGAAGAACGAACGAGATATCAAGACGATTCTCACGACACCGGTTCCAAGTCCAGTCTCAGGCCTCGTAGCCATCGTCTTCGCGGCTACACTATTCTGGTTTACGCTCATAGCGTTCGCGGCTCTCTGGTCCGGCTCAAGAGCTCCCGGCGCGCCGGCCATCATGCTCATCGGTGGCTTCGGCGGAGTGCTCGCGTCCATCTACGCTGTGGCACAACTGTCTCACTGGCGCTCCGAACGGCGTAAAGCGCGCAAGGAATCGGCAAAGAAGCTCTGACTGTTAGAGACCTCTTCGGCGATAGTTAATCGTGGCGGCTTCGGCGGCCGTTGAGATCTCAAAGAGGAAAGAGTACCCTTGCGCGCAACCCACGGTTTCATCTTGCTCCCCGATAGGAGCACCACTATCGAACTGGCCCGCATCGGTAACGCCGTAGCCGGCGACGAGCTGCGTCTCTCACCAGAGTACTCGCCTCCGTTCCTAGCTATCGGCCGTTTCGAAGGTCGACCGAACGCAAAGCACCGTCAGGCCTTAGAGGCACTTCAGGCCGGGATCCATCGTGAGATTGACACACTGTTCTCCGGCATCGCTATTGACGAAACCGTAGAGGATGGCTTGCAGAAGGTGTTCCTACGGCTTGAAGAGCGACCTTGGCTAGCCAAGCTTCGTAACACTGCCAAAGCCTCGGTAGGGAGTGAACTCGAGACTGACGACGCTCAGGTTCAAGTGGCTATAGCCAGAGAAGCTGTAGAGCCGTCTAAGACAGCGTTGGACCGCGGCCGTGTGCGTTTTCACAGCCTGGCGTTAGCACAGCTTGGAAACGCTGGTGAACTGCGCTCTATCACAGCTCAGATGGCGCTTCCGGTCTCCTGGGACTGGTGATCAGTCGGTAACCACGAGGAGTACGCCTGCAGTCGCGTCGACCTCAGCTCCTGGGAGTGGCGTAGTTTCCTGAATCGTTAGACCTGGCCGTGCTTCAACAGTCACTCCGTTTGGATCAACAAACCGTAGTCGTGCGCTAGGAGCAAGACGTAGGATGGAAGTACCAGCATCGGTAGTGGTCATGCCTACAACGTTCGGCATGGTGAACGTCTTCTTGGGCTCACCGCGAGTGTCCAGTGGAGCCACCGGCACCTGAGTAGGAGCCTGTGTAGCTGGAGCTGTCGGCATAGCTCGTGAAGGAGCTTCGGCAGTGGCGGAGGCAGACGTAGTCGGCTTCGACTTGCTTTCGTCAGCATGACCTCGGAAGTAATCGAGCGCTACAAGGCCGATGATGATGAGTAAGAGCGCGATAGCGAGTACCGCGACGAATGTAAAGAGCTGCGATCGAGGCTTTCGTGGTTCGTCAACCGCTTTATCCACCGGATCAGCATCCGCAGGCTCACCAAAATCTGCACGCTCAGATCGATCCGTCTTCTCTCGAATCTCGCGGGGCAGATCGTCTTTCTCGGGCATGCTAGCCTCCTTTGACGTATACTACCAATAGCGAACGGCCGCAAGCTTCAGAAAGAGCTTGCGGCCGTTCTTTCGTTTGTTGTCTTACAGCTGGTCGTCGTCCAGGTCGCTCTCATCCTGAGGGAAGTGCGGACCGTCGTGCCACGCATCCACACGAGCCTGGAACTCTTCATCCACGCGCTTCTGGATGAGCCGGTTGGTGATGACCGAGGTCACGTCGATGGCGGCCTGCCAGGCATCTTCGACCGAGTCGAACTTGCTCTTGATCGCCTGGTAGACCGCGTTGATGTCGTTGTCGTCGTAGAGGGGTGCAGCGGTGGGAGGATTGGTAGCCATGAGAGTAACGTTACACCTCTTTCGAGTTGTGCGCAACGATTACCGGCGACGAAGTTTTGTCTTTAACCAGAGCCATAATTTGCTTGCTTTTGCACGAACCCAAGCCGTAAGTCTACCGAAGAATGGGAACTCAAGTCCGAGAATAGAGACGCCGAAGAAAACGATGAGCCAACCGGGGCCAGGGAGCGGGATAAGAACGATTCCGACAAGGATCACCACGACACCGGCTACAATCACACCGGCTTTGTGTGCTACTAGCACCGATGTGTGCTGCTTCGAAACCCACTCGCGATAGCGGTGGTAGCTTTGGCCTCGAGTCGTAGTGTCCTGTTCAATCATCGTTAGGGATATCGCCGGAAGCTCTTACGCCTCACGGCGAGCAGCCGAAGCCACCCGCCGTGAGAAGAGTGTTACTTGAGGAGCTCCAGAAGGGCCTCGCGATCCACCGGCTTCTTCTCGGTCTTCGCACCGTGAGCCGAAGCCCAGGCCTTAGCGAGGTCACCGAAAGTAAAGCGCGGTCGAGCAAGCTCGTCATAGACGATGCTTCCGATGGAGTCATCGTTCGAAGAGGACGATCCGGCGAGGGTGGATCCGTTGCTCGAGTCGATCCAGAAGATCGAACCGCTCTCAAGGTTCACCGCGAACGGCACGGCCTGAGTAGACTTGGTAGTCGGGTGGAACGCCGTGGTGAGCGAACGCGGGTCGAAGACCTCACCCTTCTGAGCCGAGCTACGGAGCATAGCACCGGCGATGAAGTCTACCGAATCGATCGGCCATCCAGAGTAGGACTGAACCGTCATGGCAGCCCACTTTGCTCCCGGGTACTTCTTGAGAAGCTTCGGGATGTTCACGTCGAAGAACTCCGGAGCGGAGTCGCCCGGGTAAACGTGCTTGTCACCGGAGTAAGTGCTCCAGGCACGCTCGGTAGACCAGGTGTCCCAGGTAGAGACCGAAACCTGGTTGAAGTCCTTGTCCAGGATCACCACGCCGATGTCCATGTATCCAGCGTGCGACTGGTTGTTGTTCCAGTGGCCAAAGACTCGGAGTACGTCACCAGCACCGACGAGACCGATCTCCTGACCACGGTCAAGCGTACGGTCAGCCGTCGATGCGTCACGACGCACGAGCGGAACGGCCACGGTGCTCTCGACGGCCACCGCACCGGTCGGTGCCGGCATCTTCGAAAGAGCCTCGGTGAGAGCACTGCGAAGTCCGTCGAGGACAAGCTTCAAGTGCTTCTTCGAGACCTTCTGGACAGCCGAACGGTCCGTCATGGTGTTGGTGAGGCCGGCGACACGAGTCACACGAGCGTGATCGTCGTTGGCGGAGAGAATCCCGTTGTAGGACGAGATAAGCGTGCTCACCGCGGCCGCGCCGGCGGTGTTCTTCAGAGCCTCGGCGAGGACCACAGCGTCATCATCCTTGCGGACGAGACGAAGCAACGCCACCACACGACGAAGCAAGTTACCCGGCTGGTGCTCAGCGAGAAGGCGCGTGGCCTTCTTCACCTTGCCCTTAGCCATGGCCTCCTCCACAAGGGAGTTGAACGTACGGTACTCGATGTTCGAGTGGACGATGTCAGCCGCACGACGCTGTGCCTCAGAGAGGGTGAAGTCGTAAGGGTGGACAGTTCGCATAACTCGACGCCAGAGCTCCTGACGCGCCACGAGCTTGTCAGCGTAGTATCCGCCGGTGAGCTCACCGAGACGCTCGACGATGGAACGACGAACAGCTCGCGAAAGCTTCTGCATCTTCACAGCCCGGAAGTTCCGATCGGCCAGGTTCTCGACAGCGGTGAGGTAGTTAGCCTCCCACTTCGGAGCCGAAGCCTCGGAAGCCACGATGAGCACCGCACGAAGAAGCTGGTCCGCGTTCTTGACGAACGGCACCACAGCGCCGAGAAGCTCATCAGGAGTGAACGACTGGAGCTCGTGTACCAGCTTCACAAAGGTCTGGATGTTCTCGCCGTTCTTAGCCGCCTTAGCGATGGCTGAGATCTCGTCGAGTGTCACGTGCTGCAGCTCGAGCGAGCCGCGAAGCAACGTCTTGTCATCGTCCGAGAGAGCGACCGGATCGGTTACCAGCTTCTCGGTCATCTTTCGTGCGGTGGCCGCTGCCGGAAGGACCGTCAAAGCTCGAGCGTTACGAAGCATGTCCTGGAGCGGAAGGCCCTCCCGAACCACCGTCGGGTAGTTCGGCAGGAACACGCCGGCGGTCCAGTAGTGCAGGATCTGCTCGACGAGTAGAGTGAGCGTGTCAAGGTTCTCAACCTGCTCCGGGAAACCCGGGTAGATCGGCGTCATGGCACGATCGGCTCCCACGACGGAGCGAGCCTCCTTGAGCGCGGAGGCGAGAGCGTCACCGGAGAAGCCGGAAAGCTCCTTCGGGGTGACGATGAAACCGAGGTTTGCGAACTCGAGCGCAGCTGCCTGAAGCAGGTAGTCCGGCGAGTCAACATCCTTCTTGGTCTTCACAAGGATGCCTCGACGGAGTGCAGCCTTACGGTAATCGTTGGTTAGCTTAGCCATAGGGATTGATCCTCTATCTACTAGGGAGCTCTAACCAAAATGGGAGCGCACGAGGCGCTCCCAAAAGAGGTTGTAGCTCAGGAAAAGGGAAACGGTGTGAGTTCGCCAAAATGAAGTAACCGCTTCAAGGAGCCTGATGAGACTACTATATCGAAACTTGAGTGTTTCACAACCCTAAGCCTAAAGAAAACCGTAGCTCCCTTATATAATCAAGGGAGCTACGGCGTGTCGCTGAGATTTGCTTATGACTTAGCTAGCTTGCCGGTCCACGAAACACCGGTCCAAAGCTCAAAGCGTCCATCAAAAGTAGGCGACGGATAAAAGCCTGGGCCATCCATACGAGTAAGAGGCTCACGCTCAACATTCCCGCTGATGTCGAGAATCCAGACTGAAGAGTAATCCCAACTGAGATTACCACCGCCAACTGTGCTTTGGGTCCAACGGTCTTTTCGGGCCCTGCCAAACTGAAGCTGAACAGTGGTGTATCCTTGCTGAAGCTCCTCGTAGACACGGCGCTGTACGCGAAAAGCAAGCCCAACGATCGCTGCAAAGCCTCCTATGAAGATTACCGGCACCGCCAAGCCGGCGCTGGGAGAGCCTTTAAGCAAGCTCGTTGCGACTATAGCAAGCATGAACAAAGCTGCACCGGCTCCAGCTAGCACGATGAGAAGCTGTTTCGCGTTGAGCCCGGGTAGCACATTCGGCGGCGAACTTGTCTGCGCGGGAGTCAAACCGGCAGCCTTAGCAGCTGCGTAGCCTGGGGCGTCTGCCGGGCGAAAATTGTCAAGCGCAGCCATTGAAACTCCTACATCATCCCCGCTGTTCAGCGGCAAAGATTCTATCGCCCGGGAGCAGCTTCAGGATCGAGCTCTAAAGCTACCGCTACAGCATCAGCATTGACTGTGCGGGGCCACAGGTTGCCGTCGTGATCGCGTGCCACCGACTCAGCAAAGGTACGCGGGCCGGGGAGAAGAGCTCGCACCGCGGCTTCGTGCTGATCGGCCTGAAGAAGCGCATCGGAAGCTTCTCTTAGGAGCGCAACGGTACGGTGGCGCCGATCATCCTCCGGCGCTCGCATAGAGGCTAGATACCATTCGTTCGACAGCGATTCTAGCTCTTCACGAAGAGCTTCTCGATCGATCTTCTCATAAGTCATGAGTGTCTCCTTCAATTTCGAGCCGAAGCTCATCGGTCTTGCGATGAAGCGAGTTCGCTGTTTCTCCAAGCGGCTCAAGGCGACGAGAAAGCATCTCGTAGCGCACCGCATCGCCGACACTCTGGTAATAGAGCGAGAGTTCAGCGACGAAGACAAGACCGTCGCCAAGAGACAGAGCATGGAACGTCTCAAAAGCTAGGCGACGCTGCTCTCCGTCCGGCATTGGATAGAGCCTCTTGAACAGTCGATGCCCGGCGTCGCTTCGCAGCCGCCTCGGCTCGCTACTATCCATCACTTTAACGGCGTGGCCTAGGTCCGGCATTCGAGGCCAGTTCGCCACCTCGAGAAAGAACTCATCATCCGGCGCTACCTGGAGTGCGGCGTCGAGCAGATTCTTCTGAACCACCGCTACAGCAGCCTTAGGATCTCCCTGCTGTCTCCAACCGGCGTACGGTTCGTAGGAGGAGTAAGCCGCCTGAGGCAGACTGAAAACAGAGTCTGGGTCCGTTACTCTAAGAAGATGATGAGAACTAGCTTCGTTGGGAGTCGCCACCACAAAGCGCTCATCTCCTACGGTCACCACCGGGTCAAAGTTGTTGAACTCAAAGCCGACTTGGTCGAAGTAGCCGTTGAATCCGGTGATGGTCTTAATCAAGCGTAGCCGCCGGCTTCTTCAACCTCGAGCGCACCTAAGACCACATCCGGACCATCGATCTTGAGCACGTCGATCGGCCGTGCCCCGCTGAGAAAAGCGTTTGAGCCCATGAGCCAGTCGTCCACGACCGACGGCGGCCAAATCTCTTCAGCTCTTGCTCGAACGAGAGCCAGGTTCTCTTCGTAGGTAGCCATGGTCACACTCCTCAATTAATCGTGACAGGCTATCGTACCTACTCTTTCGGCGCCCGAGCGAGGTTGTCGCTGAGCGCCGAAAGAAGGGGATGGAGTGTTAGACCGAGGCCGGGATCACCGTGTTGTCGTAGCAGATGTAGACGGTCTTCACGCCGTCCACAACCGCGGTGATAACACCGTCGAGTCGAAGTTCGTTCTCACGAAGGATCGCGCCGAAGCGCACGAGGTCTTCTCCGAGCTTCTCCACGCCGATCATGAGGCCGTAGCCTGAGTTGATGAGCAGCGCGTCCTTGCCATAGGAGATCGCACCGACGTATTCACCGAGAGTGGCCTGGAACTCATCGCCGAGGATGTTACGAACTTCGCTGACCACGCTCTGACGCCGCGACTTGGCAGGATCGATTGCGCTGACGATGGTGGCCGGCGCGATGGTAACTTCGGTCATAGCTTTCTCCTTTGGATCCCGAGGCGGTGCGTGAATAGTGAAACAGTATCACCTTTAACAGATCCGTGCAACGAAAATCTCAGAAAGATTTAGCGAACCTACTTGTTCTTCTCCTTCGAAGCCTCGTCGAGCTCATTAGCGATGGCGGCGAGGAAGAGAGCGTCGGTGGCGGAAACGGTGGCCTCGTTAGCCTTACGCTCAATCCTAAGCTTTGAACCTGTGACGGTGACGTAGTCCTTCTTGACCTCGTACTGTGCATCACCGGCTTCGTTCGTCACCGTGAACTTCAGAGTGAGATTGACGTTCTGCTTCGCCTCGCCGATCGCCTTGTTCTCAGCGTCCACAATGGTCCAGTGAGCCATAACGAACGAGATGTCTTCGTGGACCTCGCCGGTCTTCGCGTTGTTGTAGTCGTAGAACGAGGCGCCGTGGTACGGCAGCTTCAGCTTCTCACCCTCCGAAGCGACGAGGTTGCCGCCGGTGCTGTAAAGGGAGAACGTGTCGCCGAAGACCGGGAAGTACTGACCCTTGAGCTTACCAACCTCTTCGCCGTCCACCGAGACGGTGTAGCTCTTACTCGCGGAGAAGACAGCCTTCTTGAGCTCGATCTCCTTACCCCAGCGAAGCTTCTTGAGGACGGCGTCCGAATCCTGCGTGTTAGCAGAAACAGTCGGAGTGGCGGGAGAACCTTCGTAGGCGATGGAACAACCGGTGAGGGTTGAGAACAGGACAGCAGCGGCGGCGATGATCGCAACGGGCTTGAGCTTCATGTGTTCATCGTACATCACCAACGTTGATCTACACAACGTTAATCAGGATCTCATTGAGCAGCAGTTTGTCGGCCGAAGAGAAGTCACAAGTAAACCGAACATGCTGATAGCCGTTTCATGCTGATGAACGGATTTCGAAAGCTTCCTCACTAAGCGGTTGACAGACGATTCAAACAACCTAAGTCGATTAGAGAAACTGTTAAACTAGGGAGCAGAAGGTATGGCTAGATTTCACGTAAATCCCACAACGCTCGAGCCGGGCCGTTGTCGCGCTAAGAAGTCGTGCCCGTTTGGGGATGCTAGCGAGCACTTTGATACGCCTCAAGAGGCCCAGGCTTTTGCTGAAAAACGACTCTCTGAGAGCATGGATGCTTTTGCTCATAAAGGCGATTTTGTTCTGAACGAAGTAGTGAAGCTCGGCGAATACTACGACACTCCTGGGAAGGATGCCACTGTAGTTGCTGTAGAAAAAGATAGCGTACAGCTAAAGTCATACGACGATGGAGAGACTTATTGGGTTTCGAAAGAGTTCATCACTGATCCGGACAGTGAGATGTTCGTCGGCCGTAAAGACAGTCGTGGTGATTTCGTGACCAAAGAGCAAGCTTTCGAGTTAAGAGCTCGACAGAGGTTCACTGAGCTAGAAGCCGGTCTAGTAGCAGTCTCCGACTACGAGAAAAAGACGGTTGACGACGTTTGGAGCAACTCTAGCACCGCTGAAGCTACTCGAAGAGAAGTCAAGTCGCTACTGTCAGAACACCGAGCTCAGCTAGTGGCTGACGCTTTCAAGCGCATTAACGCCTTCGCCAACGAGAATCCGAACGACTGGGCTGTTGCTGAGGCGGTTAAAGACACCATGCTAGCTGAGCTAATGAAAGACAAGATCTCGGATGAACAGTACTTCGATTTAGCCGAACCGGTACTTAGAGGCTCATCGTCGCTGCGTAAGGTCCTAGGTTAAATCTCTAGCTTACAGTTGTCCTAGCTTGTCTTTCCGTATACGATTACGTTAACCCCAACACGTAAGGAACAATCATGACCGGCCTCGCACTCGTTGCTTGGGACTTCGACGGAGTCTTCAACCTCTTCTCAAAGAGTGCCAAGCACGTCGAGCGAACCGTAGTGAACGATGGGAAGGATGACTGGCCGATCACCTGGCGGCCGGATGTGCTCGAGCGAACCCGGGACCTCATGGCGCGACCTGAGGTGCTCCCCGGTTGGCTGAGCACCTGGATGAAAGCTCCCGCCGCACTCGATGAGGTAGAGGCGCTTCTCGGCCTTGACGGTGTGATGAAGTTCCGTGCTCCGTACTTTACAACGCCAGGAGCCTGCAGCGATGTGGCTGATACTCGCTTCGTCGGTCGCGTCGGTGACTCACCCCGTCGTCTCGACTGGTGGAAGTTCCGTTCTTGGGAGCTTCTTCTCGATGACGTGAAGCCTGATCGTGCTGCTTGGCTGGACGATGACCTTGGCTACGCGAGTGGCAAGGGAGCTGGAGAGTACAAGCCTCGAGTGACCGATGACCTGTTCCTCTATCGAACACACGATCTTGCTGGGCTCCTGCACTCCGACCTCGACAAGCTGGAGGCTTGGCTCGACCGTTGAGCTAAAGCACCCATCGAAGCACCCAAAAAGACGCCACAAAGAGGCCAATGGATTCTTCTGTTGGCCTCTTTGTGTATCTTCTTCTCAAAGATCCGTCGCCGTTTGCCCCGACCGACTAAGGCAACGTAGACTACAGGCTAGCTGACAGTCTCACAGTGCGACCAATCGCTTACGTATAACGACACGGTTAGAACAGAGCGACGCTCTAACCGTCAGCTACAGTAGCTCACCGCTCAATAAGACAGAGCACTTCAAGCCGATCAAGAAGCGATTCGAAGTCTACTGATTGAGCTTTGCTCCACGGCTTTAGATGCGGATTGATACGTTCTAACGTCTCATTACACTCTCGATAGACCTGAGTGAAGAGTGGGGCCACGAAGTCGTAGCTTGGTAAGACGCCTTCTTTCGCTTCTAGCTCCTCAACGAGTGGGAGTATCTGACCTCTAAAGGTGAGTCGTGGAATCTCCCAGGTGATCTCATCGGTCGGCATTCCCACTTTCTCAAAGCAGAATGTGCGATTGAGAGCTGTAAAGAACCATAGCTCGTGCTCAAGCTTTTCCACTACCCCGACGAGTGGTGTTGGAGGAGTCCAATAAGGGGCGGTCATAGAGAAGCTATCAGCCGTTGAGATTCGCTTAGCTACTTACTAGCTTTCTCTTGAGCTATAGCCTCCCCCTGGACCCCCACCACAGGTTCAAATGCTATGGAAGGTATGCTTTCTAGCGTGAACGTCTCTGGGACTATAGCAATGGTCGACCAGCTTGCTAAGTCATGTCATACTCCGCTTTCAGCTAGCACGAGACTGCTGAGTCTCAGCATAGAATCAGCGCTCTGCATAACCCGACAGAACTGGGGTTTCCGCTGAAAGAACCTTCTATAGCCCAGGAAAGAACCCCTCCGCTCCCCCGGACTAGTGCGGGAGCTTAGAGGGGCTAGCGTAGTGCTGTTTTGAGCTCGCTGAGCAACGCAGCTCTTACACTTCTAGCCCCGCCGTAGCGAGGCCAGAAGCTGCTACGGTTAGTGCTTCTTCTTACCCTTGGTCTTCTTTGAGTCATCATCAAGCTTCATCGGACGAGCGATGAGAGGGATCGGACTCGTCTTAGGATCGGTGAAATCGAACGACTCGCCATGACGACCGAACTCATCGTTGGCTTCCTTTACCAAGACAGCGCACTTCACACAGCCCGGGGTTGCCTCGAAGATGTACGGAGTGTTTGGACGAAGTACCACCGTAGTGGCGTTACAGAGCGCGAGCTTGCGGACCTTCTGCGGTTCCATCGACTTGATCCTTTCGGGCTACGAGAGCCACTCCCAAGCGACAGCCGGACGGCCGACGCTACCGGTCTTGGTAAGGTTATCGCTTCGGCTAAGCGAGGGGTGAGCATCGAGCCAGCGACCAACGTTACTAGCATGCGGAGTCGGGGAGCCGAAGACCAGCACATCAGCCACAGTAAAGTGCTCGCCAAGAGTAGCCCGCGTAAGCTCAATGTCTTTCCAGATCAGCAGCTTTAAGTATTCCTGGGCAGCCGCAGCGATGAGACTGTGATCGAACGGGAGTGTCTGTGTTCCAGAAGTCCAAACGGGGCCGTCGCTGTCCTCCTCCTGTACTGAAAGGAAAGCGATGGAGATGGTGGCTCCACGCGGGTCACGGTTCGTCCCGTCGAAGACGCCGAACTGACGAAGCGCGCCGGTTGGGCTATTAGCCTTAGTCTGTAAGGCTCGCTCAGCAGCATCGTTCACCGCTTCGCCGGAGCGCAGAAGTACTCCAGGGAGGGCCAGCTCATCTTTGAACGGCTCGAAGAGTCGAGGGCTCACTCCGTACTCGAGCGATTTGAGCTCACGATTGTAGCGCAACGGCACCACATCGATGGAAACGAGCGGCTGATCGTACTGCTGATTGGTCATGGTTCTCCCTATCAGACCAAGGTATCACAGGATGCTTCAGCCAAAAGCTTAAGCGCCTGGGGCTTCCAGAGCTTCATGCGCGCCTTGAAGTCAGCATCTTGCTGTGACGGTACTGTTGAGCAAAGCTCTAGTAGAGCGTCCTTAAAAACCTCTGTCGAAAACCCCGCCGGATTGGCACCGGAGCTGAAGAAAAGCTCAGCCTCGAGTCCTATCTGATGCTCTAAATAGAACGTAGAGATTTTCTGATCAGCAATGGCTCGCACAACATCCTTCGCGCTATGATAATAGCGAGTCTTGTAGCTCCAACGTCCACTACGAGTGCGCAGCACCACGCTCATCGTTACGCTCCTTAGACCAACGTGCCGTGAGAGACATCTGCCAGCTTCGCGAAGGCCTCCGGCCTCCAAGCTGCAAGCTTCGCCTTGTAGTCCGGATCCGTCTTCTTCGGCACAGAAGCGCAGAGCTCATAGATAGCAGCTTTGAACTCCTCCGGAGAGTAGCCCTCCGGTACGAAGTCCGGAGTGAAGAGGAGAGTCGCCTCAATGTCCAACGGCTCTTGGAAGTTGCTTGTATCCGCGATACGCTTCTCAGCGATTGCGCTCACAACATCGGAAGCTCGACGAAGGTAACGATGCTTTCGAGGGTCGTAAGCATCACAGTTGTTGAAATATGCTACGATCATGGGAGTAGGCCTCCGGTGGCGTTTCGTAGTGCGAGGATTCCAGCATCTCGCCATGGCTTAAGTTCGTGGTTGTGCTGGACCATGTTATATGGATTCGTGGCTCGAAGTTCCTCGAAGATGCGAACGAACTCACCGTGATCGAAGAAGCCGGTCGGCACAGAGCGATCAACGAAGAACTGAGGCTTCACATCGCCGGAGCTCGGGATATCCTCCATCTGAATGGCCGTCACGAGCGAACTTGCTGAACGGTAGTAATGCTCTTTCGGAGTTCGATTTACCGTACGAGCGTAGGTTGCTACCACGAACGCTTGGATCATCACTTCATTCCGGCAGGAAGTACCGCTTGGAGGCGAGGTGCGATGGTGGGCTTCCACTTCTTAAGAGCGTCCTCGTGAGCCGCGATGGTCTCACCGGTCACCATGCCGTCAGCGTTGAGCAGCGAGGGGAGCTGTGCCTTCTCGTTGAGGATCTCCTGCAGAGCCTGGTTAAAGCGCTTCTGAGAGAACGAGGGATCGTGACCCTCCTGGTCCGAAAGCACCAGAACCTCGTGCGTCGAGGTCCCCGGCTTCCCGTCCTTCAGATCAATCCAGTTGCCGACAATGGCGTTAGTGAGCGCCGCAGCGGTCTTGAAATAGCGAACATCGTGCTTGTTCTCTGCCTGGATAACGTGCTTCATGGGTTCTCGCCCTTGCGTCGATTGTGTAGTTTACTTGAGAAGCTCGCCGAGTACCGTTCGAAGCTCCGGGCCGTAGGCCTTCTTCCAGGCCGCGATCTTTTCCTTGTTCTTGTCGTCGTAGATGTTCACCGACGGAGCAGCCGCGAGTACTTCAGCGAAGACCCGGTCGATCTCGTCTTCCGAGTACGGCTCTCGACTTGCCTCACGATCAGTGAGGATGGTGAGCTTCACCTTGCTGACCATGCCGGAGCGACCCGAGTAGCTTCGATAAATCGAGGATAAAAGCTGACTGAAAGTCTGGTAATACCGAGACTCCTGCCAGGCGCCGTCCTTGCCGGTGACCGTTACCTGTGCGACTGCTTCCATGAGCTATATCCTTAGTAGGGGAGTAGACCGGCGGTTGCGTCGGTGAGCTGATTTCGTGCAAGAACTCGCCAGGAGGCCATCTCCTGCTTAAACTTAGGGTTCTTGTCATAGGAGTTAGTGAGGTACTTTCGAGGAGCGCTGGTAGCAAGCTCCTTGACGATAGTCTCGATACGGTTGACATTCACGGTTGAGTCGTCCTCGCCGGGAGCCGCAAAGAAGCTCACCTGAGAGTCTCTGGCACCGTAGTAGTGCTGCCCAAGAAGAGTGATGAGCGGGCTAAGCGACCTAAAGACCTTGTGGTCCATCCGACTGTCACTGCGAGGAGTGCGCTGAGAAGTAAGCTGCATCGGATAAGAGATCTGGATGAGAGCCTTCATGGTTTCCTAACGGCTGTGAACGCTTTAGCATATCTTAACCTCTTTCGAGCTCACGTCAATACGGCTTATACTTCACTTGTTGCCACGGGGCATGCCGCCGTGTAATGTGATGCCTATGAGTTCCGAACAGATTAGCTACTTTCGTCAGTACCTCGAGTTCATGGGGTTTGAAGAAGGCGAGCACTACGACGTTTCAGGAGCCGGAGACGAGCTACAGTTCACTGTCCGTATCGCCACCGACCGTCGGCCGCTCCCCGAGGAGCTTAAGCCGTTCTCTCCTTCGCCCCAGCGCGAAGAAGAGATGAGCCATAACGGGAACTGTGAAAAGAGCACTTTTGAGGGTATCCACTTCGAGCTTGCACTTCGTGGCTGGGCTAAGGACAAGATGAACGCTCATCCGGAGCTTTCAGCTCTCCCGCCGGCTGAGACGGTTAAGGATCTCGAAGAATTTGCTCGGCGTCGTGAGCTTCGAACGAAGATTTGGCAGGAAGTCACGCATCGACCGGAATTCCTTGCGTGGGAGAAAGAGCTCGAGGAGAAGTACTACTGATGGCTGATCAGCCGCAGCTCGATAGTCGCGAGCCGAGCGAAGCTCAGGTACTTAGGGCTCTACAAAAGCTTCAGTGGGAGCCGCCTCCGCGACTCGCAAAAGAAGCCGACCCGGCCTCGTATCTCATCGTCTCCATGATCGGCTCTATCGAAAACGAGATCGCTGTTAGAGATGGATGGTTCTACGGATCAAAGCTTTTTAGCGGCCCTTTTCAGCGGTTCAGGCGGCTAACGGAAGACTCTCCTCGTCACACCTCACTCCCGATGGTGATGAGCAATCTTCGGGAAATCCGTACAGTTGAAGCTGAGCTCTGTGAGGTGATGGATGGCATCAAGAAACGAGCGCGCGACAGGAGTAAGAAGCTCGGTATCTATCGTATGCAGCGTAAACAGCTTCTAGATCTTCGCTGTGGAGAGCACCTACTACGTCACATAACCCCGCAGTTTGTAAAGCTGCAAGAGCACTTCGATCATGTTAGTCACTACACTAAGCCCGGCGCCTGGTCACCCACCACCCCGCGCGGGTTTATCTTGACAAAACATGTCACCAAGCTTATGGAGGCTCGTGATGCAGCGTTCCTGAGCCCGTCGCTTGAGACACTGAACGCCTACCGTGAGCTTGCTGACCGACTAGAGCTCAATCTAGCTATTCGAGAGACTTTCGAGGAAGCAATCTTCACAGATCTCGACGACTGGAAACAGTACATTGAGCGCAGTGAAGAGCTACTCGATGAACTCGACGTGGCAGCTATGCTTGAGGAGATTAGTCGATGAGCGATTCTACAGCCGCTTCGTTCACAGCCGCAGTCGCAGCGCACCATCTTGAGCCAGTACTCGAGATCTTTGAGCGACGAGTTAACAACTACGGTGGTGGAGTACGACCGGATCCACTCACGCTCATCATCCGCGATGTGGAACAAGCCTTCAATCCTGATCTAATCCCTCCAAACAAAATGAGTGGCGATGCAAAAGGCTTACGAGCTTTCAACGAGCTGAGGCGCTCTCTAGACTTTGAGCCTCCGACCGCCGTGATCCGTGACTTTAAGCTGTTCGCAGAAGCTCACGCCGTGATGATGGCTGAGGCTGAGCTCAACGGCCTGAACCGACCAGATCTTGCGAGCCGTGCACGCCGTTTTAAGCTTGCGGAGATTCTCGCAAAGCACGCTGAACCGGCCACTCTCCTTGCTCAGCGTCACTTTAGCTACAGCTCTTACCAGCTTCGTGGCGACGGCAAAGGAAAGACGTACATTACGGATGCTCGACCATATCTCATGGACGCTCTCGGGAGTCTTTACCGAGCTCGCAACGCGGTCTTCACCCGGCCGGGGCTCACATCGCTCTGGAGCTATCACGCCGCCGGCCTGGAAGCCACGGTGTCGGCCACTGTTCGAGAGCTCTACTTCAGCATCTCAGGAGTCACCGAGGAGGAGTGGGAGTCCTACCTCGCTGAAAGTCAGAGCGGTCTTGACTCGCTCGAGGTAGCGATCCTAGTGAAGGAAGCCGCAGAGTGACCGACGAGAGGTTCGAAGCTTTCAAGCGTGCGATTCAGAGCGAGAATCTCCAAAAAGCTTTAGCCGATTTCGAAGCCTTGGTCGAAGACTACAGTGACTGGCGCTTCTACGACCCTCTTACTGAGTCTGTCAGGGTGCTCTATCAGTTCTTTGACAGAGAAATACGCTCATCTAACTTCCTCAAGCGTAACGCTTACACAACGGCTCTCAGTAAGCTATGCTCAAACGATACTGTTACTACTTTGCAGAACTTTGACGCGATCGTCCAACTGCGCCCCAAGCTCATCGAAGAGTTTGAAGCAAAGATCAAGCGTGCAAGAAAGCCGGAGCGCAAGCTCGAGTTAGCTCAGTTACTAGAGAACGAAGCTGAGCTATTCCGAGTGCTGACGACTCTAGTTCGCTCAGTCACTCCTGCAGCCTGTCTAGTAGACCAGCACTTTAGAAGCGTCACGCACTACAAAAACAAGAAGAACGGTCGTAGTCTAGCGCTTGGTTGGGAACTCCGTCCACTCGCTCGAGCTCGCAATAGAGTGTTCCTTCGCCCATCCCTTCAGTCGCTGGAGGAGTACATCGCTACAACCGGCTTAGTGCTCAACCAGAACCCCAAGCTTCGCAAGTTCTTCCTTACGCAGCAGGCGGACATCGATCTGGAGGACTGGGCAATCTATCTCAATCTCTCACAAAAGCACATAGATAAGCTGGAAGTAGCTGTGATGGTGCAGTCTCTCTAGGACTGGTTGTACGAATACGAGTGGGCGTGTAGGATGAATCTATGACCGAAACCAGACTTGATCAGCTCAAGCGAACTCTCGGAGAGCTCGGTTTAGCAGAGTCGACTGAAGACACGGAAGGCTACAGAGTCGAGAGATTCGCCGGCAAGCTTCAATTGACGGTTCTGCTCGACCTCCGATCCAGTGACGAAAAAGCTGAAGCATTCCGAAAAGCGGTTGCTGTAGACGAGCTTGAAGAGCAACTCAAAGACCTGGAGTACGAACAAAGTCGTTCTTTCAGTGTCACGGACCCACTCGAGTCACTTTTACAGCAGTCTTGCTCGTTGCTAAGATGGTCCGTCGTCGGCAGCAGTAAAGCCACAAGCTCCTCGCCTCTTTCCCAGCTAGCTGCGCTTCGTTCCGAATCAAAATCAACTCTTAAGCTACTGAATAACTTTCACGGATTTTCACAGCTACGGCTTAGAGTACGAGATTCAGCTCAGCTTCGGTACGAACGGGCGCGTTCTGATACGACTCGTAGTGAGATAACAGAATATTTGAAGCGAGAGGCTAAAGTATTCAAGCTTCTAGAGCTACTGGTTAACCACGCTACTCCGATCTCGTGTAGTATTCAGTCTCACTACGCTTTCACGGTTAACGGCTTTAGAACAACTGACGACGATTCTCGCGAGCGAAAGTACCGCGAGTTAGAGGGGCTACGCCTAGCGCTCATCAGCGTCTTTCTCCGACCCTCGACCGCCTCAAATCAGAATTACCTGGACCAAGCTAAGCGTTTCTATGAGAACCCTGAGGTGGCGGCGTTCTTAGACAGAGAGCTCGACGCTGCTCGAGCATCAAGCGCGTACGCAGCAGATCACATCAAGGGTAGCTGGACCAGCTACAAAGCAGCCGGCGACGACTTGCTTGATGACATCGAAATGGCCATGCTCATCGATGAGATCTAAAATGCCACTTCCCAAAGAGCACGCAGAGAACAGATCGATGAACGAGCCCAAGACTCAGTCTTTTAAGGCAGCTGTCATTGCTGAAAGTCTCGAGAAGAGTCTGGCTGATCTTCAGGGTGTGGTAGCTCTTAACGACACGAGCGCTGTCTACGATCCAATTTCGAAGCTCATCGGGCTGCACTCGGGTGTCTTCAGAAGTAGTCTTCAACCGAATTCTGTGTATCCTGCGATCCCTGAGATTCGAGAGCTTTCGGATGTACGCTACAGCTTTGGCGGGGTAGCAAGCATCATCGCTGGTTTCGAGTCTTACTCTAAAGTGCGCGATAAACTAGTACGTAGGCTGAAAGTCAAACGCCAGTTAGCGCGCCTCTCAGACAGAAAGCTTTACTGGGAGAACGCGCTAGTCAAAGAGTCTGAGAAGTTTCGACTTCTTGAACTTCTCTGCCAACACGCTAACGCAGGTAGTGTGCTTGCTCAAGAACACTACGAGAAAGCAATCTGCCAAAGACGCGGTGTGACAAATGCGCACGTTGACTACAATCCGATGCTCAACCTGCAATTAGATGAACTCTTGAAAGCTCGTAACAGCGTTTTTCTTTCTCCTTCGTCTCAGTCGTTAAAAGCTTACTGCCGCGTGGCTCTTGAGTCGTACGCATCACCGGAACTTCAAAGGGCCTTCTTCGCGCTCGAAGGAGTGAAACAGTCAGAGTGGGATGCTTATGTCTCAAACGGTGTTGCGATACTCAACAGACTCGAAGTGGCCGTGATGGTGGAGGACCTTACAGCATGAACAGTGCTATCCCGGAAGAGCTTCAGAGCACTCTTGTCGAGCTCGCGGATACTCTCAGGTATCGTTACAGTGACATCTCAGCTAATCCTCTTGTTTACCTCTTGTTGACACTAGACTCTAACAAACAGTTTGCTTCCGTGAGCGGACGAGGTCTCTTCGCGTACTCCGGCGCTGTCGGCCGACTAGTCAACAGGACGACAAGCATCTTACGAGACCCTTCCACTGACAGAGTCACGCTTGAGTCGGCGCTTGCTAATCTCAAGAGACTGCAGGCGTACGAAGAGCAGCTCAACACTGCTATTGACGCCGAGGCCAAAAGCCTTCCTGAGGGAGTTAAGCGTCAGATACTTTTGTCGCTTCAATCAGAGCGTAGAGCCAAGCTCGAGGTGATCTATCGTCTTCTAGCAAGGGTGTCACCGGCAAGCCAGAAGGTAGAGGAGCACTACCTAAAGAGCGTTCTCTTCCGTAAAGGCCAAGCCGGAATGCAGGAAGTTTACACTCTCATTGAGCAGCTGCCGGAGCTTACTGAAGCTCGCAACGAGGTTTTCCTCCGTCCTTCGCAAGAAGCGTTTGAGAAATACTTACGGCACGCTGAACTGGCTCCTACTTTGCGTGATGTGAAAGAGCTGTTCAACGGTGATGTCGGGCTTACACAAGCTGATTGGCAAGACTACTCTGCTGGACTCGAAAAGCTGCAGGACGAGCTTCACGTAGCCGTCTTGGTCAACGGAGTCTAACTAGCATGAATCATTATTGGGCTTGCTTAGGTTATAGCGCTCTATAAGCACATTTGCTTCGTCGCTGCTTACACCAATTTCATTCCAGATGCTTTGAGCATAGAGATTTATCTTGCGTAGAGCAATGGCAACGGTATCTTCTGCGATTCGCTGCTCAAGATCGAGTTTATACGCTTCTGTATGTTTTCCAAAGACGCCAATGTCTTCAAGCTTTTTCTGTATTCGCTTTCGATCAAGGTTGTACCGCTTACTAATAGCTAGAAAGCTTTCTCCCGAAGCTACCTCAGCTTTCAGCTTCTCTAGATTTATTCTATTAGCGATAAACTCGTCAGTGCGCCGAACGGTGCTATTAGTAGATCTCTTTTCAGCAAAGTGGTTGAACGGTTCTTGTGCGTCTTTAAACCAATTGTAAACTGCCGTTTTCGTAACGCCGAGTTCATGAGCTATCTCAATAGCTGTCATTCCGCGTTCTTTCATAGAAAGTAGCGTATCGATACCTGGGTTCTTTCGTCGAGTATCACCACCTGTTCGGAACGGCTTGGAGCTAATACTCGCAGTATTTAATCTAGGCTTGTTAAGCTTTGCCCACCAATGCCGCTCTCTAGCATTGAGTTTTGTTCGGTCAGGAACAGCTTCGAGAAGTCTCCACTCTAGAATAGAAGGGTCGCTTTTAAAGTCTTCGTCCCAGAATTGCTTACTCTTGGAGCGTCTTTTAAGCTGCTGAGTGTGCTGGTGCACTCGGTTCCGCAAATGCTCAGAGAGTCCAACGTAGACAATCTCACCGTTACGAATGTCAGCGCCGCAGTAAACTCCCTGGACTACTTCGGTTACCGCCATGGCTGACGGGTCGATTATACGGAGGGTAGATAGATCAATGATAGACTTCTGCTTAAGCATATAACACTCCTAGTAATTGGTCGCAAGATGTGACTAGCATCTTGAGTTTGGAATAAGAGCAATATCGTCTTCTACGTTAAGGAGTAGCCCCAAGTGACGGTCAGCTATGACACAGGGACCAATGGATCGGAGCAGATCACCAAACCTGTGTACAGCCTGCCTGGAAAGGAGTCACTCAATCCGGCGACCAGCCGCTTGGGGCTACAGGATGACTATATCAAAGGACGACACGCTTAATAACGTGTTGCAGACTGCGCATTCGCCGTGTATCGTTGCTCTCATGACAACGTACCTCAGCGACCTGGTTTCGGTCCTCGCCTTCGAGCGGGACATCCGCGACGGCTTCATCAGTGAGCGAAAGCACGAGGCTGACGACTCGCTTCGTGTCTACACCTACACGCCGAAGACGCAGTTCAGCGGTCGCTGGACGGAGGAGACACGCCTCGCGCGCGGCCTCATGCTTCGTATCCCGGAGAGCGGCCTCTACGACGCTCAGGTGGTCGGCCGCGGTCTCCCGAAGTTCTTTACGATTCAGCAACTCGACTCCGATTGGGGGCGTGCTAAGCTCATCGATGACGACGAGGGCGTGACGGTGGAGGAGTCCGCGGAGCTGTCATGGGATGTGCCGGCCTTCGTCGCTGACAAGATGAACGGCGCGCTGGGCCTGGCCTACAACGCTCCGGACGGCCTCGCAATCTCCACCAAGGGCTCGTTCGGTTCGCCGGAGGCTGGGATCGCCACTCGCTGGCTGCGTGAGCACCTCACGCTGGCTGAGCAGGTTCGGTTCTCCGATTTCTTCAACGACAGCACCGCTCTCTTCGAGATCATCACGCCGGAGCGCCAGCATCCGGTGGACTACGGCGACACGGAGGAGCTGTTCTTCCTCGGCTCGGTTCGTCACTCGGACGGGCGTTGGACGCCGGCTGACTCGTCGCACTTCCTGGTCACCGACCTTCGCTTCCACGTGGCTGCTCCGCTCGAGCACCGCACGCTTCGTGAGGCTGTGGAGTCGCCGTACCGCGAGAACACCGAGGGCCTCGTGGTGACGCTGGACGATGAGAACGGTCAGCACATCTACAAGGTGAAGCCGGATGAGTACCTGGCGCTTCGACGGGCGTTCTACGCTGTCGAGTCCACGGACATCGCGGCTGACCTGGTCTCGCTCTCGAGCGATGAGCTCGAGGCGCTCACGGCGGAGGACCTGGTCTTCCCCAAGGGCATGCGGAACATCGAGGCGAAGCGCCGTCAGCTGGACGAGGACCTCCTCAAGCCGCTTGCGGTGAAGCTGGCTGAGGTTCGTGCCGAGTACCGCAAGGTGCGCGGCGATGAGCTTCCGGATCGACCGACCTTCGCAAAGCTCGTGAAGGAGTCCGGCCTCCCGGCCGCGTACCTCTTCAAGGCCTACGACGAGGAGATCAACGACCGCAAGAGCATCGCCTCGAGCGTCTTCCGTGACCTGATGAAGGACCTGAAGAAGAACAACGGCTGATCCTGCTCCACCCCACCTACCCCGCTAGCTTTGGCCGGCGGGGTAGGTTCGTTTGGAAGGGGCTTACGCAGCTTGATCTGTCTGTAGACTGCGCGCTAACAGCCTTTCGTCCGCCTCACGTATAACGCGACGGCTCAATGGTCGAGCGGCTTAAAAGCTGCGCTAGCGATCCACTTGATACCATACGACTCATGGAACGATCTCTTTCTCGAAGGCTATCAGCGGCTTCTCGAGTCTACCGTCTCGACACTCATAAAGAGAGTAAGCTAGCGTTCATACCGATACGGGTTAATCTCTCGGAGAGCGGTGCACCGCTTATGACTGTCGATGGACTAAAGGATAGCTTCCAAGTGTCACTATTCGATGTGCCTGGAGAGTTTGCGTTCCACTTAGCCTTCCAACTTGCTCAAGCAAAAGTCGAACTCAACAAAAGTATTCCTTCCGAGAGTGATCTCGATCTTGACCGTATCTTCATCGATGTCTTGAAGAGATGCACTCAAAACGAGATAGCAACAGCTTATTTGCATAAATCGTTTGGTTTTACTCGCTATGTAGAGCTCAAAGAGCTAACGCCGCGTCGTTGGGAAGCTGTACAAAGTAGATCAGGAGCATGGCGGCTCGATGATATGGGAAGAACGCTTAAGGCTGCGAAGACCGGAGGAAAAGTCTTACGCTTTAGCTACCGTAGGATGGTCGACGGGGTTGAGCTCGTAAGCACTCGTCGAGTTAAGGTTCGAAGCTACGTCAAGACCAAGGGTGACGACGTTCTATTCCGAGCAGAGCACCGCGGACAGGTAAAAGACTTCTGGCTTTCGCGCTGTACTCAGATGTTCGTTGAGTCGCACTCCGATCGTAAATTAGCACCGGAGGCTCAGATTCGACTCGATGTTGATCCCGAGACCGGTCCATGCGTTGTGCTCGAGCCGGCTAGTCGCTAAGGCTTGATAGCATCCACTCATGGACTATCCACAGCGGCCGTATAAGCTCTTACCGAGTCAGATCTACGAAATGGTCACTCTCAAAGAACGAAAGCTTGCGGTCACTGGTCAGAGTCTTCGACTTACAACAGAATCGGCACAGCGCGATTATTACCGCGACCATCCGGCGATCTACACGGTGAAACTGTTTGACGTACCTGAGGTGACGGCGGTGGACGTGCTTCGCGAAGCGTCAAGAGAAATAGAGACCCTGGGTATAGGTGAGTTGCCGCCGAGTGAGCAGTCGTTTGACGCCCTGTTCCATCAATTTGTCACTGAGCGACTTGACTGGATATTCAGTGCGAACTTTAGCGACGAGTTTGCTAGCATGAACCGCCTTCTCCGAGTGACGCTACAGGCTCCGAGGCTGTGGACCACGAGACGGAGCTACTACGAGGGAGCCTGTACTTCCAACGCTATCGAGATGACGGTGGCCAAAGCGATGAAGGATAAGAAAATTCTACGCTTCGACTACGAGACAATCGTTAACGGCGCAGCGGCTGTCACCACTCGCCGTGTGCGTTTGCGCGGCTACCGCCGCCTTCGCAACGATGAGTGGGGCTTCTCAGCCGAACGCTGCGGACAGATCAAAACCTACAGCTTGAAGAAGTGTTCTAACGTCCATATGGAGTCCAACTCGGGAAAGCGTATGGTTCCTGAGGCCGAGCTTCGGCTTGAGCTCACCGGCGTCGGAGCTCGGCTCGTCCTAGAGAACGCGACTCAGTAAGCTCAGTTCCAGAGTACAGTGACCGGTACCGCGCAAGGGTGGTCTTCGTTAACGTGGCCCTCCGGCAGCTCGCTCTCGACACGCTTGAACCCGTCTGACTCCTCGATCACCACCGCGTACTCATGCTCGACAAGTCCGATCGGATCGTCGTAAGAGCCCTCCGGATCAGTCTCCTGCCAGTACTGCAGTAGATCGTTCGCAAAGCCCCGCTGATCAGAGTGGCCGTACCCGATAAAGCCGTCTCCATTGTCAAGCTCAATGAACGGGTACGTCAGGCCGTCTACTCGGATTTGCGAGGTAAAGAACTCAGGATTGATGTGCTCTAGGATACGGTCGGCCATGGTGGCTCCTAACAGTAAGGTTCGTGTTGAAGAGGCATATCGGTCGATAGGATAGCTTGAAACGGAGGCTAACATGATTCCAAGAGACCTTTGGTCAGATCTGACCAGCGCCGATGAGGCAGTAAGAGATTCGCAAGCAAACCTGATGGAGAGGTCCGTAGACTTCGTGAAGGGGAAAGGCGAGGAAGCCTTAGCAAAGCTTAAGGCTCTCAATACTCCGGAGACCGACGCGCTCTACATCGAGCTTGCCAGCGTGTTTGGAGTGGCGGTTCTCGGCTTAACAACCGGCGCGGCTGAGCTTAAGGGGTCTCTCCTGCCGAAAGCTTTCTAGCGTTCGAGTTGTGTTGCCTGTCTTCTATTTATGGATTACGATGGAGCTATGCTCTCTTTCGTTCCCCAGCTTGATCTTCAGGCTACAATTCACACCTCGCTCCAGCTCAACGCTGGCCGTACTCTCCGCTGGTGCGATCCGGTTCGTCGCGCCGCGATTACCGAGTATCTCACGGAGCATTCGGACTGGGTCGAAGCAGAGCTTGGCCCTCTTTGGAAGCCGATGGCGGCTCTCCACGACGTGAACTCGGGCTCTTGGATCCCGGCAATGCATGTAGAAACAGTGAGACTTATGGATGCTTTCGATCTGCGTTTTACGGTGCTCCTTCAGCAGGCCTGGATCCGAATCCTCCTGGAACGGCACGAAAGCTAAGCCTGCCAATCATAAGCTACTGCCCAGGCATGTTCCCCACGCCTGGGCAGTAGCTTATAGCTTAGTGTATCTGTTGAAGCGGAAGTTTTGTGTTCACATCGTAGAGCAACCAGCCATCTTTCGACGCCTTGAGATAAACGTGCTGAACATGGTCCGTCGAGTCAGTAGCCGCTACTGGCACCTGACCCTCGTTCTTACTCCAGTACAGTAGCTCGAGGTTCTGATCGTTGAGCTTTAACTTGTAGTTATCATCCGCGAAAGCACGAAGAGCTGTCTTGTTCTCCTGCTCAACGGAGTTAGTGCTATTCGCTGTGATGATGACGGCGAACACTACGGCGACGAACCCGACAGCCAGGCCGGTGAGAACGGCTTGTACCCATGCAGGGGCTTTACTTTTGCCAGCTTTACGGTACCAGCGATACGGGACAAACGTTGCAAAGAGGGTAAGCACAACGATAAGTCCAAGTACTAGTCCCCACGAAGGAGCATAGGTGACGTAGTGAAAGAAGCTCATGTGACTCTCTTGCTAATGGCCGGTACAGCCGGCGATGATGGCTAACTCTACCGACGAGCTTTCATCGTAGTCAGTGTCGTTGCCTGATAATCGCTCTGGGTTTCCGTTCCATGCGATGCCGGTCCAAGTTTGTCCGTTATAGTCGTAGAACATGCGTTCCATCTCCTTTGATGGGTAAGCGATTTAGCCGAGTTTCGGAACGATCACGTCTCTGACCGTCGAGGAGACAATGAGACTAGCAGGGAAGGCTTGCCACGCCTTGTCCATCACCCACCACGCTCCGCGGTCGTGGATCACCGTAAGCTTCTTAGACTTAGCATCACCGTTGATGCGTGCTCGAAGCGTAGCGCCGGTCGTAAGATACGAGGTGGATGAGTCAGCCATGAGAGTACCTGCTTTCTTGCGTCGGTTGTTGCTAGGATCTCTAAACGATCCGAGCTACTCTCGGAGACTTCTATCAACCTCTCGTTAATCTGCAGTTTACCATAGTCTTTCAGACATTTACGTGTTGTGCTTTAGCTTAAGCCGTGTATGGTTATGCTCACTAACCTAACTAGGAGTTAACGTGCCTGCCGAAACCGTTGTGACGAAGCACTACGAGGTGTCGAAAACCACTTCGGCTTACTCCGAGAACGGAGAGGTCTACACCGACGGCAAGTACTGCGGGTTCGCGTACTACAGCTGGACTCAGTGGGTCAATCCGCTCAATCCTTCGGTCCTCCGAATCTACGGCGTGGAACGTGTCGAAGAGCTGGACCGTGAGAAGCTCTTCAAGATACTTCTGAACGACATCAATCCCCAGGAAGACCTCACTCTCAACGGTGGAGTCCGAATCCGCGAGGTCACCACAACCGTCGTGACCCAGAACGACGAGGAACCGACCGGTAACTTCGTCATCCAGGATTCGAAGCGAGTGGAAGCATTCGTGATCTACGAGGACTTCGTCACGAAGGAGCGTGCAAAGGAGAAGGAGACAGCTTGGGAGGCGGAGCTTGCTCTTCAGGAAGCCTACCGAGCTCGCAGCGCTGAGGAGCAGCGTCAGCAGGATGAAGCTGCTTCGAAGACTGAAGACGAGCAGAGTCTCCTCAAACGACTTTTTATATTCTCTCGCTAACAAAGACTGATGGGACGGTTGTGCAAAAACAACCGTCCCATCAGTTTGAGATCTTAAGCGAAGTACTTGTCGAGCGGGTCTTCAATCGGACCGCGAGCCTCGACCTTGTTAAGTAGCTTAAGCATACCGGCGTTAGCGTTCGATCGGCGAAGATTCTCAAGCGCCGCATTTCGTGCAGTTGCAGGGTTACGCGCCTTAGAGTTTTCAACCGCTTTGTTCACGGTATCGAGAAAATCTTCAGTGAATGTGGGCTGTTCGCCGTCCCAGCGTACAGCCACCTGAAACTGATCTCGTCCGCGATAGCTCTGGGTAATCTGAAGAATAGCCGGCTGATCGTTAACGTGGAGATTGCGGCTAGCCACAACCGTCTTTTCAGGGTCGCCGTAGCCGCGTACTCGGAGGTCAAGGCTATCAAGCGTTTCCTGGAGTTCGCTTCGAGTGGTTGCGTAGATGTACCCGAAGACCGCAGTGTTCGGATCAGTCAGATCGCTTTCTTCGAGCTTCTTCGCTAGTTCATGCGGAGAGGTCACGGTACTCCTAAAGTTGTTGATGAGCTATCTTACCGATAGCTCATCCTCGAGCAAAGATCCTAGCGACGAGTTTACCGACAACTCGATTCGGCCAGCTGTAGTTCTCCGGTCTATCGAGAAGCTCCGGTGTTCGCTGTCGTGCTGCTTTCTTTTCATGCTGGTATGGATCAAGCATGAATACAGTCTTTCCGGTCCCAACACCGCCGATGACGAAACTGTGTGTATCGGCTTTGAGCAGATCGATGCACCAAGACGGTGCTTGCTGACTAGTTTTATCTCGCCGCCGAAGCCACTTACGCACGATCGCTCCTGAGAGCCTGCTCGATTTCGCTCATAAGCCGACGTTTTAGCTCATCCGGTAGAGCTGCCTTAGGTCTTGGATCATCCCACGGGCTGTTCATCGGTCGCTTCTCCTGAGCGGGATAGCGCGGGATGAGATGAGCGTGGAGATGGGGGACAGCGTTTCCGAGGATCGCCACGTTGATACGATCAGCGCCGGTGACTGTAGACAGCGCTCTAACAGCGCGCTGAATGTCGGCCATAAACGCCGTCGCGGTTACGCTATCCAACTGCTCAAGCCTCTCCTCGTGCTTTCTAAGCCGTAAGATGCAGCGTCCTGGGAAGCGAGCGTCGTCGTAGAGTGAGAGATCAGTGACTTCGAGTTTCTCAGCAACGATCGGATTCCACAGCTCGAACCCGCACTCGTCGCACGGCTTAACTGCCTCGAGTAGATCGATGTTCCGCTGTGCTTTAGCTCGCAGTTCTTCGGCAAGCTTCTTCGCACGATCGGAATACTCGACACTGGGCTTGCCGTCTGCTAGAGACAGCTTCGCTGCGTCCTGCACCGCCTTAGGCAGCTCTGTAGGATCGTCGGCTAGCGCAACAAGAAGCCTTGCGGCTGCAATTTCTGAACGCTTCATACAACCATCATCTCTGTCTGGGTTAGAAACTATCCTACCGACGAACAAACGGAGACTCAGATGGCGAAGTTCCACGTGAACGACATGGGCGAGGCCGGAAGATGCCGAGCCAAAGCTGGCAACTGCCCATTTGCTGGAGACGAAGACCACTACAGCTCACCTGAAGAGGCTCGTGTCGCCTACGAGAACAGCATGAGTCAGAAAACTTATCAGACAGCGTTGAAGCGTGCTGAGCAAGCACTGCCGGAACGCGTCCTAGAGGGTTTGTCGCTAGAGGAAAAGGCTCGTCACTACATGGCGCTCAAAGAAGCTGGGGTTGAGTACCTACCATGGCGTGGCCAAGAAGCTCAACTCGAGGCGGCTTACAAACCGTTCCAGAAGGTCACACTTGAAGAAAGCATGGACCTGCAAGGTCGATTAGATGACGACGAGTATGGCACTTTACGTGATTCACTACAACGCATGGATGAGCTTCGTGGCGGCCCATCGCTAAATTGGGGTGAGTCAAGAAAAGAGGCTGATCGTGCGGCGTTCGTTAGCTACTGGGCGACTGACGCTAAGCTTGATTGGGAGAATCCAGTACCTAAAGGCTTTGTGAAGCTGCCAGAGGTTAAGCCGATGCCGGAGCCGAAGAAGCCGTTGACAGAGCGTATCTTTAAGCGCTAGTCTATAGACTTCTAGCCCGCGCCAAAAGTAAAGGCGCGGGCTAGAAGTTTGAGAGCATCAGCCGGGGATCTCGTCCATGTGGCTTCCGTCATCGATGCGCTCGGCCTCGTTCATGGCGTCAACCGCGTGATGCCAGTTCGAGAACTGGCCGTCCTCGATGGCGCCGGCCGGGTTGTCCCAGCCGGGGATCGGCTCGGAGAGAAGCGTGTAGGTATCCGTCGGCCCGGTGCCGACTCGCGGCGTTACTGTCCAGTCGCGATGCTTACCGGGAATCTTTGTGGTGGTCATCTTTTTTCTCCTACGAAGTCGGGTTACGCTGCGGCCTTCGAGGAGAAAGCCTCAGGGTGCTTGTAGCGCGTGAGCATGTCTCCAGAGATCGGAGTGGGAGCGGAGCTCCAGACGTTGTGATGCTGAGCCCAGGTGACGGTGGCCTTGTCCAGGTTGAAGATCACCTTGTCAGTGGTGTTCTCGAACTCCTTCGCCACGTCGTCCCAAGTACCGAACGGTGTGGTGGGGTCGAACTTGGAGTCCTCGTTCACGATTTCCTTGATGTCCATACGAGCCATTTTACCACGACACGCCGTAACCCGCAACCATCTATTCGCCAAGCATTAGCTGAACCTCAACCTGGTCATAGAGCTCGCGGATGTAAGCAGTCGGGCGGCGCTTATCGAACGGAGCCGTGATCTCAAAGAAGTCGTCAACAGCTTTACTAAAGCTGTTGAAAACCTCATCCGTAATGACTCTCGCTGCAAGCACCTTATTGCGCTCATCCTTAACCACCTCAAAAGCAGCTTCTAGCTCATCCGGCTCAGGCTCCCACGACGGCGGTTTCGCGGTGGCACCGGCAAAGTAGATTGGAGCCTTCACGTAAGCCACATAGTGATGAAGTTCAGTGGATAGCTTGTCGATGGCAGCCCGCGCATCTGGACGATCAAGCCACCGGAGAGCGGCGTAAGCGGCGAAGTCGTTAAGCTCGCGGATCACCTCCACCGCTGTTGACTTAAGCTCAGGCTTCACATCTGCCCACATAATGTGCTCAAGCTCTGGGATCGCGTCACAAAGCTCCGCCACATACGGCGCTTCGCGAAGTAGCTTCCCTTCGGGAATTGAGTCGATGATTCGCAGTAGCTTCTCCACCGCCTCAAACTCAGGGATACCATCAAAGGCACTTGCGCGCAAGAGTGCAAAGCTGGTGATGCGTCTTCGGGCTGATCTAGGAGATCTAAGGTCTTTCATACTACCTCCGTAAGAAGTGCCTCTACGACGAAGCGATTAGAGGCTTTTTGAAACTGCTCACGCTGCGCTTTTGAGCCGCGCCGAGCCACAAGCTTTTCGTAGTTAGCAAGGCACTCACTAAAACGCTCGAGAGCCCCACTATCGTCATCTACGATGTGCGTAAGCTCGCTGTAGTGATCCTCTAATTCTCGATAGGCTCTTCCGCAAGCCTCTTTACCGACGCTCAGGCTCCAGGCTGAGTCAATGACATCTGTAGCAGCCGACTTCAGCTGCGGACGCCAAAGCCATCTGGGAAGCTCAAAACCGATGAAGTTTTGGATGTCCCCGCGTAGCGAATCGTAGACCTCGTAGTCGTACTCGTCCAGGCTTTTCCAGTCGAGTTTAGAGGTTTCGCTCTGCATGGACGGGATCAGCTTCACAGCCTCGAGAGGCTCGGTCCTGTGTAGAGCCTCGATTCGCTCAGTCACTCTCTTCAGCGGTTCAAGCTCATCTCGGTTGAGTTTTTGGAGACTCTGAAAAGTCAGAATGAGGAACTCGTCTAACTCTTCCGCTCGTCTCTCATAGAAATCGGTCACGCGGCCACCTCATCCTTTGCGAGAACAGTGTCTTCGAGAAGCGGGAAAGCTTTCCGATAGCATCGTTAGCCTCGAGCATGAGCGCTTGTGACGCGCGAGTAGCTCTCTTCGGTAACTCAAAGTTCGCCCTACAGTTCTGTCTCGTTGATGAGCACGAAAGCCTCAAGCTTATCTACCGACGCCGCGAAACGAGGCCAGCCGGGGAGTGCGAAGCGATCGGCCTCGGGGCGCATGTGCTCGATGTAGTCATGAAGCTCATCGATGAACGTGTTCAGCTCACGGACGCTGATGAGTGGCTCCTTAGCAAGCTGAAGCGCCCGATTGTAGAGGCCGTCGGTCAAGCGGTAGCTCTCCGCAATGACGTGGTCGTCTTGGAGCATCTGACGCCACTGATAAAGGCGATCCAACAAGGAGCGAGCCTGAAGTCCGAGCTGCTCAAGATGGTTCCTCAAACGAGGCTGTACGCTCCAGCGAGCGATGAGCGCCGAGATATCTGTGATAAGCTCATTCTCGTGGAAGCGCATGGTAGCACTTACGCTGCTACTAAGTCGAACTCCGCGCGAGAAAGCCTCCGGAAGCTTTTCGGCTAGACTGATCAAGGGGCCGATAGCTGATTCGTTACTCAAGTAAAGAAACGGCTTCGCCTGAACACAGAACTTTGAGAACGCCGGATCACTTTCGACAAATCTGTAGGCAGAGTCGACCACGTTGTAGAGCTCTCTTACCGTCGAGATCATAGCGCCACCATGAGAAGCTGTACTTCGACCGCATCGATGAGCCGATCAACATCAGCTCGTACATCCTCTGTAAGCTTGCTAAAATTGTCGCTACTCTGCCACCGATCAAGAGTACGAGTAATGTAGTCCGGATCGATTGAAAGAGCCCGAGCCTGTCCAAGAAGCCCGATCGGCGGCTCGCCGGTGCTTGTACGGATCCTCTCGTAAAGCTCGCAAATCCGATCACGAAGCATGAGCTCAGGGACCCAGTGATTATCCACCTGATCGATGAACCAGACCAGCTGGTTGCGCAGCTTGGTCAGGTCCTCGGCCGGAGAAAGTCGAAGCTTCGCCACCTCAGCGTCGAACGTCGAGAGTAGGAGCTTTGCGCCTTCAGAAGCATCAGGTATCGGCTTATAGTGCACCGTGTGAAAAAGTTCGCCGAGAAAGTCAACGAAGTTGGGGAGAAGCTCGGGGTCAAGGTCACGCTTGAACTGCATGAGCGCCCCACGATAAGCGTAGTAGCGGTCCATCACACTTCCTCTCGGAGAAGATACTGTACCTCAAGTTTGTTAAGAGCTTCTGTAAGCGTACGAATATACTTCTCGTCCGCCCATGCTTTCTCTACAAGCTCGACAGCTTCTGTTAGAACTTCGCTGATGGCTTTAGAATCAATTACATCGGCCCCGCTGAGCTGATCAAGCTTGCTAGCGTTACGTTCAAGAGAGTCGATGGTGTCCTTGTGATTGAGAGGAACACGCCGTACGAGATTCCGTAGCGATTCTTCCACGTCCGTTATGGCGTCACGAAGCATAGGGTCTTGTGTCCAGCGTAGCTTTGCGTCGGCCACTGTCTCAATAAGCCCCTCACGGTAGTACTCAAGAGCGGCCTGCAGATCCGTTCGCTTAGAAACTCGAGCCGCATGGCTCTCAAAAAGAACAACAAGCTCTTCAAGACGAGGAATGACATCGGACTCGGGATACGAATAAAACTCGTCGTAGAATTTATGGACCGCAGTCTCAAAAGCTTCCAGGCCACCGATACCACTTCTACGGAAGCGATTAGCAAGCCTGATGCTTAGGCTCAGGCGCCGATTCATCGACGGCTCCTTTCGCTGACTACATCGTGATTAACACAATGGTATCACATGAGCCCCGCTTGAGCCTTGATGAAAGCCACCTCAAGTTGATCTAGAATAGCCCTGATGGCTACAGCTTCGTCATCTTCTTCTGTGTTGAAGAAGTTTGAGTCAACGAGCCAAGCGTAGATCTCAAAGAGCGGCTCAACGTCGTCGCGTAGCACAACCCGCTTGTGCAAGAGATCCTTTGTGAGATCTATCCCTCGATAAGCCTCTTTGAGAGTCGGGCTTCCCACTACAGCAAGCTCAGCCACATCCCAGAACGCATCACCTAGCTCGTCAATGAGATCTTTTAGCGTCGTATCAAAGCACCATCGACTGCGGAAAAGCTCTAAGAACTTGGCCAGGTTATCCTCAGCAAGTTCGGCGTTGCGCTTGTCAGGAATAGCCACTGAAGATAGAAGCTGAGGTAAAGCCTCGACAAAGCCTACCACTTCAGAGTCATTTCGTCCGAAGATGTCGTTTGAGAGATGGAAAAGCTTGTCCAGGTACGCCGTCGAGCTTGACCCGAGGTTGAGGCTACTTGAGCGAAGCGCAACGAGATTTTCTGAAAGCTCAACACGCTTTCTATAGGCTAAAGTCACAGCAGCCCGGCCTGCTCCTGAATCATCGTCGCCTCAAGCTCATCGAAAACGGAGCGCATGGAAGCGACTCCGTTGAACTCTAGGAATGTCAGAAAGTCGGCGATGAAAAGTTCTACAGCCGCCGGCTCAAGAGCGATGTCTTCTGCTAGCTCCTCGGCTCGCTCAGCGAAGTCTTCGATACCGAAGCCGCTATCAAAGCTTGCGTATCCGCCGCCGTTACGTTTCCAGTACTCTTCATAAAGAAGGTTGAGCAAGTCTTTCGTACGAGGATAGTTCGTAACCCAGCGAGCTTGAACATCACTTTGTAGCTTAAAGAGCTTTCTGTAGGCCTGACTAAGCATTTCCGGATGAGTCTTCTCAACATTCGGCTTCAGGTGATCCAAAGCCCCGGTGAGATTCATCACTGATTCGACCGCAAGACCGTCGTTGATCTCTTCAAGCATCTCTTCGAGAATACTAAGCTGAGCGGCGTAGCTCCTAAACGCCTTACGCTGACGCATCGGAAAAGCGTCCGCGAGTTCTTGGAGTCGAAACTGCAGATCAACACGCTTTTTGTCCACCGGAATCACCTCCTATCGCCGTGATCGTACAATCTGAACAGTTCTCACACAAACTAGCTTACCGTCTGGGCGATGGTCTCACGAACTAATTCAGCCTCCACCCGGTTGATCGCCGGAGCCAGGTCCACGCTGTCACAGTCCGGCGATTCGACCACCTCGTTTACGAGATCTACCAGCTCCTCAATCGCTTCGAGAGGAGGCCAACCGAGGCGTGTGAGCTCGTCAGCTGTCTTCATGGCTCCGTGCAGCTTGACAGCATTCTCGTTCCCACTAGCGGTGTGCGGAAGCTCCTGACGAGCTCGCGAAAGCGGGATGTAAAGCTCATCAATGGCGTCCTTGAGCCGGCTTGCTTGAGTCCAGCGCTCGAGCGCCTCTTTGTAGATTGTCTCTAGCGTAGCTACAGCGTCGTCAAGCACTGCTCGCACCTCGACTGAGTGAGGGGCCACCTCGACGGCGATTGCGTACGCCTCCTTAGTCGCCTTGAGCGTATCGATCACCAAACGCTCGTCCCCGCCGCTTCGCAAGAGAGTGTTGAGGTCATCGAGAGTCTCCCGATACCTCTTGAAGCTTGAAGCGTGCTGAGGCTTAGGAGCAAACGCAAGCTTACTCATGAGCTCGAGACGCTTCGGTTCGTTGAGAATATTCTGAGTCACGCCGCCTCCGTAACTGCAAACTCGAGTAGCGCAATGACTTCAAGCTCGTCGGTTTTGCGCTGAAGACTAGCCAAAAGCTCACGCGCTTCCGGTAGTGTAAGCTGATGGTTAGCGAGCTTTTCGATCTCGTGAAGCTGATCACAGATACTCTCAACGGCGTCAGCATCGATTCGCTCAGGGTAGTCTAGGCCGGTGGCAAGTAGATTGATGATGTAGTCAGTGAGTGCTGTAGCTCGTTCAGCGTCGGTCGAGTATGAGTTGATAGCTAGACCGCTTCGGTGGCCAGCCGGCTCAAGACATCCGTAAAGCACTACCACCACCGAGCGTGCCTCCTCGAGCTTTGCCGTGAGAACGCGATGGACATCCCAAAGCTTTGATAACCTTTCGAGCTCGTCTCGCAGACGAAGGACTCGGTAAAGCTGTCTGTCTCGATCAAACGGTGCCAGCTGAGCATCAACTTCGGCGAGGAACTTTTTAGCCTCAAGCGCGATCTCGCTATCCGTTCGGTTTACCGAAGGCCTGGCTCTTCGCAATCGCTTACAGAGATCAGATGCTCCATGATAGTCGTCGAGCATCGCCGCTAGATTGACGTAGACGGATGCGAGCTGCACACGGCGGTAGCCCTCAATCGGAGGCATCCAGAACTCCTTCAACTAGGGAAGCCACTTCTACAGCGTCCATACGCGCACGATAGTTACGCATCACCTCTGGGTCTACCCACGAGATCATGAACGCCTGGGCGATGAACTTCTCAGACTCCTTACGAAGCTTTTCAATCGCTTCAGAGTCGATGTCTCCGTAGAGAAGCATTGTGATTTGCTTTCGGTGAGTCCAGACCAAACTAAGTGCTCGAGCCTGTTCCATCGATTCATCGACGGTCTGGAGCCCGCTTTGATACAGCGAACCTGCCGCGACCTCGCGTCGGAGCTCAACAGCGGCACTGAGCTCTCTCAGCCGAGCTCGAAGTATTGGTTGCTTCTCGTCAGTCTTATCCACCTGATAACCATACACCTCTTGCGAACTGCGCACAAGGACACTGCTTATGGCTGTTTAATCTCGAGAACTCATGCTGAAGGGCCACGAACCGATCATGGGTTCGTGGCCCTTCAGCTTTTTCACCATCAGAGCAACGCTCTCGCAGTCGCTAACGGCCTAGTACGCTGTCTCTGCACAACGCAATGAGCTCTTTAGTCAGGCCGTTAGAACGTCACCAGCCGTAGGAGTCGTTGATGTTCGTCAGGAAGAAGTAGCGCTTTCCATCAGGCCCGATGAACTCCTCGTAGAGAGTTGCAACATCGGTCGCTTTGTCAGAAAGACTAGTCTCACCAGACTTGATAGCCTCGATAACCTCAGCCAGATGGTCATCGTCCCTGACGGCCTCATCGTAGGAGTGATACTCGATAGCGCTCGTGTCTCTCGGCATCACCATGGAGTAGATCGTCACATTGTCCAAGTTCGATGTGACGTAGGCCGCAATCCTGACTCCCTCGTCGGTGATCTCATACGAGATAGCGCGTTCTCCGTTAAGCTCGGTGAGGATGCCGATGTCGCCCATGTCCGCGAGCTCACGGATAGAGTTGAACGGAATCAGCCACTGTGCTCTGTAGATGTCGAGCTTACGCCACCAGCCCTGACCGTTAGCATCGTAGCCTGAGAACTCGTCCGAGCGGATGTAGTCAAAGCCGATGAGAGATGACCAAGGGTTGAGATCATCGCCGTGCTTTACTCCGTGTTCGAAGACCTCCGGCTGAATCCACATCGGCACATCGAAGACAACTCCGTTATGCTCGAACTGGCTGACGTTTGGGTTAATCGGATGCTGTGTAAAGACCATGAGATCTCCTCTATGTTAGTTGAGCACGTAACCTATCGACGTATGCTCAGATTTGCCGGTGGATTGAACAAAACTTTAGAAGTTAGGTCACTTCAGTTTTGGAAGCACCTGACCATCACTCGAAAGCTTTCCTCCGTGCTGATAGTCGCCGACGAGCTTTACACGGATCACCTTGCCTGACTTATCAATCGCATCCACCGTCTTATGGCGAATGAGCGCATCGCTAGTGGCCTTGGGAGCGAGCTTTACACCGTAAAGCTTTTCCAGGGTAACAGAGGTCTCATTCCGCCAGGCATCACGCTCAACGAGACCGTGCCCGAGCATAAGAGTAGCAGCTACAAGCGCAAGCACAGCCGTCGGAATTGTGAACTTCCGCCAGGTCTTCTTCCTCAGAGAGAAGCCTAACATCAATGTAAAGATGATGACTGTAGCCGCTAGACCAGCTGCTAAGAGCGGTGCTTGAAGTGGGTTGACCGGAATATGCATGAGTTACTTTCTTTGCTGTTAGACTGCTGTAGCTAGCTGTGGTAGGTTGGAGAACTTCTGGCCGTACTCCTGCTCGAAGGCTTCAACGAAGCTGTGCTTAAGTGGGGTGAGCTCTTCCGAAGAGCTTCCGCCTTCCTCCAGGATTTCGGCACAGTCCTCAACGAGGCTTACGATGTGACTATAGACTTTCGTTGCGGAGCTCTGGCTAAGCTCCGGCGCTCCGTAGACCTCGTAAACGAGTTGCTCTAAATCTTCGAGCTCGCGAACCCAGTTGTTTCTCCCCACCTGACTCTCGATCACCCAGGATAACGCGACAGCTCGATGAGCCAGGTCTTTCAAAGCTATCTTCACCTCGTACTGCGCAAGCCCGTAAAGTTCATAGCTTAACCCCTGAGTTAGTCTCTTTGCCCAATAGCTAAACTGCTCACTGTACAACGTTAGGTCAAAGTTAACCTCAATCTTAGCTCTATTGAGCTCCGTAATCATCTGGGTCAGAACATCGCCTATCTGAGCGTTACTCATCTCAACGAAGCGAGGACTACGGATATTCACCTGATCAGCTAAACAGTAAAACTCCTGAAGCGGCTCTAAGTAGCGCCAGAACGAGTTCACAGGAGAAATGAGTAAAGCCTTGCTGACCTCAAAATCGATGGAGCTCACGCCATCACCTCCGGTAGTATCAAAGCGACCTCGAATTGATCCAGCTTTTTGTAAAGCGCTGTACGGTAGCCCGGCAACTGCTGCGCACCGCCGTTCTCACGGTGGAAGATCTCAGTGAGCTTGTCATCTTCGAGAAGTGTTCGAAGGCTTGTGGTGAACTCATCCAGATACGTGGAGTCACCACTAAACATGTACTGGTTTTTCACAAAAACTGCCGGATAGAAGTGTTCAGTGATCAGAGTACCGGTGATCGGTGAGCGAGGGAATAGATCAACCGCAGCAGCCATGAGAGCATCCAAATGAGGCCAAAGTAGATCCACGCGACAACGAAGATAGCTTGCGATGGCAAACTTCCTTCGGAGTAAGATCTGTAAAGCCTCAAGTCGCGGTCGCTTATCAATTCCCTCGGTACGAATAAGCTCGCTTAAAATCGTGTCCACTTCATGCACAGCCTCGGAGACTACTCCATAGGCTTGCAAGGTACTCTTGAGACTACTCTCAAGCCCGCTAATTCGGTCTAGCTCAAAGCTGTGGAAAGAGTTCTGAAGCGCCGTAGTTTTTGGCGTGGGACGAAGGCGGACAATCCCTAACGACGAACGCAGAAAAATTAGCTGTGCCGTCTCGGCCAAGCTCATAGAAAACGGATCAGCAAAAGAGCCAACGCTGACGTTAGCGTTGAAGCTGAGCTCAAAGTCTCCAAGGGCCGAGTTGAAATCTCCTGCTTTGAGGCGATACCAGAGCTCGTGCGGCGTGGTCATAACAGCCCTTCCATCATTACGACGACTTCAAGCTTGTCAATAGCGTTCTTCATGCTATCCATGTACTTCTCAAGCTCGTCGGCCCTCGGGCTAACGTTGCCTACTCTGATGCTTCCCAGCCGTTCAAGCGCTAACAGATAGTCCGCCATCTCCAAGAACTCACTCAGAGCTTCCTTAGACTGAGTGAAAACGTAGGAGTCTCGCAGCGCTGCTAACGGAAGGAAATGGTGAATCACTAAGAACCGATTCTCAGTCGGTGCTGGAAACTGCTTTACAGATTCAACACTAATACTGAATAGCTCGTGCGTTACAGCTGTAGCCCTGTCATAGAGCACAGCAGCAACGCCGAACTGGTGCCGAAGCCCATTTTGAAGCCTCATCAACTGACCCTGAACCGCTCGGCGCTTAGTATCGGCGATCACACGTGAGAGCTCTTGATCAAGTTCTTCGATTGAGCTACGATATGCGCCAAACTGAGCGAGCGAAGGGACTGCGGAGGACTGATCAATCTTGTATGTATGAAGGAGCATTTCTGAGAATCGATCAAACTGTCGTAGAACACCGCTGTAGTCGTGTGCCTCGCTAGTAAGTCGCTCGAAAATCCAGTTGAGAGTGAATGAGATCGGGTCGTCAGTGGTCCTGTTTTCGTTACTCATCCAGGTTTGAATCTGACGCAAGCTGTCTTCGTAGTCTTCATCTGTGAACGGGTACCAGAGCGGATTCTTCAGCTCCATGATGACTCCATAAGTAAGGCCGCGTCGATACGCGCTAGAGGTATCTCAGAGTACTTGACGAACATCCTGCCGGAGGTTGACAGGTTAGCTTTAAGTGCGATGTCACGCCAGGTAAGCGCCTCTTCTAGGAATCGCTCGAGCCTGTCACTCGTACGGTAGATAAAGTACTGATCACGAGCCTTAGCTGCCACCCGTAGTTGCTCATCCAGCTCAACAAGGTCAGAACGAACCTTGCTGCGTGCCGGCCACGAGGTGTTGGTAACCGGAAAGGCCTCGCGCACGAAGTCTTGCATGACCGGATAGATATCTGGGATACCGAGAGTAAGCTGTTCAAGAGCGTTGTGATAGCGGCTTATAGACACTAGAGCATGCACTGTCGCGTTTATCTCATCGGTGGCCATAGCCTCGCATTTCTGCAGGAAAACTATCATGGCAGGAAGCTTTTGTACTGATTCAGCCCAAGTTTCCTGAAGCTTTGAAACGCTTGGGCTTATGCCTGTGCTTGTGGATAGCTCCTTAATCGCTCGGATATCTTCCTTCGAAAGCTTACCCTTAAGCTCATCGTAATAGAGAAATGTTCCACGGTTAGTACCGCCTACGATTCGGTTGAAGATGTCGCGTTCAACAGTCCGAATGTTTCGATTTTCTACTGCAAAGTACTCCTCTGCGAGCACCGGGATGTCAGCAACGTCGGCCTCTGTCAGCTGAAACTGCTCGATGACGGCTTCGCCCTCAGGGGTAGACGCCTTACGGAGCTGTGACTGACTCGACATGTGAACGATACTACACGAAGCGACAGTCCGACGCAACGCCCCCGTCGGTAGCATAGCCTATGACCACTCAAAACGCTGATCGCTCAGTTAAGAACGATTCCGACAGACTCGTGTCCCGACGAGATCTGATCGGCTTGAGCAAGCCTACGGTGGTGGCTAAGCTAAAGACCAGCGTTCGAGCTTTCAACGTAACTAAGTTCAGCCCTGAGGCGATTCGTATCTACATGCCGGAGTCAGTACAGGTAGAGATTAAGAAAAAGCCTTGGCGTATACAGCTCTTTGACTTCGAAGAGTATCAGGCTAGACTTCTTTACACAAGACTGTTCACGCGCCTTATTGAAGCTTCGCTAATCAGTAAGGAAGAGTTTAACGCTCAAGCCGTACAAGCCGTACTTAAAGCTTCGGCGCTCGAAACAATTCTGGATGCTAGCTTACATTCACCACGAACTCAAAGAGACATAAGCTTAGAACGAGACATTGTACTGCGATCGCCGGGAGCGTGGGCGGTAGTTCCGAACGCCAGCGGTACCTACGAATACGACTCCATGGAGATTACGGTAGCCGAAGCTCGCATGAAAAAGCGCGTGCTACGCTTCGACTATCGCCACCAAGACGGCTCAATCGTAACTCGAAGAGTCAAGCTTCGACCTTGGACGGCTACGAAATCCACCTCCTCTGTGGAGGATCTTTTAAAGAAATATTCGATCGGTTTCCTAGCTGAACGGCACGGGAAGATACGCTCTTATCGCTTCGATCGATGTTCTAACATGTACATGGAGAGCCTCTCGTCTAAGAAGCTTCAGGATGAGTTCGAGATTGTGATTGCGCCCGATGGCGACGCGGCTATCCTGACTCTCAAATTAGCCGACGACTGACTTACAAGTCACATTCGTCAAGAAGCCTAAGCGTGTCGAGCTCAGCGATGAGCTTTGCGTTCGTCTCCTGAGCGACCTTTACCCCCACTGCTTCATCTTCAGCTAACTCAATATCCCAACTGTTCGCGTAGTAGCGTAGGACATGCTCTACGTAGCTGTCGAGCAGCTCGTCTGAAGGCTTTAGCAAGTATTCATTGGTGAGACGGCGAAGTTTTGATTCAGACTCCCAGAGCGTCCCCATAGGAAACGCACCGAGTGAGGCGTTCGAGTCAAGTTGAAAAATCATGGAGCACACTTTGAGCTGTAGCCGCGTAGGCTTCTCCGGAAGCGCTTTGAGATAACGCACGCTATCGAGGAAGTTTGCGAGAGCTTGCTTGGCATACTCTCGATCAGAATCAGCTCCAAAAGATGTCTCTGTTAGGCCCTTCGGCGATTCGATGTAAACTCGAGTTTGCTCTACCGTAGCGTCTGCCGCCGCAAGAAGCTGAGAACGAACTTTACTCCAGTAGTGAGGGAGGCTAAGCGCTCCTCGGCTCTGGCTGTGAAGCTCGTTGAGCGCCTCGGTGCTTACGCCAGGGTAGATGCCGTTAGCGAGATCGAAAGCTTCCGCCACCTCACTGCTAAGATAGGTGATCGGATCAATCCCCACCATGTCGCCAGCCTGCGCCTCAAGGAAGAGCAGTGTCTCGTCGACTGTGTACATCAGTAATCCAAATCTTTAAGCATTGCTGCTGTCTCGAGCTGTGCTAGTAATTCGAGCGAGGCCTCCGCAGAGCGCCGATTCTTAAAGGACACTCGGTTTTCCTTACGCCTTATGAGTGAGACGATACATCATACAGCAACACAGAACAAGGTTTACAGATGTTGAGTCACCACGTAGATTAGAAACGTATGTACACCGATCAAGAGGAGCGTTCATGCGTTATCACCTGAAAGAGGACGGCACCGCCGGGGTCTGCAAGGCCGAGGTAGGAAACTGCCCGAAAGGCGACGCTATCCATGGTGAGAGCATCCAGGAGGTCTACACTCAGCTTGAGGCCGTGATGCAAGAGCAGCTCTTTGAAACCGGGCTCTTCGATAAGATACCTCCGCGTCCCTCAGCTCGTGAGATCGGCAGCGCCGGCATGATGCTGACCTACACCAAGCCGGTGATCGTCAAGGAGCAGCTCGAGGCTCTCAAGAAGCTTGGGCTCTTGAAAGAGGCTCTTCCGACGCTCGAAGCGCACAGCCCGGTGCTGGCGGCCGCCTGGCGTAACAGCCAGGAAGCCTTGATCGACTACGATCGATTTTACGTTGAGCCGACGGAGTACACCTACGAAGGAGAAGGCTCCGACGAAGGCGCTCGGTTCATCGGTCGGACGAAGACCTGGGTTGCTCACACAGCCTACGAGCTTCAGACAGTCGCCATTAACAGCTTCATGGACCGCCTTGAGAACGGTACGCTCGAAGGTGCTGACCTCGACTCTTACCGTATCGCTCTCGGCCAGACTTCGGAAAGCGATAACGGGTTCATGGCCTTCAACTACAACGGCGATCGTCAAGATCACGACTTCTTCAACAACGTGAAGAACCGTCTCGTTAAGGAGGGGCTCGACAAGAAAGAATACGCCTCCGGCCGCAGCTCTTACACCGTCCCGTCGTTCATCTGGGCCGGACTGAATAAGGAGCAGAAAGAGCGCTTCGCGGATCGGATGATCGCGGCTGATTACAATCCGCACTGGGCTCCGGCGAAAACGTTCCAAGACCGCGTGCTTAACCGCAACGTTTTCTCTGAGATCATCGCAAGCCCCTTCGACCTGCAGTCTTATAAGAACAACGTTGTTCAGGAAGACACTGTGAAGGACTACGCGCTCGGGTGGGAATCGAAGGTGAGCGGAAAGTTCACGCTCACTGAGGCAGGCTTCGACTGGCAGGAGACATCTCGTAGCTACACTGAACCGAAGAAGCCAACCTGGTGATCAGTCGAGATTCGCTGTTCGAGCATCTTCCGAGATAGCTCAAAACAGCGCTACGCTAGCCCCTCTAAACTCCGTTGCTATTACAAGGGAGTAGAGGGGCTAGTTGTCTGTCTAAGCAGGCTCTTTCAGCGGCAACCCCAGTTCTGTCGAGTTGTACGGCCGGAGGTTCTTTTGCTGAGACTCAGCTGTTAGCCGCGATGTAGCGCTTTACAGGAGTTCGTCCATGAGCATCGCAACTTCAAGCTCATCGGCCGCATCCTCAGCCGCGTTACGGATACACTCATCGGCTTCGTAGCTAGGAACGAGCTCCTGAAACGATTGCGCTGCTTCGTGATAGAGATCGAAGTTTTCCGGAGTAGGAGCCAGGAAGTATTCGCTTCGAAGCTTCTGTAACACCTCAATCTTACGGGTGAGAAGCTCGCTCTCACTATAGCCAAAGAGTTGGGTGATGGCCGCGCTGTGACGTGCAAGAGCGTAGTGTGGCGCCGCTATCGTCGCGTGTATAGCTAACAGCTCGTCGAGCTCGCGAGTACGAAGCTTAACAAAGTCTCGGACACGTCGAGCTTCTTTTCGTCGGAGCCATCCTCGCTCCTTCGGAACACGCTGTAGTAAGCTCATAAGCTCGTGCTCTAGGTCTACTCTCTCCGGCAAGTGCGTTGTCCACGCTACAAGTGACTCAACCGAATCAACGATGTTGAACTTCTCTCTGGTGAAGAGATTGATCTTTTCCATGGTGAGCTTAAGCTGTTCTTTGAGGGTTTCAGAGAGGTTCTCAAACAAACTGTCGTTCGGAATAGCAGCTTCAAGCTCGTAGTGTTTGATGATGCAAGCATAGGAAAGAGGATCAGCGCTCATCGGTGCTACTCGAACCGCTTCAATCACTTCCATCTGACTTACTCCTCTTTCAGGTTAGGCTATCCTAACGAAGCTCTTTCACTGAAGGCCGCGTAGTGTTGAATTACGCGGCCTTCAGTGAAAGAGTAACTCAGCGGTGCAGTAAAATTGAGAGCATCACTAAAGCAACGCCAAGAAGCATGAGTGGCTGACCCCAGATATCGGTTTTTCGACTCAGCTTTTCGTTGGAGTTAGCAGTCACGATGCTCGTGACCATGAGTACTAGAGAGCTCACCAGCAAAGCTAGCCCTACCACGTTAAGAGCTACAAACATGAAGTTCCTTTCTACGACAAACATCTTATCGTCGTCGGTAGGATTCATGCTATGAAGCAGCTTAAGCCCGGTGAGCCGATTGCACATTCTACTCAGATCGGTCGACTCGACACCGTAAAGCGTCAGTCCCGGTTTACCGATCTGGACAGTCACTTGAAAGACCGTAAGGGATACATTCCGCTAGACCTACTGCCGAAAGGTGATCAGCTTTTCGGAAAAGAGATCATGCTATTACTCCCGGGCTTTGAGCTTTCAGAAGCATCGGCGGTGGCCATACGCTGGCATTCGGCTATTACTGGGCAGAGGCTTACGGCTACGCACGATGGACGCCGGCTCGACAATAGTCTTTCGGAAATCGAACAGATGCTTGACTGTGTCGTGGCTGACTCAAACTGGGTACTTCAGAATCCTTATGTCCAGAACATCCCACATGCGGTCGAGTGGAAGCGACTTGACGGTGATCGTTACGAGCTTCAAGCCTACTCTTCCGGGGTTTCTACTACAGCTGAAAAGGCCGCGCTCGTACGGAAGGCAAAGCTCACCGGTCGTGTCCTTCGGTTCACCTATCTAGATCGTTTTGGAGTACCGCGCACTCGACGAGTAGCTGTTCGAAAGTTCAGTAACTCAGAGCTCATGCAGCCGATAGTCCGCGCTCTTGATTTGAATCCGAGAAAGCACGAGCGCTACTTCTCAGCGACGATTCGAGAGTTTGGCCATCGCTCCTCGTCTGTCCGAGGCTACCGCCGCTTTACTCTAGCCAAGGCTAGTAACATGGTGCTGGAGAACACGCCGGCACGAACGCTACAACCGGAATGGAATGTTCGAGTGCGATTCACTGAAAGCTCCTATCACATCAGCGTGGTAAGCAGTGCGTAAGCCGGTTGAGCTGCGAGCCAGAGGCCACGTATGGCGCCTCAAAAACTTTTCGAAGCAAAGCAATTTCAAGCCTAAGTCGTCGAGACTTTACTCATCGGCCCAAGGGCGGGTAGACGAGCCGCTGGCCCAGATTGTAGTTGACATACCCGGCGTCGACTACAAACAAGCTTGGATTCTAGGAAATGCTCTCGGTCGCTCCGGCTACCATGAGATCCGGAGACCTCACGCCGGACTCGTTAGCTTCGATATCCCGGCACACAAAGCGGTGCGAAAGCTTTTCGAGGAACTTGGGCCAAACTACGGCGTTCCCACGTCATACAGACGATCGATGCGATTTGTGAAAACCGGAAGTCATCGTTACGAGCTTGTGCCGACTGCTCGCGGAGCAACTGAGTTGCTGAGTAAAGCAGAGACTGCTAACGTCGCTGCAAACAGTGAGACAGTGCTACGCTTTCGCTACAAGTCCCGATCAGCGGATCAATACCAGACTGTAAGGGCTCACGTACACGGTGTCTACGAGGCAAGCTCAGGCGAGTATTACTTCACAGCTACACGCAGTGATCGCGTCTTTGGTGAAGTACGTAGATCGTACTCTCTGAGTAGGGCTTCGGAGCTCTTTGTAGAGAACGGCAAAGAACTTGACCTAGCTTTCTCCCTGAGCTTGAGCCTCTACAGCAGCAGAAACGTAACCGTAGACCTAGTAAGCGCGGAGTAGAGCAATGAGCTTGAAGAACAGTGGATACCAGTTTAGGTCCGCGAAGGAGGTTAGTAACAGCTATCTCCATGAAGAAAGCCGGCGGGTTATCGAAGGCCGGGTTCGAGAGTGGGGCGATTGGGATTTTTCGCTCAATCTCCCTGGTTTCACTGTTGAACAGGCAGAGAGCTTTGCAGGTCGGATGGTTGCTCTACTAGAAGCGTCGGAGCCATCGCTCTCCACTATGTTCAAAGAATCACCAGAACAGCACATCTGGGAGAAAGCTCTTAAGAGAGCGATTGCTAAGGAGCTTAATCCGAGGCGAGTCTTTGTGCATCAGACGACGACACAGCGTTACGAGCTTCGCTACACTCGGTACCCTAGTAGCAAACTTCTGGCTGCAAACCTGCACACGATTACGAGTGCGATTACGAAGGGCTCTATTCTGAGCTTTGTGTATCCAGGAACGAGTGCCGGCGTTCTAGAATCAACGAGATTCGTGAAGCCGCTGGCTATAGAGTTGAACGAGATCGGTCAGGTGTACGTTCGCGCTCGACGCCTTTCAGCCGGCCGTGAGGTAACGCGAAACTATCTCGTTGCTCGAGGCCACTCCTACGTAGAGCAATCGATTCCGACGCTAGAGGCATCCTGGCTGATACAGTTTAACCGTAGCGGGAGCTCGATTAGAGCAGAGCTTACACCGATAGCGTAACTCGTGATAGCATGAGATCAAAGGAGATCTGTGGCGAATCAGCGTAGTGTTAAGATATTCACAGCTCGTGAGCGCAAGCCGCTCCAGCTCGGTGAAGTTATCACCTCTGTAGAGCTTTCTTCAGCAACTCCGATGAATGGAGCCTCGTCTTTTATGGTTGCTCTTCCGGGAGTAACGCAAGACGAAGCGAAACATCTTGCTAACGAGATTGCCGAGAACTTTACTCGATCTGTAAAGTACGTTGAAGCACACGATAAGCAAGCTTTAGTTCGCAGCTTAAATCGTGCTCTAAGTGAAACTACTGACGAGCACTACGATCTTCGAGGTGTCTCAAAGAAGAGGTGGAGCCGGCGAAGTAGCATGGTCTCAGTTACTGATTATAGCTACGAGCTTCGCCCTTCGTGGTGGCCATCAGAGGTTACTTCACAGAAGTTTGAAACGCTTAACTTAGCCCTTGAGAGCGATCGAGTGCTCCGTTTCCTCTATCCAGGGAGCGACGGTGCTCTCAGGACTCGAAGGGTTGAGGCCATGAGCTGGATTGTTAAGCCTTGGGGAGTCTGTTTCAACGGGCGTCGGTTCGACTACGACGGTGTTGAGCGTTTCCGCACCTATTCGCTTGATAAGGCCGTGAGGTTTCAGGTAGAAACGCTTCACGTCAAGCATCTAAATCCTACCATAGTGCTTGAGCTTCAGCTTAAAGGCCGATGGTTTACCGTCGCTTTTCAGGAGCCTTGAGATTCGTCGGTGCTGTGATCGCCCGGCGTCGAGCCAGACTTGCGATGATCTAGAACAGTTAGCTCAACTGTCTAACAGACGAACACTGGCTGTTCAAACAACGACACGACTAGCGATCTCATGCTGTTAGAGCACAGTCTCTAGTACAATCTGATGAGCCGTAAGCCGATCATGAAGCAGATCAGCGGACTCTGAGGCTCCTAGCGCCCACCTAGTCTTCTCGATGTAATCGGCAAGCCGCTCCGAAGTCGGGTTTAGGAAGTACTCGCGCTGGGGTCTATAGATTAGCTGTGAGTCAACCTTCTCGTACTTCCGATAGACAGCCGACGTTGACTTCTCCGCATGATCGATCACTAGGAAGTGAGTCTCATCTACCTCGCTAAATAGCGTTCGAAGAAGCTCAGTCTCTTCTTCTCTCGCTTTAAGCTCAAACGTCTCCGGAAGACCGTCACTACGGTGATGGTCAACGACAAGCTCTCGCAGGCGTCTGCAGATCTCATCCTGAAGTCGAAGATAGAGCTCACGATGCTCCACAAGCCATCGAAGGTTCGCTAGCGGCTCCATAGCAAAAGAGGGTGCGCTCCTTCCGAAGTAACGCTGGAAATGAACGAGCTCCTGGTCTTTCTCGACCCAGATGAGATCGCGATGAAGCTCATTCTGCTCTTGAGCGATGGAAGTGATGAGATGCACACCGTTGGGCGGGATACGATTCTTCCTGGCCCAGTCTCGAAGAAGCTTCTCAGACTCCTTTCGAGTGCGAGTCTCAGCGCTCATGTTAGCTTCGATTCTGTCAACATAATGAACGTCTCAAGCTGATCAAGCGATCTGTGCGCTTTCTCCAGCTGGGATTCGTCGTAGTCGAGAAGCTCGATGTACGTGCTAATCAAAGCTACTAGCTGAACTAGAGTTGAGAATTCAAGTGTAAAGAAGTACTCGTCTCGCAGTCTTTGGATGAGCTTGAGAGACTCAATCTGAGCCTCATCATCGATGAAAAGCGCGAGTCCGTCCGCACTAAAATCACTGATCAAAGCCACTAGGGGAGCTTGAGCAGAGTTGAACGGCTTCCCGAGATTCTCGTAGAGAGCGATGCTCTTTCGTAGACGCTTCGCGTCCTCTTCAAGGTACGGAAGAAAGAATCGACGGCCTTCCTCTGTGCTACCTTCGGCAACGTAATGCTCTTCTACCTTTAGCAGTGTTGCCTGCGTAAGCTCAGCTGCTTGACTGGCCTGTTCAACCCATCCGTTGAAAGGATAGGCAGAGTGGTTACGCCACGAGATAGCTGACAGCTCTCTCTGACTCTCGATCTCTACCGCTGTGCGCTCGCTCGCCTGGCGAAAAGCGATGGTGAGCGGATCTTCGGAGCGCGAGAACGGAGCAATCTCTTCTAGAAGGTCAAGATACTCATCTAACGTTAGCGTCACGAGGTCACCTCTCTAAGCATAAGAGCCACCTGGATTCTATCGTTGAGCTCGTCTACACGCTCCCAAAGTTTAGCGTTACCTGGAACACGGTTCAAGTCGAAGACGTTTGAAGCATCGATGTACGACTCGAAGACCTCGTGAGTGCCAGAGAGGAAATAGTTATCACGAGCTCTGGCTAGCTCTTCGTAAGTCACAGCTTCCTCAGCAGACAATCCGTCGTAGTAATCAGCGGCTTCTAGCACCGCTTCGCAGTGTTTACTGACCAGCTCATAAAGCGGGGTGAGCTTGCTGAGAGCTCCAGCTAGGATCACTAGCTTCGATCGATAGACCTCAAGCCTGTCTTCGGCCTCTAGCTTGCGAACAACCATAAGCGATGTCTCAAGGCGCTCGGCCTCCTCGAGCTCTACCTGCTTAAGCACTTCAAAGAGCTTCGCACGCTTGCTTGCCCACTGAATAGGCGAAAAGGGATCTGTAGGCTTAAGGGCGATAAGCTCTTGCGTTAGTCTTTTACTAGTGTTTGGAAGCGTCGGGATGCTGTCGACAAGACTCATGCATACAGCGACGATCGGATCGTAATCGTCTGGCCCTCCGAAGTCGCCGAGCTCATCGTAGAGCTCCAGAAGATCTCTTTCTTCGGCTAGCTTCTGGTAGTCTTCTAGGGCTGTCATCGCTGTCCCTCTTCTTCGAGTAGATCGCGCATGAGTAGGTACGCTTCGAACTCATCGATTGAGCCTTCGAGCTCGTTTTTCAGCCGAGGATAGAGCGACTTACTCACTTTGCGAAGCTCCTCGAGGTATGCGTGCAAAGCGAAGTCTGTTGATTCGAAGAAGTACCGATTGAGAAGAGTCTGTAGCTTCGAAGGTTCAGAGTAGCCGAATAGAACTTCGAGTTTGTTATCCCCTAAAGCATTCGAGTGTAGTTCAGCAAGGCGCTCATGAGCCGGCGTCAGCTGTAGAGCCATATGCTTAACTAATTTCGCGAGAGCGCTGTGGCGCCGTGGCCGAACTCGACCCTGAATCACTTCTTTGTAGCGCAGCTTAGCCTCGAGCCAGAGAAGACTTTCATAGCAATCACCCCAGTACGCGCCGTTAGCGCTCCGTCCCTGCATGGAGTGGATCGTCTTCTCGAACATTGCTCTATCCGCGCCGTTGAAGTCGTAGTCGGTGAGATAAATGTCGGACAAGAGTTGAGCGCAGACAAGGTCAAACGGTAGGAAGTTTTCTCTTTTCCGAATTACCCGAGCGAAGACTCTCGCTAAAGCCTTTCGCTCAACGAAGGCTCTTAGACTCATAGGATCATGGTACACCACTCAGGCCTAAGCTGCGTTAGAAATTGCCTTAATCGCAAACTACGGAGAGATCAATGGCTAAGTTCCACATCAACGGTAACGGCGAGGCAGGTCAGTGTAAAGCTCAGGCCGGTGGCTGCCCCTTCGGTGGAGAGTCCGAGCACTTCACCACAGCTGAAGCCGCACGAGATGCTTTCGAGGCACGTATGAGCGAAGGCGCTCACGCATCGACATCTAAGAAAGCTGATAAGCCGACCTACGAACCGGTACGATCAGACGGTTCTCGCGCCTTCACTGTAACTTACACAGGCACAACTTTCGATGACACTCTCACTACGACTGTCTACGCCAAGACGGCTAGCGAGGCACGCAAGGGTTTGACAGAGGCACGCCCAAACCTCAAGGTTACAGAGGTGAAGCGCAAGCTCGCGCAGACTCCGGAGCAGAAAGATGCTGCCCGCAGGAGTTCTGTGGACGATATCCGCTCGTTCGAACTCCAGCGCCAAATCGATGAGGAGCTAGCCAACACTGAGTTCGGAGCTCAGTTCAAGCCAGATTCACTTCAAACCGCAGTGGATGGAAGAACTCTCACCGGCATCGTAGAAGAGTCGTTCACCTATCAGGGTCGCCGCTACGAAGAAGGAACAAAGCTTCGCCTCAGCTCAGACTTCGGCATATCACACACTATCTCTCAGTACTCTGAGGAGCCGGAGACTCTCGCTCGCCGTAGACTTTACCAGGAGACACCGAGAGTTCAGCAGGAGATCAACCGCGTAGCACGGAACCACGGTGACGATGTTGCGGACGATGTTTACTCGCTCATGAAGGATGCTCGTACCGTTGGTGAGCTTCGTAATAGAGCCGGTGACCTGAAGCTACAGAGCGATAAGTACGGTTCTGAAATCTTCCACCAGTTCAACGCTGCACGCGACGCAGCTGAGGCGAAGGCTAAGGAGCTTGAGGCGAAAGGCTTCCCGTGGCGAGATGTGATGAAATCGTACACTGAGGTGCGGCCGATCTCTGAGCTTACGTCGTCCGTTCTGCGAAACCGCAAGTAACAGCCTATGCTGCGGAGGCCCTGCCGATCGAGTCAGCAGGGCCTCTAGCTGTTAGTCTAACAGCTGAAGACGGCGACTATGTGAGCATGTGCGCCGACTGTTTGAGATTGCTTAGCCGTCGATCTCTAGCATGAGAAAAGCCACGTCAGCCCTGTCGAGATACTCTTCAACGTTCTCAGGTTTCACATCAACAGTCTCGTAAGCAGTCCGAACCGTATCGAAAAAGCCACGTGCTAGTACGAGGTCTCCGGTGTAGAAGTAGTCATCGCGGAGCTTCCGAGTCTGATCAACCTCAGCGTAGCTCATTTTGAGGTAGCTCTCCAGAAAATCACCGGTGATCTCTTCTATGAGAACATGCATCGGAGTAACACGTGCTCGAAGAGTCGCAAGTGCTCGGAGCAACTCTGCCCGCTCACCAAGCTTGAGCTTCATAACAGAGCGAACGCCGACCGGTACCTTCTGAAGAGCAGTTTCAGCGAACTCTAGCTCAAGATTCACGAGCTTTGGATAGGTCTCGTACCAGTACTTAAGATCACTCTTGCCGATGGCACTCATCAGAAGGCCGTGGGCTTGCTCCCAGAAGTGCTCAAACCACTCGTTCTCGCCTTTCCTACTCAAGACCCCTTGGGGCTTCATACGCTTGAGTTCGTCAAGAAGTCTATGGCAGACTCGAGTGTAGGGATCCAAGTCCATTGGGTAATTCGGTGTCTTATGCATGACGCGCTTTAACGCTTTCTCGCTCAGCTGCTGATTCGGCCGTTGACCGTAATTAAGAAGCGAGGAAAGCACCGGCGGATCCTATCACAGGTGCACGCTCGAGAATCGGTTCGGTAGGATCAATACGTGAAGAAACTCTATGAGCAGAACTACGGCGGAGTCACCTTCGGCCCGTTGCGCCTGTCAACCGCGGGAATTACTGCACCTATCTGGAGCCCGAAGACTGTCAAGCCGCTCCATCTTGGCTCGTCTTTCCCAGACTGTCAGGCTTCTGTGAGAGTTCCAGGCTACAGCTACGCCGAAGCTAAAGATCTCATTCAGTACATGAAACTTGGTTTAGAATCGAGTGCGAAGTACGCAGTAGGTTCTGATCGCTCCACCGGCGTCGAGCGCTTTGCTCGAACGCTCACCGCACACATGAACCTGGCGAAGAAGCCTGCCGAGATGGAGTCGCTTGACCTCGGAGAGTCCAACGGCTGGGCACGCTTCGAGCTGTCTCCTCTCGGAGGTGCTCACGCCGCACACGATAAGCTAGCGACCATTCGCTCGGCCGTTCGCAGTAAGACGACGCTTCGATTCCTCTATCGCAACGCGAGAGGAACGCTTTCAACGCGAAGAGTACTTCCCTCCGGACTTTACATCTCAGCGGAGCATGAGGTGTTCTTCACCGCTCAGAAGCTTCTACGGAGGGGTGAGCTAGTACGTAGAAGCTACCGATTGGCTCAAGCCGAAGCGATGTTTACCGAGAATCTCAAGCAGCTTACTCCTGAACTCACAGTAAGCTTTGTGATCGAGAACGGTGACTTGACTACAGCTAGTATGAGCGACGACGAGTGTCCGTTAGAGGCTGGTTCAAACGAATGAGAGTAAGCTATGCCTGAACTGTCTGGAATCGCCCATACGCTTTATACGAGGCGTCTATTGGGAGGTAAAGCGACCTACATGGCGCCGGTGCTCATACCAAGAGGCCGTCACGTCAACCAGCCTGACAGCGAAGTCACACTGGTGATCCCTAGCGGCGATTGGTCAGCAATCCGTCAGTCTATCGAGTATCTCATCGAGGCCTTTAACCGTGTTGTTTCGTCAGATTATCCGACGCCGATAACTTACAGAATCTCTGATCTGGAGTTCGTGAACTGCTTTGAAATCGCCTACAACAACTTGACGAGAACGAAAGACTTTGAGCTAGAGCAGCTTTCAGATTCAGTTTATGAGCTTAAAGCGTACAAATACGGCGCTTATCTTCTCGAAGATAAGATCACCACCGTGGAGGAAGCTCTCTCACGCAAGAAGGTGCTTCGCTTTTACTACAAGACTGAAGCATCGTCAGTTTTGTATACGCGCCGGGGGAGAGTGACAAAGCTTCACAGCTGGAATAACGAGGCGCGAGCTTTCAGTTGTAGCTTTGAAACACAAGGTGAAGTACGCAATCGCACCTACAGGCTCGCAAAAGCATCAGCGATGTTCGTTGAGGATCTCTCTGCTCGGAAGCTTCAGCCACAGAGATTGGTGAAGTTAAGCTATAGAAACGGCGTTCTGTCCGGCAGGATGACCGATCAAAGCTTTTGGGCACCGCTCAAGCAATGAGAACCTTCGAAGCTGATCCAGTAGAGTAGGTATACAAGCTCATGCCTCTAACGAACGAACATACCTTGAGCGTAGAAGCTCGAGTGTTCACTCTCACAAAGAATGATTCTCTTAAAGCGGCTGTAAACTACGATGATGAAGCCCAAGAATACAACTTCTGGGAAACGGTAGATCGCCGTGTCTTTGATAGCTCCGTAAGCCTGATCGTTCCCGGCTACTCAACTATTCAAGCTAACGACCTCCGCTGGTTTATTCACCAGGGTCTTATAGAACAGATCAAAAATCGAGCTAAAGCTCGAAGAGGTCGAGTCTACCTCAGCAAACTTACTCTCGATGCGCTCAAGGATCTAAGAAAACGTCCTGGCATAAAGAGTAGTGATGTTGTGAAGCTCTTCGATCACGTGCTTGAGCTTCGAAATAAGACCATCGGCGCCTGTCGACCTGAAGACATGTTCGTTACGCTTAATGCTGCTGCTTACAAAGGTAAGGTTCTACGATTCCTCTATCCCGACGAGAAGACCGGGGTGCTTTACTCTCGAAGAGTTAAAGTCAAGAGAGTGAACACTGACGACTTTGCAAACGTCTGGTTCGACGCCGTAAGCTACGTAACGAACGATTCTAAAAGTCGGCTATTCCGCAAGGCGGCTCGCTTTAGGCGCTATAAGCTATTGAAGGCGTCTGAAATGCTTCTTGAGGAAACGCCGGTGCGTAAGCTTCAACCTACTCTCATGATAGTCTCTTCTTTGAAGAAAGACAGACTCATAACATCGGTTCAAAGCTACGACGCTTTAACCTCCGTAGCCACGACTAACTAGGAAAGCACATGGCGTCTAAAAAGCCCCAGTTCACGGTGACCGGTGCGAGCAGATCTGAAGCTACAGTAGCTGAACTCTCGACAGAGCTCCCCCCACTCGACAAGCCTCTTGACATGGAGTGGAAGGACACGTTCTATGCCTCCTCAGCTATCGACTACTTCCACGACAGCTCATTCAAAGTGATCTTGCCGGGCTACGGCAGCTACGCCGACTCCACCGGCACGCTCTTTGGGGCTAAAGCTCTCGTAGGCGCACTCTTCACTGAACTGCAGCGTAACGTTGAGATGCGAATCATCGGTCGGAAGCGAAAGACCTACCTTGTCAACGAGGCTCCGGCGATTCTTACGAACGGAGAACTGAGTCTTGCCACATTGCATACCTTCGGTGATTCAAAGTTCACACAGATAGCTCCCGATATCTTTGAGCTTCGCTCTATTCGCTTCGGCGCAAGTACGCTAGCATCGAAGCGAGCAACGGTAGATGTCGCCTATAAGAAGAAGCGTATCTTGCGCTTTGTCTATCGGGATCCTGACAGCGGAGTGAGCTACACTCGTCGAGTGGCGGTGACGAAGCTGCGGAACTGGGACAGCGTGAACCCCGGCTTCAGCAGCAACAACGCGGCCAAGAACGGTGAGCGCTATCGGAACTACAATCTGGACAAAGCTTCATACGTGCTTGTGGAGAAAGTGCCGATCCGAAAGCTTCACCCGCAGACAGTGGTTGAGTTCAAGCTTCACCAAGGAAAGCTAACGGCTCACCTCTCGTCCCTTGAGACCTGGGCTCCGCCAAAGCCGGAGCCTGAAGTCGAGAGCGATGTGCCTGAGGAAGAGGTCTTAACCCCGCCGCTACGCCCCCTAGGCAGCGGTCTCGCAGCACGACTGCGCAGAGCGTTGACGTGATACACCTACCAGAATCTGTACGTTAGATAGCTGTCTACAGTACACTGAACGCCCACAAGCTAACCATTGCTTGTGGGCGTTCGCTTGTTAAGAGACGATTAGTTGGTCAGACGACCGATCGCGTCCTGGAGTGTGATGTCCGTACGCGCTGCCTTATCGGGTCGTGAGTAGACGTAGAGCGCAGCCTCGCTAAAGCCTTCCTTCGGAACGAACGCGACAGCGTACCCGCCGAGCGCCAGCAGATCGATGCCCGCCTGAGCCAGAGCCGGAAGCTCTCCGCCACGTGGCTGATTCAAGCCGTTGTACTGAACCGCCACCGGATCATCACCCTGGAGCGAGCCCATCGGAAGTACCCGGAAAGTCGAGCCGAAAGCGGTAGGGTCGATCTTAAGCGAAGCTTCGACCTGAGCCTTCAGATCAAAGTTCGTGTCCAGAAGATCCTTCCTCGGCATCGGAGGGATGCCGGCTACGGAGAAGAGGAACTTTTCGCCGGCCTTTTCAAGCCGAGCAAAGGGGCCGTCGTAGGCTACGTACCCGTAGTCAACCAGCTCCTGGAAGCTGAACGAAGTCCAGTGGATGCCGAGCTCGTTACGACGTGCCTGGTTCGTTGCGTGCTGAAGCTCGTAGCTCACGAGTTCTTGGCGCACGTCGTAGACACAGGAGACAAGCCGATCGAACAGCTTGTCACTAAGACCGTGAGGATTTGCCATGAGTGATGTCTTTCCTAGATTGTGGAATTTGAGACTGACTGTTGAAGAGGATAGAGCATGAGGTCTACTTCGAGTTTATCTATAGCCCGGCTAATTCGTTCATAGTAAGCCCGGTAGTCATTCATCGTGAGCCCGATCTCAAGCATATGCTCTCGCTGTTCAGCGCTAGTGCGACAAACAGCGACCGCTGCTACATAGGCGGTGAAAGCTTCCTCAGAAGGATGGTAGAAAGCTTTGTCACGGCGATCAGCCAGATAGCCGATCCGCGGTAGAATCCAACTCGTCCAGCCCAAAACGACGCCGGTCTTCGTAGACCAAAGAATCGTTTCAAAGCTTTCCTGAAGTCTCACATGAGCCGGCGTAAGCCCCTCGTAGAGTTGGGTAAGAGCAAGAGCAGCACTCACCTGCCGATTGACAACGTTGACAATGTACGGATCTCTACCACAGGAAGACTCCCAAAGGCTCTTCATCGTGCTCACTACAACAGCTACGAACTCTTTACAGTTAGTAAGAGCACTCGAGATCTGAGCGGAGTTTGAAAGACCGACGAGGAAATCGTTGACCCTGCTAAAGCTTTCTTCGTAGGCGTTTGCTGCGTAGGGGTCGACTACTCTAATCAGGTTTAACGAACCGCGTACATCGACACCAAACTCAAACGCGAGGGTGCTAATGCAGTAGCTAAGCGGATCAAAACGTCGCTGCTCAGTCTTAAGCGCTGCGAACTTGGTCTCAAGATCAAGCTGCTTTACGCCGACGATTTCGGCAAACTCGCTTAGAATTTGGTTCACAGAATCAACACTACATCAAGACAAGGTTATCCGCAACAAGCCAGCCACTCTATCTGTTAGAGATAGCTGTAACAAGCTTACGGAGAACACGATGGCTAAGTTCCACATCAACAACGCCGGCGAGGCTGGCGCTTGTTCAGCAACCAGGGGTAACTGCCCTTTCGGTAGTGAGGACGATCACTTCACCTCGGCGGAGGCGGCTCGCGCCTCCTACGAACAAACTATGGCACCACAGGCTCTTAGCATTGTTAGGCTACCGGCGAAGGATAGGCCGTTCCGAGTGCCAAGCTCTGCTTTCCAACTAGACAGCAACGCATACGAAGAGGTACTAAAGACAGCTGAGACGCTGAAAACAGCCGATCGCTTCGTAGTGATCGTCAGCACTTTCCTAGATCGCTCACCGAAGACGGAGGATGAAGAGCGACCAAAGTGGGACGACAAGATTTACGGGTACGGCGCTTATGCTTCGGATGCTGAAGGCCAGGCGCAGTACTACGATGACGTTCGAGAGTGGGAGGAGAGCCATCCGATTCTTCAGACGGTGGACGATTTTAGCTCTAGTGCCGCCGGTACTGTACGGCATAGCATTGCTCAGTACCGTGATGAGGAGCACTTCAAGAAAGAGCTAGCCAACGAGGAAATCCCCGGCGCGTACTGGCTTCCGGTGGGTGAAGGAATTCTTGACCAGGAGAACTCATCCAACGGATTCTACGCCACGCACCCTACGGCTCGTAAAGTAAGCGGCCTACCCACCTATGTCGAGCTTCGCGTAGTCTAAAAGCTCTCCGTTAGATAAGCTTTCGACAACGGGGAGTAGCCATGCCGAAGTATCACGTAGGAGCAAACGGCCCAGCGATTTGTAAGGCGACAAAGATCGCCTGTCGATTCGGTGCTCATGGCACGGAAGTAGAAATGCTTCGAGAGTGGGAAGCTTCTCAAGCTAAAGCTAATACTGATTATATGGTGAGCCTTTCCAAAGAGAGCGAAAGATCTTTAGATGATAAGGCGCCTAAGGCGTTGGCTAATCCTGAAGCCTATAGCGTAGGCGAGCTTGTCACTTACACAAACGAAGAGCTTTCTGTAGCTTCAAAACTCGGACCGTTAACCGCGACAAAGCTGTCCTCTGCAAAAGCGAAGAAAGACAAAGACTTTTGGGTAAAGAGCATCTCTGATGTTTCAGCCTATATATTCGAAGACAAAAGTTTCGGTATTTTTAAGAGAGTAAAGAACGATGCAGCAAACGCTCCGGTGCTGGCTCGCTTTGGAACGACAACACTTGGTTCTTCGATCAACGAAGTAAACGCATATCGAATGGCTAAACTTCTGGGAGAAGGATTTGAGGAGCTTGTCCCTGAAACAGCATTTCGAAAAGTCAAAAGCTCGATTGGTTCTATACAACTAGGGGTCAAAGAAGATCACACAGCATCAAAAGATATTCATTCCGAATCTCAACTGCAAGAAGATTATCGTCGTGCTGCTGTTTTTGATTACGTCATAGGAAGCTTAGATCGCCACGGCAGCAATGTACTCTACGGAGTAGAAAATGTCGATGGAGTCAAACGCAATCGATTGAAGCTCATTGACAACGCTTTTAGTTTCCCAGAAGACAAACCATCGAATAGTAGCTCATTCTTCCTGAACGAGTCAATCTTTGCAAATAACGACGGAACAGAAGTCGTCTATAATTACAGTACTCGGTCGAACATTAAAACTTACAAACTGTCTGATGAAACGCTTACAGACAGTGAAACGGCAGCGTTACGCAAGGCCCGTACTGGAGTAGAGAAATGGATCGAAGAAGGCACTATAGCTCACTCTAGAGGTTCCGGTGTGTTAGCTCGAATTGACAGACTTCTAGTTTCAGGCAAACTCCAAAGACTGTCTGACTACGAGCCCGAAGACACACCTTTACCGGAGCTTGATTGACTGTTAGATCTGTAAGTGTCACTACAGATCGACAACGAAAACGAGTCTAACGCACGCTTAACTATTAGAGATGCTCTTGAAACGGTAGTGGAGAAGCTATGCCAAAGTATCACGTGGGAACCAACGGTCCCGCTGTTTGTAAAGCGGTGAAGATAGCTTGTCGCTTCGAGACACACGGAACTCAGGCTGAGATGCTCGAAGCTTGGGAGTCCTCACTTGCGACTACTCACGAGAACGCACTCGTCGGAGTTTCAAAGCCGCGAAACGCTCTCCTCACAACGTTCGAAGTCGGACTCAAAGCTGAGATGCTCAACGAGTTCCGTGAAGCTCAGCTTGACTCAAAGATTGGTTCTTCTGAGGAGCAGGCCGTCGCACTTCGACTCGCTGAAGAAGCTGATCATCGGCTGAGCTACGCACCGGTGGCTTTTAAAGACCCTAACTGGAGAGTAGAGAGCGCTACGAGTGTGGCGCGCTGTGAGCTCACCACCGGAGGAGCCGGTTACTTCAAGAGTTACATCGAGGACGACGACCACGCTGGGGCGTTCGATGGCTACGGCATGTCGGCTCTTTCGGCCGGCATCGCTGAGGTGAACGCCTATCGGCTAGCAAAGCTCTTCGGAGAAGGCTACGATGAGCTAGTGCCGGAGACTGCTTTTAGAGCGGTAGATGGCGAGGTCGGTACGCTCCAAAAAGAGGTAAAGCCTGATCGCGAGATTCTCAGTGACTACGAAGAGAACGAAGCTCTCAGAGAGGACTTCCGTAACGCTGCTATCTTCGACTTCGTCATCGGCAACATGGATCGCCACAGCGAGAACTACATCTACGAGCCAGAGGGCGAAGGACGTGCTCGCCGTAACCGAATCCGACTCATCGACAACTCCTTCAGCTTCCCGGCTCACTCCGGTCAGGATGTCGTGAACGAGTCGGTCTTTGCAGACAACTACGGCTCAGGCGGTGGCTACGACCTCAAGAACAAGCGCTCAATCCCAAGCTACAGCCTCCACATAGACGACATGCGACTCAAGGTGAAAGATCTACGAAAGCTCGCAGCTGTACGCGAAGGGGTGGCTCGCTGGATCGAAGAAGGGACCATCGCTCCAGAGCGAGGAGCTGCAACGCTCGAACGTATAGATCTGCTCCTCAAGAAGAAGCGTATCCAGAGCCTCAGCGACTTCCTCGAGACTAAGTTCGTTAAGCGGTGAGGCAAGCATCTGTTCACGCCGCTTCTACCCAGGCTATCCGACGGTCTAACAGCTTAAGAACATAACCACGACACGTTGTGAGGCTGTGCCGATTGAGTTCTTAGATTGTCAGTGAGTCATAAGGCTATTCACGACGCTGTCTCCACCATCGAGAACGAACTTTAGAAAGCAGGTTGGGATGTGCGAGCAAAGCCAAACCAGGTCGACGCCACCCAGAAAAGCTTCAGCAAGCTAATGAAGATGGATATGACAGACGCCGAAGGGAGAGAAGAGGCTGTGAAAGCTCTTAAGGCCGAAGGCTGGGATCTGGAGGACGACGAAGATACGCTAGCTGCCGCTGTAGCGAAGCGACAGGCAAAAGCTGCAACCTACGGCAGTCGTTTCAAATACGAGCAAAAGTATCTCTTCTAAGAAACACACGAGCTACAAGCTAGAGGCCCTACCGATCAGATTGGTAGGGCCTCTAGCGTTCGGCGACTGGAATGATTTAGGACCCAGCTGCGCCCGACTAGGCCAGCGCACTCATCTCAGTTCTTACCTGCCTATTCAGGCCGATTTAACAAGGAGTAATTAGACTTAGCTTATCGACGTACAGTCAGCTCAATAAGACGAGCTACACAGACGGTGAATGTAACGGCAAGCCCGCCCAAAGCTATGTACTGAAACTGGTTCGAATCCCCGTTAATCACTGCAGCTACAGCGAAGGCCAGGAAAACTGCAAACGAAACGGTCGCATGAAGAAGTAGCTTCGGGATAAAGAACCAGACAGCTGCAGCTAAAGGTACTAAGGACAGAAGACTTAGAACACTCATATAAGCGCCTCTCATGCGATGAATGAGCTAATCGTATCAAGCTGTTAGAAAACCTTGTAACTAGCAAGGAGACTATCTTATGGCCAAGTACCACGTCAACGCGGCTGGCGAAGCCGGCCCCTGCAGAGCAACTAAGGGTGGCTGCCCGTTCGGCGGGGAAGATGAGCACTACTCATCGCCCGAGGCTGCTCGTGCGGCTTTCGAAGAGTCGATGGAGAACGGCTCTCAGGTGCGATACACGCGCCCTAATCTACCAGCTCGTATCGAGCGTTCTGTAATCCCAATGCAGCTTGGTCGCACCAACGCTGTACTCATGCGCCATCTTGAAGAACTTTCCGGAGATTCGGTCTTCGTTCGGGGTCACCTCTACAAGATTCATCCGCTCATAAGCGACTCCTACGAGCGAGTCAATCGTGACACGGACGATGCGTTCGCAGTAGCTGCCAAGATCTCGAAGCAGTTTAAGCGACTTGCTAAGAAGGATCCAGTACTTGCTAAGAATCTCGACTTCATCACCGGTGCGGTAGACCGGGCAGCTTTCGCATACGTTGCTCCCCACACCGAACAGAAGAGCACTTACTTCCAGGAATCGCTAAGAGCAAGCGGCGTTAACCTCGGGGAGAACGAGCCACGTCACTTCGAACGCATCTTCGCCACCGCTGCTAAGAAAGCTGGAGCTAACTCCACTCCTCTTCAGCTTGCACGGGCTTTCAAGAAAGCTTCCGTCAACGAGCCTTGGAATAGCGGTCCCGACGCAAACTTCGATGAAGCCATCATTGCTGCTGCAAAGAAGGTTCAGCACTTCCGAGGCGGTAAAGCGAACATCGACTATCAGCGTGAGCTCGATGGCATCAGTGAAGGCGATTTCACCGTACTCTCAACGAAAGAAAAGCTCACTCGCTCACACGACACGGCGAAGAAGGCTGTGAAGCAGCTGAAGAACGAGCACGCTAATCTGATCGAAGCGGAGCAGAAGTACAACGAGGAGCACGGCGGCCACGAAGGCCGAGCTTTCTACATGGAGCACAAGGTTGGTCAACTTACTCCACGAAGAGTCAAGGGGATTAACCCGAAGAACGGTCCTACTCACTACACGCCTACGCGCATCCAGAACGATGCTCGTATCGACGCAACGAACCGACTTCACGCGGCAGAGGCTCGCGAGCGCGAAGCAAAGCGACTGCTCGATGCTGAAAACCCAACGCAGGCGACCGGAGTTCTAAGTGTTGACGAATCACTTGAGTTAGCTAAGTTAAACGAGCGCAGCTTCCTAAGTGTCAACGAATCGATCACCAAGAATCGACTAGAAGCGAAGCTCTCTGGCAAGTAATCGCTAAGAAGCTCTAACACTAGAGGCCCTACCGACTTGATTGGTAGGGCCTCTAGTGTTCGGTTAGACGGTCTGAAGCAACAGTTCAGCTTCTAAACTCGAAAGCATGACAGAACAAGCTTCTAACTTATCGAAGTCAAAGATTCTTGACTCGCGCCGCGCAAACTCATACCAGTCAGTCATAAGCCTAATGTAAGCGTTAGCCGTAGTAAGGTTAGGCTTTAGCCAATACTCATCACGCAGGCGGTAACTCTCGTTTACAAGCCCGTTCGTATACTCAATGATCGATGTCGCAGTGCGGGATCTATTCCGAAAAGAACTTTCTAGGACGTTGTGATTCTCCTGAGCGTGGCGGTTAAGCTTTACCTGTGTAGGAGTAAGGTTCGCTGAAAGCCTGGCAAGCATCCCGAGTACAGCTTTATACTCATCTACTTTACCAGCAAGCTCGTTCTGTGACGAAGTTCCTGAGCGCGCTTGCTTGCGTACATGCTGTAGAAGCTCATGAGCGAGAGCGAAGAATCTATTCGGATCGGTCGTATAGGTTTCATGGTTGCTAAAGTTTTGACCAGCAAGCTTGAGATGGAGATCATCATCTATGGTGCCCCAACCGAAAGAGTAATAGAACGGATTCTGTACAAAGTCTAGCGCGATTGACTCCGGACTGTTTGCTCCTTCGTAATCTTCACGAAGCTCAAGAAGCGTACGCATACGCTTTACCGACAATTTCTTGCCGATTCGTTCGTAGTAAGCCTTTGATGACATACGACATCGTACCGACACACTGGAGGCCCTACCAGTATGATCGGTAGGGCCTCCAGCTGTCAGTTCAGTGGTCAGACGCCGAGGATGATCTCGTCAGTGGCGACTTCGATGGCCTCGATAACGGAGGCCGGCACCAGCTTCAGGCTCAGGCGGCCGTAGTCTTCGCCGGAGTGATAGTCCTGGCCGAAGCTGCTCCGACCCTGGCCAGGAGCACGAAGCGAAGCCAGCTTCACCTTGTAGTAGAGACTCTTGCCGTTGGCACCATCGATCTCTGTGACATCAAGGCCCCAGTAGCCGATGACCTGCGGCGTCGTGGCGGGCTCAACGGTCAACGTCGGAGGATCGATGAACTCGCCGGAGTAGCTTCGAACAGTCTTACGAAAGTCGACAGAGACGGTGATGTCGCCGGTGGTCATAGGTCTTCCTTTGCTCATCGAAAGGTTGTTAAGCGTATCTTACGCCGAATTGCTGAAAGTGGCAACGTACTGTAGCTTTCTCGTGACTAGAGGCCCTACCGATCATGTTGGTAGGGCCTCTAGCTGTCAGTTAGACAGTGTTAGTTACTGGTTCGCAAGTACCTCACGGACCTCGGAGAACGTCTGCTTACGGACAAACTCACCGTCCTTCCAGACCGTCTTCAGCTCGCTGGCGGCCTCCTGCTCCGGAGTGGCCTGCTGGATCAGGAACAGCTCACCGTTCTCGTCCTTCTGGACCGAGAGGCGACCCTTGGCCGACTTCTTCATGCCGCTGTCGGTGATAGGGTCCTTCTGAAGGTCGTAGGGCTTCCCGTCAACCTCGGCCCAGGTGGCCTTCACAGCCGACTGGAAAGTGTCTCGCGACTGGTAGCTGTACGAGTACGACCCTACCCCCGCGACGAAGTTGCCGCTAGCGAAGCCCCGGACGGCCAGGCGCTCAGCCACCTCACGGATGCGGTCACGAGTCATGGAGTCGCCGTAGATCATGCCGACGTGAGTGTCCAGCTGGCGGAACCCGGCCTCGTTGATCTCGCCGTGGAACTCGTCCCACAGAAGCTGGATAACACCGGCCTCCTGGACGGTGAGGGTGCCGGCGGCAGCCTTCTTCATGTACTCGTCGAGGCCCTCGGGAGTGCGAGCGTCGATGGTGCCGGTGATGATGTCAACCGGGTTACCCGAGTCGGGCCGGACAACGATGCGGCCGTCACGGGCCATGATCTCGTCGTGGTACGAAGGGAGGAAGTTCGTGAGAACCTCCCACAGGTCGAAGGTGTCACTCACGATGGAGACGATGCCGGTGGGGTAGAGGTTGATGATCTCGCCGAAGAGCTTCTTCTCGCCGAGGACGGCCGCACCGGCGCACATGACCGAGTGCTCAGTTGCCGGAACCGAAGCCGCGAGGTACTCTCCGCCGTAGTAGTGGTCGATCCAGTCGAGGCTGACGAGCGAGTCAGTACCGTTGAAGCTCACCAGGTGAGCAGCGCCGGAAGCAGCAGCCGATTCGGCACCCTGCATGCCTCGGAACGAGAAGTCGTGGCCCTGGAAGTCAACGACCTCGGCCGGAGTGCCGGTCTTCTCCGCAGCCTCGTCGAGCACCTTGCGGATGCTGTGAGCGATGGTGGCTGCGGTGGACGGCTGCCAGTAGGTGGCCGAGAGGATGGTCTCGATGTAGTTGGTGAGCCAGAAGAACTCGTCCACGGTGTTCTCGATGGTGAAGGTCGGGATGCGAACCGGAACCTCCGTGCCTTCGGCGACAGCCTTGAACTCGAGCGGGAGGTAGCCGAGCTTGTGGAGAGCGCGGATGTGGTCGAGTGGGATCCCCGGTGCGAGGAAGTTCTTGAGACGCTCACGGTAGAGGTCGACCACGAGGTCCTCGTCAGCGTCGAAGAACGGCTGCCAGGTCTCAGTCAGCTGCTGGAGGAACGCCTGGAGGCCGAAGTGGACCACCTTGTCGATGCCCTCGATGCGAGTGCCGCGGTTCGTCCAGTTCGAGTAGACGCGAGTGGTCTTACCGGCCAGATCGCTAATGCGCTTGTGGTCGAGCTTGTAGGAGTCGGTCTGCATGAGGCCGCGGATCGGAGCGTACTTGTTGATGAAAGTGTCCATGATGGGTGAGACTCCCTGCTAGTAGTTGTCATCGATGCGGGTTCCTCACCCGTACAAGAGAACTATATCAGGTTTCTCGTCAACTTGACAAAAACTGCTACTGCTTCGGTCGTTTCTCTTTGAAGACTGCGATCATCGATGTCTCTTTGACGGCTTCTAGCACAGCCCGGCGTAGGATCTGAACTTTTTCTTTCATCGTATAGGTACGGAAGGTATCATCAGGGACGCTGGTTACCGAACCTAGCTGTCTAACCACAGTTCGCATGAGGTGCTCGAACATGTACTTAGCTACTAGCACCTCCGGTTCTGAATTAGGCTCAGCACAAGTAACCCGTTCGAGTCGAATACCAGCTGCCTTTAACAGAGTGTCTGTATAAAGAATAACACAGAAAGCAAGTTGAGCTTCCACTTCTTTCATAAGCTCTTCGTTGACTTCATATTGATCTTTGTTGTGGATCCAAAAGTCTCGAGTAGCTTTAATCTTTGCGCCGTACGATTTCGTTGGGACTTTGAAAGCTTTCTTAAAAGTCAAAGAGTTAGCCACTAGCTCGTTCACCCGACTTCTAAATTCTGACGCTTGAGACTGAGGCCTTAGCGTATGATGTAACCCTTCCAGTTTCCCTACAGCGCGAATAAGTCTTTCCAGTACATTCTCTGGGCTTTCGACTGACAGCCTTTCAGCAATGTCAGCATACTCTTTGATTAAAAGCCAAGTTTTAATCCAAGCTTTGTAGTCTTTTGGCTCAAGCAAAAGTATAGGATAGATAATAGGCCTATTCGCTTTAACAGCTTCGGGGTACACTTTATCGTGAGCGCTAGTAAGTGTTGCAGCGTTAGATACGCTTTGTCTAAAGTACTCGATTTTCTCAATAGACTCTTCACTGCGTAAACAAATAGCAATTAGTGACCGTAAAGCCTCGGCGTACTCTGAGTTGATGTCTGTTACAGACTGTGGAGCTTTAAAGGTAAGTTCGAAGAAAGCTCTACGAGTATACTTGATCTCTCTTCCTGCGCCTTGGTTATCCCATTTGACTTTAAGGTCAAGGGTTGCGTTAGCGTCAAGAGCTAAGTTCGTAAACACTGCAGTCGGGCGATCATCGTCAGGATCAACTATGTTTAGAATCTGGGATGGTAGAAGGCGCAGATAGACTCGAGCTTTTTCGAAAACTTTATCATCTGCTAAAACGTGATCTCCTCTTAAGATGCTTGAGACTTTCCAAGTTTCTTGGACCAATCCGGTGGCGCCACCTGACATGCGGTAGCAGTAGCACCCAAACGCAGTTATTTTGTCTCGTCCACGCAGAGTTACGAAAATGTCAATCCCTTTTCGAGCATTCCAGCCCGTGAAGCCAGGCTCAAAACCTTTTCGAAGAGTTAAAAGCTCCACCCCGTGATCCTCTGGAGGTAGCTCAATAGCTGCATCAGCATAAGGTACTTCCGCTGAGTGTGCAACCCCAAGCTTAACGTGCTCAAAACCCATCTTGTATCCTCGTCATAATAGAACTGCCTGCTCCCCAGATAGTTGCAAGCTTCTTGCCCTCAGGAAGCTCGTTAGCTGACGCTAACTCTACTCTCTTGTTTAGATTGAAGAAGCGAGGTATGACCGGAAGCGTTGCTATAGCTTTGTACCCATTTCGCAACGCAAAAAGTTCGCTCAAGCTTCCGTTCCGAACTGGATTCGAAGGATCGAACCCAGCAGGTTTCACGTTCGACAGCAACAGTTGAATTAGCTGATCGACTATCTCAGGACAATCTTCGTACTCGATCTCTTCAATGAAGATGAGATCGATTCCACGCTCTTTAGCCACCGACCATTTCTGATGGTGTTTATCTCGAGGCGTTCCACGCTCTTCTGAATGCCACCATGTGCCGTTGAACTCGACACCGACTTGGTGCTCAGGTAAATAGATGTCGATCTCTTTGCCGTCGAGTAGACTTCTCGAACTGCCGACTACTTCAATCCCAGCTTTCTCAAGCTTACGAGCAATAGCTACTTCCGCTTTAGAGGTCTTATGAATACAGTTACGACAACCGCGCGTTGACCGCTGCTTGACTGATGTAAAAAGTGCGTGTCCTCGTTCACACAGCCACCAGACGCGCTTACCTGATCCTTTCAGGATATCTGACGGACTAAGATCGCCATTCTTGGTGGGATGCCAGGATGCTGCTAACTTAGAATTACACGTCTGAAGATCGTTAAAGCCCCGTAGTAACTGTTGATTCCAGCAGTAAGTACACCCGCCGCGAACATTAGGTGAGCGTAAGCTGCTGTGCTTGTATTTTGAGCAGAGCCACCACACCTTTTGATGGCTATCAGCTGTAAGCTCGCTAGGAGCGATTGTGTTACGCTCGAAATCCCATTCAGCTGCTACGAGCTCGGATTTAAGCGTGGCGAGATCGTTGAATCCAGCTAAGACGCGATGGCTTGAGCAGTAGCCACAGCCATAAGCTCCATCAGCCATTTTGTTTGGAGTGGCAGGAAAACTATGCTCTTCTTTGAGACAGTGCCACCAGAGCTCGATCCGGGCGCCGTAAGTGACTTCCTGAGCGGTTAAGCCGCTTCGCTCTACGTCGAGTCGAGCAGCTATCTCAGGTCGCTGTGACTGAAGATCATTGACTCCGAGTATTGGCTTCATGTGCTTACGCTTCTGCATGAGTAATCCTAAGTTAGAACGGACGTTGGTTTGGCATAGCCAACTATCAGTTTCTAGGAAGCTCTTACAGCAAGCCGGATGCATCCCTTAGGATTACGTCAATCGCCAAACCAACGTTCCGAGATGCACCCGGCTCACTCACTCTATCAACACCGGCGCACTTAGCGCGTAAGCAGCTCCGGAAGGATCGGAGTCACGATAGCGCCAACATCCTCACGGTGAGCACCGGGGAGTGAGTCGGTGGTGTAGATGCGCGAGAAGGCTTCGGTGAGTCGGTTGGCACCACCGGTGAAGCTGCCGTGGGAGACCCAGAGGCTCAAGCGCTCCTTCGGAATACCGGTGACGCCGGCGATGCCCAGAAAAGTGCCGCCTGCCTCACACACATCGTCCGCGATGAGAAGTCGGCCCTCTTCAGGAAGCGGTTCGACCTCGAAGCGAAGGAGCTTGCCGGTCTCGAAGTCGCGCTCCTTAGTTGCCTTGTAGAGGGGGACACCGAGCGCCTCGGCTGCCTGAGTAGCGCGAGCCACAGCACCCTTATCAGGAGCGATCACTCCGACGTACTGGCCTTCGCCGTGCTTGTCGATGACGCTCTTGATCACCGGAGCGGAGTCGATCACGCGGACGTTGTTGATGAGCTCCACGATCACCGGCGAGTGCGGGTCGAAGATCACGACCTCATCCAGGTTGAAGCTGTTGACGATGTCCGCGTAGACCTTGGCTCCGAACGGAACGCCGCGGTCGGCGCGAGCGGCCGGGAAGTAGGGGATGTAAGCGACGGCCTTCTCGCCGCGCTGGTGGACGTAGTCAGCCCACATGCCGAGGATCACGAGATCTTCGGGGTCGGTACCGTAGACGACGGCTCCGATCGGCTTCTCGTCGGCGTCGGTGTTCTTGAGGTGCCACTCACCGGCTGGGAACTTGAACGGCTGCACCGAAGCAGTCACCTGATAGCCGGATGGAACCTGGGCTAGGAATCGAATCGTCATGGCGCAGTCCTTTCGTTCGTAAAGCGTCGTCTCACTACTTATATCACCTTTTTCGTCAAGATGACAAAAACTGTTACAGGAGTTTCTAACCTGTCAGTAGATCGGCGGCTTCTCGCGTCCGTTCTCCGTGAGAATTGTGTAGCCCAGCTCGTCAAGATCGCTTCCGAGCGGCGCCGAAGAGCTGCTAAAGAACCAGAATCCCTCGCAGAACTCCTTGCTGTCTGGTCGAGTCCAGGTGCCGTCGTCGTTGACTTGAGTGTACTTCCCGAACCACTTACGCCCGTGTCGGCGAGCCGTCTTCGCGGTGTGAGGCCCAGGGACAGGATAGAACGACGAGCCTTCTGCGTTCTTAAAAGTGAAGTGCAGGTAGCTCTTCGGTCGCTTGTCCAGCTTGTTAAAGACGTACCTCATCGGATGAATGAGGAAGGGCTCGACCGCGTAGAAGTACGCGATCACTAGAAGAACTCTAAGCTTGCTCCAAGGAGTGTCTTTCAAAGCTGTTCCTATTCTATAGCCACCGTGGACGAAGCCAATCGTACACCATCGGTGTTCTCGGTATGATGCTGGCGTAGTCTACGCTTCGAACGAACGGATATCCGTGAACTTTATAGACGTTGTTAAGCCTGAACCGATCGGTGGCTTTCTTTCGGCGCTACCACTCATCGCAGCCATTGCTACAGGCGTGTTCCTCGTGCTCATGGTCATTGTAGGAGTGATGCAGAAGTCTTCCGGCGCTCTCGCCACCTACATCATTTTCTCCATACTCTTCCTAGTAAGTGGCGTGGTTTGGCTCGGTTCGGGAACCTTCACTATGACTCACAACATGCCGAAGTACGGAGAGCAGCAGGACGCGGCTCGTGAGCTAACTGAGAAGACGTATGGCATCGATCTGAATTACGAACAATTCAGTGACCTCGACTACCCCTCAGGTAAGCCAACCGCAAAGTTCAAAGTCTTCGGCAAGACGCACACCACATTCCAGACCGTAGGCACCGGTTTTAGAGAGGCTGACATATACCTCGTATGGGCCGATGGAGAGTTTGGGCTCGCCGAGTCTTCGAACGGTAAGAACTTTGACCAGATCCCGATCGCAGAAGAGGATAAGTGATGGCGAAAATCAAGCTAACCCTTACGGATGAAGAGGCTTCTGCTATCCGTATCGCTTTCGAGAAGCTCAGCGATCTTGCTCAGTTCGAACCGGAGTATGCTCCAGTTGTTCAAGCTCTTCTGAAAGTTGATCAGCGCATTCCGGCGACTTATACTGAATGGGACGGTGTCTGAAATGTCTAGACAGCGTCGTCTGTTAGAACAGGAAACTCATGCTTAAGAAAATCGTACTCGGTGCTGTGGCTGCAAGCCTCGGTGCTATGATCGTGCTTGCTCCGGCTACAGCGATGGCTGAACAGACCTGGACGCCGGAGGGTAGCAAAGCTCCTAAATCCGGTATCTACATCGATCCCAAGGTGGATGACGAGCAGGCTAACACCATTGCGAGCGCCTTCGATGAGCAGGTTGGTGACGAGGACACTTCACGCTACATCTACGTGGTGAAGCTCCCGGAGACTGTGAACGTCGAAACCGCTGCTCGTCAGACGGCTGAAAAGTGGAAGCTCGACCGCACTGATGAGAGCCTAGTGTTCTACGACGCTCAAGGCGGCAAGGCGTTTGTTTGGCCTGCTACTGAAGCGAACAAGAAAGACATCAGCGAGCTGCCGAAGTTTGCTGACGCGAACACTTTCGCTAAACAGATTCCGACGCTCTACGGCGATGGGCAAGGTAGCGATAACAACGGTGCTACGTTCTTCTTTATTCTCATCGCAGGCTTTGTCTTACTTATGCTGTTTGTCGGCCTGATCTCTTCAATTTATTGAAAGTACAGGAAACTCAAAAGTCTTCAAGCCTAAGCTTGATACGATTCGGTTATGAACGCTATCCCGAAAGAGCTCGTGCCCGAAGCCGTAGTAGCGTCGCTCACTCCGGCTGAGCTTAAAGAACTTCAGGCTGCTATCGAGAAGAACGAGGCCAGGCCGGTTTTCTCAGCCGGTATGATCGATAGCTTTGAGACCGTCAATCGCGGGCTCTGGTATCTCTCCATGAGCTACCCGATCAAGTACACGTTCATCAAGCTCCCTCAGGTGGATGAAGCTTCGGTGCTTGAGCTGGTGACGTTTGACTCTACTCGTATCGATCAGGCTAGCCGACTCTTGCGTTCTGATTTCGAGCCGCTTCAAGCTCTTTGGGAGCAGCGATTCTCACTCACCATGGCTGCGCTCGGCAACCCAAACCTCTCCGAAGCTTCGGCCGAGACTCTCATTGAGGAGCTCATCGAGAGTGAACCGACCGATCTTTCCGTACCGGAGATCCTCGTGGCGGTGGGTTACCAGCTCTTCGACAAGTGGAATCCTGAGAACTTCCCGAAATCTTCTCTCTGCGAGCTGGTTCGCATTTTTGAGCTCAACGGCGTGACCGAGTACTTGCCGAAGCTCAAGCGACTTTCACGTAAGGCGTGATAGCTCTCTTCATGATGAAACGACGGATTCTTGTTACCGCACTGTTCGCGGTGAGCGCTACGATGCTCGCAGGATGTTCAACCTCGGTTGAGCACACCGCTGCTGGTTCAGAGATCTATAAGAACAGCTCTACGCTCACCGGCGGCACCGAGTACTACGCTACCGGTTCGCAGGGTGACGGTGTGGACGATGCAAAGATCACCATCGAGACACTTAAGCAGGCTCCGGAAGCTATCTCCGGCTCTGCTCTTCCGAAGTACACAACCGAGACACTGCTTCCGTTCAAGAATGTTCGTGGTGGAGCCAACGGTGATAAGGTTCGAATGACCGTTGAGTCGCTATCGAAGAACGGCAAAGCCGAGTGTCAGATTAGCCACATGGACATGATTATCCACGATGCGGCTAAAGGCGATCACGCTAAGGCTGTCTGTGAAGGCGTCTTGAACACCTGGGCCGATCACACGAAGTAAAGCTTTGAAGGTTGCGAGTTAATCGGAAATCGTGTACCGTAAGTCTCAACAACGACTGAGGCGAAAGGCGCATCGTGAATCTCGTAAACTGGCCCGAAGACACCGAGGGATACCCGGATGTGATCGGAGGCTACCGCGACACCGGCGAAGGTGGGCTTTGGGGCTACGTGGTTTGGGAGCTTCCGAAGACGAACTGTGCCGTGGACACCAGCCCGGACATGCCGATGGCCGATGTCATCGCCGACGCTCACGGCCCTCTCGCTGTGGAGCTCCAGGAGGTTCGTAGCGAGTACCGAACCGGTGCTTACTACGAGAACTACTACGAGAACCGTACTCGCGTCGGCACCGCTGTCTACCTCGGTTCAACCGGTGCTTCTTCGTACAACGACGCTGTAGGGTCGTACTTCCGCGTTCGCAACGAGACGCTCACGGACGAGGGCCGCGCGCTCGTGGCCACGCTTTCGGCTCTCTACGGGGAGCCGACGTTCATCACCTACCTGGACACCTGAGTTCAGTAACTTCTAGCCTCCGATGCTTCGGCTCGGAGGCTAGAAGCGTAAGAGCTTCGGATAGAGATACGCTCATGGCTACATACCACATCAACGCTAACGGTGACGCCGGTGCTTGCAGAGCAACCGTAGGCTCGTGTCCGTTTGGAGACGCCGTAAACCACTACGATAGCGCCGAGGCTGCTCGTGAAGCCTATGAAGCAAAACAAGAGGCTTGGGACTGGCGTGTCACACGTGAATCTTTTCTTAAAGCCTTAGAGCTAAATGCTGACAAGGAAAGCGATGACTATTTTGAAATCGAACTTGAAGGCGAAGGCCGTGTGTTAACCACTATGCGCTTCAGAACTCTTCCAGGTAAGCGAATTTGGCCCCAGTGGCGTGAGAATCACTACCACCCGCTTTCGCCAAGTCCTCCCAAAGGTGTTCATGCTGAGCTTCAGAAAAGAGTGCTAGAGATGCTTCCCGGTTGGAGTATGATCTCAAGCCCTTTAGAGATGTCCCCAGAGGCTAAGGCTTTTCGTCAACGATTCTTAGAACGCAATCCCGATGTAACTTGGGAGCTCGACAAGGAACTTGAGGGAGACGAAGGCGTACCTGAAGCCACACCACGTATGGGAAAGGCTGAAGCAACGGCTCAGCTTAAGGGAACCCCGTTTGCGGAGCTTTTCGCCGAGTAAGCCGGCTCTTCACTTGAACGAAGAGTAGCTAGTTCGTTTGAGTTTCACGTTATTAGGTTTCGGGATTCTTTCAGGAAACGTTACAGGTCACGGTGATATAACGACTACACTTATTCTTCGGAGTGTTCGAGTTACACCCCGACTGCTAACGAAGGAGAACCATCATGGCTGACTCAAAGGTAACGCTAGAAACAGGACCGATCGTCGTCCCTCGCTCACTCCTACGTGAGATCGTGGATCGCGGTTACAGCCAGCAGCATCACAGCGAAATCACTGCTATCCTTGCTGCGGCTCCTAGAGCGAAATCGTTCTAAACTTAACTTCTTCTGCCCCGTGTTGGTCGTAAACTACACGGGGCAGAAGAGTGAGAGCGTGATACAATTCAGTACATGAGTATCTACACGGTCTTCGCTTCGCAAGGTCATTCGGTTGACCGAAGTTCACTTCAGCTTGTCGGACGTTTTAACGCTGCAAACGTTCCGGCGCAGGCTCAAAAGCTTCTCGACGCTATCGAGAAGGCAGAGCCGGAGCTTGTGTTCTGGAGCTACGCCGACGAGGACATGGTCGCACAGGCCGCTGATGACGAAGAGAGCTTCGGCGGCTCGCGCTTCGCTGTCGATGTGGAAGAACTTGCACTAAAGGCCACTGCGCCGAAGCAGTCGCTCGATGCGTTCTTTGAGGCCATCGCAAGAAGCGAAGCTGTCGAGGACTACGATCTGGACAAGGCGACTCTTCTAAAGGAAGCTCGCAGTAGAGCAAAGCCGGCGCCGGTGCTCAAGTCTTTCCAGAGCCTCTGGATCAAGCGAGGTCAGGGGAAGATCGCAGTAGCAAAAGGTTACCGCCGGACGCTAGAGGTGGACAAAGCGACAGAGTTCGATGTCCCTCCTGAGCTCATCGACCCTGCCGATGTAGACGGCGTTGTGTTTCACCCCTTGCCGAGAGCTTTGACCGACGTTCATCCGATCCGAGGTCTTCGCTGGTGGGGAACGCTCAAAGAAGCTCCGAAGCTTGAGTTCTACGGCCGTACAAAGCAGGACGTGAAAGAGACCGTAGCAATTTACCGCGCGTGCGTGAAGTATCGAGCTCAGGTTTAACAAGCGCTCTCAACAGCTGTCTAAGCTTATTCCAGCATGACCCACGTGGTTATTCGTTAGCGTTGACTACATTGCTGTAGTCGACTGGTGCTGTCTTTTAGAAGGTGACTAAGCTCGGTAGCATAGGGCAACCGAACGAAAGATAGCCCATGTTCAAACGTGTAACCGTAGCCGTCGCCGCGGCCTTAGTACTAGGTGTCGTTGCTGCTCCGACAGCTGCTAGCGCATCACAAAGCTGGAGACCGGAAGCAAAAGCTCCAGCCGGCGGTATCTACATCGAATCGTCGGTGGATCCGAAAGAATCCAGCGCTATTCAGAGCTCCTATGAGAAGACGCTCGGCGAGAAGAAGTCGAATCTTTACACCTACGTCGCCAAAGTCCCAGAGACATGGCAGACCGAAACAGCTGCTCGTGAAGTAGCCGAAGCTTGGAAGCTAGACCGTGAGAAGGATAGCTTACTCTTCTACGATGCTCAAGGCGGTAAGACGTTCGTGTGGCCGGCAACCACAGCTAACGAGAAGTTGGCCAGCTCACTTCCGGCTAATCTCAATACGAGTGCTTTTGCTCAGAATCTCCCGAAGCTCTACCAGCCGACGCTTCAGCAGGAAAAGATTGACAGCTCGCAGAGCTCGTTTCAGGGGTTTGTCTACGGATGGATTGCGCCCCTGTTCGTCATGGTGCTACTCCTTACTCTCCTATTCACGATCAGCAAGAGGATGTTCTACTGATGGCTATCCGCAGAACAGTGTTGGGGACGCTAGCATTCCTCATCCTTGCACTTCTCGTACTCTCGCCGTTTAAGGCACACGCTGACCAGACCTGGGAACCGGTGAAAGAGAAGCCGGCCTCTCGCATCGCAATTGAGAAGGCCGTGCCTGTTGATGAGTTTAATCAGATTCAGTCAGCGTTCGAGAAGACACTAGACGGTAGCGAGGCTACACGGTACGTCTACGTAGGACGACTCCCGGAGACGTTCGATCTCGAGGCGGCTGCTCGGCAGGTTGCTGACACTTGGAAGCTTGATCGAACAAAAGACAGCCTTCTCTTCTACGACGAGCTTGGGCAGCATGCTTTCGTTTGGCCGGCCACTGAAGCGAATGCTAAGACCGTTAGCGAGCTACCGACCGTGCTCAATGCGAGCGACTTCGCTGGTCAATTTCAGAAGCTATACACCGGAAGCGACAAGCCAAGCTCAGAAACTCAGGCTGTGGAAAAGGCTACTGATCAGTTAAAGCCTCTTATGCCTCTCCTCTTCGTCGTGATCGGAGTAGTCCTTTTCACGGCGCTCATTCGCTTGGTTCGTTACTGAACGATAGAGCACTCATGCTTGAAAACTACAGGACCATGCTCGCCAAGGCTAAGCGCATTACTGTGCTCACGGGCGCCGGCGTGTCGACCGACTCCGGTATCCCGGATTTTCGCTCTTCAGATAAGACTTGGAAGTACGACGAGCCCCGTGAGGCTCTCATCTCGCTCCCGTACTTCCTCCAGGAACCTACGAACTTCTGGGCTGTCTATCGGGGGGTATTCGGCTCTAAGTTCGCTGCAGAGCCAAACAGCGTTCATCGGTGGCTAGCTTCGCTTGAGAAGCATGCTGATGTGACAATCATAACTCAGAACGTAGACGGACTCCATCAGGCAGCTGGCAGCACTAACGTGCTTGAAGCCCACGGAAGCTTGCGAACTGCTGAATGTCTACGCTGTGGAGAAAAGTACGCGATGGATACGCTTCACGATCAGAGGACTCCGCTGTGTGAAGACTGCAACGCTCCGCTCAAGCCGAGCGTAAGCCTCTTCATGGAAGGCATCCATCACATGGGAGACGCTCGAGACGCTATCCTCGAGAGTGACCTGTTCCTCTGTGTCGGCACCTCACTTCAGGTTGGCCCGGTGAACGAGCTTCCGTTCGTGGCGATCTACGCCACAGAGCAACCGACTATTTGGCTTAATCGCGAGCCGGTGCCAGATCACTACGAGTTTAGCCACAGCATCCTCGGCGAGCTGAGCGACTTCGTGAAGGCTATAAGTTAAACAGCTTACTCTCAAGGCACTATGTCGCCACTGTCGTGTACTATGAGTCTCATACAGACTTAGGAGACACTATGGCTCAGCCAAAGATCCACTTCAACCCGGCTTTCCGTGGGAGAATCGAAGAGGTCAACCGCGTGGCGGTCACCTGTGCAGCCATCACCCAGCACGTGAACCCGCCGGCACCTCAGCCGATGGTCCGTGAGACCGGTGATGTGCCGAACGTTACCTGCGGTAACTGCTTGCGAGTCATCAAGCGCTAACCCTTCCGGAATAGCCTGCTCTAGCTAGCGTTAGAGTGATAGTGGCTATCCGTTCTTAGGAAGTTCGGTAGCATAGCTTTACGAACTTTAAGCAGAGGTGTCCATGCGTAACACAGTCATCATCGGTTCCGGTCCAGCCGGTCTTTCAGCCGCGGTCTACGCCGCCCGAGCAGATCTTAAGCCGGTGGTCATCGCCTCCAGCGTCGAGGCCGGTGGAGCTCTCACCACCACGACCGAGGTGGACAACTTCCCCGGTTTCCACGAGGGAATCATGGGCCCTGAGCTCATGAACCGCATGGAGAAGCAGGCGGAGCGCTTCGGCGCCGAGATCGTCTACGATGATGTCACAGCGCTTGAGCTCGACGGCCCGGTGAAGAAGGTCACGCTCGGTAACGGCGAGGTCATCGAGGCTCTCACCGTAATCTACGCCACCGGTTCAGCTTACCGCAAGCTTGGAATCCCGCGCGAGGATGAACTTTCTGGCTTCGGAGTGAGCTGGTGCGCCACGTGTGATGGCGCCTTCTACAGAAACGAGAAGGTTGTCGTGGTCGGCGGCGGCGACTCCGCTATGGAGGAGGCTATCTTCCTCACCAAGTTCGCAAGCAAGGTCTACTTGGTCCACCGCAAGGACACGCTTCGCGCATCTAAGGCTATGCAAGAGCGTGCCTTCGCTAACGAGAAGATTGAGTTCGTCTGGAACACTGAGGTCACTGAACTCATCGGCGAGGACGGCGTTGACGGAGTGAAGCTTCGCAACGTTGTAGACGGTACTGTAAAGGACCTTGAGGTCACCGGACTCTTCGTGGCCATCGGCGCTGACCCGCGTACTCACCTGATCCACGGAAAACTTGACATCTCTGAATCGGGCACTATCGAGGTTCAGGGTCGCTCATCGAAGACAAACATCGAGGGCGTCTACGCCGCTGGCGATGTCATCGATCCGATTTACCGCCAGGCCGGCGTGGCCGCAGGAGCCGGTATTGTCGCCGCATTGGACGCTGAAGCGTACATCAGCGAACACCAGGATCTGGCCAAGGAGACCGGCGCACCGCTCGACGTGCCGCACGCTTCGCCGATCCCGCTTGAGACTCCGACGGAGCCTGAAGCGCTGTAATAGCTGCGAAGCTGCCCCGGAGTCGTTGACGTTAAGACTCCGGGGCGGTAGCGTAAGAGCCGAAGGAGTCAACTGTGAAGCTATCCGAAGGATACATGGAGATCCCTCTCGAGACACTACTCGAGTACTGGGATCCCACGCTCGACGATGTTTGGGGCTGCGGAAGAATTCTTGAAGAGGATGTTCTGGCTGCAGCCAACGAGCTTAACAGAACTGACAGGCCGACTGACCTTAAGTCAGAGCACTTCTCTTCTTACGACTTTAACGTGGCCCGAATTGCTTACCTTCTCTACAATGGATGGGATGCTCCGGATGTGGACCTTCATCCGGTGACTGTAGACATCGGAGTTAGCGGCTACACTCCTGAAGAACTCGTAACCGACGGTAATCATCGACTGGCGGCAGCCAAGTTCCGAGGTGATAAGACCATCGCAGTAGAGATTTCAGGTGATCTTGAGAAAGCTCGCAAGGTATTTTTAGAAGGCCTCTACATAGACGACGTATGAGTCATGGTACGAGTCGATAGGATACTTAGACTCTCCGACGGCTGCGGCCGCCTAGCGTAAGGCACAACGATGACTCACTTCCACTACTACGAAACCGAAGCGATGCACTGCAATCGCTGGTTCTGCCAGCTTGAGAATCGTGTGGACGACATCATGCAGACCTTCGCAGTAATCTCTACGCCGATCGGTGAACGTTCGGATGCTATCGACGCCTTCACATTCAAGCAGCCCGAAGCTCAGCGCTCGTCGATGGAGCGTGAGGAAGAGGAGCAGGATACGGTTCACGCTGAGGTGCAGCCGGCCTGGTTCGAGGATGAAGGTGCTCAGATCACAGAAACAGCTGAAGCTCAGCAAGAGCAGGCCGAGTACGACGATGTGTTTTGGTCCTCCTCTATCGTCCGTGAGACTGACAGACGCCGATTCTACGTCATCGTCCCCACCGATTCCGACAAGGCTGCGCACCGTCGTGCAATCCACGAGCTCTTTCAGCTTCGACGCCTACGTGACGAAGCTGCGGATTCGCCGACTGTTACTGATGCACAGCTATTCTCATTCGTTCGTGAGGACGGCGGCACGGAGTACTTCTTCGACTCTGTAGAAGAAGACTTCGCTTACGACTTTGACGCTGACAAGTATCGTGAGGTACACCAGATCAGCACGATCGAAGACAACGGAGATAAGATCCCGGTCACCAAGCTGCCGCCGGTTACAGCGAGAAAGCTGTTTGAAGTATGACGCATTACACGAAAGAGGGGCTTGCTGAGCTTCAGGATAAAGCCGCTCGCATCGAAGCGGCTTTACAGAACTCAGACTCTCATCCCACTCCAGAGCTTGGAGCTATTCGCGAGCTTGCTACAGCACTTCGCATACTCGGCGACCGAGACTTAGCCCTTCGCGAGCTCTTCGAGGTACAGGGTGAATCGAATGAGTTCTACGTTAACGGCTTCCCAGATCAGTACGCGCAGCTTGAAGAAAGTTACGATGTAGAGTTTGCGCAAAAGCTTCGAACAATCATGGACTCGGATGCGGTAGCGAACGATGAAGAGTATGCTAAGCTCGATGCGTTGACTCCCGGAAGTGTACTGCGTGACGCTGATGGCGATCTTTACGCTATGTTGAGCCCCAAGTACGGTGAAGCCCCTTCCGTTTGGCAGTCGCTTGGTCGAACCACCACGTTTACTGTTCGAGACATCAAGCTCCCAGTGACGATGCTCGAGTCACGCTGATTAAGCGCGACTTCACCTAACCGAAAGCTTCCTCGTGCACTTATTTGATCCGATCCTCACGCTCGGCGAAGGAGTCATCTCTACTCTCACAGCAGCCTTCACCGGCTTCGCTGGGCCGTTCGCAGCGATCTTAGCGATCGTTGTGGTGACGGTGGTCGTGCGCCTGTTTCTCTCTCCTCTCGCCTGGCTTGCGCTCAAGAACGATGTAGCACGTCGTCGCACCGGGCCGAAGCTTGCTAAGATCTTCAAGAGCTCAGCTGGTGATCCTACGAAGCTCGTTGACGGCGTCCGAAGAGTTGTGGCTAAGGACAACTTTAACCTCTGGTTGCAAGTGATACCGTCTCTAGCGCAGGCACCGGTGGTTTCGCTCATCTTCGGTCTGTTTCACAGCGCTACCATCGCCGGAGCGCCGAACGCTTTGCTCAACATAGGCTTCTTCGGAGTTCCGCTCGGGAAGACTTTTTACTCAGTACTCTTCAGTTCACTTACACCGTATGCGTGGGTACCACTCTTAGTACTTTTAGCCTACGGAGTTGCTCTCTTCATCGCAAGCCGACGTAACGCTGTCTGGAGCGCTATCTTCGTGGTGCCCAAGAAGGTGCAGACTCCAACGGCTACAGCTTTCGGGATGATCGTTCCGCTTGCCGTGTTCGCCATTTTCCCGATGGCCACACTCGTCTACTTTGCGACAAGCACCCTCTGGGGAGTAGCTGAAGCCTCTGTTACTCGTAGCATCTGGAAGAAGCGTAACCCAAACGTGAAACCTGCGGCTTGACAGCTCTCCACTGGCTTCTGTTAAGCGGAGTTGTGGCGATCGAGGTACTGTTGCAACTTCGAGTACTTTTGCTCCGCCGAAAGCGGCGTGAAGTCTTCAAACGGTACGAATCTCTTATCCCCTCGAGCAGTAAAGCCGAAGATTCTGAACCGTGGATCGCACGAGGTGCTGAGCTAGAAGCTTTAGACACAGCAAACCAGAAGCTCTTTGTGCCGATGCTACGGCTTGTGCAGTTGAGCCTGATAGCTGCCTTTGGCTTTGCTCTATTGCTTTGAACTGAGCAAATGAGCTCGGTAAGATAGCTTTTTGCGACAGTTCGAAACGAATCCAGATACAGAGGACCTGTACAGATGAAGAAGCTTCTTCCGGTGGCAGGCGTGGCGCTTGCCCTTACACTTACTCTCGCCGGATGTACTAACAGTGATCCTAGCGAGAACACCACGGCTACAAAGAAGCCAACGCATTCTTCGAGCGCTACGGCGACTCCCAAAGCGACGAAGACGCCGACAGCTACGCCGAGCGCTACAGCCAAGGCTGACAAGTCAGGACCGGTAGAGGTGACGTTCACCGGACTTGGTGACAAGAAAACTGACGGTCAGTATGACAAATTCCCAGTAAAGATGGCAGTCTCGGTCACCGGTGTCGAGAAGCTTAACGACGCTGAGCTCAAGTCCATCGAAGAGGCGTCGGATTCGCAGCAGAAGAACACCTTCGCTGCGTTTGACTTCTACAAGGTGAACATCGAGGAAAAGTACATCTCCGGTAAGGACCCGAAGAACCAGGCTTCGAACACTGCTTACTACCCGATCGATGAGAACGGCACCAAGATCAATAACTTACCGGTGATCGGCTTCGACTGGTGCTCTCCTGGTTCATTCTCTGACACGTTTGCCAAGGGTACTCCTAATAAGGTCTGCATCGTCGGTGCGGTAGCAAAGGGATCACCTGCTCCCGCCGGAGTTCAGTTCGCTCAGCAGGACACGCCGTATAACTCTTACGACGGTAAGCCCGCGGAAATCTTCAAGAAGTAAGCTCGCTGTACGGCGAGGAGCGGAGGGGCTCCTCGCCGTCAGTGTGAGAACGATAGTTCAACCGCACACCGACTCTCGCTAAAGAAGGAAAACTCATGGCTGAAATGCGAATCCGCGGCTTAGACAACAGTCCGATCGCTGAAGACGACTCATTCAACGACGGACCTGTAGGCTACCGTTCAGGATGGGAAGACATTCTAGCAGCCATGAGCGGGAAGCTAAAGAGCATCAACGTCAGGGTCGTGGGGTACAATAACGTGACCATGCAGGATCTGAAAGAATCGACTAACGATGGAACTCAAGTACGCTGACCTCATCAACGAGGTAGAAGAGAAGCTTGTCCCAACCGACGGGCCGTCACTCTACGAGCAGGGTGAAGTTGTAAGACTCATGAACCTGATCCATAACGAAGCTGTGGACAACGGGAACATCAACGCTGATGCAAAGCTTCTTACAGCCGTTGACTTTCTTGAGGACCGTATTCTCGAAGCCGATGGGCTCGATTTCGAAGAGCGAGTAGACTTACGTGACCGCTTCGAGGTCATCCGCCTTACGATGAACTTCGCTATCGAGGCCGCCGCCTGGGGCGAAAACGGTATCGCTGAGAACGATGATGACGAACCCACAGATGTGGCTGTTCCGGTGCTCACCGCTGACGAGTTCTACGAGCCGATCTTCGACGCTCTCGGGCTCTATCTAAAAACCCGCCCCGAGCCGCTATTGCTCGAGACGGGTTCAGAAGGCTAAGACCTTATCTAGCTCTTCGCTGCTCTAGAGAACTCCATAGCCCAGCAATCCGATGGATCTGTTGGGCTGAGAGCATGAGTCGGTGATCCTCAGCTAGCTTTGTCAACTTCTCTGGTTCCTGTAGTTCGTGAAGAAGCGAAACGAGAGCAGCGTATTCGTTAGTGTCCAGGAGGACGACGGTGTCCTGGTTGTTGACCTGGAGCTTGTTAGCCATCGGCTACCTCTTTTCGTAGTAGGAGCATCCTATCGAGAAGCTTTCTAATAGCTTGTGACTTGCGGCGTTGCGCGAATAAGCAGCCAGGTGTATCGTTATGCTTATGGCTACCACTCGCTTCCTCACTCTCGATGAGCTTACTAAGGCACCGATCTTCTCTGCTGTTTGGGATAAGTCCGGCAACAAGTTCTTCCGCCTTGCCGACGGCGCGTGGGCAGCTGAAGATCTGAGCGTCACCACTTCGGAGGCGCTGTTTAAGCTCAAGGTGAAAGTTCACCACCTCCGACAGGAACGGATCTAATGGAAAACATCGACTACAACACTCTCCAGTCGTTGTGCCCACGGCTTGAGCAGGCCGCGTCGCGCGTGTATCAGCTCAACCCAGAGCCCGGTAACGGTTACAGGGGTGGGGTCACTTCAGGCCATAGCTTCCGGCACGCCTTGGAGAACAAGTACGACAAAGCTCAGCTCGCGCTGAGCCAGGCGTTTGCAGTGCTTCATCCAGATGTGGCACCTAAGGCGATCGAAGAGCGCATGACTTCGATGCTGACGAAGCCGGACGCGAACGCTGAGGGCGACGCTTCACCCTCGGACTCCGCTGAGGTCAATTCCTGGGAGCCGTTCTATGTGACGCGCCTTCAGCTCAACGCCTGGCTCAACGAGCTGGACGAAGGCTCCGAGCCGGCTAAGGTCTTCAACTCGATCCCGCAGTCCGCTAATCCCGAGCGACCGACTGATGATCTCTTTAGCACTTCGGAAGATGAGCTGAAGGCTCTCGGGGCCACCGCGATGCCGTGGCCGCGTCAGGTCATCTTGGAGATGCTCCGTGACGGCGAGGCCATCATCGGCAAGGCTCCTGCAGAGGAAACCGTAGTGGTGGATGCTGTGCAGGTTCGCTATTGGCTGACCCGTGCTAGCAACGGTTCGCCTATCGACCAGTTCATCCAGACAGCTCTCGAAACCCCGATTAAGGACGGGAGCCAGCTCATCGAAGTGCCTCGACAGTCTCTCGAAGATGTGCTCATTGTCGAGGGGTCTGAGAACAAGGCCGCCGAACTCGAGTACATCTTGGAGCATTACTCCACGAGCTACGTGAAGCCGGTCATCGAGAGTGACAACAGCACCGTTACAAGCAGCACAGGTGGCTCTCCTGTCGAAGGTAAAGAGCTCAGTGCTGACACACAGGCGATCATCGAGGCTATCGAGAAGCTCGGTATCACCCTTGGATACAAGATCACAGGAGGAGAGTGAAATGGCTGACCCTAAGAAGTGTCTCCACGAAGGCGCTCAAGGCCCGGATGATGTGGGCATGATCGAATGCGGTGACTGTGGTGGTAGTTGGCCGCTGAGCTACGATGAGTACGTTCAGCTTATGAGCCACGTGGCCAACGGTCCGGTGGAAGAGTTCCCTATTCCGGTCCCGACTCTTCGTAAGTGGCTTGTAGATCTTCGCGCAGGTCGAGTTCCCGACAATTCTGACGAGCCGGTTCGCAACGCGGCTCTCGCCGAAGGTGATCCCACTGAACGAGTTGTGTTCCTCACTCGAGAAGAGGTTCTAGAACTTCTCGAACACTTTGACCGTGTGCGTATCGAGGAAGCCGAAGCGGCTCTCACGCGCGTTCTCTCCGACCGTAGAATCTACGAACCGGTGGAAGAGATGGTCAAGGTACCGAAGCGACTGTTGGAAGCCTACTTCAATAACGACTTTACTGAGTCGGATGAGCTCGAGCTTCAGGCAGTTCTTGCAGAGCACAACCTGGCTGCTTCGAAAACGAACTCTCGCTCCGACTAGTCGCTAAGACCTGTCACAAATGTTCTACCAGTCAGTTAGACAGTAGTAATCATCCACGTCGTTGCGTTACACGGGAAAGCACCTCAGGCTGTTAGAAACTGATCTACAGTTTTGTTGAGGTGCTTTCTCAGTAGGCTCCGATATAGGCTATAACCAAAACTTTGAACGGAAAGAATCCCTCGGTGAACGGCTCATGACCACCCTCCCTGCCACACCTTCAGAAGCTTCGGGCCTCCACACCGAGGCTCAGACTCCGTGGGAGACTCTTATAGAGAAGCTAAGAGAACTGCTCGCTGACAAAGCTACCGGAACGTTCTCATTCCTCGGTTCAAACTTCGGGCAGATCGATGTGGATCTCGGATCTCGAACATATAGCTCTGCAGTTGAGCTATCTGATCTCCCTATTCAAGCTGAAGACGTGGCAACTCGTTACATCGAGGAGTCCACACCTGCTGAAAAACCGCTTGACGCGCTTCTTTGGAGGCTTGGCGGATTGGCCTACGGTGCTACTATCCCTGACTGGCTCCCAAGCCAGGCTTCGTTCAGCTTAGAACGCTGGCCAAGCTTCCAGGGTTTTACGCCGACGCCGACTGAGGTTCGCTTAATCTCTATGCTCACGAGTAACAAGCTCACGTTTAGAGAGCTCGCCTCGTCTACCTCCGTAGCGCCTAACGAGGCGCATCAGTTAGTAAGTAAGCTTAGTTTGCTTGGGCTTATCACTGTAGCTCAGCGAGACGTAAACGCGACAAAGCAGTCTACTCTTAACACCCGTGGCTTGCCAACTCATCGCCCGGGAGGATTGAAGACACCGGTTACGACTCTCAGAGAGCGTACCGAGACGCCGGAGCTAGTGCGGCCTGTCTCCGTCTTTGAAAGCCGCGCAGCTAAAGTCAGTAATGCTCTTCCGGAGCTCGATCTTGAGCTTGTCCCCGTCGAGGCTTTGCCTGTATCGGAAGATAAAATCCAGGAAGCTCAAGCATCTAACGCTCCTAAAGCGGAGGTTTCAGATTCACCGGCAGAGCTCCAAGCTCGGGAGCCTGAAGCTCCTATAGCTGTTCCGCCGACTAGAATCCCGACACGCCCTACTGTAGCTGCACCACTCTTCCCGGCTTTTGACCCCTCTGCTCCGCCGGCTCCGGTTAAACAGCGAGAAACGCCGGCTCGGAACCCGAATGTTAAGCTGGAAAGTTCTTTCTTGGATCTTATTGCCAGCAAGGAAGAGGATAGCGAGACGAACAAAGTCAAGCCTGAAAGCAAAGCACGCGGACGATTCCTTGGGAAAGTTCGCAAAGACTAAGCTATAGAGCCTGTTCTAAAGCACTACGGCGGTTGATGGTACGAATACCTAATCAACCGCCGTAGTGCTGTCTAAACGTATGCTACAGCCGTTAGAGCCAACGGCTTACCAGTTACGACTGGTGGATTCCAAGAAGAAGAACGGATTCGAGCTACCCTCGGGGATCAGGTAGGTGTTGTAGCTCCATAGCACCGAAAGTTCACCGTTCGAGTCGTTCGCAGCGTTGACAAGCTGATCCTTCATGTTCGCCACCTTTGCAGCCGCAGGATCAGTGGTTACCGTGAGAGTAGAGTCTTCGTTCGTACGCTCTACTGCGTAAACGACCTTCTTCGCTTTCACGAAGGAGAACGGCGAATCGTAAGCGTAAGCAGCAAACGTGTTCCATAAAGGCTTGTGAAGCTTGAGCGCACGATCACGGTCAGCGTTACTTGAGAGCACAGCTGTAACGCTGATCTTATTAGTATCAGAGAGCGTCAGATGTACGCGCTCCTTTATCTCGTCGGTAGCTGTATCTGGAAGAGCATCGTTTACCAGCGATTTCCACATATCCGAGAAGTCTTCACTCTTGACTGAGTTTGCCTCGTAGTCAGCTCGAGCATTAATCAGAAGCTCACGGCCTCCGGAGGGGCTAGGCTTTGAGACTACATCGAGCTTGTTCGGGGAGTCTTTCTGAAGCTGCAAGAACTGCTGAGCAGCTAATTCGTAAGCGCCACCCTCCTCGTAGTCCTTTAGGCTGTCTGAGTAAAACTTGAAGCTGTAGGCCCCAGAGGTGTCATCATCCTTAGGCTCGTGCCTCATCGAGACGTTCATGAGCGAAGAGAGCTGATCCTTATAGAGCGCCATGAACGGGAACCCAATCGGATTACGAGTAAGTGCGTCAGAGTCAACTGAGTCTTGTGATACACCGGCTTTAAACGAGATGGTGGTGGAAGGAAGCTGCGGTAGCGGGTCCTTCTCAGCGCCGACCGAAAGTTCTTCGATCGGCCATCCGTTAGACTCAGCCTTTAGCTGAGACTCCATAGCCTGCTGTGAGCTTTCCGGCTTGTACGTCAGGTACGCGAAATACCCTCCAGAGATAAGCACACCGAGGGTGACAAGACCGGTGAGCAGCATGGTCATACGACCAGTGTTAGAGTTCGTGAACTGCTTGAGGCCCATGGTTAGTTACTCTCCGCTGTGATCGGAAGGTGGATCGGCTTGGCCGGTACAACCGTGTCAAGCCCTTGAATGTATTCGGTGCGGCCCCATCCGTAGAGAGCCTCACGGTTTGAGGCGCCAACGAAGTGTGTAGCTGAGATCGAAACCTTAGCCCACTCGCCGGCGTAAGGAGCTGGAAGCCTAGTCGGCTTCGAGAGGCCACTGTCTTTGCCCGGTGCTAGCTCTTCCGAAGCGTTGGGGCCCCAACCGTAAGCTTCACCGTTAATCAAAGCGATGGAGTCGTTGCCGCCGGCAGCGATCTCGTCTGCAGCGCCGGGTAGCTCAACCTTAGTCAGCTTCCTAAGAGACTGACCGTCAAGCTTAAATCCATCGTTGCTAGCAAAGCTAAACACTCCGCCACTAGCGTTTCGGACAAGGAAGTGAGAGCGACCGCCTACAACATCATCAACAGTACCAAGATCAGTACCGTTAGTTTCAATCGCGGTGATCTCGCTCCCAGGGGAGTTAGCGCCCCACCAGCGAAGTTCGTCGTTATCCGTTACGAGAAGGAAGTCAGTCTGAGCAGCTGCAACACGCTTTACCTTGACACCGATCGGCATCTGTGTAGGCGCATCGATCACACCTGACTTGACGTTGAGTGCTGCGTTCCAGCTTAGACCCCATGTCCAAACGAAACCGTTCGCGTCCACCGCCGTTGACGAAAGTCGTCCTGCTGCAACATCCATGAAGCTTGCCACAGTCTGTCGCTGAGGCTTAAGAACGCTGGAGGTGAAAGGCTTGTCAGCAGCGGAGATTTTGTCAGCGTCTGAACCCCAGAAGTAAAGGTTACCAGGCCCGTTGTCGAGGCTTAGTACTCCGTTCTTACTAAACCCAAGGGCACGATAGCGCCCATCGATCTGGTTAATCCCTACGGATGCATCCTTAGAGTTTCGACCGGCTACACCGGAGGTGTTACCGCCCCAGGTTACGGTGCTACCGTCGGCCTGAGTGGCTGCAGCTGTTGTAGCCCCACCGGTGACCTGATCGAACGCGCCGTCTCTAATCTTCGTGGGAGCCTTGAGTAAAGCCTCAGCGCTCTGAAGCGAGTTTCCCTTGTTATTGGCTCCCCATGTGTAGATACCGTTAGTACCGACGGCGGTCGCCCATTTGTCTCCCGCAAAGACAGAACTGTAAGAAGCTTCGCTCACCTTGAGAGGAAGATGCGTGTGTGTAGCTTCATCGTAGCCGAGAGCGCTCTGTCCGTTCTTGTCGTTGCCCCAAGCCCACAAGCGACCAAGCACATCAATAGCGAAAGCATTCTCCGAGCCGACTGAGGCTGTTACGAAGTTCACCACGGAGGAGATCTTTGTCGGAGTTAGCTGCTCCTTTGGATCCTTAGGCTCCGGAATCACTCTTGGCTTCATTCCTGAAGTGTCAGTAGGCTTGAACTGCTTCTCAACCTCTGCAGCGATAGCGTTCTTGTCGCTATCAGAAATAGCAGCTGAACTCACCGGCTCAGGGTTTGAACTTAGCCACGAGTTGCGCTTCTGAGTCCAGGCGTCAACAGCCTCCTGGTAAAGGTCACGCTGAGGCGTAGGAGAAGCCGTAGGTGTCGGCGAAGCTGTAGCTCCAGGCTCAGACGTCTGTGAAGGCTTGGGTTCAGGCTGAGCAGGCTCCGGATAGTCCTCGCGCTTCGGCTGCGGATTGTCGTCGAGCCAGTCTTTATTCTTGTCGGCCCAAGCTTTATGTAGCTCGTCCACCTTGTCTTGAGTAAGCTTAGCAGAGATCGACTGCTTACGCGCCTCGTCCTCAGCCTTAATGCGAGCGATCTCATCGGCCACACGCTGATTCTCAGCCTGCTGTTCGGCACGCCAATCGGAACCGACTCCAAGGAGAGCATTCGCACCGGAACCCCAAGAGTAAAGCTCCCCGTTCTGCTTTACACCGAGTACAGTTTTACTAAAGCGTGAAGCAGCCACTGTCTTCCAGGGGCCGTCGCTCACTCGCTGTGGAATGTTAGCTGAAGACTTGTTCCCGTTACCGAACTGTCCAGCGTCGTTAGAACCCCAAGCCCAAAGAGCACCCGACTCGTCGATGGCCATAGCGTAGTTGCTACCGGCGCTTACCGAGGTGAAACGATTCCCATCGTTCTTGAGAATAGTTGGCCCTTGGGATGGCTTGGTGCTTCCGTTGCCAAGCTGGCCACTACCGTTTTGGCCCCAGGAGTAGAGCGAACCTCGTGAGTCGATGGCTACAGCGAAGTCATCACCTGTGGCGAGCTTCTCAAAAGTGTAAGAGACAGCAAGCTTCTGAGGCGTAAGCGCAGGGGTCTTAGCGCCGGTGCCAAGAGCACCTGACTCAGAAGAACCCCAAGTCCAGAGGCCACCGGCGGTGTCAAGAGCAAGCACATGCTCACCGTCTGCAGAGAGCTTCTTGATTTTCGGCTGACCCTGCTCGGAGGGGAATCGAACTGCCTTCCACTCTGAGCGGTTTACCAGATCACCGACGCCGAGCTGACCAAAGTTGTTTAGCCCCTCGCTGTAGACCTCACCACTCTTCGTGAGGACATATGAGACATCGGGAGCGTTCACGACCTGAGAGACAGCAAGCTTCTCTTCGGGAGCACGTGGAATTGTCGAGCCTGCGGCGGCGCCTACAGCGGCGAAGGCAAACGCTCCTACTACCAAAAGAGTGGCTGCTACAGAGTGATGTCTACGCCACTGCGGTCGTGGAGTCTTGGAGTCGGGAGCCATTAGCTTCTTTCTCTTCTCTTTTTCTTGACGTAAGGAGCCGGCGCATCGAGTCCGCGCTCCTCGAAGTAACCGGCGAGGCGAACAAGATCGTCGCGCTCTGGGCGCTCAAGGCGCTTGAACCAATGGTCAGTATTGCGTTCCGGTTTCTCAAAGAGAGCGTAACGGAAGACAACGACGATAGCAAGCATCAGTGCAGCTGTAAGTGCAGCGAACAACCAGAAGTTTAACTCTGATCCCCAGGCTAGCATAGAGCCGATGAGCGGGATCGCAGCCACATGAGTGTACGTGTTGTCGCCGAGTTCGTAGCTCCACTGATCCGGCACAGAACGATTTGAGCCTTTCAGCTCCACAGCGGTTACGCCGTTGTTGCGAGTAAGATCCGCAATCTGGCCAAGAGTTGCACCCTGTTCAGCGTGAGCACCGACGAGGATAGTGTCGCCGATCTTCACATCTTTCGTCGGAGTTCGAACAGCAAACTCGAGAGAGCCCGACGGAGCGCTCGGCGACGAGGAGTTGTCGGTGATGGTGGCAAAGCGCACCAGCTCAGTGAGAGAAACCGCTGAAATCACCCCAGCAAGGAGGACTACAACGGAGACTGTCCAGAGGAGCACCGAGAACACTCTTCGATTTCTCATGGATGTTTCCTGTCTTATATACCGGAGTTCTCGCAACCAGCGAGATAATGTCTCAGGTCATTGTATCCAAACACGAGGCCGTCAAGGCGTTCCGGCGCGATAAAGTTACCGCAGCTGCTGAATCACCGCTTGACCAGATGTCTCAAAGATGCTTACACCGTTGTTTTCTGTCGACACCGCCACCAGGCTGTGGTAACGCCCGACTGCCGACGGAAAGTCGGAAAGCGTCGCCGTTGTGCCGAGCACAGCGCCGGCACGTGTTCCGCGCCAGTCGCGATTGAGCCCAAGCTGTCGAAGCTGCCCAAAGTCAAGATCGAGCTCAAAAATAGAGTGAAGCTGCTGCTGCGCCTCGGTGAGATAGGCCTGCTCACTCTTAAGTGTAGAGATTCGAGTTACACGCTGGTACGCAAAGAACGAGGTGGCCAGCACCGCTGGGAAAGCCGTAAGATGGAAGTAAACGTAGGATTCGTCAGAGGTGAAGAATCCGTAAAGTACTCCAAGAAGAACAACTGCCACCATTAAGCTACTGTATAGAGTCACCACAGCTATACGGCCGCGCCGCCACCGCTCGAGCTTAAGAGCTATACCGTCAAAGCTCGGAGTATGAGTAAGCTGTTTCATCGGGTCGCACAGCCCGTAGTATGATGAGATTCCATAGGCTGTATTATCGTCGCTTTCGGTAAGATAACCGCATCATGAGCAGCACCCTAACAGCATCGGCCATGAACGAGTTAGCCGATCTTCTCAAGCTTGATCGTCGTCAGATTGCCGAAGTCTATCGAGAGTATCGTCTCGGTTCAAAAGCTGAGGAGATTGCTGAAGCTCGAGGCCACGACGACCCGCGTAAGATAGAAGACTTCCTTGGCGCGCTTCGTATTCTCTTCGGTCGCCAGGCGCTGCCGAAGAAAGGTGGAGGTAGACAGATAGCTGTCAACGAAGCTTTCCACTGGTTAAACAGCGATGCTGAACTTTCAGAAGAGCTTCAGGCTCACCTCAACCACATCCTTATTCTCGCGAAGCGCACTAACATGCGTACGCGAGACTATCAGGCTCCGGAGCCGGTGAAGCAGCGCGAAGGGCCACGGAAGCGTCGACCCAACGGAGCCGATGGGCGCCAGGCCGGAGTCTACGTCATTACACGTCAAGCTTACGTGGATGAGCGTGAAGGTCAGGAGAATATGCTACTCAAGATCGGATACAGTGATTCCGTCTGGGAGCGTATCGACAGCGCACGGACCTGGTTCCCCGAGCCTCTTGTTATTCTCCGTGTGTTCCTAGTAGATGATCCAAAGCCGATGGAGATGAAGTTCCATGTGGTGCTCGACGCGCTCCAGCAGCAGTATCAAGCCGGTGGCGGTGTTGAGTGGTTTGATACATCACTCGAGCTCATCGACGCTATCGCGGCTTCACAAGATCTACGAGACTGCAGTAAGGACATCGAACCGGTGATAGGCTAGGCGATATGTCACCTATGCATGAAGCACCAATTATCACCGAAACAGCCCGCGCTATCGTTGCGGAACTTTACCTTGCCAGGGGTTCCGCGCCGGTGAGGATGAAGTTTACGGCGAGTGGCGTTTACGCTAATCTCTCGATTTCTTGCTTCACCTATCGCAACGATCTTCGTGGTAACTTTGAAGAGCTTGTCTCTCCGGTGCCGTTGCCGGACTACATACTTCCGCTCGTTGCTCAGCTTCGTGATGAGTGCTACGTTCCGAACAAAGGTACCTGGTACTCTATGGAAGTAGAACTCACTGCTGACAGTCAGATTGAGCTCACACTTAACTATAGAGACGAACCGCTTCGTTTCGGCAAGTCATACGAGTTCGATGAGTATCTTGTAGATCTCGTGAGCTATCCGATTTCTCCAGAAGAGCGTCAAGAATGGCTCGTTGAGAAACTAGCTCGTGATACGATGAACGTATGACGCTTCCAGAACGACTCACTCTCGTTCGTCACGGCGAGTCCGAGGCGAACATCGCACAGAAGCTAGCTCGTTCTGATCGAGCTACTGAACTTCCGAAGAGCTTCGCTGACCGCCATGACTCTTTCATGCGGCTCTCTCCGCTCGGGGTGGAGCAGGCGAAGATCGCAGGCGACTGGCTTCGCGAGAACGCCGGAGCTCCGTTCGATCGTTTCTACGTATCGCCGCACGTTCGAACTCGAGAGACAGCCGCGAATCTTGGTCAGAACGGTGACTGGTTTGTGGACGACCGCTTCCGGGAGCGCGACTGGGGCGAGGTGTGGAGTCACAAGCGTATGGACCCGCAGACACGCTTTGTGAAGGATCTTCACGAGTACTACTGGAAGCCCACCGGCGGCGAATCCATGGCTACCGGTGTTCGCGGTCGCGTCGAATCCATCGTACAGACGCTCTACCGGCGCAAGAACGTAAACCACGTCCTCGCTGTCTCTCACGGCGAGCTCATTCGCATGTTCCAGGTAGTGAACGAACGCCTTGCTCCAGAGGACTTCCTTCGCTACGTCAACGATGACTCTTACAAGGTACAGAACACTATGATTGTTCAGTACTCATGCGTCAACCCGAACAACCCACTTGAGCAGTCAAACCACTATCGCTGGCGTCGTGCTGTCTGCCCGTGGGATCGTACGCTCGACTGGGATGACGGTGAATGGCGCGATGTGGAGGCCAAGCGTCATACCGATGCTGACCTTATGGCCTACGCGCTCGAAGTGCCGCCGCTCTTCGATCGTCAGTAACGATCAACGAAGTTCGTAAGGTCTTCCTCAAAGGTTAGGTCAAAGTCGAAGCCTTCTGGCGCCGGTGTGTTGCTCACCCAAACGAGCTTCGCACCGGCGTTTTCTTTTGCGTAGGTCGGCAAAGAGGCTACTGGGTAGACATCCAGCGAAGTACCGAGGACGAGGAGTACGTCAGTCGTACGAAGTACGCGCTCGGCGTCTTCCATAGCTTTCACCGGCTCTCCAAAAAGTACTGTCGCCGGCTTGAGCATCTTACGGCAAACGCGGCATCGAGGCGTAGCTTCGTCTTGAAGTTCAGCCATAGCGTATCGAGCTCCACAGCGCGTACAAACTGCCTCAGCTGCGTTCCCGTGGAGCTCAAGTACCTCTTCACTGCCAGCTGCTTGGTGAAGACGGTCTACGTTCTGAGTGAGCACCCTTACTAGCTTGCGCTCACCAAGCTCCGAGATCCAGCGATGTACTGAGTTTGGCTCAGCTTTAAGCTTCTCACCGAAGACATCTCGATAGCACTCCCAGAATAGCTTAGGGTTACGATGGAAGTATGAGCGAGAGATCATACGCTCGCGCGGCTCAGGATATGGCCAAGTGTTATCGAGTGATTTGAAGTCAGGAATTCCGGAGGCCGTCGAAACTCCAGCTCCAGTAAGTACTGTGACTCGCCAAGCTTCATCCAGCATCTTCTTAAAGGTGTCCATGAGTCTTATGCTACCTAGAAGGTGTGTACATGTATGCAAAACTGAACGGACCGTGTACAGTCGTGATATTGCAAGGGCGCCCGGAGCGTCCTGCGTGCCTCATTTCTTTAGGGAGACGTATTGTCACTCCAACTCAAAACCGCTTCACTCTATAGCGAGCTTCTCGCAACGGTGAAATCTGAAGGCTTGCTTCGTAAGGAGCCCGCTTTCTACATCAAGACTTTCGTCGGTATCACGCTCGTCTCTTTGACCGCGTGGGCAGCACTTATCTGGCTTAGCCTCTCCGTCGCCGGTCCCTGGGAGTTGCTAGCCATCCCGCTAGTGATCGCTCATGGTGCTCTCACCGCACAGTACGCTTTCATCGGTCACGAGCTTGCTCACAACCAGGTCTTCAAGTCACATAAGGTGAACACGGGCGTCGGGCTAGTGGTGGCTAATCTCTTTGCTGGTCTCTCCTACGGTTTCTGGCTAGCGAAGCATAACCGTCACCACGGTAAGCCGAACATGGTGGGCAGTGACCCTGACATCGATCTTCGTGTGATCGCTTTTAGCACTGAACAGAAGTACTCGAAGCCCGCGGCTGAGCGCATGCTCACGCGGCATCAAGGATGGCTCTTCCCGTTCTTGCTCTTCTTCACAGCCTTCGATCTTCTTCTCGACTCGATCAAGAGCGTGACTCGCTCTACAGGTCGTGGTAGTAACCGTCGCTGGCTTGAAGCTGCTATGCTGCTCGTGCGCTTCGGCACGCCGATCGCTGTTTTCTCGCTCGTAATGGAGTGGTGGATGATTCCGATTGCGTGGATGGTCTACATGTGCTCCTTCGGCTTCTTCATGGGAGCCGCTTTCGCTGTTAACCACATCGGTATGCCGCTGGTGGAGAAGAACTCTCGTATCGGATTCCTCGAGCGCCAGGTGCTTACCTCGCGTAACGTTCGCCCGTCCAAGGTGAAGGACATGCTCATGGGTGGGCTCAACTATCAGATCGAGCATCACCTCTTCCCAAATATGGCCCGGCCGAACCTGGCGAAGGCGCGAATCATTGTGAAGGAGTTCTGTGCTGAGCGCGGTATCCCTTACAAGGAGCAGAGCCTGGTGGAAGGCTTTAAAGAAGTCATCTCATACGTGAATAAGGTCGGAGTCTCCACCAAGGTTGACCCGTTCGTATGCCCTCTCGTGGCTCAGTACCGTGCCGGTGCCATTGCTCGCTAACTCCTACGAGCGCGTAGACTTTTAATAGCTTCTGCAAGAGTAAGTGGGTGGTGGAGCTTGGCAGTAACCCATTCGGTACCGTCTCGCTTCATCACCACCGGTTTATCCCACATGTGAAATACTCTAGAGGCGATAGTAGCATCATCCTCGTTCGGGTACTCAACAAAGAGAGGGTTGTCCAGGTCCTTCATCAGGGCCACTGCCCACTCAATTCGTGTATCCATGCTTAGCCTTTCCTTCGGCTGAGTAGCCTGTCTTGCACATAGCTACCTCTAAGGAGCTGCATGCCATGTTCTCCGTATCACCAGCCTCGTTTGCCGTAGCACGCGAGAAGCCGAACTCGTTTCAAGACGGCTTTGTCCTAGCGCGAGAGCGCGGCTTCTGCAAAGTGATGCTTCTCGACGGCGGAGTCGTGAAGCTTCGTATCTTTGAAGCGCCGGTGGATGAGACTTGCTTCCCGATCGGAAGCCCTGTAGCATATCACAGAGAGGCTCGAGTTCTCGCCGGCTTCGACCTCTGGCTTTCCGTAAGTGAGCTACCGTAAGCCGTTGACGAAGTAGAAGAAACCTGGTACGGTGGATGTCATGAGTGAACAGCCGACTCCTCTCAACCCGAAGCGCAAGCCTCGAGCCAGCTCTCGTGCGGTCACCGTCGGTGTACTCGCTATCACTGTCGTGATCCTGATCTTCGCCATGAACACTCTTGCGAACGCTTTTAGCTCGCACGATAAGCCGAGTGTAGTGGGCACCTCCGCCGCAAGGCCTACCGTTATCCCAACTCCGGAGCCCACTCAGACTCCTACCCCTTCCGCAACTCCTACGGTACCAGCGGTTTACTACGACGACTGCACCGCAGTCTGGCAGTCTCTCGGCCGACCGATCTTCAAAGAAGATCCCGGCTATCGCGCTTTATTCGACTGGGATGCTAACGGGGTCGGATGTGAAGACAATCCCGTCACCCCCGAAGATGAAGCCACCATCGACTGGCCTGCCGTGCGAGAGCGCTTTAGTGAGAATCTGGATGACATCGGCGATTACGTTGGCCCAAAACTCAAAGACTTCCACAACAAGGCTAAAGACTTCTTCGCCAACTGACCTTTCGATGATATAGGCTTTAGGTTAAACAGGTAGGAGTCTCCATGCGTCCGGTAGTCAAGATTGTGGCTGCGTCTATTCTCTGCCTCGTGTTACTTCTAGTGCTTTCAGCGACTTCTGGACCGACTCACTCTAGCACGTCAAACGTTGACCTGATCGAGGCCTCCGTCACAGCAAGTGCCCGTCAGGCTCTTCCTACAGTTGATCAGACTTTCGTCGTCACCGGTGAGAACACCGGCTACTTTGTAGTTGGCGGTTCCGGGACCTGTCCACCGGAGTTCAACGGCGCTCTTTATAAGCACGGAGCACTTGCTATTAGCTTAAAAGAGCCGGCTGAGAACCGCATGTGCACTATGGACTACAGACTCTACGCTTTCGACGTGAAGCTTGAGAAAGGCTTGTTCACCGGAGCCCTCCGCGCGTTCATCGTGAACAAGAACAACGTTCAAGAACTGCAGGTTGCTTCAGAGTAATCATGCGTAACTTCCTCTTCGGCGTAGTGATCCTCGCGATGCTCCTCATCGGTCTCCCTCTGTTCTTTAATTACCAGAACACGGGAGATGTGATGAGCGGCCACAGTAGTATCATTGTGGCCGTTGCCGATTCTTGGCTCTCCGGGCTGTCCGACTTTGGAGATCTGTTCCGGGCGAAGGGGCCTGGCGGAGAGGGGACGCGCTTTGGTTGATACCATCAAGTTAACCAACGAAACGCATTAGAAATATCTGCTGAGTCGCACGGTGTAACTCCGCTCTCGCTCTGTTCGAGCACCGCCGGCTTAGCCTTAGTCAATGACCGAAAGATCAGGTGAAGTCATGTCCCCTCGTGAGAAGGAAGCGCTCGAGACTCTCAGCTCGCACCGCACTCGCACTAACCGTCGTCCAGAAACCGCTAAAAACAGCACGAATAGCTCGGCTGAACCGCAGACCAAGCCTCTCGTAATCAGAACATCTTAGGAGCAAGAACCGTATGGGACTCATCATCGGCTTCGGCATTGTAGTCGGACTCATCGTTGTTAGCGCAGTCGCGGTAGATCTCTCGCGAAAGCACCATGAGACGATGCACGGCGAAACCGGTGTGTTCATCAACGATGAACAGCGCGCTGAGCGTGACGCAATCCAGGCTCAGGCACAAGCTCGAGGAAGTAGCTTCGGCAGCTGGGGGCCCGGCAACTAACAGTCAAATTCTAAGCCGCCGATGACGAAGTGGTCATCGGCGGCTTAGTGTATGGCTAAAAGCCGTAGCTGATCGTTAGCGCGGGTAGTATGCGACTCGCGTACACGTGTTCATCTTCAACATCAAACTGCTTAAACTGTCAGCTAGCAACGAGGTTACGAGCCTTGTCAGCTCGGCGCCCTAAGCTCGCTCGAGCCACGTTATACTTCTTCGCAACTCGACTGAGCGGTTCTCCAGCTAGCACCTCGTTAACAGCGGCTTCAAGCACGGCCGGCTCAAGCTCGTCGAGTGGGATCGGCTTTTCAGGTGCATCTGACGGGGACACTGATGACACCGGCTTCTCAACTACAGCTGAGGCCGTTTCAACCTTAGGAGCTATTGTCGGTGACGTAACAGTCTCCGGCTGCTTGCTCTCTTCCTCGAGCTCCTTCGTCGGCTTAGGCGTTACTTTCTTCGAGTGCTTCGGCTGAATCGGCTTCGCCACCTGTAGAGCAGGCTTAGGCGTCGTCTTAGCAGCCGTTCGCGCTGCCGCCCTTGCAGCGTCCTGTTCAGCCTTTGCTACAGCTGTTTTCACTGACCGGCCGAAGAGAAGTGATTCAACAGCACTCGAAGCTGACCACAGCACGATCGGTGGGAGCACCGCCACCACGATGTCCACCGGAGTTACATCCGCCTGAGAGGAAGCGTGGAAGTACTGAACACAGGCGGAGACGAGAATCAAGAGACCAGCCATGAGGCGCATAGGCCAGGAAGCTAGTCGATTAGCTCGAGCCGCCATAGCACCGAGGCTCATGAGAACTAGGCCCAGATCGATGAGCACCGGTAGAAGTATCGGAACTTTCATGCCGCTTCTACGAGCTGACTCCTCGAGTGGGTAAAATCCTAATGCGAAGGCTACTATGGCGAGAATAGCCAGTGAGACAATCGAGACGTTACGCAGTGCTTTGAGGTTATCCACTGAGGAGTGATCTTTCTGTTGAAGCGAAACCGAGAAGCATCGGTGGTATCGGAACTATCGACTCAGTGTTAAAGCCATCGTAACGGCGATAGCCAGCGATTAGAGCGATAGTAGTTACTAAGTAACATCGAACTTACTCAGAATAGGAGGGGATGATGAGTACAGAACTTGAGACTCTGGCCTCGAACCTAGAGAAGACTCTTAAGGCTCGAGCCGGTGTGGCCCTTTCGTCAGAAGATCTTCGTGCAGTCACTGAGACGCTCCTAGAAGAGGGCTACCGTCTTACAGAGCCTACCGGGCCGTTCATCGTTGAACAGGCTTCCGGTGACACCCGTATTACAGAGAACCGACGTGATGCGGAGCAGCTCGCCGGCGAACGAGGTAAGGTGCTACAACGCCGACGACTCCTCAGTCCGTTCGCTCCGGTAGATGGTCGCTAAGCGACAAAGAAGGAGCCAGTGATGCTCGGTCTCGTTATCTCACTTATCATCAGCGTCGGAATGGTCTTTGGTCTCGCGCTAATGGTGAATCGGGCTATGAAAGCTCGTGGATTCACTTATGAGGAAGACGGCGAGCGTAAGCCGGTGGCTTCGACTACCTTCTCAAAGGATGCTGACGCTGTAGCATCCGCTTACGGGCCTGAGAAAGACCACACCGTGACTAAAGATCAGCGAGCTGAAGAGCTTAGACTTCTAGAGGCGTCGTGGGAGGCGCCTCTAGATAGTCCGGGTGGAAACCGTTAATCGGTCTCCTCAGTTAGATCGGAATACGAGTACGTTCCGATGTTCGTGATGGTGTACGGGGTGCCGCCGAAAGCGACGGTGGTTGTGTCCCCATCGTTAGGGATGAGAAGGTCGACGAGAGTTCCGATGTTACCGGAGACTTCAGCGAGCAGCTGATCGTCCGGGTCGATCCCGTTCGCGTCCTTCATCGATCGTTCTCCTCAACCGGAAGTTCGGCGTCGAGGATGGCTTCGATCTCGCGGTTCTCGATGCCGCGAACCTGACCGGCGCTACGCTCCTTGCGGCTGCGGTGATCGATAAGAGCGACGGCGCCACGAAGACGCCCGTGTCCGCTACCCATGGTGGTGCTCCTTTCGTTGAACGGTGAGATTGAATCGTAACACATGAAAGATCAATGAACAAATTAATCGTTGACAGACTATCAATTTCATCGGTACTATAGGACTGAACCTCCTGCCAGGTCGACTCCACTGAGGGTCCTTGGCAGGAGGTTCCATATATGCTACATACTTCTCGACACGCCGCTACATCGTTGCTATTCCGGGGTTCAGCTAGCAAATGAGACTGCAGAATGTCGTCGGCTTTGTGTAAAATAGACACATGCGGCTCGTTACGGAACCTGATTTCTACAACGGCGGTGAGGACGAAGTTCGACTCTTGAACTCCCTTATCCGTCGCCTCCACGAGCACCTCACTATCCACGACTCTGGAGTTTGGCTCGTCGCGTCCGGTGTGCACTCTAGGATGCACCTGACCCTCCAAAAGTTCTGCGGAGAGCATCTTGTAGACAACGTAACGCTCAAGGCTTGCAAAGACGACGTGCTTAAGCTTCGTGAAGTTTCAAAAGGAGACCAGGGTCAGCCTTGGTTTGAGTTCTCGCTTTTCGTAAAGTTGTACGACGAACCCGAGATCGATTACCGCTGGGGACAGAACCCGCAGGTTACTCCGGTTGATCTAGTCTTCGATCTTGTGCGATTCCCTCGCCATGAAGCGACGCTTCCCGAATGGTATCTCAGCTGATCGCTTTTCCGAGCTGTTCGATCGGTTGTTGGGGAGGCATAGCCCAAGCACTAAGGCTCGGGAATAGATACTGACACTTCTGTGTTGTAGCCTGGCTCTTTGACACTTCTTGTTCAGGGAGCAATCAACTAGCCGCGATATTTGCGGTGTCAAGGAGGCCATCATGGCAACAGTAGAAGTAACGAAAGACAATCACGATGAGTTCGTGCAGGACGGCATCGTTCTGATCGACTTTTCTGCATCCTGGTGCGGGCCGTGTCGAAACTTTGCTCCAATCTACGAGGATGCTAGCGAACGTCACTCGGACATCAAGTTTGGGAGCATCGATACAGATGTAGAGCAGGAGCTTGCAGCCGACTACGGCATCCGCTCGATCCCGACTCTGGCTATCTACAAGGACGGTGTTCAGATCTTTGCACAGCCGGGCGCTCTGCCAGCACCGGCTTTTGAGGAGATCATCGGCCAGGCTCGCGCCTATGCACCGGACTCATTGACAGTCGTAAGCTGAGAAAGAAGAGGTAGAAGCATGGGCGCCTTCGGAGACATCTATGACCGCTGGAATCGAGTGCTTATAGAAAAACTCGGACCGGCACAGATCGGCGCTGGCCGTAAAGAGACTCTAGATGATCGAACCGTTGATCGTCCATGCCCTCTCTGCCAGGAACCTCTGTCACTTCATCGAGTAATACGTCCGGAGGGGCAGACGCGCTCATCAACACTTGTGTGTCCGAGCGTTGTTTAGTGGTTAGAAACGAGCTTAACAAGAGGAGGATCCATGGCGAAGTACCATGTTAACGGCCGAGGGGAGCCGGGCGCTTGTAAAGCTACAAAGCGACCATGCCCCTACGGTGGTGCTGAGGACCACTACGAATCCAAAGAAGAAGCAGCTCAGGCTTTTGAGAAAAAGATGGAAGCCGAAGTGCTGGTTCACTTTAAGGACGACAAGGCTGGTTGGGCCGATGAGCAGTATAGAGAGAAAGTAGCTCGGAAGCGCCGCGTTGAGGATGCTGTCATTAGCACAGACCCTAACAAGACTGTTCGCAGCGTGCCACACGATCGAAAGAAAGATCGTTATGACGGTCAGCGTTACGATGAGTACTACGTACACCCAGACTTCCGAAAGAAGCTTCCCGACAACGAAGACTTCAAGGAATATCTCATCAGCGTTCATCACGACGATCTAACTCCGTACCAGCTCGAACGTACGGATATTAGCTACGATAAGGTAACCGGTGTCATGGCACTCTCGTATCCTTGGCGTGATAGTGCTCCTGAATATGACGAGGACTGGTGATTCACGTCAGTTAAAACTTCTGGCCACGATCGATTGTCGATCGTGGCCAGAAGTGTAAGAGTTTGAGCTACCGAAGCTTGAGATCGAGGATAACTCGTCGCGCATCCTCTGTAAGCTCAGGTGTGCAGCGATTTCCCATGTACGGGGCCTGATACTCCGGCGAGTCGGTCGAGACGAAGTGAGAGATACCGCAATCAGCAATTACTTCTTCAGGCTCTACGCCTTTCACGTGGACGTGCTTCTTGAGCCACACTAGCTCTTTAGGTGAAGTAAGTACATGGACGTATTCGTGCGCGAGCACGGCTCTAAGCGACCCGCCAAGCTCTGCGTAGTTCGTATTCAGGGAGATAGGCCCTACTGTTAGATTCGCACAGGCCGTCACTTCACCGGCCTTGACGGTCACGGGGCATACATCACCCGGCGCTACAACGTTGAGCTGAACAGCCTCTGCTCCGTACGAGTCAAGGATGGCCCGAGCTTGATCGTAAAGCTTGGGATCAACTATCTTTGGAGTGGTAGCTGGTTCAGTAGCCTTAGGCATGGGATTGACGGTGGCGTTCATCCCGATAGGAACAGCCACGAGGCCAAAGACCAGAACGGTGACGGCGGTGGCTAGAAGTCGCACGAAATGCCTCTTTCAGTGATTAGTGCTAACGTATCACACTACAGCTCTTACTCTTACAGCTACGCCCGGTAGATGATGAGCGTAGCCGTAAGCAAGAAATGCTTTGTCTAGCTTCGCTTTCTCCGGTCGTAGCTCTCCAGGAAGTAGCCGAGGTTCATCTCAAAGTGCTCGAGCTCGAGATTGGAGAAGCACACTGTGAGCTCATCGTTCTCATCGTCGGCGTGGATGACTCCGGTGACGATCACCGACTCACCGTTCTCGATAGGAAGCCAGATTTCTCCAGCCTGAGGGAAACCGGCCTGGGTGAGAGCTTCGGCGGGGGTTACGGCGGGGGTAGTGGTGCTATTTGCCATGGTGTGGTGGTCCGATTTCTGGTGCTAAGGGTTTACCTGAAGCTTTGTTAAGCTTCCGGTTCGATTGCCTGAGGTGATTACGTGTATTACGTAGCCTCCTACCATTTTAGGGGAGTTCCTCGTTAAGACGAATGTATCACGTCTTAAGCAAGTATTAAACAAGACTGTTCTTTGTCTTAAACTGCTTATAAACTTATGCTGTAGAACATATGAACAACATTCACAATCGCAGCTTAACCTTTGAGCTTAAAGGGAAGTAGCGTGTATGAAAGACCTTCGACTTTACTTCAAATCTCTAGTCGAAATTGGTTAAGCTTAGTCATACGGGCGTGTCGTTAGTTGAGATTAATGCTGTTGAGTTTTCTCGTAATGTAAGTCTAAGCAAGCCGCATATCGAGTAAAGTGTGATACACGGCTTGCTTAAACTTAAGCTGAATCCGAAGCCTTGGGCTTCGCGTCACCATCAACGTGGTCGTGGTGCTCCACGTGGTGCTCTGCATCAATGTCCTTGTGGAGCTTGGCTGTGATGCGAGGGATCAGTACTTTCTTGATGAGAAGCTGGTACCCTAGAAAGCCGACGATGAGATCGAAGAGGATGCTAATGGTGATCTCAAAGGCGATGTGCGCCGGATCATGAAGAAGCTGAAGATACTCCTGGAACCAGCCGGCTCCAGCTTCGTGTTCGTGCTCATGAGCGTGCGCTAGGACGGTGATAGCTGGGGCTAAGATAGTTGCCAAGGTCATCAGATCACCTGCAGAAGCTGCTCGACGACTCCGGGCGGGGCGATGAGCGCAAGCTTCTCAGCCTTCTCAAGATAGCGCTTGTGTGAGGAACCGTCCCATTTCTCCGCGTCGTTAGAGCGCTCGTAGTACCAGCTGCACTGATCCTCGTGCGCGAGATGGCACTGCGTTCCATGGAGTGTGATGGCCAGATGAGCTACGGCCGGCGATGGTGAAATTGGAACAGCTGCAAGCTCAGCTTCAGCAGCTGCAAGCTCAGCCTTAAGCTCTTCCACACGAGCTACGTGCTTTAGTCTGTCAGTCATGTTTCTCCTTAGAGTTAAATCCAAGCCTGGTCGGGATCGAGCGGGAAAACTTCCCCGGTCTCCTCCGAGCGGCAGATGATGAAAGTAAGAGTGCGGCCTCTCCAGGTGGCCTGAGCTTCCTCGGCCTCTTCCTGAGTGGGATACCAGCTTTCGAGAGCGTGCTCAGGATCGTAGTCAGTGTTCTTCTTGCGATCATCTTCAGCGCGCCGGAACGTATAGGAGCTTGAGAACGCGTAGCTGTAACCAGCCTCCTCAGCTTCATCGTCGGTTTCGCTGTCGACCTCTGGGGTCATGCCGTAGTGAGAGAGGACTTCTCGAGATAGAGTCGAAGCACGTTCGTAATCCTCACGAATCTTCTCTCTGGCTTCAGGCTCAATAATCGAGTCAGTGTTCTCTAGCCTGATGAGCTCATGCTTGAGCTCTGTAAGCTTCTTGTCTACCCACTTCAGCTGCATAAGCTGTTCAGGAGTAAGGTCAGTCATCGATGCCGTCCTTCGGATTGAGTTTGAACATCTCTCCAGCCTTGGTGCGAGCCACAAGGAAGGTAGGAAAAGAGCTTCGGAAGCGAAGATCCCCGGCGCGCTCCTGCTCAGCACGCTCCATAGTGGAATACCAGGAGTCGCGGTCAGCAAGGATGCGACCGGCGCCGAAAGCCGACTCGTGAGTGTAGCTGTACTCGTATTCCGGCTCATCACCTGATACAGTACGCGCTCCGGTAGCGAGGTCTTCTTCCAACACCGCTACCTCGTTACGAAGCTGCTCGATCACGTCAGCGATTTCGAGCCATGAGTAGCCACCGGGGCCGAAGACTCGATAGGCGACGGAAGAGTCAGTGTTATTCGCCCCAGCAGATGCTTCCTGAAGCGCTTGAATCAGGTGGTCGTAGTCAGCCATTGCTCACCTCAAAGGTGCGCTTGAGCTCCGCAAATCGAAGTTCGTCCCGATTAGCGACCTCCTGCTTAACCGCGATGTAGTGCGCCTCCCCGTCAAAAACGCGAACACCGTAAGTGGTGTTCGTCAAGAGCTTGAAGACACGGGGGTTCGTGTAGAGCCCATCTTCGAGCTCAAGCTTCTTCTGAGCGTACTCGACAGCCTGGCTCTCATCGAGGAAGACACTATCCGGGACGAAGACATCCCGATAGGAATAGTCGCCGATCTTACGGTTAACGCCGGCGCCGGCCACGTAGATCTCCTGCGGCTTCGAAGCAGGCTTTGGGAGAGTCTCCCCGCGCTTCTCGAGAAGCTCAACGTATTCACGCCAGTCCATGCCGAGAACTTCGTCGCTGAAGTTTCCTTCACTCGAGATCGGCTTACCGTAGCCGAAGCTCAATTCTCCGAACGTGTGTTCGCTCACAGACTGAGGCTGGTAATAGAAGAGCCGGTGCGTGTGAGCGAAGTAAAGAGCATCGTTGAGAGTCAAGCTGAAGACGGTGGGTACTTCCCATCCACGCCCTTCGGTGAGATCGTAGTTCGTCTTACAAGTGAAGAGCTTCATGAGTTTATCCCTCGTTCTTCTGATCGTCGATGGCGTTACGCTTGATGCTCGTGCGGTCGCGAAGCTTACGGGGGCGCGGGTCGTGCGGATCCGCCGCGGACGAGCTGTTCTTGCCATGCATCGCCTTGGAGAGCTCGGGATTCTCAGTCCCCTTGTAAGCGTTCTTCTTTGCCATAAGTCACACCTTAAACCACTCAACAGTCTTTCGCAACATGAAACAGCTTAGGCTTAAAGCCGTAGATGACAGTCTAAGCCGCTAGCTTAAATAACCACACAACGACACGTAAACTCAATAAGACGCTTGCTATCGGCTGTCTAACCTCAAAGTAGCCTATGGCCTCTACGCGCTAAGTCGTAGTGTTTTGTCGTTCCTAGTCGATAGGATTATCACGTAGGAAAGGGGCTCTATCATGCTTCGAACGATTCTTAGCTTTAACGGAAACACCGTCATCATCGGTGAGACTTTCGAGATGGGCGGAGGCGTCGGAGGCTACACTGTCGAAACCGCTGAAGGCCACTGGATCAAGCAGTTTAATCGCCCGTACACCACTGCACCTGAAGATGAGTGGCGTGCGCTCAGCGATCTCGGCAAGGATGGAGTTCGCGAGAACGGCTGGATTGACTGGGGCGAGTGGACTAACGCTGTAACCGCCGGTCTTCGTGAGCTCGGTATCGAGGCTGGGAGCGCTGAACAGGCGAAATACCTGCTCGAGCTTCGAGCAAAGCGGAACGAACTCGCCGGCGACGCTCGCCACCAGCTCGAGCGGCTTCTTGAAGGCCACGGTGGCACCAACGGTGAGAAGCGGCTCGACGAACTTGTTGATGTTCACCAGGAGCTGGCAAAGCTCATTGAGGTGGTGGAGAACCTTGACCACAAGGATGCTGACGGGTTTAAGCACACATGGGGTGAGTGGCCTATCCCTGAGGCTAATTAAGAAGTTCGCGAGTCAAAAGCTCGGCCTCTAGTCGATCGTAGAGTTTAAGTACATCGTTAAGTGGCTGTTTTGAAAGTCCGCCGAGCTTGACAGCGCCATCCTGAGTCTCACGCGCAAAGAGTCGTATATCTCTTACGAGATACTCTAAACTTTTCTGCTGGTCGCGAGGCCGGTCGATGCGCTCGCGTAGATGACGATCCAACCCTTTCGCAAGCTTCCCAAAGCGCTTAGCTAGAGCCTTATTCCCACCGGGCTGATTGAAGCGCTTGCACAGGGTCTGCATACGACTACCAGCGACAAAAGTGATGAGTTCGTAGTCAAGCTTTTCAAGCGCGTTGTACGGCTTAGCAAGATCCCAGAAGTGACGAGCCAGACGTGACTCCTCTCCGAGCTGCTCTAAACTAAAACCCTGGCCGATGGCTTTTAGTATCTCGGCTGGAGCATCGAAGAAGCGCACACCGGAGATGCTCTGAAGTAGCGGTCGAGGCATGAACCCGCCGTATTCAAAGAGCACGAAGTCTACTTCAGCCGCCCAGGTGTGGTAGATAAAAGCCATGAGTTAGCCTCTGTTCATCGGCTCTCTAAGCATGGCGCTTACGATGTAAGTTTCGTACTGATGGAGAGCGTAGTTGACTTCAGCTATGTTAAGAGTGTACGTCTGAAGCTTGACAAGCTCGTCGGACAGCTTGCTCAAAGATAGGTCTAGCTTCTCAAAGTTCGAGTCACTAGGCTTACGGATATAGTTGTCGAGAGCACGACGACTCGGGTTGAACAAGTTCAAATATCCGTCAGTGCCGGGGTCGCCTCTGCAGAAGAGCGACCGCAGCTCCTTACTGTAGAGTAAGAGCACCACAGCGTGAATGCTCTTGTCGTTGAAAGCCTTAGATGCGTCCATCGTAAAGCGATAGAGCTTTGCCAACTTCGGATTAGCTACTAACGTTTCCTCTGTGAACGATTCTTTGTAGAGACTAAAGATCCGAGGTGACAGTTCAGCTAACTCTGCACCTCCTGCTTCAGTCAAAAGAGCATTAACAGCATCTTGATTCTGGATCTTATCCCAATGACTATTGAAGAGGGCGTAAACGCTCGAAGCTACAGCTTCGTAGCTTCTTCTCACTTGTCGAAGCCGTTCAGAGCGAAGTCGTCACGGTGGCGCCAGTCAGCACGAGTGCGGACGTGGTTAGCACGGACGTACTTGGCCAGGTTCTTCTGGAAGTCATCGTAGTGGAAGCTTCCGGCGTTGCGAACCACGAAGCCCTCAGAGGTCTCCGAGTTCATCGTGCGCGGCCAGACCTTGACAGCCTCATCGAAGTCACCGCCGCGGTAAAGCTCCGGCACCGTCGGAACGCCCATCTCAGCTGCGAGCTCCTTGACCGTGTCCCAGTCGAGCGCGTTGTTCTCCTCGTCCCAAGCGCCGAAGATGAGGTAGACACTCGGCAGGTGATCGTAGGCCACCGAACGACGAGCGTACATCGACTCACCGGAAACACGCCAGCCCTCGGGGATCGAGAAGCGAACCGAAGCCCAAAGAGCCTTGGCCGCCGTGTCCCATGAGTGAGTGCCGGAATCACGCGAGCGACCGTGGAAGTCGTCACGGTAGAACGTGAGGTTACCACCGTCCATCTTCTCGGTGACCACGAGGTCGTCGAGCGAGCGCAGGTGCGACAGATCCGTCTCCGAGAGGATACGGTCGTCGTTGGTGGCTCCGTCGCTCCACGGGAGGTGGGGAGAGCGCGGATACTTGATAGCTGCCTCGTTCATGTGAGCGATCCTACGTGATGCTCACAGTTTTGTCAATTAGGCGTGACGTTGTAGACGCTCAAGTACTCGTGCGCCTCCTCCGGTTGCACAAGTCTCTTACCCGTCACTTTAAGCTTTGATGAGTTCAGGAGGAGCGAAACAGTACCAGGAGCCTCATAGCGATTCACGTAACGGATCACATCGCCGTCTCCTGCGCCGGAGATCTCGTAATTTTCGCCCTCGGCTGAGATCTCGCTATCTACAGTTGCATCTGCATCCAAGCTTACTTCGTAGAGATAGAACGGCTTAGCAGAAGCAGAGTGAGGCGCTAAAATGCTCAAAGCTCGGTCAAAAGCAGCCGCCTCTAACCCAACATGCACCTGGAACGGATCGCCTTTTTCGAGCCAATCTTCTTGAGCTGTAGCATGATACCAAACAGCCTTTGTGACCTCTTTCGGATCAATGAAACGATGTGATTCAGTGCCAGGCTCAACTCGAATCTTAGCGTCCACAAGATCGTAGCGCTCTCCACACTCACACCACACCCAGTCGTTCCCGATAAGCTCATTCACCTGATCTATAGAGGCTCTACCTTCACAGCTAGGGCAAAGTACTCCATAAGGCGGAATCCTTGATACATGCTCAGGCTTTAGATAGCCGTTGTCTCCAAGCTTTGTCTTGCTGAGCTTCTTCGGCGGGGCATGCGTCGAACCCTCAAAAGCCGTTCGTGCCTCAGCTGCTGTACCGTAATGCTCTTCGCTACCACCGAATGGGCAATTGCCGGCTTTGGCTCGACAGGCGCCAGGATCACCGGTGCTAGGGTTGATGTGGAACGGCATAGAGCTGTTTCTAACAGTAGCTCTTATGCAAGAGGGGCACACACCGTAATAGGTGTGTGCCCCTCTTAGAAGCTGCTTAAGCGATCAGCTTAGTACTTCTTGTTCTGTGCGAGCGTCTTGCCGGCGACCCCGTGCTCACCGTTGCAGTTACCCTGGTAAGCGTAGTACGAGTTCTTAGCCCAGGCGTTAGCGATGCAGTCGGCGTTCTGCTCCATGCCGAGGTTGCCCTTCTGGCCGTAGACCTTGTTCATACGGTTCAGGAAGCCGTTCCAGTCATTGCTGTAGAACTTCCACTGACGATGGTGGCCGCATTCGTGAAGAGCCACCGTACGGAGATGCTTTGCCGGAATGTTGCCGTAGATCTCGGTTCGATCCTCACCGAGATAAGAGAGCGCCCAAACGTTCTTCGGAAGCTTGTTGTTGACAGAGATGAAGATTGCCGGGCACTGCCCCTTCATGTAGTCGTAAACCTTCTTCGTGTTGCCGGTGTAACGGTTCGGGTTCTCCCACACGATGGTACGGTCACCGGCTGCTGTCTCCTTGTAGCCGATCTTGTGCTTCGGGATCAGCACACGATAGCGGAATTTCTGGCTAGCCGAGTTCGCGTTGCCCTTCGGCATGGTGTAGCTCACCTGACGCTTGGAGTCAATAGTGCGGTCACCGATCTTCTTCCAGGTCTTCCCAACGAGCTGCTGAAGCTGAACCTTAGTGCCCTTGTCATCGTTTACAGTCCAGGCGATGGTGTTTGCGGTCCAAGGCATGACCTTGTCCTTACCGCCACCGTTACTCACGATCACCGACTGCATGGTGCGCTTTACGATGAAGTTGCCGGTGACGACCTGCGTGGCATCGGCCGTCTCAGGAACGAAGATTCGGTAAGTAGTGCTTGCTGCTTCGTTCGGGCCAAGCACAAGCTTCCAAGAGCCACTGCTGTTGCCGGTCGAGGTGACAGTGCTCCAGGTCTTCTTGGAAGCGTTGTACGCCTGAAGCTGGACGTTGTGAACTACGCTGGTATCCTTGAAAACACCGGAGTAAGAGATGCTAGAAGAGGCAGGAGAAGTGACGGTCTTTCCGATCGGAGCACTGGTCGACTGAAGAACGGTAGTCGTCTTCTTGTAGGAGACAGTGTACTCGGGGCTCAGAATGCCGGTGTAGAGCGGATTAGCAATGACGTTACGAACGCGGTAACGAACAGAGTCCTTCTCAGTTGACTGGCGAGCGTCGCGAAGATTCACCGGATTACCGGTGTACGACTTCGTGTCAGCAACTACCCAGCTGTTAGAGACCTTGTCGAAACGCTCAAGCACAAAGCTATCTCCGAGGTTCATAACCTGCGATGAAACCGTGACCGCGACGCCGTCCTGAGCAACGAGCTGAGAGAGCCGCGTCACGACGCTGGTAACGCTGAAGCTTAGAGGGCGAGCCTTCATTTCGACAGTAAGTGCGCCGCTAACAGCACCGGAGGCGTCGTCGGTAGCCGGTGCGTTCACACGGTAGACGTGAGTACCGGGAAGCACAGCAGGCACAAAGAACGAAAGACCGGCGGTTGAACCGGCGGGATAAGTCTTGGTAGCGACAACACTCCAAGTGCCGTTAACAAGTTCTTCCAGGTTCACCGATCGATCCGTCTTAGCGCTGCTAGTAAGCCCGCCAGAGAAAAAGACTCCCTGGTCACCGTAGCGGGTGACGGCGCTCGGTCCGGCGAGGCCACCGGTGAGCGATGTAGCAGAAAGCTGCGCGGTCTGAGTAGCGGTCGATACGGCGGGAGTGCCGGTGATGTCTTCCGATGTGGTTTCGGTGACGACGGTCTTGGGGTTGGAAGCCTTCACGGTCTCCGAAACCTTCGCCGGTGCCGAAGATTCGGGAACGGAGAGGCCGGTGAGCGTAGCAGCCAGAACAGCTGCTGAGGCGCAGACGGCGACGAGCCGGTGCTTGTGCATAAGGTGTCCTTGTTCGGAGGATAGCCTGTCTATCGAGGCAAGCTTGTTTGTAACAAAGTATACACCATAAGTAGACAAACGCATAATCGGCTTCGTTACAGTGCGTTGGTAGGATTATCGTATGACCTCTAAAAGAAACCTCGATGAGCAACAGCTCGACCGAGCTTTCGGAAGCGTTCTTGGCTCAGCAGCCGGCGATGCTCTCGGTTCTCAGTACGAGTTCGGCCCCACGCACCCTGACACCATGGTTCCTTACTTCGGTGTTGGCTTCTTCGGCCACGCCGAAGGGGAGTGGACCGATGACACCTCTATGGCCATGCCGATCCTGGAGTGGGCAGCAGGCAAAGGCGTCGTCCCGCTTCGATCGATTCTCGAACGCTGGATCGAATGGAGTCGCGACTCAAAAGATGTAGGAGCTCAGACAAGTGCTGTACTCACATCTTTAAAGACATCGTCTCCGACGCTTGAGCAGGATGCACTCGATGCAGCTGCACGTGTTGCTCGCAAGACAGGTCGCTCGGGCGGGAACGGCTCTCTTATGCGAATCGGGCCGTTCGCTCTTTCTTCCATTCAGTCCGACGGCCTTGACCTTGAGACGCTCCGTAACATCGTAGAGTGGACGCACTACGAAGAGGACAACTTCATCGCAAGTGCTCTCTGGTCTGACGCAATCCGTTCTTCGATTCTCACCGGCACCTTCGACATGCGCCAGTCGCTACAACGGCTTGGCCTGGCTGAGAATCTCACCTGGGCGAACCGTATCGATGTGGCTCTAGACAAGAACACGCATCCTCGCGATTTTGCCTCTAACAACGGTTGGGTCGTTGCGGCGTTCCAAGCTGCGCTTTCCGCGGTTACTCTTTCTTCAAGTCTTGAGGAAGCTCTGTACATCGCCATCCGAGGTGGCGGAGATACTGATACTGTTGCAGCCATCACCGGCTCGCTAGCCGGCGCTGTCTACGGCGCATCAGCTGTTCCGAACGACTGGCGTGCTGTGCTCCACGGGTGGCCTGGCTTCTCGCTTGCTGAGCTTGAGGAGCTAGTGACCGAGGCGGTTAGCTGATTACTCTGAAACTACTGGGCCGTTGTGTGATTACACAACGGCCCAGTAGTTTATCCGCTTGAGCTTACTTGATGCTCTCGATTGGATTCACACGGAAGTCAGGCTCCGGCGAGGGATATACACGCTCGTCAGCGTTAGTAGGTCTTGGATCAACGTCACGATCAATCCAGAACTTACGCTGTGCTTCAAGTGCGAAGCCCTTTTCTTCGAGATAGCTAGACGGCATGCTCGAGTTTACGTAAGCCTCTTCAGGCGTGTGACCCCAACCGAGAGCTTCTTCTGTGTCAGTGGGATCGATGGTGTAGCTCCATGCACCGTCGTTCTTGAACTTAGGCTTACGGCCGATAAATCTGTAAAGGAACGGCCCTTTCTCGAGCTTAGGAACGAGGCTGTAGAGATTCTTGACGAAGTTCTTGTCACCCTCAAACTCCGGAGTCTCGACGCTGGCGCTGTAGAGTGCTCCAGAAGGGAGTATGTGATCGGTGCTTCCTACGGCACCGATACGAAGCTCTGCTACTCCGTGACGATCACGGTAGTAGAACGGATACCCGTGGAGTGTACCTTCAGCCTGGAACGGAACAATACCTCCAGCGGAGTTAATGATGATGCCTGGGATGAGCTCCGCGAGCTCGCTCCAGTCGTTAGGATCCTGAGCGTAGAGATCGAACTTATCACCGGTCTCAAGCGCCTTTAGAAACTCTTCCTTGCGATTTTCAAGCATGTGTTTACCTCCGCCGAAGCGGTTATTAGTTGGCTACTGAACTGATGATTTCTTCGAGCTCCGCGCGAATCGCGGTCTCATCAGGATTGGAGGGGATACCGTTCGTCTGAATGTGATCAGCTACGAGACCAGCGACCTGATCCTGCTTCGGCTTCGGAAGCTGTCGGTAGCTTTCGAACTCCTTCTTCAGGCGGGTGTCGATGGTCTTGAGCATGAGCTTTCGTGCTAAGCCACTGCCGATCATGAGTTCTCCTTCTTGTTGCGAGCGTATTCAAACCCATCCACCCACGCCTCAGCGTAGCGAACAAGCTCACGGACTCTTCCCGTGATACGCTCTTTGCTCTCTTCGTCGTTCAAGCCGAGATCGGCCGGTAGATCGTAATAGTACCGAAGCTCCCCGAACTTAGCCTTGATCTGGACAATGTTATAGCCCGGGGCAAGGCGTTCGATGTACTCGTGGGTGCGCTTCAAGATCGGATACCAGGGATCGCCAGAGAACTGCTCGATGTAGTAGTCGTTATTCTCCGGACGCGATTTTACGAAGCCGGGGGCAGCACAATAGCCCGCCGGCTCTTCAGCAGGCGGGCTATTGTGAGTAAGCTCGTCGGTCATGCAGTAACCAGCTCGTCCGTAAGCTTCACGACCTTCTGGTCCTGGAACTTCGCGTTGAAGCGGTTGTAGTGGTGGTTGCAGAACGCGAGCTCGGAAGCGTCGAAGCTCACCAGCCAGTAGGCACGGGCGCCACAGTTAGCGTCACAGCGCTCGCCGTGGTACTCCTGCGTCGGGGTGGTTGCCTGCTCTTCGAGGACGGCGGAAGCAGTGGTGGTCATGGTGATTCTCCTAAGCTTGACCGGTGAGTGCGTTAACTGTATCACAAGGATACGCGGTGCTGCAATACCTGCAGTACTTGTCTTTGCCGGGTCGCTGATCGTTCACCGGTGCATGGATTTCTAAGGCTTTAGCGATCCTACTCATGTAAACGCTCGCCGCGACCGGAGTATTCTGTCTAGCCTCACCGGGAGAGCGCTTATCGTTGAGCTCTCCGGACTCACCAGTGATGTTCTGTACCGTGTTCTTCGCCTTTTGTGCGCGCTCCTTCTGATCAAAAGGATCACGCTCGAACTCGTGGTGACGAGGCTTGCCCCACGGCTCGACACGGCCATCGGGATGTCGGAACATCGGCCGGCCGACCTTGTCATACTCAATGTAGCCGTACTCTTCGTTCATTCGCTGTCTCCTAGAAGAGCTAACACGGTGATGCACGGATAAGCGGTGCTACAGTGGCCGCAGTAAAAGTCTCGCCCCTCGCGTTTGTCTTTAACCTTTGAGTGGATAGCTAATACTGCATCAGCAGCTGCTCGAAGCTCTTTAACTTCCTTCTTAGTCTCAGCAAGGTGAGTGCGAAGAGTGTCAAGTCCGAACGGATCCGCGCTGGACGGTGATGGGTTTGAAATCGTGCTGCCTGAGCCGATCGGCGCCACATTGGGCTGGTACTTTGGCCCGACGATCGGCCCTGAGTGGTTATGTGGGGCGCCAGACGGCTTAACCGCAGGATTGCCCTGTTGAATACGCCGAGCTCTTTTAAGAGCCTCGTTACGTTGTCGCGCTTCTCTTCTCTCTTCTTGGAGCTGCTTCTCCCTAAGTCGATCAAGCAAATCCTGAGGGTTCCTAACTCCATGCCCAAAGTGCTTTTGGGCTAGTACTTCATCCCAAGGATTCATCCGTTCACCTTATTAGACTGAGCTTGCCGACCGTAGTAATGAGCTCTTACGCACCTCTGCACCACTAGTCCGACGCTAACGAAAACGGCTGTAAGCCCAATGAGAGCAAGAAGCCACCAGCCCAGGCTGTGGATTACGGGGCCGCTGTGAGCGGCAGTAGGAGCAAAGATGAACTTGCCAACGATCAACGTGTACAAGAGGGTAAGTCCTGCTGCTACTACCGCAGAGGAGCGCTGCTCAGCTGCGTTGTCCGCCATGTCATCCATACGGATCACTTCTTACCCTCTCCACCGAGCAGTGCTTCGAACTGTGCAGCCGCCTGCTCCGCCTCTTCTTCAAGCTTTGTCTCCTGGTCGTGAAGCGCGCCTGCAAGAAGAAGCTTCCGTCGGTAGACACCGATGGTGATGGCGACACCGTAGCCAAGGACGATGAGTTCGGCTGCTCGAAGAGTTACCTGCTGGAAAAGCGGTGCTCCGTGGCTTGACATCACGTAAAACAGCGCGAGGACCGCACCGATGATGAGCACCCAGGAAGCGTAGCGAGTGCGCTGGCGAAGAACCTCACGCATCTGATTCGCTTCGTCGTCGTGGATCCAGTCTTTAGCGTCCATGATTAGACCTCCGAGGTCACGTACTCGAGCCCACGTCGAACGAACGCGGTGCTCTTGAGAGTGGCTTCCTGTGCTGGAGAGAGCTCGAAGCCGAAAATGCCAAGCCCAGGAGCAAGCTTGGTGAACTTCCCTTCCTCGTCCTCGATGATCAGATCACCAGGAAGAAGTGAGAAGTCGGGATACTTGCGGTGAACACTGTTGAGCTCAACAGTGACGAGAAAGCCATCGGTCATCGATCGATCCTAAGCACTCGGGGATCATCAGGGAACTCCACCGGAGCTGTGACGCCGACCTTTGCGAGATGAAGTTCGACGAGCCCCTTGGCGGCGAAGGCCGAGCTGTGGAAGTAGATCTTCTTCACATCGACACCCGCTAGAGCGTGGAGAGCGTCCGTGGTGTCGCCGGGCCGAAGGACGAAATCAAGCCAAAGCTCATCGATTACTGAAGTCGATTCGAAGAACGCTTCAGCCTCCTCGACGGTGCGAAGGACCACCGCGTCATCACGGAAGCCGGGGGCGAAGCTTCGTTCGTCATCGAAGAGTACGATGGTGGCCATTTTGGTCTCCTTCAAAGGGTTGTAGAAGCATGGTACATCGCTCCAGTAAGGTCCGCAACTACTACGAAAGTCCGAGGACACGCGAACGAAGGCGCTCGGTCATAGGATGCGTCTTCGGGTTGTTGATGTGAGCGTCCGTGAAGTCCTCCGGCTTGAGGATGCGGCCGATACGCAACTCGAGGCAACCGATGCAGAGCATTCCTACTTCGGTCATCTTTGCCAAGCCGCACCAGATCTCGTTCTTTACGAAGTAGTGCTCGTAGGAGGTGTTGGCGTCACAGTCGACGCAATCCCACTTAGCCTTACGGTTATGCAGCTTACGGGTGATTGCCTTCGCCTTCTTGTTTCCCATGTGACCCACATTATCGAGCGTACAGTCAGTGCGCAACAACTTAAGCTCTTACGCTTCTAGGCCGCCGAAGCGACCTAGACACGATGCCTGAAGAATCAGGCAGCTTTAAACACGAGCTCTCCCTCGTGACGAGAGACGATGTAGGGGACGCCGTTCGCGTCCTCTACAGAGATCTCCGCATCCTTGCTAGAAAGCGTGAAGTTGATGAGAGCGTCGGCACTCGAACAGTTGAAGACTGGAGAAGTACCGGTGATGAGACGTGGTGCGGCTGTGCGTGCGGCGGAGGTCATAGTGAAATCATATCGCCTCAACACAGAAATCCACAACCGTTTAGAACGGCGAGGTTTGCGTCATCCCTGGAGCATCCTCATCGAGAGAAACAGTCCATAGAGAGCCGTCGAAACGATCCTCGAGCATGATAGCCGGGAAGCTTCCATCCTGGAAGACTACGCCGTTGAGCTTGTAGTGGGGATCGTTAAACTTGCTCTCTAGACTTCCGTTGTAGTAAAGCTTACGAAGCTCATCGGTGCGGAAGCCGGAAACGTAGGATTTCGTAAACGGCTGGGCGTTCGCCGAAGGCCTGAGCTCTCGAAGAATCTTGACAGCATCCTCCGCCAGAGTTCGAAGCTGCTTGAGCTCTTCGTTTTCCTCGCGAAGCTTCTCAAGCTGGTCAGCCACAGCGATCCAGGCGTTAGATCCCTCCGGGTTCGTAAGCCACTCCTCACCGTAGCGAGTGATCTTAACTTTACCGTTGTCGACCTTCACGCGGTACTTGTTCTCATCGTCAAGATGCTGATTGTAACTCATCGAACGACCTTTGAAGAGCCTGGATTGCCGTTGAGAATCCACGCCACACGTCGGTTTACCTCGGCTACTGCTTGGGCCGCCGCAAAACGACGCTCGCCAAGCTCCTGAAGAGTGATCCCAGTGATCTTCTCTCCGTCGGAGTGGAAGTAAATGCGGATCGCAGCAACCGGATACTCCCAGACGAACATGCCGTGCTTGTAGGAGTCACGCGACGAAACAGCCTGCTGCAGAGTCTCGCGGTCTTCGTAGTCCAGGAAGCCAACCATCTCGAGAGCGGAGGCAAAGCGATCGAACTGGGCTTCGGTCATGAGCGGAGTCGGCTTCGGAGTAACGACTACCGGAGCTTTAGGCTTGAGGAAAGACTTAAAGAGCATGAGCTTTCTCCTTACGGACGGACCGGCATCTTGCGGACGGCCTCGTAGGTGAAGTCGCGGACGAAATCGCCGTGAGGCGCACGGATGTACGAGTCCTTCTTGAGCGAGTCAGGGATTGCCGCCACAGCACTATCTTCGGTGGCGTGGAGCGACTTGAGCGTGATGCTGCCAACCCAGGAGTCGGCGTTCATGTCGTAGACAGCGTAAACGAAGTCCATGATTGTCTCCAGTTCTTTTAGATTATGCGAAGAGAGCGCGAAGCTCAGCGTTGGCCGCGGCGATCTCAGCCTCGGAGTACTTGAAGGCGGACTTACGACCGTCGGCGGTCACAACTTCAACGAGATCGATCTCGCCGGTGATCCTGCTTGCGTAGACGTAGAAGCGCATACCTTCGCTGCGCTCCGTCCACTCGAACGGCCCGCTGGTGTAGTGTGCAGCGTTACGAACGTGCGACTGGAACCCGTAGTGATCGGGATTGGGCAGACCGACCTTCTCGAGGATCGAGGTCAGCTTCTCGAGCTTTTCGTCCGTGATGAGAACGGCGTCGGTGGCGGTCATGGTATCCTCCGGTTTGAAGTGAGTCGCGGTGCGCGATGAGTCTATTCAATCACACAAACCACTGCTGCGCAACGAAATAAATCGCTGCGCAGCAGTAGAGCCTAAACGGCCGAGAACGACCAGCGTCGATGACGTGGATCGTTCACCAGCTCTTGAACAATCCATCCGGAGTTTGAGTAGCGATGGATCACCTGATCGAGAAGCTTTGGGTGGATCTCAAGATTCCAACGGTCAGGGCCGATAAGCTCAGCCACATCTTCACGGTAGATAGTTACCGGCTTACCGCGGAAACGTGAGTAAAGCAAGGCGTTGATCGCCTCGTGAAGCTCTTCTTCAACGGTTACGACACGCGGATTTGAGGCTTCTTTGGGAGTAATGGTAGCAAGGAACATGTGTTTCGTTCTATCTGTAAGACGGTAAGAGCTAGAGTCAAGCGTCTGTGACCGGCGACTCCTCTTCGTCCTCTTCAAGCTCGTCAACGGCTTCCGCGGTCGATGAGCCGTTGTAGCCTGAGAGCGCGACACAAGCGTGCATCTCTTCCAGGATAGCCTTGGCGTGGGGGTTATCGGGCTCAGCTCGCAAGAACTCGACTACCTTGGCGCCGACTCGCGGCTGCATAGCCATGAGGTACTCGCCGTGCTCTTCCCAGTTCGTTGGGATCCCGTTGATGACTCCGTCCGGAAGATTCTTGTCCTTCGGAAGAGAAACCTTGATCCAGGTAACGGCTTCACTCACACGCTGCTTGAGACTTCTCTTGTCAAAGCCGAGCGTTCGGCTTACAGAATCTCGACCAAACAGGTATCTCAGAGCAAAAGCTTGCCTGACTCGTCGCGTCCAGTGATTCTGACCGGTGTAGTCGCTCTCGTAGCGGATATGCTTTAGATCGCCGAGATCGCGGCTGTAAACCCAGCCTTCACGGTCGTCCTGGAACTTCGTCGCCACGAACTCGACAAAGTCGAGAAGCTCCTTGTCTTTCTGTGCCTGATCCTTCATTAAGTACTCCTCTGTTACTGTTTTAGCGTTCTACTCGAGGCTTAACGGCAGCTGTTCGAACCGTGCGACCAAAGATAGAACGGCCAGATACCGGTGTGACCGCCGTTGGTTCTGCTGTGCTGAGGCCCCTCGTGAGGAGCGGTGTGCGGCTGAGTCTTCGGGCCGGTGTATGGCTTAGTGTGCGGCTGAGAATGGGGAACTGCGTGTGGTGCCGTGTGAGGAGCGGTGTGCGGAGCCGAGAAGTGAGGAGATATGTGCACTCCAAAGCCGGTGGTCTCGTAGGAGATCTTGTGCTTCGGGGTCGGAGTAGCGCAGTCCGACGGGGTGCTCGACGAGCAGCCGGAGAAAGTCAACGTGCTTGCCAGAGCAACTGCTACGGCGAGTACAGCGGTACGCTTGCGGTTCATGGGCCTCTTCGTTCTTGAATGATGAGTCGCTCTATCTTACCGTGAGAGTGACGAAGCTATTAGATCACGGCTTGGCGCAAAACACAACTTTGGCTTGTTAGTTATATGTGTCATGCATAGAGCTCTAACCTCAAAGTAGCCTTTGGACAAGGTTCAAAGAACCTTAAAATGCAATATACTCAGTCCGATAGTTGTTACAAGAACCAAGACGCCATCGGAGGGGATGGCTCAAGACAATGCTAAGGAGATACGACTATGAACTCACTCATGCGTAACAATCCAGCTGCTTCGCGCCCTTGGGGTTCCCCGCTGGAACGCAACAGTTTCGCTTTCGACGGTTTTCTCGACCGTCTCTTTTCTCAAGTGGATAGTGCCGGGCGGATTATGAACTCGCACACGAGAGAGGACGGCACTCGGGTTCTTGAGTTCAACCTGGCTGGCTTCCGCGAAAGCGACATCGAGGTAAAGCTCGACAAAGCACTTCACGAAGTCGTGATCCGCGCCGATCGTAGCTCAGGCGGGCGGCAGGAAAAGTTTGCTACGGCAATTGCGGTAAGCCCGCATATGGTCCCCGAGGATCTCGCCGTGGCTTACGATTCTGGTGTGCTCTATGTTGAGCTTAACCCCGTAGAGAAGCGACAGGATGACTCTCTCGTGTCGATCCCGCTCACGGCACGAAAAGAAGAGTTTGAGCCTACAAAAGAGCCAGCTAGCGCTGAAGACCCAGTTAGCGATGAGAAGCCTACTACGTCGTGAGTTAACGTAGTCAGGAGAACAGCCGGGGAGATGTTGAGACCCCGGCTGTTCCTATGAGAGATTAAGCCAGAAGCTCTATAGCGATGTCGAGCTCAGCGAGCTTTTGTTCGTGGTCCATCATGTACTCCTCAATGTCTACTTCTGCATTCTCAAGGGCGTGAAGAAGCTCTGGGGTGATGATGTGCGAGGCCGTCCTGAGATAGCGCTCATAGTAGTCCCTGCTAGGGCCGTCGAACAAAGAGTCACCGATGACTTTATAAAGCGACGAAAGATAAGCCCTAGCGTCTCCGCCACTGAGAGCGTAGTTTGTGTTCGGGGCTGAACGCTCAGCTAGAAGCGAGTAGTGCTTCCCGATAAGAGTGTCTACTGTAGTGAGCTTTGATGCCATCTCTCCGAGCAAGTCGAATTGTTCAGTAACTCCCTCGATTAGCTCATCGGCTTGACGAAGAAGGAGCGTATCGCCGGTCTCTACCACCTTGGAGGTTAGAAGTTGAAGCAGATCAGCGAGGCCGATGCGAAAGCTTGGCATGGAAGCCACCCAGAATTTGCAGTAATCATGCGAAAAAGGGCCTATGGTGTAAAACTGAGCAAGGAAGGTTCGCCTTTTAGCGTTAAGCCCGAGCTCGTGGAATAAGTTCTTGCTTTCAAGTGTGCGGACGCCGGCAGAGGCCCACTTTACGAGTGGATGCACTCGCTGGTCGATAGGAAGCACGCGCTTTTCGTAGAGCTCGTGAAGAGACATTGCTCTATACTCTTCTTTCTCAGCGGTCACTTGTCAGACTATACACGGTATAGCGACTTTTCGAAGAGTGCACAAGCGTTCTTTGGCTTGAACATGTGTGAGGCCACAGGCTATTTTAAGGTTCTTGATACGATTTGCTGAAGTTACCCGATAACTTAATTGAGTCAGTATGAAACTCCCTCGCTTTAGCGCGGGTCTCAACAGAGGACGATCGATGACGATAAACAGCGAGACCGCTATCCGCGGTCGGCACAAAGGAAAGAAGGCGAGGCAGCTTCACGTGAAGCCGATTCTCGCCGGCGCCACCGTACTCACACTTGGGCTTTCTGGGGTCCTCTTCACCGGAGTTGCAGCTAACGCAGCTCCGGGCACAAGCGAGGCTTCGGCCCGCTACCTATCCGGCACCCTTCTCGGTGACTCGCTCGATAACGTAGCAGCTGTAGCTGGAGAAAACGCTACCGCTGGAGCGGATACTGATGAGGTTGTCACTAATAGTGGCAACCTAGATCTTTCAGCTCTGGGGAACGCTGTCAATCTTCAGGTGCGTGATGGAGTCAACGTCCCGCTCACAGTGACTGACGCCGGCGTACTAAGTCAGTATGCTCGAGCTTCTCAGGATGGCTCTTCTCAGGCTGCCTCCGGCCTTGTGGCCGATGACGGCGCCATCGATGTGGACCCCACCACCGACGCCCCAGGAGCGCTCACGCTCGATCTTAGTGATCTCATCGGCGATGACCTCACTGATTCTGTAGCCGGTCTTACTCTGACCTCCGGAGTGAACAGCGCTAGCGCTACTAAAACCGGCCCTGAAGACGCTGTCGGAGATTATCGCGTTGGTGACCTTTCGGCTACCTTTACCTCACCGACAGTAGCTGGCCTTTCGGCAGCACTTTTGGCAGCCGGTGACAACGCTGAAACCACTGTGAACGCAGCTGTAGGCACTGACGGCTCCTTGGTTACTGGACTTACTGACGCTCTCGCCGCTCTTGGCCCGGTTGACCTAACCACTTCAGCTGATGTTGATCTTACTCCCGTACTTCAGGAAGTAATCGCGGACAACACCATCCTCGGTGCTGACGGCCCGGTACAGGTTAATCTTCAGACCGGCGTTGTTACTGTTGACATTCAGGCAGTGCTCGAGGCTAACGGTGTAGATCTCAACGATCTCGCTCCCGGTGAGGATATCCTCACTAGTGAGCTTGTTGGCTTCATCACCGCTGACATCGACGGACTAGTCAACGGAGTGCTTGATGAAGCTCAGGCTGCTGTTACTACAGCGCTCGAGAACACCGCTGTCACCGTTAACGCTACTGTAGGTGACCCGGACGCTCCGGCACTTACACTTGCACTCGACGGGACGCTCTCGGCGATCCGATCCGGAGAAGCGGTAAGCGAAATCACCGTTGCTGACACTACTTTCGACACCGGTGTGCTAAACACGCTTATCGCTGGTGCTGTTAACACTGCTCTTGGTGTACAGCTTAACACGAATGCTCTCGATGCTGACCTATCCGGTTTGTACCCGACGCTCGATACTGTACTAACGAACCTTGTGCGTCTTCAGGCTAACGTGCAGGAAACTGCAGACGGAGAGTTCACGGAAACTGCGCTTCGTCTTTCAGTACTCAACGCTCCAGCAAACGGTGAAGCTCTCGAGCTTAATCTTGCTCAGGCAGCTGTTGGTCCGAACGCACTTCCTACCGCTGACACGACAGTCCCCGTTGTGACCGGAATTACTCCGGTTGCTGGCCCTGAGGCTGGCGGCACCTCCGTTACCATCACCGGCTCCGGCTTCACGGACTCAACCGGTGTAACTTTCGATGGGAACGACGCTACCGACTTCACTGTTGTGTCTGACACTCAGATCACTGCAACCACACCTCCTGGTGTGGGCGTGGTTGATGTGGCTGTTAACAAGACCGGCGTTGAATCCGGCGTACTCCCAGGTGCGTTCACCTATGTACCGGCCGGTACTCCTGGCGAAGGTTCAGTCATTAGCATCAACCCAACTACCGGCCCTGAGGCTGGCGGCACCACCGTCACCATCGTTGGCTCTGGCTTCACAGGCACCACCGGCGTAACTTTCGGTGACACTGATGCTACGGACTTCAATGTGGTTTCAGACAACCAGATCACTGCAACCACACCTGCAGGCACCGGATCAGTTGCTGTAACTGTAAACACTCCTGCTGGAGTTCTTGAGAGCCCGACCGACTTCACTTACGTACCGGCTGGAGCCACAACTCCTGCAATCACGTCTGTGGTGCCGGCTGTTGGCCCCGAATCCGGCTTCACCATCGTTACCATCGGTGGGAACGGTTTCACCGGTGCTACCGGCGTGACCTTCGGCGGCAAGGATGCAATCAGCTACAACGTTGACTCTGACACCCAGATCACCGTTGTGACTCCGGCAGGTATCGGTGTAGTACCGATCGTTGTGGAAGGCGCTAACGGAGACATCAATTCTCCAATCGCTTACACTTACGTTCCGGTCGTACCTGTAACTGACCCAACCGTTACTGAAGTAAAGCCGAACAGCGGTTCGACCGCCGGTGGTACTAACGTGACCATCATCGGCACCGGTTTCACCGAAGGTTCTAACGTCTTCTTCGATGGAAAGCCGGCTAGCGATGTCACGTACGTTTCCAACACTGAAATCACTGCTACCACTCCTCCGGGCTCCGCAGGTGCTGTAGACGTGGTTGTCACTAACCCGAACTCGTCACCTGCTCAGCTTTCCGACGGTTTCACTTACGTGGCTCCGACGAACGGTGGCGGCACGAACGGTGGCGGCACCGATCCGACCGACGGTGACAACGGCGGTACAACTAACCCACCCGAAGGTGGTGCTAACCCCGGTGATGTTGGAGACAACAACGTCAATAACGGCGCACAGCCTGGAAATAACGACGGCAACGGTGTTGCTCCCGACGCTCAGAACGGTGGATTCGCTAACTGCACCGAAGCTGAGGCTGCTGGTCAGAAGAACTTCACTTCTAATGACCGCAACCTTGACTCGGACGGAGACGGGATCGCTTGTGAGTCCAACGGTGACGGCGGTAACAACGAAAAGAGCAATCTCGCTTACACAGGAGCGGACATCGTTGCTCCTGGAATCGTTGGTGGGGTTCTTCTTGCACTCGGTAGCGTACTCTACTTCATGCGTCGTCGTATCTTCGCTTGAGAATAACAGCTTAGGCTGACTACCTACTCCCCCGAGGCCGACTACTCGTGGCTTCGGGGGAGTAGTGCGTTGACAGCAGCTTTAACCTAATGTACTGTAGAGTTACTACTTAAAATAGGACCAGACTCTACACAACGGACAAGGATGCATCATGGCTACTCCCGCACAGAAGATCCAGGCGATCGGTGATTTCTTGGAGTCGCACGGCGCACAGCCTCGAGGCCACAGTCTCCACGATGGAATCGGATGCCCGGATCATCGTGAGGCGTTCAATGAGCTAGCCGTTGAGCTTATCGAGCTCGAAGCCGATAACTACGGTTATTAGAACTAACCTCAAGCTTTCTTAAGGCCACGACGAGAGCGATTCGTCGTGGCCTTTCGCGTAGGAGCGAAGCTTAACAACAGTTTGGAGTAGCTTGGTGCGATATGACTCGAGTCATGGTGTGCTCACTATTTAGAAGCAAAAGCGCCACAGTACCGAATCCACGCTACAGTGACTTCAAGTCAGCTGTAGAAGGGCTGTCGCAGGAAGCGCAAGCTAGGATTAATCGCCTCGCAGTTGCTCAAGGCTTTATATGTACCTGGTGGGATAATCGTCGAGCGCAAGAGAACCTCGCTCAAGCGTTTAGCCCAACAAAGACGGGCGTCCACACAAGACAGAGCTATACTGCTGGAGAAGACAGCTCTATGCTGCGCTCGATCCATGCAAGTCTCGATGCAAAGGGCTATCCTGCTTTTCCCGAAGTGACTAAGGACGAACGCCGGCTTCAGACGCTACTCCGGCTACAGATCACCGGTGCAAAACGTCTCAAGCGAACGACCCAAGTACGAAAGCTTGGCTGTATAGAGCTTCGGCGCCTCCGAAAGCTTCATAGTCTTTCGAAAGGCGCCGATTCACTCGAGCTTTTCACCGGATTGCGAACTAACTAGTCGCCGCTCATACATGCTCGAGTACGAGCGTTCTTGCCATCGGTGACTCGCTCGCAGCGAAGCTCGTGAAGTTCTCCAGAAACTTCGACGGTAACGTGACGAAGTCGGCTCTTGTAAATTCCGTAGTGAACAACAACAGAACCATCGGAAGACGTGCACTGGAACTTGCCGAAAATTCCCGGCCGAGCGCATGGACCAAGCTTCTCAAGCTGATGATCCGAGTTAACAAAGGTTGCTTCACGTGAGCTGAACCCACTGGATTGCTCGAAGATCACGGTGTAAGCTGAAGCATGAGCCTTTGCGTAGCTCACGTGAGGCGCGCTTTGAGCGATCCCGACAGCGATGGCTACCAGCGCAACTGTAACGATGCAGAACGCTGCAATAGGGGCGAAGACTTCTCGCACTAGTTCTTCACTTCACCGAGAATGCAGATCTGCTTGTCGCTCCAGAAGTCATCGCCGTCAGAGTGACAGGTGGTCTTGTGCTTCACACCGGCGACAGTGATTGTGGTGTCAGCCAGACGGCCACCCTTGGCGACGTAGTACTCGAACATCACTGTATCGTTGGCGGTGGCGCAGATGTGATTGGAGAAGAAGCTCTTCTGACCGCAGTGGTTGAGCTTCTGAAGATCACCCTCAGAGTCGACGTAAGAGAACTGTCGGTCCTCGGTGAGTCCACCTGAGGATGTCATCACGACAGAATACGGCTTGGACTGTGCGTCCACCATAGTAGTAGTGCTGCAACCGGTGAGTGCGACGGCGGCACCGAGGACGCCGAGAGAGACGAGAGCGAGCTTCTTGATGTTCATGCGATTACAGTATCACATCGGAATCTCATAATCAATAGCTCTCACTCTTCACCGCGATCAGGCCGAAACCCAATCGCGGTGAAGAGTGTTACTACGCCGGTAGTCCAGGCGTGTACTTCTCAACACGAGAAAGAAGCACGCTAAACCAGTGTGAAGCCTCGGTGTCGCCGGCGAACGCATCCGGGAGAACACGAGTGAGCTCCTCAGCACGACGCAGGTTCAGGAGCTCCTTCTTGAAATCAGCCACTTCGTCGTGCGTAGAAGCTTCAGCCTTCTCGAGCTCGAGCATGCGCTTCGGCGGAGGGCTATTGTGACGGCCACGAGCCTGGCTAAGCTCAAGTTCAGCTCGACCCCAGAGCTTGATCAGGCGACTGTACTCATCCTGAGCAGTAGCGTAGTCAACGTTCACAGCCGTTCGAAGAGTCTCGAGCGACTTAACCGTAGGGTTCGTTGGGAAGCGGTGGTTGTTGCTGATGTAAGAGAACACCGCCGGCAGTCGCCGGTCGAAGAGGTCAGACATCAGTAACGACCAGCCTTAAGAGCGCTACGGCGGCCTTCGAGCAAAGCCTGCTCCGCCTTAAGCCGAGAGATCTGATCGTTCAGCTCGCGCTCCTTCTCGTTCTGCTCCGCTTCGAGCTCAGCGATACGAGCCTCAGCAACCTCCTCCACCAGATCCGAAGCCTGCTCCGGTCGGACACGGATGGTGATCTGCAGAACCACATCGTCACCGGCTGAACCGTACGAGGGATTGCGGTGACCGGCCAGCTGATCGCTAGAGATCTGACCCTTACGCTCGAAGACATGACCGCCGGCCACGTTGAAGTCGTAAGCGTCCTTGTCACCCAAGATCTCACGGATTACCTCAACTGCCGACGCCTGGACAGCCTCTGGCAGCGGGGACAACTCGGTGACGATCGGCTCCATGTCGTAGTCTTCGTGTTCGTTGTAGTCGTAAGCGGGGACGTAACCCATGGTTTCCTCCTGAATAGAAGCGGAACAGTATGAGTAAACACTACGCATCTAAGAGACTTATGTCAACCGACTTTAGTCATGTGCTTAATCTCGTTCTACAGCTGTCTAAGCTAGACTACAAATTAGCCTAAGGCGTGCATGAACCTTCGGTAAAAAGCTGTTAGCTACAGCGAGAGCGCTGAAACGACCATCCACCGAAGCCTAGTCAAGCTCGTCTATCTGATCATCCACTAGTCGAAGCATATACTTAAAGCCGTTCTGCGTAAGCTCCACAAACACTTCGAAGACCATCTCAAGCCGACCGTCGTTCACAGCAACTCGAGCCCACAGCTCGTCCTGCACTTTAAAAGCGTGCTCGAGCTCAGCGTGAGGAGCCACCACTACGGAGAGTAAGTCGCGGATGTAAGCTGTGCCTTGCGAAGCAGCTGTAGAAACCACGCTTGGATCGACACCGTAGTTCTTAAACGCATGATAGAGAGTGACTCCGGCAACAGCGTACTTCGCTTTCTCGTCCAGGCCAGCCCAAATGCGCGGGGTAAACGTGACAAAACGGCATCCGAGAATGTCTACTGACTCAGAGGTTTCGGCTACGAGTTTCTCCTGAAGCTCGCCCCAGAACGCATCCGCCTCCTCCTCGCTGAGGAGATGAAACGCGAGGTGACTATCTCGAAGAGGCATACCAGAATCGGATAGCTCCGGAAGATCTAGAAAAGCCCGACGATACCAGTCTAGAGTCTCCTGCCCGTCACCCTCAGTAAGGATCGCCTCTCGGAAAGACTCAAGCGCTATACGTTGCAATTTAGGAGCGAGCTCAGTGATCTGTTCAGAAGACAGCCGATCGTAGGCGAACTTATCTTCTTGCTCAAGCTCCCAAAGCGTCCCAAGCGCCGGCTCCGCTAAGTTAAGAGGAGAGGCTGTTTCGGAGCGTAGCCCAAGCTCGTGCAGCGCTTTAAGCTGCTCACGCACGAGCTCAGGATTGGTGTATCTCCTACAGATCATAGTCCTCTCCCCAGCTACATCGCCTGTTAGGGGATATCGTGTAGCTGGGGAGAGTTTAGTGTGAAGAGCCTGTGCTATCAGCTGTAAAAGGAGGCAACTACTCGGAAGATTACCCAGAAAAGAATGAGCGCTCCACCTCCGAAGTTGCCGATGAAGAAGTACGGCGTAAAGAACTTGTTGAGCTTATTCATCCGTCTGATACGCTGCTCGCGGAGCATGAGATGGTTGTTCCAGACCTTCGGATCAAGCCGGCCTTCGCGCTGCTCAGCGTTAACTTCTTTTTCATGATGACGATTTGCCTTGTTAGACAACCGGACAAGGCCGATGAAGATCCAAACTGAGGCGACTAGCCCGATACCTGCAACGAGAATAATCGTCTGATAGAGAGGCATTAGTTGTTCTCTTCCTTAGCAAGTTCCTTGAGAACCGCGTCTGTGATCTTCCATGCGTAGACATCCGGGTAGAGACGAGTGGCAGCGGGGATCTTAGCGATGGCTCGCTCGATCACCATGTCGAGCGGGTGAGGCTCACGCTCTTCGGGGCGGCCGTGAGCAAAGCCGTTGGCCTTAGTGGGCTCCGGTGCGATGTGCACGAGTATCCTCCGTACGGATGAGTGAATCAAAATCAGTGGTGGTGCGAGGTGCGGTGGCCTCAACAGCGGCCTGGAACTTCTTGAGCTCCGGTTCCAAGATGTAGCCCTTCTTCGGAATAACGACAGCGATCCCGTGTTCTGTAGCGTACTTCTTCATGGCCGGCTTGATGTGATCGTCCGCCCAACCGTTCGGCTGAAGCTTCTTCACCACCTCAAACTTCCCCTGAGGGCCGGTCTTGTCAGTAAAGTCCTCCATGTCTACAACCCCGCCGGAGATACCGAAAGCTTCCAAGATGTCGAAGGCTGCCTTACCCCAAGTGGAGAGAAGCACGATGTCATCCCGAGAGCGCAGGAAATCAAGGATGTGCTGCGGGATGAGTACCTGGAAGCCGAATGCGCGAGCGGTGACGCCGACGGTCTCAGGGGCTTCCTCCGGACGTGTGGGCGAGATGGTGCCGTCGATGTCGAAGAGGATCATGGAGTTAACTGTATCACAGGTAAAGGTTGAGGTGCGAGCGGAGGCTGTCAGCGTAAGAAACGTAGTTGCGAAGCGTCCCGTCCATTCCAAGTCGCAGGCTCGCCTTGAAGAACTCATCGAAAGAGCGGTCAAGCTCAGAAAGCTTCTTCACCGCGGCCTGAAGCTTCATCTTCGCTTCGATGAAAGTAGCGCCGATGAAACTCTCCTCGAGTCCGACGAGAAGCATGTCAGCCGCGAGGATGAGCCCTTCGTGGTTCAACGCTTCGATTAGCTCGTTGAGCTCAACCGGCCTCATGGCTGCAAACTTGGTCCGCAAAACCTGAAAATCGTGAACTCCGATGACTCCACCTTCGGCACGTGCAGATGCTCCGTTGCGCGGCTCGAGCTCTACGTTGAAGTCCCACGGGTCATCCTCAAGACCGGAGTTCTTTACGAGAGTGCCAACGCGGCCGGTGTAGAGAAGTGAGTTGACCACGAAGACACGGTCGCCGTGCTTAAGCTTTGCCATGAGAATGCTCCTTAGACGAATTACGAATAACGATACACCGAAAAGATGTACCGCACAACTCAACTCGCGAAATTAGTATCCGCGCTCAAACTCACGAATACGCTTCTCATTGCGACGCTCAAGCTCAAGACTAGTCATACGCTTAGCACCGCCGATCTTACTGAGTAAGCCGTCGAGAAAACTAATTGATTCGTCGCTAAGGACACCTTTGGCGCTCTGGTACTCCTCAAGAATTTCTGCGAGCTTCTTAGTAGTGGTCTTGTTGAGCTCATCCCACTGCTCCCACTCTTTCGGAGTGACTCGACCTTTGTCGGCTAGATTTTCAGTCTGAACCTCGCCCCAACGCGCAGTAGTCGCCTTGAGCTTTTCGTACGGGCTCACTATATTCTCCTTAGACTTGTGCCGGCGGGAACTGCCAGCCGATTTGGGCCAGTTTTAGCACCTTCTGAAAGCCGCCATCGTTAAAGAGAGGGCCAGGCCGACGCTCCCACTCAGACACTACCTCGTTACCCCAGGTGTCGTAGCTTTTCTCGTTATCCCAGCCGATCGGATAGAGCGGGGTCACCTCACACCAGCTCCAAAGCTCTTCAGTGGTGAGCTTGGTGAGCTCCGCCTGGTAGTGGTGATCAGAGCAAAGCTGCGCACCGTTCTCGTAGAAGTAGCCACCGAATTCTTCAGGCAACGTGAAGAGGTTTCGATTGAGGATGTGATGGGCGTCTACCGCTCGCTCACCACAGCCTGGAACGCAACAGACGCCTCCGGCACGAGCGAGCACGAGCTCACTATACTGTGGTCGAGTAAGAAGCTTGGACATGAGTTAAACCTCGAGCAAAGCCGGAACGTCGCCCTTGAACTCCTTAACCACGAAGATCGCAGCAGGCTCGACCCAGAACGGTTCGTTCTTGCCGTACTGTGTACGATCGCTCTTCAACCAGATCACCTGGACGCGCTTCTTCACCTGGACCACCCGGACGACACCACGCTCAGCGTAGCGACCGGTAGAGACGTAGACCGCCTGGTCGCCGACCTCGATCGGAGCCTTGAGGATATCCTTCACGATTGCGTTGTCCATTAGACGATTCCGTTCTCTTCCTTAAAACGAGTCCACGGAACACTCGGTTCTCCACCGAAGGTGCGCTCGTGGTCGATGATGGCTAGGAGTGTGGGGAACTGCTCCTCAGCCTGGATGGTAGGGACGAACATCGGCCCAGAACGCCAGCTTCGCTGCGAGTAGTGCCAACCAACAGAACTCTTCATGAAGTGCGTAGTGTTCACACCGGGATCGATGTCCAGTTCACGGTCGTCCATGGTGGGGCGGCCGTACCAGCTGTTGACTCGGTACTCGATGTACTTGCTCAGAAGAGCAGCATCATCTTCGGTCGGCGTCTCTGTCTTCCACGGAAGACCGTTGTCCGCATCGGTGGACGGCACCACAAGCGTGGCGACGTAGTAGGTCGAGGAGAACATGCTCTCCGTCACCGGAACGCGATACTTTGACGCCCACTCCTGCTTAAGAGTTTCAAAGTTGCTCATAGTCTAGTTCCTTATGCTTCTCAGTGGGACTTCGGAACCACTCGGCCGCCACGGCGTTCGAGCTCGTCCTTAATCAGTTCGATGAGACGACCATCGGTGCGGATCTCGTTATTCACGGCTTCAGCCTTAAACGTCTGGTCCACGAACATCTCGACCAGACGACGTGAAACTCCGTCGAGGTGAAGCATCTCGGTGATGATGAACTGCACATCGCGCCGAGGCATGGTCCCGATCTGCCGGCTGAACTTGTAGTACGAGCGCTCCAGGTCGACGGCGACGCTTTCCTTGGTCACGAAGTGCCTCCTCAGGCGTAAGTGTAAGATGATCCTACACCGATGTAACGCAAAACGTCAAACAGAAATCTGCTGTCCGATGTTGAGGCGAACCACGTTAACCTGGAGTCGGCCGATAATGCCGTCGTAGCGAGCGAAGCCGGCCGGTGCGTCGTAATCAAAGATCCGATTAATCGTAGCCTCTACGATGTCTTCTGCTGCGCCAGAGAGCCCAAGATCCATCAGAAGCTCAAAGGCGTCATCGCGCTCGTGCTTGCCGTAAGCACGATTAAAAGCGTGGATAGCTTTCTCAAGCTCATCCTGAAGCGTAGCCATGGAGCCTCCTAGTCAATGAGCTTAAATCTACACCGAGAACGTTGTAGAGTCAACAACGCATAAAGCTTATGCGAGCACGACAAATACGGTGCTCAAACCCTGTCCGTTACGTTAGCATGCTAACACTAGCTGACAGTATAAGCACATAGCGAAGCCCGCCGTTCGATGATACAGAACGGCGGGCTTCGTCTGTTAGACTGTAAGCTAGGCTTTAGCTCTCGATGTAGAGGAACTCAGCACACATGGCGTTGTAGCGGATGCTTTTAAGTCCAAGTGCGGTAACAGCTGTCCAGTCAACACCGACGCGCTTACCCTGAGCTCCGCGCGCATAGTTAACCGCTAGCTCAGTTGCCTTCTTAGCAGGATTACGGCTACCGGCCACTCCATCAAGGTTAGCGATGTAGGTGAACGTTCGGACGCTAGAGAGCTTCTTGTCCTGGTCCGCGTTGAGCGTCATCTGGTAAAGAGCCAGGTTCTTTGCGCGGTTGAGCTTCTGCTGAGTCGGATTGGCTCGGAGACGGTCGTAGGCACCGTTGTAAGCTGCGCGTAGATTAGTCTGAGCGCCGGACGCTTTCTTCCCAGGAGCAGGCGTAAACAGCGGCACGTAGGCGCTAACCAGAAGACTCTGAACGTTCTTCAGATTGACAGCCTGAGTACGGAGCTTGCGCCAGCGGTCGCGAGCGTCACAGTTCTTCCAGGCAAGAGCGCCGGTGCACGTCGGCTCTTTAGGAGTATTATACTGGTTGCCGACCGGAGCCGCGCTCGCAGGAACAGCGGAGCCAACGATGAGCGCGGTGGCAAGAAACGCGACGGCGAGCGTCGACTTAAGGCGAGAGAATCGCATGAGTTTTCCTTATCTTCGTTTCGGTTCTAAGCCTTCTAGTCGCCACATCCGAAGATGTGCGACAGAAGGATCGTAGAGCACGACGCCGAAGCGGAGCCTCATGTATTAAGTTAAGACCATTATATCAGGTTGTAGCGTTCGCCACAACTTTGACAGTTTACTTGTTCGGTCGGTAGCCGAGCATCTTCAGCTTGCAGAGGTAGCAGAGCTGGTGGAAGTCAGCCGAGGTCACGTCGAACGAGAAGCTCGGAAGCTCCGCAGTCGACTGTAGGAAGTCAGCCATGTGGCTCTCTGCAGGATCGAGGCGATCCGTGAGACGCGGGCGCACCAGCTTGTCCTCTGGGCTGAGAGCGCAAACCTCACACGGAACATGACCGAGACGAAGGCGCGCCGCGGAGAAGATGTCCTCCAGGTGTCGCTCGAGACGGTAGGGCTCCGGGTGCTCGTGCGTAACGCCGTTCTTAGTGTCCATGGTGCGGATGATGTTCTTGACCTCACCGATGCGGATACCGAACTCGTCAGCCGCGGTCTTCAGCGCAATCTGCTTACGCTCCGCGGTGCGACCGCCGCCGTTCTGAGCCTTACGCAGGTTTCGGATGGTCGAGCGGTACTTGCGGTAGATGGTTTCGTTCAGGTTATCTGACATGGTGTCCTCCGAGATTCGAAGTGGTGAGGAAGAGTTCCTCGTTTGTGTAAGCACAACAGTATCAGGACAACGGAACACTCGCAACATTGACAGTGAAACTGTTAAGTCTGGCCTCCCATTCGGCGGACACCTCACGGTGGCGCTCAGGGAGCTCGTTCGCAAAGCCACGATACTGAAGGACTTTCCAGCGTTCGTTCTGAAGAGCCACCTCCACCGCCACCTCAGGCTTGCCATCCCGGAGACCGGTTAAGCAGTAGCTCTCGCCCTTACGAGCTCTTGAGAAGTAGGAGTGCGTGCCGATGCAAATATCCAAGGCCCGCCCGACGTGGAGAAACTCACTGGCACGCATGAGAGGTACGAGCTGAACAGCTTCCTCTCGCGTTGATTCTGAAAGCTTCATGAGCTCCGGAGGAGTCTTAATCACGGCCTCTTCGTCTCCGTCGAGAGCCGTAAGGCGCATGGCCCGATTGTGTAACTCCATCCAGGTACGAACGCCTTTGAGCCGTCTGAGCTCATCGTCAGCCATCTCTTCAAGCATGTTCAGAGCGTCGTTCATGAGTCCAGGATCGCAAACTCTGGAGAGGATGGTGTCCTCAAAGAGGCGAAGACGTATCGTCGGACTTAGACGCTGAAGTACGAGATACCGCGCCGGATCAATGAGATAATCGAAGAAGCGGTTAGGAAGCCGCTTAAGAGCAGCAAGCATAGTCTCTGGCGGAAGCAAGCTTCGGAACATGCTAAGTAGAGCAACTTGATCTTCGTTGAGGTTACGGAACTCACGAAGTGTGTCCTTGCGAGCGACGCCAAGCACACCCTGAACGAGCTCGCGGTAGCTTGTCGCCGAGTGGTACTCTTCCTCCCGAGTTGCTAGATAGCGACCGTAGAATCCATCGTAAACAATGCACGACTCGTCAGTTACAGAGTAGCGCCAGAAGATCGGGAAACAGCTTAGATAGAGCTCGATAAAAGCGTTCGCCACGGCGGGGTCAATCTGCACATCAAGCTCATCCGGTCCGTAGAACGCAATAGCAGCGAGCTGCTTCTCGCGAGGAAAGTCAGCGTTCTCAGCCTTCGGCGGGAGCGTGTACTGAAGAAGCTTAAGCACGACATCGGACTCAAACGGCTTCTTGCCCCAGAAGGAGGCGCCGAAAGCGTAAGGGTTAGCACTACGCCAGCTACCGTCGCTTCGACGAGTAGAAAAGATGATGACATCTTCACGCCGATCAATGGAGTAGCGTGCGTCGCGCTCGCTCGCCGGATCCATGGCCTCGTTGAGGTAGATCAGCTCGCTTATCACAAGGCCACTCTAACACACTACGTCGTGGCTTGTCATATGTCACTTCGAGCTCAGCGTTGAAACCGAACTCCATCGTCATAAAGAACAGATCGTAGATAGGGAATACTGTTAGAAAGCTTATGGAGTCTAAACTGAGGTCTAACGATATGAGCACCATGAGTAAGTTCCACATCAACGCCGCCGGCGAGGCTGGCCCCTGTAAAGCCGAGAACGGCGGATGCCCCTTCGGTGGCGAGGCTGAACACTACGCTACAGCTAAAGAGGCTCGCGATGCATACGAGGCTAAGAACGCGAGCGGGGTCCTCACTCGTCTCCGTACTAATCGGTTCTTCAAGCGCGCGATGGTGGTCGGATCCATGACTGTCGCTGCTGTATCGCTAGCCGGCTGCTCATCTATTTCTGTAGGCTACACTGAAACGCCAAGCCCAACACCATCATCGTCGGCTAGCGAAGAAGCTGCTCCAGAGCCAACCCCCACCGCCTCAAGTACAGCTGCAGCAGAAGCTCGTCAGAAGCTTGACGAGGCCTACGGCAAGGGTAAGGACTGGGTCGACAAGAACGGCCCTAGCATCAAGGACAAAGCGAAAAAGCTTTGGGATGAATACAGCTCGGGAGCGGACTCCGCCGGCGCCGGTTCAGGCCCTACATCGAGCGCTGTAGACCCGGCCAATGTCTACTGGCAGGGTAAGAACCTAACTCCGACACCGGCTGAGGTAGCTGAGGCTCAGGCCACTCTTAACTCACTCGTGGTGGCTCCAGAAGGCAGTTCTTCAGCATATGATCGTTCAGCTCAGTTCGGGCGTGGATTTGAAACCGGTGTTGTCGGTGCTGTAGAACATCGTGATGTGCCGACTGCTCAGTTCCGCAACGCTACACCACAAGCTCGCGTGTCGGACGGTCACTTTACAGATCCTTACACCGGTGAGGATGTCCACGTTATCGGTGGCGCTCAAGCGGATGCCGATCTCGATCATTTAGTTCCGCTGAGCGAAGCTTGGTCTTCAGGAGCATCAAATTGGCCACAAGATAAGAGGATTCAGCTTGCTAATGACATGGACAATCTTGTCTACGTCGGCTCCAGCATTAATCGCTCTAAGGGCGACAGCGACGCAGCTGAATTCTTACCTTCCTATGAGCCTTCGCAGTGTATCTATTCTATTTCACAGATCAAGATCAAAGGTAAATACGGCCTCACTGTAGATACTGCCGAAAAAGCTGCTCTACAGCAGGTCATCAACACTCGCTGTTCTTAAGCTCCAATTCAATTACTTTACGACGAGCTGCTTGAGGCCTAACGTCCCAACGCCAGCCCTGTAAAGATTCAAGAGTTTTGATCCGGTATTCAGCGAGTTGTTTTCTTCGGTACGAACGACGAAGTCCAAATACCCAAACCCCAAGTTTAACACCAGCCTTAGTCACGTAGCGCGTCGGCGGTGAGGCATGTCCCACAGTGTAGCTATATGCAATCAACTCCGCGAGCATTTCGTCCCAGTAGTTAGGTGGCTTTAATTGCGTAAATCCGCCTCGAAGAGTTGAGCTACAATCAATTTCAAGTTCAGGAAATAGAGTTGCAATCTTATCTCTAAGCTCTTCAAATGCTTCGTAAAGCTTGCCTTGCTCTACAACCACATCATTTGGCGAAGTCTTCTTAAGTGGAAGCTCTCTTAATCTAAACACATTGTAATGAGCTTCCATCAAATCGGCAGTCTTGATGAAGTCCTTTTCGTTGTTGTGCCATGTTGCACCATCGTATTCAATAATCAAGCGTAGGCTTTCGCTGAAAGCGTCACAAGACCAAAGTTTGGTTTTGCCATGAATCATAGCTGGTTTAATTTCTAGCTTAGGAAAGTACTGGTTTAGCATAAATCGCATAAGAATCTCTGTTTGCGATTCTCGACGAGAATGCTGAAGCTTAATCCAGCTCCATCCATCGATTGAATCCAATCGAGCTGATCTGTAACTCGCTAAAGCTCCGTCGCTATGTAGTCTTCGAGCATCACTAACAAAGGCGTAAAGTGTATTCTTTACACCATCAATCCTGGCTGGCGGATCAGAATCTGGATATCGCAGTACCCACGCTTCAATCTCATCGGCTTTCTTAAGCCAGGCTTCGTCAGATTCTGAATACCATGTCCAACCAGCAATGGCTTCGATTTCTTGAGCGCGTTTAGAGTTTCTAAGTTCAGGATACAATTTGTAATCCTTTAGCAAACTCTTTGTGAAAAGCCCTACTTTAGACGCATAAGGATAAGCAGGCTTTTCATTGTGAATGTTCATATACTCTTTAAGAGCATCCACGTTGCCAGACCAAATCGTATTCCATCGCTCCGGCTGTCTGGTAGGCTCGAGAAAAATACTCTTCATTATTGTCGCCCGCTGTCAATCGTTTCGTAGATTGACGTGAAAGCAGTAGCAAATGAAACCAGTTTATAGACCAAATCTTGTGTAGGTTCTTCACGAATGGCTCCATGGAGAAGACTGTTTCTATTTCGAGGACTACCGGTGTCATCCGACTCCCAGTAGCTTATAATCTCGTCTAAAACAGTTTTGTCCTCTTCATCAAGTTCGTAGGACTTGAGTAACCTATCACGGAGACTCTGAAAAAGCGCTTTCGAATGAGCCTTACGAGGTTGGGTACCCGAAAGCTCAGAGAGCCTAGTTAAGGACTCCTTAGCATACCCCTCGATTAAAGCGTAAAGTGCCATGGTTGCGCCTAGTAGGTCGTTAGCTTCATGAGCTCTTACAGCACTTTTAGCGTACTTACCTAGCAAATAAGGATGTTTCATATGAGCTAAGCGAAGAAGATCAACATGGTCAAAGTCGATTGACTTGAGTGTCTCAAAAAACTTGCTCGAAAAGAGAGTTCCATATAGATTAAAGATGCTAGGATCGATCTTCGGGACTAGATTTCCAGTATATGAAGCTAAAGCACTGTAGTCAGGAAGACTGTACGCCTTCAATCTTTCAACCATTTCTGCGGTAACAGACTGAAGTGCTGTTAGATCGTCATTAGTCATACCTTTATAGTACCGAGATACTGTTAGCGTCGCTATCAGCGTGTTGTCGATATTCAGCATCAATCGTCGCCGTACCGAAACAGAAAGAAGCATTAATGACTTTCAACGCACGTACCGCCATCACGCCCCCTCTTCTAAGCGTAGCTTCGCGCAAGCCTAGGCTTTCGTAAAGCTCCGGAGATTCTCATGCCCACCGTTGCACTCGAAGCCGCCATCGTCACAGAACACGCGAACGGCTACGCCACCTTAGCGCTCAACAACGACATCTTAGAAGATCTAGAACAGCCTGACCAAGAGAAACTCGTCAAATCACTTCTAATTCTAGCTCGACAGAAGCTCGCTCGCGAAATAGTCTCGTGCTCAAAAGATAGCTTGATCTCAAGATCGATAGATCAAAGCCACGATGACTTCGTTCTGCAGCTTAAGCTTCTCGTGGACGCCGGCGGTAAGTTTACGCTCCTCACTTACTTCGGCGGAGCTGCTGAACCAACTACGCCACTTCGAAGAGGTCTTCACCACGCTGTTGAAGTCATTGGAGCTGTTGAGGCTCGTAGCCTGTAGCTTACTCTTCTAGCCCCTCCCAAGGCCACTCTCGAAAGAGTTGCTTTAGAAGGGGCTAGAAGTAGGTTAGACGACATCGTCTCTGTAGCTCAAAACAGCGCTAAGATTAACGGTTAAAAGTCCCCAATAGCCAGTAGGGAGAACTGTGTGTCTTCCCAGCTGTCTAAGAGGTTCTTACAGCGCGAACGTCAGTTCTGTCGGGTTGTGCGACTACAGCGCTTGAGCTGCTTAGAAACGGCTCAAGCCTCTTCGGTGCCGTGGATCACATCATGAGCCGCAGCACGAAGCTCAGCCTCAAAGTGCGAGAGATCAAACTCAAAGCCGGCACCGACGAGATAGGCTACTCCGCCGCGGCGGTAACGTGCCTGAGGAGTGAAAGAGAAATCGCTAAGCTCTTCCCCGTCGTCAGTGATGACGTTTCCGAGCTCGAGTTCACCAAGTTCCTCGAGCGGAACGTTGTAGAAATCGCCGAGTGCTTCTTCAATCTCTTCAGAAAGCTCGTTCGGCTCGGTAGAAGCTCCAGAGAGTAGATCCTCTGCAGTTTCGTTAGTTCGGATCGTAATCACTTGTATACCTCTCCATCGTCAAAGACGAGCTTAGCCTTGTCGGCGATTCCGACCTTACCGTTACTAACACGAACCCTCTCGAGTTCGCCGATCTCAGGCCCTTCACGATAGAAGACGCCGTCGAGAACAAGTCCAATAGCATCCATATCTCGAGCTAAAACCGCGAGGTCTTGAGTTAGAGAATAGCACTTCCCGCTCTCTCCGACACCTTCAAGATAGATCACTGATTCAGTGCTATTCGCATCCGGAGCTACCATGATGAAGTAGCCGGCGAAATCACGACGGCGCTCCAGAAGGTAGGCTTTGACCGTATCTACAGGTGACTGAGGCTTGTCAATCGGCTCCACTCGGAATCCCCGCTTAGCAGCTTCTTCCTGAAGCCAAGCGACCTCGGGGTCCGGCAAAGTCGGTGTCTTCGCGATAAGTCTGGCTTCTACTCGTAACGTGCTGTCTGATCCCATGATTCTCCTATCGTAGCTCGATACGTGCCGGACCGGCACACTCGCCGAAAACTCTCGCAGCCACTTTTCCACGCATACGTCCGCAAAAGAGACACGAACCCGCGCTCAATCCGAAGCCGGAGTCTACCCAGTAATGGGGCAAGCCCGGTGACCAGATCTGCGCTTGCGCCTCAGCTGAATCGTAAGCAGGAAATTCAGATAACTGAGTTTTCTGAACTGTGTTCGGATTTACATGACCCTCAACACCGTCAAGCCACTGAATCATGTAGCTAAAGCGAGCACCTGGCTTTGTTCGACTGATAGCAAGTAGCTCACCCTCTTCGGAAGAGCCGTTTCGGCGCTGAACGAGATCACCCACTGTCAAGCTTTGGTGGGAAGTAACCTCTAATTCGTTGCTCACCTGGCTATGGTACCGACTACGAAAGTTCGGAAAGAGCGATGTCGGCGTAGTCCTGAGCCTCGGTGTAGACAGCCTTCTCAGCTTCGGTCTCCGCGCTGTCGGCGAGCTCGGTGAGCATACGCTTGAGCTGCGGGATCCACTCACGCGGGTCACGTCCGTGATGGATGTTGTTCACGGAGGACTCACAGGTGCTCCACGCGAACGCCACATCGTAAGCGTTATCCTTAAGCGCCTTACGGTTGAGATCATCGTAGGTGGTCATGAGCTGGTATGAGAGGGAAGCCATGAGTTCATAGTATCACGGTGGCGGTGAGACACAACGTTGAGGTTTTAGAGCTTTCATGTACGATGAGTCTATGGAAGAAGAACGGCAGATGAGTAAGGAAGAGTCGGTAGCCTGGCAAGCGCGAGGACCAGTCGCCTTTCTGATCGCCGTTCTCGAAATTCTTCGTGAAGAGGCGCCGTCGAAGACAAAGGCTTCTGTCTCTCAGGAAGAACTTGAAGCGCTTCGCGCCCTAGTCGGCATCGCAAACTTCGATCAGCTTGTTCGAGACTCAAAGAAGCTCTTTAAACAGCTTCGCCATCGCAACTTCAAGGTGGTACACCCTCACCTCGGCTATTCCTTCAAGGAGTCTGCGGAGATGCTGGTTAACTGGGGCAACAATCCCGAGTACGCACAGCTCTACACCGACAGTCTGATTTTTGATCCATCTGACTATCCAATCACGGCGAAAGAGCTGCGATCAGCCAAGGCTAATCTACTTAGTCACGAACGCTTCGCTCGCACCGTCATCGGCTACATTGACAACGCTGATGAAGAGATGAACAAAGCTCTTGACGAGAACACCCGCTGTAGCCGTAAGAAGCTAAAGAAGATGCTCTGGAGCGGGAACATTCGCCTCAGTGAACTCCGGTTACTCTTGCTTGTTCTCCGGCTTGTTACTGAGTACAAACTCGAACCGGTCGAGTAATTAGAGCTGCTCTAGCATGACGTTTACGAAAAGCTCGTCTCGCCGCTTCAAAAGATCAGAGATTGTCTCTTCGGAGACTTTAAAGTTAGTGTTTGGAGCTTCTGTACAGGCTAAGCCAAGCTCAAAGACTTTGTCTAGGACAGAAGCCATAGATGACAAAACTTTGCGGTCGCCATCCATGTAAGCATCAAGAGTCAAAGAAGCTTGCTCTAGTGTGGTCTTAGTCTCATGCCACGGCGTGGTGTGGCTTCCGTTGATCCCAAAGAGATCAGCCGCTGCAGCTAAGGTTGCCACGCTATTGACTGCGGAGAGACCTTCTTGCACCTCGCGACAAAAGAATGAGTATCGAGCTAAACGAGCCTCGAGCTCGAGCCCGAACTCCTGTCTCGGGTTCGAAGCTTCAGGTAGGCTACGGAGCAGTAAGATGGCTGTCTTCGTCTCCTCGTAGCTCGGTAAGAGCTGAGGCCTTTCGGTAAGCATACCGATCATCTGTTGAAACTTAGCGTAATCTCCATCGCGTAGACCGGCACGCTTGACCGCCGAATGAAAGCTTAAAAGTACTTCTAGGAGCTTCATAGGTCTCCTAAGAGGGAGAGTAATTCTAGCTTGTCGTGAGCTTTATCGAAATCGCTTAGAAGTGCGTCAAACTTTAGCCCGCGGCTGTTTTGAACTTTGCTCAGCCTCATCCTACGAACTTTCTCTGCGAAATCGTTTAGGAGTTCGAGTTCGTAGATAGCGTCGGTATTTTGATGAAGAATCTGATCAAGTGTTTCGGTAAGCTTGGGTATCTCGAAAAGAGCTCTTCCGATCTCAAGGTCTTTCCCGTAAATGCCAACACTCTCGTCTTTGATGCTCCAGAGGAAATAGTAAGCAGCGATGAGAAGCTCACGACCAGCAGCAAAAGCCTGTGAGTAACGAGCAACACAGCCCTCAAGCTTCCTAAGCCTCGCGAAAAGCTCCTCGTTAGGCTTCTTGTGGTCTTCAATTCTCTCGAGCTCACACTTGAATTCTTGAAGTGCAGCCTGAAGCTGTATCGAGGTGACGAGATCGATCGGGTGGCGTGCTAAAGAAAGCTTTGTACGGATAGGTGTTCGATGCGCGCTTGTGACGTATTGCCGAGAAATAGCGTGGACGTGAGACAGGCTCTCATTAATGAGAGTGATGGTTTTGAGCTGGTTGTAGTAAGGACTGGTCATAGCATCACCGTCAACAAGGCTACCTCAAGCTTTAGCTCTTCATCCTCGAAGCCTTCTACAAACCGTAGATAGCCAGACGAACCACTCGTCGGAAGCTGAAGCTCTCTCAAAAGCGAAAGATGGTTGCTCAGTTCGGTCACTATCCTCTCTGAAGGAGCGCCTAGTCCCGAAAGTAGAAGCCCGTCCACATCGTACGTAAGCTTCGGAGTTGCTGCTTTGACAGCAGCTCGGGCAAGCGAAGCCTCGTGACTTGTCTCGACGAACTGTGCGGCGTAAGCTAGGTTTTCACTTCGCAAAAGTATACGCTTAGCGGCACTGTAGAACGGGGTAACGTTGTTCGGAAGAGCTTCAAGTTCGATGATGTCGTTTAGGAGCTGCTGAGGTATTAGATTTGGAGCGTAATTCGCTAGTACAGCCCGAAAGACTGCGGGGGCTTTAAACAGAGTAGAGACGTAATTAAGACTATTCGGACGTGTTGACTCCGGCACCTTAGGTGGCAGCTTAACTTCCTGAGCTGACTCGCCGTACGGCATCAGAGCTAGACGGGCTCGGTTATAGAGGACTGCTGTCCTTAGCTTAAGAGTGTCCGAGCTCATAGTGTAATCATACACCTAATTTCGATCAGATAGAGAGCTCTTCGGAGGTACTCATGGCACAGTGGCATCTAAACTCGGACGGCGACCCGGGAGTCTGCAAGGCAACTCAAGGGAAGTGCCCGTTTGGTAAGCACTTTGACGACGTTGATTCAGCGCGGAAAGGCTTCGAGGAAGCTGCAACGTTTGAGCGTAAAGAGCGCAGCGAGAACGACAAAGAGCTAGCCATGGAAGCCCTCGAAGATCTCATCTATATGAACGAGGCGATTGACGACGGCATGAAAGCTGAGATCGGCGGAGAGGCTCGACCACACCTCGATGTCTTCCGTTATCCAGAACACGCTAACGGCAACTCAAAAGAGATCGCTGCGTTCGTGAACTACTTCACTGATGAAGAGGATCGCAGAGCCGACGGATACCAGACCTATGGGATCGTCACACACGCACCGACGGGAGCTCTTCTTAAAGAGCATCACGCAAACACTGTGGACTACGCCGGTGAGAAGTACGTCATTGACTACGGCTTCGCTGAGGTTGACCCCAACGCTGATTGGCCTTACGTTGGGAAGCTTGAGGAATGGCGTAAAGAGGTTGATCGAGCCTCTGTACTAGGAGCACCGGAGAAAGAACCGGACCCCATCGACCCGAGAAGCTTAAGCGTTGCTGTCTATCCCGCTGGTGGTCCTAACCCACTCCTTGAGAAGGCGATGATGGAGGAAGAGATTACGCACTACAACAACGGCACGAAAACTCGCTTCCTCTCCGTCGATCAGGTGCGAGTTGCGGCTGTTCACTACAAGATTGAGGATGACGGGCTACCGCATCTGCACAGTATCGAGACTCGCCAGGAATACCGCCACCAAGGCTACATGAAGAAGCTCTTGAAGGAGCTTGCTTCTCACCACGGTGTTGATCAAGTTTACTCAAGCGGCTCAATGACGAACGACGGCTACGCCTTCACGAGCCACCTAACAAAGAATCGAGAAGGGCAAGAGAGTAAAGTCAACTGGGCCGAGTACGGTGAAGCTGGAGCCGGTACGTTCAACTTCGTTCACAATTGGGTGACCGGAACCACAAGTAGCTAGAGTGTAGCGATCCAGTCGAGGCGAACCTGAGCCATAAGTGCGATGGCGAAGAAGATACCAAAAGCAGTTACCGGCACGTAGCTTTTAGCCGCAGCAAAGAACTTTGCTGCTTTCGCGCCGAAAAGTTCCTGCTGTCCGGCGTGCGCCAAAGTGGTGAGGAACGTTGGAATCATAGCGAACCAGGTCACCATGCACCAAGGGCAGAGGGTTCCGATGAAGAAGATGCTCTGCGTTATAAGCCAGCCGACAAAGATAGTGCCGAGAATGGTGCCTCCGAGTAGCACGGCCCAATAGAATTTCGGAAGCTTCACGTTGGCTAGTACTAGCACGCCGGTGAGGAGAATAAACGGCCACGCCATGAGCCCGATAAGAGGGTTAGGGAAGCCGAATACTGACCCCTGTGCAGAAGCTAGATTAGCTGAACACTGAACGATGACTGAGAAGTCACACGAAGCAGCGATGTCCGGCTTGACAAGTGACTGAAGCTTATCGAGAGTCAGAGTAAACGCTGCGAGAAGTCCAAGACCGGCAGCGATGAGAAGCCAGACGCCGTAGACTACGGAGCGCTTTTGTGAGGTGTCCATACGGTTCTTATATCATGGCTCTTACTCTTACAGCCCAGCTCCAGCCGGGCTGTAAGAAAGCTGTTAGCGCTCAGTAAGTACGGGAGCGCGCTTGAGAACCTCGATGAGCTTCGCCGAAGAGAACTCCTCGTAGGAGCCTCGGTGAAGAGCCCACAGCTTCTGCTCCTCGTCCCATACGATTGAGTAACTTCCGCGCGAGGAGTAACCGTCCTCGAAGACATCCAGGCGAGCAGCCTCGGAGATCTTCGCCTGGACGCGGAGCACCGGCTCCAGAAGGTCAGCAGTACGCTTGAGCTTCTCCTCGTCCTTCTCAGGCGGTAGTGCAACGATGAAGGACAGCATCGAGTCAGCGTCGAACGCGCGGTCGCTTCGTCCGTAGAACGCAGTGTAGGCGCGAACATAGGTGTCCGGGAAAAGCTCTCCGGCCTTCTCGTCGATGTGAGAGATCGGGTTGCCCTTGTTCCAAGCAATCTCATAGACCACAGCAGCCTTGAGCTCGTCCAGCAAGTCTTCGTAGACAGTTGCCGCGAAAAGTTCGGTGAGCTTCATACGAGCAGCCTCAGCAGCAACCCGGATCTCGTTGCTAAGTCGTGTCATCTCCGGCGTGATCGGCACCATGAACTCTTCGTAAGCCTTGCGTGCAGCGTCCGACTCCTTGCGCGCAGCGTGCACCGCGGCGTCCATCTCAAAAGCATCCATAGCGCAATAGTACATCGTCACCTAGCTTTTGGCAACGCTTAGGGGTTAAGAGCCGCCTCTAGCTCATCGAGTAACTTAGCATCGCTAAAGCAACGGTTGCGAAGCTCAGCTAGCTTAAGAACCTGAGAGCGATCGTTAAGAAGAAGCGCACGGTCGTAGACTTGGGTATTAAGCTCGCAAAGACGGGATGTGCAGAAATCAGAAAGCTGTAAAGCTTCTTCTCTGAGTATTGAGAGTCGCACACGATGGCGTAGAGGTACGGTGGGGCTGAGCACTATCGTCTGGAGCATCGGCACGAGTTCTATAAATGCTAGCACTCGGCCGGACAGAGATGTTATGGCACGTACCTCACCTACTGCAAGAGCCAGCTTCCTCGCCTCTTTCGACGCGAACTCATCCTGAAGGAGCTCTTGTAAAAGCTCAAGACGCTGAGTGTAAGGATCGAGAATATCGATCGTCAACTGCGAGTACGGCATACAAGTCATATCGAGGTTGCGTAAAGCATCACGGTATGATAGGCTTGTTCCTATGTATCATCTTACTAAAGCAGGGCCACAGCGTTGTCGCGCGGTAGTTCGCCCTTGCACCGCGGCTCAGGCGGACCACTTTGTCCGTATGAAGGACGCCGTAAGCGCCTTCGAAAACCGGCTCACCGTGACTGAGCGTGTCGCTCTCCGGAAGCCAAACCTCAAATCTTATCTCCGAGCCACATCTGAAGGAGTCTCCGTGACAGCTTCGCGAAACCGCACCATCGTCCTCTCCGATGTGGACGGCACACTGGTGCGCGGCTCCCTCGTGCTGGATCACGCCGTTTGGCTTCACACGAGCGGAGCTCTATCGCTCGGAGACGCTCCGGAGAAGTGGCTCGCTGATCAGAAGAACGAGCTCATTATGGTGGAGCTCGCCGAAGCCTATAGAGAGGCTATTCGCGGGAAGTCGCTCAAGGATCTCCAGGTTCACGAGTTCGTGAAGATGCTCGTGGCCACTGAAGGAAAGTTCTACAGCGCGCTAGATCGACTTAAAGCGGCTCACGCCGACGGTCACGATGTGGTGCTCATCAGCGGCTCCCCGCAGTTCCTAGTCGGAGCGTTCGCTCGAAACTTCGGCTTTACCGCTATCGGTTCGATCTATCACCGTGACGCTGAACGGCGTATGAACGGCCTCGTAACCGGCATGTTCGGCTCAGAGGCAAAGCAGCGCGTAATCGACAAGCTTGACCTTAGTCGCTACAAGAACGTCATCGCTTACGGTGATACGGCTTCGGATCTGCCGCTTCTCCGCGCTGCAAATCATTCGGTGCTAGTCGATCCTTCAGTTGAGACGCTTGAACGTTGCGGTAAAGTCGACGAGATCTTACTCGCCTAAAACGATAGGCTTTCCTACAGGTTAGGGAGGTTGCCCCGTGCGCTCAGTAAATCTCAACGCGCTTCAGCAAGACGAGTCTGGAGATTTCAACGATCTGAACTTCAAGCTGACGGTGCTTGAGTCGCTCTATAATCTTGGCCTGTTCCAATTAGCTGAGCCGGATGAGAGCGACCTTGATGAGGATGGCTCACTCCGTGAGGAGGCTCTTGAAGACCACTACGGCCCTTACCTTCCGGTGCTTCAAGAGTACGCGGAGGCTCAGCTCACGGAGCTTGACCTCGCCGCAGTTAAGGAGCTCGTTTGGGATCCGGGTAACGCTGTCTTCATGTCAGTAGCGCCGTATTGGGACGGTGATGATGAGCTGTTTGAGATTCGAGACTACCGAACAGATCTTGCTCTACTTCCAAACCTCCTCATGTTTACAGCTCCGTTTAACGACGTTGAGCTCGAGAAAATACAGCGCGAAAATACAGCAGTAGAGTTCGTTCAACTCTAGACGGCGTTCTTCTCCTTAATGGCGGCCTAGATCCTAACCTTTGACATAGTGCTGTGTACCTCGTAGCGATCTACTCAACACCTGTTCAGGTTTGCAAACTTCGCATTTGGGGTGTAGGATCACACTATGGCTATCCACACCGAATCGATTCAGGTTACCCCTCCGCTCATGGAGGGAGTTCGACTGCAGCCGATGAACTTCGAGCACAAGGGTGTTGAACACGTCGCAACTCCGGCCGGTTTTCAGGTCAACGGCTGCGAGGTTTACGACATCTACCGCGGTGAAGAACTCATCGACGGTATCACCATCGGTCCGATGGAAGACATTGTGGCCGTCATCACGAGCTGGAAGCGCCTCTTCTAGGGCTTAATGCTCGATAGGGATAATCATGAAGAATTTTGATGTAGAGCAGATCGCAATCTTTGGCGACTGGCACGGCGACCTCACTTTCGCTGTCCACGCCCTCGCGGCTGCTCATGAGCTTCGCACGCCGGAGCTTTACTTTCACGTGGGCGATTTCGGCTTCTGGCCGGCAGCTCACGAGGAGTCCAGCTTCAACAACTACCTTTCCGGTATTGAGACTCTCCTCGCGGCACAGAACAAGATCTTGCTTTGGATCGACGGTAACCATGAGGACCACAGCTGGCTCTCTACCTTCCCTCTTGACGAGGATGGCCTTCGACCGATCAGTGAGCACATCTACCACTTGCCGCGCGGCGCAGCCGTAACTGCTGGTGGTAAGAAGATCGTCGGCTTCGGCGGAGCGTACTCCATCGACCGCAAGTTCCGCACCAAGGGCTACAGCTGGTTCGAGGAGGAGGTCATCACTCACTCTGATCTCGAGAGAGCTCTTGCTAACGGTGTTGCTGACATCGTGCTTTCTCACGAGGCCCCGATGATCGCTCCAGGTCGCACTACTGGGAGCTTTGACATCGATCAGCTCACCGCTGATCAGCGTGCGCTCGTGGCTCAGGCTTTCGTAGAGCTTCAGGCGAAGCTTCTCGTTCACGGCCACCACCACCGCGCCTACGTCGGCGCCTACGCCGGAGAGACAGTGGTTGGTCTCGGTTGCAACACTGACCTTGACACCATCACGCTCAAGTCGCTTGAGCTTAACCGGGTCCTGGTGGATCTCAAGGAGCTTTAAGATGGCTAAAGGACGTATGTCTGGCACGCACGGTACAACGTCTCCAGAACAGAAGATGAGTCACTACAGCACCAAGTTTGATGGTGACTCAGCCGAGCGCTGGCAGAAGGATCAGGGCGTCTACGTAGAACCTGGTAGCGTCGTGAAGCAGACGAAAAAGCATCGTGCAAAGAAGAAGCGTCGCAGTCGTGACGCACATGTAATCCGACAGGAGCTCGACAATGAATAAGCCTCAGCTCGCGGTGGAGAAGCTTTCTCCGATCGCATGGTGGAGTGTTCTCGCCACTAACTTCGGGGCAGCTTTCGGGCTCGTACTCACAGCAGTTGGCGTCTACTACGCCTATCAAGCACTCTCTGACGGGAGCGAGTTCTGGCAGCTCGCGCTCCGTGTGGCCGCGGCGGGCTTCGGCTTCAGGATCTTCCTGTCTAGCCTCGTGAACAGTAAGCCGATTAGGCTCGCTCGGTACGCTGGTACTGTGGTCGTCGTTCGAGGTGCTCGTGGTTGGCAGGTCGATCTTCCTCGAGCCTCGTTCAAAGGGCGAAAGCGAGCAGGCCTTCTCTTTATGCAGTTTGCAAGGTACTTCGAGAAGGCAGCGCTGAAAGAGAACGAGGACAAGGCGATGGTCTTCGCCGTAGGATTCGATGCGGAGGCTGACGACTATCGTCTGAAGCTTCTCCACAGCTGTGCGGATGATCCGACCTGCGAACGACCTGACCTGCACGTGAGAGGTTACTCCGAACAGCGTGATGGCACTATCAGCTGGGATACGGTGTGATATGGTTGGCAACAACATCCTCCTCGTTGAGGGCTTCAGAACAAAAGGAATCATGAAGTGAGTAAGAACTCCAACGGTGGCCCCCGGCGCCGCTCCGTGACTGTCCGTGAGATGCAGGCTGAGTTCCGTGGCATCCGTAATACTGACGAGCTTGAAGATGCGCTCGAGGACTGGGGCGATGATGATTTCATCGTCGAGTCAACGAAGAGGGAGTACCGCTTCGATCAGGATTAATTACTCACTCTAAAAGCTAGGACGGCCGATAATCGGCCGTCCTAGCTTAGTAAGATCTGCAGCTTAGCGATTAAGCTCGCTTTCAATAAGTTCTCGAACTTCAAGCTGGTTAAAGAGTCGAACCCACTCCTCAAGTCGCTCCACTTTACGATGATCTACCACCAGAAGTGTGCAAAGCTCCCGAACCTCTCCAGCGATGGTAGCGAACTCACCGATTGATGAACCGGTGCGAGCACGGTAGATCTTGTCAGAGAGCCCAAGGTGCTCTTCGAAACAATCGACCAGCGCGAGCTCGCGCATCTTTGTAGCTTGTGACGGCTGAAGTTTAATCCGACCCATAGAAGTTAACTCGTTGATGAACTGACCGACGTAGCGGTTAGTAACGAGCGGGTTTATCCCCAAAGGGTTACTCGACTTTCTCCACTGTGGACACCAGGTTCTGACCGAGAAGGGTGTTGAGCAGCTTGACAGCGTTCTGACGCTTCATGCACTCTTCGTACTCTCCGGTGTAGACCTCACCCTTGCCCTCGTTATGAACTCGGAGCATCAGGACTTCGGCGGTGGCGGGATCATGTTCAAACACGTCCCGCAGCACGGCCTCAACGTACTGCATCGGGGTCACGTCGTCATCCCAGAAGATGATTCGGTATCCCTTGTCCTCCTTATACGCAGGAGATGAGAAGAGTTCTTCGAGAGACTCGATGGATGTATCTAGTGTGGGCTCAGCTAAGCTAGTCATAGTGACCATCATAACCGATGATACGCTAGCCTGCAACCAACGATAGTTAACCCTAGGTACGTCGAACGGAGCCCCATGATTCAGCTATCTCAACTCAACACAGAGGTGGAAGAGATGTTCTGGGAGGATCTTGTCCGACGCTTCGCCGTTGAACAGCAACACGAAGGCACTCTCGTAGCCGAGCACTTTACCAGCTTAGCCGGTGCTGACTCGAAAGGCGTTGAGGATCACGCCTTAGCCGACGCCCTCGATCTGATCAAGTTTCAATTTAGAGGAAAGTTCAAACAAGCGCTCGTAGAGAAATACCGTACCGGTAGCGAGTTCCAAAGTAGTGGTGATGCGGACGCGATCTTCGAGCTTTCGTTTCGCGCTGCCGAAGGTATTGCCATGCGCAGCCTTGACTCATCCGCTTACACTGTTCACCTCATGGTGAGAATAGAGATCTACTTCTGGGTGATCCTTCAAGTCATGCGCAGTAAGCGTGGAGAACACATGGACGGACTTCACCGAGGTGTCGATGTACGCCTCGGCAGTAACACTGACTTGCTAGAGATTGATTTCAGTTCGATTATCTCATAAGATAAGCTCACAAAGCCGTAGCTGTCGTTATCTTCGCTTCTAACAGACAGAGCACCTAGGCCTGCGGCGTCATGTCAGTAAAGAATACCAGGCGCTTAAACTGACAGCTACAGCTTTTACACAAAGATACCTCTTACTTGTGCCACAGCAGCTTAAGCTGCTAGCTGTGCAGGCACTCTGTTGCTATAGTCCCAGAGCCGTAGGAAGTCGACAGCATACCTTCCATAGCATTTGAACCTGTGGTGGGGGTCCAGGGGGAGGCTATAAGCTTAGGATAAGTCTTTAAACAATAGCTAGAATAAAGCGAGGATTACCGTGCTGTTTCGATACGATCTCGCCTAGGTTTGATAGGGTTACTACATCTTTGAAAGGACGAAGCCTGTGGCAAACGCTAGAAGCATCGAAAACACTCGTGACGCTGTCTACGCGCGAGCAAGCACACTTACTGAAAAGAGCGCTAAGAAGCTCTTTGAAGAGCCGTTCACCGGCGTTCTAAAGGAGCTCGATGAGGAGACTCGCGATGAGCTCTTCTACGTAGCCAAGGAAGAGGTAGAGACGCTCACTAAGGGCGAACCGTCCTGGCCCTCCGTCTTTAACACCTACGCTGAGCTAGCTGAGCTCGTAACGTTCATTCGTGAACCGCACGCTCCGGAGCCGGAGGACGCGCTCAGTGAACTTGCTCTTCAGGTCTTCAGTGCACAGAACCGTATTACAACCCTCTTTTACGTCCTTCGCACGAACAAGGACATTACCGAGGCTCAGGGCCGTAACATCATCGAGGCTGCGTTCCCTATCGCTGTTCGCGGTCTGAGTGAAGACGTTCGCAAGGCTGTCTTCTCCTACGCCTACGAGCGCAACTCCGGCGGAGGCTGGGGCGAGGTAGCTGAGGCTTACTCCAAGCTTGCAGAACTCGTTTCTCGTGTAAAGCCGGATGGGATCACCGTTGTGGACTCCGGCGCATGAAGCTTTCAGAAGTCGTTCGAGATGATCCTCACTCCGTCGTGAATAGCGAGTGGTTTCAGGCGGCTGTAGCCGCTATGGCTGCTACAGAGAAGCTTCATCCACGGGCCCCGCTCGACTCGCTTCTTCTTTCGGCTTGCGCGGAGATCCCGCTCGAGCTACCATTCAACGCAAGAAATCAGTAACACTTACTCACTCGAGGTAAAGCAATGGCTCTCATCCACAAGACCGGTGACATGTTCCAGACTGAACAGCCGGCTGTGATTCACGGCGTGAACATCGCCGGAATTATGGGCTCGGGCATCGCTAAGACAGTTCGACAGCTCTACCCAGATGTCTACGAGGGATACCGCTCGATCTGTAAAGAGGGTAAGCTTCGAGTAGGAGAGATGCTCCCAATTTACGGGCACTCTCCCACTCCTGGTGTTGCAAGCCGTTGGGTGCTTAACGCGGCTTCTCAGGATGAACCTGGCCCCTCCGCCCGCTACGATTGGACCGAGCAGAGCGTGCGCGTGGCTCTTCAGTTTGCTCGCGACACCGGGCTCGAGGGCGTCGCTATCTGCCGTATCGCTGCCGGCGTCGGCGGACTTGAATGGGATAAGGTGCTTCCGATCGTTGAGAAGCTTGCAGATGAGTTCTCTGACCTCACCGTAGAGGTGTGGACGTTCGAGCGGTAAGCTTCACAGCAAGAGAGGCCTGGCTAGCGCTGGGCCTCTCAGTGTAAGAGCTGTAACTTGTGTGTGTATGTGGGCTTCGATACTAAGCTGTTAGAAGCAGTTTTTCGGTTAGAGACAACCGTAGGAGGCTCTCATCATGCTTAAGTACCACGTCAATCCTGCCACCGGCAACCCCGGGCTTTGTGCGGCCACTGTTTCATGTCCGTTCGGAGACCTTGAGAACGATCACTACACCTCTCGTGAAGCTGCTCAGAACGCCTATGAGAAGTCGCAAGAGACGTTTACTAAGCCAAAGCCGGCTAAGAAGCCGGTGAGCTTTGTTATGGGTACGAACCAGGCTGTCGCTGTGCCTGCGGTCATGGCTGCAGATGTGGCTTCGGTAACCCAGCTTGGCTCACGAGGCACTATGGCTCTTATCTTCCGCGTCACTGATCACCAGGGCCGCTCGGGAGAGCTTCAGGCAGTTCCTGGTGAGACCGCCGGCACGTTCCGAGCTCGCCCTGGATTCGGTCTTGGCGACAAAGACTTCAACGAGCTCTTTAGCAGAGATCAGGCTAACACTTTTGCTGCACATCTTCAGCGGAGAACTTTTGTCGGCCACCCTGAGATCGATGAAGATCCCGTTACTCCGGGGAGCGTCTCGAGCCGTGCATTCCGCGAGCTCATCGGCTCTATGGCCAGTGACAACTATGACCTTGCTGACCGCCCCGTAACCGTCGATGAGCTCGAAGGTCAGGTGATTGTAGAAGCCGCAGCAAGAGAGGACGGAATCTATCTCCGCGCAGCTGAGCCCACTCTTTCTGCTCCCGGCCTCACCACGACTGAGCTTTCTGAGAAGCTCCGCGGCGTTCGTGGCAAGGTTCCGGTTTCGGTCTCAAGCGGTGCCTGGGATAACCCTACTCCGGTGGCGTTCGGTCGTATCAATCCGGCCGGCGGGGTTGAACTTTCAACCAAGACAAACTGACTGTTAGATAGGCTCTTGAAGGAGACATCATGGCAAAGTACCACGTCAATCCCGAGACCGGTGAGGCCGGTCAGTGTCGGGCCCGAAAGAACTGTCCGTTCGGTGATCTCGAGGCTGATCACTACACCTCTCCGGAGGCTGCCCGCGAAGCCTACGAGAATAAGCAAGAGTCTTTCAGTGCCCCGTCGTCGCGTGAAGAGGCAGTGGTAGTACCGGACAGCATTGGTGGCCTCGTCGCATCAGCTATTAGGCTAGGCGCCGGCAAGTATCGGCTGACGAGCCACAGTGGAGAAGTTGGAGAGCTTTTCACTTACCCCGGTCGCTCTAAGCTAGAGGAGTCAGGCGCTCCCGGTAATGGCTTTAGCAAAGCTTTCGGCCGCGCCCAGGCAGACGCTGTCTCTCGCGCACTCATTAGCGCCCGCTCAGAAGAAAAGCAAGCAAAGATCAACTCAAGTGCACGCGAGTCGCGTGAAGCGATGGAAGAGGCTCTAAAAGAGCTTCGTAACCTCACAAACGACAAGCGTGTGATCGAGCGCTTCACGAACCGTGATCTATTCCAAGATGGGTTCATCGTCGGTTCGAAGGGCGAAGGCTACAAGCCAAACTTCGAGAAGGTACGTGAAGAACTTTGGGACATCGGCTCACCAGAGCTTGCTGACGACTTCGAGGCTTACCTAGACGAGCGTGACCTCCCAGGTCGCCCAAAGCGCGCCACTAAGCCGAAGTACGAAGGTACTGGTAAGATCCGTTTTTACTCCGTAACTGATCAGTCCGGAGTCAACGATGTGGCGAACCGAGCTCGTAACCTCTTCGAGCGTAAGCCGTTCGCGCGTATCGGCATCGCTGATCGTGCCGGCGGAGGCACCGGAGTTCCGAACATCTCTTACAATCCAGAGACGAAAGAGTACGGCTTCGGTAAGAGCCGTATGCGTATCAACACTGTAGAGTTCAAGAGCAAATCACTTGAAGAAGTGGTGGCTCACGCAGCAGATCAAGAAGGCTACTCCGACAGCGAGTACAACCCCGTCGATTGGGACGAGTGAGGAAAATAATGGCTAAATACCACATCAATCCAGAGACCGGCAATCCAGGTGTCTGTAACGCTAAAGTCAAGTGCCGCTTCGGCGATCTCGAGGCTGATCACTACACGTCGAAGGAAGCAGCACGTGACGCTTTCGAAGCTCGCATGGACGAATTGTCTTCTCCCGACAAGCACTTTGAAGAGCGTGCTTCGGCGATCCAGGCTAAGCTCTCGCGCCCGAGTACTATGGACTATGACGCTATAGCCATGGAGCTAAAGTGGGTCAACGAATGGCCTAAACCTTGGACAGACGCGGAGAAGCTGAATCTTGGCACCGTCGAGAAGATTGCTGACCTCACAACGAAGGAAGACTTTACCCCTGAGGATCAGGCCGAAGCTGAGAGGCTCATTAGCTCTTTAGCTCCTATTGAAACCCGTTTAGACAGTAGTCGTATCGGAAGATCAAGCAGTCGTGACACTACGCCTAATCCCATTTTCGCTCGTGATAGACAGCTTCATTCACTCGCTAGAAATATACTCACTCGTCGCCTTGCGGACGATGAGACTTTCGAGCCGGTGACTGAGGAGCTTTCAAACGACAGGCTCATCGGTCTGCGAGAGGCTCAGGATGCGTTCTTCAAGAACTTCAATCATCCTGACTACTACCACAACGGCGAAACGTACCTGGGAGACGTTGAGGGTCACTATCAAGAGGCTATTGCTCGAGTAGTTCGAGGTGATGATGCAACAGATCTTGTGAACGACGAAGGTGGGCGCAGTCTTCTTCCCGCTTCAAGTCGTGTCTTCAACGCAATGCACCCCGAGAATTTCTCTACTAACCTTGGCAAACAGCAGCTTTATCTAGCCGCAGCATTCCCAGTGAATGAGCTTAAAGAGGAGATGGATCGAGTCGGCATCGACGGAGTTTCGGTTTCTACTCTGGACAACGGCCGGGAGCAAGGGAACGTCTACACAGTCGTTACTCCAGACGGCAGCACACGTTCGTTCGCTGTTTACGAGCACAGAAACTCTGACACAATCATCATCAACGGAAAGGAAGACTGGGACGGAACCGGTCTTCCTTACGCTGGAGACAACAGTAGGCATTTCTACGCCCAGTACCACGAAGGTGAGTTTAAGCGCGCGGCTCAGGCTCTCACATTCTACATGGCTCTAGCTCAGAAGGGCGAGCTAGAGGATGACAACTATCTGGTGGCCAACGCTACTAAGGTAGACGAGACAGCTATCCTCGATGCACAAATCCCTGGCTTTAAGGAGTGGCGTCAGAGCCGCATTTCTGATCGCTACATCGCTGCTGAGGACGAGAACGAAGAAGATATCCTCAAGCGTCTTGACTTCTAAGCGCTGAACTTCTGGGCGGCTACCTCACGGTGGTCGCCCAGAAGACTATCCGCTTCCGATTAGAGAGAGCTAAGAACAAGCTAAGGAGTAGGCATGGCTTTCCACATAAATCCAGAAACCGGTGAGGCTGGTAAGTGTCGAGCTAAGAACGGTAACTGCCCCTTCGGCTCGGCTGATGAGCACTATCCCACAGCTGAAGCTGCTCGCGATGCTTACGAAACCAGTCAGGCTACGTTCGAAGCCCCTAAGAAGCTTCGCATCTCTTCCGCCGCTGAAGCCGCTCTCTCGGTTGATCTAACTCCGAAGAAAGCGCCACGCTGGCTTAAGAAACAGGCAGCTGTTCAGAAAGAACTTTTCGGTACAGAACCTCAGTACCTCGGCACCATCATGACTCCCGCCGGTGAGCTTGCAATAGTGTGGGAGAAAGACTCGACTGCTAAGAACGATGAGTTTGTTCAGCTCAAGCGAGGCTACGAGATCAGCCGTCTTACGCTCAACGATCCGAAAACCGGTGAAGAACTTGGTTATCTAAAGCTTGGTTCTCAAACACAGGAGTCTATTTCCCGCACCTTCGGAGATGACGAGTGGAGAGAGTTTGCCTGGGCAGATGATTCTGAAAGTCTTCGTGGGTTCCGTGTCTATACGAAAGATGCTAACGGTAAGTCTGTACGGACATACCCAGTCCGGGAAGCCTCCGGTGAAGAACTTGTAGCTGCTAAAAGAGAACTATGGGCTGGGAGCCATGCGTCCATGCGTATTACTCCACCAAACTTTGATCTGAATCAGCTTAGCTGGAGTGGTCTTGTCAATCTTAACAAAGATCATGCTCCAGAAGACGAAGCTCAGCTTGACTCGGATCTTGCTCAACTTCGGAATCAACTTCGTGACAAATTGAATGTACAGCAGCAGTGGCACTCTGATCCGACCATTGACTTCATTCGTATGAGTGACAGGCTTCGAGGTAAGGGCACCGGTCAGGCTCTTTACGTCCTTGGTGCTCGCATGCTTGGCAAACAGGGTCGGGTGCTTCGTGCCTCTGGAATACAAACGGAGTTTGCTGAAGCAGCTTGGAAGCGTCTCGGTTCTGATCCGCGTATACCGATGACCACCATCAGTAAGAAAGAAAGCTATCTACGCGAAGATGGCGAAACAAAAGACTATCTCTGCCTCGACTTTCGCGCTAAGGAGAACTCATGAGCTTCCATGTTAACCCAGAGACCGGCGAAGCGGGTAAGTGCAAAGCTAAGAACGGCAAGTGTCCGTTTGGCTCCGTAGAGGAGCACCACGCTACCGCTGAAGCTGCCAGAGAGGCTTTCGAAAAGAGTCAGTCAACGTTTACGCAGAAAAAGCTATTTGGGCTCTCCACCGCTGCGGAGAGCGCGCTTAGCCTCGACTTAACACCGAAGTCAGCACCGAAGTGGCTTTCTAAGACCGCTAAACGGCAGAAAGATCTTTTCGGTTCTGAGCCCGAATATCTCGGCACCATCGCTACAGCCGCCGGTGAGCTAGCTGTAGTTTGGGAAAAAGACTCCGTCGCTAAGAACGATGAGTTTGTTCAGCTCGAGCGAGGTTACGAAACTAGCCGTATTACGCTCAACGATCCGAAGACCGGCGAGGAGATGGGCTACATTAAGCTTGGCTCTCAAACGAAAGAATCACTTGATCGCTCTTTCGGCACCGACGAATGGCGCGCGTTTGCATGGGCTTCAGACGCTTCTAGTCTTTCAGGTTTTGATGAGACGAACGTAAAAGATTGGTCACGTAGAGTGCCGGTACGTGAGGATACTGGAGAAGCTAGATTAGAAGCGAAAAAGGAGCTCTGGGCTCAAGGCCACAAGTACACCAAGACTTATCCGAAGAGTGTTGACATGACTGAGGTTGGAAGAGGCAACCTCTACGAACTCAACGGGTCGCATGCTCCTACTGATGAGAAGCAGCTTGACAAAGATCTCACTATTGTTCGTAAGAAGATCCAGAAAGAAATGGACGCAACCACCGGCTGGCATGATGACCCGATCATCGACTACATCGAACTTGAGAAGCCTCTTCGAGGCAAAGGCACCGGTCAAGCGCTCTATATCTTAAGTGGACGTATGCTTGCAAAGCAAGGCCGAGTACTTCGGGCCTCTGGTATTCAGACAGAAGCCGCGCAGGCCACCTGGAAGCGTATGGATGCTGAACCAAAGATCCCTACCGGTACCCGAACAAAGAAAACTCTCGGAGCCAAGACTGAAAAGAGCTATCTTACTCTCGACTTCACCACGCAGGAGAACTCATGAGCGTTTACCACATCAACCCAGAAAGCGGTGACGTAGCCGCCTGTCGTGCTCAGAAAGGTAAGTGCCCGTTCGGAAGCCTTGATCAGCACTTCACATCCGCTGAGGCTGCTCGAGCCGCTTACGAAGAGTCGCAGTTTGCCGTACCTAAAATCACCGGAGTTACAACCGGCGAGCCGGTGATCTATGATTTCCTCGAAGGCCAGCTAGAATACGCTAAAGCGGCCATCGACAAGGCGAATCGTCGTCTCGAGAAGGCCGGTCTCAAGGAGCGTTTCACCTACACAGCTGAAACCTACATGGCTCCTAAGCCTGAAAAGAACGCTAACGGACTGCTACAGCCGCGAGTAAAGTTTGAGCTCAACACTCCATCAATCGGCTACGAGGGCTACACATTCCTTGCCGCGGTGGAGAACGCTGAAGCCGGCTTTGTCGTCAAGCAAGCAACCGGAGTAAGCCTTGGCGGGTATTCACCTGAAGATCTTCGCTGTGATGCCTGTGGAAGAGCTATGAAGCGACAGAAGACGTACCTGGTTGAAGACTCCGAAGGAAAGATGCTTCAGGTTGGCTCAAGCTGTATCAAGAACTACTTCGGTGTGCAGCCGGAGGGGCTATGGGCTCTCACGTTCGATCCGATCGAGCGTGAAGAGAACTCTGATCGATGGGAACGCGGAGCCGTCGCCACGCAGAACGCTGCTCCTACAGAGAACGTGATGGCTTACGCCCTTGCTGTCTCCGAAGGTGGAGAAAAGTTTGTGAGCGGTGCAAGCGCCTCAAACTACGGCGGAAGCTCAACTGCTGACACAGTAAAGAGCCTCTTTAGTAGTAACGACGGTGTTTGGGTGGCTGAAATGACAGAGAAAGCTCAGAAATACATCGACAGTGGTGAAGTTAAGCGACTCATTGAGAAGCTTAAGAAGAGTAGTACGAACACTGACTACGGACGAAACATGGCCGTGATCTCAGCAGGAGAGAACACTAGCTGGCGTCACATGGCTATCCTCGTTAGCGGTCTTTCAGAAATCGCTCGTGAAAAGCGTGAAGCTGCTAAGGCAGCTGCTGATGCTGAATGGGGGACTCCAGCCACAGGCTTTGCCGGTGAGATCAAGAGCTCCATGGCCGGCAAAAAGCTCAAGGTGCGTGAGGTACATCACACTACTGAAAGCGATCCTTACTCTTGGAACGGCGCAGAGATCGAGAAGACTCGTGTTAACTTCCGAGATGAAAATAACCATGAGATTGTCTGGTGGGCTTCAAAGCGTATCGACGTTGAGAAGGGTGAAGAAATTGAGGTCAAGTCCGGCTCAGTGAAGAAGCATGAAAACTTCCGTGGTGTAGATCAGACCACGATCAGCAACGTCCGGCTCAAGCAGGACTGATAGAAGCTACGGTTAGGAGAACACCATGAGCAACAGTAACGATGAAACACCGGATCTTCTGGAAGAGTTTCACCTTGAGCAGCTTGACTTCTCATCCTTTACAACGGATGAGCGATCAGGGCTTTATCCGCGTCGCACTGAGCTTTCGGTATCATAATCGGTCACCTATATCTTGGCGGCACCGGGCTCAGCTTCCAGGGAGTAAGCGATAGAGCCACCATCGGTTTACCAAACTCCGAAAGGCGTACAAGTGGCTCTCAATCCTTACGATGATTTCGCTTCTAAAGCTGCACGCAGCTTCAGAGGTGCTATCGAAGACGCTCAGGAGATTTGGCCGGCTGCTACTCGAGGTGAGGCTCTTCGTGAATGGGCCGCTGCCATGAAGCAGCTCGAGGTCTTTGACCGACGTACCCGCGCCGCGGTGCTTGCAACTTTACTCCCTCTTGTAGCCATCGGCGAAGAGGTGGATGCTGAAACTTCACTTCGTAACACTGAGCTTCTTTTCGTTGCTCTTCTCGAATCAGTACAGAACTCTGAGCGTAGCTAAGCTAACCTTGTTAGAAGGTATCTAGCAGGTGTTGTTAGATATTTCGATGTTACCCCTCACAAGGAGCAAATCTCATGGCACGATTCCACGTAAACCCGGCCACCGGCGAGGCAGGCCTCTGCCGTGCCCACAACGGCAAGTGCCCGTTCGGCGGCGCTGACGCACACCACGACTCAATTGAAGCGGCTCGTAGCTCTTACGAGACTCAGGCTGAGGCGAGCTACAACGGCGGTTCCCTTAAGCGTGAGGCTGCTCCTGCTGGTCGCCTCTTCGGCAATTCCGAGACTCGAGCTTTCGTCGGTTCAGTCATCGGCAAAGACTACTCCAGCATGATTTCTGACGCTAAGGCTCGCGCGGCTTTCGCTAAAGATGCGTTCTCAAAGCCGCGTACCGCCGATCTTGCATCGTCGTCACGTCCGGCTTCTTCGAACGTAGCTTCAGCAGCACGTGAGGCTATCTCTGCTCGCAAGACTGCACGCGCTACCATCGCGACCAAGAACGCCACTCCGGCCGTCGCATCTTCAGCTTCGGCTGCACTCGCCGCTCGTCGCGCCTCCGGGAATTCGTTCCTCAACGGCGCCCGTAGCATGGCCTCTGTCGACTAAACACTAGCCGATCCTTGTGACAAGGGCGGATACGAAGTACTTACGCTTCGTATCCGCCCTTAGTGTGTTGGAGCCTGCAGCTTCGTTGCTAGCATGCGTTAGAGATACGAGCAGGAGGTTCTCAACCATGGCACGATTCCACATCAATAACGCCGGCGACGCTGGCCTATGCAGGGCTAAACAGGGTAAATGCCCCTTCGGCGGAGACGACGCACATTTCCCAAGCATCGAATCAGCACGCGAAGCCTACGAGATGAGTATGGAGTCAGTGTCCGTCTTCGGCCCAAACTCGGGTGTTAAATCGAAGCCGAAGACACCGACTCCAGAGATGTTTATTAGCGTGCTTAACGGAAGTCAGGGAGTGATGACTGAGCGCCGCGGCGATGATCTCAACGATCTTCTTCCTGGGGTTTACAACGCACAGTACATCGATCCGAACACCGGTAAAGATGTGTTCATCAAGCTTTCAGTTACAGATAACTCAGAGGTTAGCTACGAAGAGACAGACGCTTTTGTAAGGCTCTCGCCGAAGACTCCGGAGAAGCACCTCAAAGCTTTCGACGCAACACACGAAGCTATCCATAACCTCGCAACCGATCCGGTGGCCTGCGCTAAGAACGGCTCTGATCGAACCACTTTAGTAGAAGCCGCAACGGCAGTTAACCGAATCTTCGCAAAGTACGATCTCACCAAGGCTTCAGACGCCAACCTCGCTAAAGCTGATCTTGAGGACATTGAGTGGACGTTCGATGAGGACCTTGTAAAAGCTAAAGCTCAAGGCTTGGCCAAGGAAATCAAGGCCATCGAACTTGCGAAAGCACCGCTTACGGATCTACTTAACAGCCTTCGAGTGTAGTTTCGCCCAGGCTCGTGATAGGATAGTAGTTATCCGTCACGAGCCTGGAGAGTATTACCTTGCCAACCAATCAAGATCGTAAGCTAGTCGAACGGCGAGTCATCGACCAGTTCACTGCCTACTTCTTTGACACCGGCGCGCTACAGCTAGTTCACTCTGACAGCAATCGACGAGTCTTCTCTCTTACGAACTCCTCAGTGGTGGAAAAAAGCGTCGTGGACCTGATCCTCGATCTTTTCAGCTCCCAGGAGACTCTCCGACTGCAGTCAAGCTTTAAGTACGGAGTAATGCTCGAGCTTACACCGCGTACTGCGGAAGGCGTTACGCACATCGTGCGGAGCAATTTACGGCCTGAGAGTAAGCTCGCCTATCTCGTGAGCTATCTCCATAACAACGCAAAGCTATCGACTGAGACGCTCGAAGTAGTGATGGCATCTCGCCCTCACCCTCTCAGCGAGCTTGCGTCTATGGCCCGTTACAACAGCCGATCGGCTGAGGCTGACTTTATCCGGAACACTATTGCTCCGAACTTTCGAGAGATCCCTCTCCCACGACTGGACGACGCTGACTACCGAAGCTACTGTCGTCGCTACGGCTTCGTACACTCACCGGATGCAATGACTTATGAAGAGTACATGGCTCGTCATGAGGAGAACTTCTTCGCTCCTGGTTTCCCGTCCATGCATTACACGGACAACAGTATCTATCTTGCCACTTCCGAGAAGCAGGTACTTGATCTCTATCCCCGCGAGTATCAGCGCTACATGAAGTACTTCGCTCGCGGAGTGCCGCGCGAGCTTCGACCTTGGGCACGGGGTCGCCTTGACGCCGGCGTAGAAACAGTTCAAGAGCACAGGGACCGTTACGATCTAGCTCGGAACCATTCGCTCCTCGACTGGAATCGCGTGGTGAATTATCTCACGCTCGATGAAGCCAAGAAGTTTGAGGCTTACTTAACCAAGCCGCAGAGCGTTCGAACGATCTATCGTGGAGTGAGCGAGAAGGCTGCTGCGTTTGTAGCTTTCTTCTGGACAGTCGGCGGCGCTGATAAGCTCGACGAACTCATACGCCATGTAGTGGCTGCTGAGAAAGCCTCTAACAGCCAGCTCTCAAGCCGTTTCTCTATGCAAGAGTTTACGCTCGACTGGGATAATCCTTTCGTAGCTTCAGTTAAGAACGGCCGTTTGAACATTCTGCCCTACGTGCGAGCCATAACTGACCCAGAGCTCCGTGACTACCCTCTTGAATGGGCTCTTTCAGCGATCTAGAGCTTCCGAAGTGAGTTTGATATAAGAACTTAAGCCGCGCATCGTGCGGCTCAACTAATTTGACTCTGGGGATAGAAAGCCAAGGTGGTTTTCTCCTGGGGTGTATTTGTATACAGAACTCATTTATGATTGACTCTAGGGATACCTCGAAAGGGTGTCCCTAGAGTTGCGTTAGCAGTCGGTATGACGTAGTATAAGCTCGAAAGGAGCCTCATGGCTGTAACTCGAGAAGTTTTCATCGGCGGCGTACCGCATCGCTTTAGCCTTAACGACGAGCAGATTACCGTGGTCTCTGCTGACGTGGGAGTTGACGAGTTCATCGAGCTTGAGCTCTTCCTAACCGCTGAACAGCAGGTTGAGGTTCTTGAAGGCCTGGCTACTGAACATTTCACCTCCACTGAGCGCTTTGCAAAGCTTCTTGGCGGACCGAAAGATCCTGCCTCGCGCTTTAGCATCGAGAGTTACGACTTCGCACAGTATCTTAAGGGCGTTGGACTGCCAGCTCCAGTCGCTTTTCAGTCTGCCTATCTCACTGATCTCACCGGCGACGTAACGACGATCGAACGACAGAGTGTCTTTGAGCGTTTCCGGGCTGAGCGCCACGCCTTAAAGCTCACTTCCTCTAACGGGATGGCTGGACTTACTAATTTCTTGCCGTACTTCCGCCTCGCTCAGCTTGCCGGCGTGGAGACCGCAACTCGCGCCTCACGCATGGTGAACGATGACCCTGAGAAGCTTTTCCCGATCCTCCAGGCCACCTCAACTTACTCCGGCGGCGAGATCCAGGATCTTTCAGAGGTTCAGCTCACCGTACTTGTGGCGCTTCTTCGCGGCCACACTCCGTACTATAGCTCCGGCATCCGCGGAGGCGACGACCCCGAAGCTCAGAAGCTACTTGACCGCTACATCACTGAGCTCATCAAGAGCAAAATGGATTGGAAGCTCGTATCTCGTCTTAGCAATCCGACCGAAGGGGATCAGGCTACACATCAGACTTTAGTCGAGTTTGTGCGAGAGCACATCGGCCCTCCGAGATGGGTAGCGAACGATGCGGACGTTGCTTACGCGGTGAGGCTTCTCGCGGCAGTGCTTCGAGCTCGTTACGGTGACGAAACTTTGGCAGAGGCGAAGAGAGTGCTCTTTAAAGAGTCTCGGCGTATCAACCTTGCCGAGCGAACCAGTGTCTTTATAGCACTACTGGCTGTTGCTGACTACCTTATGGACGGTGGCCACTCCGATGAGCCCTTAAGCTGGATGCTTGCGCTTGAGCCGGCGCTTGATCAGAATAAGTTGTTCCTAGCATTCTGAGGCTCGATGCTCTAACAGTCTATAGCCTGATCTAAGCAGGTAGCCTACGCCGGTTGAACAACCACGTGGTCTAGCTTTTCCCACGCTTAGATCGGGCTATAGCGCTTTCTGCGGATTCGGTAAGATAGCTACTTTCAACGCTCGCTGACGAAGGTAGCTTTATGGAACCGATTCTCTGCACGTTCCTCCTCGAGGAGGGTGACTACACTGAACAGCAAGCGTTCCAGGCAGTGGCGACGGCCGCTTCACTTTGGCTCGGTGACGAGCACGATACTTCTCTTCTAAAAGAGTGGTTTAAGACAGGTCACCGCAAGCATCTCCGTAGGGCAAAGCCCAATCAGTTTGCTAGAGTTTTAGCAGAGGTAGACGGCGGCGGATTGTTCGCGCAATCTCCTGGTCCGCGTGTTTGGGTGTCAGATCTTCATCGCGCTGATGAGACGCCCAAGCTTCTCGCTCGTCAGCAGCTCTCCGGCTTCAAGTTCACCGAGCTCGGTGACGCCGACTCGAACGCCCCAGTTCAAGTACGAATCAATCCTGAGCTTTCTATGAGCTTTGGGAAGGCTGCGATCGCTACCGCACACGCTGTACAGAACCTAACTTTGAAGCTTGCGGAGGAAGCCGACGGGCTCCTCGATATTTGGGCTGAGAACGAACTCTCTGTAGCTGTAAAACGTGCTCCGTTTGAAGAACGACCGGAGTTCGCAGTTACTATCCACGACCACGGACTTACTGAAGTGCCAGCCGGCTCCATAACGGCTCAGGCTTTCTTTGTAGACAGAGAAACACTTGAAAGGATCACAGCATGACTGATTTCGGCTTTGACGAGTTTGCGTCAATTGACTTGGCGGAAAATCCTGATCCTAGGTGCCCGGTAATTCTTGTACTAGACGCATCAAGCTCTATGGATCAGGTACTCCCCGGTCAGACACAGTCTTCACTCTCAGCTCTTAACTCGGGGCTTGACGTGCTCGTGAGTGAGCTTCACCAGGATCCGCTTGCTAAGCGTCGCGTAGAGGTTTCGTTCGTGACCTACGGTTCGGAAGTGACTCCTGCGACACCGTTCGCTACGGTCGAGAATCTGGTACTTCCGTCGCTAGTACCCTCCGGCGTTACCTCCACAGGTCAGGCGCTCGAGGTTGCGCTTGACGCACTTGAGGCTCGAAAGAAGGAGTACAAAGCCAACGGCGTAGAATATTACCGCCCTTGGGTTATGTTAGTGACGGACGGGCTAGCCACCGATGATCTTTCTGGTGCTATCGAGCGTATCGGTGCTGCTGAGGCTTCTAAAAAGCTTTCCATGTTCGCCATCGGCGTTGAGGGCGCTGACATGGATCAGTTGTCAAAGCTCACGCCGAGCCGCGCACCGGTTAAGCTTCAGGGCGTAAAGTTCGGTGAGCTCTTTACTTGGCTGTCTGCTTCCCAGAGTGCTGTATCAGCATCTCAGCCAGGTGACAAGGTAGCTCTTCCCGCTCCGAGCGGTTGGGCTAGCGTCTAGGAGACACTATGACATTCAAAGCTTTCAGCGGTACCGTCAGAGGCCCGTACCATCGTAAGAACGACCTGCCAAATCAGGATGCTGTTGCGTGGACTGATCGTGGAGACTTCATCGTCGCCGCAGTTGCGGATGGCGCCGGAAGCTTAAAGCATTCTGGTAGAGGTGCTCTAGCGGCGGTAGATTCAGCAGTTTCGGCTGTTCTCGAAGCATCAACAGATGTCGACTTTGAAGATCTTCCGGAGCTCGCCGTTACGGCAGCTCAGATCGCTCAGAAAAGTTTTGAAGGCTACAAAGAGTATGGCTCGACTATTACTGTAGTCGTAATGACTAGCGACGGCTACTGGGCCTCTGGCGCTGTCGGCGACTCCTTTGGGGTGGTCCACAGCGAAGAGGGCGAGCACCAGCTCATCACCGGCACGCCGATCGGCGACTACGCGAACATCACGGAGCTTCTCACCTCGGATGAGATACACCCGATCTACGAGCACGGTGCCGGTGCAGATGGATTCTCTCTAAGCAGCGACGGCCTTGAGCACGTCGCCATTCAGGGTAAGCAAGCACATCCCGGATTTTGGAACGGTCTCGTGACGAAAGCTGAAGACGGCACTCTCAATGTGGATCGTTTCCTCGCCTGGCTTGAGTCGCTCGATAAGCTTACTGACGACACAACTCTACTCACAGTAGTTACGGAGTAACGATGCTAGGACTAACCGCTTCCGCTAGCGGTAACGTCAAGCTTTCTCAAGAGCCCCTTGGGAAAGGTGGTGAAGGAAGTGTCTACGCCGTAGATTCTCATTCGATACCAGGTATCCCTCCGGCGAGTAAACTCGTAGCGAAGATCTATCACGCTCCCGAAGAAGAGAATCGTAGAGCAAAGCTCAAAGCGATGGTTACAGCTCCGGTGGGTGACGATGCTGTAGCTTGGCCTCAGGCTTTAGTTTTCGATGAGTCAAAGCGATTCCTCGGCTACATTATGGCGAAGCTTGAGAAGGAGACAAATCGCGAGTGGCTTTACTTAGCTAACGCTAAGGAGCGTAACCGTGTCGCTCCTGACTTCGACACTCGCTACGCCTTAGCGGCTGTAAGAAATCTTGCAGCCGCTGTACTGTCTGTTCACTCAGCAGGGCATAAGATCGGTGACCTCAACGAAAGTAATCTATTTGTCAACGCTAGCGCCTCTATTCTCATCGTTGACTCTGACTCTATGCAGATCGCTGATCGCGCCGGCATCTACCCATGTGTCGTTGGAAAGCCTGAGTACACCGCTCCTGAGCTGTCTTACGGATCGTTCCGTGACAACCCACGCACCGAAGCTACCGATGTCTTTGCTTTCGCCGTAGCCAGCTTTCAATTGCTCACCGGAGGTGCTACGCCACATCAAGGAGCCTTCGATCCCAATAGTGACGATGATCCCCTCTCCACCGTAGAACGAATCCGTAACGGAGTTCTCCCTGCTCTGCGACCTCGCGAGGCACGAGCTTATGGGTTTACTCCTCGGCCTGGTACGCCGGTGAGTGCTTTCCCAGCTTTCCTGACAGCTCATCTAGTCTCGTTCCTTAATCCGAAGCCGGAACTACGTGAGAATGAGAGCGTTAATCTAGAAGCTCTCATTCGACTTATAGATGGCTACGCTCCGACGCTCGTTCGTTGTAGTAGAGAACGACTTCACTGGCATCCTACTGGAGAGGCCTGTGGCTGGTGCGAGGCTGCTGCGGAGTCAGGTGTAGACCCTTGGGGATCAACAGTTTCACGAACCGCGCCGGCTCAAATTGCTCTCCCGAACATTGGGTTTAGCGACGGAAGTTCTTCGCCAGCATCAACTTCGCCTCGTCGTGCAGCTCCAGCTATTGCTGGTCAGCAGGCACACGCAGCCAACGCCGGGCTTCCTTCGACAACCGGTCTTGCTGGATACGCTCCCGGACAAGGTGTAGCAGCGAACGCTAGCAACGCCGCATTACTTCAAGCGGCTGCCGCACTCCTCGGCCAACAAGCTCCGCAGCAACAGCAGACAACACCGGCACCTCAAAGACCTAAAAAGATCAAGGGTAAAGTTGTTGTTGAGTACGCAGACGGCTCTTGGGGAGTACGACCTCCTCTAGGAGTAATGCTTCGCCACAGCCCGCGGAACTTTATCTGGGCCGTAAAGGAAGAGACCTGGTCGATCTTTAAGTTCTGGTGGCCGGTAGAACGCAAGATCGCAAGCCCGGCCGCGCTCATCACCGGCGTTTTGATCTCGCTAATCTTTGTCTTCACGAACTACGGCATTGCCCAGAGCTTGATCTCAGCTAATCTCCCGAAGCTTGAAGCGTTACCGGCGCTTATCATTGCGCTGATACCCGCCGCAACGTCTCTCTTCACGACTTTGTTCTTACTTGGGTCTGGTTTAGCTGATCGAGCAAGAGTTAAGAAGAAGCACGGCACGCTTCTTGGCTTCGAGCCTGAGAAAGTACCTGTGACTATCCTACGTTTTATACCAGTTTCGATCTTCTACGGTGTACCTGCAGTAGTGCTTGGTACAGTATCAGGTGTGTTCACGCTCGTACGTGCGGTCGTGAAAGCTTAATCCGAGAGTGTTCGGTATAAGAACTCGCGGGTTGATCCAACCCACAACAACTTCAAGGAGAAACAATGGCTTCCAGCTTCGAGACTCTCTTAGGTGCCGCCAAGGGCGCTACCAGAGGCCTGGTTAAGGACATCGAGCGCGAGCTCGGCCCGGTTCGCCAGGTTGTGTCCTCAAAGATCGCTGATCTTCGTGGAGATCGCAACTTCACTCTCACCGAGGAGGACGGCGTTATCACCGTCGTCACCGATCTCCCCGGCGTGAAGCGCCGCGACCTCAAGGTGAGCATCACCGATCTGAGCACCGGCGAGTCGTTCGCCACTGTCTCCGGTCTTCGTGATGATGAGGCGTTCAGCTTTGATCTCAAGTTCAATCAGCTGGTGAACGCTCAGGCTGCTAAGGCTGAGCTTTCGAGCGGTGTCCTCACCCTCACCATCCCCACCGTCGATGACCACGTGGTTCGTACCACTGATCTCACCGTCACCGGTAAGTCCTCGAACTAAGTTCGATTCGAAAGGCGCAGAGGCTTTTGGCTTCTGCGCCTTTCGTGTGAGAGCGTTGAACTCGCACGAAGCTCGGTAGGATACTAGGAACACAACTCTACGAAAGAGGAGCAAAAGTGCTCGACCAAACATTCTGGACTTTAGCCTTAGTTGCAGGTGCCGCGCTAGTGGCTTTCTTCATCTTGCTTCTCATCGATGGAATCTTAGACTTCATGGATGCTCCAGTGGTTCAGGCCGTTCTCATCGGCATCGCCGGCGGCGCCGGAACTGTGATGGTCTTCCGTGGCCTTGGTTTTGCGGCGCCGCTCGTGGCTGGAGCAATCGGCCTCGTTGCAGGAAGCATCTTCATGGTGATCTTCTTGCAAGTGGTCAAGGCCGCGCGCAAATCTGCTCACGACGGTCGACAGATTGACTTTACTACTCTGCCGGGCTCTATTGTCTCTCCGATTTGGTGGAACGGTGAGACCGGTGATGTCCTAGTCGATGTTTCTGGTCAGCGTATCAAGGTTGCAGCTGAAGCGCTAGAGACCATTCCTCGCGAAACTCCTATGGAAGTAGCTGAGTTCGTAGAAGAAGGAGACAAGCTCATTAAGGTGCTGCTGCGTCCGGTAGCGGTTAACGAAGTCTAAAGCGTAGCCCGTCCGAAGCTTGCGGGCTTGAGAATGATCGCTGATCAATCTCGGTAGTGTAGCTTCACACAAGTAGTCTTAAGGAGACTCATGGAAATCCTCATCCCAGCCGTAATCGGTCTTGTGGTTGTGATTGCAGTTATTACGTTTGTGCTCTCGCGCATGAAGGTGGTTCCGCAGACTCACGCCATGATCGTTACTGGTTCACGTAACAACGAAGGCTCTAAGGTTGTTAAGCCTGGTGGCCGCGCGTTCATCGTACCGGTAGTTCAGAACTCGGAGTTCGTTCCACTTGGTCAGATTAACGTCCCGATCCAGGTCGGCGGTGTTGACTCCCAGAAGATTCCGGTGGAGGTCACCGGTGTCGCTATGGTTAAGATCAAGCAGGACGAGAAGTCGATTCGTGACGCGGCTGAGCGCTTCGGCTCAGCAAAGAACATCTCTGAGGAAATCGGCAAGAACCTCGAGCGTGTGCTCACCGGCTCTCTTCGTTCGGCCATTGCAAGCATGACCGTCGAGGATCTTCTGATCAAGCGTGAGAACCTCGCTAAGAGTGTTCGTGACACCACCGAATCTGAGGTTGCTGTCATGGGCCTCACCGTCGACTCGCTTCAGGTCTTCGAAATCCAGGACAAGAACGGCTACATCCAGGCACTCGGTGCTCGTGAGGCTGAGCGAGTAAAGTCCGAGGCTCGTATCGCTCAGGCCGAGTACAACCAGCTTGCGAACGACCGCGAGATCACTTCGCGTCAGGCCATCGCTGACCGTACTCGTGACCTTGAGATTCGTCAGTCTCAGCTGCGCGCCGAGACTGAAGCTGCTGCAGCTAACGCAGCCGCTGCAGGGCCGCTTGCTAAGGCTGAGCAGGACCGCGCCATTGCTAAGCTTCGCCAGGAGACCGCTGAGCAGGAAGCTATCCTTCGCGAGCGCCAGCTTGAGAGTGAAGTTAAGAAGCCTGCCGACGCTGAGAAGTACCGTATCCAGCAGGAGTCCGAAGGTAACAAGATCACCGCTATCCTTAAGGCTGAGGCAGACGCTGCTCGTGTTCGTCTTTCCGCCGAGGCTTCTGCACAGCAGGTTAAGTTCGAGTCTGAGGCTTCGGCTTCTCGTACTAAGGTGCTCGCTGACGCTGACGCCGGCGCAACTAAGGCTCGCGCCGTTGCTGAGGCAGACGCTGTGAGGGTTCAGGGTGATGCTCAGGCTTCCGCTGCTGAGGCTGTCGGTAAGGCTGAGGCCTCTGCCATGGACGCTAAGGCTGTTGCGTACCAGAAGTACGGAGATGCTGCTATCGTTCAGCTTCTCATTGAGAAGGCTCCTGAGATCGCTCGCGAGCTTGCAGCACCGATGGGCAACATCGACAAGCTCACCGTAATCTCGACTGACGGTGCTTCTGCCCTTCCGAAGTCTGTTGCTAACAACTTTGGCCAGCTTGACGACGTGATCGGTAACCTAACCGGTATGAAGCTCACCGATCTCATCAGCAGCTTTACCAGCAGCTCGAATGAGTCGAAGGCTGTTACTGGAGCCAAGCACGACGAGACCACTGCGGTCTAAGCAATAATCACAGGCGGGCGAGGATCACACCGGTTCTCGCCCGCCTTCATGCACTCTCGCAAAGAGCATGATATTCCCCAACGCTCGTTAAGAGCTCTAACTCGGAGGCTTTCCATGAACTGGCTTTTCATCGGCGGCATCTTGCTTTTCGTGGCAATCCTACTGGTGACGGTGGCAGTCCACGAAGCTGGTCACATGGCGGCTGCTAAAAAGCTCGGGCTCGATGTACCTGAGTACTCGGTCGGGTTTGGTCCGAAGCTTTTCACAATCCGCACAAAGAAAACCGCCTACTCGCTCCGTGCTATTCCTCTCGGCGGATTCGTGATTATTCACGACGAACGCTATCCCGAGAAGAGCTACGAGCGTATCGCACTATCGCGAGTCAAGCCTTGGAAGCGACAGATTGTCTTCCTAGCCGGCCCCGCAGTAAACATCGTAATCGGTGTTGTGGTGCTCTTCGCGGTGCTACTCTCTACCCCGTACAATAAGCCGTCCAACTACGTGGGGGAGCTTTACAACTGTTCGAACGCAGCAGGCTGTGGTGCTCGTGAAGCCGGACTTAAGCAAGGCGACAAGATTGTCTCCATTGATGGAGTTCCGGTCAAGAACTTCAAACAGCTAGGTGAGGCTAAAGCCGGTAAGACAGTGCTAGATACTGTTGTGGTGGAGCGCGGTGGCCGCACTGTAACGGTCAATGACATGAAGCTCAAGTTCGACCCGAAGACCAAGGTCGCGTATATGGGTATTCAGGCTACTAAGCCGACATACCGTTCATTTGCTGATGCTAGCACTTTCGTGACTGACGCCTTCAAGAAGAACTTTGTCGGTATTCTCCACATGCCTGAGAAGCTTCCGAAGGTGTTCGCAAACATCTTCTCCGGAGATAAGGGAGCAGACGATCCTTCTTCGGTGGTTGCTGCTAGCAAGACCTACGGTGACTTGGCTGCTAATACTCAGGCTACCAATGAAGTCAAACTTCAGACCTTTGTCTATTACGGTGCGCTGTTCAACCTGGGTATCGGTCTTATTAACCTAATTCCGATTTTGCCTCTCGACGGTGGTCGTATGTGGATCGCGCTCTGCGACACTATTCGTCTCCGCTACTACCGTCTCCGTAAAAAGAAGTACCAGCCGGTGACTCAGCGTATGTTTAGCTATCTTTCGGCTACCTCGGCAATTGCGGTCTTCGGCTTCATGGCGCTCATTATCCTTTCGGATGTCTCCGCCTGGGCTTCAGGAAGTATTTGATCCACTCTCATTTGACGGCGGTATCCTCCTTCATCGGTAGGATACCGCCGTCGGCGTCTCTACAGTTAGGTAACTCTTGACGAACTCCACTCCACATTTGATCTACTTTTCTTCGGTTACTGAGAACACGAAGATCTTTGTCGAGCAGCTTGAGTTCGAACATACTCGCTTACCGCTTCGTGCTGCTGATGAAGCCGTCGTAGCTGATCAGCCGTACGTGCTTGTGGTTCCGACCTACGGCGGCGGCCGAGATGAGGCTCTCGTGCCGAAACAAGTGATGCGTTTTCTCAAGGATCCGGAGCACCGCAGACTTTGTATCGGCATTATCGGCGCTGGCAATCTCAACTTTGGAGACAAGTACGCAGCCGCCGCTGATTTGCTTTCGTCAAAGCTCCATGTGCCGGTGTTGGCTAGATTCGAACTACGCGGCATGAAGTCAGACCGGGACACGATCACCCAGGGGCTGAAGAACAACTGGGAGAAGCTGCTTGAGATGCGCGGGCTAACGGATTAGAGTTAGAGAGCCTATTGGAGGACTTAATGGCTCGCTATCACTTCAATCCGGAAACCGGCAAGGCAAGCGCCTGTCGTGCAAAACCCGGCAACTGTCCGTTCTTAACGGCCGGATCGCAACATTTTGATACACTTGAAGAAGCTCGTGCCGGAGTAGAGCGCTACTTCACTGAGGAGTATGCATCGAATGTGGCGCGTTACGCGATCCTCTATAACCGTATCCAGCATCGTATTTTAGAGCTTCGTGAGGATCTACCTTGGAGTGAGATCGAGCCGTACATAAACGAACGGCACGCTTTAGATCTGTTCATAAAGGACATGGAACCTGAAGACTTTCTAGAGCGGGAGGCCCCGAAGCTCGCTCCACAGAAAATACTCGCCGGCCCGCTCAACGCGGATGACGGAGCTCACGTCATCGTTGGAATCGGTAACGATGTCCAGAAGTTCCGAGGCCGGGATGAAGAGACACTTACGAAAGCTATTAAGCTGTCTGAAGACTGGTTCACATATCTAAACTCTGAAGAAGCTAAAGCTGTTCTCGATTACTCCGGAGACCCTCTCTCCTGCATCGATCGCACAGCAATCATCGACCAAGCTATAGCGAAGGCTCCAAGGCTCGAACCGACCACTGTTTACTCCGGCCTAGGTAAGTATGTGGCGAATGATGTACTTTCGCAGCTTGAATCCGGACGAGTAAAGCTAGACTACCATATCTCTACCTCACTCAACGCCGGCCAGGTGAACGGTTTTATGGAGCACATCGGGTCGGACGCCGATCGGCTCGCGAAAGGCGAAGCTACGCTCATCGCGGTTGAGATCGAGACGACGGTAGGTGGATCTATGATGGCTGTCAGTCACAGTCTTCATGAGTTCGAAGTCTTGCTTCCGTCGGGAGAGTACGAGGTGATCGGAGTTCGCGAGAATGTTGAAACTCTTTGGAATGAGGGTGGCCCCGGTCGTAAGGCTAGCAAGCTTATCAAACTCCGCCGGCTCGAGAGCTAGTTGAGAGAAAGGCCAAGCCGTTCTAAGCGTTAGATACGCTTACGTTAGATTTAAGCGCTATAGCGAGGTTTTGATGGCCAAGTACCACTTCAATCCGTCCACCGGTGAACCGGGTCAGTGTAAGGCTGAGCATGCCTGCCCGTTCGGTTTAGCGCTGGACAGTCACTACGGCTCTCTCCGCGAGGCAGCCAGCGGCGCTGAAGAGCATCTTGCAGCTCAGGCCGGCGGATCCTTCGGCCAGCCGGAAGGGATGGTCCTTGGCTTCGAAGAGTGGAAAGCTCAGAAAGAGGCTCAGGCAAAGCTTGAGGCTAAGGAAGCAGCTTCGATGCCGGTTTTCGTAGAGCCAACTGCGCCGGTTTCAGACTACCGCGCTCTCATGCCGAACGGACTAATGGAGCTTGGCGACCAGGCTCGCAAGCTCGGGCTTGACCTACAGGAAACACACCGCTGGGCGGGAAAGCTCTACGCAAACACAGCTACCTCAGACTACAAAGGCCTCATGGTGGAGGCTCTTCAGGAACACGTAGCCGAGGCTGAAGGATACAACGCTTCCATTGATCAGGAGCTTGAGAAGAGCTTCTACTTTAAGAAACCTCAGGTGCGTCGTCGCAAGTCCGGTACCGTGATAGAGACCTACGGTGAGCACGAGAATCTCGATCTCATTACTCGCGTGGACGAGAACGGCAAAGCCAGTTTCGAAGTCTACGATCGAGATGAGCTAGAGAGCGACCGCTCGAACGATCCGAGCGGTTGGCCAAGCACTATCGGAAATTGGACGGAGCATTTCAAGCTTTACCAAGATCACCTCTATCTTCGCGCTCGCTGGCAGAAGGAAGCCGACGTGCGAGCATCGCGTGCTCAGACTATCCGGGAGCGTATCGGAGCCTGATATTCTCTGAGCTCCACTCCCAGAAAGAACGGATAGCGATGGCTGACACTAAAGCTGCAAAGTATCGGATCATCGACCGCGCTGAGGCTTACGCTCAGGGAAAGATCACCGAGGCGTCTGAGAAGCTTTCGGCGTTGTTGAAAGCTGTAGCAGCTGATCAAGCTTACTGGCTTTGGGTGAACGAGGCTCTCGGCGACGACTTTTTCTGGGCCTCTGAAGTGATGGCAGCAGGACTTAATCGCCCCGAGGTTAAGGCGGTTGCAAAGTATCTCAACGAGACCAAGCTCAGTTCTGTTCGCTTCGAAGATTCGAAGGCTTATCTAGCCATCATCGCTGACGCTTTAGCTTCTTCGATCATGGTGATGAAGCGCGCGCTGCTTTCAGCTATAAAGAAGCTCGAAGAAAATACCGCTTGTGTTTACAAGTTCACGAATGACGGGCCGATCGCCTCAGGTTACCCTCACGGAGTTCCTGTGGTTTGTTACTTCACAAAAGAAGGCACCGTCTTTGTAGTCTACGTGCCACAGCTTGGTGCGAATCAGCCCTTTGCTTCAGCCGCGGCTATTCCGCTTCCAGAGGAGCACATTGTGAAGCAAGTGGCCCGGGGGATAGAGAGATCTCGTCAGGCGTTCGACGCAGCACGTAGACTGCAAGCTATCGTCGTTGGAGCCGAAGATCGTTTAGCAACCTTGCAAAAATTTGGAAGAACCGTGATAGGATAAGCCTATGGCTAAAGTCTATCACGTGAACACCGCTGACTTCAGTGTCGAGCTCTGCGATTGGAGTCTTCGTGAATGCCCCTTCGGTGCGGAAGACGATCACTTCACTTCCGCAGATGCTGCCGAAGGAAAGCTCGAGACTATGCTGCACGATCACAAGACAGCAGACGAGCGCACGATGCTGGCTATCCTTCGTAAGTCAGGACAAGTGCCAACGCTCACTCTGACTGAGCTTCTCAACGACCGGCGCTGGACTAAGGGCGAGCACGCGACGCTTCGCCTTCTACTTGATTCTGTTCGCGCTCTGGACGTTCATGACCGCTCGATCATCGATCCGTTGCTTGTGAAGATAACGCGACTTCGTCTCGCAGAGTCCCACCTGCCGGAGAACGAGCTTCTCATGTTCAGAGAGCTTGATCGTATCGGCGAACTTCTTCTCCATCGCCGCAAGTAATTACCGTTAGAAAACTCTTCGGAGGTTTCATCATGAGTAAGAACCGCGAGAACATCACTTGGCAGTCGAAAGACGGCACCTGGGCCATCGGGTTTTACGATAACTACGATACGGGAAGCTACGACAAAGACGACGACTTCGATGAAGAGTGGGCGGTGGAGTACACCGGTGACTTCCACTGGATTTCAGCCGGTCATGCTTCACCGGAAGAGGCTACAAAAGCTTGGCGAGGGGCAAACCCTGGCTCAGGTACAGTGCTTTCTTACTCGGATAAGGAGTCAGCCTCTATCCGCGAGTTTGATGACAAAGCTGCTCAAGTCTATGAAGCATCAAAAGACCCCAAGCTTGCAAGCCACCTAAATCTGCGCGCTACCTACAACGGAACTCCCAAGCGCCGTGAGCCGGTGTTCATCGCACATGATCTTTACGCAGCCCGTCTAGAAGCTGAGCGCTTAAAGATCCAAGGCTACTCTAACAGCCCTGATGAGCGTATCCCTCACTGGCGTAAACAGCTGAATGAGATTGATCGCACAAAGCTTACTCCTGCCGATAAAGCTGAGTTGCAGGCTGAGAAGGATATCTACATCGGTAACCTTAAGCGTCTCGTAGCTGATGAGAAAGCTCGACCGACCGGTAACCGAGCCTGGATGACTCCGGACCAGCGCCGCGAAGAGCTCGAACGCTTTGGTAAGCGCAAAGAGCTTGAAGAACTAGTTAGCAAACTAGAAGCTAGTAAGCCGTGGACGGCTCCTATGGAAGCCAAAAAGACTGATGATGCTAAAGCCCACACCACGGAGACAGCCTCCTCGAAATCTACTGGAAAGAGCTACCACATCAATCCCGAGACCGGCCGGCCGAATCAGTGCACTGCAACTAAACGCGCTTGCCCTTACGGCGGTCAGGCTGATCACTATCCTTCGAAAGAAGCTGCTCGAGTTGGCTACGAAAAGAAGATGGGCAGCGGGCTAAAGAAGCTCAAGAAGTAAACCTCGCTCAAGCCGAAGACGAAGTGTAGTAGCATCGTCTTCGGCTTGAAGCTTAAGAGTTTCTCCTTTGCCCTCACGGTTAGAGAGATTAACGATCCAGGAGGACGCATGAGCTATCACATCACCCCCGAAGGTAACGCCGCACAGTGCAAGGCGCGTAAAGGTAACTGCCCCTTCAGCAAGGAAGAAGATCACTTTGCCACCAAGAAAGAGGCGGTCGCAGCTTACGAGGCAAAGCGCTCCGGGGATGTCCTAACTCCTACTGTCAAGCCACTTTCTGCCCGTATGCTCCTCAACTCAGGGCACGAGGTAGGCTACGCGGCTCGCTCTTACTTCCGACTCTTGAACCACCAGAACTACGCTCAAGCTAAGGAGCTCTACGGCAAGGTGAAGGACGGCGCAGTGATCGACGCCGTAAAAGAGATCCACCGCGCCTCCATCGCACTAAACGATCTTGAAGAACAGCTCACCAACGCGCAGGCTCGAGTGAACACTGCACGAACCGAAGCTCAAGCTCAGGGCTACATTCGTGCAGCTGACACCATCGCTAAGAAGCTCACCGTAGCTGCTAAGGAGTTTGACGAGGCAGAGTCAAACATCGACAAGCTCAAAAAGAAGTACGCCGGTGACCTGGCTATCCACAAGAACTCTCTCAACAAGCTTGAGCGTATGGCCAATAGCACTGGTCCTGTGGAACGTCCCGCCGGTATCGAGAAGCGTATTGCAGCTCTTGTAGAAACACGCAAAGGGATCAACCCAATTGAGCCGGTAGCAACAGTACTTGGCCGAGGTGGGGATATGGATCGAGTCGTTACTGCTGCTGAGAGATACGGGAAGCAGGAATACATCGAGAGTGCTACTCAGCTTCGTGACGCTCTCGCTGAAAAGGCTGCTCTTGAAGATGAGCGAGCCCGTCTACAGCGCGCGGTTGATTTCAACACTAACGAGGTGGTCCGCCGTACTATCCGCGATGAGCTTGAGAAGAACGCCTACAGTATTTCTCGTACAATCCCTACGATTCGTGCAAATGAGCCGCGTGTGGCTCAATTCAAAGATGAGATCCGTGACCGTAGCCTCTATGAAGCTGACGTGACTCGCGAGCTAAACTCACTCATCAAAATTGAACAGAAGACACGTAACGTTGTGGAAAACGAAAACGCCTGATAGCATCATGCTATGATCGCACTTCGAAAGCTCCTCATGGATAACGCGCCGGCCGATGCACTGCAGGCCATGCACGATTCTGGGGAGCTTTCGAAGTTTCTTCCGGAGCTCGAGAACCTCGACATTCACGACAACCACAGCCACAAGCACAAGAACAACTTCCTGCACTCCCTGCAGGTGCTTCGGCAGGCCATCGCCATGGAGTCGGCTCCTGACCTGGTGCTCCGCACCGCCGCGCTTCTTCACGACATCGGTAAGTTCGACACTCGCGACTTCACCGAGGATGGCGCTCCGACGTTCACGCTCCACGAAGTGGTTGGCGCTCGCCAGGCAGCGAAGTTGCTTCGCGACCACGGTTACTCCAAGGATGAGATCGAGGCGATCCGCGAGCTGATCACGAACCACATGCGCGCCTTCAACTTCGATGAGAACCAGTGGGGCGACTCGGCCGTGCGTCGACTCATCGCTGACAGCTCTACCGAGCTACAGCTTCGTCGCCTCTTTGTCATCTTCAAGGCGGACCTCACCACCAAGAACAAGATGAAGCGTGACAAGATCCGCGCCAACCTGGACAAGCTTCAGGCGCGTGTGCTTCAGGTCAAGGAGGCTGACGCGCTGGCAAAGCGACGACCGGCTGTTGACGGCCACCGTCTCATGGCGGAGTTTGGGCTTTCGCAGGGTCGTGAGCTCGGTGCCGTGATGAAGTTCCTTAACTCCGAGGATGGGCTCAAGCTCTCTGAGGAGGAGGCTCTGCAGAAGGCTCGCGAGATCCTCGGACGGTAAGCTTGCTCGAAGGTTTTGATATTGCTCTCACAAGGCTTGTATCCCAAAACCTAGAGAGTAGATCCCATGGAACCGCTTCAGATCGTCCTTATCGTCGTAGCTGTCGGCCTCTTCGCAGCTTACTTCATCTCGAAGGCCCGAAACAAGGGTAAGACGCCGAATAAGAAGTAAGACGGCTTCTCCTACTTACAGCCCGACGACTGATCATCGCCGGGCTGTAAGTGTAAGCTCTTAAGTTGAGCTCTAATCGTCGGTCTAAGCATGGCTACAGTCACTACGTGTCGTTGTTCGCAAAGCCTGTAAAAGCCTCTTAGACTGACAGCTACCGTTCGTAGCGTCTCATAGCTCGGTATCATAAGGGTAGGGATCTTAGACCTAAGGGGTACACGCAGTGACCGAACTTCCAATCACCCGAAGCCTGAACGAACTCGTTGTAGATGATGACTTCCTTGGCTCCGTGATTCATCTCAACTACGAAGAAGCGGTCATCGCGACTAACGATTTCCGGGCAGAGGTAACCGGTGGTCTACCTAAGAACGCTTTCCTCACCGTAGCTTCGCTTAATCAAGACGGGAAGGCCGATGAGATTATCCTGCTCTCCGTAGTCGGTCCAGAGTCTATGAATGTGGCTCGAGAGTTTCTGAATGTTCGCGAGGATCTCGCATCTCAGATAGTGGCCGGGAACGACGTAAAGCTCGATGCATCTGTCGAGGCCCGGCTCTCACTCATGGCTTTCCGCTGTAAGATTCTTGGCACTTTCTACAAGGATGAAAACGGTCAGACGAAGTTTGGCTCTGATGTGGCCCGCATCCGAGGTAATTCACTCCTCAAGGTCTACCGGCCTACCGGTCGCGCACTCAGTCTCATCGGAAGCTTCTCTGGAGCTTCGAACCTTGATAGCGCCGGTTTCCTAGAAATTGGGAAGGTGCGCTACGCTGACACACGACCGAAAATTGATGAAGAGGCTTCAGCCTACATCAACATCCGCGACTTCATCGGCAAGAAGACCGCTGTCTTCGGTATGTCGCGCTCTGGTAAGTCCAACGGTATGAAGACACTCCTCCAGAAAGTACACTTCTACTCTCGCTCCTCCGGAGATCCGGTTGCGCAGCTTATTCTCGATCCCCAGGGAGAGTTTGCGAACACGAACTCTCAGGACGGCGAGGCTCTCGCGAACATCGGCGATGAGTCAGAGGTGTCGATCTACAAGATCATGGATAAGTCGGCTTCTCCGAAAGAGAAGTACCTGCAGTTCGATCTTTTCAAGAACGAGAATCTTGCTCTCACCTGGCAACTAATTCTCGGCGAGCTTTCGGCTGGTATCTCGAAGGACGCAAACTACATCGCCCCTCTCTTCAACCTAGACTTCGAGCCGCTCGGTGAGAACGCCACCATGCCGGAGCGCCACCACTTTGATCGTAAGAAGCTTGGTCTCTTTGCCCTCATGTACGAAGGCATCAGAAATCACAAGGTGCCGACGTTTAGCGTAAGCGTAGGTCAGGAACTTGCTGCTGAGATGGCCACTCGTGATGGTGTCGAACAGTCAACCTCGAACCCCGCTGAGATTCGTATCTCGAGCACTCTCGGTGCGTCCAGCGCTGTTCTACGTTTACTCAAGGAGCACGGTTCCGAAGGTGAGAATCACCTCACCGATAGCTGGGTTCGAGAGATCGAGGACGGCGAAGCAGGGAAGCTTTTCGAACAGATCATGAACATCCGCGAGAAGGGGCGTAACGGTGTGAAGGCTTCGGTTTCTCGTATCGAGGACTTACATTCGCCGCACGCTGAAGGTGACGTACGGGAGAACGTCTGGCAGGATATCCAGCAAGGTAAGCTCATTGTCATTGACCTTTCGCGAGGCTCTTCAAAGACCTCACAGGTTCTTTCCGAACTCATCGTGAACTACCTACTTGACAGCGCTAGTGAACGGTTTATTTCAGGTCTTGCGCCGGTTCCGTTCCAGATCGTGGTGGAGGAAGCACACAACCTATTTGAGCGTGACGCTCGTAAGGATGATCGTGATCCGTGGGTGCGAATCTCTAAGGAAGCTGCAAAGTACCGAATCGGTCTTGTCTACGCAACTCAGGAAGTAACCTCGGTAGATCGTCGTATCCTTTCCAACACCTCGAATTGGATCATCACTCACCTTTCCTCTGTTACTGAGACAAACGAACTTGCGAAGTACTACCAATTCGCCGATTGGGGCGACTCGCTTCGACGTGTGGAGACTAAGGGTTTCTCTCGCGTGAAGACCGAATCGTCGGCTTACATCATTCCGGTTCAGGTAGAGCTCTTCCAAGCTCAGGTTGCTCGTCAGAAGATCGCGGCCGCAAAGCCCGAAGTTCGCACCGCGCCTCCGGCGGACGACACACCGTTCGAGTTCTGAGTTAAGGAGAAGGAAAAATTCCCTACAACCATGAGCTAGCGAACCCCACCGGCTTCTTCGAAATCCTTGACCAGGATAACAAGAAGTGGATTGAGGATCGCCTTAAGACTTACAGTCGTCGTGACCCTGAGAAGAAGTTTGAAAGCCTCTTCGAGCATCTGCTTGTCACCGATCCGGAAACGCTTCAGAAGCCCCATAGCTTCACTAAGGCTGTTGCTTTCGACGGTTCACTTTCCACCATCGAGGATCCCAACGTCACCGCGCTCAAGATCGCATCGGCTTGGAAAGACCTCTCAAAGAAGCCACGCTACGTTAACGGCATCCTTGACCCATCTTCGCTGAACTCTTCGATTGAGAACGTTACCTCTATTGGGCTTCTCCCTGGAGCTGGGGTGTTTGCGGCCGACGGAGCGGGTTCCTGGGACACGAAGTTCAGAGAGGAGTTCTACCAGAACCTACGTCATCTTCAAACGCATCGAACTGATCGACGCTACAGTCTTATGGCGTTCGTGCGCAGAATCCTTGATAAGTACGCATTCGAGAACAAGCTTCTGTGCCCGAACTGTGGTGAGGATCGGATCGATTTTGACGAGCGATCGTTGGAGACCGTTTGTTCAGTCTGTGCTTCCCCAGTCTTCTTCACTGATTACCTCACCAAAGCTCTCTTCGCTGCACGCACCTCGCCGACGCAGCCGATGCTTCTCATTGAGAGGCTCATGCTTCATTCGGTGATTGAAGAGGTGGCTGCAGGCCACACTTCTGAGAACTCACTCGAGGACACACTATTCATCGCCGACGGATCTCTACAGATCTTCGGCCTCCCGCAGGTTTCAGCTGTACTTCTTGAGCGCGTACAAAAGCTTCCGAAGACGCCTGGGCTTGTTTCCTTCATGAAATCTGGGCGCGTGCAGGAGCTCTCACTTATGACGGGGATTGAAGACGTGGTAAAGCCTGGTGCCGTAGCCATGGTGACGAGTGAGGCCTGGAAGATGCTCTTCAAGACGCGCGGTGAAGCCGGCATCTACGGGAAGGCTTTTGCCTACCGTACGAAGAACGGCCAGAAATGGTTCTCGTTCATGATCCCGCCGAAGATCGGTGATCCGGTAGACAACGCTCCGATCCTCAACGATTGGAGCAACTACCCACACATAGCGGCCATCTGCGAGTTCATTGAGGAAAATCAGAGCAATGAGAACGGCATGAGCACAGCTACTCTTGAGCTTATAGCTCGAGCTAACCTGGCAGCTAGTCTTCCTGCTGAACTCTCACGCAAGGTTCTTTCCGAAGTTGTCCACGGAGTGATTTAACGGTTGTGCTTGAGTTGACTGCGTGATAGCGTGGCCTTGACTTAATCAAACGGAGGCTTTACCATGGCTGTTCTCATTCAGCGTTCGAAGACCACGCACATCCCCCAGGAGTGCGTCTACGGATGCTGCACCAGCGTTTACGGCAAGAACGTCAAGAAGGTTCGTCGCACCATCAAGCGTGCTGAGAACCAGGCTTGGAAGCGCGCCGTTCGTTAGCCCGTCCGTTCTTCTGTGGCGCTCACAACCGTTGTAAGCGCCACAGAAGAGTAAGTACTTCAGATGATATGAGTTCTCATGCTTAAACTAATTCGTCATGCTCATTTCGGTCGCTCAGTGTTTGTTCTGAGCTGGCTTCCTACTGATGGTTTCGACGGTGCTGTCGAGGTTCGCGGTGTGTTCGCCTCACGTAAAGCAGCTGTCAAGCAACTGCAAGAGGTGGTCGAACAGACTCGCAACGCTGCTCATTCTCTTAGCGAATGGCTCGGTAATGTGGAGATCGCTACTTACCGGTGGGATCCTGCTGCAAAGTCTCTTGTTCAAACTTACTAATTAGAGATCATCTTAACTCAAGGAGAGTCTCAATGGCCAAGTTTCACATTAACAGCAACGGTGATGTAAAGCCGTGCAAAGCCGCTAAGGTAGCCTGTCAGTTCGGAGATTCATCTCTGCACTTCGAGAACGAAGCAGCGGCTCGCGCGGTGGCAGAATCAGCGCTTGAAGCTGCAGCCGGCGATACCAACGCTCTTCGAGGGAAGAAAAGCAATCTGAACGAGCTTATGGGCAAGAAGCTCTCATTCGACGAAAGATTGTCCGCGCTCAAGACAAACCATACGACGCCTAAGACGCCGGCGAAAAAGCCGCGAGACGAAGCAGTTGACCGAATAGTGGCTAAGGAAGTCACGAACGGTTTTAGCTCGATGCCGATTGAAAAGCTCCCGAACGACGTAGCGCGCATGTTCAATAAAGGTATGCGACCGGGAGAGAAAGCTGTTAAGGCGTTTACTGGCGAACGAGAGTACTACAAGCTCCTTGTGCGGACACGTGATGATCGTTTAATTGTCTATACCACGCCAAACATCAAGGATGTGCCACATCTCACTACTGAGTGGAAAACTTGGAGCATGGCACTACACCCGCAGGGGCCAAAAGTTACTTTCAGGTGTGCTCGTTGCCGCCGTGAAAACGCTAAGCGCCTTGGTCAGTTTGAGGTCAAGAAACAGGGGGATTTCCAAACACGCTGCTCCTGTGGCCAGATTAACATGCTACAGATTCGAGTAGACTAATGGCTCGATTTCACGTTAATCCAGTAACCGGTAACGCAGGGCAGTGCAAGGCTTTCTACGATTGCCCGTTCGGTGACCAGGAGACCGGTCACTACGACACCGTAGACGAAGCTCGTGCTGCTTTCGAAAGTACTCAGGATGCGCTTCCTTCGCCGAAGAAGAAGCGCGATCGAGTCTATAGAGTCGGGTCGCTTGAGGCTCCAACAAAGCACTTCGATGATCTAGCTCAAGTTGTGAAGCTCTTTGACGAGTTTGTGCCAGAGGGGCGTCAAGGGCGAGCCGGCGCTATCTTCGCCTCTCCCGATCTTGACTCTCACATGCGTTGGGTTAAGGGAAGCAATCTTACTCGTGGCGACACTACCTCACACGAGATCACTGTTGACCCGAACGCTGTCTACGTCTATCCAATCGAGGTCTACGAACGTGCCTCGCACTCGGAGCAGCGCGAACAGGTCGAGCAGTTCGAGGAGCTTCGTAAAGAGTACTGGGAGACCGGCATGACGCTCACTGACTGGCGAGCCTGGGCAGCTAAGGCTAAACCGAAGCCTGGTACTTGGGAGCTTCTTCTTCCACCGCAGGCTATCCAGCAAGCCAAGCCGATGTCTAATCGCCGTGTTATCGAGGCCGCACCGGAAAACGTGGCTAACGAGATCAATTGGGCGCTTGAGCCAAGGCGTGCTGCGAAGGGCCTTATCTGGCGAAAGCCTAAGCTCGAAGACAACGAGAGTTAGAAACACTGTCGAGGTGATCCAACATGGCTAAGTTCCACATCAACGCCGCCGGCGAGGCGGGCTCATGTTCAGCAACTAAGGGTAACTGCCCGTTCGGCGGGGAGGCTGACCACTTTACGTCTCCTGACGCGGCACGTGAAGCTTACGAAACAAAGATGAGTGGCGCATCACTCACATCACTCGAGAAGCAGGCGCGTAAGGACGACAAGTTCGAGCTTGACTACCGTGACGATTCTGGCTCAGGCTACGCTATCGAGAAGAACTCTTCGGGCAAGTACCGTTGGGTTTGGTCAGAGCCGGACGGCACCCAGGAAGAAGGCTCCATGGGGAGTTGGGTTAGTACTCCTGCTAAGGCTCTTCGTGCCGGAGCAGCTGATTGGGAGTTAAACGGCGGCGATTACTCAAAGAAGTACTCCGGCACAATGCGAGGCGCAGCGACAAAGCTTGAGAAGAAGGAAGCTCAGACCATCGCTAAAGCTGAGCTCGCTGTCGATAAGCTTGAGCAGAACGAGAAAACTTCTCAAACGCTTCGTGACATGGAAGAATCGTACGCTGAGTACGAAGAAGGGGACGTATCACCGGAGGTCGCCGAAGAGATTGAAACAGCTATCGCCGCTATGAAGAGCGGTGACCGTGTTTCTGCTTGGTGGGCTCTTGATCGTGCTACACAAGCGCCAGGTTATGACGAGAGAGGCGTAAGCTCATACATCGATGCTTACCGCGACGAAATTAGCTCGGACGGTCCGCCGACCGCATAAGCTTGCAGGGGTGCAAGGGGAAGAAGGCTCCTAGCCGGTTGACGTAAAGGCTTTCTACGCATAGTATTAGCGTAAGAAGCATTTATACCGGCTAGGAGCTTTTCTTATGGCCCGCGAAACTCATCGGCTCGAAGAGCGCTACTTCGAGCGTATGGCGAAGAGTCTAGGAGATAAGCTGCAGATCGTAGAGCAGCTCCCCGCGCCGACTGAGTCCTATTCGCCTAAGGTGCTCGACATCGGAGCCGGTGGCGGAGAGTTCTCTCACGCACTTACGGAGCTCGGCTTCACCGTCACCGCTCTCGATGCAAGCGCTGATGCTGTAAGGCATATGAGGACAAACTTTCCAGAGCTTCACGCTGTACAGCTTCTAGCTAATCACTCTCGAGAGCTCGGACTTGAGGCCTACGATGCGGTGATCTGCTCTAGCATCCTTCACGAGGTCTTTTCCTACGGTGACGATGAACGAGGCCCCGGCGACTACAACAGCCTTACGGAGGCTCTTAAAGCCTTTAACTCGGTTCTAAAGCCTGGCGGTGTGCTCGTAATCCGTGACGGAGTCCGGCCTCGCTATTGGAACGACACCGCGACCGTAACTGTTCTAGACGATGATGATGAGGCCGTTGCTTTGTATCTCGCTCAATGCCCCTTCGCCAACGGCTCGATCGCTGGCTCCACTGGCCATCTGGTGAAGCTGACAAAGGATCGCGGTAATTCTTACACCGGCGATCTTCGCTCGGCGTACGAATTCTACATGACCTATAACTGGGGAGTCGAAAACTATCATCGCGAAGCACACGAGCTATACGGCGTGCTTTCGCTCGATCAATACTCCTCACTTCTAAGCTACGTCGGCTTCGAAGTTGAGCTTGCGAAGAGCTGGGTTCAGCTGGGTTATGCTGAGCATCTTCCGAGGAAGGTACGACTCATGACCGCTGAAGGGTTTAACCGCTGGCCGGCAACGAACGCCCTCTGGGTGGCTCGCAAACCTATGCCATCGCGGAAAGAGGGTGTATGATCGTGCTTATGACAAACATCACGGCTGAAAAGGCTCAGAAGGACACCGGCAAGCGCCATGGTTACGCCATCTACACCGCGGATGGTTACGCGGCTTTCTCTGTGAGTATGTTCAGCGCGAACGAGCACCCTGGAGCTGTTCGTGTTGTGAACGTACAGAACGGCGCCTATTTCGAGCTCAAGGACGGTGAACTCATCAACACTGTCTTCGCCGATGAGGTCCCGTCCTCGTAAAAGCCTGAAGATACTTATACGAACTTGTCATAATAGAGAAAACGACTTCTAAAGGGGACATATGAACAAGCGTATTCTGACCATCACTGCCGGAGCCGTTTTTGCTGCCGTCGTACTCGCCGGTTGTTCCAGCGCTGGAGATACTGAACCGACAAAGAAGCCGACCGTTACTAAGTCCGCTGAGGCTAAGGCCACGCCGACTCCGAGCTTCACACCCACCGCAAAGCCGGCTGGCAAGAACCTAAGCTTTGAGGATGGCGTCAAGCTCGATGCGAAGACCCCGCCGGCTTGGGCGATCACCGTTTCCGAGCTTAATAGTAAGGGCTGGGAGCTCACCAAGACCGATTCGGCTAACGGCGTCACTGAGTACACCAAGAACGACGGTACTGTGGTGACAGTTACTCAGCAGTTCGTGACGGATCTCGACCAGAGCATGGGTGACATGGCCTCGACTCAGCGCCTGTTCCTTGCTGCAGGCTACGATCTCTCGAACCTCGAGCAGATCAATCTTCTCACGTATGACGACGGAATCGCACAGTTCCTCTCAGTTGCTGGTCACGACAGTTCTACCGATAAGTGGACCGGTACCGTCTCACGTGCTTTCTCTAAGCCGAAGGCAGCGCTTACTCTGAGGATCACCGCAGCTAGCCAGGAGGCGCTACTCAGCGATCTTAAGGAGTTCATCCCCGCAGCGAAGGTTGTGGTGGCTTAAAGAGCCTTCGCGGACAATCTCGCGAACACCAAATTAACTCTTGAACACCGAGCTTTGATGAGCTCGGTGTTCAAGAGTAAGCGCTCTAGCATGACTCGGTAAGATGATTTGACCGCCACTACAGAGGATTTCATGCATGGGTAAGGCAAGTAGAGATAAACGTAACCGACCAGCAACGAAGATTAAGAAACAGCGTAATCCTTTCCCGATCGTTACCACCGCGGCGGTTGTCGTCATTGTGGCCATCATCGCTGTTTTCTTCGTAGTGCAGACTAAGTCCGCTCAGGCGCCGGCTCAATCGCCAGCCTCCTCCTCAGTCAACCAGAACACCGGTGCCATCACAGTCGGTAAAGGAAAGACTGTAGTAGACGAGTACTTAGACTTCGGTTGCCCACACTGTGGCGCCTGGTTCGATAAGTCTCACAAGACCGTAGAAGATCTTGTTAAGCGCGATCTTGTAACTCTAAACATCCACCCGATCAGCATCCTGGATAATTCTTTCCAAGGTACAAAGTACTCTACTCGTTCAGCTTCAGCAGCTTACTGCGTTGCCGACACGAACCCTAAGGTGACCTATAGCTACGTCTCGGCGCTCTTTAAGGATCAGCCGCAGGAAGGTACCAGGGGCCTTACAGACAAGAAGCTCGTTGCCCTCGCGAAGAGCGTCGGTGCTGACAAAGCAGCCGCTTGCATCACTTCCGGAAAGTACAACGACTTCGTAGCTGCGCGCACCAAGCAGACGCCGATCCAGGATGGTGCAGGCGGTATCTCCACACCGACGCTTCAGCTTGATGGCCAGTTCTTTAGCCCTTCAGCAAACGTAGCAGACCTTAAGCAGGTCGCGGAGAGTAAGAAGTAAGATGCGACTTCCAGGTGACGACCAGCTTGAGTCATCAGACAAGCTTTCAATCCTAAAGCTATTTCGCGGCTTCGGTGTTGTGATTACTGTGCTCCTGCTGGCCGTCGCCTGGTTCACTATCTCTGCTCGCCAAGGGCTTTATTCAGCTGAACAGCCAGGCGAGACAAAGGTGGTGGCTCCCGTTGAACGGCTTGGCTACGGCTTTACAGCGGGGAAGACGACTGAGAAAGCACCGCTCGAGTTCGACGGTCAAAGCTGCTTTGTGAAACTGCAGGGTGAACCTCAGGAGATGCAGTACTCGGCATCTGTATGCTACGACCTGAAGAAAGGGCAAGAGGTCACAGCCTACTCTAACGGTCTACGACTTCGGCTCGATGCGACATCAATCCCCACGAGTTCACGAGGCACAGCTGTAGCTTCCGTCTTTCCTCTAGCTTTCGCAGCGTTGGCAGCCGTCGGCACCTGGATTGCTCATAGAAAGGTACGTCGCTTCTGGGATGACGCTCTCAAACAGCTACTTACGGAGAGACAGTCGTAGCAAGCTATCGGGTGTGGTTGCTTGATAGAGAGCTTATTGACCGCGAGAACAGCGCTAAGCGATATTGCTTCCGACTTGTAGAAAGGTAACTCCATGAACGCATCGCCTCAGGTACAGCCGAAGCTTACGCCCCGAGCTGTTCTCTCTGCAGCGCAACAGGCCATGATGGAGGCCGTCGACGGCCACCCTGACTACGCATCGAACGAACCGTTCCCCATTGAGATTAGCGAGCTCTTCCTCTATTCTCCGGACGGCACCAGCGCTCTTCTTGTGTTCCAGTTCCTCGGTAACGAGTGCGTCCTCTCCGATAACGAGGTTGCTGTAGAAGACGCATCAGGTGAGATTATGGTGCTCGAGGATCCGTTCCTCTTTAGAGCGTTAGAGTTTGTAGTCATGCGAATCCGAACTCTCAAGGCTCTCGGCGTCTAGCCGTCTGAGAGGGTCGTTTTAAATCTCTCTCCCGTAGCTCAAAACAGCACTACGCTAACCCCTCTAAACTCCCGCACTAGTCCGGGGGAGTAGAGGGGTCCCTAGCGTAGCTAGCAGGGCTCTTACAGCATGAACCCCAGTTCTGTTGTGTCATGCGGCTTCAGCTTCTTTGCTGCTCAAAACAGCTGGTAGGGCTAGCTAGTCAAAAGTGTCAATCGCTCCTGTGAACCAAAGATTGTTAGCAAGAAGCTGAACTTTCTCGAGTGCTTCCAAGTGAGCCTTAGCGTTCTTGGGTATGAGCCACGTGGGATGTGCCTTAAGTCTGGCGTCGATAAGACTCAACAGTTCTTCGAGCTCTTCGTAAAAGTCATCGAAGCTAGCTCCTTCGCTAAAGTACAGTCTATCCAAAGCCGCAACTAAGCTTGGTGGCCCAATTCTGCTGTAGCGATCGTACGGCGCCCAAGTTGCTAAAGCGTTAGACAGCTCGGTACTGTAGACAAATTGGATGGCTGTTAGAACAGGTGCGCTCACCGATCGAACATTGCGTAATAGCTGTTGATACTCTGGATTGCTCTTCTCAATCCCGGCTTCATTAGCCTTACGCATGATCTCTTCGCCTCGAGCTAGCGCTCCCCAGATCGGTGTCGTCGGGCTAATAGCTTCACTAGCGACGCCTACTTGCCAAAGTCGATTAGCTACGAAGCGAACAACGCTTTCTTTCTCAATAGTCTCGGACATTAATCGTCACTATCCAGAAAAGCCGTAACCCATAAAGCATCAAGTCGTCGGTCGAGATTCTCAAAGTAGCTCGGCATATCTGTAAAGAGTTTATCTGTAAGCAAGCGTCCTTGATTTTCGGCGTAGAGCTTTGATGCGGGCTCTAGATCATTTCGCATAGAGCTAATAGTTGCTCGAGCCTCTTCGTAAAAGCTAAGTACAGCGCCCGCGTCTCCACGCGCAATCGGTTCGAAAGCATCTTCAAGTTCAAGGCGCCGGTTCGCGCCATGGTCGTAGAGGTCGAAGATACGACTGAGTTCGAGAAGATCTGAAGAGTGAAGGAACTTCAAGATATTCAGCACAGAAGGACTCATAAGAACAGCAGCTTCTTCAAGAAACGGCAGCATACGAGCTACGAACGGCTCCTTTGCTGCTGTTTTTCGAGCAAACTCGAGGATCTCTGCGAAATCCGCAAAGAGATCCTCGCTGCTGCGACGTGCTGCTCCAGCTCCTACCGTAGAGTACTTGGCCATCCGCGAGCTAATAATCGAGAGACTAGCTCGAAGCCGTCCAGGATACTCAGAGTACTTCTTATTGCCGATGTAGTAGTTCTCTTTCACGAGGTTACCCCGCTCGGAAGTTCGTAGTTGTAAGTTTTCGGTGTGGAAAGATCGTAACCCTCTAGGCTACCTTGAAGCCAGAACTCCTGAAGCATGTCATCTAGACGTTCGAGGGCGAATTGTCGGTGCCTATCGCGCCTGGGATCACGTCGCTGTTTAAGCCAAAACTCATAAAGGTAGTCTACTAATGCACCAAACGCGTTGTAGAAAGAATCGAAAGTGCGCTTATCGAGATAGAAGTCGCTAAGAGCTTCTTCAGCTTTCAGGATAAGAACTTCGGTTCTAAAGCCTCGGAAGTTAGCTCGAGCCTGTTCGATGCTGTTGCTGTAGAAAGCAGTTAACGTGAGACACTTGAACATGGAGAAGTGTTCGCGAGCCTCAATAGCCGGCTCAACAATCCTAGTCCACCAATCTCCGGCGGGCTTGTTTAGCTTGAGAATCTCTACGAGTTTCGGAAGCTGTCTGAGACCGTCACCTGCGATCGCTGAAGATTGGCCTTTAACTTGCTTGCCCTCGTTAGCCATAAGCAGAAGCGCGTTGGATGTCCGCACGAGCTGCTTTGCGTAGGTCTCTCTACTTATGTCCACGTTCTTATCCTAACATCTCGTGTTAGCTCAGGTCACGAAGCTGTGGCGCTTCGAAAGACTCGAGGAAGGCAAACTTTGTAAAGCCTTCGTCTACGAGTCGATTTAGCAGTGCTTTAGAGTTCTTAACTCGCTTCACGAGCCGTACATCCGAACCTTCTGCTACAAGCTTATCCTTGAGCTCGAGATACCAGCTCAAAGCCTTGGGCGTCTCGTCAGAGTAGACAAGAGCCACCATCGGACGTGTCGTTTTAGAAGCCTCAATGAGTTCCATGATACGCTCAAAGCCGATAGAGAATCCCACGGCTGGAGTGTCACCGCCGATCATGGAGTCATAACGCCCACCCCCACCAACGGAGAAGCTCTCTGCCTCGACAGTAACTTCGTAGATCATTCCGGTGTAGTAACCCATGCCGCGAACCAGGCTCGGCTCGAAAACAGCGACCTCACGACCCACCAAGCGGTTGACAGACTCAATCACGAGCTTAAGATCGCTATTCTCAGGCAGAGTGTAAAGCTCGTTGATCCGTTCAGCTTGCGGGGAAGAGAGACCGATAGTCAGAAGCTCATCGTTGAGTTTCTCAGTCGAAAGCTTATCGCGCTTGTCCAGAGTGATAAGCACCGCCGCTCGAAGTTCTTCAGCTACAGAGCACTCGTCCATGAGCGAGTCCAGAAGGCGTCGATCGTTAAGCCTAACGGTGTAGTCAGCGAGTCCCAGCTTGTCAAGAGTGCGTACGGCTGTAACTATAAGTTCGAGCTCTGCGAGTGTGCTCTTCTCGCCGATGATGTCCATGTCGCACTGCATAAACTGCCGATAGCGACCCTTCTGAGGACGCTCAGCACGCCAGACGGAGCCTATCTGGAAGGCTTTGAACACCGTAGGGAGAACGCCTCGATTGTCTTCGTAATACCGAGCAAGAGGCACAGTGAGATCGTAGCGCAGCCCGAGATCGACGAGTTCAGCAGAATTACCAGCGCTTAGCGATTCTGGCTTAATTCGTCGCTTGAGCACCTCAAAAGTCATCTTGTTGTTATCGCCGCCGGCGCTCTTACGCAGCGTCTCAATAGCCTCAAGCGCCGGCGTTTCGATCTCCGCGAAGCCGTAGGAAGAGTACGAATCCCGAATAGAAGAGAGTGCTTTTTCTCTGCTCGCCTTCTCGATCGGAAGGAAGTCTCTCATACCGGTAACCATGTCGTAGCTCCTAATAGCAGTGAAGCGTGCAGGATGCTTAGAAGCATCTCAGTCTTAATACGAGACCATACTACATGAAAAAATGCTTAGGCGCAATAGCTTTGCTACCACACAAGGCTAACAGCTGTACGCTTCCCGGCTACGAAGTCGTTCGCCTCTGGCTAAACTCTAGAACGAGAAACGCCGGGTAGCTGTCTAAGGCTATCCGGCGTTTCTGAAGATGAGTTGTACGTTACAAAAGAAGCTGTTCAACTTCGTAGGCGACGGATAGTTCATCGAGCAGGTTCTGAAGCTCGTAAGCCGCAGTCTGAAGCTGATCCGTAGAAAGCGGCCCGGAAGGATCACGTGAATACTGCTTCGGGATGAGCGTAGGGACAGCCACATCGATGTAGTAGCTTACGAGCTTCTCCGCACCAGCAAGGAACCTCTCGAACGACACTTTATCGAGGAAGTAGTTGTCCAGCGTTACTTCGATGTTGAGAAGAATGCCACGAGATCGTGCCGTATTATACTGATACGACAAAGCCAGAAGTTGCTTTGCTCGCATAAGGTTAATTGCACGGAGCTTCATCGGCGTGACAAGGTTAACGTGCTTCTTCATCTCCTGGTAAAGCAAGAATTCATCGTGGCTAAGCTCTTCAAGTTCGATTTCCTCGAGCCAATCAAACGCTTCCTTACCTTGCTGAAATTGCTGGAAAGCGTCCTGTTCAACGGAAAGATAACGCCGTACGGACTGGCCAGAGCGATAGTCATGTAGCGCATCGCAGGCTTCAAAAAGCTTCGCAACCGGTGAGTCTTTGAAAGGCATAAGCGAGATGATACATTGCTATAGAGCAAACCTCAACCGGAGGTTAGAAAGAGTCGAAGTTGAGGAGGCCAAATGACTGCACCAGCTAGAGTGAAGTTTCACATCACAGAAGCGGGCCCTAAGAAATGTGTGGCCGTCCTTGCTTGCCCCATCGGCTCGAGCGAAGTTCACTACGATAACTATCTAGAAGCTGTCCGCGCTTACGAGAAAGAACTTGCCGCGGTTAACAGCTCATTCGATAGCTTAAGCAAATCTGTCCCCGGTCTTACCTATGAGGATCTTCTTGTTCCACAGGAGCAGGACATTGAAGACGGTGCTGCGCGAGTTTACGACTTCCTCTACTACGGCCACGGTGTTCTTGAGAATGAGCTCAAAGACTTTCACCCGGAGCTTCGCTTTGCTCGTAACTTCGAGCGCTTTGTTTCTGTGCCGGAGAAGGAGCACCAGGAGGTACTTGCTCTTCGAGCTGAGTACGACGGCGCTAACGAAGAACAGTCACGTACACTCGATTCCGCCATTGATCGTATCGTCGGCCCCTATCGTGGAACTGAAACGTTCCAGCGCTATCAAGAATTCCTCAAGGAGGAGCTTAGCGAGACTCCGGAGCTCGATATACTTGCGTCCCGCTACGCTGAACCGCTAGCTCAGGCCAAGATCTTCTCTCGTGCTCTTCGAGCGAACATCAAGATCCCTGCTCACATTTCAGCAGAGTTTGAAAAGGTGTGGAACGCTGACGAGTTCACGCCGGGCTCAAAGCTCTATACTGAACTTGAGCTTCAAAAGGTCTCGGAGAAGTGGAAGAAGCTCGAAGAAAGTTCGAACCGCGAGCTGACTGCTAACGATCTCGGCTTCCCTAACGCTCGTCAGGCAGAGAGAAGCTTTAACTTCGCCCGCCGGCGTCTCCGCGAGTACTATCGATTCCGCGGCCGTAATAATCCTGCCACTATGAAGCGTGTTGTCGAGAAACTGGGTCTTTTTCAGAGCTAATTGCCGCGAGTAGAACAGTGTGATACCGTGTGCTCATGTCGAAGAACATGAAGCGCGAGCTTGTATCCTCTGAGTTCACCGAAGACGGTCTCATCGAGTTCAAGCTCTGGAGTACCGGATCCTTCCTCGCACGATGGCACGATGCTGGGGTAACCAAGTCAGGCGTTGACAAGGCCATCGTTCGAGTCAACGGACTCAAGGAGAAGGAGATGGAGCTTCTTCCGGAGCTCAAGTCTCTCATCGCTCAGATGGCGGACCGTATGGATTCTCTCATCGTTGACTACGGTTCGAACCTGCACTACGATCTCCTTAAGTATGCTCTGGAAGATCGAACGCACTCTCCCGAGCTCCGCTGGGCGCTTCTTATGGCCGGTATCGCCGAAGTTCGAGGAGCCACAGTAGAAGAATTGATTGCTCGAGCTGAGGTCGCCGAAGTTCGGCTTGACAAGACCATCGCAACCAACGGGTATCGTTACTACCTTCGACCTGATCTCGGTTACTTCTCACAGAACAATCGTACGAAGACCACATCCATCGAAGAGATGGACAAACGAAACGAAGCTATTGCCCAGAGTATGACTACTCCGGTGTTCAAGCTCGCGCTTGAGCGCATCGATTCAGGTGTTGTCACCGCAAATATGGAAACTCTCCGCAACCAGGCGCTTACATTCAACGGCTACACCGGTACTCTCTACGGCGCAGGCATGATCCTCACTCGGGAAGAGCTCGACAGCCTCTCCGAGTATCTGACGATGAACGGTGTTCGTGAGCAGTTCGAGCTCAAGCCGGCGCTTCTCATCGGCTACGCGTACTTCCAGCTCGGCGAGGCTCGAGCACGAGAGCTAATTCAGTTTTTCGTGAAGAGTCAGCCGGAGCTTACTGACGAAGAGAAGATGTATATGTGGAGGCGAGGTCCGGTCAGCTTCGACACCATGAAAAGCGAGGCAGGCGAGCTTAGCTACCTCTCTGTTCTCCGCGTTCTGTTCGAGCTTAAGGGAGATCCTGACACCCCGCTCGAATGGGCGATGATGCTCGGAGTTTAATGGAGGCTTGAGTGGGTAAGATAGCAAGTCTTCGAAAGGACTTTCATGCTCACCGAACTTTCAGTGCGGAATCTCGGCACCGTTGAGGATGCGAAGCTTGAGTTTCAGCCAGGCTTAACCGTCATTACCGGTGAGACCGGTGCAGGTAAGAGTCTTCTCCTCACCGGGCTTCGTCTTCTCATGGGTGGTCGATCGGATGCTAAGATGGTGCGCCTCGACGCTCCTCGTGCCGATGTAAGCGGTGTCTGGAAGATTACCGACGAAAAGCTTCAGGCAACTCTTGAGGAGCGCGCTGCAGAGCTTGAAGATTCTGAGCTCTACATCAGCCGCTTTATTCAAGCTGACGGTAAGTCGCGACTCACGCTGGCCGGCTGCCCGGTACCGACCTCATCCATGAATGATCTTTCTTCTCGTCTAGTAGAGATTCACGGACAATCTGATCAGCTTAAGCTACGTGATGCGGTGGCTCAGCGAGCCATTGTCGACTCATTCGGCGGCGAAAAGCTTGCTAAGGCGCTCGAAGCCTACAAAGTAAAGTTCAAGCATGTAAAAGAGCTGCAAGCCGAGGTAAAAGATCTCGAAGAGAACGCTAATCGACGTGAGTTTGAGCTTCGCTATAATCAGGACCTTTCAACTCGCTTTGAAGCCCTCGATCCGCAGGAAAATGAGCAAGAAGAGCTCGAGGCCGAGATCCAGAAGATCGCACATCTCGAAGACATCGCCACAGGCCTCTCAGAGGCTCTAGCGCTTGTTCTCCCAGAAGAGATCGACAGCCCCCTATCGACGCTTGAGCAGGCTGCCGCGTTGCTTAGAAAGCTGTCTAAGTACGACAGCGAACTTGCTAGTATCGCCGGCTCTCTCGAAGACTCCATCGCGGCGGTCGAGCCGGTGCTCGATGAGCTCGAGACGTACTCAGGTGGGATTGATCTTGAGTCCCTACAGAAGCTTCACGAGCTCGAAGATCGTCTTCAGGAGCTGAAGGTGTTCGCAAAGCCGTTCGGTGGAGATCTCAATCGTGCTATTCAGGAAAGCCTTAAGGCTCAGGAGACGCTTTCCGCAGCCGGCGAAGCACTCGATCTCGACTCTTTAAGAGAGGCAGCCGCCTACGCTGTGACTGCAGCTGAAGACGCAGCGGAAAAGCTCAGTAAACTTCGTAAGGCTTCAGCGGAGAAGCTCTCAGCTGCTGTGAACATTGAGCTTGAAGGATTATCCATGGGCGGCACCGGTTTCGTAATCGAGGTGAACCCGAAGTCACTAGCTTTAGACGGAGCTGACGAGGTAGCCTTCATGGTTGAGACTCAAGGGAAGAACCGCCGTCCGATCACAAAAGCGGCCTCAGGTGGTGAGCTGTCTCGGATCATGCTCTCACTTGAGGTGGTGACAGCTGGTGATGACGAGCGTAAGACGTTCATCTTTGATGAGGTCGACTCCGGCATCGGCGGAACCACTGCTATTGAGATCGGCCGGCGGTTAGCACAGCTCTCAAAACTTCACCAAGTGATCGTGGTTACACACCTTCCACAGGTTGCGGCTTTCGGTGATGCTCACTGGGTTGTGAAAAAGAAGGCTGAGAAGACTGGTGTCTCTACAGCTGTGTTAGAGGTTCGCCAAGCTGCCCGCACTAAAGAAGTAGCTCGCATGCTCTCCGGCCTCGACTCCACCGATTCAGGGTTGGCTCACGCTGATGAGCTTCTAAAGACAGCAGCTTCTGCAAAGCTTGCGTTCTAGATCAGGGACGATATTACTCGCATGGACACAACTAACGAAGCCCCGGTAACTTGCCCGGTTTGTGGCAGTACTCAGATTCAGCTCGTCGTCACGAACGGGCAGAAGTACGATGTCACCGGTGGCCTTCTAGCGGGGCTCATCGGTACTCTTTGCCTAGGGCCGTTTGGCTTACTCTGCGCTTTGCTCGGGATTAATGATCGCGAGTTAGACGAGAAACTGCCGAGAGGCTGTTTGAACTGTGGCAATCGCTTCTGATTCGTTCTTCGTCCGGCGTGTCTATCCAAAGCTTTTGACGCTTGGACGACACATGTGTCACCAACTGCCAGAACGATCGTTCTTTTTCGGGATACGGAAGTTTCCGGTCTGCGCTCGTTGCACCGGTATGTATCTTGCTGTGCCGTTCGGCTATCTTAGCGCTTTCTTAGCATTGCCTTGGTGGCTGTACTGTCTACTATCTGCCCCGCTCATAGCCGATGGTCTAACACAGCTCCTAACCTCCTATAAGTCAACGAATAGCCGAAGGCTAGTCACCGGATTACTTTTCGGCTTTGCCACGGCGGGGCTCATCGGCACTGTCTTACTCAAGCTCATATAGACAGTGGTTGCGAACAATCGTTAAAAGTGGTACAGTTACTGCTATGAACGAGACAGCTGTTTGCACGCGCTGCAAGAGGACTCGCCGGATCAAGTTCCTTGCGAAGCGCAAGAACTACTCCGGCAAGCTTGTCATGCGCTGCACCGCACGCAGCGTGTGCTCGAGCATCGCACGACGAAACCGAAAGAAGGATGCTAATGGCGCTTAAGGACACAATCCGAGCAGCCGTCACCGACGCGCTGAAGGCCAAGGACAAGGTCAAGCTCACCGCTCTGCGTGGAGCACTGGCCGCTATTGAGAGCGTCGAGAAGGCGGGTAAGACTCCTCGTGAGCTCACCGATGCTGACGTGATCGCTGTTCTGCGTAAGCAGATCAAGCTTCGGGCTGAGCTCGCATGGCAGTACCGCGCTCAGGGGAACCGTCAGCGTGCGTTGCTTGAGCTTGCGGAGGCAAAGCACATCAAGGCGTTCCTCCCCGCTCCGATCACCAAGTCTGAACTTGAGGTGATCGTGGCTACCGTCTTCGCAACTTTCGACGGAGTGCCGACCAAGCGTGACCAGGGCTCGCTCATCAAGCAGGTGAACACTCTGGTGGCCGGTCGTGCCGACGGTAAGCTCGTCGCCAACGCTGTGGGCGCCAAGCTGAACTAAGCTCGGTTCGATAGAAAGAGGGAATGCTCGAAAGAGCTTCCCTCTTTCTTAGTAAGAGCCACCAGGAGTTGTTATGGTACTGCACCCAAACCGGTTCCACCTCACGGAGTCAGGCCCAAAGCCTTGTAAAGCGAACATTAGAGACTGTCCGATCGGTGGCGCTCACTTCGAAACGAAGGAGAAGGCGGAGGCAGCGTTCGAGTTTAAGGCTGACCGAAAATTTAGCCCTCTTGGAGCTCTAAAGAAGAAAGTTGATCCGTTCACAAAGCACATCGCTACAGCTGATAAGCGTATAAAAGCTCTCAGCGATGAGCTGAAGGCTCGCGACGAGCGACAGAACGACGCTACACTTTGGCACGAGATCACTCGTGAGTTCCCGGAAGAGCTTCTGAAAGAACGCTTCAAAGAGCGTACAAATCTTCGTGAATCTGGTGTGAGCTATAAGAGGCTCGTCGGCGGAAAAGCACACGGCGCCGTCGGCATTACCTACGGGGGTGACCACCGAACCGAAGAAGAGTACGGTATTCACCACATTGCTAAGTCTCTCCGCAGCGGAGATTACGGCCCGGACGACGTACAGGTCTATAGCGAAGGAGACTTCACACACTTTGTTGTGAAGGGCGAGCGAGCTTACGACTGGAACAACGATCTAACTCAGAACTCTCTCGTGAAGGATAACGCTAAAGAGGCTAAGGATCGCTATAACCGCTACAGCCCCTGGGAGCTTCGCCAGCTTCAGTGGGATGCCGAAGCTAAATCAGCTAAGCAGCTTCGCGAGGAGCTAACCGAGTACGGCAACGTGCCGAAAACGAAGTCGGACATGGTGAAGAAGTGGGTAGAGCTTAAGAGTAATCAGCCTTGGCGCACTCCGGCCATGGGCGAGTTCCACAACGGCCGTGCGCTGGTCATCACCACAAAAGATCCGCTTGAAGCTAAGCTCATGCACAAGCTTAAGGCTACTCACGACGCAGGTTCACTCCGCTTCGGCGCGGCTGACAACGGTTCGTCTGTGTTCTACGACGACCGCGATCTTCCTGCAGAGCAGGTTAAGACCATGATTCAAGACGAAGAAGCTTCAAAGGCTGCAAAAGGGTACATCGCTGAAACTGAAAATAACCTTCGCAGGTCAGACGGCACCCTATTTGCTGTCTCAACGAGAGTTGACCACAAGCTTAAGGACGTGAGAGAATCACGCTACTGGCTTAACTTCTCTCCGCGAGGTCACAAGCAGATCTTCGGTAACTTCAATAAAGAACAGCTCGATAGAATCGCCTCTGGCGACTTCTCTGACGTAAAGGACTGAGGCACATGGCTAAGTACCACATCAACCTAGAAGGCACTCCTGGAGTATGCAAGGCTCGAAAGAACTGCCCCTTCGGTGATCTAGAGAAGGATCACTTCCCTTCGCCGGAGATCGCGAGACGCTCGTACGAGCTTGAATACGAAGCTGAGCCGCTTAAGTTCTCCGAAGATCAGAAGGCTCTTCTCGAGTCGATCGGACCGCGTCAGCTTCCGAATCGCGCTTGGGTAACGCTACGTAACGCTATGGACTACGGGCAATTCAACGAGCACGAACTTCAGCTTGCTCTTGTCACCATCGGCGAGGAGTGGGAAAAGTACGCACCGAAGCTTGGAGAAAAGCAGATCTACAACTGGGGTAAGGATGAGCGTGAGGCTGCACAGCACATCGGGCTCATCGCCGGCTTCGCCGCAACGCTTTCACGCCGCATGGAGAACCGCAAGGCTGCTCATCGCGTGAAGCTTGAAGAGGAGTTCCCCGGAGAGCTCTGAGTTCTCGAAACGGCTACGACGAGTGATGCTTAGGCGCCACTCGTCGTAGCCGTAAGAGTAGGAGCTTGTTGTGGTGAGAGCATAAGCGTGATACAGTGGACTTATCTGACCGCTACAGGAGAGACGCTTCCGTATGGAAATCAAGACACCAGAGGTTGAGAACACCACGAACTTCGACGGAGAGACCTTCGAGGGAACTCTGAACTCAGCGAAGCTCGCATCGGTGATGCAGATCCTGATCCGCAACTACAACAGCCCCGAGCTTGCCACGCTCCGTGAATGGGTGAGTAACGCTCACGACAGCCACGTGGAAGCCGGCGTGAAGACCCCCGTCAAGGTAACGCTCCCCTCGCGTTTCTCGCAGAACCTCATCGTAGAAGACTTCGGCGTCGGCATGTCCTACGACCAGGTCCGTAACGTCTATGCGAGCTTCCTGAACTCGACCAAGTCCGGCGACAATTTCGGCATCGGCGGTTTCGGCATCGGTGGTAAGTCGGCCCTCGCCATCTCCGATCAGTACACCATGGTAGCGGTCAAGGACGGGCTCAAGAACGTCTTCGTCTTCGAGCGCTCGAGCAAGGGTGGCCTCTCGGTCAAGGCTGTGGTTCGTGACAAGCCGACCGATGAAGGCAACGGCGTCAAGGTTACCGTGGTGGCCTCCAACGGATGGAACTTTAGCGAGAACCAGATCAACGAGGTTCTCAACGGCTGGCGACCGGAGGAAGTAGAGCTCGTCAACGGCAACTTTACTTCTGTCTTCACGGACGCTATCGAGTTCAAGCACGGTGTGATCAAGTCCGAGATCATCGACGGTAAGGGCGCGGTGAGGACCCGGTACGGTTACCGTAGCCCCAAGACCCGTGTGCTGGTAGGGCCGGTTTCGTATCCGATGCCGGATAAGGTGCATCAGACACTTCGCACACACGATAACTACGAGTACGCAAAGTTCATCGACGCTACGAGAGGGGAATTCGCTCTCAAGATGAACATCGGCGATGTGACCTTCCCATCTTCACGAGAGGTCATCGAACCTTCGGCTGAGAACACTGAGGCCATCGTTAAGGTTCTCAAGGAGTTCGTTTCCGAGGTTCAGGGTTATATTGATGACAAGTCGAAGAACCTGAAGACCATTGAGGAAGCCTATGCCTTCGGGCATTCGCCGTTCATTCAGCACGCTCAGCTCAAGGTGCTCTTCAACGGTCGAGATGTTACCCAGATCAGCTACGTCGGACAGAAGCACTACACTGCTCACAGGGACGGCAGCTCTGTTCGTATCATGGATGAGTCGCGCTTCATGACCACCGACACGCTTAAGGTAGAGAGCTCGAAGATCGATCTCATTATCAAGGTGACCGCTGCTGAAGCTTCTCTCACGCCTGACACTCAGCGTAAGTACATTCGTTCCGTAGTGAACGACGAGCTTAGCAAGTGGATCAACAAGACCGATGCCAACGGCAACCGTATCTACCACAACCGTGGCTTCGGTATCCTACTCACTACTGAGGACGACGAGCTTTACCCGGTCACCTCAAAGATCGTGACGTATTCTGAGATCAAGAAGGCGCCGGTTACGTCCGCTGCTTCGCGAACTCGGGTCACCGACACAGAAGCTATCAAGCGTGCCGCGCTCGAGCCGGTTTTCGCTGTAAATGCTGAAAGCAAGCGAGTGGGAAACACTCGTCTTGGCGATCTTGTTAAGGCTGATGGCCCTACGGTGATGTTCACCGAAGGCGGCGAGACATCTTCTCTCGTGTTCCTCTTCAACGATCTTTTCGATCTCAACGGCCAGGTCTTTGCTGTTCAGAACAAGCGTGCACTCATCACCATCAAGCGTGTTCACAAGCACGTTCTTAGCCCTCAGGAGTACATCGACACGCTGAGTCTTGAACAGAAAGAAGCGGTGAAGAATCGACTCAAGCGCTTCAAGAAGGCTGCTCGCATTGCCAAGGAGATGCGTACGCTTGAGTTCATCGGCAAGCTCGACAGGAGTAATCTCCTCAGCGATAACGCAAAGGCTCTTTTCCCCGCAGATGTAACTCGCCTTGCAGAGCCCCTCTGGCGTGGCATGGTTCTCTACAGCTATAACTCGAAGTCATCGGATGCTTCCGCTGCGCTCAAGGCAATCTTCGACTTCGATAAGCTCCGCGCGGATCGTGGCCGTAACCGCGGCGGAGTGTTCTCGCTTCTCACTAACAACGGCAGCGAAGATTCAGCAGAGGCGGCGGCCTATGTAAACTGGTCCGCTGATCGCTACATGGCGGAGAAGGCCGCCGAGCAGAACTAGCACCTACAAATAAAAAGCAAAGCTTGATAGAATAACTAGATCCCACTGGAAAGGGTACAAACAGCATGACGTCTTATATCTGGTCACGAACCAACGGTTCAAACGGACCGAGTCTTTCTGTTATCTTCGATGACGGTGAAACAAAGAACCTCGGTTCTTCGGACATCAACTTCGGTGTCCTTACGAAGCGACTTGCCGAGGAGGCTCCTGCGGACGAGATCCGTAGCCTCTTCCAGCCGGTGAAGTCCATCGCAACACGACTTCAGCGACTTTCTGACCGCGTCACCACCGACGGCAGCAACCTCTTCTTCGACGGTGACGCTCTCCACGACGCTCTTGCTGATTACATCATCGGCCTGGTGCGTCTCGAGAACGAGGACGCGGATGCTCCTTCCTGGAAGCCGTTTGTAAACTTCCTCGAGAAGCTCGCTCAGAACCCGAACGAGGAGTCGCGCAAGAGCCTCTACACCTTCATTCAGAAGCACGGGCTCACCATTCGTCCCGACGGCGACTTCATCGCCTACAAGGGCATTCTCACCGACCTCACCTCGAAGCGCTCCGGCCCGGGTATCGTGGACAACAAGCCGATGAACGGCCACCTCCCGAACAAACCTGGCTCGATCCTCGAGATGGCTCGCTCCACGGTAAACAGCAACACCGGGGTTGGCTGTGGTGTCGGTCTCCATGTCGGTACTTACGAGTACGCTAAGAGCTGGGGCCCGACCGTTACCGCTAACGCCATCAATCCGCGTGACGTGGTTGCTGTCCCGCAGGACGGAGCGTTCCACAAGATCCGTGTGGCTCGCTACGAGGTGCTCCTCGTCGTGACGAAGGACTCGGATGTTGTGGCCACGGTCGGTAAGAAGTCGGCTCCGGTCTACACTCCTCCTGTGGCCCCGAAGCCTGCACCTGCCGCTGAGCCGAAGCTGAACGAGGAGTTCGTGCAGAAGCTCAAGAAGGCTGTCAAGAAGGAGCGCAAGCTTAAGGTCACCTACGTCTCAGGCTCCGGCATCGAGAAGGTCTACGTAATCAAGCCGACCTCTATCGATGGAAAGCTTGTGCAGCTTGAGCTCCCGCTCGAGGGTAACGGTCACCGTTCTTTCCGCATCGATCGCATCAAGAGCGTGAAGAAGCTGGGCTAAGTTAGCCTTCCACAACCGCCTCGGGTACTTCGGTGCTCGAGGCGGTTGTGTTTTGTCTGAAGGCGTGTATAGTTAGGGCCATGACGCACTCGAAGGTTTACATCCTCGTCCGCTCCATCGTCCGTTTCCTCGTCGCCATGCTTATCGTCACCGCCGCGTTCGTCGGCGTTCACCTGGCCGCCATCTCCATCTGGACCGCAATCCCGGCTTCGCTGGCTCTCATGGCTCTCTTCCTTGTGGTCTCGCTCCGACAGAACGCTCGTCGCTCGTAACAACCAAACAACACTTACGGCCCTACTTCTTCGGAGGCAGGGCCGTAAGTGTTTTACTAGCACTCCGCTAAAGTCTAGGCCAAAGAGACTAGCTTTTGTTCTCACAGCGTAAGACCTAGTCTTTACATAACGACATAGGGATACGTTAGAAGCGCTTAGACTGACACTAGGCAACTTCTGTTGATCTGTTAGAAACATCGCCAAGGAGGCCGACAACATGGCGAAGTTCCACATCAACCCCACCACCGGCGAACCAGGCAAGTGCTCGGCCAAAAGCGGAGGATGCCCGTTTGCTGGAGATGATCAGCACTTTGCTTCGGCGGCTGAAGCGCGTCAAGCTTTTGAAGCGTCGAACTCAGAAGCTACACTACAGTCTGTAGGTCGTCGTATCACAGACGGTCGTGAAACTCCCGAAAACCTGGTAGGATCAAGCTACAGAGGTAGGGAAGGTACTCTCATGACCCACAAGGCCACGCTCAACTCCCCGAAGCTCCAGACCGGGGTTCTTCATCTCGCAAACCTTCCACCGCTTAAGTCGCTGGATGCTCAGGGACTTCACCAGGCTCTGCTCAACGAAGCCGCCATCGTCGGACTCGACGTAGAGAAGCTTGACACTGCTGCAAAGCTTGCTTTCCAGCTCCACGAGGGCCAGTTCCGTCGTGCTGCTCCGGGCGAGAAGCGTCCTCCGTACATCACTCACCCTCTCCGTAACGCTGTGCGCTTGATCCGTTGGGGTGTTCGTGACACGGACCAGGTTGTTATGGGTGTATTCCACGACACGGTCGAAGACTGCCCAGAGAAGTTCTGTGATCTTAACGGCATCACTTACACCGACGAGCAGGATGCTCGTACTCACCTTCTTAAGCACATTGAAGACAACTACGGTGCTCGCGTGGCTCGAGCTGTCAACAAGCTTTCGCACCCGGTTGAGTCTAAGGAAGCTCGCAACGCCAAGCCTATCGAGCAGAAGAACGAGGAGTACGCCGACGGTGTGGCTCAGGCCACTCTTAACGATCTGGATGTCTTCCTCAACAAGACTTCCGACATGCACGATAACGGTGCTGGGCTTCGCCACACTGACTTCGAGTCGTCTCGACGACAGACAGTGAAGCAGGGCGTCAAGTATCTTGGGACTGTTCCTAAGCTTCGCGATTCTTTCGCTAGCGTTGACATCCAGGATCCGATGCTTTACAGCTCTGTGGCGGCTTCCCTTGATCTCATCGAGGCTCGACTTCTTTGGATTGTCAGCAAGTAGAACGCGGTATCTACAGGGATCTCAACTGAACTCCCTTCCTAAGGCTCGGTAAAATAGTCTTAGGAAGGGAGTTCAGAGTATGGCTAAGCTACGACACATCTGCGAGGTGTGCGAAACAGAGGCTATCCTCGAGCCGGAAGAAGCTTATAACGCTGGATGGGATTACCCACCGCGCATGGGCGTCTTCGGCACCATCTCTCCTCGGACCTGTCCAAACTGTCCTATGGCCTCTACTGTTTGGTGGAAGCTCATGATGGAGAAGGCAGATCCGTCAACGCTTACGAGTAAGCAGCGGTTAGTCTGTGAGCGGATTAGCCAAGAGCCAGAGAGTATCCTAGTCAAGGAGTAGGCGATGAGCCGCACAAAGAAGCCGTTTCAGACAGAACACGAGAGTCGTGACGTAAGCTTTAAGAAGCTAGACGTGACAGGGTATTACTCCAATATGGAGCTAGTGATTCCTGAGGCAGAACGTGAGTACTACGCTGAGCTTGAAAAGGTTCCGCTTCAACCTTCGTTCTGGTCACGTAGCGTATGGGGTGGTCCTGCTGCTGAACAGCCTAGACAGCGTGACTACTCGTACGATAACCTACAAAAGGTTAACCGTGCTGTTCTCGATCGACTTCGTCCGGAGCTTTCCGTAGCTGTTCGCCACGCAATGAGTAAGAGTATTTACAACTTTCCGCGTGACGAAGCGACAAAGTTCTCGATCTTCATGCTCAATGAGTTTCTAGCACAGAACGAGTTCACTGTCTATAAAGACTTCCTCGATGAAAAGTGGGACGATCTATTCGAAGACGCTCGTCAGAGTAGAATCACCATGTATCCACATACTGAAGATGTCTACAAGCACTACAATCCAGGCTCTCCGTTCGTGTTCCGTTGGAGTAACACGAAGAAGCTCCAGTCTTTCCTCCAAGAAGAGACAAAAGAGAATTTACTTCGCTACATCGCTAAGGACCCCACCTCGGTGGACAACAAGAGCATCGGTATCTTCTTCACGAACTCACGGTTAGAGCTCGAAGGCAAGATCGAGCGTCCCATGTCCCGCCAGGAAGCCACGAACCAACTCATGCGAGCTTTCTCAGCCTCACTTCTTTCGGGTGGGCTTCACAGTAATCTGGATCTTATTAAGGTCTACAAATCCTTTACCGAGATCAGCGAAGAGCTAAACAGCAGGATCGCCGACGACTCAATCAACTACACTACTGCACAGTTCCCGCCGAATGACCTCGGCAAAATTGGGACGTATCTCGAAGATAACGCTAAAGAGTTCACCTTTGCTGAAATGTTCTTTGTGATCTACGCGCTAAGCAATCCGAAAATCTTTATGCGTTCCGGTACTGTGAGTGATGTTTCGCAGCTCTTCCTAGCCTTTGTTGAGATGGACAACTCTCTCGAACTTATGAAGATGGTTGGCCAGCTCGGGCTTGGTTACAACAAGCTTCTTCCGACAGCTGTTCAGTGGAAGAAGGCTCTTGCTAACGGCGAGCTTGACTTTGTCTTTGAGCCCAGTACTACAGTGCTTCTTGTAGCAGCTTCCGATGACCCTGCAACCACTACTCAGATTCTTGCTACCCGACGAGCTCTCTTCGGAAAGAAACTTTGATGACCGCACGCAAGCTACGTTCTAAGAACGAGACACACGCTCACTGGAGAGTAGACGAAAAGGGCTGGCGTCCTTTCGCTCTGGTGCAGGGCGTCGAGAAGGACGAACTCCTTAAGCGTAAGGCAGAGGACTCTAAAACTTTTGGCTACACCCGGGTCAACAACGATGAGGCGTCTTTAAAGCCGGTTCAGCGAGCAAACCCTTGGATGGATGAGTCCACGGTAGCCGAGGTAGTTCGAGGCGTTATTGGAGCTATCGAGAACAGCGAATCAGAGCTCTTCGCTCGCCACGCACTCAACGGTTTCTTAGCAGAGACCGATCTTTCACTCGTCTTCGGTGACTGGCTCGACGAGCACAGAGAAGAGCTTCTTAACCGCTGTGACTCTTTAGAGATTCTGCAGACTCCACATTTCGAGGGAATCTTTACATACAGTAACGATTTCGTGCGTCCAGACGCACCGGTGCTTCTTCGAGCTACTGCGTCGAAGGCTGTCTACAACGCTTTAGCGAAGCGTAATCTGGCTGAGGTTAACGCAATTTTTAGCTCCCCAATCGGGCGTGACAAGACTTCTGCAAGCTCTGTGGACACGAAGATTGAAGCTATCCTTGCAGCACACAAAGGGATCAAAGTTGATCTTCCGAAGTTTGAGTTTATAGAGCGTAAGCTTCGTAGAGCCTTCGTGACGCTCTTTGTCTCTGAATCGGATTCAAACTTCGACAAGCTTGAACCAGCCACGTTACTCGTTGAGAAAGAACTTCGCCGTATCGAAAAGTGTTCTTTCTCAAACCCTGTCCGTGCTATCTTTGGCGATGCCTCAACAGCCGAGATTGAAGTCTTCGCTGACTGGCTCCTTCAGAACGCCGGAGCATTCCGTTTCTACGATTTCCTTGTACTCCTTCACGCACTACGCAATCCCGCTTCACTTATCAAGCGGCCTCCGGAGGGAACGCGAAGTGTGCTGGCGCTTTACTCCGAGGTCATTAACAAAACTGATGACCCCGTGGCTACTTTCAAGAACATTGTTCAGATTCTGATAGCCGTGCGGACTGAACGGCCGACGTTGGATACTTGGATCGAAAGCATCCAGGATGGTACAGTCGAAGGTTCTATTGATCCAAAGCTTACGAGCTTGCTGATGGTCGATGGTGATTCAAAGGCTCCGGTATTCCAGGAGCTAGCTGAGATGCGGCGCGCGATGGCTCACTTCCTTAGAGGTTGACGAGCTGTAGAACAAAACGTAAGATAATCTGGTGCCTATCACCGTCAACTCCCCCGCCTGGTTTGCTATTCGACGAGAGCTTGAGCAGTCAACGCTTAAGCTTCTCGTCGGGCATGGGATCGTCGGCTGGACGGTGGGTTTTGACAACGCTGATTCTCGTGCTGGTCAGTGTAATTTTACTGCGCAACGCATCAGCTACTCTGTTCTCTTCATGCTCACCGCCACGAAGCAGGAGCGTCTGAACACGATGCTTCACGAAGTGGCTCACGCCATCACTGGGCCGAACCACGGCCACGACGCCGACTGGGAAGCAAACTTCGTTGCGCTCGGCGGTAACGGCAGCGCTTTTGCTTATGCCTCTTCCGAGAGCTACACCGAAGATCGTTATCTTTGGATCGGCGTTTGCCCTACCTGTGGTGAACGTACCGGATTCCACGCTGCGCCTGAAGACGTTTGGGGCTGCTACAAGTGCCCGAAGACAGTGAGCGTGCTGAACCGTGTCTTTGACCTACGCCTGCGTGGCGAGCCGAAGACACCGACAGAAGTTGGTAAGAAGTATGCGATGAGCTACGCAAAGCTTGTCAAGGAGCTCGAAGGATAACTCATGGTGAAAAGCCCGGATGCGTTTGTTCGCCCCGATGGCGGAGTCTTGCTTAATAGTGGCCAGGTTCTCGTCAAGACTCACAACGTAAAGCAGTGTGCCGGAGACTCGTGTCCGATTCATAAGCCGAGCGATCACGCGCTCCGAGGTGAACAGCTTTACTTCAACGGTCGCTACATGATCCGCCGAGTCGGAGGCGAGCTCTTCCTTGACCCCGACGACTACTTCTCTCAGATGGATTCAGAGGCGATTCTTCAGAACTCGGTTCTTTGTCTCTCGTGTGGAGATGCTATCGAGAGTCGTCATCGGCATGACTACCAAACGTGCAGCTGTGGGGCCGTCAGCGTTGACGGTGGGTATAGCTACCTTAAGAGAAGTTCTGATCATCCTGACTCATTCCTTGAGACATCTGTTGTGATCGATCTCGAGGCTCAGCGTAATGGCTGAACAGCCGCCACTATTCCCAAAGGTGATGCTCACGGGGCATCGAAAGTTTACTCACGATGAAACTTTCTGGCTTCAGAAAGAACTTCGACGTACAGCGAAACGCCTCCGAGCCTTTCACGGCTTAGAAGAGATCATCAGTGGTATGGCCGTAGGTGCTGACACGATCTGGGCTGAGGTTGCGCTTGAGCTAGATATTCCTTTAGCAGCTTACATTCCGTTCGAAGAGCAGCCAAACGCTTGGCCCAGCTTTGCTCGCGACAACTGGAGAGAGCTTCGCAAAGCTGCCTCTCGTGAGATCGTAGTTGGACCGCACTTCTCCGTCGGTTATCTCCATGCTAGGAACGACGCTATGATCCGCGACTCATCACTCTGTGTCGCCGCCTACCGACGTTCAGAGACAAGCGGCGGAACAGCTTCCGCTGTAAAGAAGGTTCGTAAACTTCAGAAGCCGCTTCTAATACTCGATCCTGAGACTCGTACAGTCTCTAAAGAGAACTTCGAGGCTCCTGAAGTACCCCTCTTCTGAAACTGTAGCTGACGCTCTAAGCGGGTTAAACCCTGTATCACATAACGTGTCGTGACGATGGGTTTACCCGCTTAGAAGCAGTTCTACAGCGTTAGAGTAGGTCTTGAGCCTGCTTATACAGAGCGTGTCTTACTTAGGCGGCCATCTCTGCCACCCTACTTTCCATAGCGTGCTTAACAGCGCTGGGGCCTGAGCGCAGACCGTTCTTAAACCCGTTGATGAGAATAGAAACGCCGATTTCGTATGGTGCATAAAGCATTGATCCGTCGGCGCATACGAGCATGTAGTCGCCCAAAGTTTTGTGCTTGTAAAGCACTGACTTGTATTCGGGATAAAGCTTTTTACGAGCAGCGTTCCCTAAATGTTCTTCTGCAATTTGATCGCAAGAACTCAAAAGCTTCTCATCGAAGTTGAAACGCGAATCGTTGGTGTTCATATGGTGCAACTCCTAGTAAAGCCATGTGTCTTCATCCTACCAAAAACGCAGGCTATGTTAGAAAAGTCTATCGGAGGCGTTCATGGCTAAGTATCACATAAACGAAGCAGGAGAAGCAGGAAAGTGCGCTGCTACTCAAGGTCGTTGCCCGTTCGGTGGAGAGGCTGAGCACTTTGACAGTCTAGCTGAGGCGGTAAAGCGCTCAGAAGAACAGCTCGAACAGGCTCACGGAGTACCGGGATTGCGAAAGACGACTGCTGGTCCAGATAGTTCTCGAATTGCGCTCAAAAAGAACACCGCTGTGCGAGGGCACCTGAAAAAGCTTCCAAGAAGTTCTCGTCAGGCTATCACCGGCGGTTACCTTGACCTAACACCTCACGTCGAGCTCTCAGAGGATTTTGTCAAACGTATTGACGCTTTCTCCGAGGAGTCAGATCGGCAGCACAAGGCGATGCTTAAGCAGCTTGAGACTATGCCGATGAAGCTACGTGAGGATCAGAGCGCTTCAGAAGCTTTTCTAGCCGCCGCAGAACAGCAGAAAGAAGACGGCTTCAAGAACGAGTACGTGCTAGCCGCAGCTCTTTCACGCTACGAAGGAGTAGAGGTGTTCATGCCGACGGGGAATATCCCTTCTGGCGGAAAGCCGAAGGTAGATATGGTGGTGGCTCTTAACGGTGAGCAGTACCATCTAAGCATCAAGAAAACTAACGGTACTCAGATCGAGACTTACACTTCACGAGCCACCGTGGCTGAGATCACACCTGGGCCAAAAGCTACTGAGCTCATTGAAAAGACCAGTAATCGGATCTTCTACTTCCGCCCCAAGTACCAGGCGTTTGCTACCAAGCCTGAGGAGGCAGAGCGCCTACGACTTCTGAAAGACGGCTCGCCAAAGCTTTCAGGAGCCTCCGTCCGTATCGAGTATGGAGAGCTTGACAAAATCCCTACTGATCGTCCAACTCTCCCAGAAGAATCCGCTGTTGTCGCGTTCGGCGGAGTTAGCCAGACAGAGCCGATGACTATCCATAACGCTCACAAGGAGAACGTAGGTAGCATTCAGAACAGCGCTGCTCGAGCTCTCGTTATCGGCGACTTTAGTAAGCTTTCAAGCCTCGATGATGCCCCGACTCCTAAAGAAATTCTCAGTGGAAGTATGCCGATCTCGCGTAACGGCATCCGCGCTCGAAAGTACGGTGTAATGCTGCGTGTTTCGAGCATGGGCAACCGTACCGGTGACTGGGTGACTGATTCACGCCACGTTACAGACCTGCCGAGCCTTTCCCTCAGAGCCTATACGAAAGCTCTCAAGGAGGCTACAGCTTAGCCAAGCTTTGCTCTGTAGTGATCGCTAAGATGATCCGCTCAATTCCACTCGGCTCTTCGATGAGTCTTGCAGGGATTGAGCGGAGATTCTCATTCCAGCGGTGGAACCAGCTAGCAACAAACCACCCGTCGGTTGTTGCGTCAAACTTCTGGAATGATACAATGAGTCTTGGGTGTAGAGACCCGGCTTGAAACTGGAAGGCCGGGAACACAAGCTCTCCATCTGAAAGCTTCAACGAAAGCAAGACTTTAGCATCACTTAGCTCTTCAAGAGCTTCGCGATCTAGGTCGAGCATGACCTCGACATCCGCCTGAGGTATAAAGTCGATTGACGCTTGTAGGTCCATAGAGAGATCCTACCCAGCATTGGGTGAGATCTCACCAAGGAGAAGAAGTACGTGACCAAGCTCCATTTGAACGTAGCCACCGGCGAAGTAGCAGAGTACAAAGATAGCTCGCCCGTCGACTCCTACACATTGGTTCTTACGACGGAGGATGCTGGGATTTTTAGCTTTCTCACTCAGACAGCAGGAGAGAAGCTTTCAGGTTCAATCGTTAGCTCTTTGAAAGAGCGCGAAGCTCAGGCACAGCTTGTTCGTCTCGTCGCGGCGCAAGATTACAGTGGCCTCCGATCGATGGTTGAACAGCGTGCTAACGCTCAGGTTTACCGTGATGCTCTTGCTCGTCGTGCGGAGCTCAAGGTCGAGGTCGATCACCTGGCCAACGAACTTGAGGCTGCTCGTAATCGTTCAAAGCTCGTGAACAAAGCTGTGGCTAAGGAGGCGCGATTCGCCATCCGCAAGTTCTCGCTCGAGTTCCGCGAGCGCTTCGAAACCATGCGTTTCCTCTGGGCACAGCTTAACGAGTACCGAGCACTAACAGCTCAGGCAGCGCTTGCCTCCTCTATCCTTCAGGAGCGCATCGAACGAGCCGATGGCACCTTCGTAGAATTCACTGAAAAGAAGCTCAACGATCTCGAGGCTCTTGGCGAGTACGAAACAAACTCTCCGGAGTGGCATGCTGCTCGCGCCAGCGGTATCGGTGGCTCCGATGTGGGAGCCATCCTTCGCGTAGACAAGGAATGGGCTTCTACAAACTACTCTCGTGTGGTGAACTCCAAGCTTGGCCTTGACGAGCTCAACGGAACTCCGCCCGATAGCTGGGATCTGCGCTCCGGCATCGGTCGAGGTAACGCCTGGGAGGAGTACATCCGTCAGACGGTGGCCATTAAGCACCCTGAGCTTCGTGTCGCTTTCTGCAAGACTTCCTGGCACAACTCGAAGACACCGTATCGTCACGCTAACTTTGACGGCCTATTCCTCGACGAGTCAGGCGTACCCGAGGGAATCCTCGAGATTAAGACCGGTTCAGATCCTTCAAAGTGGGGCCCCGAAGCCCTTGGGATCTTCGGCGTACCGGCGGGGTATCGCAAGCAGGTGCTCTGGTACGCTTATAACGGTGGCCTTAGCTACGGTAAGCTTGTGGCGGTACTCGACGACAACGATTACCGGGAGTATAACTTCTCCTTGGACGATCCTCGACTGCGCGCGGAGATCGAAGAGATGATTTCAGCGACGGATGCTTTTTGGATTTCTATGCAGGAGAAGCGAGCGAAGCTCAAGGCCGGCGAAGAGATCCGAACTCGACGTAAGCGTGGCATGAAGCTCACCAACGACTACGACGCCATTGCTGATGTCTACGCTGGTTACGCCGGCATTACTCCCGCGGAGGCTAAGGAGCAGCTTGTCACCTCAATCGAGGCGCTCAAGGTCGAAAAGGGTCGAATGCTCACTGAGACCGAGTTCCAGCGTGCTGCTGTCACAGTCTTTGCTCAGCACGACCCCTCCACTCGACAGCGTCCGCTCATCGGAGTTGATCTAGAAACCACTACTACTTCGCCTCGCACCGGCCGAATCATCGAGACCGGCATCGCCCGTCTTAACTCCGACGGGGAGACGGAGGTTGTTTACAGCACCCTTCACGATGTTCCGACTGAGGCACTTGCTGGCGTTGGACTCGGGGAGTACGACATCCACCGTATCTCTTCGGATATGATCGTCGGTGCACCTCGCTTTGATGACCCGAAGGTTCAGCACGACGTGCTCGAACTTTTGAAGTCCGGCACGCTGGTCGCTCACAACGCAAGCTTCGAAGATCGTTTCTTCGCCGCTCATCTCAACGGCTACCTTGAGGCGAAAGAGGCCGGTGAAATCACTATCCTTGATACGCGCAAGCTTGCTAGTTTCTTGATGACTCGCTCGGATGACTCATCCTTACAGTCGTTCGCGGAGGATAACGGGGTTCCTTACGCAGGAGCGCATGCCGCAACCGCGGATGCTGTAATGATGATGAAGGCTCTAGGAAGACTTCAGGAGTTCCTGTACAAGAACAAGACCTTCCGAACCAAGCGCATCACCGAAGCAGCCCGCGTACGAGCCCAGAAAATTGCGCTTGAGGCCGACTCTAGCCGGTGACCGAAGCGATATAGGGCTACAGGCTTACTGATCTGTAAGCTGAAGTCTTCCTTTGAAGAGGTAGTTCTATGAAGCTAGGTCGTACCGTCGGTGTCGGCGTTACCCTCGTCGCGGCTCTTCTTATCGCCGGATGTTCAACCGGAGATAATGCTCCTGCTCCTTCGGATGGGACCGGAGAAAAGCCGTCTACGCAGTTCCGTGAGCCGACGAATCAGACTACGATCAATCCTGGAGCTAACGGGTACGTTGACCCGAACGACACTACTCGTCAGGATGGCTCTAAAGATGTGAAGTACATTTCAGAGAACGTGCAAACAACTGATCCTATTAGCGGTGATGACGTTACCGGTGACCAGACAACTGTTTTCCACGTGACCTCTTCGAAAGTTACTCCTGCTGGAGAGCTTGCTTCGGCTAAGGTGTTTGCACTCAAACTGAACGACGAAGGTGAAGCGCAGCCCACCGAAATCGAAGCTACAGATTTAAAAACCTATACAGTGACTGTCACCGCTGAATACAAGTCAGGGTTTAAAGACGGGATCGTGAAGTCTAAAGCTCCAGTTATCTGGCCAGTTAGCAGTACCGGGGCAACTTCCTACATCGTCAGCGGTGATACCGCCGGCATCTTTAACGCAGCCGGTGGTTCAGCAACACTTACTGTAGCTACTCCAAAGGACGCAGCCGCTCCCATGGGAGTGCGCTTCCTACAGTTCAACGACGCCTTGGACGACACCATTGCTCCTACGGTGGATGTCTTCGCCGGTGAAGGCGTAAACGTCGGCGACAAGAAGACTCAAAACGAGGGCTGAGCTTTAAGCTCAACCGCAGAAAGGCTTAGGCTAGCATGGACCTATCCGGTATCTTCACCGTAGGGAACGCTGCAATCGCTATCGGTGTACTCATCGCTTTAGCGGCTGGGGTGCTGATCTACACTGTGGTGATGGCTCCGAAGAAGGCTCAGAAGACCGCTTTGCTTTACTCTGAGTGGGCTCATCAGCTTCAGCTTCCTACCCTCGGGAAGAACGCAGCACTCAACTCGAAAGCTATCGAGCGATTCTTTAAGCTCATCTGGCCGAAAAAGTATCCTGAGGAACTTGACGTACGTCAGGAGATCGAGGGCCTTACTCAGAGACTAGCACTCGACTTTACCGAAGCGGCTAATACAGAGCTTCAGCCTAAAGATTCGCCTTATGCTTTCATCTATGATGTGGACGATGCTGCATCTGGTTACTTACGTCTCTACTCAGTAGAGAAAGCTAGTACAGAGTACCGGCTGTTCCGAATCCACCAGGCGATTCTCTCACTCATCAAAGATGTCTATCCTGTCAATGAGTTCTCTCACGTTGATCTTGCTGATAACGTGGATCCAGAGAATCCAGCTACTCTAGAAAGTTTCATCCTTACTGGGAGCGAATTCCCCACTGACGATGATGCTGTAGCTACTCATGTACTTCAGAAGCTAGCTGAGAACTTCGAAGGGGTCTGGCTCGCCTCGGTTGTAGCTGAGGACGCTATCATCTTCCGTAGAGAGAGCGAAGCTGATCTAGCATCAGCACTTGAGACGCCCGAAGAGGCTAATCCATTCGAAGCTAAGCTCGAGGCTAAGCGCCAGGCTGATCGTGAACGTGAAGAGCGTGAAGCTGAAGAGACGAAACTTCGGGAAACGGCCTGGCGCGAAGCAGAAGCAGAGCGAAAGACTCGAGAGACAGCCGCTCGTGAGGCTGCGATTGCAGCAGGCGAGGTCTCGCGCTACGTGAACGAACCGTTACCGTTCCTAGCTGCTGAGGTTGAGATCGCCGCTGACGAGGCAGGGCTCTTCACGCTGGACGATGAGCCCGAGATTATGAAGTCAGACGGCATCGGGGCTCCAATCCTTTTCTGTGTCTATAGTGACGAAGTCCTTAAGTCCTCTAATCCTAAAGTGCAGCGCTTTAGCGAGCTTCTACTCGCCTCACTCCATAAGAATCTCGGCGGCGAATGGGCGGTAGAGGTAGCAGACAGTTCGCTTACCTTCCGAAGAGAGCTCTAACAGAAACCTGTGATAGCATGAGCCTCATGCACTCCGATTTCTCGATCTTCAAAGACGCCGAGTCAGATCTCGATGTTCGCCTGCGCGCCAACGGTATCGCAGTGATCCGTCTCGACGGTTCAAACTTCAGCAAGCTTACTCGTCAGTTCGAGAAGCCGTTTAGCGATGTCTTCGAACACGCTATGAACGAGGCCGCAACTGCGGTGGCTCGTGAGCTCTTCCCAAACTCGCTCGTAACCTACGTGGCTTCGGACGAGATCTCTGTAGTGGTTTCCGATCGAGTTGCTCAGCTTCCATACGGTCGCCGTATTCAGAAGCTGGTTTCGGTGGCTGCGGCCACAGCTGCAGTTGCCTTCACTAAGGCGGTGCCCGGCGTGGTGGGTACTCCGGCGTTTGATGGTCGAGTACTAGAGCTCGATACACCGGAAGCAATTCGCGAGTACATCACTTGGCGCCGACTCGATTGCCGCAAGAACGCCACTAGCATGGCAGCTGGTCATCTGCGATCGCACAAGGAGCTCATGGGCGTTTCTACTCGCGAACGCGGGGACATCCTGGTCGGTACTCCTTGGGAGACCATCGACGAGAACACGTTCAACGGCCGCTTCATCATCAAGAGTGAAGACGGGCTTACTCCGGTGACCGCTTCTCGCGACTTCACTGAGGAGCTTTGTGCAGCTGCCGTAGAGCGCTACAACACTGTTGTAGATCGGTTTCGCTTCTAACAGATAGTGTGATACTGTGGACAAGTACCGCAAACCACACCACCTCATCTGAGGTCTACTAACGGAGAATGTAATGGCTGAGATCAACGGATTCGCTCGATCAAAGGCGACTCCGCGAGTGATCTTCCTCGTCGGCGTCCCCGGCGCAGGAAAGTCCACCATCACTGCTCAGCTTCTTCGAGAGTACCCGGATGCTGTTGTGGTCAACCGTGACGACCTGCGAACTGCTGTCGCCGGTGCGAAGTACCACAACGGAAGCCCGGACAAGAAGGTCGAGTCGCAGGTCACTGTCGAGGCTGACCGGATGACGGTCGAGGCCCTTCGTGCTGGCAAGACGATCATCAACGACAACACCAACACGAACCCCAAGTTCCTCTTCAAGGGCATCCAGCAGGCGCTGAACTACGGTGCTTCGGTGGACATCCGTACGATTGACGTGCCGCTCGCCGAGGCGAAGCGTCGCAACGCGCTTCGCGGTGCTAGCGGAGGTCGCCTGGTCCCTGACTCGGTAATCGACCGTATGGGGCAGAACGTCTACTCGGCGGACGGTCACATCAAGGACGTTGTCTTCAACGACCGAGGTGTGTTCTTCGTGGACAAGTACACGCCGGGGATGCGCCGACTCGACACGTTCAACGCGCTGCTCGAGGCGGATTATCCGATCCTCGGTAGCCGAGTGGCCATCGTGGACCTGGACGGCACCCTTGCGTTCAACCACGAGCTCATCGACCGCTACATCGGCGCGCTTGGGCCGAACGACAAGAAGGATTGGGACGCTTTCTACAATGAGTCCTCCACGGCGCCGGTGAACACGTCGGTGCTTGAGCTCGTCCGAAAGCTTCGTGCAGGAGGCCTCACCGTCTTCGCGATCACCGGTCGTGTGGATGGGAATGCTGAGAGCACCATCGAGTTTGTCCAGGGGTCGGGTGCTCCTATCTCGCGACTTATCATGGCACGTGCCGGCGACTACCGAGGCGACTACGCTGTGAAGAAGGATGCTGTGGCTTCGCTTGAGGCAGAGGGCTTCGTCGTGGTTCACGCCATCGATGACCGCCCGAGCTCGATCCGTGTCTGGGACGAGCGCGGCATTTCGGTGTCGCGAGTTCCGTTCCACGAGGTTGGGCTTCCGCAGGAGAGCTACGTTGAGTCGACTGTGGACGATATCACCGGTCAGGGCTTCTGTCTCGTCTGTGGAGGTGACCTCCCCGAGGGAGAGCTTCTTCACGACAACTGCGGAGTCTAACATGGCCAAACTGCACTACTCGCCGGTGCTAGGCACTATGGCGCGATGCACTTCTCCCGAACGGTGCCGCTTCTCACACTGGGATCCCGAGGCTGTGAAGCCGATGGCTCCTATCGAGGTCGCTGGTTATCCACGAGTGCTTAAGAACTCGTACGTGGGAGTCGAGCTTCAGCCAGAGGTCCTAGCACCGGCACTAAACCAGCTTCGAAGCGGAATGGCTTCAGAGCTTTTTGAGCTCATTACGAACAAGAAAGCTGAGCGTGACGGTGAAGATCGTTACCACGCCACGTTTATCACCCCAAAAGAGTTCCGAGAGCTTCGTAAGCGTAAGGAATTCTTAATCCCTCGTGGCGATGCGTTTAACCTTAGTCTCATTGGGGTTGGAACAGCTTCTAGCAGTAAGTCCCAGGCTTGGTACGCGGTTGTACGATCCGATGCTGCTAGTGGCTGGCGCCGTCAGCTACAGCTTCCGAAGCTTGACTTTCACGTAACACTAGGCTTCACCGACGGCGATGTTCACAACGTCCCGAAGGACGAGACTACTCTCGTTTAACTCTTTTCCGCAACAGTTATGGTCCTGTTGCGGAAAAGAGTAAGAGCTTGTTGCCGCCGTTTGTGTAGTGGTGTACCATAGAGCTATGGACATCACTAAGCTCGGTTCACGGAACCTCGGGGAACGACACATCAGTCTCTTCTGTATCTCCGAGAAGCATCGCTTCTGTGCGGCGACCCAACCGGAGAGTTGCTCGTGTGGTTGCCACTACACGGCTGCGATCTCTCCAAACGCTGATCTCATCGGCGTAGCCTACGCTGTGTTCCTCGCAGCCCCCGCCGTTGTGCGGGCTACAGCCGATGGTGCAGAAGAGCGTGCAAAGTTCGTAGATCTGCTCGAAGCCTTCGAACAGCACGTGGATTTTGCAGGCTTCACAGCTGAGGAGCTTTTCGAGCGCCTTCGACCCACCATCACTCGAGCAGTCGAGGCGCGCCCTTACTGGTCCGCCTTCGAGACCAAAACAGATCTTGGCCTTAAGAACTAAGAACGCTCACACAAGGAAAGCTAATGCTTTATCTCTACCATCCTTCCATGATTTCAGCCTACCCAGGCCTCCAGGAGGATCTCGAGACTTTTGCTGAGCTTGGAGTACCGGCGGGGTCGAACCTAGCAAAGATCCCGGCTAGAAGCTTGGTGCTTCCTCGGTACCGTATGCTTCCGTTCGGCAAAGAGCTTGAGCAAGAGACAATCACTCTTGGTTCTCAACTCATCAACACGTACCGACAGCATCGAGCCATCGCAGACCTTTCGACCTGGATCGGTCTTCTCGATGGGCTTACCCCTGCAGCCTATCGTGTAGACGAGATTCCACGCATCCCTGAAGGAGAGTACTTTGTCAAGGGCGAGACGAACTCGCTCAAGCATCGCTGGTTTGAGGCCTGCTACGCTCCGAACAAGACAGCGCTCCTCGATGTGATCCGCGCGAACTATGCTGATTCGACAGTCGGGAGCCAGGAGCTTTACATCAGACCGTTCCAGCGCTATCGTCAGGTGAGCACAGCTGTAGATGGTAGGCCGGTTTTCAACGAGCTTCGCGTGTTTGTCTATCGTGGTCAGGTGGTGAGCCAAGGAATCTACTGGTCCAACCACGAAGCGGCTATGGCGGTTCGACCACTTGATCCAAGTAAGCTTGAGAAAGCGCTTGGTAATGCTGTAGCTCGAACTGAGCATCTCGCTGATTTCTACGTCATCGATCTTGCTGAATACCCTGACGGAACCTGGGGAGTTGTAGAGCTTAACGATGGTGTGATGGCAGGACTTTCGGCTAACAACCCCAAGCTCCTCTGGGGTAAGCTTAAGACACTAACGGAGGGCCGATGAAATACTCGCTGTTTATTAAAGAAGAAGGTCCCGGCTGGTTCCGCCAGTACGAATCGATCTACGCCCTCTGTCTTGAGCTGAGTCGCATGGGTGGAGTTGACCTTCGGGATGGGCACCACTACAACCTTGATCTACTGGTCCCATTCAAGTTCGCAGGGCCTGATCTCTTCGACGTGGTGCAACTCGAAGAGTGGTTCAAGAGCCATGTCGGAGGCCCAGGTTTTAAGAGACTCCCCGATCGCAGCACCGGTGACTGGTGGGAATTCGACAAGAAGGTTCAGAAAGAGTGGCGTGATGCTGCTATTGAAGATCTTTCTAGCATCGTTGGGCATGTAATCAAGCTTAAGTAAATTCTATGTCACCGCTGTGTGATACCGTAGCTTTAGAAGGAGAAACACATGACAAGCATTGCCTGGACCGACGTGGAGACCAACGACGTGGACGAGAGGCTTCCGGGAGCAACGCTCCTCCAGCTCGCTGCCATCGTCACCGACTCTGACTTCAACGAGCTTGGCGAGATCGAGACGAAGTTCTACTTCGCTCCTCGTGCTGCTAAGGCTGCCTACGAGCACGCCAACGACTTCGTCCGCGAGATGCACACGAAGACCGGGCTCTGGGATCAGCTCTCTGATGAGGCAAATCCTACTCACGAAGAGTTCGATGAGACCTTCTCTGCGTGGCTGAAGGAGCTGCAGCCGGAACCGGGCGTGCTTCGCTTCGGAGGTAACTCCATCACTCTCGACCGTAACTTCATGCGTCAGTTCCTGCCGAAGAGCTTTGCTCACCTCTCTTACCGCAGTCTAGACATGAGCAGCATCGAGGAATTCCTGGTGAACACGGATGGTCGCAAGAAGTTCCACAAGGGTTACGGGCACGAAGCGATGGATGACATCCGCGCATCGCTCGATCAGGCTCGCTATCACCGCGAGCTCTCGAAGGCTCCGTTCTGATCCGTCGGTAGCTCTTACTAAGAAGGCCAGGCGCAATTGCGCCTGGCCTTCTTAGATTTTAGCCTTACTTCTGAGAGAAGAAGCTGAAGGGGCCTTTCTTCTCAGGCTCCTCTTCAACCTCGTGATTAGCTTCAGGCTTCTCGTTCTCCGCCTCTGGGGCATCAACATCAGTAGCGTTGAGATCCTCAGCACTCACCGCCTCGTCGTCAGCCGCAAAGCTTGGGAACTTCGGCTGTTCTTCGGACGGTGTTTCACCCTCAGTGGAAGAACCACCGTCGTCATCGACCTCAGTGCCGTCAAGGTCATTGAGGAGCTCTCGGAGAGTTTCCGCACTATTGTCGTTCTGGGACTGTTCAACATCAACCGTTGGCACAGCATCCGTTTCAGCCTTGAGCTCTGCCTCACTTGCCAGGAGTGCCTCTACAGTGTCGTCTTCTGTTTCTGCAGGAGCCTGATCGAAGCTTGGTAACTGCACCGCTTCATCATCGGCTGGCGTTTCGTCCATAGGAGCGTCAGCCTCGTCCGCTTCTGGGAAATCGAGCACCACATCCTCGCCTGGCTGAGGTTCTGCGTAACTGTCAAAGTCAGCAGCGGTGAAGCCCTCGTCATCATCCGCTTCAAAAGCTGAACTTTCATCGGTCAACTCAGCTGTAACCTGCGGCTGTGTCTCCGGCTCAACCGGCTGCGACTCTTCTTCAGCGGTCGGAGCAACGAACGGCTCCTCTGAGAAAGCCGGGTTTGCGGCAAAAGCAGGAGAAGCTGCGAGGAACGCGTTAGACTGTGAAGGTGCTTCATCGACAGATGCTGGCTCAAAAGGTTCGTCCTCAGGAGCAACTTCGGAGAGCAGTCCTCGGAGGTAGTCGGTGAGCGAAGCACGGTAGGCGCCTTCAAACTCACGAAGCTTTTCAATAGAAGCCTGAAGTCCATCGTGCTCGTTGCGAGCGTTCGTCACGAGGCTGCTCGCCTCGGCTGTTGCGTCGTTCACGAGCCGATCGGCTTCAGCTCGTGCTACGGCTACAATCTGTGCGGCCTCCTCTCGCGCCGCGGTGATGTGCTGCTCATGAAGCTGGCGAGCCATTACAAGTAGGCTTGAAGCCTCATTGGCTTCGTTATTAGCCTGATCGCTCATTGTGAATCCTATCGTTCGGTGAACATGGCCATAGTTCTGCAATTGAATATCATCCTTCTCATAGGATAGACGTGTTCTTGCATATTCTTTTGCGATATTCGCTGTATCACTGAGGAGGATACAATGGCAGATCTAGAGAACGAAGACGACGGCCCTATTAAAGACACTGGGGTAAACGAAGCTCCCACCACGCCGGTTCCCAAGCCACGTGCACCAAGAAAGCCTCGAGCACCTCGCAAGCCACCGGTTGCGCCGGAGGGGGCTCAGGTATTAGAGGATGGAGCTACGGTAAAGCTTCCTGCTCCAGCAGCTGAAAAAGCTTCACAAGCTGATCCTAGTACTTCTTTCGAAGACATTAACTATCCGCTTCGTAAGTCAGATATTCACCTTGAAGAGCCACGAGTTCACGAAGAACCACCTGCTAACACTAAAGATGAGCATGCGGATCATGAACCCCGCGATGAAAACCACGAAAAGCTTAAAGAGTTCTTCAAAGGTGCAACGATCTACGACGAGCAAAGAGACTTGAAGGCTGAGAAAAAGCTTTACAAGCGTGTAAAGAAGGTTTATAAGCGCGCGTCAAACGAAGCAACCTATACTGAGAACGGTGTCATCGTCGCTCCTGGTTATTTCCAGGCCTGGCCGGGCCGAAGAGGACGTTTTAACGTCTTTGCCTGGCTCGGCATCTTTGCAGCATTTGCGTTCTTCCCAGCAGGGCTGTTATTCTCAGGTCTCGGTTGGGTGAATTCTAAAGGAGTTCCGGATGATCGCTTCTCTCGCTACCTCTCTATAGCTGGATTCAGTATCTCGGTGGTCTTCGCAATCTTTGTGCTACTAACACTCATCGTACGAATATTCTCGACTGTTCTCGGTGCTTACACCGGTCACTGGGGCTGGTGAAATTAAATAGCTACCCTCTGAGATAGCAGGCAAACCTGCTATCTCAGAGGCGTTTAAAGATACTCAGTCAACAAATGTTGACATGTGATGTTAAATTGTGTTAGAAATAGCTCATCGTTGCCACAATTCACATTCGAGACACTCAAAACAGCTTGAAGTCGAACAGTGGACAAACTCATCACCTCTCCAAGGAGCTCTAAATGACCACCTCGATTCGCTCTAAGTTCACCGGCCGTACCCGCGTGGCCATCGCAACTCTCGCCATCGCAACTGTTGGCCTTTCGATCGCTCCGGCGGCTCAGGCTCAGGCAGTAACCAAGCCGAGTACCACGGTTGTTGCTACTGCACCGGGAAGCGCTAAGAACATCGCTCGTGTTTCCGGACCGAACCTCTACGTCACTCCAGCGAACAACACCTGGGCGAAGATGAAGGGTGGCTCGAGCAAGTCCATCGTCATCACCCTCACCAACAAGAGCAAGAAGAACATCACCGTCGCTCCGAACGGGCTCGGCATCCAGGTCCTCCCGGGTACCGGCACCACCGCTGCTCGTGGCATCGTCAACGCTCGCATGGCGAAGACCGTTCTGAAGCCGGGCAAGTCGGCTTACGCTCTGGTTGTTCTCGTTGCTCCGAAGAAGGGCACTACCGCTGCTGGTCTCCGTACGGATATCCGCTTCATCGCTAAGTAAACGACTTTTCGCCGGTGGCTGTCTTCGGATGGTCACCGGCGAAGAGTAAGAGCGCTAGCTACTAGCTTTGATAGGATATAGCGAGTAATTGTGTTGATAGCTCTCGTACTCTCAGCCTGTGGAGTCTTGAGGCTTGCTCTTAACAGTCGTAATTAGAAAATCTGAGAAAAATCTTACGCTCGAGGTGCATACTCGAAGCCAGTATGATATAGTTTTCTCATACGCCCCTATAGCTCAATGGTAGAGCGGTGGATTCTAAACCCAACTGAGTCAGTTCGATCCTGACTGGGGGCACCTCATATGACGCATCATTCACCATCAAGAAATTGGAGTACTACGGAAATGTTCTAGACTGATCGAGGATATCCCCTCTACTTAGTGACGCACGCAAAGCTTTCATCGGGCCAGCAGACTGCCCAGATCGCTCACGCTGTTGCTGATTTCGCACTTCATCGAGGGGAAAGCTTTGCCAACTGGCACAGCACCTCTCAGTTTATCGTTTCTCTCCAGACTCCCTGCACGGAGTCGCTTGAGGCGCTCCTTCAGGACGCTCACCACAACGGGTTCGACACCGTTGTTTTTCGTGAGCCCGACCTGGAGGACGAACTAACAGCGGTCGCGTTCGTACCGAACGAGGCCGTTAAGAAGTATCTGCGAAAGCTTCCGCTAGCCGGCAAGCACCACATCGAGAAGAACTAAACAGAGGGCGAAGGAGAATCCCATAATGAACGCAAAGCTTAACTACAACAACCTGGCCGCTGCTCGTGAGGAGTTTGAGGCACGCATGAAGCTTGAGCAGGAGAAGCTGAATGAGGCTACCGATCGCATCATCACGCGCCGGCTTCAGCACCTGAACTACGTCGGCAACAGTGTCCTTAAGAAGAAGTTCGGTACTCACTACCTCCGTGCTGAGCACTACGAGTTCCTCGGCGATCTCGGTAAGTTCCTCCAGTCCTGGTCGCCGAAGGTGGAGAAGCTCGGTGAGAACAGTATCCAGTTCTCTAACTTCACACTTGATCGACGTATCCTCTCTTTCTCCGATCGAGACTTCGCGAAGCTTATCCGTCACGAGGTAGCGAAGCACAAGATGGCAAAGAAGAAGGGCCAGCTTGAAGTTCGCAATAAGGAGCTTCAGGCTAGCGTTCAGGAGCTTCGTGTAAAGCAGGATGCAGTCAAAGCCGCAGAGAAGGCTGTTGAGGCAGCTCGTGCTCAGGTTGATGATGCTCGCAAAGTCGAAGAGCAGGCTGACGCCTCGTTCGTGAAGTACCAGGAGGCGGTAGCAGCACGTAGAGCCCGTAGACAGCAGCTTAAGCGTACCGGTCAGTACCACGTGACTACGGATGCTAACGCTGTTAGACGCTGTGCTAACGGTGCTGATAGCTGCAAGGTAGCTCACGAGGATGCGCACTTCACCTCGAAGGAAGCGGCGCAGGCTTCGCTTAACAGCTGATTGACGTTTGAGGACTAGCCATGTACAGTTGTGTACATGGCTAGTTTTCATGTCAACAGTCTCACCGGCAAAATCGACTCTTGCGAAGTGCCGGACAGCTGTCTCTTTGGAGATAGCGAATACACTATGAATCACTCGAGACGGCGCGAAGTTCGTTCTTCGATAAGTATGGCGCTCCGGGGTTTACCCTCACGAAGAACCTGGCGAAGAAGCTTGATTTCGGCTCGTACGGTTTCAGCTACATCTCGAAGAACGAAGCGCTTGAGCAGCAGATCGCTTTCTTCGTACGGAGTCTTGAGTACCGAAGCTATACCGGGCTGGAGAAGCAGAAGTCGCTCGAGTACATCAACAGCTTTATGAACGAGCTTTACTCGAAGCGCTACGAGGCTACTGAAGAGGCTGTTTACGCCCGAAGTGCTTACGATAGCCTTGCTCGAAAGCTTGAGCGCTTCGGTGTTCCTCGGGCACCGCGTGACGATGTAGACGTGTTTATCGATGAGATGTTCGAAGCCGGACCGATGCACGGGTTCTACAACATCGATTTTGCTAAAGAGCTTGAGCTTCAGGATGAGGCTGAATCAGCTGAGGAACTTCTTCCGGTGCTCACTAAGGAGCCTAGAAGCTGGACGCCGTCTGAGCTTCGTCTGGTGGCTAAGGCTGTCTTCGAGCACGATGAACGGCTTTCCAAGTCCAATCGCGGGCTCATTGTCAAGGATGTGGTGGACGCCCTTAAGGCCTATCGAGCCATGCTTGACAGGATCGATCAGGTGAACGAATACAACGCAAAGTATGACGAGCTTCCGAATTTCGTACAGCAAGCTTTTACCCCGGAGGATGCTGAAGCGCAGCTTGAGACGCTTCAACGCTTCGAAGTGTTCCCAAAGAGCTATTATGAGAATGATCAGACACTTTCGAGGTACGACCAGGCTAACATCGGAGAGATTACGTCGATCGATGAGATGCTAGAGACCATCGCTTCTAGCGTAGGGCGTCGGCTAGAATACATCCGAGAGAAGCTCGAGAACGCAGATCGCTATCACACTTTTATGGCGGAGCTTGAGCGACGACTGGATGCTCGTAAGACTGCGTAAAACATACTTCTATCCCCGGATGCTATTACTGCATCCGGGGATAGAAGTATACGTGTTGTGACTACTGAACCAGGTAGTTGTCCAGCTCAGACTGCGCAATGGTCTGCACCGCGAAGTAACGAGAAAGCGGAACCACCATCTTCGGACCACGCTGGTTGTTCGACGAGTGCACGATGACCTGCTCGATCTCCGGCGCAGTACCGAAGTAGGCGCGCTCTTCGAGCTCCGCCACGAAGGGGATGATCTCGATGATTTCGCCCTTGTCGTTCTTGCCGAGGTCGTGGTCGAGCCAAAGCTGGCCAACGGTGTCCTCGGACTTCACATCGGTGAACCAGGAGAGAGCCTCAGCAAGCGTACGCAGGACAAGAGCATCGTCTCGCTTCTGCACGAATGAGCGAAGGTCATCGATGAGAACGACTGGGTAGTGAGTCATAACGCCATGGTAACATACCTGAAAGCTAGTTGATATAGGACCCATGACTATGGCCCTGTTCTCCGTCGAACTCAGCGAGGTACAACTGTACCGTCGTCGTTGGCTCGGCTTTTCAGACGACGCTCCTCTCTACACCGGCGACACATCCGACGCTGCCAAGCACATTATCTGGGTCCACGATGACCGAGTTGCTGGTATCGCGAGCATCGTCCCTGACATGAAGAAAGTTGGAGCTGACAACATCAACTGGAGACTAAGGGCGATGGCTATTGATCCGATCCACCGTGGAAGCGGTAAAAGTGATGAGTTCCTTAAAGCCATTGTGAACTTTGCTAAGGACCGTAACGTCTACCCTCTCTACGGCGCTAGCAAGGAAAGCTCTCGTCGTGTCTACGAGGATCAAGGCGCAATCATCATTGAGAAGCCTTACGCCATCGGCGATAAGGGGCTTCATCTCGACTTTGTCTTTGCAGACTAGAACTCACTAAAGAAACGGATGCTATGGAAAAGCTCAACGGCCCTCTCATCAAGTACACTTCCGGTGCTTTCCCCTCACATTCGGCCACTGCTAAACTTGCGTCGAACTTCAAGGGGCTTGACGCGAATGCTCTACGCTTCATTCTCTTTAAGCAGGGGTGGGTTACCGACGCTGGTAAGCCCACAAAGAAGGCCGCTTCTGACGGTCTTGTCGATGCGCACGAGGGTAAGGTTCTTTGGAATCTAGCTGTAGTAGAAGGGCAGCTTTCAACTCTCGGAAACAACTTTGAGCGAGCGGCTGTTAACCAGGAGCTCAAGGAGCCGGCTTCCGCGGAGCCGCAGTGGGTGAATCTTGGCACCATCGCATCTTACTTCTCAGTTTCGGCTAACGAGGTTGGCAAGTGGCTCGACAAACTCGAGCTGCGCGATGAAGAGAAGATGGCTACTAACGAAGCTATGGAGCGTGGTTTAGCCACCATCGTTGAGATGAGCGCCGGCCCTGGGAAGAACCAGACTCGGAAGATCAACCATTGGAACCTCTACGATGTGCAGAAGCTGCTCATTGAAGACGGGCACTATCTTAACTTTGACTACGAAGCTTCGCTGAAGGGCAAAGGCCGAAACTCGGATGTTCAGGTAGACACTGTCGAAGGCCGAGCAAAGCTCTTTGCTAAGGAGTTCGCGGAGCTTTTCAAAGATAAGGCTCGCCGTAGAGAGCTTCCTGAGTTTGTGCGCAAGACACCCAAGCCGATTCAGAAGAAAGCTGAAGAGCTCATCGGACGCCCGGGCTTCATCACGACCGGAGCTTACGTTCGCCATCTAGACCGTAAGTAATGTAAGATAGCGCCATGAGTATCACTATCTACGACGGCATGCACAGCGCAGCCGGTTCAGCGTTTGATGTGGCTCGCCAAGCGAGGGCCGTTCTCGAACCACTGTTCTTCAGTAAGGCTAAGAATCTCATTGAGATCCTCGAGTCTCGCGGCGGCGACACGCCGGAAGATGTCTTTGATCTTCGCGAACCACTGGGTAAGACCTACGATGCGGAACATGCTGTTTTCGCGGCCGTTGAGCATCTCAAGAGAGCCGCCACTCACACGTTTAGTAGAGCTGACATCGGTTACGAACTCATGCTGCTGCCCTCCTACAGTGATGACTCTGTACTCGCACTCATTTACTCCGAAGACAAGAGTTACAGAGAAGCTCTTATTAACTCTGGCCTCTTTCGAGACTTTGGTTACTGGGACAACTCTGATGCGCCTGAGGATGAAACAGTCGAGAGCTGGCAGGCTCGGCGTCATATCTGGGGCTGGATGACAGAAGAGAACAGAGCTCCGGTTTCTGTTGCGCTCAGCATTAACCAGCCGTCGTCACTCGCGTACGCTCTTTGGGAGCAAGGCTACGAGCTCTGAATTGAAGTAACTGTCTTAAGGTGATAGCATGAGCCTATGGGTAACTATTCTGAGTTCTACATCTCTGTTGACATCGAGGCCACCGGTCCGAACCCTGGAGATTACTCCATGTCTTCACTCGGCGCGTTCATTGCTGGAGCGCGTCTGAAGTCCGGCGACTACGTTCGCTTCGACCGGCATGACGCTCAGAACACGTTCTACATTGAGTTCAAGCCTCTCAACGACAACTTCATCCCCGACGCAATTAAGGTGGGCTTGCTGGAAGGTTTCGAAGCCGACGACCCTACTGGAGAGCTTCGCCTTCAGTGGATGAAGGACCACGGCGTTGAGGCTGCCGATGCTATCCAGCAATTTGCTCGCTGGGTGAACCTCGCGCAGAAGCGCATCGAAGGAGCACGTCCTCTCTTCACTGCTTATCCGGCTGCTTTCGATTGGAAGTTCGTGAGCTGGTATCTGGATCACTTCGGCGTCACTAGCCCCTTCGGCTTCAGCGGGGTGAAGGATCTCAAAGAAACCTACGCAACCAAGGCTGATGTTCCGTATTCCAGGGCAACCAAGCGTTGGATGCCGAAGCACTTGCTCAAGACCGATGTACCTCACACACACCATGCTCTCGACGACGCCGTGGGTCAGGGTCACATGGCCATGAACTTGCTCGAGTGGAAGCCCACAGCTGAAGAGCTTTGCGAGCTTCACACCAAGATCGGCCTTAGCTGATTAGATAGCTCATCGGAGGTTCCTATGCGCTATCACGTTAATCCTGAGACCGGTGACGCCGGCAAGTGTTCAGCTACCAAGGGCAACTGCCCGTTCGGTGGTGAGAACGAACACTACACTTCGTCGGAAGCTGCTCGTGCGGCTTTTGAGGAAAAGCAGGGCTCACAGGTCTTCGCGAAGCTCCCTCTCAAAGAGCTCAACGCTCAGTCCAAGACTACCGATGATCCAGGGATCATCAACGCTGCCATCGAACAGGGGTCAGAAAGAACTCTCGGGAACGTGGCTAAGAACCCGAATCTGACTCCTGCTCAGGCAGCTAAGGCGTTAGCACGGGCCACATCGCCGAAGGTGCGAGCCGCTATTCTCGTCGCCGGCGGCGAACCTAATCAATCGATGACTCCTGAGGATCTTGAAGAGGTTCTTCTTTCGGTACCGAATAACTTCCTAAGCTGGTCAAAGCTTAAAGACTCAAGCACTCCGATAGGGCGCGTGGTCAACAGCCCGCATCTAACCGACGCTCACTTTGATCAAGTCAACAGCAGTAAACGACTTGATCGTTATGCAAAGAGTGATTTCGCTCGTGTCTTAAGCCAAGACAACCACATCACCTCGCAGCGTTTACAGACCTGGCTCGAGGATAACAACTGGGCTACTCATCCTCTCAAGCCTGAGACAGCGCTTACGAGTGGGAAGCTTACTGAAGCCATGCTCGCGAACGCTCCGGAGAAGTACCTCAGCTACTTCGCCACCACCGGACTTCCGCACAGGCTCACCAGCGGCGACATTACAAAACTCGGAATCGTTGCTCTCAAGCGTAACCACGAGCGTCTCCAGTACTGGATCGCTAGTGATACTCGCACTCGAGAGGCGACACTCACTGCTCTCGTTGATCAAGATCTACAGCTTGAGCGCGTTTACGCGAATCCCAGCTCCTCTAGCATCCTTCGTAAACGTATCGAGGATAAGCTACCGAAGTCACCGGCCATCCGTATGGCAAAGCTAAAGGAGAAGCTTGGTCCGTCTGAGTTCGGCGAGATCGTAAAGGCCGGTAAATCTGCTCAGCTTGGAAGAGCATACAGTGAGAGAACGCAGGTTTTCGACATGGAGCGTGTTCGCAAGTATGGACTAACGAACGACGACATCTTCTTCCTCGGCAAAGCTAATCAGTACAACGCAGGTGCATCGTTCAACCCGGTCACCGGCGAGCTTACAGGTCAGACAGATTCGAGTGACTAAACCGAGCCGTTAGATATAGTCAGGACTAGGAGGACTCATGGCTTTGTTCCACGTTAACCCGGCCACCGGTGAAGCTGGGGCTTGTAGCGCCCAGAAAGGTAAGTGCCCGTTCGGCTCCACTGACGACCACTTCACTTCAGCCGAGGCTGCTCGTAGTAGCTACGAAAACAGCATGGCGACTAAGGCTCACGCTCCTGTTTCAAAGCAAAAGGGGGACGGTCGAGCTGCTCGCGGCGCATGGCCTGACATCGAGCTTTACCGTAGTCGCATCGAGAAGTATGATGAGGTCTTCGTTCACACGCAGGGCAAGATCGCTATCATCCACGATCTTCGCGGAATGGAGGTCTTTAAGAACGGGAAGGCTGCTAAAACAAGCGGCACTCCATCAGACCTCCGCAACGGCCGCGGCGCCTGGAAGCGTGTAAAAGACTCTGGTGAAGAGCTTATGAGTGTGGAGGACTACAACACGGCTTACAACAACCCAGAGAACATCGTAGCTGCGCCGGTTGCCGCTGCTCCAGCTGTTGACACTAAGGCTGTTCGAGAAGCTGCTAACCGCAAAGCCGGCTTCCCCGCGAACAGTCAGCTTGATGCTTCAAAGACCGGTCAGCTTTCTCAGACGCACACCACTTCCTTTGACTACTATAGTCCGTACTCGATCCTGCCGATCGCTAAACGAGGTAACCCGCATAAGGACATGGCGAACTCGTCTAACGGCCTTACAATGTGGAACTACAAAGATCGCCAGGGCAACGAACACGTCGCTACTTTAGAAGTCTGGAAAGGTAAGACTGACACTGGACGCGACGCATACAAGCTTGTGGCTACCGGCGGTGACGATGTGCATACAATCGGCTCCACTACAGCTTTCCAGCACGACCAGTCACTAACGAGATTAGGCTCCAGCTGGACTATGGTCGGCGGCCTTAAGACCGAGGTGGACGGCGAGGCGTTCGGTGAGATTCCGGATCGCAGTATGCCAATCTACACCTTTAAGTGAGTTAGAGCTACCACGACCTTCTGGGGCGACGCTTTCGGGCGTCGCCCCAGAAGTGTAAGCGTGATATGATCGAACCTCGTTAACTCTTAAGGATTAAAACTCTTATGGCCTCTGGCTTCTCATTGCTCCTCCGCGACATCGCCTTGCTCGCCAAGTCAGCCGCTGTCGGTATCGATGACGTGGCTCTCGGTGCCGGCAAGGCTTCCGTAAAGACCGTAGGGGTCATAGTAGACGACACCGCCGTGGCTCCTCAATATGTCCAGGGCATCTCCCCAAAGCGCGAGCTCACCGTGGTCATCAAGATCGCTCTCGGAAGCTTTCGTAACAAGTTCCTCTTCATCATCCCGCTCGCCATGATTCTCTCCTGGCTCGCGCCGCAGGTACTTCCATTCTTGCTCGTGGTCGGTGGCTCTTACCTGGTCTTCGAAGGCGCTGAGAAGGTTCTCGAGTGGCTGAAGCTGGTGAAGGAACACGTCGAGGATGGTCACCTTACTGCAGGGACGAATCTTGAAAAGAGCATGATCTCTTCGGCTGTGCGTACAGACCTAATTCTCTCCACCGAGATCATGCTCATTGCGCTCTCATCGGTGGATGAGGACAACTGGATCAAGAAGCTTCTCATGCTCCTACTCATCGGTTTCGTGATGACCATCGCAGTCTACGGCGCTGTCGCCCTTCTCGTGAAGCTCGATGACATCGGCCTCGCTCTTGTTCGTGGTACAGAGCGTCGAAGCCTTCGCCTCTTCGGTCTCAGCATCGTAAAGACCATGCCCGGTGTATTCACTTTCCTCACCGTGGTCGGTACTCTCGCTATGCTCTGGGTCGGCGGTCACCTGGTTTGGAAGTCGCTTGGTGACATCGGAGTAGGCATCTTCTCCGATAGTCTTCATCATGTCGAAGAGTTCTTCCACCACTTTCACCCTGTACTGGGCTGGCTTGGTGACACCGCTGCATCGACACTCTTCGGCGCTGTTCTCGGTGTGGTTCTCTTCTACAGCATCCACCCGCTCATCGGTCTCTTCGAGAAGAAGACTAAAGCTTCGCATTAAGGATTGCTGATGTACCATCTTACAGACGACGGTCCAAAGCCTTGTACAGCGTCAATCCGTAACTGCCCTTATGCAGCTGGTGAACACCACAAGACGCTCGGCGAAGCAGAGGCTGCCTATGCTGAACGTTTTGAACAGAAAGCTCTTAAGCGTTCGTTCGCTCCGGCTAAGTCTGGTATTGTCCCTGCTACTACCGATGAAGTGCTAGAGGTTCTCTCGAATCTTCGAACTGAGAATCCTCACAAGCGTATCCTGAAGGGCGAGCTTGTTGGTCATGCACAGTTCGGCTCCGTAAGCTACAATCTGGATCATCCAGATAGTGACAACGATCTCTTTCTCATCACTGATCGTAAGGCTAGCAAGGACTTTGCTCAGGTCGGTGAGGTCAGAGATGTTCGGGTCTCTTCAGTCTACGTCTTTGCTGAGGAGTACATGAAAGGAATCCACTTCAACGTGGACACCTATCATTCTCGAGGATTTAACCTCTCCGGCGACGAAGAGGAATGGGCGCCGTATCTAGCGGATCTTCGTTTCAACGAGTATGAGTATCTCACTAGACTCCACTCTCTTAGCTCAAAGTTCGCTGACGGCGCAGAAAAGCGAGGCGATGATTCACCTCGGGCTATGAAGTTCTTGAAGACTGCGCTGCGTAATGAGATCCTGGCTAATCGTTTCCAGCGTGAAGAGCGTGTTCGACCTGAGTTTACTGATGAGGAGCGTGAAGCTTTCTACCGTCAACTGCCGGTGCTTAACCGGCGCTATAAGGATGTCAACAACGTCTACGACTTTGTGACGGAGCTTGCTAAAGAGGTTGACTGATGGATAGCGCTGTTATCGAAAAGCTCATGCTTGAAAACTCTGAGGAGATCGGTCCGTCCGAAGCTCCCATCGGGGGAGAGCTTCTCATGTCTGTACAGCGCTACAGGACACCACACACGATTCTCCTGCAAGAGCGTGATGGCGTTTGGTTCCACCGCCAGTTAAAAGAGAGTGGGGAATGGGAGCCGGTAGAGTACTACGTCACCTGGCACGAGATTTGGAAGAAGCACGCTCCGGTCTTCAAATTAGCGGTGGAGGAGCTTCCGTTCGGAGATCTCGACGAGCGTATCGAGGTGCTTACCTGGCTCCCGATAGAGCGATAGTCATCGTAGCCCGCACAAACGAAAGACGAAGACTTGCCGAAGATTATTAGAGCGCTTTACCTCCCCTCCGTCCAAGGGCAGGTGACGGTTTGGCGCCATCTTCTGGATAAGGAGTCAGCAGTAGCTGATGAGGTTTACCAGTTCGGGAACATCGTGGGGCTCTCGGATTACGCGGCGGATAACTTTCAGTCCGGCGGAAACATGATCCTTCTTAAAAGCATCGAACGCCGTCGAAAGCTTTCCAAGTGGCATCAGCTCATCGGACCGAATGAGCTCGTAGCGCTCACAAGTCCAGACACCTGGACAAACTCTAACTCGAAAGCTCTTCTTCGCGATCTTTGGATGGGAGAAGACCCTGCCCTCACCGCTGTAGCTGTACGTGGAAGGTTACTCACTCACGGAGGGCTCACTTACGGCGAATGGCTCGAGCTCGGTCGTCCAGAAACAGCGGACGAAACCGCCGCTTTACTCAACGAGCGCTACGCGAGAACTCTTTTCCAGGGCCCCTCATACGCTCTAGGCTCCGGCCCGAACTACTCGGCGAACCCGATCTGGGCACATCCTGCTAGAGAGCTTTACCCTTCCTGGATCACTGCCCCCGAAGGTCTTCCGTTCGATCAGCTCACCGGTGGTGGAAGCTTGAATAATCCTGAGGGTCGCGCGCTCGTGGCCAGTGACTCAGTGTATAAGTCGGCTGAGAAACTTCGATACTATCAGTACGGCTCAAAGGTAGAGGTCAAGGGGCAGATTATCACCTCCCTTGAGCTCGGTCTCGGTGACGAACGGCTTACCTCGCTTCCTAAGGATCGACAGGTTTACATCGAGAGTATCCAGGTAAAGCGCTAACCTTTTACTAAGCAGCCGTAGCTGTCAGACTAAGAGGCCTTCGTCGTTCGCTCGACAAACGCATCAAGCCACTTACTACTCGGCTTAGAATCGCAGCTACAGCGTCTTCACTATCGTCGCTAAACCTGTTAGAAGATACCTGGCATAGGAGGTGCTTTTGGCTACACCGGATCTTTCCGCAGCAACACGAGAACAACTGACTCGGATTCTCGGCGAGCGTGCAAACTACGTCACGCTTAAGGAAGGGACCAAAGAGCCAACCGGCACTTACCGGCTCAAAGAGGGCCGTAAGGCTAGAGCTCGAGTAACCGAAGTCCCGAAGTCAGGTAACTACGGCGTCATTCCAAGCTCAGACTTCTTCGTACTTGACATTGACATCCACAAAGCACCGTTAAAAGCTTCGGAAGAGTTCTTTGAGCGCTTCCTCGGTGTCACTCTGTCAGAGACACTTTCAGTGAAGTCGCCTTCTGGTGGGCGTCACTACTATCTCCGTATTCCCGGCGGAGGCACCATCTTTAACGGATCATTACGCCCTTACGCTAAAAAGCTTGCAGAACTCATCGGTGACGAGGTAGCCCCGCTGATCGACGCTGACATTCGCTCCTCGGACGCTGCAGGATACGTAGTCGGGCCAGGTTCTTACGTCTCACAGATGAAGGACGGTGCCGCCTATCCGACTCCTGGTTCCTACATCCTTCAAGGGCGCTCGCGTGAAATCTTGCGTTCTGGGGACTTTAGTCAGCTTGAAGAGATCTCGCCAAACGCTGCACGTATCTTAGGTGAGCTAAGAGTTTCTCAAAAAGAGCGAAAGCTTTCACGTGAACCGAAAGCTCCTAAACAGATACCGGTCCACCTTGTGGAGACGAAGCCGGATGCCGGCGTAGTGATCTTGCTCCGAGCCGGACTGCGAAAGAAGCTAAAGCGTAGCCCTGACATCGAGTACTACCGTCGTCGAGCTTTCGTAACGGCCGCTCTTCAGTGCTGTTACAGTGATTACACCATTGCTATAGCGTGTCTTGAGCTTGAGATCGATCGAGACTCCTACACGAGCAAGAGAATCTCACTTTGGCAGATCATCGAGGACGTACGTCGTTTCCGAGAGAATCATCCGAACACGGAGCACACTGTTTACTGTCCAGTAGGTCGTCGTGAGGTGGCTGAACAGTCACCACGATCACTCGAATCTGTGATTGAGGAGAATCGCCGCAAGATCCGTGAGCGTACTCTCGCTATGAGCTGGCATCGCCGCGATCCTCGAGTAGTACATATTGAGCGTGTTCTTCTTCGTCTTGACGCACACAAGCGTAAGAAGATCCCTCAGGTTATGCGCGATGCTGTTCTCATTCTGGATGCTGTTTTCCAGCCGCTTCTTAACGTTGGTGCTTCTCGAGTCGTGTTGGCTATTAAACCGGTGGCTGAAGCTCTCGAACTTACGCCAAGCCGCGTTTCAGCCGCCACTCGACTTCTCCGAGAGAAGCGTATTATCTCGCTCGTTGACCGCCAGCGCACCGGTATGGCGCCGACGTACACGGTAACCTCTGGCTATATTCACCGCCCACTCACTGGGGCTCTTAAGCATCAGTGGAATCTCAACAAAGCTGAAACTGGTAAGAGCACTGTACTTGTCTACGATCGCTTTACAAAGCTTATCTCGAATCTTCACACCGGCGAGGTCTACACTCCTGATTCTGAAATGGAGCTTCCTAAGCACAAAGAGCTCGCCACTCCGCCTGCTCAAGAGCTTGAGATTTTCGTTCGTCGCTATCTGCACAAGCAGTTCGAAGCGGTTGACGTAGCCTAGAAAGCCTGGTAGTTTGGGAGAGTCGAAAGGACTAGCCCATGGCGTTGACGAAGACTGACACCACTGCCCCCAGCGTAACCACTCTGCTTCCTGCGGTGGGATCTGAAGAGATCAAGGCGAGCATCAACAAGGCGAACATGTCTCACGTGATCGATCGTCTTACAAAGCTTTATGTTGACCCCGTGAAGGCCACAGTTCGAGAAACCGTCAGCAATGCTACGGATGCTACCGTCGCTCTTCCTGAGGATCAGAGGAAGCCGGTTGAGCTCACTCTTCCGACTGAGCTTGAGGCGTACTTCACGGTGAAGGACTACGGCATCGGCATGAGTCTTCAGACCGTACGGAGTGTCTTTGCTGACTACGGTGCGACGACGAAGACCAACGACTTGAAGGCCATCGGCTCATACGGTCTCGGAGGTAAGTCGCCGCTAGCCTACACTGATTCTTTCGAGGTCACTACCACGCACGCCGGCGTCACCACGGAGTTCGTAATGGCTCGATCCGGAGGTGAAACTCGCACCACGATTCGTTCGTCTGGGCGCACCGGCGCTGAAGCAGGCACCACAGTTCGTATCCCGGTTCAGGCTCAGGACATCTACCGCTTCAAGGAGGCGGTGAGCGTCTATCAGCTTCACAGTCGACTCCTTCCGGTGATGGTGGACGGCGAGATCTCTGGCACGAACTTGGACTATTACTTTGCTGGCGATGCGGTGATCTACGCTGACGAGGATGGAGAGATCACCGGGCGAGTGTTCATCCGTAAGTCCTGGGTTAGCTCATACTTTAGCCGTGTCGGCAAGGATCGGTACTACTCCAGCTCTGTTGGTGACGGTGACCTGAGCTTCTCGCTTTCCGGTTGGCTTTATCGTGGTGATGGAAGCACCGCCATCGACTTAGCTCCTAACGTCGTGGTGGAGATTGTTCCGGCACTCGTTAACTTTGACTCATCGCGGGACTCCATCACCCATGATCAGAAGCATCACATGCTTACTTCACGAGTTGTGACAGCTCTCGCTCAGCCTGAGATCGCTAAGGCGACGTTTGCACAGGTACGAAACTTTAGTCGGCAGCAGCTCAGCGAGCTTATGGCCAAGGCTGATCGTGTCTTCGACGTAGTGGCCGGCGATAAGGTGCTCTTTGCAAATCACGAGTATCCCATTTCGCTCCTCGACTCAAAGTTCGGGTTTAATCCGCTCGTCGTAAGCGCCGTAAAGGACTTCGAAAGCTTAAAGAGTGTTCGTCTTGCTCTTAGTAAGAATCAGGATCACTACACTCGAGGCGGCTTTGCTTACTGGCACGAAAGCTACCGCAAGGGTGATCTAGACATCAGCGTCACCTCTACTATGAGTGTGATTAGCAAGCGTTATGATGAGGACGCTCCGGACCTCTCGGTCGGCCACCTGGGTAAAGAGCTTATGGGTAAGGACAAGACCGTCGTGATGGTCTATTCTTGCTCGGACGCTGACATGAGGAAGGTTCTTCGACAGCGCGACGCTATCTTCGCCGGCGCGCGTTCCTCCTGGATCTTCACCTTCACTAAGCAAGCAAAGAACCGTGTCAACCAGGAAGATCTGCGGTATGCAAACATCTTCCTCGGCGAGGAAAGTATCCTTCACTACACAGCTAAGGAACTTTTCGAGCTTGTGAAGCCTGACATCGATCTCGAGAAGGCGAAGCGCTCGACTCAGCGCAAGCACCGTGACCAGGAGATTCTCACCGGGCGTCGTGAGTTCTGGACTCTAAAGACTGAAAAGCTGGCGGACCCAAACAAGATCGAAGAACTCGGCAGCCATGAAATGAATAGGTCGTCCGAGCTTATGTGCTTCCAGGACGTGCTGGACACTGATGCTATTATCCTTGTGGGTGACGGTTGGAAGAATACTTACTACGGTATGAAGAACGCCGGTGTGGACGTTTCGGGTCGTAGCGTTGTAATCTATAAGTACAAGCTCACCGGTGCAGAGGCTAGTCAGCTTCTTGAGTATCGTGAGCGGTTCTACTTCAACACGAGCTACCCGCTTACTGCTACTTCGCTCAAGGAGTTGGCCAAGGATCGCTGTTACAGCGCTTCTGCTCTTAAGACAACTCTCGAAAGCCTCACGCTTGAGCAGCTGATTAGAAGCCAGCTTGCCTTCAGCTATCGTGGCGTGAACAAGACCGTACTAGCCGAGGTAAAGCCATATCTCGATCAGGACGACAGTGATCTACTCACGATTTTCGACGCCTACATCACCTACGATGGCTCGCCCTACACAAGCGCGGCGGCCGAAGAGACACGGCCGGTCTTTGTTGCACGCTACGGTGAAGGAGCACTAAAGGCTCTTATGGATCTAGAGCACCTCACACGCGAGCTCAGTCGTGAGAATGCCAAGGATTTCGATCGGAGCGTCCTGCGTACTCTGCTTACGACTAGCGCAAGCTACGATCTTTCTAAGTCATCTATGGCCAAGTCCGCGCTCCGCCGGCTCGCCAAAGAGATCAAGACGAAGAGAAACGCCAAAGCGGCGTAGCTCTTAGGAGCCTAAGTCGATAGTCCCTTTAGCTTATTGGTAGATTACCATGGGCTTTAGGCTTCGAAAGGCAAGATCGTAAATGGTCTCTCTCACCCTCGCTGACTCCCCGCGCAGCGAGGGTGAGAGCTCTTTCTCCCTAGAACCCGCCCCAGCAACGATGAAGACTTCAGGAAGAGAGAAACGCATGTACGAACCAGACTTCACCTCGGTGGTCATCGAGGAAGTCAGCCTTCCGTTCCAGGAAGAGAAGGTTCTCAAGCTCAGCTACAACGATCCGATGCTGAAGAACTATTCGCTTCTTGTGATCGCTGACACTCACCACGGCGCCCCGACTCTTACGGAGCATGAGGGTAACTTTGCTGACTCAGCATTCGTACGCGGTGGCCGTCGCCTCACCACTTTTGTAGCTCGTTATCCACGCTACGTACACGCTGAGTTCCTCCGTCACCGTGTGATCTCGCGTAACGCTGCATCGTCACGTGCCCGCTCTGTAAAGGCGACACTGCGCGATGTGATGGAGACGCCGGTGATCCCGCTCTTCACCGTCAACCAGAAGGGTATGGGCGGGAAGTTCGCTGACCCTGAGACTCGTGAGGCGCTCACTAAGGAATGGCTCCTAGCGCGCGACAAGGATGTGACTTCGGTTCTGTCGATGCTTATCCACCCGCGCATTCGGGAAGGGAAGACCGACACCGAGGTAGCTGCTTCTTACCAGGAGCTTCTAGACGACTACTACGCGAACGGCTACGACAGCGAGGGTAATCCTAAGGAGGGTTACCTTTCCGCTCACAAGCAGAACTTCAACCGGCTTATTGAGGCTCACACCGAGTTCGAAGAAGTCATCACCTCTTCATACTGGGGGAACATGCTTGAGCTTCGTGACGCTGAAGAGGCTCAGCCTGAGATCAAGGCCATCGCAGTACTAATCCGCGAAGGTCTCAAGGTATCGGCTCCTACTGATAGCTGGATCCACGCTCCGTTCGTTGACCGAAAGACGATTCCGGAGTCACACAACTTTGAGGATCTTCGTCCGATTCTGCTACAGTCTTCTGCGGAGGCGGCTCAGGTCTCCTATAACGACAAGTCGAAGTCTGTTCGCTCTACCGGAACTTCGGAGCTAGGAGAACGCCTTCTCAAGCTAAAGCACTATTCGCCGTTCGAGCACCAGGCTATCGCGTCTGATGTGTTCTATCACGATGTGGCGCCGACCGCAGAAGGAATTGTCACCGCTTCGGACCAGCTTAAGTCGAACTTCTCTGAGGATTGGGTGCAGTTCCGCCCGATGCTCGCCGGCGTTACTAAGTAGGAGTTACTCTCTATGGCTTCACAGCTCTCCACCCTAAGCCAGCTCCTTCTCGAAATCCAGAGGCGAGCTGCTGAGGTTCTGGATCCACTGGATACTCGTACTGGACTAGATACACTGTTTATCCAGGCCATCACTAAAGCGCTTGAAGACATTAAGCGTGGAGCTGATTCGGATGAGTTCCAGGAGCTTTCGGTGGTAAATCTACTGCTTGAGGCGTCCGATGCGGGATACTCTCACCAGGAGATTGGGGACTTCGTACGAGCCCTCAAGCGAGAGAACTGAAGCGATATTGCTGAATAAGGAGAACCTCTACCACGTATCTCCCCAGAAGCACAAACCGGCGAACTGAAAGCGGAAAGCAATGGGAAAAGCCATCGTATGGCTTGACGTGGAGGCCAACGGCCTAACTCCTGAAGTGGACACACTTCTCGAGATCGGCGCTATTGTCACCGACTTCCACGGCGAACCGATTTCCGATGCTTACAGTTCGCTGGTCACTGTGCCTGACCTTAAAGCCGTGATTAGCTCTGCAAATCCTCTTGTTCAGAGGATGCATACTACATCGAATCTCTGGCAGGATCTTTGGGAGAAAGAATCAAAGCCTGCTGAGCTTATCGATCAGGAGCTCTACACCATGCTTACTGAGCTTCCGCCGAGGACACTGTTATTCCTCGGCGGAAACTCAGTGGGTACAGATAGAAGCTTTGCTAAGATGCACCTGCCTCTGTTCAGTTCGCTCCTTACTCACATGACTGTGGATGCTACTGGATTGGCTACAGTTCTCCAGGAGACTCGTGGAGCACCACGCTATAACAAGCGTCAGGATCACCGAGCATTGCTGGATGTAGAGGACTCTATTGAAGAGTACCGGCACTACCTGCGCTTTCTAGCTGGAGAGTAAAACGCAGTAACGGTTAGAAAGAAATACACCGCGCCGCACTTCGCTTGTCGAAGCTCGGCGCTGTTTTTACCCCAACTTACGCTGGCCCAAGCTTTGGCTTTCGTCTAGCTTTTTAAAGCTACCGGTTTATACTCGGTAGAATGTGAACGATTAGTAAGGAGCAAGATGAAACCGACACTGTTCTCTAAGAACGATTGTGTGAACTGCGACGCCACCAAGGCTGACCTCGATAAGCTCGAGGTTGAGTACTCTGTGGTGAACATCAGTGAGAACCCTGAGTACATCGATCAGCTTCGTGCTCTCGGATTCCGAGGCGCTCCCGTTATGGTCACCCCGAAGGGTGCCTGGGCTGGTTACAAGCCGGAGAAGATTCAGGAAGTTTTCGGAGCCTGATAGGCTGTACAATGAAAGCGCGGTGGAATCACCGCGCTTTCAGTATGAGAGCGTGAGTTGGTAGGATAGCCATATGGCTACAGATCTAAAGAGCGTCGTTGCGCAGATTAAATCCGCATACGTGCTGTCGGACTACATCAAGGCTTCCGGCGTACAGTTAAAGCCGGCGGGTGCCGGTAAGTGGAAAGGCCTCTGCAGCTTCCACAACGATAGTAAGCCGTCCTTCACCGTCTCGGACGACTACCAGAACTACAAGTGCTGGTCTTGTGGGGCAACTGGAGATATCTTCAAGTGGGTCACTCAGATCGAGCATCTTGAGTTCATGGAAGCGCTTAAGAAGCTCGCTGAGGACAAAGGTATTCAGCTTGAGCTCGAGAAAAACGAAAACGCGGTAGACTACCGTGCAATCAAAGAGTGCCTCCGTGAGGCGGCTAATTTCTACGCTCGCGAGTATCACAAGCTCCCGCCAGAGCACCCGGCTCGCAAGCAGGTGACTGATCGAGGCCTTTCCGAGAAAGGCATGGTCTACGGCTATGCCCCTGAAAAGCGCACCGCACTTTACGATCACCTCAAGAGCAAGAGCTTCGCTGACGAGATCATCCTCCAGGCCGGTGTGGCTACCAAGTGGGAGGACACCGGAAAGTTCTCAGACTTCTGGAACGGTCGACTCATGTTCGTTATCACGGACATTACCGGCAAGCCGATTGGGTTCTCAGGACGCATTCTCTTTACTGATCGCGACAAGCGTGGTAAGTTCGTCAACTCAACCGCCGGTCCTGTCTTCGACAAGTCTTCGGCGCTCTTCAACGTACAGAACGCTAAGGATCCTGCTTCTAAAGAGAAGGCTGTCTATGTGGCCGAAGGTCAGTTCGATGTGGCGGCCTTCATTGAAGCTGACGTGCCGAACACTGTTGCATCATCCGGGACTGCCTTCACCCAACAGCAGGGTGCTATCCTGCAACGACTTGTAGGGGAGTCTGGTCGGGTGGTCTTCGCTTTCGACGGTGACGCTGCCGGGATCAGCGCGGCACTCAAAGTCTTCGTGAAGGTACCTAACATCCACTCGAGTGCCTGGGTTGTTCAATTCCCCGAAGGCCAGGATCCTTGCGACTACCGACTTGAGCACGGGAACGAAAAGCTTAAAGAACTCGTAAGTAATCCGATCCCACTTGTCGGCTTCGTACTCGAGGCTGCCAAGAACGACTTTGATCTTCGCACTGAGCTTGGCCGTGCGCAGTACCTGGACCATGCGGCCCGAGTATTGGCTACCATCGCGTCTAACTCACTTCGCAACACCTTCACTCGTAAGGTGGCTTTAGATTCGTTCACGGATGTGGAAACTGTACGTGAACTCACAAAGAAGAGCAAGCCCCTTGAGCTTGATAAGGAGCTTGGGACCGTCGAGACCACATACACGGTTCCTGAAGAGCTTGAAGACACTGTCTCGCAGCCGCTGATGGAGCTCATCGACACCAACGAGGCTTACGCTCTCGCTGCACGCTTCCTAGGTCTTGCGGTGATTGATCGTGAGCTTGTGCCGCATCTCCCGAAGAACAAGAAGAAATTACCGAAGGAGTTCGGTAATTTCATCGATACCCTTGCACAGCTTGACCCAAGTAAGCCGATTATCCCAGAGGCTTTTGATGAGTCCGACTTTGTCGAGTACTTAACAAGTGCAAATCTCTTCCCCCACGCTTCATCCCCATCATTCGATACGAAACACCAGTTCGCCTACGTCTTCAAGCGCTATATGGAGACGGTCAAAGCTGCTCATGAGCAGGAAGTTCACGCGCGTATTCACGCCGTTCTTTCCTCTACAGAGAATAACCAGCTTGATCTCCTCGAAGAGGCCTTGCGCTCTGAAGAGTCTTTCATGAGAGAGAGCCCTCTTGTCCCGACGCCTGTTCCTCATCGAGACGAACCTGAAGCAATTGATGAAAGAGATCCAGAGGAGCAGGGCTGAGGTTCACGGGCTCTATCAAGTAGTCGAGTCGTTCATCGTGAGCGATGAGCACCAGAAGCTCACACAGCTTCTCTCAGTCTTTGAGCTGCAGAACAAGTCGGCACAACAACTCTTTGCTCGTGCTGAGTTTGCTGTAAAAAGCAAGGCTTGGCGTCTGGAGAAAATTGGTCGCCGAGAGAGTATCTCATCAGATGAGTACTACTCTCTTCTTTTCGGCCCTACACCCAAGGCTGTAGAACCGAAAGCCAGAATGGTTTTCACGCTTGACGGAATGCGCTACTCTCTTGAGTCAAACACTGAGCGTAACTACTCGGTCATTCAAGTCGAATGTCCCGGCAAGGAAACTGTCCAGCATAAGGAGCTTCTTGGTCGCTTTGAAACTGTAGAGGTGCTCGGAGAGCTCTACATGTCACTCGAGGAGACATTTGCTCGACTGTATCTTGAACAGCCACCGGCCGGTTCGCTTGAAGATGCTGTAACGATATTCACTGAGCGGTAACGAACTCAACCAAGAAAGCTGGAAGCTGATGGGGCTATTCGACAGAAAATCATCGAAGAGCAAGGACAAAGAGCGTCTGCTCGGAGCTAAGCTCGCTGATGTCCGGTACACCTCAGTTCAGGAGCTCCTCATCGGCGAGGTGAGCCTGAACTCAGACGATGCCAAGATTGTCACGATCCATTTTGACGATGAACGCACGATTAAAGTTTGGGTCGCGGACGACAAGGTCATCGGCGCTGTAGACTCTGCTCACATCATTAGTCTTCGCGAATTCCTTTACTGGATAGACGCGCCTGCAACAGTTAAATCCGATCTCATTACCAAGGTTCGTGAGCTCAGCCCGACAACACTTCCTCTTGCTCTTGAGCTTCCGAGCGTTCAGGCAGCTCCTTCGCTAAACGAGTTACTTCGTTCTCACGTCACTGTCTCCGGCACTGAAGCTTTACTCGAAGCTTCTAAACTCATCGCTGATTACAGATCTGTAGACACTTCGATCTTTAAGACGAAGGCCGTTGTGAATGAACTCGCTCCGTACGGTATCGCACTTGCTGCTCTAGACGAGAACTTAACCGCAGTTCGAAAGCTCGAGCACGACGCTCTACAGGTGCTTGGTGTTGCGGAGTACGAGCGTTATGAAGTTCTACTTGAGCTTGGTGCAAAGGCCGGCTCCCCGGAATCGTCTGAGGATAAGTTCATCCTCGCAGCCGCTAACGCCGGCAGCAATCTAGACGAAGCTCTTGAGCTAGGCGACGGATTTAGCAAGCTTGAGCTTCTTCGGTCACTTCGTCGTCTAGTAGATGCTGGTGAGGTGGAGCTTTCTTACACCGTCGAGGATGCTTTAAAACTTCCTGAGCTTCTAAGCGTGCCGGTAAAGCCGTACGAGCGTGTGTTCACTCCTACCGTCATCGGTGACTCACTTCTTCCGTTGGTAGAGAAACTCTTCGCTAATTCCGACTGGCGTGAAAGCGCCTTAGCACTCACGAACGACAACGAGAAGCTTGAGGACAGGGTCAACGCTATTGAGGATCAGCTCATCAAGGAACTAGCGGATGAAGAGTTTGTAGCTTTTTCTGAACTTCCCGGTGATGTCCAGGCTAGCATACGACTCTTACTAAAGGAGCGTGAGGCTCACAACGCAAAGCGTGAAGCTATTCTGGAGCGTCTTCGTGAGAACGTTGTAGTAGAAGAGAACGAAGTATCTCCGCTCATAGCTGCGAAACTCACCGGTATCGCTCAAGCTGGTATCCACTTTGACTTTAGCGATGTAACTACCGGTAATCACGACTTTGAACTTGACGAGCAAGAACTTGAGTTCAATGCTAAGGATGCTGTAATCGGCACGGACGCAAACGGCGACCCGTTCATTCGAGATCTTGCTGAAGGCGAAGATATTGAAGCCGAAGCTCAGGACGCTGAGAAGTTCCTAGAAGCTCTTTCTGAATTCCAGGAAGATGATGAGCCTGTTCTAATTGACTCGAATCTTCACGCTTTCGAAATTGACGAGGATGAGAACAAGCTTTCGGCTCTGGAAAAAGCTGTTCGCGGGCCTCAGCCTCGCCTGGCCGACGGTGACACCATTCCTCCGATATTCCTTTCTGTGGCTAATCGCCTCGCCATTGATCCTCAGAGCATTGTGAGGTGAGCGAGGCGTAGCCTTTCAGGTTACGCTAACAAGGAAGACCGGTGAGATTCAATGGCCGATGATGAAGACGCCAAGCAGAGTTCTCCGTGGCCGATTCTAATCGTTCTGGGGCTGGTTTTCCTCCCCGGTGCCATCGTCGCGTACTCACTCTGGTATCTATTCCGCTACCACCGGAATCGTCCGACGGTGGTCAGCGCGGTCGCCGCCGCGGTGGGGATTATTGGGCTCATAACTCTTGGTATTGGAGTAAGCGGACTTTCACAGCTCTTCGGTGATCTATCAAACTTCACCAAGTATCTACCGTCGCTAATTCCAGCATGGATTGGACTTAGTGTCGTACTAGGTGCACCGACCGGGTACGGCTTTGTTTGGTTAGAAGCTCGTCGACTAAAGCGTAACCCGTACCTAACTCAGCTAGAAGGCTCATGGCGCTATAGGTTCTCTTACCGCCGTACGCCTCTACAGATTCTCGAGCGCAAAAAGAACATTCAGAAGCTCAAAAACGGCCTTCTTACCACTGTGAAGCGCTCTCCTATGGGAATTGACGAGAAAACTGATGAGGTGGTTTCGCGCTACTCTACAGAGGCGGCTAAGCATACGTTCATTACCGGCCAGACCGGTTCCGGTAAGAGTATCACCATGCAGAGTCTCATGCACTCTGACATTGAAATGGGCAAGACCGTAGTGGTCATCGACTTTAAGCGTTCGCCGAAGTTCGCAGCTATGGCTGCTGCGTTCGCCGAAGAGAACGGCAGAGAGTTCTACCACTTTGTCAACGGCGATCCAGAGGACTACGACATCCCCCGCTCGAAGGGGCAGTGCTACTACGATCCCCTACGCTCGGGTACTCCTACGTCTAAAGCTGACATGGTTCTCGGTATGCGCGAGTATGACAGCGCTGCTGCAGTCTACAAGACAGCCATGCAGCAGTTACTCCAGGTAACTTTTGCCATGTTCAAGTACGGAAACCGTGAAATTGCTCGAAGCATCGACTGGGATCACGGTGGCATAGCTCAGTTAGCTTCAGCTGTTTCCGGCAACGGCATGAACGAACTTGTTGACGCTAACTCGGATGACAAGCGCTTCCCCGAAACTTTCAAGTACACCTACACTCCGGTAGGCGAAGGTGGAATCAACGATGTCCGGAAATCAGTGCCGGTCAACTCACCGGTCGCAAAGAACGCTATCGAGATTGGTGAGGCGCTTAAGTCTAAAGGCGCTCTTACTCAAGCCTACACTGAGCTCCAAGGCCAGATGCGAACCATCACAGCTTCGGAGTACGGCCGTTGGATGAGAACCGGCAACGCTCCTGGAGATCGAGAGATTGATCTCTTCGAGCTCACCAAGCAGCCGGGAAACGTCATTATGTTCTCTCTCAACTCTGACTCGGAGCCGGAGTTCGCTCAGTACGTGGGATCAATGATCTTCTCGGATCTCACGAACATCTCAGCTCTTCGTCGTAACGCTCAGGCAGACAACGAAGTAAGCATCTACGTTGACGAATTCCAGGCGGTCCCGCCGGATGCAGTTACAGCGCTTCTCGAGAAGTCACGTGAGTCAAAGATGGCCATGACCATTGCTCAGCAGTCTTTCGATCAGGTGGTAGCCTCAGCTGAGAAAGCTGGGGAGTCATACCTTAACTCTATCCTTGACACCTGTGGTAACTTCATCGCTCACGCCGGCTCAACAGAGGACTCAGCTACACGCCTCTCAAAGCTTCTTGGAAAACACTTTGTCACGGTTTACTCAAGAACTAATGAGAACGACAGCTCATTCCTGAGCTACAATCGTTCACGAAGCATGGACAGCCGGGTGGCCGCGCGTGAGGAAGAGCGTTGGGTTTACCCACCGTCAGAGTTCATGAAGCTTTCCTCGCCAGACCCGGTGAACGGCTTCAAGTCATCAGCTGTTTGGGTTACGAAGACAACGGCAGATCCGAAGTACTCTAAGCGCGGGGGCGGAGCACTTGCACGCTCTGTTTGGATGGTTCCTCCGGTGGCGGTGCTCGCTGACTATTACAGTGGCGCTCAGAAAGAACTCGCGCGCCGCCCTAAGCCGGCAGTTGAGAAGGCTAAAGATTCGTCTACAGCCCTTGAGCACGATTACACTCGTCAGCAGGCAGTAGCAGACGTGAACTTTGATGAGTTCGATCCCGAAGAAGAGCGCCAGATGTTCAACTTCCCGGCTCGTAACGCCGAAGAGGATGATTTCTCGACTTATCACGAGGAAGACGACGAATGGATCATGACTGAGGCGCCGGCTGAATTACTCGAGTCAGAAGATGAGGAGCACAAGCCGGAGACCTTAAGCTCTATCTTTAGCGGTGCGGCACCGGCGCCGACTCCTCCGCTTCGTAAGCCTGTAGGTCCAAAGAGCCCGCAGAAAAAGCCAGAGCTGACAGATAGCGACGGTCTCGACTCACTATTTGGGACGACACCTGCGGCGGCTCCCGCGCCGTCTAAGCCGCTGGTGCAGCCTCCTAGCCCTGCTCAAAGCTCACAGTCAGGCGCTCCAAAGCGAGTCGGTCTTCCCACTCGCCCTACGGGTATTCCAACTGCGCCGCAACAGAAAAAGCCTGCAGATGCATCACTTCCGAATATTGGAGACATGAGTCTACCTGAGCTTTGAAGTGATATTTACATCAGTACTTGAGAGGACAAAAAATGGCCTTACCTTCCAACCCTAAACAGGGAAATGGACTTCCGCAGCGACCGGGTTTGCCGCAGCGACCGGCAGCTACCGGAAGCGGGAACGGGCTGCCTGATCTCTCGCCGAGAGCGACTCCTTCACCGCGCTCAGAGGCGCCAGCGCTTCCAGATATGCTCACAAACGACCGGCTTGGAGACTACGACTTCGATGGCTCACGTCCATCAAATGTCGACTCCGACTTTTCTCGTGACTACAGCTCACCCGAGGAAGACGATCCCTTTAGCACTCTTCCGCCGAGTGAAGCGGTAGAAGAGGATGAAGAGCAAGTGCGCCGCCCGATCGCGACACCTGAACCTCAGCGTACTACTGAAGAAGACGAAGAGGCTTACGATGACGAGCTCGAGCGAGCTCAAGAAGAAGCTCGTAAGGCTCGTAAGACTAAGCAGCCGAAGCCCGAGAAGCTAACTCCGCAAGCGGGCAAGGTTGATAAGAAGGGGCAGAACGTCCACATCAGCGAGAGTAAGAAGAAGCTTCGCCCCTTCGGTGGGAAGAAATCTCTCAAAGTTGCGGATCTTGACAAGCGCAAGAACCTACGCTCTCAAGCTAAGGGCTTCATGGCGGTTGTGATCGCATTCCTCGTTGTGATCGTCGGCCTCGGTGCTTACAACGCCATCGTCCCAAAGCCTACTCTCACCACAGCGGATGTGCGTAACACTGTACAAGAGACAGTTGCTATGACGGACTTCCCCATCGACGGTGGGGAAGGCTTCGCTAAGGACTTCGTCCAGGCTTATCTCACGCTCGGCACAGACCCTACAGCTGAAAGCGTTCTAAACTACTATTACTCCGGCCGTATGGTCGAGGGTGAGCAGAACTACCCGAACCGCCAGAACGGTAACGGGTATGGGCAAAAGATCCTCTACGGCCCCACGATCTACGGTAAGCAGTACCTTTCGGATGAGTCGGCTAACTTTACCGTCGGTGCTCTTGTGCAGCCTGAGGACACCTCAGGAGGAAAAGCTGACTCCGGCGACACCGAGACTGCCGATGGTGACTCCACCACTGAAAACACCGCTCCTATTGACAAGAGCACGGCGAAGTGGCAGTTCTTCAGCGTCAACGTTTTCTACGACGCCAAGAAGCAGCAGTATTCAGTTACTCCCGACAGCCCGTCACTTATCCCGACTCCTACTAACATGGCTTCGACTAAGGTTCCGGACGGTGACGCTCTCGGTTCAGGCGAGGAGATCGAGGATCAGAACGATGTGAAGGCTGTAGTTCAGGGCTTCATGGAGGGCTACCGCACATCCACCCCTGAGGATCACATCCGCCTTGACCAGTATCTCCCAGCAAAGCCGGGGCCTGAGCTCACAGACGGCCTAGGCGGTATCTACGATTTTGCTGATGGAGTTGACAGCGCTGTGACTTACACCGCTTACTCTACGTCAACAAAGGAAATCAAAGTCCTAATCAAGGTTAACTGGGAATACAAGTTTACTGCCACTTCTAACACCATTTATACGTCGCAATACGTTATGACTCTCGAGCCGGCCTCCAACGGATATACGGTTACAAAGTTCGCTCCATACTACTACGTACCCGCGCCGGCGAAATAAGTTAGAGATACCGATATTCGAATCGCCGGCCTCCAACCGGTAATGTTTGCAAACACAACTGGGGTCAACCATGTTAAACACATTCACCTATCTAGCAACTGTAATCCCAGCTGCTGGTCTGAATGAGCTTTGGAACTCTCTCCGTTCAGGGTGGGTTACTCCAATCTTCATTGCGGCTGTAGCTATTTTCGCTATCATGTTCATTAAAGACCGCTCCTGGACAAAGCTCATCGGCTTCATCGGTATTGCTGCCATCGTCGGTGTGCTCATCTTCGCCGGTCCGGCACTGTTCGGTGATGGTGGTGCACTAACCGGCACCGCTGAGAAGGCAGCTAAACAGATCAATTAAGATCAGCTCATAACTTCTAGCCACTGACGAGTTAACACTTGTCAGTGGCTAGAAGTTTAAGCACCAAAACGATATAGAACGTGACACACCAACTCAGAACGGACGGTTGCTATGGCTGAGAAAGAATCGAAGGACGCTAAGGCGAAGAAGGCAAAGGCAGCCAAGAAAGACTTAAAGCCAGCAGCGGTCGCAGTGGTAGATAATCTGGTGTTCTCAAAGACCGAAACATGGGCTTACTACCGTCTTACGACGGATGTCTTCGACTTCCTTTCATCAGATGGAAAGATCGCCGGCGCGTTCCAAATTGCTAACGCTTTTACGAACCTTATGGGTGACCGTAAAGAATCGATGGATATCCACATCATCGAATCTTCCGTCCCGATTGACATTGACGCCTGGAGCGTTCAGATCCAAGAGATCACTCAGGATTGGCGACGGTCTCCCGGGTTCGACAAATACCTCGATGATCAGATTCGCTATCTCAAGCAGGAGGAGTACCTCAAGAAGGTAGTTACTCTCGGCGTAAACATCGGTAAACGTGGTGCTCTCGAGTTCGAAGACGTAAACTTCCTCGAAATGGGTATCAAGGGCACGAAAGAGCAGCTTCTCAAGTGGTGGGATCGCGCTCTAGCCATTCCCGGTGAAGAGATTTCAGCAGACGAGGAAGATAGTGCTCGGCGTAAAGAGGCGGAGATCTTCCGTACTCTTGCGAACGGGAATCTCCAGGCAAAGCGCCTTACCTCCGAGGATATTCTACTTCTGATCAAGCGACAGATGTACCCCTCCATGCCGACTCCGTACCTTGACGTTGACCACGAATCACGCCTCGGCCCTGGAGACATGGAGCTTGAGACCGCCTCGGCTATTGAGAACAAGTACCGTTGGCTCAAGATCAACCAGATTGTAGATGGTCAAGAGCTGGAGGGTTACCGTGCTTGCCTAAGCTTTACTAAATTCCCGCGCTTTAGCAACTACCCTGGCACGTTCCCGTTCATGTACTTCCCGAACAAACTTAGCCTTCCGTTCACTCTCTACGCTCGACTGACGCTTAAGCCGTCAGAAATCATGAAGAAAGAAATCGAGAAGAAGAAGAAAGAACAGAAAGACGAGATCGAGAACGCTTATGCTGGAGCTACAGCCACCGGAAGCGTCATCAACGGCGGTCTTCCTGACGATGTGGCCCGAGCGCTCGAAGATGTGCAGATTATGACTGATGTCCTCGGCAGCGATAAGGCCCCATGGGTTGAGGGCTCTTACCGCATTGTTGTAGAAACGCCTACCGAGGAAATCCTTCGTAAGTACTGCTCCATCGTGAAGCAGCGCTACGCTGACCTCGACATCAACGTCACATGGACTGCAGGTGACCAGGCCGAACTCTTCCTCGAGCAGATGCCCGGTGACTCGACTCGAATCAAGTCGTTCAAGCAGACTACGAACCTCTCGTTCCTTGCTACATCCGGCTTTAGAAACTCCAATGATGTCGGGGACTTCATCTTCGGCTCAGGGGAGGCTTGATCCATGGCGCGACGTACCGGTAGAGGCGGTGGAGGAGGCGGTGGCGGTCTTAAAGCCGGCCTCTTTAGCGGCTTCAGCATTCTACTCATTGTAGCTTTCGTTATAGCCTGGGGTAACAGCAATAACATCCGCAGCATCAGCGATGCACTAGACTACTTCCGTACCGCGAGCAGTCAGATCGAGAACTGTGGCGTAAGCGACCTACACTGGACCTGCGAGACGCCGATCCCCGGCTACGAAGAGGGTAAGGGCGCAAAGATCCCCTCCGCTAGCGGAGATAAGACAGGTGAGAAGCCGGTTACTGCTTCGCAACTCACGAAACAGCTTAACTCGCTTGTAGTGAAGCCTGAGCAGAGCACCGATTACTCTCGCTCGCAGTGGAAGCACTGGAGTGATCTCGACGGCAACGGCTGCGACACCAGAGAAGACGTACTCATTAAGAGTGGCACTAACGTAACGCACGATCCATCCACCTGCAAGATCACCGGCGGTGCATGGGTTGAGCCTTACGCAAAGACCAAGGTGACTGACTCGTCCAAGCTGGACATCGATCACGTGGTGGCTCTAAGCTTAGCGGCGAAGAGCGGCGGAGACAAGCTTAGCGCGGCGAAGAAAGAGCAGCTCGCTAACGATCCTCAGAACCTCTACATCTCTATTGCTAAAGAGAACCGAAGCAAAGGTGACAAGGGGCCGTCTGAGTATCTTCCTCCGAACGGCGCTTTCCAGTGCCAGTACGTGAACTCTTTCGTAACGGTCATCGACAAATACGGGCTCACCATCACCGAGGCCGATAAGAAAGCTGTCGAGAACGTCATTAAGACGAAGTGCTAGAAGCAATTCTAAGAGCTTAGTCCTGCACCACATACAACCACTGCACAACAGCAAACAAATCGCTCAAGCTGTCAGCTACAGCTAATTAGAGGGTATGGAGTAACGATGGCTCACACCACCGAGAACCTGACGAGGAAGTTCAACGATCAGCGTCACGATCACGCTTCGAAGAGCTATAACACCGCTGGAGAAGCGTTGTCTGTAGATCAGAAGCTAAAGATCCTAGAACGCCGAGGACAGACTGACCTCATCGAGATCTTCAAAGATTGGAAGCCTCGCACCGCAGCGCGGCGTCGCAAGGGTGCCCCGCTGGATCAGCGTGTATCGATCGCTCTTTCAGCAGGCGAGCGAGCTATCCTCGACGGTGAGGTTCGCGCGATTAAGGCTACTGGTCAATCCACTACTCTTGGCGCGCTCATCCGCTCACGAGCAATGGGTACTCCGAACATGGCTGACTGGCGTGAGATTGCTGAGAAAGCTCTTGATGAGCTAGACGGCCTCTCGAAAGGCCAGAAGGACCTGAAGAACCGTAAGAAGATGATCGAGGTTGCTCTCGAAGAGGGCGAAGATCACGATGATGCGGAGCAGGTGGCGATCATGGAGCGCGAGCTCGTTGATCTCATGAAAAAGCTCGACAAGCTAGTTTCAAAGACCGGTGATAAGCGTGGGGTGCGACTTCAGGGCCGTATGACTTACGCTGAAGCTGAGAAGGTTAAGTTCCGTGCACAGCGTCTATGCCTGTCCACCACTGACTATCTTCGTATGCTAATCTTTGATCAGACTCCCAACAGCGCTGCTGATCAGCACCTTAATCTAGACGCACGCCGTCGTTTCTACGTTTCCATCATTGACGTGGCCGACAATAACTGGGGTAACCCTCCGGGAGTCTTTAATTGCTCTCAGTGCGAGTCTTACGCTGACGAGATTAGTCGACTCCAGGAGCAGGTAAAGCAGCTTCAGGCGTTTGCCGGCTGACTCGTTTAGAAAGGTCAGAAAGTAGCCTAAGTGATATTCGCAATAGCTAGATGACCAATCAGGAGTAGGCAGATGCTGTTTTCCAAACTCAAGCGCAGAATGCGTGACCGGGGTGACTCTACCCTGGTGTCTACCATCATTGTCATCCCGCTCATTGTTGCAATTCTCATTACGATTGTCGATACTTCGATCTTCTTTATGAACCGCAACGTAATCTTAAGCTCAACTCGTGATGCTGTTCGTACCGTTTCTATCTTCGGTGGTAACGGTACGAACACTCAAGAGACTAAACTTGAGAAGGCTTACGGTTCAGCTGTTAATCCATGTTCGGGGCTAGTGAATAACCCGAACGTTCAGATTAGTGGTAACCCGATGACGAAGAACACCGCCATCGAGTGCCAGCTTATGGCTAACCTTAGCACTTCTGCTGGGCTTACTAATGTGACTATTACTAAGGTCACTTGTGGCCCGAGCAAGTCAAACTTCATCGGACAGCAGGCGTTCTGTGATGTTCAGTGGAAGTACGCCGGTGTTCCTGGCTCCGGTCTCACACTCCTACGTGCTGCCGGTAACGCTAATGTTAAGGCCGGCGGGGGCCTCGACGGCGTAATGACCACGCGTGTCACTACCACAACCGAGGTTAACCTTAACGACTCCGCTCTCGTCAACAGGAACTAAGCATGCTTAGCTATGACTCTATTCTTAAAAAGCAAAGGGATCGAGGTGACGCGGTTCTTGTGACCGTGCTCATCTGTATTCCTCTGTTCATGGCCGCGTTCATGTTTGCTGTAGGTCTCGCTCAGAACAGCTGGTTCAAGGCCTCATTCTCTGATTCCGCTCAAGCGTCAGCTCAGAAAGCCGCTGGAGCCATTAACAACGCCGGTTTCCTCGATAAGGGTTCGGTCGATACGTTCGTGAGCGAGTATATGCAGCTAACGAACCGTACCGCTAACCCAAACTTAGTGGCCGGTAAAGACAGTGCTGCTTACCAGACGGCAGAAGGCTCCGGCTCCACATGTAGCACAGTGGAGGTAAACGGAGTCGTACACGCATCTCCGTACATGGAGATTAGTCTTGACCCTTCACGAGGTCGAGGAGTAAGCTCGGTTGACGCCCCGCTCTATATCTCGAACGGTGGCGCACCGGCACAGGCTGTACATTCTCCGAACACAAAGCCTAATTACCGTGTCTTGTCAGCAACGGTTTACGAAGCTTCACACTCCCTTCTCGGCGATGGCTTCGCAGTACTTGGGAAGAAAGCCGGCTGTTACACTAGTAAGAGCGTGGTCTCCGGCATCACCTTCGGATCTAACGAAGACATCTCCAAGTGAAGCCTGAGTTGTGAGCTGGCGCTCATTACTACTGATATAGCTTGAGGGAGGAGGCACAACGCTTCCTCCCTCAAGCTTGTTAGAAGGGTAGCTTTCTTGTTAGAAAGAACCATACAACTTAACATCGCTTAGCAGTACTCCACAACCAATAGAATAAGGTAGAGCATGCCATCTTCGAAGATCCAGACCAGCTCATTAACCGAAGTTTTGAAAGGGAAGGTTGTAGTTAGCGACACGTCCTCACTGCTTATTGCAGGGACGTTCCTCCTCGAGAATCTAAGCGATTGTAAGGTTGTTATTCCAGCCGTAGTCGTTCGAGAGCTTGAGGAAAAGCGGACTCACGCCACTCTGGGCTTCCTGGCACGTGAATGGCTGCGACTCATCGAGAACTACCGCATCACCGATGCTTCCAAGCTCAAGGCGGGAATCGAGCTTGAGGATCACCCCGGCGTTCGCATTCAGATCGAGCCGAACCACTCACGCCAGACCTCACTCCCTGAGCACCTGCAGAACGGAACCAACGACAGCACAATTCTAGCCGTTGCTGTCAACCTGCGCGAGGAGGGTGAGAATGTTGTACTCCTTTCCAACGACATGCCGATGCGTCTACACGCTTCGCTTGAGCTCGATCTTGAGGCTTTTGAGTACTCCTCTACTCGTAATCTCAAGAAGCCGTTCCAGGGGCGCTTCGTAATCGACGTGAAGAACGAAGATGTTGACGCTTTCGGTCTTTACAGCGACGGCGTTGATGCCGAGCTAGAGGCTTACGTGCTTGCCAATCTTCCTGAAGATGCACCGAGCACCAGCTTTGTCGAGTTCACCATCCAGGGTGAGCCAGCCAAGGCCGCCGTTCTTGTCTCCAACAAAAAGATCACTAAGGTTGGTCACAAGAAGAAGGCCATGAAGGTTACCGGTAAGACGATCGAGCAGAACGTACTCCTCGAACTGCTTACCGCATCTCCGGAGGAGCTCCCCGTTGTTTCGGTTGGTGGTGGCGCCGGTACCGGAAAGACGCTTCTTACTATCGCAGCTGCTCTTAGCGAGCTAAAGGCCGGGACGTATGAGAAGATCATGATCTTCCGTTCCCTCCACGAGCTTGGTCAGGGTCAGGAGATGGGATTCCTCCCGGGAAGCGTCGATGAGAAGATGGGCCCCTGGGCTGGCGCTGTATTTGACGCTATCGACACCCTCGGGCGCCTTGAGAAGCCACTCCCGAAGAACGCAACTCAGGCTGCTCGTGAAAAGCAGAAGGAAGAGTCGAAGAAGATGCGAGAGATGGTAGAGATCGCTCCGATCACTTATCTCCGTGGTCGCTCGCTTGCTCGTACCTTTATGATTCTTGAAGAGGCTCAGAACTTCAGCCGATCCGAGATTCTGAACATCCTTTCGCGAGCCGGCCAGGGGACGAAGATCGTTCTCACCGCCGACTCTGCTCAGGTTGACAACCGTTTCCTAAAGTCCGGTAAGGATGCTGACATTTGGTCAGTCATCGACTCGCTAAAGGATACGGACATCTTCGCTCACATCACCTTAACGAAGACCGAGCGTTCGCGTGTTGCTGAGATTGCTGCTGGCATTCTAGAGCACGACTGATTTCGCTAGTAACCCCTAAGCACCGCGGCCACGCACTTCAAAACTGCGTGGCCGCGGTGCTTAGTTTCAACGTTCGTCACGGCAAATCGACCGTGCAAAGTTAGAGAACTACGTATCGCTGTAGACTTACCCTGAGTCGATATTCAAATCAGCTACTCTGCAGCGGACTACCGCTGATTTCAACTAAGTGAGGCCTGAGTCTTGAAGCTTCGAACCAAAGGCGCCAACTACATCGGTGCAACCGACAGGACGCGCGTCAGAAGCCTCAAGACAAGGCTCACTTCGTCTATAGCAGCGTTAGCGGCCGTAGCGACGGTACTCATCGGTATCGGCGCCGGTGCGCTGGCTATCGATGCTAGCAGTACGAAGCACGTAACCACCGCTAGCGCGGGCCTCGGCATGAGCTGTACCACCGTTATCGGCGGAAACATGGACGAACGTGGCCCCTGGGGTGCCGGCACCTGGGGCGGAAAGCTTTATCCGGAGCTTAAGGGCCGCACGTTCACCATCAACGAAGTAGTCGGTGCTCCTGCGTGGACAAACTACACCGGCATTGGGCCAGGCCCTGAGTCAGACTTCTTCGTGAAGCCGTACGCTGATGTGCTCAATCAGAATGGGCTCGCTGGTAAGGCTCTTGACGACGGCACCGGTAAGGGATCGTCCGACAGTACCGCCGGCATTCTTCCTCAGACCTACAAAACTAACTGGGGAGACATCAAGGATAAGCTCACCGGCGAGCGCAACACCGGTACTTGCTTCTGGGAGCAGACTTTCGTCACTAACGTGGCTAACGGGATTGGGCTCGGAGCTGCTAACGCTATCCAGACAACTGTTACCTGGCTAGCCACCAACGCTTTTAACTCTTCATTCATCTGTGATCCGAATACTCCGGCAGCAGACGGCTGTATTGATCTAGTTCGTATCATCGGTGGTACTCCGAACACTAGCGACACCGGCCTCATCGGTTCGCTTACCAACAGCATCTATAAGCCACTCGTGCTCATTGTTGTCATGGTGACTGCGCTCGGCGTGCTCTACACCGGTGTTGTTAAGCGACGCTTCCGTGATGCGCTTGGTCAGGCCGTTTGGCTCGCGGTATCGTTCATCATCGGCTTAGCCGTACTCCTTAACCCAAGCATGCTCGCGAAAGCACCGATGGTGGCCTCGAACACAGTAAGTGGCTGTGTGATCGGAGCGTTTAACGGAGCTAACTGCTTTAGCGGAGCGGGCTTCGGAACCAAGACATCTGATGGCGTGGCCCTAACCGCTGACAAGGGTGTCTGCGTATCAGATGCTAGTGGTGCAACAGCGGATCAGCTCACCGGGCTAGCAGTCAATAGCATGGGTTGCACCATTTGGAAGACCTTTATCCTACAGAACTACGCTAAGGGCGCTTTCGGCACTAATCTTGACCAGCTTGAGGTAAAGAACGCTGACACTGTCGCCGGGAAGGCCGTAGCAAAATCCGGCGTTGACCCGAATAAGTTCTGCTACTCCCTACAGACCACCGGTAGCGCGAACGGCTACGATGGTAAGTGGCTTGAGTCTAAGTCCGGAGGCTCCAAGGTTTGTAACCTTGCTGTCTACAACATGCTCATGCAAATGAAGGTCACTCCGGCGGGACAGACAACGAGCAACACTCCAACGCAGTTTGACCCAGCTTGGTACAACCTGATCACCACAGTCGCTTCTAGCGACAAGATGTGGCCGATCTGGAGTAACGGTGGCCAGCAGTTCGCTCAGGGTATCGTTGCTGTTGTCTCAACCATCCTTGGTGGAATCCTCATCTCGGTTGTAGCCATCACTGCTCTCATGTACTACCTCACTGCAGTGATTCTTATGATCTTCGCCCCGCTCTTCATCCTGGTGGGTATGCACCCGACCCGGGGAAAGAAGATCATGCTCGGCTGGCTTGAGACAATTCTAGCTTCGATCTTGAAGTACCTGGCTTCAGCCATCTTCTTGCTCGTCTCGCTTGCTCTTTATAGCGCCGTTCTCGGTGCGGCTGATCCTATGTCTGCTCTGCTCTTTGTCGGTATCCTCTCGATGGTCCTCTGGATGTACCGTAAGGAAATCGTTGAGACCTTCAGTCGTGTGAACCTCGGTGGAGAGCGTATGGCTAACGTGCTTGACCAGAAGATCCCCATGATGGGTGCAAGTGCTCGACAACTGGGCGACAAGGCTGCTAAGATGCCTAGCTCCATTGTTGGCGGTGCGCTTGGTGGTTTCGCTGCAGGTGGAATTAGCAAGATGGGTCAGGGTGCTGCTATCGCTGCACAGAACGAACTCCGCTCCGCTCCTGGTCTCGTCGGGCGTACTGCTCAGGCTACTGAACGACAGAAGCGCGACAACATGACTGACTTTAACCGCGAGGCTACTCGTGCTGGAGACACTGCAAAGCGCTCAGAAAGCACAGCAACTGCACTTGATCGTGATGCAGACAACAGCGCCAAGGCGGCTCAGGCTTTCTCTGATAACGATCTAGCGACTGCACGCGCTGATCAAGATAAAGCGGTTAACGGTATCGGAGAAGCTCAAAGTGAACTTCGTGATGCTAACCTAGACAAACAGCGCCTTGAGAATGTAGCCGCTGACGCTGATCTAAAGCTTGACACGGAATCCACTAAAGCAGCTGTTCATACAGAGCTTGAGAAAGCCGTAGCCGAAAGCGGCTTGGCCGACGGAACCTTCGGTAAGGACATGAGCGATTTCAAGAAGCTTATGGCCGATGTACAGGCTCTTGGTCTTCAGGCGAAGCTTGCTGGAGCTCGAGGAGATACGGTTAACCTCGTTCGCCTTGAGAAACAGCGTGACGATGCTAAGGTTCAGGCTGGTCAGATCTACAACGGCGCCACGAACACTCCTGAAAAGCTCAAGGACTGGAAGCGTGAAGAGAGCGCTTACAACGCTAAGCTTAACAATGAGAAGCGTCTCGACCCGCAGTTCGTAAACGATGACGGCACTATCCAGAAGTTCAACGAGAACGCTGTTCTCGACGCGAACAAGCAGGCTATGAACGCCGGTCGTGATCTGGATAACGCAGACATCCGAATCACTATGGCTGAGAACGGTGTTACTCGCGCTACCGAGGCTGCAGGTGAGATGCGAATTAACACTCAGGTTGTACAGGAGAAGGCGTCCTCGCTCGATTCTGAGGCTGAGGCTGCACGAACCCGTGCTCGTACTGCTGAGGCTGCGGCTGCCGGTAACCGCGCGACCGCTGACAAGATGTTCCAGCAGATGCAGGACCTCGGCCCTGGAAAGCTTCCGACGGGTAGAGACAACCGTAAGGCTATGGATGAGGCGCAGGAAATCGGTAAGGGCGTCTCCACCGCGTTCAAGCAGGCAGACGGACTTGAAGCTACAGAAGCTTCGGCTCCGACGCTGCGTGAGCGTGCCGCTGCCGCAATGCGTGAAACAGCTTCGGTATCGCGTACCGGCATGACTCTCGATGAGCGTCTCCCGGAGACAAACGCTACTCGTCAGGCTGCCGAAGCCCGTAACGCAGCTGCTACACAGGCTCAGGACAGTGCTAAGACGGCTAGAGGTGAGGCTAATAACAACATCGAGCTCACTGATCGAGCTGTTAGAGCCGCAGTAGAACAGCTTCGACTTGCACAGAGCGACTCGGCAATGAGAGCTGAATACGCTCGAGGTCAGGACGATGTGGTTCGTGAAACCAGAGGCCAGCTCGAGCAGCTTGAAAAGCGCATGAACGCTCCTGAGCCAGGCAAGGAAATCACTCCGGAAATGTATGAGAACGCTCGACAGCGTCTAGAGACTAAGCTCTCTTCGAGCCTCGGCGCCATAGCCCGCGATGCGGCAGCTAAGGAAGCCGAGACTCGAGCTCAGGAGGCGCTTGACAAGATGCGAGTGGAGGCTGACGAGGCTCGTCGTGAGTCGCGCGAGGCTCGTCGTGATGTCAAGGATGCAACTCGTGACGCTCAATCTGCTGCTAAAGACCACGAGAAGGCTATCAAGGATAACGAGCGTGTTCAAGCCGGAATCGCTCGCAGCCAAAGCGTCTTGACAGCAGACGATGCTCCGATGGTAAAGAAGCCGAAGACGTCTGAGGACTTTGCTATTAACCAGAGTCTCGATAAGCTAGTCGATATGGCTAACGAACTCGCAAAGGCGGCTCCGCAGACTACTGAACAGGCTAAGGAGATCGCAAAGTACCAGGAGCTAATTAAGTCGACAGCTAAGAACGCTCGAAACAGCGGTGCTGGTACTAACGCTATTGCGCGAAAGATCGAAGAACAGATCAGGAATCTAGTAAGGCTTGCGCCTGAGGCGCCGGCTGCTCCGACAACTCCGACTTTCAATGACACACCGCCGTCAACACCGCCGGCCCCGAGACCTGGCGGGGGTATTCCTACCCGTCCAGGCGGAGGCCTGCCGGGACCGCAGGCTGATAACCCATCTAACGGGGAGTGATACTAGATGGAAAAGTGCAACAATTGCGGTGAGCGTGACCGGGAAAACGGTAGCGAGTTCTGCAGAGAATGTAACCTCGAAATGGACCGCGAGAACGAACAGTACTACGCGGAGCCTCAGGATCCTGAAGAACTAGAAAATGGTTCTAACGTCACGAATGAAGATCGAGCTGACAACGACCAGGCAGTCCAGAACAAGGAAAACGATTTCGGAGGTATCCCTACATCTCCAGAAGAGGCTGGCAAGTTTGCTGCTCAGGTAGAGCAAACTGTAGCTAAGACTCGAGCGAACCTCTCCCGTGCTGCTTGGGCAACTAAGGGTGCTGTTGCAGCGCTCGGGAATCCGATCACATGGATCGCCATCGCCGTAGTGTTCGTTATCTTCATCGTAGCCAACGCTACCACGACCACCTACCAGACTGTAGGATCTATCGCTGTAGATGGCCAGGAAACTGGCGCCGGTGTCGCTAACGGTAACTTTGCAAAACTTGCCCAGAGAGCCGTACTTCTCAGCCAGAACGCCTACAAGTATCCGATCTCTGACTCCTTCGTATCTGCTCACGGCGGTAACCCCGGACGAACTAACGGTAACCCGTGGCGTGCTGCTTGCCCAGACATCGTGAACATCATCTACGGTATGCCTGAGCACTACATCGGTAACAACGGCATCGTTAATGCTTACCAGAACTACCAGCGTCTTCTTGCTGCTGGTATGCAAGCGCAGTCATGGTGGTTCCCAAACACCGCTTCTCCAGGAGCTAAACAGACTGAACCTCCTGCCGGTGCCATCGTACAGTCTACCGGAACCGGCCCTGCTGGTCACACTTACGTTGTGCTTACAGACGACGGAAAGGTGATCGACAACACCTGGAACATCCACGCCGGTGGCCCTGCTACCGGTCCTGGCTACCGTATCCTCGATGACCGTAGCCGATCCGGAATCCGTGGCTGGTTCCTCCCACCGGCAGAGGGCTACCAAGGCACGTTCCTAGACGATGACCCGATGCTTCCACCACCGCCGGAGTGGGCTCAAGGAGACAGCTCGAGTGGTGGCAATAGCGGCCCATCGACCGCTCCGTCCGGAAATCCACAGGAAATTGCTCACAAGATCGTTAAGTCTAACGGCTGGAGCGAAGCAGACTTTACCTGTCTTGTGAAGCTCTGGAATCGCGAGTCAAACTGGCGAGTGGATGCGTTCAACCCTGCTGGACCGGCCTACGGTATCCCGCAAGCTCTCCCCGGCGAGAAGATGGCTTCCGAAGGCGCTGACTGGAAAACTAACCCCGAAACACAAATCAAGTGGGGCTTGAAGTATATCCAAGGCAGGTATACAAATCCCTGCGGAGCCTGGGCACACTCTGAGTCTCATAACTGGTACTAAGAGTTCACGTAACTCGGTAGAATAGTCCGAAGCAATAGACAGGGATCGTATGAAGACTCGTACTAAGTACATCGTGGGCATCATCGCGTTGCTCGTCGTCACCGTTGTGGTGGTGGTCTTCGCGGTGGTAACGTCCAAGCCGGATGAGCCAAAGCCGCAGGATGCGCCTCCGATCGCTCGTACGAACTACAAGCTCACTTCGGACGACAAGCAAGACATTGAGCTCATCGCTAATTCGTACCTAGAATCCGCCGGCAACTACGGCTGGAAGCCTGAAATTCTCACTAACCAGACGAACCTAAATCTGGCCAAAGATGCTGTTGACTCATCAGTAATCTACGAGAACCTGACGCATACGGATCCGGCTGCCATCAACGGAAATCTGAACGAGCTTAGCAAGTCGACTCAGTACGGTCGTGCTGCTAACACTATGATCTACGACACTCCGTTTAGCGTAACATCCAAGTTCACCGGGCCGTACCAGTATCCTGACATGGTTGCTAAGCTCAACGGTTATCCCACGATCGAACTCGTCACTCCCGTAACCACTACTCTTTCGTTCATCGGACAGGATTACAACTACCGCGATAACGACGGTAAGCTGATCAAGGGTGGACTGCGTTACGAGACTCTTACGTTTAAGAGTGACTTGTCAGTGACAGTAGCTAAGAAGGGTGATGGTTGGGTTCTCCGTGACTTCAATCAGGGCACTCACGTTTGGGCCACTGATAAGACTTTTACGTTCTCTAACGGACAGTTCCAGAGCACTAACGCTGATCCAACAACCTACACTGTACAGACCGTCGGCGACGACGGCAAACTCTCGAAGCCGACCGATAATCTACAGCACTATAAGGAAGCTGTAGAAAATCAAGGCGGGCTCGAAGATGGGAACTCTAATGGCTAATCTTGACTCGACGAACACTCCGCCGGAGCCCGATGCGGAACTCGAAGCTCACAAGGAGCTTGACGAGTCGCTTGAAGAAGATCTTGAGTCGGCAACTCGAGAACCGATTCAGCGTTACGAGGATATTCCATACGATGATGACGAGCAGCTTATCCGAAGTAAGGATGCTGTACTAGAAGACGAAGAAGCCTACGCCATCTTCAAGCAAGACGATGGTGTAGTTTCATGGAAGATCGAGAACCTCTTCGACGCTGAAGGCAAACAGTATAGTAAACGAGAGCTTAACGCAAATCCGCCGGTGCTTACCATCGAGGGCTCCAACGAATCTAAAGCTGAGTTCATCCTCACGAAAGACTTCTCGCGCAGTATGAGTGAGATTCTCAACCGTGTGCACTACGGTTACTACGGCCTTGAGAAGAAGCCTAAAAAGCATTTCACAGTTGCTTCAGCTAAGCAGGCTATAATCGACGCTGTTGGTGCTCGTCCAATCGGGGTGGCCAGCATCGTCCTGCTATCGATCGTGGTGATCGTTGGGCTAGTGGCGCGCTGATATAACCTTCGACAGTGAAGCTTAGAAGGGAGCTCGCGCGATGGCTAACGACAATGAGAACCTGAAGAACCGATTCGGTTCTTCTCTTCTCGCCGGCGCTCAAGGGCTAAGTAACGAGCCGAAAACTCCTAAGAAGGCTCCTTCGGTGCGTATCGCCCGAAGTACCTACGCAAACATGCTAAGCACTCGCATTCTAAAAGGCTTCGGCCTCGCGGTGCTGGTGCTTCTTGTGGTTTATCTTGGTCTCGCGGCTACAATTATCCGTGTAATCCCAACTACATCAGCCGGCTTGCTCCCGGTCAAGAACATCACCTACCAGGGTGGACTCGTACCTCAGGACGCTGTAGTAGCGGTGAGCATGACGAGGCCTCAGGGGCAGGAGATCCAGGACTATCTGGCTCAGGCTACCCTCCCTCAGGACGACGTTTCGGTGGTAAAGGTGCTGAAAGGTCCTTGGGGAACTTTCGGCTGGACTAATCCCGGGATTATCACCGTGGATGGAAAGATCGTCCCGAGTGTATTGATGAAGGATCCCGGCGATAAGAAGCTTGATAGTGAATATCTTGTAGAGTGTGTCCGTGGCGCCTGCGCCCCTGGAAACGCATACGTGATCCCGAGTGCTAACCTACTCGGTGTCCCACTAACCGATAGGAAGTAAAGCTCATGGCAGTTTTCGAAGAACTCAACCAGCACGCTAAGCGCCTCGATGATCCGGAAGAGCGCCAGGCAGAAAAAATTGTCCGCGCTCAGCCGAAGTCGGCGAAGCAGCGCAAGGGCAGTAGTTCCGTATCTCTTGACACATACAAGCGCACCAAGCTGCTTGTGAACGTAGCGGTGGGGCTTATCATCGTTGCAGCAGTGGTGGCTGTAACCGTCACCGCAATTAGGATCTTCATAGGGTGAAAGCAGTTACGATGCAGAAGAAGCGATTCCACGTTACGGGCAAGTCGCAGGCTCAGGGTGGAGCCATGCTAGCTGCTATGCAGCAGCACCTGATTCGCGAGGTGCCAGGTTTTGCAAGCGTGGTCGAGTCAAGCTTTTACCGCAAGACCGTAGAGGTTACTGACACAGGCTTTTCAATTGCCTTTGTGTATCTCCAGGACTACCAAAAGCCGACTGACGAGCTCGATGAGCTTGTTCTTGCTCAGCTCATGATTTTCCTGGCCAAGACGAACCAGCTCGATCTTGTTTGTGAGCTCGTCGTCAACCTGGTGAATAGCGAGCTAGGAGATTAGGAATGCCGTGGTGGAAGCGCGTCAAGGTTGAGAAGGTCGGTCGTGAACTCGAACTTCCGAAGGTTGATCCTGAGAAACTTCAGGCCATGAACCTCACCGGTGTGAAGCAGATGTCGCGGGATGACCGTGCTATGGTCGAGCTTCTCAAGGATGAGCTTACGGCTTCTGGGGTACTCGATCGACAGGAGCTACCAACATTCCGCCCGATCGATGCTGACGGCGACCGCGTCTTCCGCGAAGCCGGCGAGCAAGGTACGCGCACCACCCAGGGTCTTCCTACCTACGATTCTGAGCTTGACGAAGAGATTAGCTCCGGTTCAGGTGGAGAGAATCTCCTACTTGACGGGATTGATGATTACGAAGACGCCGCTTTTGATGTCTATAAGACATTAAAAGACTTCGATCATATAGACGTAAACAAAAATGACGACGATAATTCTCTTTCACTTCGACTTCCGGATGGAAGTGTGATTAAAGGTCGCGTCTACGATAAGTAGCCGTTATTAGTCTTGTTGACATAGCGCGCTTTATGAAGTAAAGTGAATCTCGAGGAAACGATGAGTGGTCCGCCGGACAGAAGCTCTTCGCTCCCTTACCTTACTACCAGCATGTCTGGTGAGGTGCTATAGTCTGGGAATAGACCGGGAGATCTATGCGTTAGCATCATCGAGTCATCTACGCCTCAGCGGCTCTAAGAGCCTGAGGATAACCTGTGACGCTGTTAGAACGAACTGTCTAGTAGCGATATTAGCTTTGCCAAATGACACCGTGAGCAAATCACGAACGCATGTAAGTACGGAAAAGGGAGTAAGCATATGGCCGTATATCTTTCGAAGGAACGCGAACTTGAACTGGGCGCCCTCATTCAGAAGGCTTCTAAGGTAAAGGAAGCGCGTGAGGCTTCTGCAAACGCTGAAAGCTTCGAAATCGACGGGGTGGCCGTTGCGGCTAAAGACATCCCCTCGGTTATCCGTTCGGGAAAGAAGGCTGTCGAAGAACTGCTCGAACATAACACTGCTCTGGTCTGGTCGCGCGCTCGCAAGTTTAAGGCCAAGCACCCCGCGTCTGGAGACCTGGACGATCTCGTTCAGGAGGGTTACCTTGGCCTTCTTCGCGCTGCTGACAAGTACGATCCGTCACGCGGAAACAAGTTCTCCACCGTCGCGTTCTACTGGATTGACCAGGCAATCGCTCGCTCCGTGAGCAAGACCGGCCGCCTAATTCGCCTGCCTGAGAATCGTGAGCAGGACTTCTTCGGAATCATGAAGATCCGTAGTCTCTACGAGGACACTGACTTAACTCCGAAGGAGATCGATGAGATCGCGATGGATGAGCTCAAGCTCTCTCCTTCTGATTTCTCCAACATTCTCCAGGCCGCATCCACTCCCACCTCCCTTTCCCGTCGCGTTGGTTCTGACGACTCCGGCGCAAAGGAGCTCATTGACTACATCGCTGACACCGAGGTTGAGGATTCTTCTGAGGCGCTTGCTATGCGCGAGAGCCTTCGCAACCTCCTCTTCGAGAAGCTCGCTACTCTAACCGAGATCGAGAAGGAAGCTGTGGTCGCCTCGTTCCTCATCGAGGACACCGCTACAAAGCGACTCTCGGTGAAGGAGATTCGCGAGAAGCACAATCTCACGCCGCAGAAGTTCAAGCGTCATCTGAACACCGGCCTAGAGAAGCTCAAGCACGAGTTGGAAGGTCTAGACATCACGTTCGCTGACTTCCTCGACTGATAGGCCTTAACCGCGAGACGGCGTACCTTAACGGCTAGGCTTGGTAGTATAAGTGCATGAAGCAAAGCACTCAGAACCCAAGCCTAGCCGTTTTCGTTGCGTTTCACATTAACGAGGACGTAAAGGCTTCAGGAGAATCAGCTCGCATTCTCAGCGCAATCGGTGATGTGTTCGGTGACAAGTCTGGCAAGGCGCATGAGCTTACCACTATGGATTCTCGTGAAATCGTAGTGAAGCTTCAGCGACCGGTGATGGACTCGCTGGCCGACGAGCGCGAGTTCTTCCAGAAGATCTGGCAGCTTTTCACCATCACTGCATCGCACTCCCCACACTTCACCCAGGTCAGCCACTAAGGATCCCGATGTCAAAAGCTCTATACACGCGGAAGACCTTCTACTCACAGCCGACTGACTTCCGCATCGGCGCCATCGTTTCCGACGGTATGTGGTACTCTCTTCCGAAGTGGAGAAAGCTGGCACGCTGCGAAGAGGATGAGCTTCAGGAATGGATCGCTCGTTACACAGCCAGCGGTGATCTTGAGCAGTCCGCGACAGGAGCAAAGTCTTACCGCTTCTTGCTTCCTGCTATTCGTAAGTGGTATCACGAGCACGGTTACTCACTCGAGAATGACCAGCTCATTGACTTCCTGTTCCCACCGCGAATCTGGGATAACCAGACCGAGAACGACGGCTTCTTAGCAGCCCCACTCCGCACGGTAAGCATCGTTTCATTCACAGCTGATACTAAGACCGCTTCAGCTGTACAGGAAGGGCTTCGAGGCGTCGCTCGCGTTCGGGAAGTTTCTCCTGGCAAGTACAAAGCTTACGGTCTTGAGCCGAGTCACATCAACGCCGGTATTAACGAGGTTGCGAAAGAACTCGGTCAGATCATCAAGACCTACACTCGCTCTGAAGCCTCGCGGCGTGAGCTCGTAGACTTCACCCCAGCCTTCGCCAATAGGCTAGTACTGTTCTATCGTCAGTTCGGTCACACTCTTGTCAAGCCGATGATGGACACCATCCGAATCTTCATCCCGGATCCCGAAGATCAGGAATCACAGATCGTGATTTGGGTGCTCACCGCCATTGAAAAGTTCGACGAGTCGTCATCAGTTCCGTTTAGTGGCTACCTGAACTCGGTTCTTCGTCGCTGGCCATATGACCTTCCGGCCATGTACCTCGGCAAGGAACTTAGTGCGTTCCAGCGTGAGCGTTCACGTGCCCTCAAAGCTCTTGCTGAAGAAGCCGGCGGGAAGACGATACCGAACGAGAAGATTGCTGAGACCCTTGGCCTCCAGCTTTACGACTTCTTAGAGCTTGAGGAAAAGCACCGAGCTTGGGTTCGTTCACAGACAGCTACGACTCTTTCATGGGACGAAAATGCTGATGAGAAATCAGTGGAGTCTAACCTCTCTGGTGACCTAACAGCTGGAGCCGGTGACACTGATGTGGAGCTCGCGAACCGTATCTCTATTGCTGTAATTCAGGCTGCTCTTGAGACTCAAGACTTTGCAAGCTCTTACTTCCTCATCAGTCAGATTGATACTGCCGAGCTTGATCTTGGCAACATCCGAACCCTTTCAGCTCCGTTCGTTGCGGCGCTTGCAAAGAACATTAGCGGGTAATAGTGAAAGATCTTTCAGAAGAGGAAGCCGAGCTTATTGCTCGAGTGAGAGCGGATAATCGCACGGCTATGGCTACCGCCAAACCGGCGGCTGTCCCTCTTCTCTCCTGGGAGCGTTTTAAGAAGGCTAAGCGGCCGAAGGATGAGAAAAGAAGTCTTCGGCCGCTAGCCATCGGTCTTCTCGTAATCGGAGCCGTGGTCACTACGCTCTTTATCATCTTTATGCAGTCCACCGCGGATCAGATCGGCAGCGTTGACTATTTCAATGGCCTTACCCAACAGCTCGCCGGCTCAAAAGAGTATAAGGAGCTCATGGCCTCTTCGGGCCTCAGTTGGTACTCGGACTTCTATAAGTTCTATGGTTTGCGCTGGGTGATCGCCGGCGCCATTATGACGCTCTTCTTAGTGCTTTCAGCTCTCACATTCATCATCGACATTGCAAGACGAGGCATCAAATGAACAAGAAACTAGTGATGACAGCTATCGCCGGCGCGGTGGTTATTATCCTCGGACTCATCTGGGGTCTCGTCTACGTCGCATCGCAGAACAGTGATAGTAGTGCTCCGACTCAACAGCAGACCTCATCAACGAAGCAGGTGCAGCGCAGCGTCACAGGAAAGCCGATCGATGAAGACAGAGCTGACGTCTACAAAGCGGCTACTGAGCTTCTAGAGTCGACCAACGCTCCGGCTAAACAGGAAGATTACCAGAAGCTACTGAGCTCTTTGGACAAGGCTAAGATCACAGATATACCAGCCGGATTCCTCGACAAGGCGCGGTTCGTTGACACGCTCGATAAGGATGAGCTTAAGATCACCACCTACCAGGCTCTCGTTACCTTTGCTTCCCTCTCAAAAGCTTCGAGTAGTGATGGCAAGATCGCGTCTCTTTACGCAGACGGGCCTATGACTATCTACGTCGACCAGGAGACTGGCACAGCACAGGTTCCGATGAACATTTTTGTGAACCAGCAGGGTGCTGCAAATACCTTCAGCCTGGAATTCGTCTACGTTGATGGGAAGTGGAAGTTTGCCCCATACAGCGTCCTCGATCAGCTCCGATTGTCGCTTGGCTTACAACAGCAGAAGTCCAGCGGTAGCACGGATTCTTCGAAGTAAGTTAGAAGCTCAAAACAGCGCTACGCTCGACCGTCTAGTGACCCCAATAGCCAGTAGGGGAAACTGGGCGGTTTAGCGCAGCTTAAGAAGGCTTTTTCAGCACTAACCCCGGTTACGTGATATCCTGCGTAACCGAACAATCTCAGCGAGGCTAAGCTGTTAGCTGGCTCTCGCAGGAAAGGATCACGATGGATAGAGTTACCGAGAAAGCATTAGGCTTTGACGTTACTCTGCTCCAGCGTTACTCTAGCCCCGAGACTATCTACTTCTGGTGGGGAAGAAGCCCGGCCGTTGTTTACTGGGCTGCTTCGTACTTCACCAACGGGCTATACGCTTACGGCGACCAAGAAGATCAGCTTCTCAATCGGCTCAAGCGGGCAGTGAAACTCTCGACCCAGCAGTACAGGGAGCCGAAACTTCGTAAGGCAGCTGCAAGGCCAAAACGTCGAAGCATGGAAGAAACCGGATTCAAAGACCACGGGCAGGTCGTGTTCTACGACTTCGGTGCTACACAGCGGGAACTTGCTGTAGAGCTCACAAAGCTCTCAAGAGACTTTGTCTATCGAGTCCCACCTTCGCTCACCGGACTACTACGTGACCTCAACGTTTTCCGTGACGAAGTACGAGCAGCTTACTCCGATACACCTTACGGCCCAAAAAGACGCACTGGCCTTCTCATGTTTTTGAAGCTCGATGCCGATGCGCTGCAAGAGCTTCACTCAAGTCAAGCTTTATTAGATGAGTTAGAAGAGTTCTTCACTAACGCTCATAAGGAACGGATATATCCGATTCTAGCCACGAAAGAAGCATCTGATCTTTCTGTAGGTGTCGTGAAAGCTGCAGAGTCGGCTATCTTCGTCGGGGACGCTAATCAAAAGCTTGCTGAGGCGTTCTACAAGGTGCCGGTGCACGATCGAGATTTTGGTTCTATCCGTATCGGTGTGGTTTGGGACATCACCAAGCCAGATGCGCTTCGTCGCATGGCACCGGTGCGTGCTGAAAAGGAACAATGGGTGATAGAGCGACAGGCGGCGCTTGAGAAACAGGATGCTGACTGGGATGCCTATCTCGAAGCGTTAGAGGAGCAACGACCATGACTGTAAAGAACTTTGGCGATGTAGAGCCCGGCGATTGGGTTCTTGGCTCGGATGGTCAGCCGGTAGAGGTTACTCGAGTTCATGACATCCACACGCCCGAAAGCATGTGGGAGATCGAGCTTGACGACGGCACCATTGTAAAGGCTTCGGGGAACCACCTCTGGTACTGCGAGACAAAGCTCGATTGGGAGCTTCACGCTCTTCGCAAGAAGGAGTCGCGTAAGGCTCTGGAGAGCGTTATCACTCCACAGATTCTTAAGCTTCTTGACGAGGCTTCTAAGAAGGAGGAGCTGGTAGAAACCTCCATGGCTGACATGGTGACTCTTCTTCAAGCAGCTACTCATCCTGAGATTCTCGATGTGGTAGTTCGTGTTGCGGAGTCCTTAGGCCACGTGGCTGAGCAGACCACCACGTTTGATGTCCTTGATGACGACGAAATTGAACCAGAGATGATCCGCATGTATGATGCTCGTAGCTTCGCTAGTCAGCTACTTGCGCTCACTGGGCTTCGACCTTACCGGAAGATCCCGATCATCGTGGGAAGCGTTATGACTACCGATGCTATGATGGAGCTTGGCGAAACTGCTGAGCTTCCGGTGACACGTCCGCTAGCGTGATATTCCTACTACTCAACTAAGGAGTAATAGCAGTGACTTTTACTGATCTGAAGCCGTCTCGCACCTCGCGAGGTACTGAACCTCGCTTCTTTGGGCAGGTGATGACCTGGCTCGCCGGTGGCTTCGCAGCGGCGCTTCTCGGCATCCTGCTCATTGGACCTTTTATCCCTCCGACGCTCATCATGCCGCTCTACTTCGTGGCTCTCGGATTGCTCTTGCTCTCCGCGTTTGTCCGTAAGGCGGCTAAGTATCTGGCCGGTCCGCTGGCCATCGCAATCCCAGCCATCGTCGGCGCTGTCTCATATCCGGCATTGAACTACTACGTTCAGTCCGGGATGGGAGATCTCATCGTGATGGCCGCTGCCGGCACAGTGGTGGTCTTCGGCAGCATGGCGATCTGGGGTTGGACCACTAAGAAGGACCTCTCCGGCTGGTATAAGCCGATGTTCTTTATCCTCCTGGGCGTCATCGTTATCTCGCTTCTCAACGCCTTCGTGTTCCACCTCGGAGCCCTGCAGGTGCTCATCGCTATCGGTTCGCTCGTAATCTTCTCGATCTACAGTGTGATGGATATCCAGAGCCTGAAGAACGCGGATAAGTACGGCACTGACATCCACCCCGGTGTCTTCGCTTTGAACATCTTCCTGGACATCTGGAACATCTTCATGAGTCTGCTAAGGATCCTCAGTATCTTTCGCTGATGAGTGAAAGCTAACGGGCCAGCCGGTTGACAAACCGAGTCTGGCCCGTTAGTGTAAGAGATTGAGCCGACTCCCAAGAGCGGGTCGCTCCACAAACGTTCAAGAAAGTAGGCTCATGGCGATCAACACGCGAGGCGTCACCGCGATCACCGATCTTCTCCAGACGGTGACTGACAGCCCTGACTTTAGCTTCCTCAACGACTGGACTCCTACTCAGGATTCTTCGTTCTTCCCGCGTGTGAACTACACCGGGGATGAGAAACTCGCGCTCGACGGCGAAGACCGTAAGAAGCTCCGCGTGGCCATCGAGGCCGTAGAGAGCGTCAACGAACTGCTCAACGATGCTGGTAAAGAGCTTTCCTCCACTAAGGGTGACTTCTCCAACGCAATTTCTGTGTTCCAGCGTGACGGCGAGATCTCCATCGTGGCTATCCCGGTGAATAAGATCACTCAGCGAGCCATCGGTGGGTTCCTCCTGGCTCACGATCTCTGGGGAGTGCCGAACGCAGAAGCCTTCGTTCAGGATCTAAAGAACCTTAAAGAGCTCATTCCGCCCACTGAGCAGTACCTGCGCTGGCGCTGGTGGCCGGTCGCTAAGGATGAGCGTCAGGTCAACCTTCGAAGCTCCGCACAGCTACTTCTCTCCGCCACGAACCCCGGAGACCGTAACCTCCACGTCATCGCCGGGCTCATGGATTCTCGCGCTAGCCTTTCGGCTGGGCGTCGTCTACCGGAGCTGAGCGACTGGCTTCAGGCTGTCACAAAGCTTGAGTCACTTAAGGACTTCCCCACCGGCTCGGTGGTGGTGACTCTCGACGTGGAGAAGATGCAGGCTGTCCAGGCTGCAATCGTAGTGATCCAGAAGAGCTTTGAGCGTCAGGCTCAGCTTAACGAAGATCTTCGTGAAGAGCTCGATAAGCTCACTACTCGCCGTCTACGTGACCACCTGAACTCACTCTCGCTGGAGGCTTTTGCTAAGCACACTAAGGGACAGGGCTTCCCGCGACGACTCCTCGAGAATCGCTTCAACGACCTCGCAAAAACTCACATGGATGCGAGCGATCAGACTCCGACGGTCGGTGCCGTGCTTCGTCTTGCCGATAAGGCTGAGCGGCTCTTCGAGGGTCAGTCGTTGAACTTCGGTGTGCAGCTCATGAGAACCTACGCTCGTGATCAGAAGCTTCTTCGAGGCTATCCGCGACTCACGGATAAGGACTCTTACTTTGAGGAATTCCTCCGTAAGAGCTACAAGCTGCAGCTCGACCAGCTTCGCCCACACCCTTCGAAGACTCAGTTTGAAGCTCTCGCAAAGCTTCTTCAGGATGATCCTGAGCAGCTTCACCTGGTAGCTCGTAACGAGGCTGCGGTGAAGCACCTGATCGGTTCGCTTGACACCTACACGGACACGGACCGCCTGCAGCGTCTTTCTGAGGAGTACGCTGAGCCTACGGTAGACGAGGCTCGCCTCTACTTCCGCGAGAACCCTGCCACGTTCCAGACCATGCTGAGCGCACTCGGATTCAACGCTCTTACACTCGAACAGATCTCCGGCTTCCTGGCTCCTGAGCTCACCGCAGCAATCCGAAACATCGAACTCGAGACCGAAGGTATGAAGTCTCAGCTTCGTTCGTACCAGACCTTCGCTGTTCAGTACGCACTCCACCAGCGTCGAGTTGTTGTCGGTGACGAGATGGGGCTCGGCAAGACCGTAACCGCACTTGGATTAGCCAAGCACCTACAGAACACTGATCACAACCGATTCCTTGTCATCGTGCCGCTGGCCGTGCTTGAGAACTGGCGTCGTGAGGTACTCAAGCACACGGACTTCGAACCGCACATGCTCTACGGTGAGGAGCTCGAGGATAACCTCCAGAGCTGGGCTACCAACGGAGGTCTTGCTCTAGCCACCTTCGAGAGTATCCAGAAGGTAAACGCTCATCATCTAGTGAGCTCCATCACCAGTACCGATCTCACTGTGGTTGACGAAGCGCATTATCTGAAGAACCCGGAGACTCTTCGTACTCGAGGTGTGATTCCTTGGGTTAAGGCCGGCGAACGTGCACTTCTCATGACCGGAACGGCGCTCGAGAACAAGCTTGAGGAGTTCGAACAGCTTCTTTCGTACGTTCAGCCGCACTTGAAGATGCCGAAGAACAAGACCATCTACACTGCTTTCCGTAAGGCAATCGCCCCGGCCTACCTGCGCCGCAACCAGGTAGATGTACTTCAGGAGCTTCCTGAGCTGCTTGAGACCGAAGAGTTCATCGAGCTTTCCGAAGCCGACGCTGAATACTATAAGCGCGCACTTCAGGCCGGTGACTGGAACATGGCTCGGCGAGCAAAGGTTCTGGCGGGGTCGAAGTCGAGTACTGTTCAGCGTATCAAGGAGCTCGTAAGCGAAGCAATGGCCAACGACAACAAGGTGCTGATCTTCAGCTTCTATCGTGAGGCTATTAGCGTCCTGCAGAACGAGCTCAAGGAAGATGATCCGTTCGTCCCGCTCACCGGCGACCTGAGCTCATCCGAACGTCAGGAGCAGGTGGATGCGTTCACTAAGGCTGAAAAGCCTGGCGTTCTTCTCGCACAGATCAAGGCGGGAGGCACCGGGCTCAACATCCAGGCGGCCTCACTGGTGCTTATCCTTGAGCCTCAGACCAAGCCCTCACTTGAGTCTCAGGCCATTCGCCGCGCTTATCGCATGGGTCAGACCAAGCCGGTAACCGTTGTGCGTTTTCGAGGGAAGAACACCATCGATGAGCGCTGGGTTGCGATGCAGAACGAGAAGCAGAAGCTCTTCGACGCCACCGCCGGCGTGAGCGACCTCCACGCGTTTGACGACGCTGTTGCCGGCGAACAGGGCTCTCTCTTCGAGGCTGAGCGACGAGCCTGGGGTGTCTGATGCACGCCGCGCAGAGACGAGTTTTGAGACATCAAAGCTACTACCGCCGCCTAAAATCTGCAAAGCACTTTTCAGGTTGGACCTTCGATAAGAAGCTCGATACACTTACTTACCTACTGCAAGACTACGGGCATGCAAGCGGGTTATCTATAGTGCTTCGTCAAGGCCGCTGCCTTCCCAACATGCTTAAGATTCGCTCAGACTTCTACACCAGTGACCGATTCCTCGGACTCAAAGAGCTAGCTCAGAAGCTTGAAGCTCAGAGAAAGCGACTCCGTTCAGAAGAACGCAAGGCTGACTTTGCGGAGTTCGAGGCGGTTGCGCTGCCACTTGCTGCTGACCTCACTGAGATTCTTAGTAGTGACACACAAATCAAAACAGTGGTGTTAAAGCTGCACCACAGTGTCAACGAGCAACTTAGAGCAGCATTCTCAAAGCGTAAGCAAACTGAAACTGAAGAGTTCAACCTTGTTGGCCAGCTTACGAATGTTATGAGCTCCCGTACTGTGACGTTCAATACTCTAGATAAGTATCACAAGGCTGCTGAAGCGCTCATTACGAAGCTTCAGTTACTCGGCGTGCAGGTTGCTCTACCGAAAGATGCTGAAGACGAACTTGAGGTTGCTCTTCTTATGCGACAGACCGGGGTTCTGTAAGTGGCTATTGAGGGTTCGTTGCTCTACAAGGCACTCCCTTGGAGCACTCGGGAGATTGAGCTTGAGAACGCTCACGTAAGAATGCAGACAGTCCGGGCTTTGTTCTACAACTACGGGGTAAAACACAAGCTCTCCAGTATCATGTCATTGGCTTTCAGTCTTCCAAACAGCCAACGGCTTTGGAAAGGAAAGCTTGAACCTGAGAGCTTACCTAAACTTCTGGAAGTAGGTTCAACTTTAGACGCACAGTACTCTCGTCTCAAGAAGGACGAAACGAGAGAGACGCTATTAAATCTTCGAGCACTAGCCGAACCGCTTGCTACTGATAGCTACGAACGCTTTACTTCGCAGTTTACGCGCAAAGCCATACTTTTGAAGCCGCTCAGAGCCATCGACGCGAACGTTGACAGGCGAAAGCATCGACGTTCAGCTCGAGTAGCAGTGGAGAATGCTTTTCGCGAGGAAGCTTTTGCCTTGGTAGATAGCAGAGAGTTGAAAATCGAATCACTCAGCCGTTTCTTTGAGCTAGGCGAGCTTATGGTGGCTCAGATAGAGCAGGATAGCGTTGTAGCCGCCTCACGAATGGAAGTCGCTCTAGCAGAAGCAGAGCTTCAGATTGAACTCGACTTCGCGGTGACAGATAATTAAGCTTCTAAGTGACGAGATCAGTCGCTAACAGTAGATTGGCGAAGAGCCGTACAACCTGTCATCCTAGCTTTACAAACGCTTAAACTGTCATCTAGAGCGTTTGTTACCGATTGCCAACCTAACTTTCTCATGATAAGATCGGCAAAAGCTTAGAGGAGACCTTAGTGATCAAGTACATGCCGGCGGTGAAAGAGCTGTTGGATCTTGCAATCACGGCTCAGCGTACCGGCTCAAGGCTTGGGCTTGCTAAGCTTTCAAAGCTCGGAGGCCAACTCCACGGATTTTCATACCGGAGTGAGCTTAGTGAGCCGCACCGGTTGGGCGCCATCAAACTACTGCCAACTCTTCTTCCGGTGATCGACGGTCACATTAGGCACGTGCGTAACGATGATAAGAGAGAACGGCTCAAGGCTTACCGCAACGAAGCCGAAGTTGCTGTGACATCGCTCTACAATCGACTCACTGTTGAGCCACAGACAAAGGCAGCTGTGAGCGAGGTCATGGATTGTCTCTACAAGTTGGGTTACCAGTGGAGTCAGGAGCGATCAGACAGCTACGTTGCTATAGAGGCCATCGTTATCTCTATTCTTGGCGGAGAATCACTCACCGGCGAGGCTCTTTCCAAGTTCCTGGAGCTTGCGTGCGAGGTGCAGGCTTTCGCCGCTGACACCGGCTCTAATCGCGAGCTCAAGCCGAAGCTTGAGGCTGGTATTGAGCGACTTGAGGTACTTACGCTCATGCACGAGGTAACCAATGGATAGGTTTTACCTGACACGCTATAACTCTGCGATTGAGATTGCTGATCAGCTTCGGACAATCGGGCGTCATCAGAAAGTCCCAAAGCTTCTTGAGCTCGGCAATGAGCTCCATTACTACTGTAGTAGTACCGAGGGTAGAGCTAAGGGTAATCCGCCTCTTTTAGCCACACTTAGGAATGTTGAGCCGACGCTTAAGCAGGTAATTCGTTCGGTTCGTTTACCGATGAAGCGCCAAGTCTTAGAGCTTTTCGTATCCTGGATCGTGCCTTACACTGACGCAACCGTAGCTCGTTTTGTTCACAGGCCGCAGCTCAAGCTCAAGCTTGAAAGAGTTATGGAGCTCACGAGAACTACAGTCGACAGAAGCAGTGCAACAGCCGAGCTGTTTCAGCCGCGTAAGGCCATTCTTCAACCGGCCATCGAGCGATTCTACGCTTCAGAGAGCCTTGACGAAGAAGCTGCTTATGAGCTAGCAGGCCTATTCAAAGAGAACGTAGTAGCATTGTGCAAGAGCTTTCCCAACGACGTGTTAGCCAACGCACGAATGGATGCGCTTGAAGAGGCTATTGAGGACTTTGAGACAGCGATCACTCTCGAGACGCTCCTATGATCTACCGCGATAGAAGGACGTTGACTCTACGCTTCTTAAATGAGGTGATTTGTGGCGACGGTAGCAAAGAGCTATCAAACGATGCGTACTACTCTGCAACCGTTCTGAAAGGTTATCTCAGCAGCGATCCAATCGCTCAAAGTGAGCTTATCCAGATGCATCTAGCGGTGCTCAAGAAGCACTTCAAGACTCTAGCTCTCAAGCCACAAGGTTCGGCTATTGCTAGCGATCGTTTTGATGAAGCTGTCAAGCTCTGGAATTACTGGGGAAAGCAAGAAGATGTTCGCAAAGAAGTTGAAGCGATGCTCAACCTACTTTATTCCGTGGTAGAGGAGCTTGAAACGAGGAGTTCTTCGCTTAACCTGGATGAGCTAAAATTGCTGAGCGCGTTCGCGTCCACTTACTACTTAACATTGGACCTATTTAACTCGAATCGTCTTTCTCAGATCAATAGCCTCAATGTCTATAAAGCTATTATCGAAGCTCAAAAGCTCGTCACCAGAATTGGCTACTATCCAGAGTTTTACGCTAGTAAGCGTGAGGAGAGTATCGATGCTCTACTATAGGAGTCTTGACGAGGAAGTGGCAAACGTGTTGACGAGTATCTCTCGAGACGCTCGGGCCTTTACTCATCTCGATATCGAGTTTTTAGCAAAGCGCGCACTCTCAAGCTACAGGGAGAATAAGTCGAGCTTGCCCAAAAAAGAGGCTGAGCTCATCACCATGATGCGCGATCTCATAGCTGTTCTCAGTAGCGATAGAGAGTGGCTCGAGGACGCCCAAAGCTACAGCTACTTCCCTGCTTACGAATACCGAGATCAGCTTGAAATGCTGCTCACTCGAGTGAGTAAGCCCCCAGAGTACCGACAGGCCGTTGAAACAGTGGTGACGGCGCTCGAAGATCTGCTAAGACAGTTTCAAGTGAGCAGACAGGCTATCACAGTCTATCATCAAGACTTCGAGTCAACCGCCTATTGGAGTCTACGAACTGACTCTCTTGGGGTCTCAGCAGAGCGAACGCTTGTGCTTCTCCGCGCGATCAAGCATGAAGCTGAGGACTCGATTTATCCGTCGGACTTAGCTAAAAAGCTTGATAAGCTGCTCGAAAACTTTGAGGTCGCTTCGGTCCTTTCCGATCTCTACGCTGAACAAGAGGAAGCTCAAACATGATCCAAACACGAGCAACCGCAGCTATGGCCGCGGCTCAGAAACTTAAGCGTACAGCAATGCCGCCCAGAGTATACTCCCTAGTTGACACCTTTCTCATTGAATCTGGCAAGTTATTCAACGACAGTGATAGCGAGCACAGTGAATTCCTAGAACTGTTCGAGCAGTTCACTCGTGAAGCCTCTTACTCCGGACGCATGGTAAAAGATTCACCTCTGCGAGCGCAGGAGTACACGAAGATAGCACGCCCAATTCTAAAGCAGTGCGAGGACGTATTAGCGCGCTGGTACTACAACCCGAAGCTTAAGCTTTACATCGAAATAGCTGGACGCCAGGCGATGCTAGCTCTAAGCGCTGATTTTCTCCGCACTGCGGAGGCGCTTCCGCCGGAAAGACGTGCGCTTTACGAAGATCTGGAGGACTGCGCGCTTGAGCTTCTGAAAGCTCGCGAGATAGACGAGGGACTTTTAAGAGACTTCATCAATTTGAACTACACGATCCACGATCAGGTTCAAGCTCCGACCCTCCACACAAGTCTTCGTGATGAACATCTTGACTCTATACAGAAGCTCGAGGTCGAGGCCATGATGGTCGGGCTCTATTGACAGACGGCTAGCTCAGGCGTACTATGAATAAGTGAAGTGGTATAGCAAGAGCTTACTTAGCCGTGAAAAGGCTACGGACACGTTCCTCGTAGAGGTGAACGCTGTTGTGAGCAGCACAGTCCCAAAGCTCAGCGTTGAGCTCGAGGCACTCCGAAAGTATAACCACATCGGTGATGCTCACAGTTTCTTGCTGACTTTTGAACAGCTGCGTGAAGCACTTCAGTTTTATTCTCAAAGCCGCAAGCGCAAAGAGGACGCTCAGTTCGTCGAGAGCGTTCACGAGCTTCTTGATGAGTTTGATTTCATCGAGGCTCGCTGGGGAGCGCTCGTTCTACTTAAGGACCCGTTGGGCTACGCGGTGGACCAGCTCTGGACCAATCTCGGGTCGGGCGTGATTCCGCCTACAAGCTACGTCTTTAGTGATCGGCTTGACGTTATCTTCAGCGATATGCGACGAGAACTCACTCCAATCTGGGGAGCCCGGACGGCAAGCGAGATTCACTTTGAACGACTTCTCGAGACTATTAACGAGCTGGATGAGCTCGTGACTAACCACGGCAACGGATCACATCGCCAGGTGCTTGAAACCTTCCACTCAGCTTTCGATCACATCGAAGCTCAACTTATGATACTGGAGGTAGTTGATGCGTAGGGATCCATACTCTCGCTATAGCGCTCTGCAGAGTCTAAGCCAAGAGCTCCACAACTTTAGTCAGGAATGCCAGAACGCTAGCAAGGCGGAGTCACTTAGCATCGAGCTCTTTAGCTACGCTCGAACTAAGGTAACAGACAGCTCGGTACTCAAGCTTCTAGGCCAGGTAAGACCGACTATACGACAGCTCATTGAGAGCCAGGGGATCGACTTTTACGGTGAGGGTGTACCCTTGGCGGCTAGAAAGCTTGTAGAGCACTACAAATCCATCGCTGATCAAATTAATGAGCTCACTCCGCGCTTTGAGCACATGGTGCAGTTCAAGACACAACTTTCCGAAACGCTGGCGGAGCTTCGCCAACTTCTTCCTCTTCAGACATCTGGGGATGGCGCGTTTATCGGCGCTCGAGCTGCCAACGCTTTTTCTGACATCGTAGAGTACTCTGTTTGGGTACAGCGTCAGCTTCGACTTCACGAGGATGAGGAGCATAAGCTTACACAGCTGATTGAAGCTTTCCTTACGCAATGTGACGCTACAAAATCTCCAGAGCGTATAGCTTCTGCAGAACGCCGGCTTGACAGGCTTCGTGTGCTGTACTTACTTGAAGAGGTAAATTGATGAGTCATCGCATCGTCAATAGCTACAAGCCGTTTGGCGAGGAAGTAGAGATCCTCGAAGACCGCTACTACGCTGTGATCGATTACCTTAGCGAAGAGGTTAGAAGCTTTGTTTCGCCTGGAGCGTTCTACAGCATGCTTATGGAACCTCGGGTGCGTGACCGTCTGCTCGAGCTTCTTCAGAAGGATGTGCGCGAGAGACTTAACACTCGTTTCCCGCTCGGCGCGATGAAGGAACTCGAAGCACAACTCTCTATCGTGATGTTGAGAGTAAGACCTGATCCTCTTCGTAATGTGATCGATGAGTTTACAGCCTTTTGTAGACGTTATCAGATGAGCTATCTGGCTGGGGAGAATCGACGTAACGAAACGCTTTTGCTCGCCGGCGATTTGCTCTCATCACGAGAACTTGATCTCTCAAAGGTACACGCTCTTGTTGAGCGTGGAGAAGACCTCGCGCGGAGCTATCTAGAGAGTGAAGCTCGGACTCGCTCACTAATGGCTTCGGACTACGATCAACTGATCAACATGCTCAATCGACTTGAGTCGTTGCTCATACTAGCCGAAATCGAAACAGTTAAGGGTGTGACATCGTAATGAAGATGCAGTACGCAGCAGCTCTACTTAGAGCTGGAGAAAGTGCATCGTATCTCTTCTTCGAGCTATTGGACAACGCAGATGATTTCATCAAGAGCTTAAGCGAGTTTCAAACTCTCAAACAGGCGGCGGATAGCGTTGTGTTCTTTGATACTCCGTTGTCTAAGTACGAGCCGGCTCTAAAGACTATCGAGCCCCTCATGCTCCAGTATGAAGAACGAGCTAAAGCGCAACCGAAGTTTGCTAAAGAGTACTCTAAGTATGTAGCCTACGTACGCACACGCCGTGACGAGGTTCTCAAGCGTTTCGGAAGTCACACAGCTCTTCGTGACCTAGCTTTCGATGCAGCCATGGCGCTTCAAGCGTTGTTCGATGATGATGGTGATGAAGAAGGAACGGATCAACTTTGGAGCCATTACGATGAGATTTATGACTTCCTCTACGGGGAAAACGTAACTATCGAAGACGGTGAAAAGTTAGTGAAAGCCTTTGATGAGTCGTTCCAGCTTTTCAAGACCGCCGTAACTGCAGATTGGCCTGAAGCCTATTCTGAAGAACTTGCAAGAACTCTTAGCTACCTCGATAAGTTCGAGATTGCCATGCGGGTGGAGCTTTCAATTTGAAGTACAAGAGCAGATCTCGCCAAACGATGGATCTCATCGACTACACGCTGCAGCATCCGGTGGCCACTGTTGCTCATCGCAATACTCTCACCGAAGCTAATCAAGAGCTCATGAAGTTTTGGGAGCAAGACCCTTATGTGATGTTCAAAGATGAGAATCGCATCATAGAGATCTTAAGAGCGCTTCCCAGCTTTGCTGCTGATCTAGAGGATTGCGCTATTAGCGCGTTGGATATTCACGATGCTGCAGCACTGAAAGAAAAGTTAGCCGCCGAACTTCCAGGTGTGTTGGTACGCTGGGAACACTACACTCCAGTCATGAAGGCTGTCGAAAGTTTCTTAAGCGTCACAAAACCAATCCCTTTTAACGGGGAGTCTTGCCGCTCCGGGCGACTGCTGGAAGAGATGCTTTCATTTCAAGCTTTCAAGATTCTGACTACTCCAAACCCACCGGAGATCTGGCTAGACAACTACATCGCCTATGGTGAGCGCTTGATCGACACCTTCGAGTACTATGAGAATCACAATCTCAAGGAGCGTGAGGTAGAGGCTACTCTTACAGCTCTCCGCAAGGGGCTAGTAAACCTTGAGGTTACCTTACTAGTGACTAGTGTTGACTAAGTAGTACTTACACTACTCCCCCTCGCCGTTTCGCGCAGCGAGGGGGAGTAGTGTAAGTCAGTCTTCGGCGAGGACGGTGTAGATAGTCTTGCGAAGGTCAGCCACCGCCGCTGTGATCCGGTTGAGGCGATCGTCAGGGAGCTTATCCACAACGGTCAACGCCTGCTGCAGTTTCTCAAGCTCCACCTCGAGCTGCGATCCGTCCGAGGAGCTTTCCTTGAAGTTAGACCAGAGAGCGTCGAGCGCTGTTTTGCTAGTCGTAAGACGGTTGACTCCGGACTGCTCTACGCTGTAGTAGTAATCTGAACCGGTGAGCGGGTCGTCCCGATAGGTCTTGTAGACCAGCTTGCTTCGAAGGAGATCGTCAAGCTGTGCGTTCACTGACGATGTGGTGACCGCCCACTCACCGCGAGAAAGATCACGGATGCGCTTTGCGATGCCTCCAGGAGTAAGAGCACCTTTCCCGCTCGCTAACACTGAAAGTACTGCTAGAGCGGTTTCGCCACGGCGGGCACGAAAGGCTCGGCGACCGTTCTGGGATGCAAGCTGAGGTGTCTTCATCGGAGTCTCCTTTGTGACTTCAAGTCGATAGAGCTATCCTATCGAGCTTTAACAGTTAGGCGGCCTACGATGATCGTTACTACTGAAGAGCTGCTAGCGCGACTCAATCGCTCTATCGAGACGGCTACCACGATGACCGGCTACAAGGACTTTCCAAGCGAGGTGAAGCTAGTGGAATGGCCCGCTCTTAACTCGCCTGAGTCACAGATCGAAGGCTTTAAAGCCTATCTTCAAGCTCTCATTCCAGCAGCTGAAGCTCGTGATTGGGCCATCGGTGACCCCTCAAAGCGAATGCCGTTCTTCGTTAGCCTGCTTGAGCAGCAAGTCGAGACTATTGAGCTTCGTTTCTCCGGAAATCGTATGCTTAAGTATCGCATCGAATCCGCAGTGAGAAGCTTTGACCGAAAGCAGAAAGGTTTTCGTCAGCCGTTTGAAAACAGTCACCGACTTATCTCTGAGGCTATAGCCAACGGGCTTTTAGAATCATCAACACAGCCTCTAAAGCATCTACAGGTGCTCATCGACTCCCTTGAGAAAACAGTGGACGCCTGGCTAGTTGAAGATCTCATTACTAAAGAAGACGCCGCTAGTCTTCGTGCGCCGTTGACGGAGCTCGAAGTGGAAGCCATGCTTTACTCGCAGGATTAGAAATACTGCTGGCGGTGTTACACATAGGCGATATACCGCATGAGTACGGAGGGTGACATGGACAAAACCCCAGAACAACTTGCACAGAGCGCGGTTGGCCTCATCGGCGAGGTCAACCGGAAGCTCAATAGAAGCATCGATGTGGTGCAGCTTCGAGTAGAGAAAACACGAGCTTCGGATCGAGGAGTCGTTTGGCTTGATATCCGCGATCGAGCCACAGGTGAGCACGCTTGGTGCTCATATAACGGATTCCCGGAGGCGCCTCGCCGAAAAGAACGCGAAGCGCTCGAGAAGCTGACCTTCTGTGACCGTTGGTATCGCTTGCTAAACCTCTCTCCAGAAGATGTGGACAAGCTACGACCGGCTTGCTAAGAAGCAGGAAACTCAAACCTAGAGTTCAGGCTCCTTTATGGAAACTGCGGCTAACAACCGACTCCGCTTGATATTAGCTACCAACAACGACGGCCTAAGGTGGCCGCCCCGATCCAAGGTTAGAAGGAGGCATTCATGTCCCGATTCGATGACATCAAGGAAAAAGCTTCGGATTTGGCCGAAGGGCTACAGAATAAGGCTGAGGCTGCTAAGGAGCATACCGAGGCAGAGGTTCACGAGGCTCGAGCGGAACGAGCTGATGACAAGGCTGGGTTTGACCATTCCGGCTCCGACCGGAGTGATCGGCTTAAACCGTAGGCTGCATGAGAGGCGAACGCTGTAAAAAGCGCCACCCCCTAGCAGTCTAAAGCTTCAAGGGATACCCGTTAATTCGGGTGTCCCTTGAAGCTTGTTAGCTGTAGATTCGTAGACGAATCGGAATGAAGTAGAGCTGTAGAGCGTTATAGCTTACGCACGCACAATTCCTCAAGCTTAGGAAGAAGCCTCTCATGCAAACGTTCCTCCCTTACCCCGATTTCGCTCGTTCTGTAGGGCTCCTCGACAGCAAGCGACTCGGTAAACAGCGAGTAGAGACGTACCAGGTTCTCAAGGCTTTCAAAGGGCAAGGCGGACTTCACGGTGGTTGGTCACGTCATCCTGCGGCCCGTATGTGGTGGGGGTACGAACTCGCTCTACTCCGTTATCAGGAGGTCACTGTCGACGAGTGGCTCTCAAGAGGCTTTAAAGACACCTGCTGGGAGAAGTCGTTAGCGCTCTTCACAGCCGATGAGCTTCGCGCCTATAAAGCTGGTGAGTATGAGTTTCCGAACTGGATCGGCGACGAGAAGCTTCACGAAACTCACCGCTCCGTACTTTCAGCTAAAGCTCCAACTATCTACGGACAGGCATTCGCTGCTGACACGAAGCCAGGGCTGCCTTATATCTGGCCCGGGCTTTCGTTAGAGGAAGCTAAAGTTGTCCAAGGCGTCTAGTTTGACTATGAACGCGTAGCCTTGTAAGATGTGCCTAATTCAACTTGAAAGGTTGTTATGGTACACATCCTCGGCTTCATCATCGCTCTGGCTATGTTGGTCGGAGGTGTCGTCGTTATTCGGAAGCGCCCGAGTAAGAGTAAGGTTGCAGGTTCGACTTCTGCCGCGACTGCAGCCTCCGGAGGTAACCACGGAAAGAGCGGCATCCGTGGCGCTATCTTCGGAAACGACGACTCGAACTCCTACAACTCCCCAGCGCCGGACGCTCAGCGCCCGAAGTACTCTAAGAGTGCTAACCTCGGTATGTTCTACGGCGGTATCTTGCTCTCAGCCATCGGTTTCATCATCGCTGTGAGCATGTGTTTCACCACCGTTTCTGCGAAGAACGTTGGCGTTGTGGTCTCCTTCGGTGCTGTTGATCAGAACACTCGCCACTCCGGTTTGAACTTTAAGGCACCGTGGGCCGAGATCGTTTCGATCGACGGAACAATCCAGACTGACGAGTACAACGCTCAGTACACTATTCCGGTCCGTATCGGTGATGGTAGCGTGGCTCACGCAACCATCACTAACCGCTGGAGCATCAACGCGGAATCGGGTGCTAAGATCTACGAGAACTACCGCTCGAACGATCCGACGCAGACGTTCCGCAGTGCTGTTGTCTCTACTCAGCTTGAGGCGGCTGTTCAGAAGGCGCTGAAGGATTACAATCCGATTGCTGAGCTTAAGAAGGTAGAGGGCACTAACACTGGCCAGACCGTCTCCTTCTCGCCCGACTACGACGCTGTTTCCAAGGACATGACCGAGGACATGCAGGCTCGACTTAAGGCGACCGGAGGGCTGGCGAACATCGAGTCCGTAACGTTCTCCAACCTGAAGCTCGCGCCGAACACACAGAAGAAGCTGGACAACTACATCGCTGCCATCGGTGAAACTCGTATCGCCATGCAGAAGGAGGAGACCGCCAAGGCTCAGGCCAACGCGAACAAGACCCTCTCCGACTCTGTTAGCAACGATCCGAACGTGCTTGTTTCCAAGTGCTTTGACTCTGTAGCTGACGCTATCTCGTCGAACTACAAGCTGCCTGCAGGCTTCTCCTGCTGGAGCGGCAACAACTCCGTGGTGATCCCTGCCACGAAGTAACACTAGCTCTATCTTTCTGGGCCGCAGGAGCAATTCTTGCGGCCCAGAGGTGTAAGAACTTGAGCCAGACGCTACTCAGCTTTCTCACAGTGGTATAGCTTATGCTCGTCAGGTCGTATGAAACGCTTACGCTCACCGTTAGCGCCCCAGCTACAGCGTTTAGAAAGCCTCATGAGCTTTAGGAGACCAAGTGACTGAGCGCTATCACATCAATCCGGAAACCGGCCGTGTCAACAAATGTACAGCCCAGCCTGGAAACTGTCGCTACGGCGAGACAGCGCCGCACGGTGCCACGAAGGAAGAAGCTCGGCAGCTTTACGAAACAGCAATGGCGGCTGAAGTTGTGCCGACCGTTATGTCTAAGCCGAAGAAGATGCCGAAGGATATCCAGGCTGTTTACTCGCCTATCCCGAACGACGTGTATCCTCTAACTGTCAAAGAAACAGCTATGGTCAAACGTCAGCTGAAGAACGGCTACACGAATAAAGAGATCGAACGTATGGGGCCGATCGGCCCAAGCACCCCGGTCTACACTCGTTTTACCCACAACATGGACGCCACTTTCGACTACAACTCGCCTGAGACAATGAACGTCTTTACGCACGGCGCTTGCGGCTATCTAGCCTACGCTCTTCGTGAAAAGACTGGACTCCCAGTAACGATGTTTACGCACGATACAAGCTCAAAATACTGGCAAGGCCACGTGGCTATCAAGCTTGGCGAAGACGAGTATCTCGATGTCACCGGTGTAACCAATCTGGCTTCTATTCGTAGAGAGTACGGGAACGGCAGTAAGCCGTTTGGCGTTGAAGACTTTGACGATACTGAAGCCTACGCTCGAAAGATCAAAGGGCCCGAAGGTGATTTCTACGCTGAACTCGGAGATCTTGAAAAAGCTATTTTGGATCGCGTATCGCGTGACATCGTGCGAGATTTCTTAACGAACTAACGCCAGAGCTTGATATTTCCAACGCTCGTAAGCGTTAAGCTTCCTTAAGGACTGGCCCATGGACGATTTCACTAACTACGTACTCTCGTTCGTATTAGCTCTTGCAGTTTGGGGAGTCGGAGCACTCTACATTCGATCGAATGAGAACACTAGCTTGGCGTATGTAAAGTGGCTAAAGGTATGGGCTATTACAGCTGTTTTCCAGACAGTGATCTTCTCGCTGCTGCTTGGGCTACTGTTCCCGGCTCCTGAAGTTAAGAGCGTAGAATCAGGCATTAGCTCCTCACTCACGAATCCTGAGAGCCAGCTTTCACCAGATGTTCAGCAAGAACTTCAGCAAGCTGGCGACTAAAGGCTGCGTCGCAAACTGTGCATTAGTCAGTACTTTAGCTGATATAGCTCGCAACCCACTCATTGAGGAGTCACCAGTGAAGAAAGCTCTCGCCGTCGGCGTCATCGGCCTCACCGCCGCACTAACTCTTACAGCTTGCACAGCTGGTGAGATGGACGATCGCGCTCCAAGCAGTAAGCCGACTACTTCAGCTTCTCCGACAGCACCGGCTCCTCGTCCAAGTACTTCAGCAACTCCAGAACCCACTCATAGTGCTATTGCTACGGCTCCAGCAACCCCTACGCCTAGCAAACCTACGCCGGTCGCTCCAACTACTAAGCCTACTGTGAAGCCGGCTGTTGCAACGATCCCGACAGACTGTAAAGCTCTTGTGCCGGCCGGTTCGTACGACTCCATCTTCAAAGGGATCCCGCTCAACGATCCAGGATTCGTCGGTACGCCGGACAAAGAGTACTATGTCCCTAACGGCTCAATTAAGCCGAAGGATTCTTCTTATCCCGGTAACGCTCGTGCAGAGGTTCGTGACCGCGCGGAGCTTCGCTGTATCTGGCGCGACCCGCGCGCTGACATCAGCGGGATCAGCGTAGAGGCGGCTCGTCTTAAGCCTGAGCTCAAGCAGAAGTTCCAGGCCGAACTCAAGGAGCTTGCGTACACACACAAGCCTGGCAACGGTGGTGAGGTATGGCGTCAAACTCGCACCGATGAGCAGTACGGCGTGAACGTTACAGAAACCATCCTCTTCCGAGACGACGTTACGATCTCGATTTGGCAGGCTAACACACCGACAAACAACCTTCTCGGCACCGTTGTCGGTCAGATCTGGAAGTGATTCAGTTGAAGTTCGTAAGTTTGCTAGGAAAGCTTTTAGGCTTTCTGCTCACCACCGGAGCTAAAGCTCTCGGTGGGACGAGCGGGGCTCGGGTTGCAGATGAGAATCAGATGTCGCTCTATAAGAGGAAGAAAGACTACCGACCGTAAGTTTCGCTTCAAGCTTGGCGACGGATAAGTTACAAATGAACCTATCGGGTCAGTAACTTGTGAACGAGGATAAAAAGCTCACTCTCCTCCAAAGCGTTTTTTCACTCACTAAGGCAAAAATGGAAAGTTACCACATGAACCCGGAGACCGGCAATCCGGGCGTCTGTAGAGCTATGGTGCGGTGTCGTTTTGGAGAGGGTGTTGAGCACTATCCCTCGAAAGAGGAGGCTCGAGAAGCTTTCGAGAAGCTTCACGACCTCAACGAGGTTTGGCTCTCAAGTATCAAGCGTCAGGATGACGAGAGAACTACAGCTAGCTGTAAAGCGTGTGGAGCTCCTGTCTCAAAGCTTGACCTCGCGAAAGCTCTTTCCGCCAAGAAAGGTGTCTGCTCTTGCGGCGGATCGCTAGCTCGAAGTCGCTTGAAGATTGATGTTAGGCTGGAGAGCGAAAAGCTGCTTAAGCTTGAAGACGCTAAGAACACTACATTCTTCCACGCAACTGATCGCCGTGGTTGGGGTTCAACGCTCAAAGGAAAGCCTGCTCGCTTTATCCACATCGGCGAGCATGAAGCTTCGGTGGATCGAGCGCTCACGTGGTATCACAGATTCCGAGCAACTAATCACGTCTGGGCTTTCTATGAGCTCAGACTTAAGCCTGAAGCCACTATGGGTAAGAAGCTTACAGATGGAGGACGCGACATTTCCAGTAGGCTTACACTTGGCGAGAGCGGGGACTATAATCCGTACGTGAACCGCTTTGAAGGACCCGGTACCGTATCAGCAGTAGTACCAAGCACAGCTGTAGAGATCGTCGGTGTTCGCCCGGTGCGTTCTCAAGAACTCTTTGATGCGCCGAGTATTTACAACGCATTCGCTGAGCTCAACGTTCAAATCTAACGGGGCTGACTCAGGCTAAGAAGCTGTCTAAGCGGGCTACGCATCGGCTTTGTGTCGTTGTGTGGCCCGCTTCGCTATCGGCTTAGACAGCAGTCTACAGCGACGGTTTAGAGATAAACTCACAATCTTAGGAGTAACCATGGCTCGCTATCACATGAACCCGGAGACCGGGCGTGTCAACATCTGTCGATCCGAGCACGGACGCTGCCCGTTCGGATCAGAAGCTCACGGAAACACAAAAGAAGAGGTTCGTGACAACTACGAACAGTCTATGAAAGATCAGGAACTTGCAGCGGTACGCAAGACTCGCGAGGCTGAACAGGCGGCTCGTGTTAAGACTCCTGGAGAGCGTGCCATGCTTCCGTGGCTCGACTATCTGAAAGAGAAGATCGATCACGCTCGCACCGGTGTTTCGCAGAAAGAACTTATGCGAGGAGACTACAGTCGAGCTGTGGCCTTCTCTCGTGGGAAACACTCTGCTCCCGAAGGTACACCCAAAGAGGAAAGTCTTAACTCCTACATTGACTATCTAAGTGAGAAGCTTCACAATAATCGTGGGCGCTCTTACAAAGAGGCTCAGGCTGTTCAGGCAGAGTACGCTCGCATTATCGCTTTTGCACGGGGCCGAAAGCTCACCACACGCTGAGGTTGACAGGTGGCTCTCTTATAGGTACGGTTACATCAAAGTGAACGAACTTATAGGAGAATCACCTTGTCCCGACTCCGTATTACTCGCGGCTTTGCTGTCGCTATCAGCGCAGCCGCGACAGTGGCTCTTCTCGCCGGCTGCACCGCCGGCTCAGACATCGGCGCCGGCAATCCTGGCGCAAAGGCAAAGCCAACAGCCTCGGCCACGCCCGAGGCTCCAAAGGTCACCGGCGATCTCGAGGCTCAGGACATCAAGGTCAAGGACTCTCTCGGTGAGTACACTCCCGTAAAGCTTCGTGATGACTCCGATGCTCTCAAGGTCCCGGAGACGATGGTTGACTTCTCCGGCGGTAACGGTGGATACTCCACGCCTAAGGCGGTTGAGGCTGCTCAGTGGGTCGCTCGCTTTGCCGGTTCAGACGTGATCGATGGTGTTGGTCTCGACACCGGCGAAACCGGCTGGAATGAGTGGAAGCAGAGTCGGGCTGATCAGTTCATTAGCACCTACGCGAAGGATGCAGTACTCGGTCCGATCACCACCGGCGACAATGAGCTTAAGGGAAAGCGCTCTCTCGTTGTACTTGCTACGCCGAACGACGGTAAGTTCCCTCAGATGGTGCGTGATGGCGGACCCCGTGTTTCTAGCGGTACGGTGAAGGTTACCGGCGTAAAGAGCGATGTCTACCAGGGCAGCGATAGCGGCATCATCGTTACCGGAACGACCGATGTTTCTTATCGAGTGCTTTCTTCTAAGGCCAAGTCGCTCATGAAGACTATCTCGCCGAAGAATACGGATGAGCTCATGGAGCCCTACTACCCGGAGATGTACTCCAAGAAGGTTGCCACACTCGAGCTCACTGATAACTGGACCTACCGTGTTTACATGGAGGCGGGTGAGTGGAAGATCTATAACTACTACACCAACTGGAGCGCTGACTTCAAGCACGACTCGAAGGTTTCTGAAAAGCCGGAGCAGGATGGCCTCTGAGTTCTAGCTCACTTACAAAGTCGTCTAAAGCGTGCATTTTTGCAGACTTTCAGGCGACTTTGTGCTTAGAACTGCACTCTACGTCGCAAAGCGCATTTCATATGAGAAAAGTCGACGTAGATGCTGATAGTTTCTTTAAGACTACGTTAATCGCCGCTACGGCGATGCTAGCAAAAGAAGGAGCAAGACTATGAGTATCGGATTCGGTATTTTCTTAATGGTGGTCGGCGCGATCCTTTCGTTCGCTGTGCAGGACGGCATCAACGGAGTTGATCTTACGCTCATCGGCTATATCCTTATGGCCGGTGGTGCGCTAGTGACTCTTCTAAGTGCAGTTGTTCTCATGCGCAAGCGTAAGACCAGCACCACTGTACAGTCGGCTGTCAACCCGGCAACCGGTGAGCGAGTAGAGCAGTCAGAAAGCTCGATCTCGTAATCATCTCAACACACTGAACGCCCACGGATATGCTACTCCGTGGGCGTTCAGTGTAAGAGCTGCTAGGAGTAGATACAATGCTCTTGACTACATGAAAGAGGCGCTAGATGACTAACCAAGACACACTCCAGGACACCGCACGAGCTATCCTGCAGTTCATCTTCCGCCGCAGTAACGAAGAGCTTGCGTTTATCTTAGAGAACGATGTGCCGTACGGAGTCTTCGAAACTCTCACGCAGGATGCAGATCTTCTTGAGGTTGTGGAAGACTGCTGCCCACCTAAGGCTTACTCCGGCTACACTCCGACTATCCTTGCGGCCGAGGGGATAGACGAGACCTCGGTCGCTCGTGGCCTCTGGCTTCTCGCACAGCACAGCTATCACAACGATCATCGTGCTGATCTTGACGAGTGGGCTGCGGACGGATTCCCGTTCAAGCTTGAGACGGTTGACGACATGGAGCTTTACGACCGATGTGGGAACGAGCTTTCGATTCCGCTTCTTGCTCGCACCGGGGACAAGGGTAAGCTCATCGGGCTTGCTCTTCTTGCTGACTAAAGCACATAAGTTGCTTTCTAGCTTCTAACGTGTAGGATCGAACTACACGACCTAGAAAGCGAGCAAGCGTGCCTGCATTTAATCCTTACGGCCTAAAGCCGTGGTTCACTCAGCGCCTTGCTGCGTTCGTTCGAGCAGCTGATCGCCACAGCGTCTCTCCAGACGCGTTCACAGTGGCGGGTGTCTTCGGCGCTCTCGTTGGAGCGATCGTGCTTGCTCTGCCTGACTTCGACGTGATTCTCCCGATCTGGCTTAGCATGACGCTGGTCTTCATCTTCGGTCTCGTCGTACGCCTCGGTGGTGCAAACCTGGACGGTGCCGTTGCTCGAGCTCGTGGCGTGTCAAAGCCTACCGGGTTCGTTCTCAACGAACTTGGTGATCGCGTTTCCGACTTCTTGCTTTTCTTCGGTCTCTATCTTGGGGCTGACGAAGTCTTCAAGCCGCTCGTCGTGCTCGGCGCCATGATCGCCAGTCTCCCAACTCTTGTGGCCGTATCCGGAGCAGCTGTCGGAGTGTCTCGAATTAACGGTGGACCTTTCGGAAAGACTGAACGAAGCATCGTCTTCGTTCTTTTCGCCGGTGCTATGCAGACTTCAGTCACAGGCTTTGCCGGCGTTGTGTTCATCGTCTTGCTCTTTGTTCTCTACTTCGGTTCGGCGCTTACGGCTCTCAAGCGCTATCTCAAGATCAAGGAAAAGCTCGAGCGCGACGGCACCACGTGGCAGGATGACCAGCCGACGGTCATCAAGGGAAGTGGCTCGAAGTGATCCAGGCCGATCGTCGCGTCACAGACAACAACGTCTTCGAGTTAGTGTTCGGGAAGCCGATGGAAGAGCTTACACTTCATCTTGGCCCGTTCGACATCGCAGGCCGGGGTGTCTGGTTCTTCTATGTAGCTGTCTCGATCCTCGTGCTAGCCGGTGTTGCTGTGCTCTTCGTTCGTAAACGTGAGCTCATTGACAAGTGGATTACCTGGGCGTCTCTGGCGGTGCTGGTGGGTATCCCTCTTTGGGCCGGTAAGCTCACAACTGTGCCGATCGTACTCGTGCTTACAGTGATCGCGGTTTGGGAGTTTAATCGGCTGGTGAAGCTCCCGAAGCCAGAGCAGGTAATGCTCTATGCGCTTGCTGTAGGCTATCCTCTCGCGGCATACTTCAACCCCGATCTGCTTAACCTTGCACCCTTCTTTGCTCTTCTTTGCGCACTCCCCGCTGTAATCCAGGGAGATGTTGAGCGTGGTGTTTACCGAGCTAGCATGGCTATGTTCGCGTCTATCTGGATTTGCTGGTCGCTATCGTTCTTAGTGGTAATCTGGAAGGATGCGTTCTTCGTAATCTTTGCCGTGGCTGCAGCCGACGTGGGAGCCTGGTGTGGAGGTAAGCTTCTGAAGCGCTTCGCTTGGGGCCGTAAGGGTCTGTCCCCGCTATCACCGAACAAGACCTTTGGCGGCCTTGTCGGAGGTCTTGTACTTTCAGCGGTGATGATGTGCCTGCTCGGGTCGATCTCTGTCGGGCTCATTCTTGCCATCGGGCTCGGTTCAGTGGCCGGTGATCTGCTACAGTCCATGGTAAAGCGTCACGCCGGTGTCAAGGATGCCGGAGGTTGGCTTCCTGGCTTCGGAGGCATTCTAGATCGCATTGACTCCTGGCTTCTCGCGTTCCCGCTCGTAGCTGTGATCGGAGCTTTCCTGTGAAACTCGGTCCGCTCAAGCGCAAGTACGCTGGTAAGCGTCGTTGGTTCTTAGCGTCCTTTGCTCGTCAGGCTTTCTGGAGCGCTGTAGCCTACATGCTCGGCGGCGTCTCAATCACCGGTCGTATCCCCGCTAAGCCTGGGATTGTGGTGGTAAACCACTCATCTCACGCGGACACAGCTATCCTATTCTCAGTGCTTTACTGGTCATCACGACCGTTTGTTGTGGCTGCCAAGGATTACTGGAGCAATGGGTTCAAGCGAGTGGTTGCTAATTCACTTGTAGCCACAGTACTAGTGGATCGTAGCGGTGGCGGCGACTCGTTCGACGAGCTTAAGAAGACCATCAGCGAGCGACTAGCTCGAGGTGAACTCGTGATCCTCTTCCCAGAAGGTACGCGAACTTCAAACGGTGTCATCGGAGAGTTCAAGACCGGTGCCGTACGACTGGCTGCCGAGCTTCAAGTACCGCTTTACCCGACCGCCCTCAAAGGCTTACACAAGCTTTTCCCGAAGCACGGCCGCTTGAGCCCTCGCCGAATGGAGATCGTCTTCGGCGAACCGGCCCGAGTAGCGACTGATTTGAGTCGTGAACAGATCCACATCGAAGCCGCCAAGCTTCGCGAGAAAGTGGTCCAGCTTAAAGGTGAAGACACACCAAGCTTTAAACTCCAAACACCTATCGGCTGATATGCTATAGGTGCCTTTCGAGGCACAAACAAAAGAGATCGGTAGGATAGTCGCATGACTAAAACGCTCGTCCTAGTGGAGGCTCCCTCCAAGGCCCGCCATATTCAGCAATTCCTCGGTTCGGACTACATCGTGAAGGCCTCGGTTGGCCACGTCACTGAGATGCCGGTACCGAAGCAGATGAACGCTGATGAAAAGAAGCGCTACGGTGACTACGCTCAGGACATCCCCGGCGGTTTTGAACCTCTCTACAAGGTTTCAGCAGACAAGAAGAAGATCGTCGCTGAACTTAAGCGCATCTTGAAGACCGTTGATGAGCTCGTACTAGCCACCGACGCTGACAACGAAGGTGCGGCTATCGCCTGGCACCTGCTTCAGCAGCTAAAGCCGACCGTTCCGACGTATCGAGCTACCTGGAACGAAATCACGGATAAGGCTGTCCGCGCCGGTCTGGCAGCTAAACAGCGTATCGACTTCAAGACGCAAACACCTGCGGACTTCTTTGGCCAGGCTGAGAGCGCCCTGACTAGGGCCCAGTGGGACCGTCTTTACGGGTACGGCAGCTCACCCTACGTCTGGAAGGCCGTGAAGCCAGGCACTTCATCCGGTCGCGTCCAGACTCCCGGTACTCGTCTGGTTGTAGAGCGTGAGGAGCGACGCCTGGCTTTCAAGAGCGTCTCGTTCTACACCATCTGGGGCGACTTCGACGGTTCGAAGGCAAAGCTCGTAGAGTTCGAGGGGAAGAAGATCGGTGACGGCTCGAAAATCGATGACGAGGGAAAGCTCACTAAGGGCTACCTGCTCATCACTGATGACAATCTTCAGGATACACTCACGGCTTTGAAGGCAAAGGACTACGCGGTCGGCTCAGTTACGAGCAAGCCGTATCGTCGCTCGCCTCCGGCGCCGTTCACTACCTCTACAGGTCTTCAGTCCATCGGTGGAAAGACGCGGCAGTCAGCGAAACAGATCACTCGTTACTTCCAAGATCTTTACGCATCGGACGGTGCTGTCACTTATATCCGTACTGTTTCCGTGGTGGCTGCTCCAGAGGCTATCGAGGAGGCTCGTAAGGAAATCGCTCGGCTTTTCGGCAAGAACCTACTGCCGGCTTCGGCTCGAGTCTACAAGGATAAGGGTGCCGGAAACAGCGGTCACGAATGCATCCGCCCGGTGCTCGATGATAACACTGGTAAGCTCGTGAACAAGAAGTTCTCGGACGCTAAGAAGCAGGAGGTCTTCGATCTCGTGCGACTACGCTTCCTCGCCTCGCAGGCCATCGACTGCGAAGGTACTACCTGGACCGCCACGTTTGAGGCCAAGGACAAGCAGGCTAAGTTTAGCGTGAGCGAGACTGAGATCCACGAGCCTGGCTGGACCACGATCTACCAGGTGGATGAAGAGGTCGGCGCTTGACCAGCGACGCCTTCACACTCTGCTACGAATCGGCTCGTGAGGCGCTTCTTACGGAACACGACCGACACTGCGCAGAGGAGCTTCTCGTAAGTTCCATGAACTTTGAACGACTGAATGATAGCCAAGACGATGAGCTTGGTTACGGTATTCGCGGTTTTCCGCATGAGACGGTAGAATCGCTACCGAAGTGGCTAGAGGATTAGGAGAACCCATGGCGCTCAAAGATCTGAAGCCTGGCGTAGATGTTAAGCTAAAAAAGCTTGCTAACGAGGAGCACAAGACCACTCCTCCTGGTCGCTTTTCAGAGGTAAAGCTAGTGTCCGAACTTGAAGGCCGAGACATTGGGCGGCCCTCAACGTTCAGCTCTATCGTCTCACTCATTCAGGACCGCGGTTATGTAGCGAAGAAGGGTACGCAGCTTTACCCGACCCCGCTTGGGTTTGCTGTGGCACGACTACTCGCGGCTAAGCTTTCTACTTACACTGCTTACGACTACACTGCTCAGATGGAACAGGAGCTCGACAAGATCGCTGAAGGCAAGAACCAGCGTAGTCGATTCCTCGCAGACTTCTGGAACGGCAACCATGGTTTCGAAGCCATGCTGGAAGAGCTCTCCAAGAACATCGACTTCGATGAGCTCGAGCAGTACTCGACCATCGATCTCCATAACGGCTACAACATCCGCTTTAGCCGCTTCGGTACATTCCTACAGGACCCCAAAGCTAAGCGTAACGACAAGGGCTACCTTCCATCAGCTCGTCTTGACGACTCAATCGATGTCTGGGATTACAAGGATCCGGAGTTCTGTAAAGAGACACTCGAGAAAGCTGAGACAAAGCCTGAGGCACAGGAGCTAGGCATCTTAGAGTCTGGAGAGTACGAAGGCTGGACAGTTGTGGCTCGCGACGGTAAGTTTGGCCCTTACGTTCAGGCGCTTCATCCGAAGGCTGTTAAGGCTACAGCGGAGGGGAAGAAGGCTCCCGCCTCTACTCCGAAGCCGGTGAATCAGCCGCTTCCTGAGGGTGTCGACCTTGAGAACGTTACGCTTGAGAAGATTGCGCCGCTCTTTGCTGAGGTAAAGCTTCCACGCTGGTCGCCGGACGGTAAGTGGCTTGTCGGTATCGGGAAGAAAGGCGCTTACATTGGGCGTAAGGCTACTCCTCGTGGTCGTCCGGTGTTCCGTGGCCTTCCTGACGACCAGGATCCGAAGACCGTCACCTTTGAAGATGTCAAACGAATCTGGGACGAAGCTGTTGCTGCAGCGGATGCTAAGGCAAAAGCTAAGGCTGAAAAACCTAAGCGAACAGTCAAGAAGAAGTAGTACGCTGAGTTACGGCGTATCGATAGAGTCGATGTAGCTTTATAGTGCAAAGGATTGCCATGGCATCACCGAGGATCGGGACCTATAACGTTCTTATTCCGAGAACTGACCATCCGGAAAAGGGCGAAGACTTTTGGTTCGAGCGTAGAGATGATGTAATCGCTACTCTTCAAGAGGAGTTCGACATTGTTGGGCTCCAAGAGTGCTCTTTCGGCGAATCTCATCAACAGGGTGAGTACATTACTGAGAAGATGGTCGAAGCGGGATGGCATACATACACTCCGGGAACCCACGGGATCTTTACTGATCCGTTTCATAAAAGACTTCCAATCTTCTGGCGACCAGAGGCTTTAGCGGTAGAAAGCGCTGCGCAGCTTCTACTCTCATCCTGGAGCGACAGAGAACTCGAGCAAGTTCCGATTCTCGAAAACCGTTACGCAAGCTTTGTGAAAGGCGTTCTTCCCACCGGACAGCGTTTGCTTTTCTTCACACTCCATCTACAGCATCAAACCGCAACAGCTGAACCTCTTGAGGCGGCCATGACGAAGCTTAAGCGTGACGAGTCACAGAGGCGTCTACTTACAGCTCTTATGCATACTCAACAGTCCGGGGATTTAGCGGTGATCGCTGGTGACTTCAATACAGCGGAGAAGTTAACTCAGTTCGAAACTGCTGGACTTCAGGAGGTCTCAAGCGCAGCTGCACACCTCGAGCGTTGGGAACATAACAGTTTCCATGACTGGGATGATCAGATGAACGGAGTTCACTTTGACCGCATCTTCGTTTCTGAGGGACTTGTCGGTGGCGACGCTCGTATCGGAGAGAGTGAAGCTAGTGATCACTACCCGGTGAGCTACCGTCTTCCGGAGCTCTGTCCGCGGGCTCGTTATCAGTTTTGATCTGTGCCACCATCCAGGAGGCTAGCGAGGCAGTCACAACTCCGAGCACAGCTATGCCTCCTATCATTAGCCCTACAGCGACCAATCTACCTACAAGAGTTATGGGATAGTAGTCGCCGTAGCCTACGGTTGTAATCGTGGCAACTGCCCACCAAAGCGCATCACCAAAGTTACGGATGTTAGCTCCCTCAGCGTTTTGTTCAGCATCAAGAACAGCTAGACCACCAACATAAACAAGAAGTGAAGCAGTGCTTACAACGTAGATGATTATCCGTCCCTGAACGGCCTTCAACGCTACTAGCTGCATAAATCGAAGAAGAGAAAGTAACCGTAGTAAACGCAGTGGACGAAGCATCGGCAGCGCTAGAATCACAAGCTGATGCAGATTTCGAAAGAACCACTGTCTTCGCTGCTTTGCTAACGCTAGATTAACGAGATAGTCTAGTACGAAAAGCGCCCAGGTAAACCAAATAACAAAATTGAGCAGGAAATCACGCTCATCAGGGATATTGCCGATTACTTGAACAGAGTAAGCAATCAAGAAGATTAACGAGGCGCCAAATAGCGGCCATTCAGTTACTCTTTGCCAATTTTGCTGCTTGTCCCGGTCAGCTTTATTCACAGCTGAAATATCGCGAGGCTTCTAAGTGTGATATCGTAGGCTCTTAACTTAGGAGGCCACCATGACCGAACTCACTCTCTTCCACGGCGAACTCGTTCGTAAGGGCGAGGTTGCGGTGAGCGGCTTCCTAAAGCAGGTGATCGCGAAGAGCGGCAAGAACAGTCGCTTCATCGGCACCTTCGATGAGCTTGAGGCTCTTGTTACGAAGCACTTCGACAACTTTGAGCCTGGCGAAGGCTCGGTTGACGCTGATGTCCGACTCGTACGGCTCCCCACGGCGGGCTTCTTCACCACCATCGTGCCAATCACGTCCGAGAACGCTGGCAGCGTCCGAGTTCGCTGGGAAGCTCGCGTCGAAGGTGAAGCCCCGGTGCCGAAGCTAACCGTTCTCTCCGCTGAGAATCCGGAGGCAAGCGTCGTTAAGATCGTGATCTATCGAGCCGATGTGCTTGCGAAGAGCTCAGGCCGCTCGTCGGAAGCTGAGTGGGAAATCGTAGCAATCCTGGCTCAGCCGGAGGAGCGCGTACCGATGCATCCGACCACTATGGCTCGTAACACGCTCGAGCTTCCCGGCGGCACTAAGCGCGACTACACTCCTGAGCAGTGGGCTGAGGCTGAACTGTTCTGGCAGCGGCACGCTTATGTTGAAAATCCGGAGGAAGAAGCATGACTGATCAGCGTGAAATCCACGAACTTCTTGTCGAAGACATTGTTAGCAAGTACGGCCCGATCTATCCGGAGCCAGGTGATTCTTGGCAGACAACAGTAGAGTGGATCTACGCTAACGAGCGAGAGCTCATGGACGATCTTTTTGAGAACGTTAAAAAGATCGGCGTACGAGAGCCAATTGTCCTCACTGACGACACGGACGAAGCTCCTTACGTTTCAGACGGGACGCATCGTGTTGCTCTTGCTCTCTACCACGGGCTCATCACTTTACCGGCGTCTTACGAGTATCCAGCAATGAAGTCAGAAGATCAGACTTATCTACGGTTAAAGATCGAGCTTCTCAACGAACCCGGGCTTTCTAAGTTTGATGACGGAGTGCTCTTCGATTTACTTTCTTCGTGGATGCTCGACGATGAGAATTGGATGAATGCTGATACCGCCAGTGGGAGCGCATCGCAGTGGGAATTCTTCTTCAATATTACTGAACCGAAGCTCGAGCGGAAGTTCAAGACAGCTGTGAAGCGAAAGCTCGAGGTAAAGCTTTGCAGTCACAGTTTTAAGGTGAGTACTAAGTTCCTGAGGGAGGATGAGCGGTTCTGATATCTCTCTATAAGAGAATAGAGGAGCAGCCATGTCAGCTTCAAGTGCTAAACATCATTATATAGCTCAATCTTCCCTAGCGCTTTTTACACAATCGCAGCTTTCTTCAGCAGGAGAAAGCGTGGGTGTATTCAGGGTCACAAAGCAAGCCATTTCTAAGTCTAAGCCAAGCGAAATAGCATATGAAAAAGGCTACAATTCTATAGATCTTACTTCTTCAACACTTTGCTACGAAAACAACTATATCGAAAGTTTGTTAAGTGGGTATGAAACACAAATACAGACTATACTAGTTAACCCTGAGGCTGCTTCAGTAGAAGAATTAAAATCAGTCATTGCTGTTCAAGAAGCTAGATTACCAAGAAACCGTAATTATTTAGCGCAGTCATCTGTTCTAGAACTCGCGTATTCAGCGAATAAATTAACTATTCAAGACATCCAGAACTTATCTGTAATACACACGCTTAAGCTAATACTAAATATTTTTGATGACCTTGACACCATTAAAGTAGTGAGAGTAAATGACCCTCTGCTTCTTTCTGATAATCCTGTGGTTACACTTGATACGAAAAATAGAGTACAATTGGGCATCTCTAAAATAAGCGAATGGGGTTTTATGCCTATTAGCAGAGACAAAGCCGTAGTATTCAATTTTAAACATTCTGTCAATGCGATCCCGATTAACTTTGACTCTCGGGAGCTCAATAAAATGAGCTTAGAGACATCTAGTAATTTACTGTTCTGGGACCTCAGGGATAATTCGCTACTTTCTAGTATTGCAAGCGAAGCACCATCAGGTATTGCTACAGCGATAGGAATACGGGGATTTGGAATCTTAGAAAGGAACATCATTTGGGCGCCTTTTACAGCTAGAGAGTGGTTCCCTCATAGTGCGATGCTAGACAAAGCATGTGCTTCCTTAGGCACAGAAAAAATGATAGACATCTGTAATATGCTTCTTCAGTTACGACGTAGCGACAACTTGTTCAAAGCTACACTTAACGAAACATTAATTCTGCTAGAGTCTAGAAAACCTAATTTGAAGCTGGTAGCTAAAGCTCTTGACTCTGCAAGCATAGCACTCCCAATGCTAGCTAAGACGGAAAATATTGATTACGCCTCCGCGACAGCAGGGCTTAACTCGGTATGATGATACTGTTTTAGACGTAAGTTTTAAATCTCGATGGCAGGCTTGAGCAGTTCTTCAGTCTGTGTTTATCTAAAAGTGATATTCCTAGCCATTGTGTACTCAAGCCCGTAAGGACCTCACCACCTCATATGGCACGCCATCTAGCTGAACCCATCAAGAAAGATCGGACTCCTACGAGTCCCCTAGTTAGCCTAAGAAACTCTAAAGGTCTACAGTGGCCTCTCACCGGAGTTTCTGCGCTCGGCCTCGTACTTGGCCTAGGTCTCCCAGCTCACGCCACCCCGCTAGCGTCGGATGACACAACCACCACCGGGATGCTTAAGCTCCCGACTCAGAAGCCACAGACTTTTACTGTTTCCGACAAGGTCGAAACACCTGACGTGACACGTGATGCGTTCGGCGCAACCGATCCTGCCGTGCTCGCTGCCAAGAAGCGCGAAGTGGCTGAAAAGAAAGCGGCACAGGAGCAGGCTGAGGCGCTCAAGCGTCTTCAGAAAGCTCGCGCTAACGCTGTTGCTGCTTCACGCACTATTCAGGCAGCAAGCGCAAGTGGCTCCCCGATGGCTACAAACTTCGTTGAAAATCCTCCAAGCAGCACCTACTCAGGTGACGCCGTTGTGGCCTACGCTGAGCAGTTCGTCGGCGTGGTACCCTACTCTGCTGGAGCTTCGCCTGAAGCCGGTTTCATGTGCGATGGGCTAACTCAGTACGTCTTTAGTAAGTTCGGCGTCTCGCTTCCTCGCGGAGTTGACCATCAGGCTGCTCAAGGAGTGCCGATCGCTCCGGCCGACGCTCGTGCCGGAGACGTTGTGGTTTGGCCTGGTCAGCACATCGGCATCTACGACGGCCACGGTGGGGTCATCCACTCACCAAACTGGGGCCGCAAGGTGACTCACGCTAACCAGCTTTGGGGCAGCTACAAGTTCTACCGTTTCCTCGGCTGATAAGCTAACTACCACCGACCCGTCGTTCTCGTTTCTACCACAGCGAGGCGGCGGGTCGGTTGTGTAAGAGCTATAGATGTGTTACAGTCATCACATAGACTTAAACAGCACCGACGATCGGTAGGATTAGCCTATGGCTGACGAACTCACCTTCCTAGAGAAGTACAAGGCAAACCTCCTGAAGACCACGAGCCCCGTAATGGATAAGCTCGAGAAGAGCTTCACCAAGTTCACAGAGGATAGCAAGGAGCGTGATCGCGAGCCCCAGGTGCCTGAGCCGCTTCCCGACTTCCTCTCGCGCCGAGATGGAGCTATCCCCACCGCTGCTGACATCCTCGGTTCTGTGCCGAAGGAGAAGACTGCTGATAAGGCTGAAGCAACTACGCCAAAGACCGGTGAAGCTGAGCCGAAGACGGATGAAGCTGTGGCTGAGGAGCTCCCGCCGGAGTCACTCGACGATGTGCTTAAGGATCTCAACGCTCTTGTCGGTATGGAAGAGATCAAGACTCACGTCCGAACTCTCATCAACCTCCTGAAGATTCAGGCTCACCGTAAGGCCCACGAGCTTCCGGTGGTAGAGATCGGCTTACACCAGGCTTACCTCGGCAATCCTGGCACCGGTAAGACCACGCTCGCTCGTCTCATCGGCCGCGTCTACAAGGCAGCCGGTCGTCTCAGCAAGGGGCACCTGATCGAGACTGATCGCGGTGGCCTCGTCGGTGGCTACGTCGGTCAGACCGCGATCAAGACTCAGGAAAAGCTCAACGAGGCGGCTGGTGGCGTGCTCTTCGTTGACGAGGCTTATTCCCTCGTTCCCGAAACCGGTGAGTCTGACTTCGGGCAGGAGGCTATCACCACCATCCTCAAGTATATGGAGGACAACCGTGACGACTTTGTCTTCATCGCCGCGGGCTACCCGGACGAGATGAAGCGATTCCTGGACAGTAACCCTGGTTTTGTCTCGCGCTTCAACGACACCATCACGTTCCCGGACTACAGCGGTGACGAGCTCTTTACCATCTTCAACCTCACCGCGGCCAAGAACGACTACGTCTTCTCCAAGTCGGTCGAGGATAAGATCCGTTCTGACTTCGACTGGTTCGTGGCTAACAAGAACCGAAACTTCGCGAACGGTCGTCTTGCACGGAAGTACTTCGAAGCCATCGTGGAGACTCAGGCCAACCGTCTGGCGAAGAACGATCAGAACACGAAGAACCAGCTGCGCCGTGTGACTCTTAAGGACCTCCCGCAGAACCTGGAGAAGCTCATCTGATGGCCCTCTACTCGCACGTGGCTAGGACACCGCTGGTGCGCGGTCCTCTGAACCTAGTAGCAGGCCTGTCGTGGTTGTTCAAGCGACCGAAGTTTCTGATTCTAGGGGCCGTACCAGCTGTCCTAGCAGGTGCTATCATCCTCGCTGCGACTGTAGCAGTGGCTTACTTCAGTGGTGGCATCGCTGGGTTACTCGATCCGCTGCTCGCAAACCTTCCTGGCTGGCTCGCTTCCTTCGCTCGCTATAGTCTTCAGGCTGCACTCATCGTCGGCATCGGAGCACTAGGCTACGTTCTCTTTGCGGTGATTGCTCTCGCCGTCGGCGATCCTATCTACTCGAAGATCGCTGAAGAGGTAGAGCGTGATGCCGGCGTAAAGATGGAGGATGCCTCCTGGCTCATCGGTATCAAGGACGCGCTTGGGCTTGCTTGGCGTGGCATCGCTGTCGGCCTTCTGGCCTTTATGCTTAGCCTTATCCCGGTGGCCGGTCCGGTGCTAGCATTCGTCGCGGCCTGGCTCCTTCTGCCGTACTTCCTGGCTGAGGAGTTCCTCAGTCGTACGCTAGTCCCTCGTGGCTTCGTCGGCGAAGAGAAGAAGCAGCTTCTTAAGAAGGATCGCGGCGCTGTGTGGAGCTTCGGCGCTCTTTGCCAGCTCATCTTCCTCATTCCTCTACTTCAGTTGATCCTCATGCCGGCCGCTGTTGCCGGCGCTGCTTTATTCGCTCAAGAGCTCGCCAAGAAGTACGAAGCTCCTGCTCCTACGCTCAAGAACTGATCGGAAAACTCATGGGTCGAAAGCTTACTATCTCCGCAGCGATACTCGGTCTTACCGTTCTGGCTACGCTCAGCGCTCCTCTGGCTGCTAACGCCGGCACCACTTACGACCACGGTGGCGCAAAGAACGATCTGCCGCAGATTCTTGTAGACGAGCTTGATGGTTCTGATGACATCGTGTTCGGCCCAGAGGCCAAGTTATCTAATCAAGAACTCCTCGAAGATTCGGTCTCAGACTTCTCTGGCACCATCGTATCGGTAAAGAAAAGCACGCTTGACGGCCGCGATCCCGAAGACTTTGCACGTTTTCTCTACCACTCTAAGAACGGAAGCTACGAAGGCGGAATCACTCTTCTCGTGGTAAACACCTCCGACGGTGACGAGATTTATCCGGTGGCGAAGAGGGCGAAGTACGAAGCAGCAGCTGACAAAGTCCTCGGTGTCAAGGCAGGGTCAGATCACGTCCTGGTCAATGACGCCGGCTGGACTATCCTTAAAAGTACTGACAAGCTTCATGAAGCTTACCGTTCATTCGCCCCTCAGATGCCGATTTGGGCCGTTCTGATCATCTTCCCCGGCCTTCCTGCAGTAGTTGTTCTTAGTTTCGTCTTTGCGGTCTACGGGCGTGATTGGGCGGATGGTATTTCTTATTCGACGCGTGAGTTAAAGCGTAAGCGTCGCTATAAGAAGCAGGACCGTAACGCTCTCAAGCAGATGGTTAAGAAGGATCGTATGCTCAAGAAGGCTCAGGAGGAGCGTGCTCGCAAGGAAGCTCAGGCCGCTAAGGAGCGTAATGAGAAGCTTGTAGAACTTACTCCAGAGCTCAAAGAGTCAACCCGAGCTCTCGCTAAGGTAGCAAGCTCAATCCAAGCGAGCGATAAGGCTACAGCTGATGCTGTTAACGCTGCGCTTGCGCGCTTCAACGGACTTCGTGAGGCTCTCACGCTGGTGAACGCCGGTAACAAGAAGGATATTCTCTTCATTGAGTACGGCAAGCGCTTTGCTAGCCTGGTGGAGCTCATGGGACCGCGTTACTACCAGGACATCAAGGCACACCCGGCTCACTGGCGTAACCCTGACTGGAAGCTCACTTCCATCCTGCAGGTTTTCGAAAAGACCGATGAGCAGATCCTCGAGTCGATCATTCAGCTCAAGGAAGGCGCCGAGTTCGAGTTCGAGCTTTCTGTAGACAGCATCCTCGGGTTTGAGCTTCCTACTCCGCGCGACATCCTCGACGGTAAGATTAATCCTTCCAAGAGCTAGCTTGAACAGGCTTACAGGAACGATAGATTCGGTAAGATAGCTAAAGCTCAAGTCTGGAGAAAGGCCTATGACTACCGAACCTGCCATTGTTATCCTCGCAGCTGGCCGCGGAAGCCGCCTCGGAGGAGCTGTGCCGAAGCCGCTAACAATGCTTTCGGACGGGCGTACGATTCTTCAGCAGCAGCTTGAGAACATCGTAGCTATCTTCGGTGAGAAGGCTTTGCGTAGGACGTTCGTAGTTGTAGGTTACCGCGCAGAGGAAATCGTTGAGAAGCTTCCTCGTGGAGTGCGACCGATCTATAACGAGGACTGGGATGGTTCGAACACATCAAAGTCAGTTATGCGAGCTCTTCGCACCACCACACGTTACTCGGGTGCTATCTGGATGAACGGTGACGTGGTTTTCTCGCCACTCGTGCTCGGTAGAGCTGTCCCGTTCGTGGAAGCTGGCAAGTCTTTCATGGCTGTGGTCGAAGGTAAGACATCTGACGAAGAGATGAAGTACTCACTCAACGCTGAAGGCATCATCACCACTGTAGCAAAAGATAACACCGAAGGGCTCGGCGAAGCAGTAGGTATTAACTACGTCGCTGCTGACATCCGGGATGCTTTCATGTACGAGCTCAACCGCGTGCCGGCTCAGGCTTATTTTGAAGCAGGTATCGAGCGAACGATTCAGCGTGGTGCTGAGTGGCTTCCGATGCCGGTGAACGATCTTTACGCTATGGAAATCGACTTTGCTGAAGATCTTGTACGTGCGAACAAAATGCTCGACGAGCTAAGCGGCCCGACAACTCTTTCTTGAGAAGTTTGATAAGCGTTCGACATTCGGCTTAACGGATGATACTATGGCCGAACCAGGTCCCACTAGCACGGAAAGATCAGCATGAAGAAACTCTTTGAAAAGCTGAGTACACTCTCTTCGACACCACCGCTCGCCGCGCTCACCTTCGGTGGTGTTGGAGCGCTGGGAACCTTCTTCTTCCTCCCCGGGCCGTTCGATGGGCCGGCCACCTTCGCTCTCGGGACAATCGGCTGGATCGTCGGCTTTAGCCTCTTGAATAAGGATGAGAACGCTGAAGCAAAGCCAGTCGAGATCGAGGTTACTGAGGTCGAAAAGTCGCCGTCCCTCACTGACGAGCTTCGTGAACAGCTCATCAGCCTGAAGCAGACTGCGAAGCTCCACGTCCAGGCTGAAAGCCCTCTCGTCGAGACCATCAACCAGATCCTCGCCGACACTCAGGAGCTCTTCAACCGAATCCAGGCAAAGCAGGAGTCGCAGGCTCATCGCATGGCGGCCGTGAACTACACGCACACGTTGAAGAAGCTCAATCGTGCTCTCTCCAAGGAGTACTACATCGACATCCTGAAGAACCCGCGTCTCTGGGAGTCTCCGGAGGAGCGGAAGGTTGCGGTTAAGGAAGCCACCGAAGCAACCGCACGTCAGCTTCTTCGTAACATCAAGCAGGTTAACTCGAGTCAGGACATCGACTTTGAGATGGACCTCGAAGTTCTTTCCAACGAAATGGATGCTCAGGTTCTCGGCGGGCATTGACACTTCGTCCGTAACCGTGTAGCGTTTCCTATAAGCAAACTTCCTGTACTTCCTCTTAAGGAGAATGATGAACAAGGTCCGCCGCAACGCAGGGCTGCTCGGAGTGGTTCTCGCCGCTTCGCTGCTGCTCGCCGGCTGCACCGGTGCATCCAACGACACCACCGGTCCCAACGGCGCCAAGGGCGCTACCCCCGGCTCCGACGGCTGCACGCCGCTCGTCGTGGCTACCTCTTCGGAGAAGGTCAACCTCATGGAGAAGCTCGGAGAGGGCTTCAAGAAATCGCCTGAGGGTAAGAGCCTGAAGACCTGCGCTACGGTCTACCCGATCAACATCTCTTCCGGTACGGCCGCCAAAGTGCTCATCAAGGGCCCGCAGACCTGGCCTGATCTGGCTAAGGAGTGGCAGCCGACTATCTGGTCGCCGGCTTCCAGCGTTTGGATGGATCGTGTTGAGTCGGCTGGTAACTCCGGCCTGATCTCGAACAAGACCGACTTCACGCACACCCCGCTCGTCTTCGGTGTTCCTGAGAGCATGGCCAAGGCGCTAGGCTACCCTGAGAAGCCGATTTCCTACAAGGACATCGAGAAGTACGTGGCTGACCCCAACGGCTGGGCTTCGCTCGGTAAGCCGCTCTGGGGCTCGTTCAAGATCGCGAAGACGAACCCGAACACCTCTACCACCGGACTCTCTGCCATCCTCGGCCAGGCCTACGCCGCAAGCGGTAAGTCGAAGGATCTTACGGTTGCTGACGTGGAAGCTGCTAAGGACTTCTCCAAGACCTTCGAGTCCGGTACGATTCACTACGGTGACACCACCGGTAAGGTGCTCACCACGCTCTACAACGCTGGCAAGAACGGTACCGGAGGCACTAACTACGTCTCGGCCGTGGCGCTCGAAGAGACCTCGCTCTTCTGGTACAATAAGGGTAACCCGGACAGCCACACTGTCCAGCCCGGTGAGACCCTTACCCCGCCGAAGGAAAAGCTCGTTGCGGTTTACCCTTCGGAGGGTTCGCTCTGGAGCGATAACCCGGCCGGCGTGCTGAACTCCCCTTGGGTTACCGCTGATCAGAAGACTGCTGGCGCAGCATTCCTCAAGTACCTGAAGACGAAGAACGCTCAGGAGGTGCTGCCGAACTACGGCTTCCGACCGCTTGATGCTTCGGTTGACGTGAGCAAGAGCCTCAACGCCTCCGTCGGTATCGACCCGAAGCAGCCGAAGGTCACTCTTCCGAAGCCTTCGGCCGATGTGGTTTCAGCCGCACTTGACCAGTGGACCGAAATCCGCAAGCCTTCGGCTGTTCTGGAGCTCATCGACATCTCTGGTTCTATGGATGACCCTATCGGTGACGGCCGCTCGAAGCTCGACGGAGCTATCCAGGGTGCTTCGAGCACTCTCGGCAACTTCCGCTCGACTGATGAAATCGGTGTCTGGGCGTTCACCACTGAGCTGAAGTCTGACATCGGTGACAACGTGACTCCGATCTACGACTTCGGGCCGCTGGAGGGGAACAAGGAGAAGGTGGACGGCTCCATCAAGGATCTCGCCTACAGTAACCGTCAGGGTACGCCTCTCTACGACGCAATCAGCAAGGGCTACGACTACATGCTGAAGAAGGCTGAATCCGGTCGTATCAACGCCATCGTGGTGCTCTCCGACGGTCAGGACACTGACTCGAAGACCTCGCTCGACTCGCTTCTCGTAAAGCTCAACAAGAAGACCGAGGGCTCCGACAACAGCCCGGTTCGAATCTTCACCATCGCTTACGGCGAAGGTGCTGACAAGGACACGCTACAGAAGATCTCATCCTCCACCGGTGGACAGATGTTCGATGCTTCGGACGCAACCAAGATCGATGAAGTGTTCCAGTCGGTCATCAACAACTTCTAAGTAGAAGCTGACTCTCTAGGAGGGGAGGCGCGGGCCAAAAGCTCACGCCTCCCCTCCTTCTTTTTACAGATGAGGTTGCGTACTCATCGGATTCATGTAGAATGAACGTAAGCAAAGTACTCACTGTACACTCAATCTCTAGGAGCATCGTGAAGAAGTCACTTGCGCTCGGCGGAATCACGGCTGGTCTCGCGGCTACGTTGCTGTTCGCCGCCCCTGCCCACGCCGACGGTAGTGCCTATGTAGGCGACGCTGTTTCGTCGCTTCAGGACGGTAGCACCTACGTGGCCAACGGAGCTAACGGCTCTGGGCTCGACACCTACGATGGAACCAACGTCGGCGTCGTGGTTGTGCCGGTCAACAGCAACGACACGCTCAACCCATCGCAGCTCGCAGGTCAGATCTACGGTCAGGTTTCGGGAAAGTACGACACCGTGATTGTGGTCAACAGCGACTCCTCTAACAACGTCCATTACGGCGTTGCCCCTGGAGCTGCTTCATCCAAGGTGCTCCCGATCCTGCAGGATAACGGTGACGTGGTATCTGGTCTTGTTTCTGACAAGCAAGAGCTCGTCAGCGCTGTAGCTCAGCCCACCAACACCGGAGGCGACTCCGGCTCAAGCATCGCACCGTTCGTCGGAGTCGGAGGTGGGCTTCTCGGTATCCTCCTTGTCGGGGCTGTAGTGTTGACCGTCACTCGTCGCCGCACCGGTAAGTCGAACCGCCCTGAACCGGTGAAGGCCATCAAGAGCGATGAACTTCGCAAGGCTATGGAGACCTTCGGCAAGCTCACCGTGAAGCACGCGCAGCTGGGTTACCCCACCGCCAAGCTGATGAAGAGCCTGCTCGGGCATCTCAATGAGCTCTTCACTCGTCTCGAGCGTAAGGGTAACGAGGATAACCAGAAGGGGCTTGCTGAGGTCGAGTACACGCACTCGCTCTCCAAGCTCAACGCTGCTCTCGGTGCCGACTACTACCTGGACATCGCTGAGAACGAGACGCTCTGGACGAAGAGCCGTGAGCGCCTTCGGGAGGTTGAGGACGCTGTGAAGGCTGTGGACGATCAGGCGCTTGAGAATATCCGTCAGGTTAACTCCTCGCAGGACCTGAACCTCCGTGTCTCGCTCGAGAGCATCCTGAGCGTCGCTTCTGACAAGATCGACGTGAACGATCTTCTTAAGCCTCAGGAAAAGAAGACGCGCTGGCGCTAAGCATTGCGTAATTCTTAAGCACCGTGTAGATTTATCCATAAGCTTCATCGGCCGCAAGGCCGTGCATATTAAACCGCTAAGGAAGGTAACCCATGGCTGCAGCATCCGCAGTTCCCGGCCTCGATCTCTCCGCAATGCTCCAGGACCCGGAGCTCAAGAAGGAAGCACCGGAGGTCAAGCCGCTCGAGGACAAGCTCTCGTCGGTGACCCCTGAGGACGCCGCCGCTTCGACGCCGGCCGAAGCAAAGTTCGAGTTCCGCTCGCTCCTCAGCGACGAGCAGCGTGAGGCCATCAAGCAGGCCGCGCCGACCATCGCTGAGAAGATGGTTAAGGACTACGAACAGATCATCAACTTCGGTGAGCCGGTCCTCGAGAAGATGAACCAGTCTTCCATCTCAATGCTCGACGAGCAGAAGAACATCAAGATCCCCGAGGCCGACCAGATCGTCAACAACCTCCTCCGCGAGATGGACGGGTATAACGCTCGCTACCGCAACGTCAAGATGGAGGACCTCACTCAGAAGATCAAGAAGTTCTTCGGTGGGGCCAAGTACTCCATCGAGACCATGATCCGTGACGCGAAGCCGATTAGCGAGCGCCTCAACGAGGCGGAGGTTAAGCTTCGCGAGATGGAGCTTAACCTCGGCGATAACTCAAAGCGCGCTCGTAAGCTCCACGACCAGACGCTCGAGACCATGGACGAGGTGGTTGGTGTACTGGCTGTTCTTGAGGAAGTCTCCACGTACCTCCACGCCAAGTTCGACCGTGTGGACGCAGCTCTCCAGGCGGCCGTCGGAGACGAAGCCATCATCGACTTCGATGGGCAGAAGTACTCTGTCAACGAGTTCCGTGAGCTCCATGCTGATCTGGCGCAGGGTATCGGCGAGATCGAGAAGAGCTGGTTCTCCTGGCGTCAGCAGTTCTTCCTCGGCTACGCTAGCGCTCCGACGCTGCGTAACCTCATCATGGTGAGCGCCGGCATGCAGCGCCAGCTTCACGGCTTCCGTACTCAGGGTATCCCCTCGGCTCGTCGTGGCCTCGCACAGTGGCAGCAGGCCGCACTTGCTCGCAACAGCGCCAAGCTTGGGCAGTCCTTCCAGGAGGGCACCAACAAGCTCCTGCAGGGCTCCTTCGAGGCTTCGGCCATCGCGGTGGACGAGGTTGCTCGTGCTGCACAGGCTCCGCTCATCAGTGAGGAGACCGTCTTCGCAGTCATCGACTCGGTGAAGAAGCAGGCTCAGTCCATCGTGGATGCTGACAAGTGGGGTCGCGACATGCGCGCTCGTAACATCGAAGCTCTTGAGCGTGGCGAGAAGGAAATCACCATCGCTGACGAGGAGGGCCGACGCAAGCTCGTTGCGAACGCAGTCTCGTCCGCTCGTGGCGATGCTTCGGCGAAGAGCGATACCTCCAGCTCTAACAGCAACGACATCCTCGGCAAGCTCGGCGTCAAGAAGTAAGCCGTATCTTCTCAAATCTAGGGTCTCACCAAAAGGTGGGGCCCTAGAGGCGTAAGAGCATAAGACCGTAGCTGTCAGTCTAAGAGCAAAACATGAGAAGCTTTACAACCACTCGTGAAACGTAGGCCACACTGTTAGACTGCTGCTTAGCAACTTCTAGACCGATTGAGCGCTTCCTGCAGTGTAGTCGATAAGCACAAAAGCAACTAACGCTCAACAGCTGTCTAAGCTGGCCCGTGCTGAGGTTACACACGAACCTGTAAACGATCCGTAACCGTCCTAGACTGACAGCTAAGACCTGTTAGAACCATCTGACGGTCGATGATGGAGTACACTTTGCTCGCTAGTCAGTCGCTAGAAGTAACCTAACTAGTCGTCGCTCACAATCGTTGCTAGAGTCCTAAAACGATAGGTCTTAGACAGCATACCTTCCATAGCATTCTAGACCTGTGGTGGGGGTCCAGGGGGAGGCTTATAAGCCTTATAGTAGCTTGTTTAAGTAAAGAAGACTAAAGCACACTAGTTGGCTGTTGTCGCGACGGCGTTCCTCCAAGGAAAAGTCCTGTTCGAACAGAAGCGACGTTTCGTTAAAAGAGAACTCTTCTTAGAATGTGTGATAGCATGGGGCCATGCGAAAGATTCTTTCTGGCTCCCTGCTCATTGGGGCACTCACGCTTGGAGCTTTAGCTCCTGTTCTGACTTCAGCTACGGCGAACGCGGCGGTAGCTCCGACAGAGACACCTTCTAGCTCTCCTACGGCTCGAGTGAACGTGGTCCTCGATCATGCCGGCCTCTTCTCTTCCGCTCAGGAGCAGAGAATCACCGCCGCGTTCGCTGAAGACACTTCCCGCTACGGAATCCTCCCGGTGGTCGAGGTGGTCAAGGATCTCGACGGAGATAGCGCTGAACACTACGCTATCCGTCGTGCGAACGAGCTCGGCATCGGTGACAGCGATGAGGACAATGGGCTTTACGTCCTCATCAGCATGAAGGAGCACGCGCTTCGTGTAGAACCTGGGCTTGGACTTCACCGGGTGGTGGATGAGGACACTATTCAGAGCGTCATCGATGAGACCATGATCCCGGAGTTTAAGAACGGCAACCAAACCGGTGGCGTGATTTCCGGAGTTAAGGAGATCGGTGAGGCGTCTCTTCAGAAGCCGACTGAGTCAGGCACCGACGGTGGAGTTGCCTATGACTCGAGCTCTGACTTCAACCCAAACTGGGGCGCCATCGGAGGGATCTTCGGTGGCATCGTTGGAGCTGGCGCGCTCGCCGGCGGAACCGTGATCTTCTTCCGGCGTAAGGCCGAAAAGCGGCGCGAAGCTGAGGCTAAGCGAAAGAGCAGTGTGACGGATGATGTGAATGAGCTTACGGAAGCTGTTTACGCTGCTGGACCAAAGCTCAGCACCTTTGCCGCGCTTCTCAATCGCGAGGCGCGTTTTGACTGGTTTGTCAATGAGCTTCGCTACACCGAGTTTGCTGGGAAGTATGAGCAGGCTGAGTACTTCGACAACTTCGACCAGACGGCAGCTCAGCGCTTTACGAACTACCACGGTGTAAGCCCGGAGTACTTCGCTGTTCGTCGGCAGAACGATGAGAGCTTGGAAGAGTATCAGGAGCGAGTCGATGCTGAACTCCCGAACGCTAAGGCGGCTAAGGCTGAAGAAGATCGCCGTGAGGCGGCTGCTCGTGAGGCCAAGAGACAGCTTGATCTTCGACGCGAGGCTGCGAAGGCTGAGTGGAAGAAGCTCTCAAAGCTAGAGCGCGAGACTTACGCGATGGCCTCGTCTCGGGAGAGAGAAAGCATCGGTGAATCTTACTTCGATGACTACTCGAACCGCGAACGTCAGGGCTTCTTCGCCGGCTTCGGCAATGCTCTTAAGACTACTCTTGAGAGTGAAGCTAAGCAGGCTTTCAAGAGGCTTCCTCGTTCGCAGCGAGAGCGTATCGCTCGGGCTTCTGGCTCTACTCGTGATCGTTACATCCAGGAGTACGTCCCAGGCTACAACCCGCTTATGATCGGTATCTACGCCGGTGCCGCTACGAGCTTCTACGACTCCATGCGGGCTGATGAGGCTCGTGCCGCTTCAGCAGCTAGTTCTTCGTCAAGCTTCGGCGGAGGCTCCTCAAGCTTCGGTGGAGGTTTTAGTAGCTCGGACACCTACAGTGGTGGGAGCTTTGACGGCGGCGGTGGCGGAGGCTCCTGGTAAGTAGTAACTCTCATCTCGGGCATCGCTAGATTTTCGGTAACATAGTTTTGTTCTGAAACATCCGGCGATGCCCGAGAGCCGTAGCTCCTATCCGTAGTTGAGCTCCTCGCCCATCGCACTTACATCAAGGCGGTACGCGTGGCTACTCTTAGTCCTGAAACAACGGTGGAAACACCACAGAGCCCGAAGCGAAGACGTGAAGTTCTTACGGCTTTGAGTGGGCTCTTTACCGGCATGTTTGTGATTCTCACGTCCTCAACCATCGTTAGTACCTCCATGCCGGTCATCATTGCAGACCTCAAAGGTACTCAGATTCACTACACGTGGATTGTTACAGCAGCTCTACTCACGATGGCCATCTCAACACCGATCTGGGCAAAGCTCGGTGATTTCGTAAGCCGCAAATTCCTTCTACAGCTTTCTCTCACCATGTTCGTGGTGGCTTCTGTTGCCGCCGGCTTCTCCACGTCACCTGAGATGCTCATGGTTTGGCGAGGCATCTCAGGTCTTTCTATGGGTGGGTTGCTTGCTATTTCACAAGTGGTGATGGCTGATCTTGTCTCACCACGTGAACGTGGGCGCTACATGGGCATCCTCGGAGCTATTATGCTCGTGTCCCAGCTCGGCGCTCCGATCCTCGGCGGCTGGCTTACGGATAGCTTCGGCTGGCGCTGGAACTTCTGGGTAATGGCTCCGTTCTCGCTCATCGCTCTAATCTTGCTGCAGGTTTATCTACACCTTCCTAAGCACGGTAAGAGAACTCGCCTCGACTGGATCGGCATTTCGCTCATCACCGCCGGCGTAAGTGCTCTTCTCATCTGGGTCTCGCTCGGCGGTAAGGCTGCCTCTTCCGGTGGCTTTGCATGGAGTTCTGGAATCTCAATCGCACTCGGTGGAGGTTCGGCACTTGTGCTTGTCGGTGCCGTACTGTGGGAGATCTTTGGAAGTAAGGATCCACTTATCCCGCTACGACTCTTCGGCCAGAAGACGTTTGCGTTTGCCGTACTAGCTTCTATCCCACTTGGGGTAGCTCAGTTCGGTGCAGCTGTATTCCTAGCGCAGTATATGCAGTTAGCGAGAGGCTACTCTCCAACTGAATCAGGGCTCATGATCTTCCCGATGGTGATCGGAAGCTTGCTCGCCTCCATCGGAGTTGGTCAGCTCGTGTCTCGAACCGGTACCTGGAAGCCGTTCGTCGTCGGCGGTGCTGTTAGCTTCGTTGTTGGAGCGTTCTTACTTTCAACAATTCACTACAACTCATCGCCGATGCTAGTTGGTATCTACATGTTCTTGCTAGGGCTCGGTCTCGGCGCATCTATGCAGAATCTAGTACTTGTGACACAGAACTCACTACCCGCTGCACGCCTCTCCTCCGGTACCGGCACACTCACATTCCTTCGAACTCTTGGAGGAGCCACCGGCGTTACTGTACTTGGTTCTTACTTGGCTTCAGCTTTACCGAACACGCTCAAGGACGGTATCGGTAAGCTTATTGGAACTGATCCAGCGGCTCAAGCACATTTTGTCCAGAGTAACCCTAACTGTGCTCCCTCGCTTACGTCTCTTGGCAACGGCGCGCTTCCTTCGATAAAGGAGCTGTGTGCTCCAGTGCGAACGGTTGTAGAAAGTGCATACGGCGATAACATCGCGCATCTGTTCTTGCCGATGGCTATACTTGGCGTACTTGCTGTTGTGTTTACAGCCTTGCTTCCGAACAAGCCGCTTTCTCAGAAAACCGCGACTGAGCAGATTGAGGAAGAGTTTGGGGCTGAGGAATGGGCGCTGCACTCTCCCGATAAGGGCGGAGCTCCTGACACCTCGAGCATTCCGATTGTTCGTGGAAAGAATAAGCCGGTAGAGGTTTAAGCTCTCACTGAAGAAGCCGAGCAACATCATCAGTTGCCCGGCTTCTTCAGTTTAATTTTTAGATCTTCGGCTTCGGAAGAGCCTTGACGGTAGCCTCCATGGCTTTTGCTGTCTCAATAGTATCCTTGAGACGTTCAGCGCGCTCCTGGTAGCCATCGCGATCCATGTAACCGAAGGAGCTTAGTGAGAGTCGAGTGTGGATCTCCCCGTATCCATCAGTGTAGACATCCGGCTGGCTGTCGCTACGAGTGTCAAGACGACCGGCGTTCTCTACCTGGACGCTGATGTAGTTACGCTTGCTATCAACGGTGAATCGATTAACTACGCCGGCGCGAGTGCCGTTGAACTCAGGGATCGCTTCTACCTCGGTGTACATGCCGTCGTAAGAAGCCTTCTCCGGCTCACCGTAAAGCTCCTTAGCATCCTTGAGCATGGTGTTGGTCTGCTCTACAAACTTTGGAGCCTGACGGAGTACGTCCTCCATATCCTTGACATGGGCTTTAGCATCCTTAATGCTAAGCGTAGTTCCAAAGTCACCGAACTCTACCTGCTGCTTAGCGGTTTCGCCCTGGTGCGGAAGCTGTGTGCGAATAGATAGGGCCGAACCAAAGCTGTCACGCATGCTTATGGTAGCGTTAACGGTGCCGGCACGTACAGCAATCTCCCAGTTGCGTCCGTCTTTGCCACCGCGACGCATGATACTCTTAGACTTAGCATCTACATAGTAGCCCTTCTTCTCGAACTCAGCCACACGCTCTGCTGAAGGAGTAGGCCAGTTACGCTCGTACTCTTCCTCGCGAAGCTTCTTAGCCTTCTCACGAGCATCACGCTGCTCCTGCTCATAGCCTTCGCGAGCTGCAGTGGGGTTGTCGTAGTGAGTGGCTTCTGCTCCGTCATCGCTCTTGAACGGGCAGTTTCCTTCTTTCGCCGAACACTTGTTCGGGTTCCCGGTGGCCGGGTTCATGTGATAGCGCGCCATTGTAGACCCTCCTCTATTGAGGATGTTTCTAACTCGAGCTCTCCGAGAAAAGCCTGCAACAAAAGTTGCCGACTAACAACTATAGTTGTCAGTCTAAGCTCAAGCTTCTGCAAGCCTCACACGCTCACAGACTGCCATGCTTCGACTGCGAGCGCCCCAGCTACAGACAGTCTCGTTGCGATGAGCAGCTTAACCGTGTAGGTTCGTGCTCACAACGCTCGCTCGACGGAAGGAAGCACTTATGAACACCGAAAAGACTCCCGCACAGATCGCTTTCTTCCACGCGCTCCAGGGGACACACACCGTTGAACCCCTCGACCTTCGTGCCGCTGCTCTCGCGGTGGCTGGCAGTGGAAGCATCTCGGTGAGGATCATCGACACTGTTAGCGTTCGACCCACTGAAGAGGTTAACGGCGAGCGCGGTGTCGCTGACTACACCGTCCGTACCCGTTCGGTTGAGCTCTCCGTCGTTAGCGTGAGCTATGACTTCGAGAACTTCGTTCACAAGGTGGTAGGCCGCGAGTACGAGTCCGACGAGAACTTCTGGTTCGAGCGTGAGTTCGTCTTCACCGTTGGAAGCGACACCGCTCCGGCTGCTTACACCGTTCGCGAGCTTAACCACGGCTCGAACTGACAACCGATCGCTAAGACGACCCGTACAACGCTTTTACAGCTAGAACTAGCTGCTTTTATTTCTAATGAATATTAGAAGCGTTGTGCGGTTCGTCGTAAGAGCTGTAGCTCTACAACGGTTTTCGATACGATAGACTTGTAACCTTCCGACGAGAGAAAAGACGAGCTTAGCTCCATGCAGGTAATCGTAGCAGAATGCTCCGCCATTTACTCCGGCCGTGGAGATAGCTCTTTAGCAAGAGGGCTTCGAGCAATCTTCATCAAGACCGACGGCTCGGTGTCGATTCACAACGACAACAGCAATAAGCCGTTAAACTACATGAAGACGGCTTCGCAGACTCGAGGCACAAACGAGGAAGGTGAAGAAGTCTGGACATTCGATGCACGCCACGAATCGCTACAGATTACGCTTCATCGCATCCACAACTCTTTCGAAGAAACTCTCCTCACAAAGGAAGAGGAGCCGGGACTCGTAAGAGACGGCACAGAGATCCAGCTTCAAGCCTGGCTTTTCGACCACCCTTCGGCGCTTGGGCCTGGCTTTAGAGTACTCGAGCGAGAGTTTAACACCGGAGCTGGAGCCGTAGATATCCTAGCTCTTGACATGGACAATCGTCCGGTGGCTGTTGAGGTTAAACGTGTGGCCATGCTCGGCGCCGTTGATCAGACCCGACGCTATGTTGAAAGCATGAAGAACTTAGAGCCAAGAATCTTCTCCGTACCTGGTACCGACGAACTCATCGAGGTTGACTTTAAGGAGACGAACGGGCTCGTAGCCGCGCTTGATCTTCGTCCAAAGATGCTTGCTCTTGCTGAGAAGCGAGAAATGCCGACGGTGACGATCCCAGCCTACTGGCGTCCAGACAATCCTTTCGGCTCCGGCGTCGGTGTGACACAGAATTAGACCTGATATAGTTGAGACTAACGCGGTGGTTGATCGCGTCCATTTCCTGCAGTTAAGCTTCGGCCGGTGGAGATGCGAAGGTGCTCCGCATCTCAGCCATAAGACTTATAAGGATCGAGCCGTCGTGACAGCTAACCACGCTCACAAGAAGTCACTCCGAAAGATACAAGAAGAGATTAGTTCTTCAGTTCAAAAGAGATACCCCTACGAGCGGCTAGAGAGAATCGCCGCTGAGAAACGAGCTGAAGACATACGAGTTCAGTCAGCTAAATACGAAGAGCAGGTTCTTCGTGCTGCATCGTACGCTCTCATGATGAGAAGTAATGTTGTGGTCTTCGGCACTGCCGGAGCTGGCAAGACCGCGGTGGCTCACGGGGTAATGGAGCTCTTACCGGGCATACCAAGAGTCTACTTTGACACTGACCGCCACGATAAGCGTTTCACCGGCGGCTCAAGTCATCATTTAAAGACCGATGACCCTTCTTACTCCGTCATTAACTGTGCGAGCTCTTTCCCCGATTTTGAACAAGAGTTAGCCACCCTAGACGAGATCAGTGCTGAACAGGACTTAACGAGTATTGCGTCACACGCAACACTTATGCTTACGATTCACTCGAGTAGTCGATCCGCTGCTCAGTACAGGATAGAAAGCTTTACCGGTCTCAATCTCACCGATGCGCTTTATCTTAAGGTTTCGAGAGACCGCTCCACAGGGCTACGGTCAGTGAAATTGGCCTAGTCACCTTAGCTTAAGCTTTTAGTAGGCTGAGTCTTCGATATTGCGTAACACCCTCAACGCACTATCTGGACAAGGAAATGCTTAAACTTCGTTCTCTCTTTAAGAGTCGCTCAAAAGACGACGGCTTTACGCTCGTAGAGCTCGTCATCGTCGTGGTCGTGATCGGCATACTTACTGCTATAGCCATTCCCACCTACGGTAATATTCAGGCGTCAGCAAAGCAGAACATCGTTTCCTCCGCGGCTCATCAGTACTACCAGGCTTACAAAGGTAGGATCATTCAGGGCGAAACAGTTTACTCGAGCACCAACAATGTAGCCGATAAAGGCTCTGATGTAATCATCTTTGTCCAGGCGAGTGATTCAAGTACTGCGCCACTTGAAGAAAAGAACCTACAGATCTACGCTCGCTATAAGCAGGACAGTGGTTTGCAGAACATTCTCGATGCGAACACTGACTACAAGACCTGGAAGTAAGCTAGGTACAGCTTAAGATCTAGAACTTCTTCTAAAGTTCTTTAGTCTGACTCGAAGAGCAGGCCATCGCTGGCTTATAGTCCTACACCCGCCTCCATCCACCGGTCGAGGAATCCCGGAGGGTGAACCCTGATGAGGTAGCCTCTTCGTTAGCTTACGCATCGGTGTAGTGCTCGTTGCTGGGTAGCTTAACAGTTGATACTTCTTTCCCCACTGACTAATAGTCAGTGGGGAAAGAAGTGAGAGGCAGCGGGTTACTCAGGCCGAGACCAAATCTTGATCGCCCCGCTCGGAAGCGAGTCAACAGACTTGTTCTCATCCCACTCGCCACGGTACTCCAAGTAGTACAGAGCTCCAGGCGTAGTTCCAGCACCCACTACTCGGTAAAGAGTCTCGGTCACCGGATCAATGTAGATCGTCCCGTTGGTTTCAGTTGTCTTCATGGCTTATCCTTTTCATCTAATTGGTCTCTAGCTGAGGATGATTAGACTTAAGGTTTGTTGCGAGTTTGACCTTACACGGCTACTCCACTAGTCGCAACATGAAAGTAGATCGGTGAGGTAGCCTGTTCGTATAATCCAGACCATGGATCCTAAACCCAAGCTTTCACCAGAGTCTCTAGCAGTACGCAGTGGCGCAGTAGTCGGCTTACTAGCTCTCGTGCTCATCACCCTCTTTAGCTTTCTCTACACCGGAGGAAAGCAGGTCGAGGAGGTCACCGGCCGCGTGAGTTCCGTTAGCGAACCGATGGAACGCTCGTACCCCTGTAAGACCTCGATCGGCCAGAACGCGCCGAGCACTACTTGCGAAGAGACCGTCTATCAGGTCACCTATAAGGCCATCGGTCGAGACGAGAGCTTCGCCGACACCGTCTCGCACGCACCGGCTCTAGAAGACAAGCGTAACGCCTACCGAGTCACTACGAACAGCGTAGTTTCCTACGAGTTCAGCAACCCCCACGGCGGCTGGGCTAACACTTACAACATCTTTAGCGGTTTCGCCGGAGCTGTCGGCTTCGGTATTCTCACATACTTCGCAGTGCGTGGTGTCGCCAACCGTCGCTTGAAGAAGCCGAAGACTAGCTAGCCTCACAGAAGCGACAACCTGGCACGCTCGTGGTCTTATGGCTGCGAGCGTGCCTTACTTTCTCGCCGGAGCACATTCCACAGGTCTTACCCTGGTGCTTTGTGATCCCGTGACGCTCGCACTCGAGCATCGCTACCGACTCAGCGTTCTTACACTTTTGGCAGACACCGGATCGGTGAGTTGCTAAGCCATGAGTAGCACACTCTTCCTGCGTAAAGGCGCTTCGTGACGAGCACTTGGCACATGTTGCCCCACGGAACTTCGTCATGCCGTGCTTCTCGCAAACCTGCTCACTAAAGCCTCTTCCATCAGCGAAGATACAGCGATAGCACTGGCTGCCGATGAACTTAGTCTCGCCGTGGATAGAACAGTTCGACGTACTCAGAGCCTGGCTGTTGTGACACTTAACACACTTTCCGGTCTTGTGAGTGGTGACACCGTGAATAGAGCACTCGGCTTGAGCGTAGGTCTTAGCGCTCATGCACATGACACAGTGTGAGCCTGAGTGCTTTACCTCTCCGTGAACAGTACAGGTCTTTAGAGAGAATCGCTTCTCAGCATTACAGCTAGCACAGACAGTACCCTGGTGGAATGTCTTGCCGTGCTTAGGGCACTCGAGTACGCCTCTAGCAGCGACACTCCGCTGAAGCCGTAGGCCGCCATCCTTACCTCCGGTGGTGCTGTTGAGACAGTTTGGATCAGTACGATGTAACTCGCCCACGAGCGCCCTCTCAGCCTCATAGGCGAGCGCCTGTCGGTCGTAGGTGCCGATGATCTCTTTCCTCAGCTGACCGTCGTGCTTAAGTTTCCAGTTAGTGAACTTGTTCCGCTTATGTTTTCCCCCGCTTCCGAAGTAACCGTCGGTGAGGCACTCCTCCTGGCTGGCATGAGCTTTCTTCAGATGGCTTACCCCGTAGTAGTACTTCTCGGAGTCGCTAGCCGTGATCTTGTAGGTGTAGAAAGTGCGCTCAGGGTTGATCCACTCGTAGACGCGGTCACCGCTGGTTTCTTCAAGATGCCAGCCAAGCTCATCAGTGAACAGCTGAGGGTTTGTCATACGCTTACCGTCTGCAGAAAGCTTCTGACCGAGCGATGTACCGAGAAGCGCGTCTGGTCCGCGAGACACGATCTGAGCCATGCTGTAGTACTCACCGCGCTCGGCTGTGGCTAGAGTCTTCCCTGGAGCGATGAGATACTGCTTCTTCGAAGCGGTGCGTGCAAGTCTAAAGCCGGCTTTCTCATAGACATCGGTGACTTCACCGGTGGTGTCCTGATAGGTAAAGACATCAGAAGGGTCGAAAGCTTCAATATAGCGCTTGAGAAGTTTTGAGGCCCCACCAACCACGCGCACATCGTCTTTAAAAGCCATGCGAAGCAGCTCGACGCTGTACTCTCGCTTGACTCGAGCCGTACGGGGAGCGCAGAACTGAGCTACGGCTACAAGCTCATCGCCAAAGCTAAGCCCGACTGAAACTACTCGTAGATTGCGGCCTACTGCACCTTGGCGATGGTGCGTATCAACAAACGAAAAAGCTTCGGTCTCTTCTATGAGACCGAAGGTAGTGTCACGAGCGTAGATCCTGCGAATAGTCATAATAGCTTATATCGAGAAACCTAGCAGATCAGTTTAGGGAAACGTGTTGCGATGTCACTGCAGTCGTGTATAGTGATACTCGCAAACAAACCTATCCAACAGGATCTTCTTCTTCTGAAAGGCACGACCGTGGCTTCCTCCGTAAACGTCCGCTCGCTCAAGGGCTACATCAGCGCTGGACGGAACATCATCATCTCCGGCCGTCACGGCGTCGGCAAGACGGCCAAGCTCAAGGAAGCTGTCGACCAGCTCGGGCTGTCCATGAAGTACTACAGCGCTTCGACGCTAGATCCGTACACCGACCTGGTGGGTATCCCGGTGCCGCAGAACGAGACCAAGACCGTCGAGTACTACCGTCCGCACGAGATCGACAAGGCCGAGGTGATCTTCTTCGACGAGATCAACCGCGCCGACCCGAAGACGCTCAACACGCTCATGGAGATCATCCTCAACCACTCCATCAACGGTGAGCCGCTCCCGAAGCTGAAGGCCGTCGTCGCGGCGATGAACCCGGTGACCGCGGACTACGAGACGGACGAACTAGATAAGGCCCTCATGGACCGCTTCGAGATCTTCCTCAACGCGGACCCGGAGGCCGACGGTGCCTACTTCGTGAAGAAGTTCGGTGACGAGATCGGTCAGGCGGCTGTCGAGTGGTGGAACGAGTACCACCGCAGCGTGAAGAACTCCGAGGCCAACGCCTCCTCGCGGAACAAGGTCCCGTACATCTCCCCGCGTCGTCTTGACATGATCGTGGAGACCTTCGTGGCGATTCCTTCGCGTCAGACGGTGGAGGACTGCATGCCTCCTGAGGTCACGGACTCGAGCGTCACTCGTACGCTGCACAGCGTGCTCGCCGCCGCCAAGAAGGCTGCGGAGCGTACGCCGGCCGATGATCTGAAGGGGAGCGTTTCGGCGATCACGAACCTGCCGATCTCGCAGCAGCGTCGTCCGGAGGTCGCGACCAAGGCCAAGGCCCTGCTCGCTAACCCGGACCTCGCTCCTACCGACCGTGCGTTCATGCTCACCTCGCTGGCCACCTCGCTCAACGAGAGCGTTGGGATCCAGCGTCTGAAGGCTGAGTTCACCGAGGTGATCGAGGCCATGATGCCGTCGCAGCTCACCACGCTCACCGAGCAGTGGAGCGCTGCGAAGCTCGCTGACTTCAAGCGCCAGTTCCCGGGCCTGAAGCTCAACAGCTGATCATCGGCTATCCCTCTGGGGAGTGCATCTTTATGGTGTACTCCCCAGAGGTGTAAGAGCTTGAGAAACTGCTTTAAGTTGTGTTGACTTCGAAGCGTGAGTGGGTGTACTATTAGTGCTATGACGAACCGCAACCTTGACTTCGACAACGAAGTCTTCATGGATGACTACTCGCGTGGTATGACGATGCTCCGCTTCACCGCTCGAGCCTTCGGCACTCTCGCCGCCGGCATCGGTTACCCGGTGGCCGAGCCGGCGATCCCTACGGCGCGAGTTGTGGCGAACCTGGACAGCGGCCGTGTGGAGTTCCAGATCAACCCGCACTTCATCCACGACCTCAAGGACTCGGAGATCGCTGCGGTGATCGCTCACGAGACCTACCACGTGGTCCTCGGGCACCTCGGTGAGCTCGTCCAGACGGATCGTTACAAGCGTCACGAGATCCTGATCGACGCTCAGGAGTGCATCATCAACGATGGGCTCCCGGGCAACGTCGGCTTCACCACGATGGCCGGCACCTACCGCGGGCTCGAGCGTCACAACCAGGACTTCTCGATCTTCACCACTCAGGAGGGCTACGACTTCATCCTGAACAAGCTCCAGGAAGAGGAGCAGGACGGCAAGGGTGAGTCCGGCGACGACTCGAATGAGAAGTCGAACGGCGAGGGCGACGACTCCGGTTCTGACTCCTCTGACTCTGACGACGCCGGCGACCAGAAGTCGTCCAAGTCAAAGAACAAGGACGAAGACGACTCCGACGCTGACGATCAGGAAACTCAGGGCTCGTCTAAGGGTGACCAGGATGACGCTGAGGCGGAGTCCGGCGCTGATCAGGACGACCAGGCCACCGAGGGATCCGGCGGTGACGAGGACTCTGATGACGACGCTGACGGCTCTAACGGGGATGGCGACGAGGAGGCCGGTCAGGACGACGGCGACGTGGACGACGAGAACTCCGACGGGGCTGGCGACGCTGACGGTGACGATTCCGACGCTGACGGCGAGGGCAACGACTCCGGTGACGCTGACGGTGACGAGGCCTGCAACGGCCCGTCTGTAATCGGCCAGGCTGCGGAGGGCATGTCGCCTAGCGAGATCGCTCAGGCGGTTAAGGCTATCCTCGGTCAGGCGGTTGACGGAGCCATCGACGAGATGAACGCTCAGGGCGTGGAGGCTACTCCGGAGATCGAGGAGATGCTGGATGATCTGAAGGACGCCGGTATCACCGTTTCGAAGCAGCCGAACTACGGCAACCCGAACGCTGATAAGAGCGCCTTCGCTGTGATCGATGAGACCTCGGGCATGAACGTGAACTGGGTCGAGCTTCTCGCGAAGATCAACCCGGAGCTCAAGCAGTCGGGCAAGCCGAAGTCGCGTGACTCCTGGCACCAGCCGCGGCGTCGGATGATCCACTCGTACCCGCAGGTGATCCTTCCGACTCGTCAGCGCCTGGATGACCCGAACAAGAAGAAGGGCGACTCGATCCCGACCTTCATCATTGCTCTGGACATGTCCGGCTCGATCCCTGAGCGTCTGCTCAAGGACCTTGCTGCGCTTGCGCAGTCGTGCCCGCCGAACCTGATCCGCTCCTTCCCGATCACCTGGTCCGACAACTTCAAGGTCTACGACCCGGAGCGTCCGCGTGAGATCGTGCGACGAGGTGGTACTCGGATCAGCTCGGTTTACGAGTACGCTGAGCAGGTTAAGCGTGAGGAGGGCATCGACCCTTACGTGCTGGTCATCACCGACGGTGGCTTCTACATGGATGATCGTTACTCGAGCTACAACCGAGGCCCGAAGATGGATCGCGACCAGATCAAGGATAAGTGGTACTGGATGGCCATCGAGCGTAATGATCTCTCCACCATCCGTCAGGTGACTCAGGGATGGGTGAAGCCTGAGGACGACAGCCGCATCACCTACATGCGGGACTTCGTCTAAACAGCGCTCTAACGGCGGCAACTATCGAAAGGTGGTTGCCGCCGTTTGTGTTAGAGATACTTCTCGAAGCGGAGGTTCTCACATGGCAAAGTTCCACATCAACGGTAACGGCGAGGCCGGCAAGTGCTCGGCCGTCAACGGTAAGTGCCCCTTCGGTGGTGCCGAAGATCACTTCACCTCTGTCGAGGCTGCGCGCGAGCAGGCTGAGGCTATTCTTGAGGCTCAGAACGGCTGGGGCTCAGCTAAGCGCCAGGAAGACCCTTACAAACTCACTCCTCAGGCTGTAGACCTCATTAACGAGATCGCTGCGCTCGAAAGCAACCCCGCTCGTCGTCACTACGGCTTCCCTGAAGACGAGATGACTCGGTCAAACATCGAAGGTGCTATCGTTCAGAAGAAGGCTGAGCTCGAGAAGCTCATGCCGCACGCCGGTTTCGCCAAGCTTCGTTACAGTGTCGATGATGAGGACCGTCGCCACGCAATCGATGTAATGGCGGTGCAGCTCGGCAACCAGCCGGAGAACTCGTGGGATAAGGTCATGGGCCCGAATGTTCGCCGTACCAAGAACTCTATTGAGAAGTACCAGAACTACATGCGGAACAAAGTGCGTCTCGATCCACAGCACAAAGCGAAGGTAGACAATCTCACTAAGATGCACCGCGATCGTGAGATCTTTGGTCGTGCTTACCGTCAGAAGATTGAGCTACCGAAGCAGTACGAAGACGCTTTCGAGAAGGCTTGGGCTGACCCGAAGACCGGCGAGAAGAAGCTGCGCCAGGATGCTCACGATCTTAAGGTGCTTCGTCACAACTTTGAGTCGGGGTTCACTAACGCTTCGAGAATCGTAGGTACCGGTCTACGCAACCCGAAGAAGGAAGCAGCTGAATACCTTGATCGTCGTGACAAAGAGGTATGGGGTGCGATTACTACACGCGGTCGCTCGCACTTCCCTACCGTGGAGCGAGTACAGGCTCAGGCTAAGAAAGAAGGTTGGCCGTTAGCTGAGTAAGAACTGTTTCTGATTAGAGAGGTTGGTGTAGCGATACATCAACCTCTCTAGTTTTAGGAGCGCTTCGGATGGCAAAGTTTCACATCAACGGCAACGGTGAAGCCGGCTCCTGCAAAGCCGAGAAAGGTGGCTGCCCCTTCGGCGGAGAGAGCGAGCACTTCACCTCTGCTGAGGCGGCTCGCAGCGCTTACGAAGCTCAAAAGAGCGCTGAAAACGTAAGTCAACTTCGTAAGCCGTTTCCGAATCTAGACGAAGTCTACAGCAAGGCTCCACGTGGAGACATCGGTTTCGCTAAGGCTGTTTCAAACTTGAAAGGTCTTCAGCGTGACATCGACTCGGGGTTCGTGAAACCTGAAGAGATCCCCGGCCGCATGGCCTACATCGCTGAGCGACTTGAGCTCCGCGCTTCGCTCATGGATAGGCACGATCCGAAGTCTGAAGCAGCCGTTGCTCGTGCTGCCTATGTCAAGAAACTGCAGAAGTTGAGCCGTGGTGCTGAACCGATACAGCCTCTTAGCGAACAGCCACAGTGGAAAGACGTTCTTGTTGCTGTGCAACAGGCTAGCTACTCGAGAGTAATCGCTGCAGATAAGAAACAGACGTTCCTGGTGCTTGGGGATCGACTCAGAGGCGAAGGCTTGGGCTACGACGGCTACTCTGAGAAGGATAGTCTTATTAAGGCTCAGAACGTTCGTGACTCTTTAGCCCGGGTGCGTAACCCACAGCTCCTCACCGTCGCCAACAAGCTCGATACGGCTCTTAAGGCCGACGGCCGCCTATCCTAAGGAATTCATCACTATGAACAAGTTCCACATCAACGCCGCCGGCGAGGCTGGTCAGTGCAAGGCAGTCAACGGGAAGTGCCCGTTCGGTAGCGAATCCGAGCACTTCACCTCCGCCGAAGCAGCTCGTGAGGCTTTCGAGGCCAGGCAGGAGTCGTTTGCAACTCCGGCAAAGCGTGAGACAGCTTACGTCGCTGCTGCTCTTAAGGAGCACCGCTCTACATTCACACCGAAGTCCGGTGCCGCGGAACTAGAAGCACTCTTTGCGCACCTGGATGACCAGCTCATTGAAGCTAATCCAGAAGCCTCTGCAGCAAAGAGAGCTGAACTGCGTGGAAAGCTCCTACTGCAGCTAGGACACCCGAAGAACTACGGTGACGATGACAACCCATCTTGGGCTTGGCCTACTGCTAAAGACAGAGAGGCCGCTGTTCTCGAGGTGGCCTCCGAAGCCCGCAAGCTCCACGGTGACGATTCAACTCTATTTCGTCAGTGGGGTAAGATTCACGCTGACTTTAAAACAGTTGACTCTAGAGACCGTAAGCTCGTGTTGGTTAACGATAAAACTAGAGGCGCTATCCTGACTCCTTGGTACGGCCCGAAGGTTCTTGAAAGCCTTAAGAGCGAGGATTGACTTCTTGGTCAAGAACGTTAGTGTTGTAGAAGTACCATCATCAAGCATAGGAGTATGAGCTTGCTGTACCACGTGAATAACTCCGGTGAGGCCGGAGCCTGTAAAGCTGCCAAAGGTAAGTGTCCCTTCGGCTCCAACGATGAGCACTTCACCTCGGTTGAAGCTGCCCGAGCGTCCTACGAAAGCTCTCATGAGACGTTCGGCTCGACCAAAGCTAAGACCGTTCGAAAGACTTTCGGGGAGATCTTCCCATCTTGGGAGGGTAAGCTTCCCGCTCCTGTAGAGCGTAAGATCCAGCTAAAGCTTCAGGAAGAGCTTGACTTTTTGGCTAAGGTGGATTCTGGTGAAATCGAGACTCGATTCGCATCTGTCAACGAGTTCCTCGACCCGCCGATCTCAGCTATTCGCTCACGTGGGGAGAGCTTTGAGGAGAGCACTGAGGACATTGACTACGAAATCGGAGCTGATGAATATCTGATTAGCCTGCACTCTCGTCAGGGCGGCGGGAACGATGAGTGCTACTGTGATACCGATGATGAGGACTACGATACGTCGATCGGCCACATCCCAGGTTGCCTTTCATACAACAACGAGCTCATGGAAGAGCACCCGCAGTACGTTGGTCGCTACACGGATGATTTTGACAGCACGTACATCACGCATTACTTCTCAGGCGGCTTCACAAAGAATGATGTGGAGAAGCACAACGAGCAGCGACAGCTTCACGCTCGAGCTCTTCGTGCAAAAGAACTTCTGAGGACCATTAACGAGGGCCAACTCCCGCCGTGGTCTGTATTGGCAGAGAAGAACTCTGGCGTTTACCGTGCCGGATCTACTCAGCTTGCCGATGCTGAAAAGCGTCGTAAGGAAGTGTCTGATTGGATCACAGCAGCTGAACAGATCCAGAATAAGCTCAACACTGAAGAGCCGTTTACGCCGGAGGAGGCCAAGAACGCTGAGGCTTTCTCGAAGCGCGGCTACAACAGTTACTCAACTCTTGTCTCGAGCCATAACGATGTCGTTGAGGCTAAGGCTGAGCTTGCGAAGCAGGAGCGTATGCACGCTGAAGCTGAGAGTCTCCCGGACGGTGACCTGAAGACCTATCTTCTTGGTGATCGCGGGACCATAATGGTTGACCGTACGCGGAAGGAAGGTCGACGTAACGTTACCTACAAGCATCCCATCGCTCGCGGCAGCATTCTTGGGAGTGATCTTGCATCGGCTAAGGACAGGCTTGAGTCGCGCCGTAATTCCCTCAAGCGTTTTGGCTACGACAACTTCACGGCAAACGTCAACGACAAGGGCGAAGAGTTGAAGCGCAGCCATGAAACTGTGAAGACCATGAAAGAAGCTCGTCAGGAGGCTTGGAAAGCCGGATGGCCAGGCCTTGCTCGTGACCTGCCGGAGGTTCCGTACTCGTTCTAGAATAACAGGAATCTTAAAGCAGGTCGGCTGACAGCCTTTTAAGTTGTCAGCCGACCTGCTTTAGAAAGACCAACGGCTCAGCTCGAGCCGACTCCTAACAAAGGAATCGAGAATGAAGAAGTACCACATCAACGCGAAAGGTGAGGCCGGAGCCTGCTCAGCGAAGAAAGGCGGATGCCCCTTCGGCGGAGAGGATGAGCACTTCACCACCCCGGAGGCTGCTCGCGCTTCTTATGAGAGTAAGCAGGAAGCTGCTCACAAGGAAGAGAACGAAAAGTGGACAGCCTCTGAACTAAACAAAGCGATCTCTCGAATCCCGCTTCACGGGAAATCCATTGACGAGATCCGAGCCAATCTTAAGGCTGACTACGAGCGAGTTCAGCACGTACAGAACTTTGACGCTGCAACTATGGCTCAGAAGTACGGTGACCGCAACATGGATTACGATTCTGACGACTTCTACCAGACCATCGAACAGCAAGCCAACGGTGACTGGCACATGCGTATCTCGGTAACACAGTATCCTCATCAGGAAGAGCCGATTGAGAACATTCAGGGACTCGTGTATCACCAGGAAGCTGACGATTATGGCTACAGTAACGGCACGGAGCACACTTACACTATTAAGCTTGATCAAACTGATGCTGATCGAGCATCAGACATTCAGCTACAGCGCGATCTAGCTCCGGCCTACAAGTACTTGAACAAGCCGGAGTATCCAGCCTGGATGGTGCTTCCGGCAAAGAGATCTACTCCGCAGTTTGACTACGGTTCCGTCACTAAGGCTCGTGATGCTAATCGTAAGGTAGCAGCAGCCTCAAACGCCATCACCGCAGCTACTAAGGCTGGGAGCAGCACATCGAAGCACGCTCAGAAGCTTGCTGATCTCAATAAGGACAAGCAGGAACTTGCCGACGCTCTTAAGGCTAACTCTTCACAGCGTGTGAAGAAAGCTATAGCTAGCGAGAAAGCAGTTGTGGACCAGCAGATCACAAAAGCTCAGAAGGCCCACGATACAGCTGTTCGACGTTCTGATGTGAAGAACCTCCAAAAGTTACAGGAAAAGCTAAACGAGGCGCAGGAAGCTCAGACAGCCGCGCTTGGCCCGCTTAAGGCTGCGGCCGAAAAGCATGCTGTAAAACTTCTCGCCTCGCACCACCCGGCCACAAGCCCGCAGAGAACTCAGGCTCAGGCTCGAGCTTGGGTAAAGAAGCACCCGGAGCTCATCGGTTCTATTATGAAAGATCAGAACGTCAACTAAGTCGATATGATTACTCGAACCAAAGGAACAGCAATGGTTGAAGCTACCACTGAAAAGGAGGAGACCATGTTGACGCACGAACAATCAGAACACATGGCCGCTTTCGCGTCAGCCTTTGCTACTAGCATCGCAGATACAGTCTCGCCGCTGGATATTGAGCGTAAAATCTCCCCAGCAGCAGCTCTAGCCCAGTACGGTTGGGCAAATGGAGTGGATTCACCCGCGTAGCTACAGTTGTTCTTCAAGGAAAGCGGGCGGAGTTATACTTCGACCCGCTTTTCCTGTAAGAGCAACCGCCCACCATAACCAGAGCGCCGTTAGCACAGCATCTAAGCGCCTTTCAAACAGAAGATGATGTGCTACGACGGCCGAGGACCTAGTCGCTTAGACAGCTGTCTATGCGAGGACCAGAACCGTCTAGGAGAAACGAAACACCGATGATTGACAAGAACCGCCGAATAGTGCAATTATAGATCCACCAGGATCCTCCTGGATCCCCTAGGGAAGATACGGAAATGACGACGCTACACGAGGAACTCGAAAGAGAGATCGGCAAGGAAAGAACCCTTGTCGTTAACTCCACCATGGAGGTCAAGGAGATCGTGCCTTGGACCGACGCCATGACCATGCTGGTCAACGAAAAGGCGTTCGAACTCATCGGCCGCGCCGATGGTTCAGTGGTTCACACTCCGAGCACCACCTTCAGCAAGCCTCTCGTCGTCGGCCTCGTCAAGTACGCTAAGGTCCACCGCAAGGTCTTCGATCTTGAGGACGCTGTAACCAAGGCCTACGTGAGACAGCGTGACAACTTCACCTGCGCTTACTGTGGTCAGTACGGAAACACGGTGGACCACATCTTCCCGTACTCTCGAGGTGGAAAAAACTCATGGGGAAATCTAGTGACCGCGTGCAAAAGCTGCAATGGCAAGAAGGCTGACCGCACTCCGGCTGAGGCCGGGATGCGCGAGCCGGTAATCACCACGGCTTTCACTCTTAGTACTAAGCTACAGACGGTTCAGGAGCTGCTCTACAAGGTTCTTGAGTCGACTCCGGTCTGACTCCTCGCCTAAGAACGGCGGCTACCTTTCGTGGTAGCCGCCGTTCTTAGTAAGAGCTATAGCTTGCTTATCCCACTACTTGGTAGGATGAGAGTATGAAGACGAAGCTAGCTAGGGCCCGCCACCATGTGGACAATCATCCGATCCTCATGGAGACGTATCGCTTTGCCTCGATCATAGTCGGAGGCGTGATCGTTGCTCTCGGCTTAGAGGCTTTCTTGATCCCCAACGGCTTTATCGACGGTGGAGTCACCGGTGTCTCCATTATTCTCTCAAAGCTTATGCCGATTCCTGTCGGTGTCTTCATCGCTGTGCTCAACGTGCCGTTTGTAGCGATTGCCTGGCTCAAGCTCGGTCGAAAAGCTGCGCTCAAGACAGCCGTAGGCGTAGCGTCGCTTGCTACCTCAGCCATCGTCCTTCACCACATGCATCCCTGGACAGACAATTTCATCCTAGCCCTTGGCTACGGTGGGCTTATGCTTGGCCTTGGAATCGGCATCGCTCTTCGGCAGGGTGGAGCACTCGACGGGACTGAGTCTTTGGCGTCCATCATCTCCTCACACTCTCACTTTAGCATTGATCAGCTGATTCTCGCTGTGAACATCGTGATCTTTACGGTCTCAGCGTTCTTGCTTGAGCCGCAACAGGCCATGGCATCGGCGCTGCTCTTCTACGTCGTGGTGACTCCGATCATCAAGAAGGTGGTGGATGGTGGCTCCACTCTTAAGCAGGCTCGAGTCACTACTGAGAAGAGCGAAGAGATCGCAGCAGCTATCTCTCAGGTTACTCACCGGCGTATCACCGTCGGTCGCCGTCGCGTCTACGAAGAAGGCAGCTTTGATAGTGAGATCAGCGAAATCACCTTCGCTGTCTCTCGTCTCGAGGAGTCGCAAGTAACCGAGGCTATCACGAAGCTTGACCCAGAGGCGGTCGTTTCCTTCATTGAAATCTCGACGCTTCGTGGTGGAGCGTACGAAAAAGAGACTCACCACTGATCAGACTTTGGTAGAATACTTCAACAGAACGGAAGTGACAGTGGTAGATCTCGATCAGTTGTTGAAGCCTCACGTGAAGGCTATCCGACAGAAGCACCTAGCAGGTGAACGTCTCGTGGTGAACGTCACCGACGAAGAGACCAAGAGCGCTATTGAGACGTTGCTTGCTAAGAAGGCCCCAAAGGTTAAGGCTTTCGTTACTGTAGCGCCGGCTACGGTGCGCCAGGATGAGCTTACTCCATCTGCAGGTGACCGCGTTAAGGTTGTCTACGCCGGCACCTTGCAGATCGCTGTGATGAAGACTACCGGCTTTGGTAAGAAGCATAATCCGCAGTTTGCTGAAAGATTTACTGAGGTCTTCAAAAAGAGCCAGGCGTACGAGCCGGTGATTCTTTCCGCTGACATGACCGTTATCGACGGTGAGCAGCGCATCACTTCCGCGCTTGAGCTTGGTCTTTCGACACTTCCCGCCATTGTTCTTGACGCTACTGAGCTTCAAGCGAAATTCCTACGTCTCGTGTTGAACAAGAGCAACGAATTCCAACGCTGGCATTGGGAAGAGGTGGACGCTCTTATCGAGGAGTACCCCGACTTACTCAAGCAGCTTGAGCCCCTCGCTATCTTCGGTGAGCGTGTGGTCCCGGAAAGCTTCTTCGGTAACACGGTTATCGGCTACGAGATTCATGCAGAGACCCTCGGCAAAACTCAGCAGAGCTATTACAAGCAAGAGCACGGGCTTGCTAAGTGGGCTAAGCTCAAGCGCGAGCAGCTCGAACGTGAAGCTGCTAACAGTCGTTCCGGCAAGAAAGCAGCGGCAGAAAAGCGCTCGCAGTCCATCTTTGACGTATTCGGAGGTGAAGCCGAATGAGTGGCTTCGTAGTACTTGACTCAACCGGCGCAACGCCAACCTGGTTCGGAGAGTCAGACGATTTCCAGCCTGCTGATCACTTTAGCAGTGTCGCAAAGCGACCCAACTTTAGTCAGACGAAGATCACCTACGTGGGCGAGCTTCCGATCGACTTCATTGAGGCTAACACTTCGCTTGCCCGTACAAATTGGCGAACGAAGAAGCACATCAAGGCAGTCATCGGAGTCACCGGTTTTGTGAAGCCTATTCTGTTAGACCGTAACTTCAAAGTGATTGACGGTGAGCTTCGTCTCGAGATCGTGAAGGAGCTAGTAGACGAGGGTCACTATAACTCCTCCACTGTTTCAGTAGTGGTTGTTGATGTAGAAGGCGCTGATGCTGACTTCATCCGCGTGGCTGTAAACCGTATGGGTGAGTTCGCTCGTTGGGACTTTAAGGCTAGCGAAAAGGACACGAAGCGCAAGGTTGAAGATCTTCCAGAGTTCATCGACTCTAACCCACAGTTACAGAGGCTTATGGAGCCGTTCGGTTTCTGGGCTGGCAAGCTTCTTCCTGACTCTTACTTCGATGGAACGGTACTCTCGCTCCCACCAAAGCTTGAAAAGCCGGTCTACTCACCAGAGATTGGGCTTGTCAAATGGGCTTCGATTCAGGAAGAGCTTCACAGAAAGAAGCTTGAGTACGAAGCGGCATCCCCTCTTAAAGCTCCCGGCGACTACGAGTCAATCTTCTCACTTCAGCCGAACGATGAGGACTTTGTAGCCACCTACGCTATTGAGGATGAGGTTCAGGAGTACACTCTCCACATGCGTGATGTGGCCGGCGTCATCACTGATCACTACGATGAGAAGCGCAAGGCTGAGAAACTTGCTAAGGGTCAAGAGTGGCAGACTAAGCGCCGGGGCTCTAAAGCCGTGATTGCTGACATGAAGCAGGCCACGGCGCTAGCTGATGCTGACGCGTTCGATGAAGAACTCGGCGTTGAAGTCGAGCCTGCTATTCCAGCATTAGATGATCCAGAGCTCGCTGCTGAGCTTAACGAGAACGAAGAGGACGACCAGTGAGCGACGCTACTATTCAGGCAGAGGTCGAGAAGTACTTCGAGCCCGTGGACAAAGCTGCGTTTGCAGCTGTTCACGAAGACGAGGTCGCCTACGAGGGACTCTGGTACGAAGGCCCGGGACAGTTGTTTACTCCTGAGGATATCGAGGCTCGTAACGCAGCCGAGCGCAAGCGTAACGAAGATGCTATGGAGCTCATCAAGGCCGACGGCTTTGTCCGTTACCCTCTGTTCTACAACGATCTAGACGGCAATCCTGTGGAGCTAGAGGCCTGGCTCCACCCGGAGTTTGAGCCGAGTAACACCGAAGGTTTCTTTGAGAAGCATGGGATGCACTACAACATCTACATCCCTTCTTACGAACGAGCCGGTGACTACGGCACCATGGACGTACTCGACCGCTTTGGAGTGACGAACTACTACATCTGTGTCGATCCTTCTCAGTACGAAAAGTACAAAGAGGTCTATCCGGTAAGCCGAATCGTGATCCGCGATATCAACTTCCGTAACCCTGGAATCGTTGATCCTGTCTCGAGCGTGAAGCACCCCATCACCATGGCTGGGCATGCTCCTCTCTGTAACTTCACTCTTACGCTCTCGCGAAGCCTCGGCGAGGATCGTTTCTGGTTTATGGACGACGACTTCACCGGCCTTGCGATGAAAGCGCGCAAGGGTGACGAGATTATGAAGGCTGACGAGGTCTACGACAAAGATAACTTCTACCGTTGCTCTAACATTCTCGAGGAGTACGGCTTCAACTTCAAGACATTCATGCAGGAGCTCGAAGAGCTCGCCATGAAGATGCGAAATCCAGGCTTTGTAGGGCTTGAGAAGTTCGGCACCGTGTTCTCGCTTCCGGTGACCTGGCGCCGCAACACGCGAGTGTACTCCTACTACCTCACGAATAACGACACTCAGGTTCAGCACATGGGCCGCCAGAACAACGATGTCGGAACTTCGGTCGAGCTTACCAAGCACGGCATGGTCAACATGCTTTTCGAAGGCATCTCCTATAACTCCGCACCGACTCAGGCCGGCGGTGGACAGACGGAGATGTACGGAAAGTTTGGAACGTACGATAAGGGGAAGGTGATCTCGCGGATGCAGCCGAACACCGTGAAGATCTCTTACGAGTACTCGCGTATCCACCACTCCGGTAACTTCACCCCGCTCGTGAACCAACGACTCGTCGGTGCACCGATCCCGTCCGAGTAAGCTAGCTCACGGAACAACGGCTTCTCAGACTTCGGTTTGAGAGGCCGTTGTTTTGTGCCCTCAGGTCGTGTATGGTTGACCGTAGGAGGCCTACCGTGAAGCTATACCATCTGAACACCGGCGCGTGGGGCATCGAAGAGTGCACGAGCAGGATTTCAGCCTGCGCACACGGTTCAGCTGACAATCACTACACCTCTCTTAGCGCCGCGAAGCTCGCACTCGTCAGCTCAGGTCCATCCTCCGTTCGTGAGCTCGATCTTCAGGTAATCTGGTCTCACTGCAAGGCTGGAGTCTTCGAACCGAACCCTGATCTCGCCGTCGACTACGATCGTTGCAAGCCCGGTACTGTTCTTCTACGTTCTATTAACGGCCGTAAGGAGTGGATCGTTAAGCTCGCCTCCGGCGACTGGCGCGCCATCGAAGCTGACAAGATCGGTGCCGCAAAGGCGAGCAGCATCCCTTACTCTACTCTGGCTTTCACCGCAGGTAGCATCGCTGTTACCTCGGCCGTAGAGCTTTCGGCTGTATTCACTCGACCGTATGGTTTGAGTGACGCAGAGCTCGCGTCTGTTGCCCTGGTGGCTGCTGAGGCTATCTACACCGTCGAGGCCGCCGGCGCGTCGAACTACCCGGCGCACTGGGAAAAGATCCGTGAAGACATGCGTGTTCAGTACATCACCTTTGCACGATTCTTTGTTGAAGAGATCTTTAGAAGCCGAGATTTCGGCGGCACCGAGTACATTTTCCCTCACGAGACGATCTACACAACTTGGGCCACGCTCTTTCCCACGAGCCAGAGCGTTAGCTATCGAGAGGCGTCGAAGTCGTTTAAGCTAGTCTTCTTTGAAGCCTACACTGCTGGGCTTGAAGCTATTGTCGATTGGAGCTTCTCTTGAGGACGTATCACGTAAATCATGCGGCAGCCGGCGCCACCGTCTGTGGGCTTCGTATTCAAGACTGCAGCTTCGTCGGTGAAGATGAGCACTACAGCACATCAGAAGGAGCAAACCTAGCGTACGCCAAGTGGCTTAGCAACGAAGGCGGATTCCTGGAGCCTGAGGACACGCGCATTGACGTGGGCTATCTTGAGGAACTTTCTGTCCTTCTTTCGCCGGTTTCTCACTTTGATCCGGAGTTCAGTAAGTGTGCAGTTGGTGAGGTGCTCATTAAGATTGATGATGAGGGCATCATTCTGAGTTCTGTAGTTATGCTCGAGAATCGGCAGTGGTATTCATTTGTCTACAACGATGAAGGTGAGCTAATCTCTCGCTTGGAAGACTTTCCACATTTTCCTTCACATTACAGCTGGAAGCGTACTGAAATACGTGGTGATGTGATCGAGCTTGTTTCTGACTCATGGGATAACGATGAAACAATCCAGCTTTTAGCTGATCATATCTCCATGAATCGCCCAAGCGATGCACGATGGATCGGTACTCGTGAGGAGCTTGTCGAGTACGCTAGTGCGCTCTTAATCGCGGCGGAAGGTTCAACAGATTTTGCCGGTAAGAAGCGAATCCACATTCCTGAGATCGTGGCTGAACTACTCTATCCCGAGCGTGGGAACGGAGCTTACTACTCGATCCCCAACGAAGAGCGCGGCCTCGTGCTCCACGATTTGGCTTTCTTCTACGACTTTCTAAGTACAGAAGCTCAGGGAATGTTCTATTAGGTCGATGCGTTTCGATATTCCATAAGAACGTGACAGGGCGGTTTGAGTAGATAACTCAGCCGCCTTTCACGTCACACCCCTCTTATGACACAGAACGCATTCACTAGGAAGACCGCCAAAGCAGCGGTCGCAGCAGCCCTCGGCGTAGCCCTCATCGCCGGCGGCGGAACCTATGCTCTCTGGACGGCCAACGCTCCAGTGAGTTCTAAGGCATCCATCACCTCAGGTGATCTCAAAGCAACTGTACTCCCCGGTGGTCAGTGGGTTGACGTAAGCAACAGCTCAACCCCTACTCCAGTCGCTAGTCTTTCAGCTTACCGCATCGCACCCGGTTCGACTCTTCAGCTGACCCAGAAGATGAACCTCGTGGTGATCGGTGATAACCTGAACGCGATTCTCGATGTAAAGGTGCCAAACCTTACTCAGAGTGCCTCCGTGCTCAAAGAGGCCGTTTTCACGATTAGCGCTGTGTCTCCCAGCGGACTAAACCTCGGAACGGTAACCGCTTTACCGGATGATGCTAACTCCTTAGCGCTACAGCTAAGCAGTATTCCCAAGACCACGCCCGCCGGTCAGGATTACACGATTCAGGTTAAGGTGGCTTTCCCGATCACCGCGGACAACTCTACGAAGCTTCAGGGTTCAGCGCTCGATGCTATGCAGATTAGCCTCCGTCAAGGACAGGCTAACGCTCCGGCGAAGCCGAACGTTCAGTCTGACTTCGTTTGGACATCCAACACAACATCTTCCACAATTACCGGCTACACCGGTACTCGCAAGGATGTTGTGATTCCAGAGACATACGTAGTGAATGGAGTACAGAGGCCTGTAACCTCGGTCGCTCCTTCGGCCTTTGCTAGTAAAGGCATCACTTCGGTGATAATCCCAGACAGTGTTACGTCCATCGGCTCTTCAGCTTTTAGAGACAACGCGCTTACAACAGCAAAGCTTTCGAACTCTGTACGAACTATTGGCGACGATGCTTTTAATGGGAACCAACTGACTTCGGTTGTGATCCCAAACACTATAACTTCCATTGGGAACAGAACGTTCAGGGGTAATTTACTCACCAATGTGAACATCCCCGATTCGGTCACATCCCTCGGGTCAGCTTCTTTCTATGACAATAAGCTTGCGTCAATTTCTTTGCCCGACAGTATCACTACAATCGGTGCATCATCGTTTGCGATGAATAGTCTCAAATCGGTAAAGCTCCCAACTAAGCTTACCGCAATACCTGACCGACTATTTGAAGACAATCCGAATTTAACATCTATCAAGATTCCAAGCCAGGTAAAAACAATCGGTAGCTATGTCTTCAACCGTGCTCCGATCGCTACTGCCACCATCGGGGCATCGGTTACATCTCTTGGCTACAATGTGTTTGACTACAGTGGCTATTACCTTAAGTCAATTTACTTTGAAGGTAACGCACCTACTGCTCTCTACAACGCCGGAGCAAGCGGGCCTTTGAGTAACTACGCCGCTGACAAAATTGTCTACTATCACGCGAGCGCTACCGGCTTCACCTCTCCTAAGTGGAAAGGCTATAACTCAACCACATACTAAGCTTCACCAAGCACCTATCCAGACTCTTCTGATATAACCTATCCCCTTACAATTGAACTTAGGACTTGAATCATGGCTCCAAAGCTAAGAAAGCTTAGAGACCGACTTCGTCAAGAAGACTCGGGCTTTACCCTGATCGAGTTAGTCATCGTAGTTGTGATAGTTGGGATCCTTACCTCGATCGCGATCCCTTCATACGGTGCTATCCAGCACACTGCAAGAGTCAATGCTGTTCGACAAGCAGTTGCTACCGAGTATAACCGCTCTCTTGCTGATCTTTATCAGGGCAAAGAGATCGTGCCGCACGAGGTGCACAAGGCCGGTGAGCAGATTTGGGTAGAGGTCCTCGGAGCTGATTATCGCCAGCCTATCTCTCAGGACAACATCCGCGTGATCGGTATCTGGGGGCCTGATTTTGAAAACGGTGATGACAGTACCTACAGTAACCGTTACATCGGCACGTTAGTAGATGCTTATTATCCTTGAGCTTAAAACAGCTTGAGCTATAGACCGCTTTACTCCCTTGATAGTCTGGGGGAGTAGAGGGGTCTATAGCTGTTCTAGCTAGGCTCTAACAGCATAAACCCCAGATCTGTAGGACTCATCACATAGAACTTAATGCTACTAGAAATGCAGTCTTCTACTAAAGCTAAGTTGTTTAATTTGAGGCTAGTCCCAAATTAGTCGTTTACCCTCTGCCATAAGCTCGTCAGTTCGACGCTGCTTCCAGCCTGCAGCGTCAAATCCTTCCTGAAACTTACGAATGAATGAGAAAGCAGCCCATTCGGAGTCGGCTGTAAGCCCAATCATCGGTTCAACAGCTCGAGCTGAACGAAGAATGCTTTCGCCTGCCTCGGCTCGATTAGAAGCTTCGCTATGAAGCACCTCTTCAGCCAGAGCGTAAAGAAGCTGTGTAAGAATCTCTGGGGAGCTGCGCTTGTTAGCCTCAACTAAAGCGTGAAGTTCTTCCCAACGCGAAGCTTGCTTAGATACGGTCACGGATGACACCTTTTCCTCTAGGGATGAAGACTTCAAGATGATCTTTAGCGAAAGAGTAGGTGCGAGGCTTGCCATCAGGCCCAACGCTTTCGGAGTAGACTACGCTTCCTGGCTTCTGAAGAAGACGAGCAAGCTTGTCAGTGTGCATAAGCGACCACTCCACCCCTTCGTCGCGAGCACTCATCGGAGCGTTACCTACCTCACCGTCCGGTAGGAAGTGAGTGTAGAGCTCTCCAGAATACCAGAACTCACGGAGTGGTAGCACTTTCTTACCGACGCTCTCGACCCAATTGTCTTTGGCTTCGTGCCACTTACCGCTAACGAACGCTTCCTTAAGCTCACCGTTTTCATCACGGTAGAACGGGCGGTTCTCAACGGTGCCGTAGCGCTCAACATCGGCGAACTCAACGGCTTCCAGCAGCTCGTCGTCGTCCCAGCCTCGGGTGTACCAGCTGGCCGCTGAAGGCCAGCGACCGCGAAGCTCTTTCGGAGCCAGGTCAGTGTACTTGTGATAGGCGAAGAAGATGTCAAAGAAGGGGTACGGGAAAGCCCACATGCCAACACGTTCCGGTGCACGAACGGACCAGCGCGACTGCTCGCCAAACTTTACGGGGCCCAAGCGCTGAAGCTTCAGAAATCCCTTACGGTACTCGAATCTCTTTGACATGAAGCTAACCGTACCACACCACTAGTTTCCGCACAACACGCCCATACGCCCACTACCGTCCAGGTTTTGATATTAGAACTCAGGCTAGGGCGCTCTCCCTAGCCATTTCTGCGTTTGAACGACAAGGCTTATCCTATCCATGAAGATTTTCGCTCCTAGAGCAACCACCAGCAGGATGGTTAAGCTCGGTATCGCGTCAGTCTTAGGAGTCTCACTTCTCGCCGGAGGCGGTGTTTATGCTCTTTGGAGTAGCAACACTCAGGTCCGTACCGCTGGTACTATAGTCACCGGTACACTTAACGTTTCGACTGTAGGCGTGAATAAATGGCAAGACATCACTAACCCGACTAATCCTGTACTCATCGATGATTTACGCACTTATCCGATGGGCCCTGGAAGCACTTATAAGCTTTCTCAGAAGCTAAATGTAGTTGCAATCGGAAACAATATGAAGGCTAGCCTTAATGTAAAGCTGCCAAGCGCAACTGCAGACACAACAATTTTGCAAGAAACCGATATAAAGCTTACGATTACTAACGCTTCAGGTGTTGTTGTTGCAAGTGATGCCCGAGTTAAGCCGACAAACGGCAGCTTTGACACTACTGTTCCAACTCCTATTAAGCAAACCTCGCTCGCTGGTGAGCAATACACCGTAACTATTCAGGCGACGCTTCGTTCTGATGCTACAAACGCTGTTCAGAACAAAACTTTAGGTTTTGGCGATATGACTGTTACGGTTACGCAGATTACCTAATCTGCCCTAAGACCCATTTGGCCCCATCCCCCCCTCCCCTTAAACAAGGACCAAAAGAAACAATGAAGAAAACCTCTGCATTCTCGCGGAAGACCACTAAGGTCGCTACCGCTTCCGCACTCGGTGTAGCTCTTCTCCTCGGTGGCGGTACTTACGCCCTCTGGACAAGCAACGTCACTGCTAACACTCAGGCCACCATCACCTCCGGTGACCTCAAGGTGACATCTGCCGCTGCACAGAAGTGGTCGGACGTTACTGACACCGCTAACCCGGCTGTCATCAGCGATCTTGCCGCTTACCGCCTCGCGCCGGGAAGCACGCTTCAGCTCAAGCAGGACCTTAACGTAGTGGTCGTCGGTGACAACATCTCCGGCATCCTCAACGTGACTGTTCCTAACACCACCACCGGCGCTGCTCTTCAGCAGAGCGTGTTCAACATCAAGGTGGCCGACAAGACCGGCAAGGAGCTTACTAACTTCACCGGTACGCCGACCGACGGAACGCTAAAGGCTTCGCTCTCGAACCTGCCGCAGACCGTACCAGCTGGAGAGACCTACACCGTAACCATTACGGTGGCTCTCCCGACCGCTGCTGACAATGCAACGAAGAACCAGACCATTAACCTTAGCGACATGCAGGTTACCCTTGACCAGGGTGCCAAGTACGTAGCTCCGGTCGTCACCCCTTAAGCCAAGAGGTATAACACAGCATGAAGAAAAGTACTAAGGTTCTAACCGCTAGTGCTCTCGGCGTTTCGCTTCTCCTCGGTGGGAGCACCTATGCTCTCTGGAGCAGCAACACCGTAGCACCCACCGGCAGCACCATCCAGATCGGTCAGTCATCGCTTAACGCGATCGACGCCGGCTCCTGGACCGACGCTGTCAACTCCACCACCATCGCCTCGATCAACGACTTCCGTACCGTACCAAGCGACAAGCTGACCTACGCACAGAAGTTCCAGCTCGATAACGCCGGTGGCTCCACCAAGACCAAGGTAGACGTTCACTTCAGTGAAGCTACTGACGCTCAGGTCGCCGCACTCCGCGCTCGTGGTATCACGCTAAGCGTTGAGCTCCGCGACGCCGATGGGAACACGCTTTCCTCCTCGGCTGTGGATGGTAACTCGCTCGACACGAACTACACCTTCAACGGCGCCGCTAAGGGCACCACGGTTCAGGTGTTCTTCAAGTTCGACTTTGCTAGCACCGTGACCGCTGATGACACCAAGAACCTCTCGGTCGTCGTTGACAACGCCACGCTGTCTGCAAACCAGGTTAGCTAATCACTTCCTAAGCTTTAACTGGGGAGGACGGTAGTTCACGCTACTGCCCTCCCCAGTTTAGTAAGAGCTACAGTTGATAGCATATTAAGACTTACATAGACTACGGATTTAGGATGCCATGACTACCGAAACTTCCTCAACAGTAACAGCAAAAGAGGAGAACGACGAGAAGCTCGGCACTTGGGGAGTCATTAAAGGCTTCTTGAGAGGACTCGGTGTAGGTGTCGCTATCATTGTAGTGCTCATCGCATTCGCAGCTATTGTCTATCCAAGAATAATCGGCGGTGTACCTCTTACAGTTCTTTCGGGTTCGATGGTGCCGACGTTCAATCCAGGTGATCTTGTCATCACCAAGCCGGTGGATGCTAAGGACCTTAAACGTGGTGACATCATCACTTTCCAGCCGAAGAGTGATGACCCAACTCTTATTACTCACCGCGTCGTTAGCATCGGCACAACGTTGGCTGGTAAAGAGGTGCTGGTGACTAAGGGTGATGCTAATAATGCTCAAGACCCCTCGATTGCACCGGAGCAGGTTAAGGGTCAATACGTTTACCGTATCCCATACCTCGGTTTTGTAGCTAACGCTGTACCGGCTAACCTTAAGGGTTTCGCTATTCAGATCATCGGCGGCGCAGTCTTGCTTTACGTGCTTTATCAGATCGTTGCTGGTGCTTTCTCCAAGAAGTCTAAAAAGGACAAGGGTACTTCGACCTCAGAGGATGTAGAGTGAAGTAACTTAGCAAACTAAAGAGAATCTCATCCTTTAGTGTTGACAAAGCTTGAGCAATAGGTATACAGTTAGCTTTGTTACCCCCTTAACACAGCTCTCACCACACTTGGAGAAAACCCATGCTTAAGAAGCTTACTCTTGTCGCCGTCGCCGCTTCGGTCATCTTCGGTTCCGTCGGTCTCGGCACCGTCGCCAACGCAGCCCCCGTTTCAGCTTCTGTCGCGAAGACGGCTTCGCTTGTCTCTGGACAGCGCATTGCTGTTATCAAGCAGCACCAGACCGACCTTGGCAAGATCGCCATCGGGCTCCGCGGCCTGTCGAAGGCCAAGGGTGTTCAGAAGGCCACCCTCGCTGCGCAGAACACGAAGGCTCAGGCGGCATCCAACGCCTGGTTCTCGAAGGCTTACACCGGTAACGCTTCGACTGCTCAGCTTCGAAGCCTCCGTGCGAAGGCCAGCAACGAGATCGGCAAGTTCGTCACCCTCGGACTCGCGGTTCGCTAAATACTTAGCACTCTAGCAACCCTGCACCTATGTCACCGTGCAGGGTTGCTAGATTTATGAGAGCTTCCCCGATGGCGATGGACTGTTATTACCGTGAAGTTTAGGCGAAAAGCAGGGTACAACACAAAAGAGTTAAAACATGTGGACGCATCGACCTCAGCTGTAAGTTGGTATAAGAGATAGAACCAAATCGAAGCTAAAGCGATATTCAGGTTCATCACCCCAAGTTGGGAGTCCAGGCAACACTAGTTGTTCGACCAGGACCAACTTTCGCTCTTTAACCTTGAGGAACCCGTATCCTAATGAAGAAACTTTCACTCTCCGGTCGTAAGGCTGCTGCAGTTACTGAGAACGCACCAGCTTCGCGCATTGGTCGTGCTACGCTCGTTTCTCGGGTCGCCGCTTTCGTGGCTATCCCGGCAGCTCTCATCGCTTCCGCTGCTTTCGTCGGTAACGCTTCGTACTCCGCATTCTCTGACACCGCCACCAACAGCGGTAACACCTGGTCATCCGGTAGCGTTACTCTTGCTAACGATGCAGGCTCTGCGATGTTCACCGCTAACAACCTTGCTCCTGGTGCCGTAGGCTCCAACTGTATCAAGGTCACGAACAACAGTACGCTGCCGACTACAACTAAGCTCTACGCAGCTGTCGGTGCTCAGGCTGCTCTTAATTCTCAGCTTACCATCACTGTTACTCAGGGGACCGGCGGTTCGTTCGGTAACTGCTCAGGGTTCACCGCTGATGCCTCTGGCGCGCAGGTCTACACCGGTACGCTTGCTAACCTAATCTCTACTCGAACCGGCTTCGCCAACGGCGCCGTAACTTCGCTTGCAAGCAGCTCTAACAAGACATTCAAGATCGATTACTCGCTCTCTTCTACCGCGCCTCAGGCGACTCAGGGTAGCGCATCCTTCACCTGGGAAGCACAGAACAACTGAGCTTAACGCTCTTGCTCTAAACGCCGGCGCGGCTGCGATTAACTCCGCAGCCGCGCCGGCGCTCCAATCTCAAGTTCTTAGTTCTACGAGGATTTAATGGCACGCCGAAGCTCACCACGAATGCTTCCCCGCGCAGCGGTAGTATCCAAGTTGGCATTTTACGC